>Ga0209123_1000006_pt1 | contig 480467 bp, 450 predicted proteins | sample BarGraIncu00431A_FD_184500 | JGI IMG/M metagenome (GOLD analysis project Ga0209123, IMG submission 184500) | Arctic peat soil microbial communities from Barrow, Alaska, USA - Barrow Graham LP Incubations 004-31A (SPAdes) (version 2) | ecosystem: Environmental > Terrestrial > Soil > Wetlands >...
CACATTTGAATGGGTCATAGACGAACAAGGACAGCAAATCTGTTTAATAAGAAACATTGGCGATCATGACCATTGCTTACGCCCACCCTATTAACATTTAAAAAGAACTCTGGAAATCCTGATATCAGTCTGCGAGCGCCCCAAAACCTCAGGATATGTATCAACGGGTACTAGACTCTTTAACATAAATTTGAGTGTAAACTTAAGACGCTATTCATATCAATGCCCACCTACGCCTAATCAGCGTAGGTGGGCATTTTCTTATTCTTCATCGATAATACAACCCTCCAGAGAAGGCAATTCCTCCTCTTGATAGTGTGGTTCTCCGAGGGCATTGATTTGAATATCCCCGGCCTGCCCATACTGATAAAGCTGATCCAGCACTTCTACGGCAGCGCGGATTCTAGTTCTTAACAGGTAGCCCCGGTTTTCAGAGGCTTTCAGCACTTCTCGTACATCAATCTTAGGTTGCCAGTCATAAGCTTGGCCGTGAAAAGCCTGGACCTGTTTAAGAACTGACAGGATTTCATCCTGGTTCAGAGGTTGAAGCTGAGGTGCGGAAATGATAGCGTTGAGCACCTTTTCGATAGGTTCCCGTTGGGCACGATCCACATACGTTGTGGCGAGGTTTTCGAACTCATGCTTGGACTCTATGACATCCTCTTGATAGGAGGCCCCCAAAGCAAACATAGTGAAGGTGGATTCGAGGCGCGAATATTTCTCTGGAAATAAGAACGATGCCATATTGTTATAAGCCTTGAGGCGGGCTTTTTTGCCTAAACGACCTATCAATTCAGTTTCATCAAACAGAATAACCCAACCGTTGTAGCCAAGTAATTTGAAAAGGTGACTTAACAATGTGAAGTAGTCCATACTGTGACGAGTTTTACTAAAGGGTACAGCGTACTTAACTGTTTGGGCAAAAATCCGTTTGTAGATCTGTCGCAAGAGGGCATTATTGATAAAGTCACCCTCTAAATCGGACATGAGCTGGTACTTTTCATCCTGATCATCAACATTCAGAAAGGATCGTAAAACGAAAAACAGCTTGTCGGTCTCTAAGTGCTTACTGGCAAAAGAGAGCATATCTAGAGCGCTTGGATTATTCGGGGTAATATCTTGCATGACATGTTGAAATCCAGGTTGCAGACGCCCTGGTAGATACGTATTCAGATAGTGCGGAAACCATTCGATACACAAGGTTGAAACGGGAAGACGCTTATGAAAGTATTCGTGAATTAATTGATGAAATTGATACCCTAAAACATACTATGTTCGTATTTTCGTTCGATCGCAGTCTGATGGATGATGACGTCAGGGGTCTGAAGTCTTATGCGGCGTTGTGGATGCGCATACAAAATGAAATCGATGGAACACGTTTTAATCGTTTCGCCGACATTGTGGATTTGGATCGTCTGATTGATGAGGTCTATACTCCAGAAAATATTATAAAAATGTCCACTCGTCTTGCCCATCTCATAAACCGTTTTGAGGCAGGGGCCACTCCTATAAGTTTGAATACGGCGGAAGAGCTCCACGCCCGGTCCCGGTTTGGCAAAGTTTCGTGGCTAGGTCGAATTCTGCGCCAGTCTAGTATAAAGCGCACCGCCAAACTATATTACCTGTATATCGGATCATCCAACGAGGAAAAAGACTTACTGGCCGGGATTTCTCGCGACCTGACAGGGACCATCCCCATCCTGGACTTGGATTATGATCAAACTAGCCAGACCTTTCAGCATTATTCATACCAAGCGCTGGCTGATCGAGTCATCGCCTATACTCAGCACAAAGGCTGGAGCAAGGCGATCATTGCTGAGATAACTAAAAACCTTGAGCGTGGCAAACTGGGGTGCGATTGGTGGCTCTCAGAGCAGGATTGTCGCTTAAAAATTAAGAACGCCCCGTCCCGTTCAGAACAGAATTACTGGATCAGTATGCGCTTGCTTGTGCAGGCTAGCCTTGGCCGGTTGGCCGAATAGATGACATAGTTCCCAACGAAAACGCCCTTGAATCTCTCCGGAATCATAAATCAATGAACATCGTCACTAATCAAGCGATACCCTTTGAATTAACATTAGCACCGGCGAAGATTAAATCTGTCGCTACCATGACAGAGGCAGAATTTAATGCGGAGTTAGAGAACGGGTATGCAGATTATTTGGCAGGCAAAGGTCGTCCTGCGAAAGAAGTATGTCTATGCACATAATAATTTATTAAATTGTTCAGCAAAATGAGAAAAGGCCCCCAATTAGGGAGGCCTTAAAAATTGTTGAAGAAGAATTCAGTATACTCTTCTTGTATTTTCATCAAATCATCAATGTGAGCAATCCCTATAAATTTTCTGAAATCAGAATGTTTTAATGGTATTGTTTTAGAGACCCTAGCGATGGATGGAAAATCAAGATTCGCATCTTTCCAAAATCGTATTGGTGTATCAAATGGATCAGCTTTTCTTGGAACATGTTTCGTAACTTTTGTTGAAAGGATGTCAGGAAAATCAACATTCAATACTATCACTGGTCTTTTATAAAATTGTGTAGGGTCTTCTTCTAATGGAAAATCAACTAACCATATTTCACCTTCGAAAATCACTTTTTGCAATTCAATCCTTTGCAACCTCATCCCATTCATGTTCTTGTCTCCACAAATCGTCTTTTGTTATTACATACTTGCCATTAGAATTTTTCTTCCAATTAGAGTCAGCAAGTTTGTTTATTTCCTCTTTATGCTGTGTTACAAAGTCTGCAAAAGATGTTTCCGATGGTGTATTTAAGGCAACGGACATATCCTCGCCCCCTTCACTTGTATCATTTTTTTTCTTCTTGTCCATATTATATCACCTTTCGAACAGTCGCTCAATATAGTACCCATAATATGTCCAAAAATACGCACATAGAACCGTTGCGATATGCATAAATCGTCCGGATGCTTCTAAACTTATACAAAAATAATTTTCGTGACATTATCATTTATCATTAATTCCAAGTCCAAAACTTATTAGAAATAGTTGGTTACACTTAAGGGATACGTATTACCGTAGCCCTTAAATTATCTTCTTTTGGTGTCTTTAGCAAAGTTGTTCTGTGTCGCATAATGCGCCTTCTGTTCATGACGGCGTACATGAAATGTACCGTCTCACAAAATACCCTCGCTCCGCATCTTCGCCCGGTCCAAGCCCTGGGCCCGGGGCCCCGTGTCACATGAGCGCGACGTCTGTACGTAAGCAGAATAGCAAACTCCGTGTAAGTGACCCCATATGCGGGGCAGTGTACACGATGTACTCTGCCGCCACTGCGCCAAGGTCCCCTCCCCGCCATCCTTGGCTCCAGTGACACTAGACCATCCATGGTCGTCGGATGGCGCATTTGGCGGGTACCCCGCCTCCCACAGACAAGAGCTTACACGTTAGTTTGCTCTGCGACGTATGCACCGAGTGCTGTGTCATTAGTCCCTGACAACCACGTTAACCAACTTACCCGGAACCGTAATGACCTTAACAATCTTTTTACCTTCGATCCATTCACTGATTGCAGGCTGAGCAAGGACCAGTTTTTCCAACTCTGCCTTTGAAATATCAGCGGGCACAAGCATACGGTCTCGGACTTTACCATTGACTTGAACCACAATGGTCACTTCATCTTGTACTAAAGCGGCTTCATCCACTTCAGGCCAGAGCTGTTTGTGGACGCTCTCCGTATGCCCAATTTCCTTCCAAAGCTCTTCCGTGATATGCGGAGCAAAGGGCGCTAGCAGTAACAACATTGCTTCCACTGCTTCCTTGCCCACGGCAGGATCTGCTGTCGGTTGTTCCTTATAGATGTACAAAGCGTTGACCCATTCCATGATGGTACTGATCGCCGTGTTGAAATTATAGCGCGTTCCGATGTCGGTCGTCACTCGCTGAATCGCCAAGTGAGTTTGACGACGCATATCTTGTCCGATCGTATCCAGGTTCGCCCAAACGTCCGCATCGTCAGGTGTTGGAAGTCGGTTCTTGATGGTTTCCTTAATCACCGGCTCATATTGAGCCACGAGACGCCAAACACGGTTCAGAAAACGATAACACCCTTCAACCCCTTGATCACTCCACTCCAGGTCTCTCTCCGGTGGAGCGGCAAACAAGATAAATAGACGGGCCGTATCTGCTCCATAATTTTCAATAATTGCCTCAGGGCTCACGATATTCCCTTTGGATTTAGACATTTTTGAGCCATCCAAGCAAACCATTCCTTGGGTCAGCAAGTTTTGGAACGGTTCATCCGCTTTAATGTAGCCTAAATCCCGTAAAGCCTTGGTAAAGAACCGTGCATAGAGAAGGTGCAAAATGGCATGTTCCACCCCACCCACGTACTGATCCACGTTCATCCATTGGTCCACCGCAGCTTTAGAGAAAGGTTTCTCCGTGTTGCGAGGGTCAGTATAACGCAGATAATACCACGAGGAACAAACAAACGTATCCATCGTATCCGTCTCACGCCGAGCAACGCCTCCGCACTTTGGACATGTTGTTTCTGTAAACGACGGCGACGTAGCTAACGGATTTTCCCCCGCTTTAAAGACAACATCAGGTGGCAGCACGACGGGTAACTGTTCTTCCGGCACAGGTAATGTTCCACAGACATCACAATAAATAATGGGAATCGGCGTACCCCAATAGCGTTGACGAGAGATGAGCCAGTCTCTCAAACGGAAATTTACTTTCCGTTGACCCAGACCACGGCGTTCCGCTTCATCGGCAATTCGTTCCAAGCCTTCATGACGATCCAGACCATCGAAGGAAGCGGAATTAACCATAACCCCTTCTCCCGTGTAAGCACCCTCAAGCGGTTGGTCTTTCGCGTGTGGCGCACTCCCTGCAGGGACAATGACAGAACGAATCTTTAGGTTATACTTATTTGCAAATTCAAAGTCGCGTTCATCGTGAGCTGGCACGCCCATGACGCAGCCCGTTCCGTATTCGAGCAGCACGTAGTTGGCAATCCAGATCGGCACTTTTTCTCCACTGAGCGGATTAAGACAATACGACCCGATGAATAACCCTTCCTTTTCCGCGTCCGTCGATGTCCGGGCAATCTCATTCAGTCCGTGCATTTTTTTGATAAATGCCATCACATCAGCTTCATACTCCGTGCCACTCACCAGTTCTGTGACCAGCGGATGTTCTGGAGCTAAGACGACATAACTCACCCCAAAAAGGGTGTCCACGCGAGTGGTATACACGGAAATTTTCTCTGGACGATTAGCTAAGGGAAAACTGACTTCTACCCCTTCTGAACGACCGATCCAGTTGCGTTGCATGGCTTTCACCTTATCAGGCCAGCCTGGCAACTTATCCAAATCTTGTAGCAAAACATCCGCATAATCTGTGATTTTAAAGAACCACTGTTCCAAGATTTTCTTCGTAACGACGGTCTCACACCGTTCACAAGCTCCATCTACAACTTGCTCATTGGCAAGAACCGTGCTACATGAAGGACACCAGTTCACAGCCGCCTTTTTCTTATATGCTAAGCCTTTTTTAAAGAACTCTATAAAAATCCACTGCGTCCATTTATAGTAGCCAGGGTGGCAGGTCGCCATCTCCCGGTCCCAATCATAGGAAATCCCCATCTCTTTCAGCTGGCGCTGCATATTCCCGATATTTTTCCAGGTCCAGTCTGCTGGAGGGGTTTGATTCTTGATCGCGGCATTTTCCGCGGGCAGGCCAAACGAATCCCACCCAATTGGGTGCAAAACATTAAACCCTTGCATCCGTTTATAGCGAGCGATAACGTCCACAATCGAGTAGTTGCGCACATGCCCCATGTGCAAATCTCCGGAAGGATACGGAAACATCGCCAAGGCATAATACTTTGGTTTTGATGAGGTCTCCTCCGTCTTATAAGCTTTGTTCTTCAGCCAGTGTTCTTGCCACCTCGGTTCAATCTCAGAAAACGAATACTTCTCTTCCATAAAGCCTGCCCCCTTCTAATTAATAAAAATATCTGTTATGTAAATCTAAATGGAATATAAATAAACCCAGAAAGTATATAACATTTAGTTATACTTTCTGACAGTATGAAAAAAGAGCAAAAATCTCCCGTCCCAGTAGGGACGAGAGACCTGCTCCCGTGGTACCACCCAATTTTATAAGTGCTCAAACGATGATAACGGCTCGCGCCGGTGTTCATTGTAACCTGAACACAGCTCTAGGGCGAGTTCCTGAAGTATCCTCCAACAGCTTTCACCTTAGGCACATTCAAGAAAATATGCCTGTCGCCGTCTCTCTAAATGAAGGTTCCTTAGTACTGTTCCCTATCATTGCATTGTCTTTTTAGCCTATCACTCTTAGCCTATACTTGAGCTGGATCAAACGATACAACTCCAGCGTCTTTCCAAAGACGTTCAAGCTGATAGAATTCACGTTGTTCAGGTGTCATGACATGAACGACTAAATCGCCGCCACAATCCATCAAGATCCATTTAGCCGACGGCAAACCTTCAAGATGAAAAACCGGAACGCCGATCTCAGGTAATTTTTCTTCTAAATAATTGGCGATAGCCTTAACCTGAGTTGTCGTATTTCCCGTCACAATCAAGCAATAATCCGTCACCATCGATATATCCCTCAAATTAAGTAAGGTAATATCTCCGCCTTTTTTGTCTTCAACAAAATCAAAGACTTGTTTCAGCATTTTCTGATCTAGTTCCAACATTTTTCCTCCTTAGCAAATCCTCATAAGTCAACTGGGTTAAGGGATGAATGGGATTGTTCTTTTTCTTTAAGTATATTAAAGTGCGCTCAACACAGTCTAACGTACCCTTTTCTAAATCATCATACAAGGATTTACGCAAAAAGTCCACTTCCAGAAAATCACGGTTGCGTTCCGTCAAGTCAGCACTATAGATGAGCATCTCCAACGGAGACATTCCTGGCCTCCCTAACGTATGATTCGCAACCGCCGCGAGGACATCAACATCGTCTACCTTGAAATAATGCTCCAGCCAATAAGCCGCCAGAGGTCCATGTAACACCGCTGGATTCTGTTCATCTTCAGGATAGTGTAGCAAGTTCCATCGACGGGCTAAACTCAACTGATCGTTCATAGAAATTTCTTTTGCCAAATCGTGGGCTAACCCTGCACAACGAGCCTTCAGTGGATCCAATCCATGGTGTCTTGCCAACTCTTCAGCACAATCCGCGACACCTAAAGTATGATTAAAACGTTCCTCGGAAAGGACGCGAGCTGCTAAATTCAGCACCTCTTCAACCCGTAATTCCACTAATCTCCCGCTCCTCTAAAGGGAAATGTCTTCAATGACCAAGGGAGCCCCCCCAAGTATGCCAGAGGGTCTCCCTTACAATCCCCAGGTATTACATTTGTTTTGGCTTGGCCTCGTTCACCGTTAAGGGACGTCCACCAAAATCTACCCCATTTAGTTCTTCCGCCATACGTGTCGCATCCGAATCTCCAACTTCGATAAAACCAAACCCACGGGATCGGCCAGTTTCACGATCGGTAATGATTCGGCTACTTTCAACCTCACCATGTGGGGCAAAGAATTCATTGAGCTCCTCTGCCGTCGTATTCCATGGGAGATTCCCGACATAAAGTGTTGTTGACATAGCGCTCGTCACCTCTTTGAATTGATTCAATGATCGTTTTTAGTATGATCAAATCCATGTAGAGTATGCGAACGACAGCCCATCATCAACATTCGCACTTTTAGTCATTAATCATGGCTTCTCAGCAGCATAAAGCCCATGTTTTAAAATAAAATCGCGAACTGGCTCCGGCAAAAGGTACCGAATAGGGTACCCACGCTTGACCCTCGCTCGAATATCTGTGGAGGAAATCGCTAAAGCGGGCACTTCCAAGTGATGAATTCTGCCCTGGGTTTCGGGATGCTCTTGTTGAACCTGAAGGAGAAAATCGCTCGCATCAAATCCCGGTCGTGCTGCTCCAATAAATTCCGTCATCATTAGAATTTTATCCGCTTCACGCCAAGAAAAGATCTCACGCAAAGCGTCAGTTCCCGTGATGAAATAAAGCTCATGATCCGGATAAGTGCGGCGCAAGATCCGTAAAGTATCCACTGTATAAGAAGGTCCTTCTCGTTCAAATTCCAGGGCAGAAAGATCAAACGCCGGATTATCTTCAAGCGCAAGTTTAAGCATCTCAAAACGCAAGTCCGCGGCTGAGATGTCTCTTCTATCTTTATGCGGTGGCGTCTTAGACGGGATAAATAGCACTTTACTTAGATTAAACTTATCGCGTGCCATTTCTGCAGCCACCAAATGCCCATAGTGAATCGGATCAAACGTTCCGCCCATGATCCCCAAGCGTGGTTTTTCAAGCGAAGCTTTTCTTTTCAATTCCATCAGCGAAACGATTCTCCTTTTGATAGATACTTATACGGCACTTAGACGATCTTCGTCGTCCACTCCTCTAAATTCCACACAGTTGTCACCCAATCTTCATAGAATTCAGGTTCATGAGAAACGATAATGACCGTCCCTCGATACGCTTTGATCGCCCTCTTGAGCTCATCCTTCGCATCGACATCCAAATGATTGGTCGGCTCATCGAGCACTAACCAGTTCACATCTTTCAGCATGAGCTTGCAGAGTCGTACTTTGGCGTTTTCTCCGCCGCTTAATACCATCATCTTACTAGAGATGTGTTCCTTGGTCAAACCACACCTTGCCAGGGCTGAGCGTACTTCAGAATTTGACATGCCTGGAAATTCTCCCCAGACTTCATCTAACGCGGTATTGTGATTCTTGCGACTGGATTCTTGCTCATAATAACCGGGAAACAGAAAATCTCCGAGTTCGACTTCGCCCGACACTGGCTTAATAAATCCAAGCAAGGTCTTTAGCAAGGTTGATTTACCCAACCCGTTAACCCCGCGGATGGCCACTTTTTGTCCTCGTTCTAAGGTCAGATTCAACGGACGTGTCAACGGTTCGTCGTAACCCAACACAATATCCCTTGCCTCGAAAATCATCTTACTCGGCGTGCGTGCTTCTCTGAATTGAAACTTCGGTTGGATTTTCTCCCTTGGTTTATCTAGGATATCCATCTTTTCTAACTGCTTCTGTCGGCTCTTGGCGCGCCCGGTCGTTGAAAACCGCGCCTTGTTTTTTGCGATAAAATCTTCCATACGATCAACTTCTTTTTGCTGCTTATCGTAGGCTTTAATTTCCAGCACCTTCTGATTTTCAAAAAGTGCCATAAATTCTTCATAGTTTCCAGTATAACGAGTCAAGCCACCATTTTCCACATGATAAATGAGGTTGACCACGGAATTCAGAAAGGACACATCGTGAGAAACCAGAATAAACGCATTTTCATACTGATTGAGATAACGCTGCAGCCACGCGATATGATCGACATCGAGAAAGTTCGTCGGCTCATCCAAGATTAAGATGCTGGGATTTTGAAGCAAGAGTTTCGTGAGTAAAACCTTGGTTCGTTGGCCCCCGCTTAACTCCTCGACATCTTTGTCCAGTCCTATTTCTCCGAGTCCCAGTCCGTTCGCAATTTCTTCAACTTTTGCATCAATCGAGTAAAATCCGTTGTCTTCCATAATACTCTGAATTTCTCCCACGTCGTTCATGAGCTTGCTCATTTCGTTTTCTGACGCACTACCCATTTGGTCATAGATCCGTAGCGTCTCTGCTTCCAAATCAAACATTGCTTTGAAGGCCTCTTTGAGAACATCCCGAATCGTCTTTCCTCGGGTCAAAACGGTATGCTGATCTAAATATCCGACGGTCACTCGGTTTGACCACTCGACATTCCCTTTATCGGGAATGAGTTTGCCTGTAATAATATCCAGAAAGGTTGATTTTCCTTCCCCGTTCGCCCCCACTAGACCAACGTGCTCCCCTTTTAATAACCGAAAGCTAACATCCTCTAAAATTCTTCGTCCACCAAAACCATGGCTAACGCTCTCTACCGTTAAAATACTCATATGACGTTACTTCTCTCCTTAATTAGCACTACTTATCGAACATCCCGCCGACTTTACGCCGTTTAATGCCCTTTCTTCTCTCGCCGATTTTTTGCGTGGCTTTCGAGGGTCCACCTTGTTGGGAGCTCTTCGCCCTTTTTTCGTCTAAAACTTTTCTCATCGCTTCAATTGTCTTGTCATCCATTAAATACAACCTCCAATAAAATAAATCGCATTTGTGCCTTGTGCCTTTGTACTTCGATTATTTTTTCTAGCCCTTATATTGTGCTATTTTTTCCGCTAGTTCATTTAAATACGTCCAGCGATCCATCAAGTCATCTAGTTTTGTCTCGAGAGCTTTTTGAATTTCAATCAGTTCCGTTAGTTTTCCAAAATCACTGCCCATCTCATGCATCAGTTGATTATTTTTCTTTTGTTCCTCTTCCGCCTGCGCAATTTGAGCGTCGATTTGTTCAAAGTCTCGCTGCTCTTTATAGGTCATTTTTAGCGGACGTTCTTTTTTTCTCTCAACAGGTTCTTCCGTCCCCGACGGTGTATTCGTAGCCCGTACCGCTTTGTCCAAAGCGGCTAGACTAATCGCCTGCTCAGCTTCTTGTTTTGCCGCATACAGCTGTTCCAAATAATCTGAGTAATTCCCCACGTACGACCGAATGTTACCCTCACCTTCAAAGGAGAAAATCTTATCCGCAATTCTATCCAGAAAATACCGATCATGAGACACTGCAATGACAGCGCCCGGAAATTCATCCAGATAGCCTTCTAAGATCGTCAACGTTTGAATATCCAAATCATTGGTTGGCTCATCTAACAAGAGCACATTGGGAGCTCCCATCAAAATTCGCAAAAGATAAAGTCTTCGTTTTTCTCCACCCGACAGTTTGCCAATTTGTGTCCACTGAGTCGCCGCAGGAAATAAGAAGCGTTCCAGCATTTGTGCTGCCGTAATAAAGCCGCCATCGGCCGTGGGAATGGCTTCAGCCACCGCTTTAATCTCATCAATCACCCGGATATCAGGATTAAAATATGATGTTTCCTGCGCAAAATACCCTATGTTGACCGTCGTGCCCGTCTCAATGGTCCCGCTTTCCGGCGTCAATAAACCCGTAATCAAATTTAATAAGGTTGACTTCCCACTGCCATTGGGTCCGATAATCCCGATTCGATCATTCCTGAGTAGGATGTAATTGAAATCTTTGATCAAATCCCCTCGGTCAGGAAACCCTTTTCGAACATGCTGACATTCTAGAATTTTCTTCCCTAAACGGGACGCTCCAGCCGGCATTTCAATTCGATCTTGGTAATCGGTGGGTTTATCGGCCTGCACCTTTTCAAAACGATCAATCCTCGCCTTTTGCTTCGTCGTGCGAGCTCTGGCTCCCCTACGCATCCAGGCAAGTTCATTGCGAAAGAGATTTTGACGTTTCCTCTCAGTCGCCTCGACTTGCTCTTCCCGTTCCACTTTCAATTCTAAGAACCGGGTATAATTCCCAGGGTAAGGATAGAGTTTCCCTTGATCCAACTCAAAGATTCGCCCTACGACCCGGTCGAGAAAATACCGATCATGCGTCACCATGATTAACGCACCTTTGCGTTTATTCAAGTACTGTTCTAGCCAATCCACCGTCTCATTATCAATGTGGTTCGTCGGCTCATCTAGGGTCAGAATGTCCGTCGGGTTGATCAGCGCACTCGCCAAAGCCACTCGTTTTCTCTGCCCGCCCGACAGCGTCCCAACGAGCGTATCAAACTTGGAAATTCCCAGCTTCGTCAGAATTGCTTTGGCCTCGTTTTCGAGTTGCCAAGCCTCCAGTTCATCCATCTGTTGCCCTAGCGCGATCAACGCTTGTTGCAGCAACGGCTCATCCGGGTCCTCATTCAGCTTTTCCACGGCCACTTCATACTCTCTGAGCAACTTCATCACTGGAGAATTTCCTTTAAAGACCTGCTGTAACACCGTCGCCTCATCTTCAAACTCTGGATTTTGCGGCAGATACTCCAAGCACACGTTATTCCCCATCGTAACCTTGCCCTGATCGGCCCATTCCACACCCGCAAGGATTTTAAGCAACGTGGATTTACCAGTCCCATTAACCCCAATGATCCCTATCTTCTCTCCTTCGTCAATGCCGAAGGAAATATCTTCAAAAAGTACTTTTTCACCGTAACTTTTCGTCAGATTCTCAGCTGTTAAGATGTTCATGTTGGTTCCTTTCCCCGTAATAAAGAAAACTTGGCTAGTTGTCCTAAAAAGCAGTAGAACAATTTATTATATCATATCTAAGCCAACGATGCTCAGAAAAAAGAAACCAAAAAAAAGCCCCTCGCTAAGAGGGGGTTATAAGAAAAGGAAAAAGTATGAGAAACAAATTACATGCTATCGGCTTGTTTCCTCTGTTCTTTATCGATCACTACTTTAATAATAACACTTTTATTCTTCTTCCATAATGTCCTAATGGCATAATTGGGTAGGACTATGTTCCTAACCACAATAGGTCTTTACCGAAGTTTCTCCCCAATCCTCTCCTAAGTTACATGGCAAGTTGATGGGATCTTTTCTCTATATAAAACTTGTTAATTAATAAGTCCAATTTCTCGCTGATACTTACAACTCTTTGATCTGTCAGTTCTTTATCTGAAGCAACTTCAGTCATCAGTAATCTCAATTCTTCAATTTGTTCATACGTACGTTTCAAGCAATACAACCTCTTTCATGTTCATTAATAGTACTTGCATAGTCTAATATATTACCAAAGTAACATCAACCACAAAGAAGCTACATTTCTGTCGTAATATGTATAAATTTACAACCACAAACGATTTTCGACACTATGTCTCTAATTAATCTACAAGCCTCTGAATTCGCCTACTTTAATGAATTGGATCTATTGTGCACACTCACCAGTTCCTCCTACTTCAGCAAACCCTTCCCCTTTAAAAACGTCGTTGAAACTTCCTCAACAGACTTCTTCTCAACGTCCGCTTGCCTGTTCAATTCTGTGATCGTCTGAGTGTCGAGCAGAGCGCTCAATTTCATAAGATCATCCGCCAAAGTAGGATAGGCATCAACCATTTCTTTTCTGATGACAGGAGCGGCATTATAAACAGCGAACGCTTTCTTATCATCTATGAGCATGACAAGCTTATCTGTCACGATCCTCGGTTCCGTGGTAAAGGCCAGTGCCAAATCTCCTTTTTTGGCTTTGAGAGTATCATAGTTTAAGCCCATAGCCACATCGACGAGATCAGCTTTCGGCATTTTAAAATCATACGTCTTTTCAAAGGCTGGTAGCCCGTCCGCTCTGCCTTCCCACTCTGGAAAGCTGACGAATTTCAAAGACTCACCTTTTTTCACTTGCGCAACGTAGTCAGAGACCGTCTTTAGTTGATACTTTTCGGCCACATCTGCGCGAACCACAATTCCGTTGGTGTCATTCAAGGGAGCATAATCTAGCCACACAATATTGTTCGTAGCATCCCACTCTTTAATGAGTTTGTAGCTTTCTGCTGCATCAAATACTGGATCATGTTTCATTAAGTTGATAACACCCGTACCCGTATACTCCCAATATAGATCGATTTGCCCAGAAGTCAGGGCCGGTCTAATCACGGCCAGTTCCCCTAGCCCCATCTTGTTTTCCACTCGGTATCCCAGTCCCTTTAGGTACTGTAAGCTCAGCGTTCCCAGGATTGCCGCTTCTGTAAAGGTCTTCGAGGAGATCTTAATGGTAGGCCCTATTTTTGCTGTGACGGCAATTGTTTCAGGGGTCCCTGCAGCTGGGACTTTTGTTCCACAGCCCACGACGACCCCCAAAACCAAGGTGAGAGACAAGATCAAAACAATTCCAAATAATAATCTCTTTTTCATAGACACACTCCCTTCATCTTATCAATAATTCATCTATTTTAAATCACCCTGGTTGAGCTCCCATCGTCTATTACTCAGACCCGCATGCCAGGTGGCGTGATTTTATACTCGAGATAACATAAACCCCGCTCCAGCACAATGGCCATGAACGCCCCAAGTCCTGCTCCGACCAACAAGTATTCTGGTCGGAAGAGAGCCAATCCGCCTATAATTAAGTTACCTAACCCCCCTGCCCCGATTAGAGCGGCTAAGGTCCCAATACTGACGACATAAACCGTGGCCGTTCGAATACCGCTCAGGATGATCGGCATCGCCAGAGGTATCTCTACTTCTAGCAGTAGTCTCCGTGGGGACATACCCATGCCTCTTGCCGCCTCCTTCACATCCGGACTTACTCCCACCAAGCCAGCCATCGTATTTCGGACAATGGGCAGCAGGCTTTGAAAGAGCAATGCGAGTACGGCAGGTTTTATGCCTAGACCCAGAATCGGTAACGCTAACGCAATCATCGCCAACCCAGGAATTGCTTGTAACACGTTCAGTATGTTAAGGATGACTAACCCAAAACGATTGAACTTCGGACGAGTCAATAACACTCCAAGCGGTACGGAAATCAAAATTGCGATGGTAATCGTCACCACAACGATCAGCGAATGCTCAAAGAGAGCCTGTGGTGCCTTCTCGAAAAGAGCAACCCTGAAATTCTCCCAAGTCATTTACCAACCCTCTTTCCGGTAAACATGTGTTCGGATATCTTTGAAGGTAAGCATTCCACAAAGCTCATCGCCCTTCAGAATCCCCAGATAATCCGAGTCAAATTCTAGCAATACCGAGAGCGCATCCGGTAGAGAGGCTGTCGTTTGGACAAATGCCTTCTCTCTACGAAGAGCCTTTTTTCTCACCCTCTCCACATCACCCTTATACGCCTCAAACTCTTCTAATGTAAAATGCCCAATTGCCTTACCCTTTTCATTGATCACAAACGCCACCTCAGTCCCTGCCTGCTTCATGTTCTGACTGGCTGTCTGTAATTCAGTTTCTCTGACAAGACACCCGACAGGTTGCATGGCCTCGTCGACACGATACAGATTCAACTTTTTGACCACTCGATCATGCCCAATAAAGTTCTCCACAAACGAATTTATCGGATTCGTCAGGATCTCTTCCGGCGTTCCAAATTGCACTAACTTTCCAGCATTGAGAATGGCGATTTTGTCCCCCATCTTAATGGCCTCATTAATATCATGGGTCACAAAGACGATCGTCTTCTTAATCTCTTTTTGCAGACGCAGTAATTGATCCTGCAAATGGGTCCGCGCGATGGGATCAACCGCTCCGAAGGGCTCATCCATCAGCATGATCGGAGGATCAACCGCCATCGCTCGGGCAACACCGACTCTCTGCATTTGCCCGCCACTAAGCTCGCACGGATATTTCCCCCGTGTCTTTTCTAGGTCAAGCCCCATCATCACGATGAGCTCGTCGACACGTTTAGCAATCTTCTCCTTGGGCCATTTATAGAGCCGAGGCACAATTGCGATATTCTCAGCAATCGTTCGGTGCGGTAGAAGTCCAATCTGCTGAATCACATAGCCTATACCCATTCTTAGTTGATCTGAGTCCGTACTTGTTACATCCTCGCCGTTAATGGTCACCGTTCCTGACGTCGGTTCGATCATTCGGTTCATCATGCGCAAAATGGTGCTTTTTCCGCAGCCGGACGGACCGACTAAGACACAAATCTCGCCTTTCGGTATGGAAAGAGATAACTGCTTCACCGCTGGCACCGTTTGACCTGCGTACTGTTTAGTAATTTGCTTTAGTTCTATCATGAAGCTCCCCCTTTACGGTTAAGCCTTAATCCTTTGGGAACAATCCATGTTTCAATAACTCCCAGAATCGTGTCTAAACCGATGGCAATTGCTGAGATAATTAGGGCTCCAGTGACCATCATAGGTGTGTTCGAACGCACAAGTCCTTCCGAAATAAAGCGCCCCAAGTTGCGTTCCCCGATATAGGTGGCTATGGCGGCAATGCCCGTCGTCATGACAACCGTGCTGCGAAAACCAGCAAAGATAATCGGCAACCCGAGCGGTACGAGAATTTCGCGTAGAATCCTCCGCTGACTCATGCCCATCCCTCTAGCCGCTTCTATGACATTATGATCGACGTTTTTAACCCCATCATAGACACTGCGAATCAAGGGCATCATCGCATAAAGCACTAAAGCAACCAAAGCTGACTTGCGCCCTAATCCGAAGAAAGGAATGGTCACTAAAACAGCAAACATCGACAAACTGGGAATACAAAAAATTGTATTGGCTAAATTCAAAACCCTAGGAGCCCATCGATCGCTTTTGGTCAACAATAACCCGACCGGTACCCAAATCACGAGGGAAATCAACACGGCTGACAAGACCAGCGACAAGTGATTTCCAGTATATTCGATCACCGTCTCCGTATTTTTCATCAGAAAGTTCTGCAAATCCATTAAGGTCACTCGCCATCCCTCCAATCTTAAAGCATAATCACCCAGTCCTAAAAGTATGCTTCTTTCTGCGCTTGTTTTTAAAAATGGAAAAATAAATAAATCCCTAAAAGCAATGCATTTGCTTTTAGGGATTTATTTATTAACCAAACAAAATTTCAGGGGTTTCATTTAATCCTTCGTAAGTTGGAGGTTTCTAATTGCAGTACTTCAACCTTGGCCTCAATTCGTTCCAGTGCTTGACTAGTCTTTTGGTTATGATCTATCTGCATATCGCGGAAATCAAAGATTGCTCCAATCTTTTGCGGTATATCATGCTCTACAACTGTTATTATCTTAGCAACGTTTTTAGCGATTGTTTCTTGATCAGCTCTGAGTTCGTTGAATTCCGTTTTAAGCTCTTTGAATTCGTTTCTAAGCCCTTTAAATTCCGTTCTAAGCCCTTTAAATTCCGTTCCAAGCCCTTTAAATTCCGTTCCAAGCTCTTTAAATTCCGTTCCAAGCTCTCTAAATTCACTTCTCATTTCGGTTTGTGTTTGATATATTTTAGCGAGAAGCTCCATAACTTTTAAATCCATTTGAGCACCCCCTTTGCAATTAATTATAACATAAAATTTCTTTCAAGATAAAATATTTAGTAGGTGTTTTTTAAAGACAATTAACCGAGCCTTGTCCTTATTTCCTTTAGCAAATTCGAAAATTCGTTAACATATTTCGCTTGTATATTATGACATATCTCAATCGCCAGTTGTTCACTATAAATATGCGCCGTAGAATTTCTATCACTGAGCATGGCAAGCCATAATTCGTCATCTTTTATAAGCCCTGCTGCAAAGGCTTCACGCAAGACAGTCTTCGGAGAGTTCAGGCCCGTTAAGCCTTCATCTTCAAAGACTGTCTTTAAAGTCTTCCACGCAAGCTCAAAGGTAAACTCAAAACGCTGAATGATCCCATCTCTTGACAGGTCATTGGCTTCATCATATTTGGCAATACCTTCTTGTAGTCTGGCAAGAGCGTTATTAAAGTTATTGACTTTTAGCGTTGGATCGCTCATATATAAATACACCTTCTCTCTCGATATTCGCCAATAATTTAGGGTCTATTTGTTCAGTAATCAATACGAGGTCTATTTTCAAGAACGTATTAAGATCGTCAAAGTCACTGGTCATACGCCCTCTGTTTTTAAACTGCGGCAATAGAAAAATGGCCAACATGCCACCCCTTAACAAGCTTTTGTATAACCAAAGCCCTATAACCATATTATACCATGATATTGAGGACAATATCATAAGTGAAATTAGGAGAAACTTATTCATTGCATATTTCATATTTTACTTATAAAATGAAATAAAAATGATAATACTATAAACATGTTTCAATTTGGGGGTGTTTAACATTAAATCAGAGCGTTCTGGGAAATACGTTAACGTGCTTCATGGAGAAATGGCATATAAGGCGTTTGAACCGGCCGACTTACCACCTAATCCTCCAATCGAAGTTCATGAAGAATTGTCTTTACTGATGGGTAAAGCACAGCGGATCATTGGTAAGCTGGACGGGATAACTGAACAGATACCAGATATAGATTTATTTGTTGCGATGTATGTAAGAAAAGAAGCATTATTGTCCTCCCAGATTGAAGGGACACAAGCAACGCTGGATGATATTTTAGATCCAGATATTGAGAATAATACGAACCTTGAGGTCGCAGATGTCATTAATTACATTAAGGCCATGCAATTCGCCGTGTCAAAGCTTGATGAATTACCCTTGTGTAATCGATTACTCAAGGAGACCCACGTTGTATTAATGGAGGGTGTAAGAGGTCAAGAAAAAAACCCTGGGGAATTTCGCAGGAGTCAAAACTGGATTGGTCCTCAAGGTGGTTCCTTGAAAAATGCCGTTTTTGTTCCACCTACAAGGGAGTGCATGGAAAATTCCATGTCTGAGCTCGAAAAGTTTATGAATGAACAAGATGAAATGGATCCTCTCATGAAAATCGCACTAATCCATTATCAGTTTGAAACCATTCATCCTTTTTTAGATGGGAATGGTCGAATTGGGCGAATGTTGATCACCTTATGGATGATACAGTATGGCTTGCTTCGGTATCCAGTGTTTTATATCTCATTTTACTTCAAACGTAACAGAGTGGAATATTATGATCGTCTAATGGAGGTAAGGCTAAAAGGCCATTTCGAGGAGTGGCTAAAGTTTTTTCTTTTGGCCATCATCGCAACTGCAGAAGATGCTTGTGAAAACATCAATATCATTCATAAACTAAAGGATGAAAATCTTGCAAAAATTAGAACTTTGCCTGGACGGACGGATACCGTCGGCAAGCTATTTCATTATATTGAAAGAAACCCCATCATTGATATTGCAAAGACCTCAAAAGAATTGGGATTACAATACAATACTGTGGCAAAAGCAGTTGAAAAACTGGTTGCGTTAGACATTCTTGAGCAAGTGAACTCTTTCAAACGTAACCGCAGATTTGCCTACACTCAATACTTGAATGTATTGAGAAAAGACACCCAGCTTTAGCAACTAGATTCCATGCCTAATGGGTTGTAACAAACTAAAATAAGTTTGCTACAACCCATTATTTAATCTTAACCTAAAATGCTGCGAGCAGGCTAAGCAGCGTCCTCCCCTTTAGGCAACACAAGATTCAACAAGATCCCAATCACCGCGGCAGGACCGACGCCTGCAAAAACATATTGCCCGATCGGAATGGAAATTCCACCGACCCCTAACGTAAAGATAACCGAAGCAATCAGCAAGTTACGAGTATTGGCCATATTCACTTTGTTATCGATCAGATTACGTAATCCTATGGCGGCAATCATCCCATAGAGGATAATGGTGATTCCGCCAAGCACCGGTTGTGGAATCGTTAGGATGGCGGCTCCTACCTTGGGAATAAAGCTCAAAATGATGGCAATCACGGCTGCCCCTTGAATCACTCGAACACTAAAGACTCTGGTAATTGCTAAGACCCCAATGTTTTCTCCATAAGTGGTCTCAGGAACGCCGCCTAAAAATCCTGCGAGTGCTGTAGCAATACCATTTCCGAGCAGCACTCTATGCAAGCCAGGTTTCTGCATTAGGTCACGCCCGACAGTATCTCCAATGACCAGTAAATGTCCCACATCTTCGACAATGGCCACAATCGCGATCGGTGCAATAAGGCTAACGGCACCCCAAGCAATCACCGGCATATGTCCCGTGACAATCGTCATTGGTGGAAGCGCTAGCCAGGTTGCTTGTGAAATCGCCACAAAATCCACTTGCCCTTGTGTAATCGCGAAAAGATACCCACCCACAGTTCCTAGTAAAATCGGAATAATCTTCAAAAATCCCTTACCATAGACGCTGGCCACAATCGCAATTGCCGCGGTCACAAACGCTGTAAGCAGACCTTTTTCAGCTTGTGAAATCGCAACTGGCGTTAAACTTAGGCCGATAATCATGACCACCGGCCCAACAACGATGGACGGTAACACAACTTTGATCCAATTAAGGCCTACCACAGCAATAATCCCAAAGACAATCATATAGATGAACCCGGCCGCGATCATACCCGACATAGCGCCTTGCGCACCGTACGCCTGGGAGGCAGCGATGATTGGAGCAATGAAGGCAAAGGACGATCCTAAATAGGCAGGCACCTTCCCCTTCGTAATAAAATGGAAAATCAACGTACCAAGACCTGAGCAAAAGAGAGTCACTGACGGATTCAGACCTGTCAACAGGGGCACAAGAATGGTCGCTCCAAACATGGCAAAAACGTGTTGAAATGATAACGGAATAGATTTACTTAACGGAGGAACATCTTCAATATCATAAACCTTCTTAAATGTTGCCATCATTTAGCCTCCTTTTAGAGCCGTCTATTGTTACCTAACCCACGAATTTCTTGACCAAAGTTTTGCTCACGTTGCATACTCGCATACTAGCTTACTAGCTCACTTGCCTGATTTTTCCTACTCACTCGTCTCTCTCACCGTTGCTTATGGGCCTCTCATAGGACCACCCCCTTAGCGCGCCGATTCTTAGATCTCTTTAAATATAAAACCAACATAATCTTGGCCGACGCCTTCTTTAATAACCCCCACAGTGGCTTGAAGTTTTGCCCCAATTTCTGGTTCATCAACTTCTAACTGACCTGACACATTTAAGCCATTCGGAAAGCTTACAATTCCGAAGCAAAGAAATGGTTTCATATACCCCTCCGGAAGATTGTACACACGAGTCCATGTCACTAACGTACAAGCCCCCTCCAAAGGAATCTCTTCGAATTGGCGCCCACCACATTTTCGGCAGACAAAATGTTTGGGATGGTGAAGTTCACCACAGCTCGTGCACTGATAGGCAACCATTGACTCACTCATGGTTTACTCCACCTCCTTCGTTAAAATAACGGCTACGACATTATTGCCAAATCCACCAAAGTTGACTGTTAAGCCTGCCTTTGCGCCCTCAACTTGACGGCCGTCTGCTTCGCCTCGTAATTGCCGTACAATCTCAATAATCTGAGAAACGCCCGTCGCTCCCAGTGGATGCCCTTTCGCCTTCAAGCCGCCCGAGGTATTAATGGGAATCTTGCCTCCAATCTTTGTGTCTCCGCGTCGAGCCGCTAAATGGCCTTCCCCGCGCGGGAAAAATCCGACTTCCTCCGACTCAACAATTTCCAGGATGGCAAAAGCATCGTGTAATTCTGCCACATCGATGTCTTGGGGCGTCAAGTTTGCCATTTTATAAGCTTTTTGTGCCGCTATGCGAACGGCCAGTAAATCCGTGGGCACTTCCCTCTCCGCAATGGCATGCGTATCTGTGGCCTGCCCAATTCCCGCAATTCTGATGGGTTTTTTGGCAAAACGATCCGCGACTTCCATGGCACAAAGGACAATTGCCGCCGCTCCGTCAGACACAGGACACATATCATACAGTCGCAACGGTTCAGCCACATAGGGATTGATAATATCCTTATCTTCATCTTCCGTAATGACCTCTAGCTTAGGGACAAGCTGAATATGGGCAGCGGGATTATGCATCGCATTTTCATGATTCTTCACGGCCACCCGTGCTAAATCACTCTCTAGGACGCCGTATTGATTCATCACTAGGCGCGTAAACATCCCGGCAAAGGCAGGAAGGGTTAACCCATAAGGGTACTCCGCATCAGGATGCAGCATCGTAGCCACAAAATCTGTGCCTTCCCAGCCACTGACCACACGCATCATTTCACCGCCCACGACCAACACGACATCACACATTCCACTTGCAATCGCCATATAGCCTAGCTTTACAGCTGACGCCCCAGAGGCCGGGCCATTCTCAACCGATTCTGCCATGGCAGGACGAAGATTTAACGTATCCACAAGACCTGAGGCGATGCCACTCTGACGATTCAGCATCTGAGCACCCATCGTCGCCAAGAAAACCTGATCTACACCATGACCCTCTCCCGTTTTAATTCCCGCATCATCGAGTGCCTCCATGGCCGCATAACAGCACATATCAGGAAAGGAAACGCTTGATTTCCCAAAGCGGGGGTGGCCAACCCCTACAATGCCGACTTCCCTACGCATTTCTCACATACCCCGGAATCTGCGAATAAGTTTCCGGCAAAATCATTTGCTTGGCAATGATCAGCATTTCATCCGAAACAGGCCGACGGCCGCCACATTTCTTCGCTTTGTGTTTCTCCCACAGCGCTTTGGTCAGCACATACGTCGGCACTCCACCCAGTTCATGCCACTGCTCAGGACGAGACTCCAATTCATATTCAATCATCCATCGTTTAAACCCATTGGGGCTTTCCGCCACAATCCAAACTTCGTCTTGGCCCAAATAATCCAGGTGATATTCCATTTTTGCCGCAAATAATTGAGCCCCGATGCGAAGACCTTGCCGCAGCGTCATCGTGTGATAAGACATCCCCGCCTTTTCTGTAATCATCCGGCCGTTCACAACACCGACAATCACTCCATCAATGGTTCCCAGTAAGCAATATTCATCCTTCACCCGATACCGATACCAACCCAATAATTCAGAATTAATCCGAGATGCCACGATGTCATAAAAGTCCTTCGCCACCGTCATCAGTGGCTGTACCGCTTGCAGAATATGAGGAACATCTTCTCGATTGACCTGACGAATGACCAGCTTATCACCATTTGCTTGCGTAATATATTTGGCGGGATAGTCTACCATCAGCGTTTCCACAGGACGTAATTGAGCTTCCATCTTCTCGATAATTGCCAACTTCATCAATCCTCCCATATTTTAAATTCGTCTAGTCTGAGTGTTTTAATTCGTCTAGTCTAAGTATTTAACGTCTATACCAAGGTTGATAAGGGACTTTTCTCCGTCTTCGCCATTAGTCATTTGAACAAAGGTGATGGCTTTCGTCTTACTTTTCGTCGTACGCGACGATCCTACAAATTGAGGATTCTCCACCTTCAAAGCGCCATGGATAACAGCCTACGATTAGCCGCTTATTCAAAATCTGATCGATTTCTCCCCCTAAATTTTCAGCATGAACAATATCATAGGGGAAAAGGTCAACATGCATCGTTTGATAGTCTGCTTCTGGGAAGAACTCATCGAGCCCTTTGCCGTATTTCTCCAAAAGGTAGTTATTGGCCTCAACTGCTTGCCGAGGGGACCACTCGCGAATCTTCGTATTCATGGGATGATCGGCGGAACCACAATCAACGCCAATCCATTTGAGCTCCATTGCCTTGCACCACATCGCAAAGGCTTTGGTTGGGCCAGGGTGCTTGAGCATATAGCGTTGTTCATCCGCCTCAGGTTGATCCCAAGCGTATTTATGGTAACCCGTGTTAATAATCAGAATATCGCCCTTCTTAACCTCGACACGATCCATGATATCTTTCGCCGTATAAATCCCGTAATCTTCCGCGATATCACTCAGATCCACCACCACCGCTTCCCCGATCAAGTCTGTCAACGGAATTGAGGCAATATCTCTGCCGTGTGTGCAAAAATGTAGTGAACCATCTAAATGCGTCCCCACGTGGTTTGACGTGGTGATCACCTGACCATTGGCCCCATTGGAACATAAACGTTTAAAAAATTTGATTTGCAAAGGCTCATAAGTTGGCCAGGGAGGCGTTAGATGACTCAGCTTTTGAGTCAAATCATACATTTGAACTTTGTTAAAATCCAACATCATTTCTCTCTCCTTTAATTCCGATTAATCTGAGCCGCCAATGCCAAGAGTGCCTTCTCAAAACACTCTTTTGGAGGCCGGACGAGACCTGCCCCGACTTGCCCGACGCCCGCGTCTTTATGCGCAATCCCGGTATTAATAATGGGCAAAATCCCTAAATCAATCACTTTTCTTATATCAATGCCGGTGGCGGTGCCCTTAAAATCTAAAGCGGGGATGGTGTACATGCTGTTCGTTCCATACGTAATTAATTTCATAAGTTTGCTGAATTCTATGGCATCTGGTGCGCTCCCTCCGACAAACTGAACAATCGCCAGCGCTGCCCCCATCGCAAAGGCGCCGATTCCCGCAGTTTCCGTAATCGCACTATCTCCTAGATCTGGATTGGCATCCTTGGCACTAAAGCCTGGGAAAAGAAGTCCTTCAACATAACCAGCAGGTCCTGTAAACCACTGCTTCCCCGTCCCTGCAACCCGGATCCCAAAATCAGTCCCATTGCGAGTCATCGTCGTCACCAAGGTGCTGTACGGAATACCGACCGCCGTGTCGAGTACCGCTTTACATGCCGGCATCGATAGGTTTAAGAAAAAATGATCATTACTATCGATAAATTCTAAGCACCTTCGAATCACGTCGCGCTCGACATCCGTTTTTAACATCAGAGGAGCAACGATCCGAAAAAACATCGAAGTACCGGACTTATTACGGTTATGGCCCTCATCCCCCATGTGCAACATTTGAGCAATAATACCCTTGAGATCGATTCCCCCCGAGAGTTCAATCGTTTTTTTCAGGGTGGGGAAAAGTTCTTCTTCCATCCACTTGAGACGCGCGATCACATCAGGTCCATAAGCCCCAAACCGTAAAACCTTCCCAAGTCCTTCATTTAACGTCGCAAACGAAACATTGCCGTGCTTTCTATTTTTGATAATAAAGACCGGCATGGAGGGAGAAACCAGACCTGCCATCGGCCCCACAGTGTCATGTTCGTGACAGGGACTGAAGGTCACTTGGCCCTCCGCTGCGGCCATCTTTTCCGCCGCTTCCGGCGTCTCTGCCCAACCTTCATAGAGGATGGCGCCAATGACAGCGCCTCGGACAGGCCCACTCATTCTTGCCCAATCAATTGGAGGTCCAGCGTGAAGTAACATCCGTTCTCCCATCCTGGGGATGACATCCCTCGCTCGAGCCAAATCTTCTAAATAAGGGCGAGCTTCATTAATGCGTTGAAACGCTTCGGCATTCCCCGCCTCGACTTTGTCTCTGATCTCGTCAAGTTGATCAAGCGCTGCGACTAATTGTGAGTTTCCACCTGCCGGGGGCTTCCACTCCAGCTTTTGAACCTCCACCCCTTGATCGAGCAGATCCTGATAAAACAACGGAACTCCGACATTAATGACGGCCAGTTTCTTTTGAAAGAGGTCTGTTATTGCCACTATTTTTCACCTCCTTCAACCAAATGGTCATTAACCTGGTGGCTGATCACTGCCCCAGTAAATTCTGCCGCTTCCACGTTCGAGGGAAAGACGAGCACACCCGCGTCCCTGAATTGTTGGGTCTGTTTTTCAGTTCCTTGCGGATCCTGGGCAGATCCGCAGACATAAGCAACAAAGATAATCTCTCGTTGTGCTTGCGCAGCGAGCATTTGGGCTTTCTGAATTGCTGGAACCATTTCTAACGCCGGATTTATGTGGGAGCCATACCCCAACACGATGTCTAACAAAATAACCGCGACCTCAGCGTCAGCAGCTTCCTCTTCTAGCCGCTTAATTCGCAAACTCAAGTCAATCATCGGGTGAGGACGACCGACCGTGAAATAATCGTCGCCTAAATCCAAGATTGTATTCTTGACACTCACGTTGGGGTTTTCAAGTTGGCCGGCTGGATCTAAGGGGCCATTGGAATAAATCAACCCAATTTTTTCTGTCAAGACCTCCATTGTCTCGTCACACAACGTTCCTCCAGAGAACAGGCCACGCACATATTTTTGGCCCGGTTTGAGATTGCTTACTTTCTCTACGACGAGCGTTTGATTAATAACCCCCTTAACTGCCGGCGTTCCCCCTGCCAACTTAGTCGCGATCTGAGCTGCTTCCAGTAGATTCTTGGCAACGTGAACGTTTTTCTTTTCGTTTGCGTTTCCGCTTCCGCTTGCGTCTACGTGTCCGTCTCCGTCTCTGTCTCCGATTACGTTTACGTGGGTTTCCTTGGCGCCAATCACATACAGCACCGACGGTTTACCGCACTCCTTCAGGGCCTGAAACACCTTATCTGCCACCAGAGGCGCCGCCGGTTTGGAAACGACCACGATCACCTTTGTTTCAGGATCTTGTTTCAATGCTTCAATTCCGTCTAGCATCATAAACCCGCCGACGGCTTCCTTGAGATCTCGCCCTCCTGTACCCAGGACTTGAGATAAGCCTTCTCCCATCCGGTCAATTTGGACCGTCACCTCCTGGGTACCCGTCCCAGATGCCCCCACGACGCCAATGACACCTCGGCGTACCAGATTCGCAAAAGCTAGTGGAACGCCATTAATAATCGCGGTACCACAGTCTGGCCCCATCAACAAGAGTCCCTTCTCATGCGCGAGCCGCTTTAACCGAACTTCATCCTCGAGCGAGACATTATCACTAAACAACATGACGTTCAGATTCTCTTCTAAGGCTTTACGAGCTTCTCTCGCGGCATAAGCTCCCGGCACTGAGATGAGTACTAAGTTACAGTCTTGACGCTCCTTGGCTTGGACATAAGACCTTAACGGCGCTTGATTCTCTCCACTGACTTTTTTACCCCCGTTGTTCATCATCTCTTCCACGCTGACCAACGCCTTCTCCAGCGCTTCGGAGCTTTCTGCCCGGATGGCGATGATTAAATCATTAGGCCCCGGACCCGCGCTAGCATTCGCATTCGCATTCGCATTCGCATTCGCACTCGCATTCGAACCCTCACCCTCACCCTCGCCGCCCGTTGTTTTAAACTTGAGGTTTTCTAGAATGTCTAGATTTAGAGGCGTCCCCATTCCGACCATGGCCACAACAACCCCATCAAGCCGTTGTACCTTTTGGGATAAGGCCATCAGTGTCACAGAATCCGCGTAAGTATTTGCTCGAATTACCATTGTTTCTTCCAAGTTCATCGTGCTCCCTTGTCTTAAATAATTCATTTCCCACCAGAACCCCTGCGAGGAGAAAGCGCCCGGAGGATGCCCCAACTGCCCATAACCTAGCGGCCAGTTCCAGGGCTTGATCAGACTCTTCATATAAGGCCTCGGCCGTCTCAGCAACATACCCTGCGCCGTCTCCACGAGCGGCATACCACAGCATCGTTTGGCTAATCGTTGTGGTTCTCCACCAAACCTCCTCCACCAAGCAGCGAATGCGAGCTAGGAACGCACTCGTTTGATGGGTCATTTGATCGGTCAACTGGAACCCTTTTATATATGAAAGAAGTACCCCCGCCACAAAATCATCACCGGAAGGCGTTAATCCCTCACCTTGCCCGATGAAACCCCTCAATGCTAAGCGAACTAATCCCTCATCCTGCGTCAATAAGCCTTGCGTCAGTTGATCGGTCAAAGGGCTACGAACGGTTGTCAACCCTGGGGACATCGTTTCTAACCAAGCTTGCACTCGTTGGAGAGCCCCACTTTTTGGGGTAACCACATTAGCATCTCCATCTCGAGCACCAACTCTAACGCCATTCCCATCTTCATTTCTAGCACCAGATCCATCCCCAACTCCATCTACATCTCCAGCAACAGGAGCTCGAACTGTAACTGCACCAACACCCACAAAATCTCTTCGATAATATCTCTTAAATTTCGTACCATATCTTGTGGCAGCTGAACAATCAAGGCTAATCGAGCCAGTTATCAGTTGTCCTGATCCAAACCTAACTGAACTCCCAACTTTAAATTCGTCCAATCCACCTCCTATCACCCATAATGCATTCGGTCCCATCGCTTCCAGGCAGGTCACCAGACTTAGCAGCGGTTTCTTCAGATCCGATTGCAAATTAGCCACTCTGTGAAAAACGCTGTGCACGATAAAAGTTTCCGTCTTAATGCGTCGCTCAAAATCTGCTCCCCATAAAGTCCCTCGCCAGACACTCATTCTTTTTGGAGCGCACTCTGCTGCCCTTTCAAGTCCGCTTCGCGTTTGGCAATGGTCAGTGCAATTTTCTCGGGTGATAAGGGTAGCTCATAGAAATTAATCCCTAAAGCGTCGTAGACGGCACTCGCAATAACGGAAGGGACAGAAATCATCGGATGTTCCCCAACACCGCGCGCACCATAAGGTCCGTCTGCTTGAGGGTTTTCTACGAGGATGGGAACGAATTGAGTGGGAATATCTTTCGCGGTCGGGATTTTGTTATCTGTGAAAGACGGGTTTAGCAACCGACCGTCCGGACTAAATTTATGCCCTTCCATGATCGCCGAGCCCAATCCTTGTAAAACACCTCCAATAATTTGCCCTTCACAAAGCTTCGTATTGATCACTTTGCCCACGTCAAAGGCAGAAGCTATTTTTAGGACCGTGATATCGCCCGTTTCCACATCAATTTCGATCTCTACGCCATGCGCTCCGAAGGTCCAATCGAGCGCCGGCAAGCCCTGACCTGTTTGAGGATTGAGATACGTCAAACCTTCCGCCATATAGACCCCTCGCCCAATGATCGGACCGCCAATGCCATTCCCATTTTCATACGTGTAACCCATCCCCAAGTCCTTATAAGCGATCGCCTTATGGGTATGTTGTCGATGAAAGATTTGTTCGTTGGCATGATCAAGCTCATCCACGGGGCAATGCAACACTTGCGCCGCCAATTCTTTCATTTGCCGCAGCACATCCTGGGCACAACGGATGACCGCATTGCCTCCCATAAACGTGTATTTCGAGGCCACGGTCGACCAATCATAAGGGCTCTTGTCCGTATCCGTTTCCCAAATCACTCTCACTTTGTTCAAAGGCATGCCCAACACTTCCGCTACAATCTGCGCCATCACCGTATTGGAGCCTTGGCCCATATCAACGGCGCCCAGCATCAGCCGAATATTACCCTCATCATCGAACTGCATAATAGCAGACGTTGACGTATTGGACGGTATCGCGGGTGCTTTTTGTAACGCAGCAACGCCCTTGCCACGAACTTTACCGGTCTTGAAAGCGTCATCACGCGCTTCAGGGGACCGCCATCCTGTCCAGCCGATTTCTTTGGCCACCGCCTCAAGACATTGATCCGGTCTGCCCGAATACTTCGTGATAATTTCCCCGCTGATTGTCTCAGACCCCGCATGCAAAATATTCTTCATACGAAATTCATAGGGATCCATCCCAAGTTGCTGAGCGATTAAATCCATTTGACGCTCCATAACCCAATGCGTCTCTAGATGGCCAAACCCACGAAACGCCGTGCTAAAGACTTTGTTCGTATAGACGGTCCGCGAATTAACCACAATGTTGGGTATCTCATACGGTCCCGCGCCTGAATAGGTAGCGGCCCGTCCAACATTGACGCCGTAATCCGCATAAGCCCCGCTATCCCAATCGAAGGTGACTTCTACTGCCGTAATCTTTCCTTCATTCGTGACGCCCGATCTAACCCGCCCACGCATTCCAGCACGAGATGGTAACTGATTAAATTCTTCTTCTCGAGTCGCGATCAGTTTAACCGGTTTCCCTTGCGCTGCTCTAGACAAGACCATCACGAGCGGCTCCAAGTGAATACCCGCTTTACCGCCAAAAGCTCCGCCAACATACGGCACCACCACTCGGATATCTCCCATGGAAATCCCAAACGCTTTCGAGAGCATTTGTCGCACGCCAAACGGGGACTGGGAGGAAGACCAAATTTCCACCAACTTAGACAACGGATGCGCTTTCGCAATGGCCACATGAGTCTCAAGGGGCGCATGAGCCACCGCTGGGAGACTGAACTCATTGTTGACAATAAAGTCCGCTTCAGCAAAGCCTTTGTCCACATCGCCTTTGATCGTTTTATTCCAGCTGGCAATATTAGAATCAGGCTGGGGAAAGAAGACATTCTTTATATAGTCCAGCTGGTTAATATCCTGATGGACCAAGATCTTCCCTTCTAAAGCTTCGTCAAGGGTCAGAACCGCCGGTAAAATCCGGTAGTCAACCTTCACTAAAGCAATCGCTTTCTTCGCCGTCGCTTGGTCAATCGCCGCCACGGCGACCACCGGTTCGCCTTGATAACGGACTTCTTTTCGCGCGAGAATACATTTATCCACCATATATAGCCCCAGCAAATAAGGGAGATCCTCGCCCGTCAAGATCGCTTTAACGCCGGGCAATGCTTTGGCTTCAGCAAGATCAATGGACACAATCTCAGCACGCGCGTGGGGGGAAAGCAGCACTTTGGCATAAAGCATCCCTGGCATTTCCAAATCATGAACATACATCGCCTGACCGGTCACTTTGTCACGAGCACCACGTCTGCAGGCAGATTTTCCAATATGTCGAAAGTGTTCTTGTGGCATTATTTACGTCCCTCCCCCTCTCGCTCCGTCTTTGCTGTCGAAGCGATGGCCGCCAGAATTGAAACATAGCCGGTACAGCGGCATAAGTTACCCGCGATCGCCTCTTTCATCTCCGTTTCAGTGGGATCTGACGTGCGATCAAGTAACGCGCGCGCTGACATCAGCATCCCGGGCGTGCAAAATCCACACTGCAAAGCGTCTTGTTTGATAAATTCGCTTTGCAATGTGGATAGTTCTCCGCCGCAACTTAACCCCTCTACCGTGGTAATTTCAGTATTTTCAGCCTCGACCGCCAGTACCAGGCAAGCGTTCACCGCCACACCATTCATGATCACGGTGCACGCCCCACATTCGCCTTCCCCGCAGCCTTCCTTCGTCCCAAAAAGTTTCAAATCATGGCGCAGGAAATTCAGAAGCGTCATCGAGGGCTCGATGGTCCCGCAAACTCCTTCACCGTTCACTCGACAAGTCAGCGAAACCTTCATCTTAAGTTCCCCCCGTCATCGTAAGTAGAGCGACCGCCCTCTTCACCAAAACGCCTGCGATATGGAGACGATACTCCGCAGAGGCCCGTACATCCGAAATTGGATGGATTAACATTTGAATTTCTTCCCCGGCGAACACCGCAATCTCCGGAGAATTCCATTGATCGTTGAGGCTCTCTTCCAATGCAAAGAGCCGAACAGGCGTCGGTGCAACGGCGGATATTGCCACTAGAAATCTTTGATAGGCTGTTAACCGAACTGCGACCCCCACAATCCCCAAATCATGCCCCTTAATCCTTGCTTGTCTCAGATAGACACTTTGATCTCCCGAACTTGGATCAGGTAGGCTGATGCCGACGACCAGTTCGTTGGAGGCTAACGCTGTCTTTTTAACGCCTGTAAAAAACTCTGTCAGCGGAATGGTTCGCCGACCTGTTTTTGAGGCAATATGCACATTTGCTTCATAGACTAATAACGGCGCGGCGAGATCCGCACCAGGGGAAGCATTGCAAATGTTCCCGACTAACGTCGCCCGATTACGCACTTGGTAGGACCCTAGAGTCTGAGCTGCTTGCCCCAAAGCTTGGTATTTTCTCTGGATAATCTCAGAGTCTGCAACCTGATTCACCGTGACAGAAGCCCCTACAAACAGCCCCACGCCTGAGGTGAATTCTAAACGCTTCGTTTCCTCAATTCCCTTAATATCCAGCAATAAATCCGGCATTTTCAAACTGCGTCGTAGGATGACCAACAAATCAGTCCCACCCGCTAAGACTTTAGTTATATGATCCTTTCGTTCCAAATACGTTAAGGCTTCTTCGACGGTTTGGGGTTTAACAACATTAAATTCACTTAGCACGGCTCTCCTCCTAACTCTCTAAGCCTCCCTATTCGTTACCCCAATAAAAAGCGTTTGATTTGCCGATGAACGACTTGTTTACATTACTTTATTCAGCGATGTATAAAGTATTATGCTTTAAACCATAATTATCGTGAATATTTTAGGGACAAACAGTCCTTGTGCTCAATAAAAAGCAAGGTTGGAAACAGTTTGTTTCCAACCTTGCAATGTGGCACAATTTCATCTGGTTACATAGAAAATTGGACAAACCTTTGCGTTGAAATGTATAATGAGAGCAGATGAGGAATAAATTGTTGTCTCCTCAAGTGTGAACGAGGACCCGTAGCATGAATGGTCACCAATTGGCTACGGCGAGTAATGGTGAAACCGGCACACCTTTAATTTTAGGTGTGTTTTTCTTTGTCCATTTATTAAGACAACCGTCCCTAAGAGTCTAATCGATTAAATAATAAAGGAGTGCAACGCTATGTCATGGAAACGGGTCAAAGCTCCCACCTTTCGTTACCCAACTCGTCAAGAGCTCCGTATTATTGCTGCTTCTGTGATTATAAGCCTAATAATCATCGTGGTTACTTATTTTGCACTGCGCTCTTAATTAAACTCATACCTTTTTCTATCCTCTTGTAACATTTTAAAAGATCCCTTGGAGCCATTTCTTGGCTCCAAGGGATCTTTTTATTTTTTATCCTATATACTATTTCCAATTTGGTATATAGTACAATACATGGTATAGGCCATTAAAAAAAGAAAGGAGAAATAAGTTTTTGAAAAAGATACTAACATTAGTCGCTATTGCCATGTGCATGCTGGCAGCACCTCAAATTACGCACGCAGCTACATCGACAGTTGGAACTGTCACTGCCACTCCCTCTCTTAACCTCCGTCAGTCGGCTGTTAGTTCCGCCGCTGTTCTTGCATCAATCCCTAAGAATACCCAAGTAACCATCATTTCCAAAAGCGCAAGCAATTGGTACAACGTAACCTATAACGGCAAAACTGGGTGGATATCTGGATCGTATCTTTCAGTTACCAGTATTGCTGCTACAACACCTGCAGTACCAAAGCCCACCGTACCTGCACCGACTGTTGCTAATAAGACAGTTGGAACTGTCACTGCAAGTCCAACCCTTAATCTCCGTAAGACAGCGGTAACCACCTCAGCAGTCCTTGCAGCGATTCCCAAGAATGCTCAAGTAGACGTCATTTCCAAAAACACAAGCAATTGGTACAATATAACCTATAATGGCCAAACTGGATGGGTCTCTGGAACATACCTAACCGTTAAGACGATCGTTACTGCACCTACACCTACACCTGTACCTGTACCAACACCAGTAGTGCCTGCACCGACTGTTGCTAATAAGACAGTTGGAACTGTCACTGCAAGCCCAGCTCTTAATCTCCGTAAGACAGCATTAACCACCTCGGCAGTACTTACAGCGATTCCCAAGAATGCTCAAGTAGATGTGATTACCAAAAACACAAACAATTGGTACAATATAACCTATAATGGCCAGACTGGATGGGCCTCTGGATCATACCTAACCGTTAATAGTGTTGCGGTCACAGCCCCAGTACCTGTACCTGTACCTGTAACGACGAAAGATCCTTCATTAGTAGGGAAAACGATTGTGATTGATCCAGGTCATGGAGCACCCGATACAGGCGCAATAGGCCCAACAGGAACAAAAGAAAAAGATAATAATTTAGCGATTTCCTATATGCTGGCAACCGCTCTTAAAGCCGGTGGCGCCAACGTAATCATGACTAGACTTGTGGACAACTCACCAGCAAGTGTTAATTTTAACGAACTGAGCGATTTACAATTTAGATCTACGTTAGCGAATAATGCCAAAGCAGACATCTTTGTCAGTATTCATAACGACTCGTTTAGCCCAACAGTCTCAGGAACAACCACTTATTATAGTCAAGACAATCCGAAAGCTGCCTTAAGTATGCAGCTTGCCACAGCCGTTCAAGCAGAACTCATTAAAGCTCTTGGTACCTCGAATAGAGGCGTAAAAGAAGCTGCATTCTATGTGATAAAGAATACAACCATGCCAGCAATACTCGTAGAAACAGCCTTCATTTCAAATGCTGCAGAAGAGCAAAAGTTGTCTAACAATACCTTTAGACAAAGTGCTGCTAATGCCATCATGAAAGGCATCGTAACCTACCTAAAACAACATTAAAAGTAGTCCTTAGCCCTAGAAATTTTCAGGTTCCCTATGGCATACAATATAGCACAAAATAAAATCCCTAATTGACCCATGCTCAGTATGGTTCAATTAGGGATTTTGTAAAATAGCATTCTAAAATTAAGACTAGTAAAAATAGTTACTTAGGTCTGAATTTGGAACTACCAATACTTTCGGATTATTAGATGGATTGAGCCATTTAATTAAGGCTAACAAATTGCCTTCTGTAAGAGATATACAGCTTCCGGTGGCTCCTGAACCATTTACATGTATAAATATTGCTCCACCTTTGCCAGCACTTTGCAAATAGTTCCAGTCTGTTACTAAGGCATATTTATACTGTATTGGATAGTCTATAAGATGCTCAGCATCGCCTCCTGGATTGCCAGTTACTAGTCTATTATAGGTTGGACTTCCGTCGTTTAGATTCCAGTAGTCAGCGGTAGACACCTTATGATACGAATAGTTAGAACCTGGATTATCCGCCACACCAAAAGCTGATAATATATTCAATATTCCTGCTGGTGTTTTTCCAGAATTCTGCACCCTCGTATATGATATACCATTCAAACCTAATCTAACTGGGAATGAACTTAGATTTACCCACTGTCCGTTTACTTTTTCATACATACTTCCTGTTCCATAAGATGTACTAGTGCTGTCTGCAGTTACCAGGAAAACTTGGCTTGAATTTGCGAAGGCAGGATTGTTGAATCCTTTAGGCGGTATTATTGGTGGTTTCCCATCCAAAACAGCCTCCGCCTGTTGAATCAAAATCTCAGGCACTACCACGTTTCCACCGAGTGCTCTAACATTAGGTCGAATTCCTGCATCTCTAAGCTGTTGAAGATAAGCTCCAATCGCAGGAGGCATTGTCGTTAAAGCATTGTCAACGAGTAATATTGGATCGCCAGCCCTAGCAGCTAGAGCACCTCCTGCTAAAGCATCTGGGAAATTTAACCCGTTAGCGAGATAGATTGTGTTTGGAGCGGATGCAAATTCCTTTACGACAACCCCTGCAGTATCGTAGCGGTCATTGCCTGCAAGGCGTCTGATTGTTGCGTTTGGAGTAGTCTTTTTGATTTGATCTTCAACTGCTTGTGACACGACGCTTGTTCCGCCTGCAATATAAACCGTAGACGGTTTAGTACTTACAAGATAAGCATTCACCTTGTCGGGAAGCACATTAGTTCCGACCAAAAGAGTTGGGTACTGCTTTGATCCCGCGAAGCTTGAAACACTTAAGGCATCGGGAAAATTCTCACCTGAAGCAATAAAGACGGGTGTGCCTTGTGGAACATTAACCTCATTGACGACGGCCATATTCGTATCATAACGGCCCTGTCCAGCAAGTCGTGGTACAATGTTGGTATAGCCTTTAGCTTTAAGAGTCGTCTCAATATCCGTGCCTACTACGGAAGTTCCTCCAATTATATAAATCGTCCCACCTAATGGTACGTGAGTATCGATGTATTCCATAGCTTGTGCTGATCCACTCACCGATACGTCAGCAAGTATAATTGGGGCGTTGAGCTTCTTGGACAGTACACTTGCAGACAGGGCATCTGGGAAATTTGTACCTGACGTCAAAATCACATCATTACATATCCCGCCGTTGAACTCCTGACTGACTGCTTTCGCAGTTTCGTATCTGTCTAACCCTGATATACGATTTGGTAAAGGGGTAACCACTTGTGCCTGAGCGACTGAATTATAAGATAAAACCATGCTCAATACCAATACACAGAGCAATATCCTTTCAAATATCCTTTTCAAGCTCTCTCCTCCTACCTATTCAGTTGATATAATTTATTTTAATATTTGATTACGTTGCATTCCTGTAACTATATAAATATTCTGCATGTTTCCTCAAATTCCTTTAGGATATCAATATATTCATTGTACAGAAGACGGCATGCCCAAACAGAATCCCCAACAGACGCATGCTTAGCATGGATCTATTGGGGATTCTGTAGAACACTTTATGATGACTTACTTATGGTAACTCAATCACGGGTTTGTTCTTGGACGCTCGATACAATAAGAAATTTCGGCCAATCACTTGGACTAGGTCAGCCTCAGTTTGTTCAGCCAGGTTTTCTGCCACAATTTTGGGTTCATCTGAACAATTTGTTAAGACTCGGCACTTAATGAGTTCTCGCACTTCCAAAACCCCGTCCGTTTGAGTGACCACGGCTTCCGTAATTCCGCCTTTACCCACTTGCATAATCGGATCCATTTCATTGCCCATGGATCTTAAAAAACCTTTTTGCTTTCCTGTTAACACTTAAACGATTCCTCCTAAGCCATTACTACTATACCCAATCAAATCTTGTGCCAGCGATCTCGACTTTATCCCCTTCTTTGATTCCTTCGGCACGGAGCGCTTCATCGATTCCCATCATTTTCAAGATATTCTGGAAACGCCAGACACTCGCTTCCCGTTCAAAGAAGGTCATCTTCACATGTTTTTCAACTTCTTTACCGGTGACAATGAATAGATCCTCTTGCTTAATGATTTCAAACCGCTTTTCAGACTGCGCTTTCGTCACCAGGTGCTCCACGGGAACATTAACAATCTCTGGAATTGGCGTCTCTGGTAAGAGATCCGCAATTCGGTACATTAAGACTTTTAACCCTTCCCCAGTCGCTGCAGACACGGGGAAAATTTCGCAGCTGTCTCCGACCGCTTCTTTCAAGCGCAGTAACTGTTCCTCAGCACCTGGAATATCCATTTTGTTGGCCACAATAATCACCGGTCTCAGCGCGAGCTCGGGACTATAGAGCCGTAATTCTTCTTGAATAATCCGCATGTCCTCCAGAGGATCGCGTTCTTCCGATCCCGAGATATCGAGAACGTGCAAAATCAAGCGGGTTCGCTCAGTATGGCGCAAAAATTCATGTCCTAAGCCCAACCCAGTATGAGCACCCTCGATAAGTCCCGGGATATCTGCCATGACAAAACTCTTTCCATCTTCAAGTTCCACCACACCCAAATTCGGAATCAAAGTCGTAAAGTGATAATCGGCGATCTTCGGCTTAGAACCAGACACTTGCGAAATAATCGTTGATTTTCCTACATTCGGGAAACCAACCAGTCCGACGTCTGCCAAGAGCTTTAACTCCAGACGGAGCCAGTTCTCCACACCCGGTTCTCCATTTTCAGCCAACGTTGGGGCTTTATTCGTATTGCTCATAAAACGAGCATTTCCTCTGCCTCCGCGTCCACCGGCTGCCACCACGACACGCTGACCATGCTCGGTGATATCCGCAAGGGTGTCACCGGACCCGTCCTCAAAGACGACCGTACCCACCGGAATGCGCAGAATAATGTCTTCCCCGCTTCGACCGCTGCAATTTTTTGCGGACCCGTGGTCTCCCCGAGCCCCTTTATAATGCCGTTGATAACGAAAATCTACAAGAGTTCGTAAACCCTCATCTCCCATAAAAACAATATTCCCACCGCGTCCGCCGTCTCCACCACTCGGTCCGCCTTCAGGAACGTATTTCTCCCGCCGAAAAGCGACAGCGCCTGCCCCGCCATCGCCGCCTTTAACATAGATCTTGGCCTGATCGTAAAACTTAAACATAGTCGTTGATTCTCCTTAACTGTTAGATCTCTTAGAACGGACTTTATTGGGCGCCAATCGTTAAAGTTAGCATTTTATCAAAGAGAACCGTTTCCTCGTCCTCTAAAATAACCTGACATGCCAATCCACTCGGCTCATCGAACAAATATACTTCAGCCGTGACGTTTAATAATAGCCGTGACTGTGAACACACTTTCAAGCATTCTTTAGTGTACCCGTATAACCCATCCGCATAGTCATCTTGCCAATGATCACGCCAAAAAAGTTCCTTTTTCATCGTCTCTGGAAAGTCGAGCGTTGCAGATATGCCTTCTTGTCGAAGACCGATAATCAAGCCCAAAAGGATCGCTGCTAGTGCCGGTTCCTGAAGGTGAGCGATCTTTTGTTCTTGCTCCTGAGCTACCACCGTTTCCTTCATATAGGCCAGGGCCTTCTCCGGTTGCTGGAGTTGTAAATTGCCCATGATCACCTGCCAGTGATTTAGAAAGTCATGCCTCTGGAGACCATACCACTGCAATAGTTCGGACAGAAGAACATGTTCAACTTCTGACATTGTCATCATTTCCCTCTCAACTTCACGACCTTATTATACTAGTCAGAAAGTAACTGACTTTTATTCCATCATCAGAAAAAGAAAACTTGTAAGAAGGGACCTTCCAGAAAGTATATAAACCGATACCTTCTGACTAGTATAATAAAAACCCCCGGGTTTTCCCAGGGGTGAATAAATCCAGCTTATTGGACTACTGCCACTGTGCCACTGGTGCTGCTGCTGTTACTGGGCGTTCAGTGTAAATACTAACTTGTTTGCGCTTCCGATCTTTATGCTCGAATTTAACATAACCGCTGATGAGAGCATATAAGGTGTCATCTTTACCCAAACCGCAGTTTTTAGCAGGATGAAACAACGTTCCGCGTTGACGTACGATAATCGTACCCGCGTTAACATATTGGCCATCGCCACGTTTTACACCGAGGCGTTGAGCGTTGCTGTCACGACCATTTCGTGAGCTACCAACTCCCTTTTTATGAGCAAAAAGTTGAAGATTCATTTTTAGCATGAAGTCCACCTCCTTCGTTCTATGATTATATAGTCTTGATTGTAAGTCGATTGTATCTGTTCAATCCCTAATACCATCGTTTGCAAAATCCACTGAGCCTTTTCCAATTCTTGCTCTGATATTCCAACAAGCTCACAGGTGAGGTGACCCTCATCCTCTTTCACTTTTGGAATTACCGACAAGAAATTATCTAAGCCGTTGCAGGCCGCAATGCTCAGGGCCGAAACCCCTGCACAGACGATGTCTTTGCCAGACTCTGCATACCCGGCATGTCCGGACAGCTCAAATGCACGTATTCGCCCTTGATCATCCGCCCATATTATGAGACAAATGCCACTTTGACGCTTACGCTTGAATTGCTTCGACGAGGACTTTTGTGTAAGGTTGTCGATGTCCTTGTTTGCGTCGATAGTTCTTCTTGGCCTTGAATTTGAAGACAATTATCTTCTCCCCTTTGCCGTGCTCCACAACTTTCAGCACTGCTGTAGCACCCGCTACAACTGGGGTTCCTATGTTAACCACACCATCTTTTTCTACGAGAAGAACTTGATCAATCGTCACGGTATCTCCGACGTTAACATCCAATTTCTCAACGTAAAATAAGTCGCCTTCTGAAACTTTGAACTGTTTACCACCGGTTTCAATCACTGCGTACATTTTAAATACACCTCCCATGCCCTAGACTCGCCATTGCAGGTCGGTTTTTAATAAATAAAAGCCCGTTAATACCTGATTCGAGCGGTTGCGGTGAGAAGTCACCACATTTAAACATTTTAGCATCTTAGAGTATAATTTGTCAAGCAAGCTCACTTAATAAGTGTGAAAAATGGTATCAAACAATGTGGCAACTCCTAATCGCTTTAGCAGTTTATTTTCATTGGATATATCCAATAATATTAGTATAAACCTCCCTAGATACAACTCTCTCTCCACCCAAAGCAACTACTTTCTTATGATTCAGCTGTGTTATGTAGCCTAATATTACATTAGGAACCTCGGTTGGTTTAATAAGAATAATTGGAGCGTTATTAAACCCTGCAAGAACTGACCCTGCAAGCGCATCGGGGAAATCAATACCAGTAGCTACGAATAGAGAAGAACTATTATTACCAAATAATTCCTGAGTAATCTTGACACAGGTTTCAAATCTGTCAATACCACCGAAACGCCTAGTTGTTATACTCGGAAGAAGTTGCTTTAGACCAGATTCTACCGATGTTGAAACCACCCCAGCTCCCCCCACAATTGTGATTTCTGATGGTTGGAGAGTGTTAAGATAATTTTCAACTTCTGTGGGAATTTCGTTTTGATTTACTAAAACCATGGGTATGCCATTAGCGGCAGCGTAGGGTGAAATTGACAATGAATCAGGGAAATTTTGACCAGTTGCTACAATTACTTCGCCCCCGCCACTTACTTTAACTTCTTTCGCAATCGCCACCGCAGTTGCATATCTGTTTAGTCCGGCCAGTCGCCTAATGTCGTAGCCTCTTCGCTGCAAATCAGTTACAAATACCGGGGCGACTACACCTTCACCTCCAAGGATATATACCGTACCGCTCGGTTTTAGAACTCTTTGGATTTCATCTAGGGTCACCTTGCTATTTTGATATGTTGTTACAAGTAGCAACGGTGCATCTTTTATTTTCCCCAAGCTTGCACCTGCAAGGGCATCTGGAAAATTCAAACCCGTTGCCAAAAGCACTGCATTAGCAGTATGTGACTCGGGAAAGGTCCTTTGAGAAATTGCCACTGCGGTAGCAAGTCGGTCATTTCCCGCTAGCCGTGTTGATTCAGTAATCAGACCTTTAATTGTGTAAGTGTAGGTCTGACTATAAATCTGTGACTGGTTACCATATTTGTCCACGGCAATATATTTAATTACTGTTTGAGAACTAATAGTGATTGACTGACTGAAAACAGAACTGTTTAACGTTGGGTTTGTTCCATCCAGGGTGTAGAAAATATTGCCACCAAGTCCGGTCATTGATAAAGTTACTTGTTGTGGTTTATCATATAGCCCACCTGGAGGAGATATAGTTGCAGTTGATACAATCGTATATACCTGAGTAGATACCTGTGATGTTCCTGTCTCACCTATTGCAAAATATTTAAGTGTTGTTGCAGTATTAATTGCAATCGGTCCATAATATTGTGAACTGGAAGTTGTAGGATTACTCCCGTCAGTTGTGTAGTATATTGTGCAATCTGATTGTGAAGCTGTAAGTGTTACGGATTGTGGAGAAGTATATGTGTCGCCAGCAGGAACCGCCGAGACAGTTGGCGGTTGAATTGTATAGGTTTCAGTGTAAACCGATGATGTTCCCACCAAGCCTAGGGCATAATATTTAAGATCAGTGGTAGATGAGATAGAAATTGGTCCAGTATATTCAGAACCATTTAGAGTTGGGTCGCTGCCATCAATTGTATAAAATATTGTGCAGTTTGGCTGCGAAGCAGATAGGGTAACTATTTGGGAATTGTTGTAATTCCCCCCTGCTGGCAAGGCCGATGCACTTGGCGACGATGCCATCGCCGCAGTTAGTGTTCTATATGCATTTACACGACCGTTACCTGTATAATAATCATAGCCAGGTGTGTCAATATCATCTGCATTAGTGTCGATTAGTCCCCTAATCTGGTGATTTGTTAACGTAGGCTTGGCACTTACTGTTAAAGCCGCAAGACCCGCTACTATCGGGGACGCCATTGACGTACCAGTTAAGTAATCATAGTTGGTAGAAAAAGAGTTTGCGTAGGTGGGTGTAGTTGAATAAATATTAACACCTGGGGCACTAATTTCTATCCAATCGCCCCAGTTGGAAAATGAAGCATCAACGTCAGACTGGTCAGTTGCAGCCACAGAAATGACAGACGAAAAAGCAGCGGGATATTGAGGTGTACTAGTCCCTTTATTTCCCGCTGCGGCAACTACAACAACATTATGCGACCAGGCATAGTCAACAGCATTTTTCACAGTATATGAATAACCTGTTCCACCAAGGCTCATATTAATGACTCTCGCCCCGTGGTCTACCGCATAATATATTGCATTTGCTTCGTCATAAGAGTAAAAGCTTCCGCCGTAACCAGCTTTAATCGGCATAATACTGATGTTTCCCCCCACCCCTGCTATACCGATTCCGTTATCGATAGTAGCAGCGGCAATGCCAGCAACATGCGTTCCGTGCCCCACATCGTCGAGAACAGATGTTATGCTGGTGCTATCTATTACTGAGTTATACGGACTAACAATTTTGTCTCTAAGGTCAGGATGGTTATAGTCAATTCCAGAATCAATAATTGCAATAACTACTGACGGAGACCCTTTCGATATGTCCCACGCCTGTGGAGCGTTTATTTTAGTGAGTGCCCATTGATTTGGGTAATAGGAATCGTTTGGTACGTCGGAGATTTTCGAAACAAAATTGGGCTCTGCATATTCTACATCAGGGTTATTAGCATATTGGCTAACCATATACGAAACACTTTCTCCAGGTGGAAGCTTAACTTTTTGCACGCCCGATCTTTTATCAACTCGAAGTGTAGAACTACCGAACAGGCTGTTAATCTCATTAATACTTTTCCCGGGCTTGGATTTTACGAGTATCTCGCCGGGTACAGAAGATGGCAAAGTTACTGAATTTGTGGTTCCTTCACCCTTGGCATAAGCCTGCGAAACAAATAGAGAACCACTTAAAAGCATTAGCAAAATAACAATACTCATATTTCTTTTCACGTCTAATCTCCTCCCACACCTCAAATATTCTTCACCTTTCGGAAAATACCTTCTGGGGTGGGTAAAATCGTTCATGTTTTTCACGATGATATCAACGGTGTCTTTAAGATTACTGGTATCTGCAACGAATCGAATGTTCCTTTTTATACTTAACAAAGAATGTGTTACAATTAACTAAGCATATCTTTGACATATACGGAGGAATCATTCATGAGTATTCTTAACCCTAGGCGCATTCTAACAGTCCTGGGGGGGATTGTTTTAGCCGCTGGCTTTTATATGGGATGGCAAATGTACCAAGGCCAGCAGATGGCTAATCAGTATGCAATCGAAGCCCAGAAACCTGTCCAAGGATCTGGTGACGGTTACTCTGCAACAAATCCCCAAACTCCAGGTAATACTGAGATAACCCCATTGCCTTCATCCGGTGTGACGTCTCCCTTTCCATCATCTACTTCACAAAATCACCTTCCCCTACTCCCGTCATCCCCTGGATCTAAATCGAGTTCAAGTAGCGTTTCTCCATCCGCCACTGCTACTCCTGCAGATTACAAACAATTGATGTCTAGCCCTTATACAGAAACGCTTCAAGCAATGCAAAAAGCCAAGGAAAACACCTTAGCTTTACAGCAGGGAAATCTGTCTTTGTCCGCTTACAAGGCAAGCATTATCGAATCCCAGGCGGCCTTTACAGCCGTTGAAACCTTTGTTCGAGCAAACCCGCCAACTGAAGCTCAGCTCATCCCTCCTTATCAAGACTTTTTAGCTGGAATTAGTTTAGCAAACAAATCCATGGACGTTGTCTTAAACGGGCTTTCCTCTTTTAGCCCATCGTCCATTTATGCCGCGCGGGAGATGGGTAAAACTGCACAACAGAAGGTTAGCAATGGATATGCCCAACTTTAGTTGAATTCTTTTTGTCCTAAGTCCAAAAAGTGATAGAAAGCCGACCACCCTTAGGCAGTCGGCTCCCTATCACTTTTTACTTTTTCACTCAGCGCTTAAGTAAACAGGCTACATAATACAACTTATTTAGCTATTGCAGCGACTGAAAAACCAGTTGCATCCGAAACAGCCGGTTGTGAGCCCATGGTAACGCTATATTTAACAATCTGATTCACAAGGACAGGCTTTACAACAGGTGAGACATTAAAGGAAACGGTGCTTCCGCTGATCGCTATGCTTGATTTATCCTGTGCAAGAGTAGTGATATCAACTTTACCATTAACCGTTCTTGTTATTCCACTTTGCACTTTCAGGTAAGTATAAAGTTCGTCCAATTGAGAAGTAGACATCTCCTTGACGATTTGCTCAATACTTTGATTAAAGGTAACCGTTACATTATCATAAGCGCCAATGTTACTAGCACTTACACTACTAACCGCCAGCGAAACCTTCGCCACCGTCGTATCAGTCACAAACTGATCTCCACCCAGTGCAACAACGACCGCATTTGTCGCCAGGTTCGCACCGAAGTCAGCTGCAACAGCATTCCCACCAGTCGTGGTGTTCGTCAGCACGATCGGAGCGCCAAATTTAGCAGCCAAGGATGAAGCAACGAGAGAGTCAACCAAGTGTATATCTTCCCCGTTAGCAACATAGGCTTTGTTATAGGTATAATCTAGTGTCTCAAGTACTACTTTATTTGTTCCGAAGCGATCTTCTCCAGCGAGGCGCTTAACACCCGTGATATTGGCTACCCGTTGAAGTCCACCGATAATGTATGCATTACTTGGGAGTGTTTCCGCTTGCTTAGCAGGAAGAGTCCCGTCAGGATTCGTCACTATAATTGAGTAGTTATGAGCTGCTGCATAGGAAGCAACTGACAACGCATCGGGCAACGCGCCATAACCAACGACGAAAGAACCTGCAGGGTTGGTAAGCTTAGCAGAAATCATAGCTGCGGTTGCGATGCGATCAGCGCCTTTGAGCTGTATCGCTTCAACGCCATCCATTTTATCCACTTCTTCGAGCACTGCTTGGCTGATGGCTCCGACTACATATACTTTCTTAACGCCCAATTTAATCAGTTCATCCTTAGTCGCTTTAGTCAGAGTGTTGTTGTCTGTCAATAAGATTGGGGAAGTTTTCCCAGCTAAGGGTGCTGCAGCTAAGGCATCCACTAAGTTAGCATTTGCAGCTGGAGCTAGAATCGCTGTATCGGCCGTTACGAACTGCTCTGCTATCTTAACAGCCGTTCCAAATCTGTCATTACCCCAAAGTCGATCCGTCGTTACCCCTGTCGATGCCAAAGCATTGAACGGTACCATAGTTACAGCCATACCCATGATGGCTAAGGTTGCTAAGACTTTTTTCGCTTTTTTCATGTTGTCATTTTCCCCTCTCTTATTTCGGATATCTCTTTCTGCCTTGTGGTGGATAATAGTTCAGCTATTTATGAGCATTATAAGATTTTACCCATAGACAAGTTATTAATAGCCTCTATTATTTTACACCAAAATTTTCTAATTTTCCACCTTTTTAGGGAAATAATACGTCTAGAATACTTGTGTATGTGAATAATCCTGAGTAAAATGAGCCACCGTTCCTCCGCCGCACCATAATATTCATGTATGGGGCAGACACCGACACAACTCCGACCAGCCGGGAAGGACAGCGCCAACAGTACGTCGTCTGTTCAATGAACCAAGTGTAGCCTCAAGGTTCTTCTTAATCATTTGTTGACCAGTTAGATGCGTTCTGCTAACAAAAGTTGACCACCCTGAGCTCCAAACCAGTTAAGCTAGATTTTGCAAAGAATCAGAGAAAACAGGAGTAAGTAAATGCTTAGGATGATCGATAAAGAGTATATCAAAAAAACATTTTCTGGAAGGTTGGTCCATTCACGAACACAGTCGACAATTGTGAAGATCTCCAGACAGACCGTAAGAAAGATGCTAAAGGAAGGTGAAATTCCGAAATGAAACCATCAAATTGTAATGCCACGCCCCATCATGGACCCATTTCAAGAGGTGAGCGAATCGATCTCTAAGTGCATGAAACAGCACCCACAGCGACATACCGCAGCCCGAATCTCTACACGGAGGAGTTTTGCTTCAACGGGGGAGAATCCACAGCTCCAATATTTTTCTTACACTCTCCCTCGGGAGGGAATGCGCCGAATATATTCATAATATTCGTTCTCTTAACCAATTAACTTGACGTTTTACCACACGTGCGGGATTACCGGCTAGTATAACATTTTCGTCGGCGAATTTTTTATTAGCTAAAGAACCAGCACCTACTATACAATTACTGGCTATATGTACACCCTTCAAACATGTTACTTGTGTTCCAATCCATACATGGTTCCCAATACAAATATCTTCAGATATATTCAGTCTATTTCCACCTAGATCTATAATAGAATGGCTATCCCCTGTTCTAAATTGAATATCGCTTGAAAACATACAATCATTACCAATAATAATGGATGTTCCTTCAATTGCGGCAAGATGTGTAGTTCCATTAATCGAAGTATGTTCTCCAATAGAAATTTCATTATCATTATCTTCAATTTGTAGTTCTGTATTACATAAATAGACTTCTTCATTTATTATAATTCTGTTATTATTTCCATTAATATTTATTTTACAAAATTTCATTCTTGATAAATCCTTAATAATAATGGTGTTGTTAATACCTTTAACTATAAACGTTGTTTTATTTAAAAGAACGGCCCCTATATCAATACTATTTTTTGAATTGATCATTATTCGATTGAATCCTAAAATATGGTTATAAATCCAAAATAAAAATGCAATATTCTTAGGGTGGTTTTTTACGTATGTTATAATTTTCTGTTTCAATGTCTCTCCCCCTTGTTAATGTCAATAATCCTCAAAATAATTTACATAGATTGAGTAAGCATTGTATTCGTGCCACGTCTGAAACTATCTAACCTACCAAGCATTTTTCATTTCCTTTATCTGTCTGACAAAACAATCTATTAACAAGTAATGATTCTCGAACTAGGAAGCCCCTGATAATCCTGTCGTTCAGAGTCTTCAAGGATTTTAACGACTTTAGTTGACGCGCTTAAACTTTCATTAATAACTTTATATTTTCTATTGTATTAGAAGTGTCTTTTCGCTTTATAACTAAGTACATTATATAAGCTACAGCATATAGTAAAACTGCAAGTAAAGAATTTATAAACCACCCCGTTAATATGAAAATAAAGGTCATTGTTAATTCCAGTATTATATCTTTATATAATGGAATCATCAATATTTTAGATAAAAACATTTCAGCCAATACACATCTAAATGCCAAAAGAACAACAATAGATGCTATTACCAAATTTAAATTTTTTAATAATATAGTAGTTATAAAAGTAATCATTATGCTTAAGAAAAGTGAAATTAGGTTAATTTTAAGCATTAAGTTTTCTTTTCTCAATGTCTTTAAATATGTATTAATAAGTAATGCCATCTTCCCTTCAAATACACACATTGGAAAAATCAATGCCATAAACATTAGACTATCATTATATTCCGGTATCCATGCTAACAAGACAACTTTAAGCGGGTAATATAAAATGAGTGCACCAAACAGTACCAGCATCAAAAAGTCTCTCATGGTAGTATAGATACTCGGTAATCTTTTTTCGTCGGTCCTTCTTAAAATAGGAAACATAACAATTCCTACAGCATCGATAAATAACATCATAAGATTAGATACGCTAAGAGCAAGAGAGACTTTACCAAATATTGATACATCCCATGAACGCTCTATTCCAAATCTCACTACTCCTATAATTAAAGTGCTCGATATATTTGAGAACATTAGCTTTATTCCCACATTAATATTCTCTATAGCCTCTCTAAAATTGAAATAAAATGTAGAAATTCTACGAAAAACTATATCCCTACAGCAATACATTGAATAGCATAATGAAATGAATTTACCAATCAAATCAGCCAATAACATTAATTTATATTCTCTAACACCAACTACCAGAAACATAATGATTAGAAAGCAATATAGTATCCTGTCCATCATCGTAATCAGTGCATACTCTTTTATTCGATTTGTAGCCTGTAAAATAAAAAGAGGCATGGCTCTAGTTCCGGTCACTATGATACATAAAGCTACCATTATGAATATAAATTGCTTTTGTATTTCATTTAAAAAGATTAAAGAAGATATAGCTATAATGCTTGCTATTATTATCTGTGATATTGTCAACATCCAGAATTGCGAGAAAAACAATTCCTTGTTTAATTTGTTATATTCACTTCCGCCATACCTTAAATATATCCCATCATTCCATCCGAATTGCATGAATCCTACATATGACGCATAAAATAAATATAATTGCCAGTAACCGTACTCTTCTGTTCCGATTAACTTCGGAACAACTAATACCACCAAGGTTGATACAAGCAATGAAACAAAGTTTGACGTCAATGTATATGAGAAACCCTTAATAAACGTTCTTGCCCTTCCGTTCATCATCTTTGCTCCTGTCGTTGCAGTTATCTCTAACAAATTCCTTATCTAACATTTCGATATTCAAATCAGTATACAAAAAATCAATATTACTTTTAATTGTTTCTTCATTTAATTTATCATAATTAAATTTCATTAATTGCTTAATAATATCATCAGGAAATCTGTATTTTATTACCTTTCCTCCCGCATAAATAGCATACGGTGGTATATCTTTTGCTATTATTGAACCCGCTGCAACTACTGCACCTTTCCCAATGGTAACACCAGATAATATTAAACTTCTTTGCCCAACCCAGACATCATCTTCTACTATTATTGGCCCTTTCGTTAATGTATCTTCGTTTAAATCACATATATATTTTTTAAATGGATATGTAGATAATGCCTTATATGGATGCTCACCACCAAGCAAAAAAATTACATCTTGTCCGATGGAACAATATGATCCAATAATTAATTTTTCAATTGGATTCCCATATGTATTCACAAATAAAGAGCCATAAGTCTTCTTCCCTACAATTACTTTTTCAATTGGAAAAATATTTTGTGCAATAGTAAAGTTATGTTGATTTTTTTTTCTCCAAATGGTTTTAAATATAATTAATTTTATAATATTCATAAGTTTTCTAAAAAATATTTTAAACATTTTTTACCTCCTCCTTATTAAAGTCAGGGTTTATTATAATAGATATAATTGAAAAAATTTACTAGTAAAAATTAAGTTTTAAAAGAAATTCTTTAAACATTCAAAAATATAATTGTCATCTAGGTATTTAAAGAGGTAAGTGTCAGAAGTATAGACCATAAGAATTAGAGGCATAATAGCTGATATAATTAGTATAATAAAAGTTATAATTTTATCTCTACGATTCAAATACTTCATCGCTAAAGTACAATAATAATACTTTACTAATAAACCATTTCTCTGAAATCTACTTATTTCCATAAAATATGTTATAAATGGTAAAATTAATATTTCATACCATACAAATCTGTATAATATTTCTAATTTTTGTTTCTCTGCTATTGTTACTTGTTTATTTAGTTTTCTATTTACCCACCATACAGTAAAAACATCTGTTATAACATAGATATAGATTATAACAGCTCCTAAACCCATCTTGCCAAGATCTAGGTATATACCTATTTTATCTGGGAACATCCTTAATAAAATTTTTATTACAAAAGGGGACATTATAAGTAATAAGAAATAACTACTCCATAATATCTTAAAATATTTTTTTCGCTTTATTGTACATAAGTAATAAAATGGAACATAAATTAAAGCAAGTCTATGGAATGAAAGGCCTAAACAAATCCCTATATAATATAAAATTATATTTCTATTTTCAATACAAACTAATGTAATTATAATAATTAAATACATTATTAAATTTCTAGTTTGATTGATGTCATATACTAATGGGAAAATACTATATAGTAAAATAATTAAATTAAAGTTATTATTTCCTTTTATCATTTTACGTAGTGTAAAAACTAATAATAAACCAGCTGAAAAAACAACAGCCTCAAATTCTAGATTTATACTTTTTAGTATTTTAATGAGATATTGGAATCCAATTTCGAATCCTTCGCCATTATTTTGGAATCCTATTAGATAATACGGATAATCATTATTCATTCGATTAAATGATACGATTATAAATAATAAGAACAAAGGGATGATAGCAAGTTTTTTACTTCGTTTACTTTTTAATCCACCAATTTCAAAAAATGAAAATGCTAAACTAAAAAGTAAAGTTATCCATAATAGCATCTGATTCTCCCTTATAAATATATTTTATTTAAGTTTAGGATATATCAATTACATATTGTTCAACAATGACATTGATCAATTTTCACTTACTTCATTGTCCAATTAACAAATTCTACAGCTCCAGGTCCCATGTAAACCTCCTGGTCATGTTAAATATAATGGAGGAATTCTCCAATAAAATTACCTCATTTGTAACTTTATTTTTTAATCAATCCGTCCTAAGCACCTACTACACACTCATCTTGCTACTTATTTTCACAGAACTCCTTCATCACACGAATGTTATTTTTATAGATCTCGTATTTTTTACTGTTTGTAAATTTATAAATTATCATCTTAAAATAGTCATATCTAATTATACTACTAATCTTCTTTTTAAAACAAACTCCATATTTAGCACAATAATATTTTTCGGACTTCATTCTACGTTCTAAAGCAATCTGTTTATTGCTAGTGGTGGCCCCTTCCAAATGAATTATTCTTTTTTCTTTAAAATAAGCAGTTTTCTTATTTAGCCTCTTAATCCGCCTAGTTAAATCTGCCTCTTCATTATACATAAAAATATTCTCGTCAAACGTACCACAATCATAAAATAACTCTTTACGTATAAATATATCAGCTCCGATTATACACATCTTACCATCAATATAGCAATCTAACTTTCGACACATCTTAATAAGTTGATTGTATATAAATCCATATTTATCAATATAATAGAACGAAGTATTCCTATTGAGTTTGACGTCAACCAACTTTACTCCGAATTCAGCTAACTCTCTATCCTGTTCAAACTTATCAATTGCAAATTCAAATATAGGTTCTATTAATATAGTATCAGGATTAAGAAACAACAAATATTTTCCTTTTGCAAATGTAGCCCCAACATTATTGGCTTCACCGAACCCCTTATTATTATTCTTTACAATAATGATATCTATATAATTTTGTTGAATGTAATCAAAGACATCATTCACAGGACTATTATCTACAACAATAACTTCCAATTTGTTTTCGATATCATTGAATTCAATTATTGACTCTATAGTGTCAATAATTGTCTGTAAATTATTATAGCTAACTATAATGACCGAAAATTCGATACACCTCACGTTTGCAATCCTCCAGTCTGTAAATAAGTCATTGACATAGTTAGATTGTTCTAATGATAACATGTCGGCGACATTTAGCTTTAATACCTAATCTTACCTCCAGCCACACCTTTAAAATCTTTCCATATAGAGACTTGCCATAATGCTCGGTGATGAATATTAATGTGAAGTTCTTCCCAATTATAAGCATGACAAATCCATCTGTTGAAAACTGCATTTTATTAAGAAAGCTTATACCGAACTGACGGTATCATCTAATATCCTCTGAAGATGTGGTGGGTTTGTATGTGAAGCCATTATGAGTATATCCTTTTTCCGCCCGCATACGCGTGGATAGGATAGTACACCATTGGCTTGTCGTTATTAGGTAATAGCTGTTACATGTGATCATTGTTTTTGGATGCAGACGAGTTAAAGCACTGCCAGCTCAAATAATGCCTTTCATCTTTCTCCATCTTTCTCCATCATCCTCAAAAATTCATCCTTGTAATTAATATTCGCCTTATGTATTTAGCCCAATAAAACAGCCTCAGAAATATATAAAATTCAATTCTGATGATTGAGTCTCTCTTTAATTCTTTAATGTTCTTTATATTGCCTTCATACATTTTCTTCAAATTAGCAGATAGACCACTGAATCCAAATCCCAGCTTGCCACCGCCATAATAAACCATCTGTACCGGTAAATGATAATAATTGTAGTGAGCGCATATCTTTAAAAAATAATTTCCGTCTTCTGCATAGCTTTGATTTTCGTCATATCCACCGATCTTCTCAAAAATAATTCTTTTGAATATTGCAGCAGAGGTTTGAGGAAACATTTTGAGGCTTATATCTTTGACATTTGCCTTGTACAAAACTTCAATTCTTTTCCACAATATCTTAAGCCCTTTACCATCTATGTCTCCACCCAGAAAATCGATACTAGGATGCTCTTGTATGGTTTTCATTTGTATTTTAATTTTTTCAGGGAGCCAATCATCATCTGAATCAAGCAGGGCAATCCACTCACCTCTAGCCGCTTTCATTCCTGTATTTCGCGCCGATGAAACCCCACAATTGGACTTATCTATTATAATAATTGGGATTTTCTTATTTGCTTGAATGTATTCCTTAACTAAACCCAAACAGTTATCGGTTGAACCATCATTAACGACTATAACCTCCAATATTTGTTCAAAGGCGGTTTGATTCTTTATAGAATCTAACGTGCTAATGATCGTCTCCTCACTGTTATACATAGGTATTACAACTGATATATTCACCACTTAGGTATCCCCAATCACACAATGTTTATCCACATTCTCAATTTACTATTCCATTGTTTAAGTACCTTCGCCGGCGAGCCAGCAACAATACAATTATCTGGCACGTCTCTATTAACCAACGAGTTAGCGCCGATAATACAACCATCACCTATCTTAACGCCTAACAAGATACAAACATTCTCACCAATCCAGACGTTATCTCCTATGCTGACAGGCTTCATATAAAGTAACCGATCATCCGGTGGAATGTCTGGTGAAGAATCTGTTGCTACCTTGGAATAGTGTCCATGGCTTGTATCACTGATAAAGATCCTTGACGCCATCAAACAGTTATCTCCGATGATAACTTTTTCATTAGCGACAATATGAACATTATCGCCGAGCTTGCAGTTCTTGCCGATGATGAGTTTCTTTGATTTGTCACCGTCTGTACCTAGTAAATCAAATCTGCAATGATGACCTGTTGTAAACCCTTCATCGAATTGCAGACGAGATTTCCCACGGCAATAGAATGGCCTTCTTACCAATCTAGCGCCTTTATAGAATAATGTCGTACAGAGCAATGCATAGGCTGTTGATAGTGTCTCTGATAACGAATACTTATTTTTCATAACTTATTCTCCACTAAATATTCATTTCTTACTTCAGCAATGATGGTTTCAATCCAGCTATGTAAACTGTATTTCCTGTAGATTTCATTATCAATTGGCTCATAGTCATGTCTAATAAATTGCTCGATGCCTGACAAGTTATGCTCGTTCATGACAAAAATATTGTTTTCATTGTAGAAGTCATACTTCTTAATATTAGTATTGGATGTGATCATCTTTTTTTTCGCCCCTAGCGTTTCAATAGTTCTCATCGTCAGGCCGCTTTGGTTGTTATGTTGCATATCAAAGACTGAATTTGATTTTCTAAGCATGTCTAGGTTTTCCTTTTCAGTCAGTGGCTTGAACATGAATTCGCTACTCTTGGCATCTTTGAATTCTTTGACGAACGCTTTATTGTACCAATACTGTAGCTTATTTAAGAACATAAATGAAAAGATGCGGATACCTTTTGCTTCAAGCATCGGAAAGAGTACGCGCATTTTTTTATAACGGTTCGGATGGGCTGTACAGATACTGACGATGTCATACTCTATTCCCCCTGGTTTGGTGTCTTTTCCAACTTCCTCATAGACTTTGCAATAAAACAGCGGTAGAAAGGTTAATGCTTCAATCTTTTTACAGTCCTCTAAATCAAATGAGTATGCCCTATGAAACAGAGGAATTAACGCTTGGCTGTTAGGATACAACACTAATGAATCCCACATATATAAGACAAATCGTGCCGACTTTTGGCTGTTCTTCAATTGCTGAATCATATCGTGGGTTAACACTTTACAATTCACGATAAAGACCAAGTCATAACTGTTTCCTTGGGTTTCAGTCAAGATTTTATCAAAATACTTCTTTATTAAAGAGCTCATCATACTTGGCTTGATTTTAAGGATCCCTTTGATCCATGAGCTTTCACTGGGTCGATCATTATAGAAATCCACTGTATAGCCCTGATCCTCAAACTCACCAATAATTCGTTTGTGATAATTAAAAATGGGGGTGCCAATATACAGCACTTGTTTATTTTGCATTTCCCTGCCCTCACTTGTACGCCTTAGTCCTCCCCTAGAATTAGCATTCCTGTTGCTTTCATTTCTTCTAGCGATCGTTCAAAGCGGCCATCTTCCTTTTCCAATTTATTGTCTTCTTCTTGCTTCTTAACCCATGCTGTGAACTCTTTCATCCCTTTTTCAAAGGTATAGTCAGCCACAAATCCGCACAGTTCTCTACCTCTGCTTATATCAGCAATATTATGTCTTATATCGCCTTTTCGAAAATCACCGGATAGTTTAATGTCTGAATTTGAAGCGTACAATCTCTTCAGGGTTTCTGCGACATGTATCACGGAGACGCCTTCACCGGTACCGACATTAATGTATTGGTAATTCGTCGCTTCATTTTCGAGCGCATTCGTGGTGATTGCAGCTACATCACTCACATGGACGAAGTCTCTGCTTTCTTTGCCATCTTCAAAAATGTTCAGCGCTTTATTTTGCAGCAAGAGCTTAGAGAAGATTGAGAGAATGCCGGTATACGGATTGCTAAGAGACTGGCCAGCGCCATAGACGTTTTGGAATCGAAAGATGGTGTAGGGAATGTTCAGGATCGGGCACATGACTGTGAGCATTTTCTCTTGAGCAAGTTTTGTATAGGCATAGTAGGAAATGGGCGTTAAGGGACATTCTTCTGTTGTTAAGCGCAACTTGACTTCACCGGCGCAAACGGGACATTTGACTTCAAAGTCGTTGTGTTTCATATCATCAATCGCTCTAGATCCAGGCACAACAATGCCATGGGCTTTGCAGTAGTACATTCCCTCTCCGTAGACAGAACGTGAGGAAGCAAGAATGAATTTCTTCACCGTCAGTTTCTCTTTTAACATCACGTCAAAGAGATTTGACGTTCCCATAATGTTCACATCGGTATATCGGTTGATTTCATACATTGATTGGCCTGTCCCCGTTTCAGCGGCAAGGTGAATAATATAATCCACACCCTGCAATGCCTTAGCAACATCTTCTCTGTTTCGTACGTCGCCTTTGATGATGGTGCATTTATCTTTAATGTTTTGATATAAGTAAGATTCTTCGTAATTGTCCCCATGAATTTGTGGTGAAAAATTATCCAGGACAACAATCTCATAGTTGTTATAAAGCTTTTTGATGATTGCGTTACCAATAAAACCCGAACCGCCTGTAATAAGTACTTTTTTCATTTCAATTTCTACCTTCTTCTATAATTTGGATTGCTTAATTGTATTTTTGTCCTCATCAAATGAAATGGGATTGTACCACAATTACTACTCATGCACAAACTACACTCCAACCCAGAACGTTCACCCCAACCTCAACATGACCACAACTATCCACAATCACGCCGCCAGCCAAAACTGCTCCTTGGGCTACATGAACAAAATTCCCAAGCCTACAATCATGATCAACAACTGCAGATGTATTTATAATAACATGCTGACCTATTTTACTATCAGCATTAATGATAGCCCCCGGCATTACTACAGTTCCACTAAGGATCTCCACTTTACTTCCTATGATAGAAGCTGGATGAATCAACTTTACATAATCCAAATTCAATCCTTCGTACTTTTCAACAATCGCTTTCCGTTCCAAATTATTCCCAATGGCGATTACAAAACTAATACCATCCTTTACCCATGTTGGTAATGTCTCGATCCTACCAAGATACAATTCACGATTGACTCCAACTGGCTCATTGTCATCGAGGTATCCCAAAACCTTATAGCCATTTAACAGCGCAATGTCCGTCACAACTTTGCTGTGCCCGCCCATTCCTATGATTATAAGTTCAGCCAATTTTTCTCACCGCCTTAACCAATTAACTCCTTCACATAGAACTTTCTCTTTTGTCAATCATAATAGGCTCTCGGCCGCCCTCTAAAATGCCTTCTGCCTTGAGAACCTTCAAAGCCGTTAAAAATAATATCTTAATATCGAAAAATAAATTCTGATTTCCTAAATAGACACAATCCAACTGGACTTTTTCACTGATTCCCAGACTGTCCCTTCCGTTTACCTGTGCCCATCCTGAAACACCGGGTCTTAAAGTGTGCACTCCACACCTAGTTCTTAAGTTTATCAAATCATATTGGTTATATAAGGCAGGTCGTGGTCCAATAAAAGACATATGACCCATTAATATGTTCATCAATTGTGGTAGCTCATCTAAACTGCTCTTTCTTAAGATTTTACCGAAAGGGGTAATATAGCTTTGAGAACCCTTTAGTAAATGAGTCGCCACGTTGGGCGTGTCAATTCGCATAGATCGAAACTTGTATAGAACAAATTCTTTGTTATTTTTGCCGATTCTCCTTTGGCTAAACAACGCTGGGCCTTTGGAACCAACTTTTATGACTAAAATAATAATGAGTAACAATGGGCTTAAAATAGTAAGTAATATAAGGCCAAATACAATATCTAAGAATCTTTTCATATAATCCCCCCTCCTAGTACGCAACTACCTTGCAGACATCTGTTCCCGCTCTTTCTTTCTCGGTAGTTGTTGAAACCCTGGCACAATTCCCCCTAGCTCCTGCACAATTTCCTCTCTCGTCAAGTACGAACCCCTCTCCCTAATCAGGTGAACCAGTCCTTCAACCCCTACAACATCGACATCACTCGCCTTAGCCACAAAGATTCTCTGGTGCTTCGTACTCGTCGTGCCTTCATCGGCCGTGAGCAATTCTTCGTACAATTTCTCACCTGGACGTATTCCTGAGAATTCTATCTTAATATCGACATCCACTTCCAGCCCGGATAATCGAATCAAATCTCGAGCTAAATCAACGATTTTGACGGGTTTACCCATATCGAGAATAAAAGTTTCCCCACCTAGGGCCATGGCACCCGCTTGGATCACGAGTTGGGCTGCCTCAGGAATAGTCATAAAGTAACGGACCATCTCGGGATGAGTCACGGTAACGGGGCCACCCTTGGCAATCTGTCTCTTGAACGTGGGAATGACACTCCCCCGACTCCCTAAGACATTTCCAAAACGTACGACAACGAAACGTGTCTGCGATCGTCGGTCAATACTTCGAATGATCATCTCGGCAACTCGCTTCGTGGCCCCCATAATACTCGTGGGATTGATGGCCTTATCTGTAGAAATCAGCACAAAGGTTTTAACCTGTGTTAAGTCTGAGATCTCTGAAACATTATAAGTCCCTAAGATATTATTCTTTAAAGCTTCTTCAGGATTTCGTTCCATCAGTGGAACATGCTTATGAGCAGCAGCATGAAACACGACGCCTGGTTTGTATTTTCTGAAAACCAGTTCCACTTTTTGTCGATCTTTAACATCCAAGATTTCGGTAATCAGGTTAATACCAGGACAGTCAGAACGCAGTTCTTGCTCAATATCAAAAATACTATTCTCGCCACGCCCCACAAGAATGAGTTTTTCTGGGTTAAATCTGCATATTTGCCGACAGAGCTCTGAGCCGATTGATCCACCGGCTCCCGTAACTAAAACAGTTTCTCCTGCTAGATAGCCCGCCACTTCCTCAATATCGAGGTTAACCTGATCCCTTCCCAGTAAATCTTCAATCTGCACTTGGCGGATCTTCAATGTATCCACCTGTCCGCTGAAAAAGTTATAGATACCAGGTACGATTTTGATGACAACACCACTTTTTTCACATAGCTCCGATATATCCCGAATGACATCCCCTGGAGCTGAAGGCATCGCGATAATAACTTCCTCCACATTGTGGGATTCAACAACGCGCGCGATATCCTTCCTTGTGCCCAGCACTGGAATGCCCATAAATTTGAGCTTCTGCTTTTGTGGAGCGTCATCAATGATTCCCACTGGATAGCCTTCTCGATAATTGCAGTTTTTTAGTTCTCGGACCGTCAAAGCCCCGGCATCTCCTGCACCGATAATCAGCACTCGCTTCGGTATTCCTGGAATGTGCACGTTAAAGGCACTATCTTGTAATATCCGCCCTATGAACCGTGAGCCACCAATTAAAAACATGGTGGTCAGCCAAAATAGTACAGCTACCGTATTGGGATAGCGAATCGGCGCTAAAAAGTAGACAACCAGTACGACACTACTCGTCCCAACCGTCACCGCATAAAGAATAGAAATAAGTTCGCTGATACTTGCATACTGCCAAAGCCGATTATACAGGCCAAATAATGAGAAGATGACTAAGTAGATCAGTGTGCCAGCCCAAGCCGTATGATAATAAGTCCCGTAATAATCTTTCGGAATATTTCCTTCAAAACGGATATAAAAGCTTCCGAATGCAGCGATATTAACTAGCACTGCATCGATTAACATAAATGATAAGGATTTTTTGTTCAAGATCATGGACGGGTCCTTCTTTCATAGAGTCAATAGGTCCATCGGCCTAGGACAAACGTATTTTAATTTTTTATAACTTGTTTATTATAACGTAAAGCCTTTAAGAATAGTAAAAATGATTCCATAAAATTTGTCGTATTTCTGACAATATCTGCGTCGAATAATGCCGTTTTTACGAACCAGTCCCACTATTCCATCTTTCTACCGTCTAAACAAGTTCCAGAAGTGGCTCTTCCGTTTATCACCAACTGGCCCCTTGAGACAATATTCTCTATCGACCTGCATTGGATTACCCTCAAGAACCGTTTGCGGATTTAACCTCGTCAAGTCTTGGACTCTTTCCTCACCGACGATTTCCTCTACCATCTGGAGTACCTCCACATAGGTTTGCTCACTTCGAGATACGCGGTGGGCATCCGATCCTACAAAGTGGATTAAATCACTTTGTAGCATCCTTTCAGCGAGCAGTTTTGCTTGGGGACCGTAATGCCCACTCAGGCTTCTTAAATCAAGCTGAAAGAGAATTCCTTTTTTTGCCCAATCTACAAGACGTTCTGGCTCATCAGATAAGCCTTTATTCCGTTCTGGATGAGCAAGAATCGGTGTTATCCCTAGGACTTGGAGCTCAAAGAACACTTGATCCGTATAGTGAGGTATTTCAAGCATTGGAAACTCTACGAGTAGATGCTTACCGGTGTTTCCTAGTGTCACCAGTTTCTCATCGCGAGCCCACTTGGCCATGTCTGGAAAGATATAGTTCTCCGCCCCCGGCAAGATTTCAACGGGGATTCCAGCTTCAGCAACACGCTCGCGCACTTGTTTTGTTGTCGCCAGAATTTCCGGTGGGCTTAAAAAGCCCCTTCCTTCTATGACGTGTGGGGTCGCGATCAGCGTCTTAAAGCCTGCCTCGTACAACTGACGTACAATTCCCAGGGTTTCTTCCATGTTTTTTGACCCGTCGTCTAGTCCTGGAAGAATGTGGCTATGGATATCGATCATGTAAACGCCCCTACTTTAGTTCAGTTTGAGTATAAAGTTTATTTCTCAGCATAAACTTGCTTTATCTTAATACATTCGTCACATGTTAACATTTACCTGCAAGATCTCCGATTAATTTCCACTTTATGGTGCAACGTTAAGAAGACAGGTATTCTCCGGTGTTACATTACACACTACAGAATACCTGTCTTCTTGTATCACGAGCGTTATGAGAACAGCGACAGTTGCTTTAAATCCCCTAACACTGGATTCACCTGATCTTTATCACTCAGCAAGATTTCCATCGTCTCAAGTCCCGGCCACTTGATCCCGACGGTTTCATCATTCCACATTAAACCGACTTCATCTTCGGGATGATAGAACTCATCACATTTATACGTGAATTCAGCGGTTTCTGAGAGAACAAGGAAGCCATGGGCAAACCCTTTGGGAATGAAGAATTGGAGCTTGTTTTCTTCCGACAAGATAACGCCGACCCACTGCCCATAGGTCTTGCTGTCTTTTCTCAAGTCAACGGCGACATCAAACACTTCGCCACTAATAACACGAACTAGTTTACTTTGTGGGTAGGTCTTCTGACAATGGAGTCCTCTCAGAACACCCTTCTTGGATTTCGACTGATTATCCTGAACAAAGGACACGTCGATGCCGCCGTCTTTAAACTCTTGTTTATTGTAAGTCTCCATGAAATAGCCTCTATGATCGCCAAAGACCGTCGGCTCTATGATGTAGACGCCTTCAATCTTCGTTTGATTAAACTTAAACTTAGCCATGTAATCTTCCCTCCATTGCATTCATTACCGCATTATCGATTGGCATACATCTTTGCATAGTAATTTTGATAGGACCCGCTCGTCACATGATCAAGCCATTTCTTGTGATCGAGGTACCACTTAATGGTCCTCTTGATACCCACTTCAAAGGTGGTTTCAGGATACCAACCCAAATCATCCTTAATTTTCTGAGGGTCAATGCCATAACGTCGATCATGGCCTTTCCGATCCTCAACGTGTTTGATGAGATGTTCTCCAACCTCAGCGTCCACATGTTCCTTCAGGTAGTCAAGGATTGCTTTGACGATCGCAACATTCGGGCGTTCATTATGTCCGCCGACGTTATAAACCTCGCCAAGCTTACCCCCTCGAATGACCATATCAATCGCCTTACAGTGGTCCTCCACATAGAGCCAGTCTCGGATCTGCATTCCATCACCGTAAACTGGGAGTTGTTTATGCTGCAGTGAATTGTTGATAATCAAAGGAATAAGCTTCTCAGGGAATTGATAGGGTCCGTAATTGTTGGAACATCTCGTGATATTCACCGGCATCTTATAGGTATCCGCGTAGGCGCTCACAAATAAGTCAGAGCTTGCCTTACTTGAGGAGTAGGGGCTATGAGGGTCAATGGGCGTCGTCTCCGTAAAAAATCCCTCATCGCCTAAAGAACCATAGACTTCATCGGTTGACACATGAAGGAATTTGACGCCTTCTTTATATTGATCGTCTCCAATAAGCCACGCTTTCTTGGCAGCATTGAGAAGATTGACGGTGCCCAAAACATTGGTTTTTACAAAGACATCGGGATTTGAGATACTTCTGTCCACATGACTCTCGGCTGCAAAGTGAACTACGTAGTCAACCTCGTGTTGATCAAACAGTGACTGCATGGCTTCTTTATCGCAAATATCCGCTTGCAGAAAGCTGTAGTTTGGATTACTTTCTATGCTAACCAAGTTTTCAAGATTTCCGGCATAGGTCAGCTTATCCAGGTTAATAATCTTGACATCGTTATATTTCTCCAACATGTAAATAATAAAGTTGGACCCTATAAAACCCGCTCCACCGGTGACTAGATAAGTTTTCATGTCATGGCTCCTCTATAATTTAATACCGAATCTGTCCTTCAGCGACTCGTTTGAGATGATCACCGTAGGGAGATTTTCCGTAACGCGCTGCTGAAGTCAGGAGCGTTTCTTTGTCAATCCAGCCATATTTATAAGCGATCTCTTCAGGGGCTGAGATCTTAATGCCCTGTCTTTTCTCAATCATCTGCACAAAATTACCTGCTTCTATTAAGCTGTCCATGGTTCCAGTATCTAGCCACGCATAGCCTCTGCCTAGTAACTTGACATTAAGTGTCCCTTCCTCCAGATACATCCGGTTTAAGTCGGTAATTTCAAGCTCACCTCTGGCACTTGGCTTGACCTGTTTTGCTAACTTTGCCACTCGTTTGTCATAGAAATACAAACCGGTAATGCAGTAGTTTGACTTTGGAAATTCCGGTTTTTCTTCCACTGATATGACTTTCTCATTCTCGTCGAATTCAACGATGCCAAATCTTTCAGGATCCGTGACATGGTATCCGAAGATGGTGGCTTCACCTTTTTCAGCATTCTCAGCGGCTTCTCGCAGCAATTGACTGATGCCATTACCGTAGAAAATGTTATCGCCCAAGACCATCGCACAACAATCATCTCCAATGAATTCCTCACCGATAATCAGCGCTTGAGCTAGTCCATCCGGTGAAGGCTGCAGTTTATAAGACAGCTTAATTCCGAACTGACTGCCATCCCCTAAGAGCTTTTCAAAGTTCGGTAAGTCCTGTGGCGTTGAGATAATCAAGATGTCCCTTATACCTGCTAACATAAGCATGGAGAGTGGATAATACACCATCGGCTTGTCATAGACAGGTAGGAGTTGCTTACTTGTAATCATGGTGAGTGGATACAAACGTGTTCCTGATCCACCGGCTAATATAATCCCTTTCATGGTTACGACCACTCCTCTATTTTAAGATAATTAAACTTCTATTCTTCTTTATAATCTTTCATCATATTCTTTACAACTACCACATACCCTTTAATTATACTTAAAAACTGACTTAATGACCAGTTCTTACTTTCATCAATTTAGCTTGTACCATTTGGGCTCCTGTTTTTATTACATTTTTATACAGTACAAACATAATCACGCATATGATTATGTAGGAAACGATGGATATAAGTCCAAAGCGATGAAAGGTATTCCACCATGCATAAATGAGTGTCAAAGACGTCAGAGCATAGAATTTGCGGAGGCCGAAATTAATATAATAACATTGATTGGCTAACACTGTTCGCAAAATGAAGAAGACGACATAAGACAAACCGGTTGAAATGGCGGCCCCTCGAAGTCCATAGATCGGCACTAAGACCAAACATCCCACCACATTAAAAACACAGGCGCCGACGGCAACGAAGATATGTAAGCTTGATTTCTTCATGAAATTGATGCCACCAACGGTTGTCTCAGAAACCGTATACATAATTGGACTAAAGATCAAAAAAGGCATGATATAGGCAGCTTGACTATACTTTTGTCCTAAGAACAGCACGAATAGATCTTTAAACAAGATTAGACTTAGGCCAAAGAAAAACATCAAAACTGTGATACTCTGATGCGCCATCGTATAGAACTCTTTATCGTCTCGATTGTTTTCAAAATGTTCGATAGAAACGGGTGCCCATAAAGTATTAAAGGTGACCTGAATAATTGAAAACAAAGCTATTATGGCCATAGCGCCAGCATATATACCGACATCCTCGAAACTACCGAACTTTTTGATCACCAGTTTATCGGTCACTTGAAAGATCCAGGTGATGCCTAATGAGAAAACGAGCGGATAACCAAATTTAATGAGCTCTCTCTCTGTCGTCTCAATTTTATAATTGAGGTCAACAGGCTTCCAGATTTCCTTTTCCTTGACAATACTCATTAAAGTCACGATCAATTGAGATAGGAATGTCGCCAGAACTAAGATCAAAAGGTAGTGTGATTTGAAGATAAGGACTAAGGCAATGACGATCAAGACGAACAGTATTTTTTGAAGAACATTGAGACTAGCATACAATTTTGTTTTGTACTGCAGCCGAACCACTAAAAAGCTAAATCGATTCAGGGTCAGAACAATAAGGTACGCAGAAAAAAGTGCTAAAACAGCGTTACCATCATTTATCTGATAAATATTATTGATCGTGTAACGGCCTACTGTCACAACAAGAAGGGCAGCGATCACTGATAATACGACAGGTAACCATAGGCTCTTGTAGAGTAGTTTCCTCTTAAAGCCAATCTCTTGACTCTGATAAAAGTATCTTATAAAAGCTTGATCTAAGCCTAATACCAAGATTAGCAAAGCTAAATTAGCATACATCGTGAAAAATGATAACTGCCCATATTCAGTGGGGTCCACAATTCTCGTAATAATAGGGGTTGTGAAAAGACCGATTATGATGGTTAAGGCGCTTCCCGTCGATAAAATCAGGAAATTTTTTATAAATGTATTTTCTTGCAATCTTAACCGCTCCTATTTGCGAACACACATTAAATCCAGGGCATACCTGTCGACGATCTTCTTGAGCTGTTCATCATTATGCCCTTCAACAACATTGCTTTTTGCTAGACCCGAGTCAGAGGAACCGAGTGTTGTAAATATCTCGGAATAGATGGGATGCACTTTGACAGTCTTCGTTCGGTTCATGGTTCCCATACATTTCAGCCAAAGGTCATCCGAATTAGGACATAGTTCTTGGATCGCTCGTCGGTTAAAGACTTCTGCACTTAAACACTGGGGAGGATACAGCACACCACTACCATTCGTTGCACATAAAGTATGCTCTGGACCCGAAATATTAGGAGAGCGCTGATCCCATTCAGAGTATTTGTTGACTACTCCATCGGTAAACGTCATTTTATGGGCACGATGGCACACAACACACGTTGGGTATTCGTGATGTTTTATCAAGAGCTCTTCTATCATCGTTTCGGAATAGAAGATATCATCATCCACTGTAATCACGAGATCGTTACTGAATTCTTGCATCGCATAATAATACTTTTTGTGGGATTTTAAATCCTCACAAAAACGTATTTCCAGACCTCGCTTCTCCATCGCACGGACTCTTATATCAACATCCTCCATCGACGGAAATTGCGTGGCTGCCAACCAAAGAATCAGTCTGTCTGGTTTTGTTGTTTGTCTAAGTAACGACTCCAGTACCATCCATAGTCTTATCATTCTCGGAGGAAACGATGTCAGCGACACCACGACCTGAGGATCATGATCCTTCCCTTCGCTAATCCCACTCTTTCTTAAAGGTGTCAATGTATAGTAGAGTGGTACGACAATTCTAATCGAAGTGAGTAGTAGTCTATAAGTCATCTTCTTTAACCAAGGTTGTTTTTCTTCAAACCACGTTTGTATTGTGTAAAAAATCCTTACCATTGACCAGATCCTACCCCTATTCCTTCAAAGACACCTTGTTCAAGGTTATTAGATCCTTTACTAAGACAATTCCGTCCATCCAGTACGATTACTTTCTTCATGAGCTTCCCGAACTTAGCAATATCATAGTTTTTAATCTCGGGCCATTCGGTAAAGATGAAACAGAGATCAGCATCCGTAATCGTCTCATCGATGCTACAGCAATACTCAATTTCTGGATACAGCTTCTTGAAGTTCTCCACCCCCACAGGGTCCCAAGCCTTAACCTTTGCGCCATCATCCAACATGATGGGAATATTGACAAGTGACGGGGCTTCTCTTAAATCATCCGTACCAGGCTTGAAGGTGAGTCCCAACACGGCAACCGTCAGTCCCTCGAAGCTGTCATAGTATTTCCTGGCTTTTTTAATGAGCCTTAATTTCTGCAGATCATTGACTTCAATCGCTGCCTTGATGGTCTTTATTTCAACGTCATTCTTATTGGCCAGCCAGTGCAGCGCTTTCGTATCTTTGGGGAAGCAGCTACCACCATACCCGATTCCAGCATTCAAGAATTGGTTTCCGATTCGTTCGTCGTATCCCATGCCTTTGGCGACATCTTGCACATTCGCCTCTACGATCTCACAGAGGTTGGCAATCTCATTAATATATGAAATTTTCAGTGCCAAGAAGGCGTTTGAGGCATATTTGATCATCTCTGCGCTTCTTCTATCCGTCACTAAGATTGGCGCATCATAGTCTTTATAGACTTCACACAACACTTTTTCTGTTGCTTCATTCTCCACACCGATTACAATACGACTAGCTTGTAGCGTATCTCTGACGGCTGTACCCTGAGCCAAAAACTCTGGATTTGAAGCCAACTCTAGTCTTACATGTGGTTTCTTATGATCATTGAGTATTTTTTCGATCTTATCATTGGTTCCGATCGGAACGGTTGATTTGACCACCACAACACAGTCATTCTCTACGGATTCTGAGATTTGTTTGGCGACACCATAAACATAGGTGAGGTTTGCCGAACCATCCTTCTTCTCAGGTGTACCCACTGCAATAAAGATTATTTCTGCATTCATGTAGGCCAATGGGTAATCTGTGGTATAAGTTAACCGACTCAAATTACTCTGCATCAAGGCTTCCAAGTCCTGCTCATAAATCGGTGAAACACCTTTTTTGAGCGTCGTTATCTTCGCTTCATCAATATCGACACAGATGACTTCGTGACCTTTTTCCGCCATGCATACGGCAGAGACTAAGCCAACGTAGCCTGTTCCTACGACTGCTATTTTCATGTTTCACCTCCGATTACTGTGGCTCAACCAGAAACAACTCATATGTTTTTATAATATCCTCTTGCTTATTTGACTGCTTTTTCCCATATTCAAAAGCATTGATGGATAAGGACTGATACTCTTCCTGACTCAAATCCAGGCAATGCTGCAATACTTTTCTGAACTTATCCCGATCACTTAACGGAATATCCCAACCCACACTCAGTTCCTCAAGTCCTCTCCAGGGCGTTTGGTCGCTGAGGATGACCGGGCAGCCTCCGATGAGTGCTTCGGATATGACATGACCAAAGTTTTCTCCCAATGTTGGGAAAAGAAACACATGGTGCTCTTTAAAAACACCCATGATGTCATCGTGATCGAGGAGTCCTCTATATTCAATGTCGACATTCTGTGGCAAGCTATGAATGACTTGTTTACATTCAGTCCAGTATTTTTCATCTTCCAGCGGCCCATAAATATCAAATTCAACGTTTCCTTGAAGATCCTTCAGCGATGCAATGGCTTTCTTTAAATTTTTCTTGGGGTGTATTCTCGAAACAAACACGATCTTTAGCTCGCCTGGATGTTTTTCTAATGACTTATCATATTGGAGTTCTGTGTAATCAGCGGTTAAGTTAGAGGCTACTTTGATCGTGACATTGTCTCCTAAGATCGCTTCTATTTCCTTTTTCTCCATCTCGGCGGTGGCGTGCCATATGATGTCTTTATACAACCCTAGAGCTTTCGCTACTTTTATATATAATTTCTTCTTAAGGCTTTTCAAGCCTAAGGCGCCTGGTGAGAATTGTCCTCTTGGCGCTAGGATGATAGGTTTTGCGTTGATTCGTTTCAGCTTACTGAGCACAACAATGGCAATGCTTAATTTAAAGAAAAAGAAGCTATTTAAATACAAGACGTCATACTCAACACTATTAATGATTTGTGCTATTCTACGCCAATTGAGGCCTTTCGTGTTGGTATAGAACACATTGACACTACCCGCCTGAACCCATTGATCGGTGATAATCCCTTGAAAAGGCTGTTTGTCTCCTTGATCTCTGTCAGAGGCTAAGATATAAAAATCAAGTTGATCCGATAAGATATTGACTAAGTTTTTAATGGACTGTGTCGGCCCGCCGCCTTTAATGCTTGGCACATTATAGTCGGCGATCACTAAAACCTTCTTTTTCATCGTTTTCCCCACTCAGTCATAATGTCTGTTTTACTGTTAAGGTCCCTTCATGGGCCATATAATCCTGAAGTGCTTCCTCCCAAGGCCTCATGACATCTAGCTTCCTTAGTCGCAACATTTTATTTTCCAACACAGAATACTGTGGGCGGGTTGCTTTGACCGGGTATTCCGCGGTGGTGACCGGTTCAACCTGCACAGATTTACCTGCCAAGGCGAAGATTTTACTAGCAAATTCATGCCAGGTACAACTTCCTTGATTGGTGGCATGATAAACACCATAAAAATTCGTTTGGATCAATTGTTCAATGGTCCAAACTAAGTCTTTCGTATAGGTTGGGGTACCATACTGATCAGCCACCACTTTAAGATGATCCCTTTGCTCCGCTAATTTCAACATCGTTCGCACAAAGTTAGGGCCGTCCCCATAGAGCCAGGAGGTGCGCAGAATAAAGTACTCTCCGCCGACCTGCTCGACGAGCTTTTCTCCCCATAGTTTACTCTTGCCATAGACAGACAGAGGATTGGTCGTATCAAATTCTTCATACGAACTCGTGACTGTGCCATCAAAGACATAGTCTGTGCTAATATGTACCAATTTTGCCCCGGACTTCTTGCAAGCGAGGGCTAAATTTTGAACCCCCAGCGCGTTGACTCGGTAAGCGGTGTCCACATCTTCCTCGGCCTTCTCCACGTTAGTATAAGCTGCAGCGTTAATGACCGCCGCAGGTTTCGTGTCCGCGATGAGGCTTTCGACTGCTGGGTAATTCGTGATATCTAAGGCAGGGATATCATACAGTAACAGTTCATACTTTGACTCAAACTGTCTTGTGAGTTCTTTCCCTAGCTGACCGTTGGAACCGACGACGAGCACTTTCATCATGTTCTCCACTCCTCAAAATGTTGCATTATGATTTGATAGGATGTCTCAACAGTATAATTATCTTCAAGATAACGTCGAGCATGATCACTGGCCTTGCTTAAGTGATCTCGGCCCTGGCAAATCTCATTAACGATTTCTAGAAACTTGTTTTCATCCGTACTTTCGCACCACCAACCAAAACTTCCTTGTTCGATGATGTGACCAACATCCGTGTTGCGATCGGTACAGGCCAAGACGGGCATGGCATTTTCCATATAAGAAAGTAATCGACTCGGAAAATTGGGGATCGTAAAGCGATGATCTAAGAAAATCAAGCCAATATCACAAGCTGATACCAATTTATCATAGTCTTGCTGTGGAAGTCCATTGATTAGTCGCATATTCTGTGGTTTCTCAGTCTTGAAAAATTCTTCTAGCTTATAGTAGTCAGTGCCTGTACCACAGATGACGAAATATCGATCCTTCATATTTAGGTTCTTGCGCAAGCATTGAACAACAAAACGAATATCCTGCGGTTTTCCTAAATTACCCCCATAGATAAAGGTAATAGCCTCTTCAGGGATCTTGAATTTTCTCTTCAGAGGCCTTTTATCTAATTTCGCAAAGTTAATCGGTTGGATGCTATTCGCACAAACCTCGATGAGTTTAGAAGAGAGCTCCTTATTATGCATCCGTAGATATTCGAGATTAGCGGGTGATAGGCAGCCTATAACGTCTGAAATTTGGTATAAACTTTTCTCTTTCCTTCGGAAATACTGATACATCAAACCCTTTAAGCCGGTTTTCGTCATGATGCCCAAATCGACGGCATTTTGGGGAAAGATATCCTTGAGCAATAAATAGGTCTTTGCACCATCGCGCTGCTTTACAAACTGCACAGCTCGATAAAATGTAATGGGCGGTGTGGAATATAAGATTAAGTCAAACTTTATGTCACTGAAATACTTCTTAATTCCCTCCACGAACTTTGATTCAAGCGTCAGGGTTGATATCCCCTTCTCAATTAAGTTCGTCTTTTGTGTATTGCCTATCTTCAATTTCAAAATGTGAAGATTCTCAGAATCTATTAAATGCGTTTCTTGATTTTTGCGTTTTTCAACGGGTGAGATCGCGTAGAGTTGATGCCCCTTGTTCAAAAACTCCCTGACTAAGTCTGTATAGATATTATGGGCCTCCAGAGACGAAAAATCTAACAAGGATAAAAATAAAATATTCATCGATAAGCGCTCCTCAGGGGACAATTCATCACTGAAAAAAACGAAAGTTTCGCAACCCAATGACTTACGCCGAATTCGGTACGAAACTTTAGGGTATGATGGTTCAAATTAACTTGATGACTTAAATTCAGGCAATTTCTTGATTGACTTGGCAGGAATTCCGACAGCGACTGTGTTCTCCTCGATATCCTTATTCACGACGGCTCCTGCACCAAGGATCACGCCCCTGCCGATCTTGAGCCCTTGAATGATGGTGCTATTCGTCCCGAGATCGCAGCCTTGGCCAATCAACACGTTTCCACTAACGTTCGCGCCGGGAGCAACCGTTGAAAAATCCCCCATCGTAACGTCATGCCCGATGGTCGTATTGAGGTTAATATGGCAATGTTTGCCCACTTTAATTTGAGTGGTCAGTATGGCACCTGCGCAGATAATGGAACCTTCTCCGATTTCCACGTATTGGGACATTCTCACAGAAGGGTGTACGATACTAAAGTATTCAACGCCTAGGCTCGTTAACTGCCCAACCACCAATTGTCGTGTCCTCGGACTCCCGATCGCGCATACAGCATATGCATCTGTGTTGGTCAAAAACCAATCGTACGAACCAAGATAAGGGACATCACAGAGCTGAGCCTCTTTCTCTTTGTCGTTCGCATCGACAAACCCCTCTATTTGATAAAGTGGTTGCCCGGTCTTCTCAATCGCAGCCTCATTACATTCTCTAATCAGCCATAAGACTTCCCGACCGAAACCTCCAGCGCCAACAATTACGACTCTTTTCAAGCTCATGTTCATCACCTTTCACCTTTAAGGCTTTGTTCATTTCCCAAATTTTCTAGGTTCACCGATACCAAACTCGTCCATGGTGTCATTCTCAGATTGATTCACGCCGCGCCGCCCGACGACCGTCTCTAAGGTTCTAAAAAAGATCCGAACATCTATCTTGAAGGATAGATGCTCAACGTACCATACGTCATACTTAAACCGCGTTTCCCAGTCTACCCCATTGCGACCATTAATTTGTGCCCAGCCGGTGATTCCGGGTGTCACCTCATGACGCCGCATTTGGGTTGGCGTATAACGCGCTAAGTAGCGAACTAACAAAGGGCGGGGGCCAATGAAGCTCATATCTCCTCTTAAGATATTGAAAAGCTGGGGCAGTTCATCGATACTAAGCTTTCGTAAGACATTTCCCACACGGGTCATCCGTTCCATATCGGAAAGGGGGTGACCGTCTTTCTCTATCTCTACGCGCATCGTCCGAAACTTATAAATTGAAAAGATCACGCCGCCTTTTCCTGGACGCTCTTGCTTAAAGAGGACAGGGCCTTGCGAGGCACATCGGATGGCAACGGCGGCACAAAGCATGACGGGGGAAGCTGGAATCAATAATAGGATTGAAAAGACACAATCCAGGACTCTCTTAATCCGAACGTAAGGTATCATAAGCAGCCTACACTCCTAGTTTACTAGCTTCCCACAAGCTCGTTAATCGTGTTTCACACCAGCAATCGTGGCAAGCTGAATCGCTTTTGTCACCTCATCCACGACGGTGTCGATTTGGTCCTCAGTGAGCTTATTATAGAACGGAATCGCCAAAGTACCGCTGGCAACGTGTTCTGTGACGGGAAAATCGCCTTCCTTAAACCCAAATAACTCGCGGTAAAAAGGCTGAAGGTGGATTGAAGTAAAGTATGGCCGACATCCGATTTCCTTCTCTGTGAGTATTTTCATCACTAAGTTGCGATCGATCCAGGCCTCAAACCGTATGACGAAGACAAACCAGCTCATTTTCACTCTCTCGTCAATGGTCGGAAGAATAACTCCGGCAACATCCTTGAATTTTTCCATATAGGAATCAGCCACTCGTTGACGCGTTGCAATAATCTCATCAATTCGCTCAAGCTGTGCCGCTCCAAGCGCAGCGCTGATGTCACACATCCGATAGTTGTAGCCTAAACGAACATGATTGAGCCACTGAGCATCCACGCCACGTCCTTGATTCCTCATACTATAGCAGAACTTGGCAAGGTCTTCGTTGTCTGTCACGACTATTCCGCCCTCACCTGTCGTCATTTGCTTATTGGGATAAAAGGCAAAGACCCCAGCATCCGCCATCGTGCCAGCTTTTCTACCCTTCCACTCTGCCCCAATCGCCTCACACGAATCTTCAATGATCAACAAATGATGTTTATCAGCAATACGTCTTATTTCATCCATGTTCACCGGTTGCCCAAAAACATGGACCGGTAAGATAGCTTTGGTTCTGGCCGTAATCTTTGCTTCGATTTGGGTGGTATCCAGGTTATAAGTCTTTTCGTCGATATCGACAAACACGGGTACCGCACGTTCGAAAAGCATGCAGTTACTCGAAGATATAAAACTAAACGGTGTCGTAATGACTTCATCACCGTCTTTGATTCCGAGACCTGCGACAATCATATGTAAACCACTCGTCCCACTATTGCAGGCGATGGCATATTTTGTGCCAGCGTAAGCGGCCATTTTCTCTTCAAACTCTATTAATTTAGGCCCTAAGCTCAAGTGATCCGTGTCTAGAACTGCTAGCACGGCTTGTTTATCTGATGGTGTAAGGTCTGGTCTTGATAACGGAATCATCGGTGTACCCCTTTTCCCTTTTTTAAATAATATAACCACATAAGATGGATCTTAAAGGTCTACTGTTAAATCTCGCTTCATTCTAATACAAGAATAGATCCTTCATAAAACTTTTAAGCCCGTTTGAATATCGAAAATAGCGAAGTGACACGAGTTCTTTCGCGACAATAGGCAATCGATTTGAATCACGACTTATACTACCACGTTTTAACGAATGTTTCACTTTATCTGAAATTAAGCTCATCTTTCCAGCCTTCTTGACGTCTGCTGGAAAAAAGCTTAATAAGCGTTCAAGGGCTAAGAGATATTGTTGAGCGAAGTGAAGATATCTTCCTTTATCCGCGATCTTTGCTTTTCTAAGCTCCTGTCGTAGATTAAGCTCGTCAGCACCAATTTGTTGTTTGTCATGTTGCCGATATCTGATTAGCGGTTGATCGATACAGTGTATCCCTCCCACTGCCGACAACAAGAGGGAAATCCAACCGTCATGCACCCATAAATTTGGGAAAGGAAACAGCAGTTTCTTATATTCAGACCGAAAGGCCATCGTAGCACCTGTCACAACATTATAATTCAGCAAGACTTCAAAGGCTTTACCTTGGTTAATCATCCTTTGCTTCTGAGGTGTCACTCCGTAAGCACTCCAAAGGGTATAATCAAGATCGTTTCCGCTTGAGTCCATCATGTCTCCATTTGAAAAAACAGCTTGTATGTTTGGATGATTGGTAAAGACCTCGAGCATAATTTCCACTTTGTTAATATGCCAACAGTCATCTTGGTCTGCAAGGAAAATCAGATCACCCTTACAACCGTCGATGGCTTTCTCGAAGTTCTTGGTTGATCCTAGGTTTTGTTCATTCTCATAGACATGAATTGTAATAGGACTACCGGCCGATATTTCCCGTATCAAATCTAAGGTTGAATCCGTCGAGCCATCGTCACAGATCACGATTTCGTCGGGCAATACCGTTTGATTGAGGATGCTTTGTAGCTGTTCTAAAATATAACGTTGTCCATTATACGTACATAATGCAACCGATAACCCGTTATGATTTTTCACGATACCTTTCCCTCGCTTTAATGCACTAGCAAAGACAGTCTCCCTTCTGTTACACCGGAGGGAGTCTGCCTTCTGTATTTTATCTTGTGTCATCGTGAGCCATATGTCAATCAGCGTGACGAGTTATACCGTTTATTACGTCACTTTATTGAGAACGGCACCCAGCATCTTGGCGCCCACGTTCTCCAGATGCTCTTTCGCTGTTTGCGCGTTGCCTTTATTGACGACGCCTGAGGCCAATACCAGGATGACCCCATCAACTTGCTGGGCAAGAATCGTGGCATCCGTCACTTCAATCACGGCAGGGGTATCAATGATTACCCTGTCAAATTGTCCACTCACTGCTTCAATTAAACGCTTCATCCGATCGGACCCGACAAGTTCGGCAGGATTGGAAGGAACAGGGCCACCCGTCAGCACCCTTAAGCCTGGCACTGCCGTTTCCTGGAGATAGTCGCGGACGTCTTGTTCCTGAGTCAGGGCCTCGGATAATCCTTGTCGATTGGCTAACCCAAATAATTTGTGCTGCGTCGGATTGCGAAGATCGGCATCGATGATCAGCACAGACTTCCCTGATTGAGCCATACTCACCGCCAAGTTTGCGACCGTGAAGGACTTTCCTTCCCCAGGCCCTGCGCTTGTGATCAGGAGTTTGCGAGTCACTGAATCTAGACTCTCAAACTCCAGGTTCGTCCTGATGGAGCGATAGGATTCTGAGATGGTTGATTTTGGTTCCTCCAAGGTCATGAGTGAATGAGAGGCGGTTCCAATCAAGCCAAGACAAGGAATTCCCAAGCTAGTCTTAACATCACTAGAAGTCTTTATGGAGTTATCTAGGTATTCCTGCACGAAGACCAGCGAGAGTGAAGCAATTAAGCCCACAAGAAACGCAAAAAACACGTTCTGAGATTTCTTCGGTGTCACCGGATAAATCGGGACATCTGCTGCGTCCACGATCTTTAGATTGTCTTGGGTCACGGCTTTAGAAAACTGTTGGGCCGTTGAATTGGCTATTGAGGCTGCCAAAGCAGGGTCTGTATTGGTCACATCAATGCTCAACAAATCGGTCGCCTTCACTTGAGTGACGGTGATCAGTTTATCGAGGTCTTCGACCGTCAGGGAGGAGTTTAACTCCTTAAGCACATTCTTTTCGACGGTACGGCTTTTAGCAATCTCTATATTATTTTTAATATGTTGCTGTAAAACACTATTATTAACGAGCACTTGTGCTGCCGCTAGGGCTGGATCCACAACTGTCTGTGAGTCTTTTCTTTCGACGATGAGCGTCGTGGAAGCTTGATAAACTGGCGTAATAACATAAGCACTCATGACGCCAATGGTGAGTGCTGCGATGAGTGGCAGCGAAAGTACGATGATCCAACGTTTTCGCAGCATGTTCCAAAGCTGCCGTAATTCATTTTGTTCCAAAATAATCCTCCCAATTCGTTCATCCTTGATCTTATATTCTTGACAAGGACGTTGTTTCATTTAATTTCGCACAATTTACTCTTTATTCACCATTAACCCATTAATAAACGCCAGTGGTAAGAAAGTAATCCACATGTAGTCAAACGCCCCGATATAGGGGTTCGTTGCATTGGCAATCAACATTCCTGCTAAGCCTGCTAGCAAGGGCATGATATAGACGCCACTGCTCGGATTTCTTCTAGCAATTTTAAGACCGGTATAAAAGATCCAACCATACAACGAGCCATAGATGATCACGCCAAGTAATCCTGTATGGAATAAACGGCTCATATAGGTTAACTCATAGCTCCAGGGGGCTGTCGTAGAGCGAATCAGTGTCGCAGAGGTCCCTAAGCCCTTTCCAATCAGCGGGCTTTGTAACCAGCCATTGAGCAGCGAATAAAACTGTTCTTTACGTAACATCGCACTCGGATCAGTATTAAAGGAAAACCCTAGTCTGAACTTTTTGATGAGTGCGGAAAAATCGAACGATATAACTGACTGTATCAGACTAAAGCAAGCAACACCGATTAAGGTCATTAATAGTTTCCATTGAATATGTAGTTTATTATAATCTGCGCTATTACCTTTTGCAAACTGCAGCAAAGTGAAGGTAATGATGGGTGAAAGTAGCGTAATTAACCAAAGCGCATTTCTGCCACTCATAATAATGGGGATTAACGATAATAAGATGGAAGCTAGGATCCATCGTCTCAAGATAATGTCCTGTTTGTATTTATATAAGGTTACCAGAAAAGGAAAGGTAAAACTTAATACTGGAAGTTGATCACTGTAATACTTTGCTATGGCAAAGGAATTACGATCGATGCTTTGTCCAAGGTGCAAGGCATTGATTGACATCGGAAAATAGCCTTTTAAGGCTAAGATACAGAGCGCACTGTAAAGACCGATGGCAGCGCTCGTGACGGTAATGACCTTCAGAAAATCCCCCATGACTTTATTCGTCAATTGAGCCATCATGAAAAAGGTGAATAAGATGGGCCAGAGAACATCGACTTTCCCTGTTTTCAAAGCATAGATCGATCCATTGGTGATTCCCCAAAGTGTAAAGATAAAGCCTGCTAGGATAAAGACACAACACCAGATCAACACAGGTTTGCTAATATATACTTTCTTCTTGAGCACTAGTTTCAACGCTAGGATCATAAGGACGAGGGCTAATAAGGGTGCTTTAATGCTTAAATATTTGGTGGGCAGAAAAAGCATTAAAAAGAATAAACTATAAAAAGAGCCCAATAGAAAATTCAATAAAAGCCAGCCCTTTCTAAATGTGATCCACTTTCATCCAATCGATATCCTTGTGTTTTCTAGTCAAGGAAATATATAAAACCATCGTCTTGATGAAGCCTTGTCGTATAATGCCATACCGCTTGGCTGTGATCACGGCGTTTATTCCCCCGCGCGACGCAGCGGACAAGTAATCTGCGAGTAACGCCCGATTCTGCGGGGACGTTTGAGAATTAAGTCGCTTCAATAAGGCCGCGGCTTGATTGATTCGGTGATCCACGGTCTTGTTGGTTTTAGACCACCCTTGCTTCGTAAAATTACGGAATAATCGATTCATCAAGGATCCCTCTTTGATGCCTGTGACGTTCGAACTATGCTGGCGATACAGGATCGTCTGCTCTGGGACATAGACAATTTCCCCAAGTGAAGCTGCCACTAAGGCGACCCAATAGTCGTGCCCTTCGGCTTCCTTAGGAACAGGTACTACAGCCTTTAATAGACTGGCATTGAGCATCATCGTGCACCCATAGATATAATTCTGGACTAACAACTGGTTGAGAGGTTTTGAGTTATGAGGTTTAATCTTCGCATTTTGCTCTAATGAAGTTGCAATAAGCGTTAGCTCTTTATCAACGATCTGTAAATCCGTATGAATTAACACTGGCATCATTTCAGCGCACCGTTGTTCTGTCTGCTCCATGACGGCCATGGTCTTTTCGATTTTATCGGGGTGCCAGACATCATCTTGGTCACAAAACATGACATAGCCTGGCAGCATTGTCAAACTTAGTTCCAATAAAAAGCCGAAGTTAGCGCAGCACCCTAAGTTGCCCGGTGCGTCTTGAACGACGGTGATCCGGTGATCCTTCGCGGCAAATTCAAGTAGTATCTGCACTGTCGCATCCTCTGAGGCGTCATCCCTTGCGAGCAATTCCCAATGGATCCAAGTTTGATCGATTAAACTATTCAGTTGTTCGCGTAAGAACTGAGCGCCCTGATAGGTCGCTAATAAGAGGATGACTTTCTTATTCATGAAGCACTTCCTCTATTAGCCGTGCCAATGCTTCAACTTGATAGGGATCAAAAAATCTCGCCTTATCATATCCATCTAAGATCTCATGAGAAAAGGCACAATCCGACGCCAAGATCGGCGAACCGTGCAGCTTTGCTTCAAGCATGGGTAAGCCGAACGTTTCGATGTAGGACGGAAAGATGAGGATTGATCGGCTGTAATAGTCATAGACCTCATCGAGGCTAATCTTCCCTATAAACTCGATGGGCAGAGCTTGTTCTTGTACTTCTTGAACCATTTTCTCTACAGCCTTATTTTCATGACCTTCGAGCGTCAAAACCACTCTAACATTGTCGAGTCCCTTTTGCTTTAACCCCTTCACGGCTTCAACAATGATGGCATGATTCTTATAAGGAATCGCACTCGCTGGATAAAAGAAGAGCTTCATCGCTTCATTGTCCTGCTGGTAGCTCTTTTTAATGGTTATATTAACTTCGGGACAGATGACTTTAATTTTGCTGGGTGAAACCTTGATTTTCTGAACACAGGCTTCTTTCATCCAGTGGGTTTGAACGATAATGCTGTCTGCTTTTCTGACAGAGTTGAAGATCATGCGGCTCATGATGTTCTGGTACACCCAAGCCATAAAGTCCTCGGTGATCCCATATCGCTTTTCAACAAACGGCAGGGGCTGATGTAAATATAAGGTTTGCTTGACTTTCACCCCTCTGACCACGAGATTTTGCAAGGACAGCACTTCATCGGCTTGGACCTGCTCCGCAATTTTAGGCGCCACAAATCGTTCGAAATACAGTCGATGAAACCAGCTTTTCTTGACCCAAGTGTATTTCAAGACCTTGACATTGTCTGTTTCTAGGAGTGATGGGGTACTGATCACAAACGTCCATTGGTTCTGTTTGTCACTCACAGCCTTGTCATAGTATTGCTTTAAGATGGTTAATGCTCCGCTATGCTCAGCCGCAACATTAAAAACGACTATTTTCATTTCTTACCCCACACCGTTATATTCACAATATTAGTATAGCTCTGGATTAATTTGACCACCTTGACCGAAACATTCGTATCAGCATAATCCTCCGCCATAACCGTCTCTTCTTGATTTTCAAACATCGCAATGCTAAGCTCAACCGCCTGCTCAACTTCTTCACCTTTAATGCCACCGATGACGACGGTGCCCTTATCAAGTACCTCAGGTCTTTCGGTGGAAGTTCTAATCAGAACCCCTGGAAAGCCGAGCATGGCACTTTCTTCAGACAAGGTCCCGCTATCAGAGAGGACGCAATAGGCGTTCATCTGCAGGTGGTTATAATCAATAAAGCCAAAAGGGCTCATGGCCCGAACCAGCGGGTGGAATTCAAAGCCACGCTGCTCAATGAACTTCTTACTTCTGGGATGCATTGAGTAGATAATCGGCATTTGATATTTTTCTGCAATTCGATTGACCGAGGTCATCAAGGACATGAAGTTTTCTTCCAGGTCGATGTTCTCTTCCCGGTGAGCTGAGAGTAAAATATATTGGCCCTTTTGTAAGCTCAAACGTTCTAAGACGTCTGACGCCTGTATTTTGTCCATATGGTCACGCAGGACTTCTCTCATGGGAGAACCGATCACGAAGACGGTCTTTCCATCCAGACCCTCAGATAATAGATAGCGTCTGCTATGCTCTGTATAGGGAAGGTTGATGTCGGAAATGTGATCCACAATCTTTCGGTTGATCATCTCAGAGACATTCCAATCCCAACAACGATTACCAGCTTCCATATGGAAGATTGGTATTTTCAGTCGCTTGGCAGAGATGGCCGCAAGCGCCGAGTTTGTATCTCCAAGAATGAGGATCGCATCGGGTTTTTCCTTTTCAAGCACTTCATAGGATTTTGCGATGATATTTCCCATGGTCTCGCCTAAGGTACCGCCAACGCTTTCCAAATAATAGTCTGGTGCCCGTAATCCCAGATCCTTGAAGAACACTTCATTCAAGGTATAGTCCCAGTTCTGTCCTGTGTGAACGACGATATGATGAAAGTATTTATCACAAGCCTTGATGCAGGCGGATAATCTAATAATTTCAGGTCTTGTACCGAGGATGGTCATGACCTTCAGTTTATTGTCCTTCAGCTTGTCCACCATCTCTAGACCTCCTCATAGAAAGTGTCCGGTTTCTCCGGATTAAAGCATTCATTGACCCACATAAACGTCACCATGTCTGTTTCACCTAAGTTCTCTATGTTGTGAGTATAACCGGTGGGAATGTCGACCACTTCCAACTTATCGCCGCTGACGTGGTACTCTACGACTTGATTGTCTCCAATTTTCCTAAATCTAATAACCCCCGTGCCGCTCACCACGAGGAACTTCTCATTTTTACTGTGGTGCCAGTGGTTGCCCTTCGTAATGCCGGGCTTGGAGATATTAACGGAGACTTGTCCTCTGTCAGGCGTCCGAATAATTTCAGTAAAGCTTCCTCGGTCGTCAACGTTCATCTTTAAGGGATAGCTAAAATCATCCTCTTTAAGGAAGCTTAAATAGGTACTGTAGAGGTTCTTCTCCAGTTGATTCGACATATTGGCGACGGTAAGGTTCCCTCGACTGTCTTTAAAACTGCGAAAGGTATCAGCCAAGGCTCCCAACTTGATTGTGTGGGTCACTGGAACAATACAATGACCGTTTTCTAGGGTTGGACTGCCTTCTAGCACTTTTAGAAATTCTGCAAGCACATCATCAATATAGCACAACACCAATTCTGCTTCAGGATTATTCACTTGGATTGGAAGGCCTCTCGCGATGTTATGGCAGAACGTGGCAACCACCGTATTATAGTTTGGTTGGCTCCACTTGCCGTAAATATTGGTAAACCGGTAGATGTACACCGGCGCGCCAGTCGTCTTTCCATACTCAACGAGGGCCCCTTCACCCTGCTTTTTACTCAGACCGTAGGGGTTGTCTTGCTCTGCCTGAATGCTTGAGGTAAAGACAATGGGCACTTTTTTGCCATTCCGTCGATTCACCTTCTGCAAACTCTGAGTAATCTGCGCCGTAAAATCAGCATTGCCTTCAAAAAATTCCTTCTCGTCTTTCGGTCTGTTGACCCCTGCCAAATGGAAGATGAAATCACATTCTTCCAGGTACTTTGCTAACTCTGCCTCGGTCGTCTCAAGATCTGCCTTTAGTAGCTTATATCTCTCATCTCGATCCAGCGTTACGCAGAGGTTTTTTCCGATAAAGCCGCCCGCTCCAGTAATTAGTACTTTCAATTTATTTCTCCTCGTCCATTCCGAGCTCTGCTCTAATGAAATCAAGACTGAGCAGCTTATCTTTCACTGCTTCGACACTCAATCGTTCGGTGTTATGGGAATTGTATTCTTCCATTGTCGAGAGCTTTTCACTGCCATCGACAAAGTATTGATCGTAATTTAAGTCACGGTTATCGGCCGGCACTCGATAGTAATGGCCCATATCTTCCGCTTTGAAATATTCTTCCTTCGTCAGCAGTGTCTCATAGACCTTTTCTCCATGACGAGTCCCGATGATTTTAATTTCATGATGTGGGTCAAATAGCTGGCGCATAGCCTCTGCCAAGTCACCCACGGTACTTGCCGGTGACTTCTGAACCACCGTATCGCCACTGCGAGCATTTTCAAATGTATAGACGACCAATTCTACGGCCTCTTCAAGACTCATGAGATATCGAGTCATGTGAGGGTTCGTGACGGTCATCGGTTGGTCTGCCCGAATTTGCTGCAAGAACAGTGGGATCACCGAGCCACGTGACGCCATCACATTGCCGTACCTTGTCACACAGATGGTCGTTCTCTCCGGATCAATCGTTCGAGATTTTGCCACGATGACCTTCTCCATCATTGCTTTAGAGATACCCATCGCATTGATGGGATAAGCGGCTTTATCGGTGGAGAGACAAATGACCTTTTTGACGCCATATTCGATGGCGGCATTGAGGACGTTTTCTGTTCCCAGGACGTTTGTCTTTACGGCCTCTAAAGGGAAAAATTCGCAGCTGGGGACCTGTTTCAAAGCGGCTGCATGGAACAGATAATCCACGTTATGCATGGCATACTTGACACTCGCCAAATCACGAACGTCCCCAATATAATATTTTATCTTGTCGTTTTGATAGTGACGACGCATGTCTTCTTGTTTCTTCTCATCTCGAGAAAAGATCCGAATTTCGCCGATATCAGTATTTAAAAAGCGGTCAAGTACAGCCCCACCGAAACTTCCTGTACCCCCTGTAATTAATAACGTTTTATCTTTGAACATTGCCTTTGTCCTCCAACATCTTAATTATTGTTTTTTTCATGCTTTTTCAACATCTTATCATTTAATGCAGGCGATTCCAATTAATTGGCTTTCTTCACATACACATAGAACCCTACCATGATATAAACTTCCACAATTAATAATGAAACGGCTGTCCCTATATAACTATATTCGTAAGAAAGGATGGGGCATAATATGAGATTCCCAATGGCGCCAAATAATAAAACCTTGAAAAACTCTTTGTCCATCCCGGTGTTGAGCATAATTTGTGTTCCATAAATATTGTTGACGAAAATAGTTAAAGGAAGAATGAGTATAATTCTTAACACTGTTGCGCTCTCGATCATTTTGTCCGTGAATATTAGGGTTATGATGTCTTTGGCGAAGATAAAGATGATGAGCAGGACCACTGAGTAGATAACCGATCCAATCACGGTTATTTTATTTAATTTCTCAATGGCTTTTGCTTTATTGGTTTGAATTTCTTTCGCCATATAGGGGAATAGTGCGCCAGTGATGGGTATCTGCAGCATTGCTAAAGCTCTCATGATCTTTTCGGCTGCAGCATAATATCCAACCGCGATATTGTTGGTTAGCAAGCCCAAAATCACGATATTACTCTGACTAAACAGCGTAATTTTCAATTGCGCTAAAAAAACATACCAACCCTCTCTCAAGTAACGCTTGATGGTCTGAACGGTTTGAAATTCAAAACGTATCTTGAATTCTTTGCTTACAATGGTGAGCGACCAGAGTCCCGCCACAATAAATCCGAGTGAGTTAAGGACCGGAACTAGCATGAAATCGCTCTGTTTTTTCACAAACACAAAGATGGCCACGGTGAAAATCGCTTTGGCCAAGATATTCAGATAGGTAACATATTTCATCCGCTGCATGCCTTGAAAAAACCATACAGGAAAAAGCACTTGTCCTAGGACCAATCCAAAGGTGAGGAAATAGACTTGCCAATCTTTTGTTAAATCTTTAAAGGTTAATAAATAAATTGACAAGAGGATGAAACTCAAAAGCATCAGCAATCCTTTGATGGTCATAACAGCGCTGAATATTTCTGTCACCTTGGCTTGATCCTCTCGATGGATGGAAATATCTCGGGTCGCTGTTAGATTGAAGCCGTAATCAGTGATCACTTGGAAATAGGAAATAACTGCCGTAACAAAGGCTAAAAAACCGAAGTATTCAACGCCTAACACTCTGACTAGGTACGGGAAAGTCAACAGCGGTAACAAGGTGGTCAACGCTTGAAGGACGGATAAGGAAAAAAAGTTTGATAACAATCGCTTTTTATCGTCTGTGTTGGCGATGTTTTTAAGTTTACTTAGCAAATCAGGTGGGCCGCCTCTCTCCAATACGTCCATGATTTTCGTTTATATTTTAACCAGGTTACTTATGATAGATACCTTCGGACCGGACGGCCCAATATGCCATCCCAGGTCCCTTGAACGTTTCGTAATATCTTGGTTCCCTTCTCTTCTTCCCAACACAATATCTTGGCGATTTCTTGAAGCCAGCAAACTGCATCTGCGGCGACCCAGCGGGGCTCTTGAAGGGCATACAACTTATAGGTGATCATGCGATTTCGTGCCATGGTATAACGACGCGACGGACTGTGGTGGGTCACCTTGTAATTCGTCTTGAAAAATAATAAATGATGGTTTGTTGAGCTTCCTAATTGATGAAAGAGGTTCACACTGCCTAAGCGCATAATGGTATAGCCATACTTTCTGAGTCGTAAGCAAAATTCATGATCAACATAATCGATGAAATAATCGTCTCTAAAATATCCTACCTTCGAAAAAACGTCTGCTCTCACCAACGCGCCCGAAGTAAACGCTGTTTTCATGGGCCTGCAGGAATCATCATTTTGCATCAGGTGAAAACGGTCTTGATCTCCTAGATCAACAAGTCTTGGTGCAAGCATCGCAATTTTTTCACGGTTACCAGCACATGATTCCAATTTGGATAACATGGCTTGAATGTAGCCCGGCTCCGTCGTGCTATCTTGATCAAAGGTGGCAATCCATGCACAACCACGATCTAAGGCCAATTTAGCCCCTTGGTTAAGAGCAGTTGCGATTCCTAAATTATCTTCATTGTATTTGACGGTAACGTTTTGTTGTCCGTCAAGCTTCTCTAAAATGACTCGGCTGTTGGCATTGGAGCCGTTATCAATAATAAACAGTTGATTTACTTGAGGCAAAAGCATCTCAACATTGATCATGAGATCTTCACTGGGATTATAGGTCACTATGATTGCATGCACATTGTTCACCGTGAATAGCCCCCTTGTAAGATATCGCCATTATAATACCTAATCATTGATATTCGTACTACATCTTATCATTTTACTACAAGTTATTCCAATCAATTTCAAATGAGTTTCGGTAAAACGGCACAATAACAGGCGATGAAGGGAACCGGACGTAATGCCAGAAGACACCATTAAGACAAATAATAAAGACAGCTCCTCTCCGATGTGCACCGAAGATGAGCTGTCTTTATTATTATTAGCGAGCTTTATGACGTTTCTTCTGGTTCTTGTTATTCAGATCCTCAAAACCATTATAATTGTAGTAATAGTAGTATTCACTGGTTTTCATTTCTACTTTATTGAGGACTGCTCCAAGAATTTTGGCTCCTACTTTATCCAGCAGTTCTTTCGCTCGCTGCGCATACTCTTTGTTTACTTCACCTGAGGCCAAGACTAGTATGACCCCATCGACTTCTTGAGCTAGAATTGCGGCATCCGTTACTGCAATAATGGGAGGAGTATCAATGAGGACGATGTCAAATTGCTCACTAAATTCCTTAATCAAGCGCTTCATCCGTTTTGAACCAACAAGCTCTGCTGGATTCGGTGGAATCGGACCTCCCGTGAGCACCATGACGCCTGGGACGGCCGTTCCACTGATGAAGGTTAGATGATCTTGATCCTGCACCAAGGCCATCGATAACCCTTCCCTATTATCTAATCCGAATAGTTTATGCTGAGTAGGATTACGCATATCTGCATCAATCACAATAACGGATTTCCCTGATTGGCCTATACTTACCGCGAGGTTAGCAATCGTCGACGATTTTCCTTCCCCAGGGCCTGTACTCGTAATCATAATTGTTTTGGTCTCTGAATCCACACCCGTAAACTGGACATTCGTTCTAAGCGTCCGGTAGGCCTCTGAAATTGGTGATTTGGTATGTTCTAGGGTGATTAATGAATATGCCAATAGAATCTACTCCTCTTACCCTTGTTTGCCCGTTGTATAGTTTGGAATAACGCCCAGTACCGGAATCCCCAATAGCTTCTCTACATCATCAGAAGTCTTGATCGTATTATCAAAGTATTCCAGTAAGAAGACTAAGCCAACCGAAGCCATTAGTCCAACTACAAAGGCAATTAATACATTGAGGGTTTTATTCGGTTTAACTGGCTTATTCGGAGTCACCGCTTTATCTATAATGCTAACACTGTCCACTTTTTTTATTTCAATAATGGCTTTGGTGAATTCTTGAGCCATTGTGTTGGCAATTGATGTTGCAAGCTCTGGGTTTGCATTGGTTACCTGGATGTCTAAGATTTCTGTGGTCTTCACTTGCGTTACGGAAATTAATTTATCGAGTTCTTCAACCGTCATCGACAAATTCAAATCCTTGATTACATTTTGTTCGACGGTACGACTCTGGACGATCGTTGCATAAGTTTTGGCAAGTTGTTGGTTTGCCATCAGTACATTATTATCGAGCATCTGGGATGCCGCTTTTGCAGAATCCGTCTTTGCTCCGACAATCAGCGTCGTGGAAACCTGATAAACTGGTTTTAAAACAAATAAACTAATAATTCCGCTGGTAAGTGCCGCGATGAGTGGTAATATTACCACGATGACCCAACGTTTTCGCACTACTTCCCAATACTGCCGTAATTCTACTTCTTCTTCCATGTCAGCCTCCCAAATCATTCCAATAAAACTTATTCGACATTATACTATTCGCCATGGTTTTGACTTTTCCTTCACACTGAGTAAAAATGATTTCCTTTACGACTTTTTTCACCATTGTGCCGTTTTTTATGATACCACATTATTCGACGAGATGTAGATAATAAATAATTTTTTTGGAAATATTTAAGAAATTTGGATGAAGAAGAAGGATAATTCGTGGTTGAATGTCGAATCTTGATTGTCAGTGGAAATTAGCCAGTAGGTATGGGAGGAAACTAGTTGATGATCAGAACAAGCAAACTTGAACTTTACGTCATTTCAGCAGCCGTTATCTTATCTCTTTTTGTTATAAGCATATTCTGGGCCTTTAATAGAGGACAGACACCCAAGTATACAGCAGTCCAGCCCACTCCCACAGGCACCTCAAAACCCTTAGATTCTGGAACAACACCGGATTCTACAAAAAGTAAGCAAGGCACCGTCGCATACCAAGGGTTGGCTAAACTAATTGAGCCCTCAGCCGTCCCTGCCCTCGTATTCGGTGATGCTGTCGCAGAAAGCCTTGGGGCTTCGAACAAAGAACAAACAAGCTGGACCACGCTAGTAGCAAACGATCTCAAGGGTAAATACCCCGGTACCCTTGAGTGGCACTTCAAGACAACGGCAGAAGGCACGATTAATAATGGTTTAAACTACCTGCCTGAGGCAACACAAGCTACCGGTCTAATCATCCTATGCTTTGGTGGAAACGATTGGGCGACACTTACAACGGATGATTTCAAGCAAAAATACGAACAACTTCTGGCTGAACTTAAAATCAAAAGTCCCAATGCGAATGTCTTTTTGGTTGTTGAGCCTCCCGTTAAAAGCATTGAGACGAATAATAAGTCTTTCCCTTATCGCCAGGTCATTATGGATTTAGGCCAAAAATACCAACTTCCTATCATTAACGGGTGGTCAGCCTTTATCAACGATCCTGCTCCTCTCTCTGACTTATTGGTAGATGGCGTGAATCCAAACGATCAGGGGTACCGGGTTTTTGCTAATGAAGTCTTAAAAAAGTTCAATGAGTCTTTAGCCACTCAGTCTTGAAGACGTAGAAAACGTTATCTAACGGATGAGGAAGTCCTCTGAGGCCAGATTAAGGCCGAGGTGGTAGTAGGGGGGGGTAGGGGGCGCAAAGCAACGAGAGAACCCGCATTAAATGCAGATTCTCTCGTTCTTTGGTATCACTAATTATTTGGGGAAGGCTCTATGGATGGTTTGTCTATACTCAACTAATATTGCACTGCCTCAAGAACAACCTTCTTCACGCCCGCTTTATCAGGCTCATAGTAATAAAGATCGGATCCAACCAAAGGATCATGAGCCGTGATTCCCTTTCCAGGAAGTTGGAAATATTTCATGTTATCCTTTGCGACTCCCTTAAAATCAGTTGCCAAGGCCAGAATTTGAGTATCGCTTAAGTTTGTATCCATTAAATCTGCGTGAATAATATTTAATAATTGAGGAAGTTTTGGTACATTTTCAAGACTTAGCATTTTGTTTCCCATCGATGATAAAATATAAAATTGATCCCTTTGCCGACCAAAATCTCCATCCGACAGATCATGACGATTTCGCGCTAACTCCAATGCCATATCCCCATTGAGATGTTGATTTCCTGCGTTTAGGCTACCAACTGCTTTAGGTAGAGTGACATCGATTCCTCCAATTGCATCAATTATTTTTTGAAATCCAACAAAATTCAATTTTACATAATCGTTGATCGTTACCCCGAGAAGGTTACTGGAGGCTTGTACAGCAGCTAGTGTACCTGCATGCACGCCTCCATTGACTTCTCCCATCGCATTGGCGTGTGTAATTTTAGTAAGCCCTATGCCTGGAAGATTAACCCGTGTATCCCGTGGAATTGAAATGATAGAAACATGTTTACTTTTCGTATCAGCAGAAATCAAAATCATGGTATCTGAGCGACTCGCTTCATTTCCCCTTGCATCACTACCTAGTAGTAAAACATTCACTCTGTCCTTTTGCGCTTCTGCAGGTATACCTGTTTCTATTGGTTCAGTTGGTTGTGCTACTACCGCCGTCACGGCTTGTTGAATTAAATGACCACGCCAATAATAAGTTCCTCCTCCAATAGCAACAATTAACGATGCTGTTATTAAAGCAACCGCATATCTTTTCTTCATATTAAGTACCACCTTACATGTTTGCTTAATAACTGAGCCTATGCAACCTTTAGCGTAGTGTAATATGCAACAGTTATTTATCGACTTAACTATATTCGCTATTAATTTGCAAAGTCCTTCAATATTTTCTCCTTTTGGTACACAAGCGCGTGCGTATATTTCAAATTGGAAAAAGCAGAGAAGATATTACACTTTCCCTGCTTACCCTGTAGCGCTACTAAATCTAATATTTATCTAAGTAAGACGCTTTATGTATTTTGTACGATGTGTATACCTCTCAACTAAGCCGTAGTAATCAAAAAAGCTGCTCCAACTGTAATTGCTGCCAAGACAATAGTTGCTAGAATAACATAATGGTTCTGTTTCTTATGATTGAGCTTGTTCCATGGTACGGCCATTAACCCCTTGCCCCTTTCTGTAAAACGAATTCCATGAGTATTTTATTACAGAATGTTACATTTTACAACAGTATTTTACAACAACGGGGCATAAATGGTTATTCCCTGTTGTTGGGTCAATTTATGATGCAAGCCATGACTTCAACAGGCCGTTAGATCCACTGTCAAACCTATTGGTTGATGACGTGAATCCAAACGATAAGAGGTACTGGGTTAATGAAGTATTAAAGAAGTTTTCGAATAGCTTCTTTGGTATAAATCTTATTTTGTCTAAACTCACACCTAATATTGCACTGCTTTAAGAACAACTCTCTTAATCCCTGCTATTTCTGGCTCATAGTAATCAACATCCGCTCCAACCAAAGGATCGTGAGCCGTGATATCCAATCCAGGAAGTTGGAAATATTGAACGTTATCCTGAGTGGCTGCCTTAAAGTCAGTCGCTAACGCCAGAATTTGAACATCGCTTAGGTTTGTATCCATTAAATCGTTATGAACAATATTTAATACTTGGGGAAGTTTTGGTACATTTTCAAGACTTAAAATTTTGTTTCCTAGTCCTGATAAAAGATGAAATTGATTCCTTTGGCGTCCAAAATCTCCATCCGTTACCCCATAACGAGCTCGCGCTACCCCTAGAGCCATATCCCCATTTAGATGTTGATCTCCAGCTTTTATGTCACCAACTGCTTCAGGTAGAGTGACATCGATCCCTCCAACTGCGTCAACAACTTTTTGAAATCCATCAAAATTAATTTTTGCATAATTATTGATCGTGATACCAAGAAGGTTACTGGCTGCTTGCACAGCAGCCAGTGTACCTGCATGCACACCTCCACTGAGTTCTCCCATCACATTGGCATGTGTAATTTTAGTTAACCCTATGCCGGGAAGATTAACACGCGTGTCCCTTGGAATTGAAATTATAGAAACATGTTTACTTTTCGTATCAGCAGAAATCAAAATCATGGTGTCTGAGCGACTCGCTTCATTTCCCCGTGCATCACTGCCTAGTAGCAAAATATTCACTCTGTCCTTTTGCAATTCTTTTATTGGATTAGTCGGCTTTGCGACGATAGAATTCACGGCTTGTTGCACTAAATGTCCACGCCAAAAATAAGTCCCTCCTCCAATAGCCATCATTGCTGATGCTATTAGAGCAATCCAATATTTTTTCTTCAAACCAAGTACCACCTTACATCTTTGCGTAATACTGAGCATATGTAGCATGTAGTCTGGCGTAATATGCAACAGTTTATTATTAACTTAGCTGTATTCGCTATTAATTTGAAAAGTCCTTCAATTCTTTTTTAGGATGTCATATATTCTTTTCTACCGATCTTTATTAAGACGGTACACATGCGTGTGCATATATTTCAAATGGAAAAAGCAGAAAAGGCTATTACACCTTCTCTGCTCATCTGTAAAGATACTAATTCTAATATTGTTTAATTCTTAACTAAGCCTTATTGATCAGAAAAGCAGAACCGGCTGTACTGTTTCCAAGAAAATAGTAGCTAGAATGACATAATGTTTCTGTTGTCTTCTTTATTCTGTGCCTTTCCATGGCACGCATGATGATAGCAAATTCTCATGCCTTGGTTGTTTCTTATGTAGTGAGCTTGGAATAGTTTTGCCTCAATTTTCATACCCTTCAGCCTATGAAAACGCAAAAAAGATCCAGTACCCAAAGGAACCAGCTCTCTTTTGTGACAATTTATTGAATCGTTGTGGCGTCAGATCTCGCTACTTGCGACCCGTACTTGTTTCATGAACCGGCATAGTTTCCAACACTTTGACTAGATGACTCCACAGATTTTGGTCGTTTGGAACCTCACCCAGGTTTTTCCCGCAAATAGCACAATCCCAGTCTGGCCCATTGGAGGAAGAATATGACCTCGCTCCACAGTCAGGACAAGTTCTTCTGTCCACCCTTTTATCCCCCTCTCGTTTTGCCGTGAAAAACACACACCCTCCTGGCTCTGTCTTCCTAATTCTTTTTCGCGGTTCCTGCCGCTACTACTGAACCTGGGCCAGTGCTTGTTCCTGAACTTGCTATGCTTCCAACGTTTTGACTAGTTGCGGTCGTGTCAACAGTTTCTGCCGCTACTGTTCCAGAATCTACGGGAACATCCCCACTTGGGGCTAGAACTATTGCTGACGGGGTCGTCAGTGCATCAGGTAGAGTAAGCACGTCCGGGGGAATTACCGGTACCGCGAAGGTATCAGCTGCATGAAATTGCACGGACATGGTAGTTTGAGTACTCATAAGGGAATACGTACCAGGAATGATCCCACAATTAGCTAAGGTTATTCCGATACAAAAGAACAATGCCAGAGGTCCATTTGGCCATATAGAAGATTTCTTCGCTGAAGGTATATGTCTACTCTCCAGTTTGCTTTGGATAGATGAATTGTTCCACGGCTTTTGCTCATTCGGAACTTTATCTAAGTTTTTTCCGCAATAAGGACAATCCCAGTACACTCCACTGCCAGAGAAGTATGATCTTCCTCCACAGTCGGGACAGGTTCTTCTGTTCACCTTTCCATCTCCCTCCTGTTGCTAGAAACACACCATTTTTTAAGGTAAGCCACAAAGTAAATAACATTCAAGTCCTTTATTAGACGCCGAGCTTTGGGTTCCTATTCCTAGTAGTAACAATTTTTCAAAATAATGCAAAGTCAAAAAATTAAATGATATTCCATTTAATTTTTTACAGCTAGTTCACCTTACCGATCAAAAAATAAGGGAACTGTATTGCTAACGCCTATGCTAGGCTACATTAAGAAAGAACAGATGTATATTTCCAATACATCTGTCTTTTTTAATATATGTTTCTACTGATTCGGATTATTGTTGTCTTGTTGGAACGTCGAGCTAAATGTAAACTTTACATTTTTGCCCTGTAAGACATTGTTTTGTGTGCCTTCATCCAACAATGTAACTGTATATCCTACATATAATGGGTGGTTCACTTTAACTTCGAATTGATTAGCAGCCGGTAAAGTATACGTAGTATTTACCATGTCACTCATCGGTGCATCATAGATGTCTCTTACAGTCAATGATGCATCATACCCGCCGAAAACACGGTTAATTAGCATCGCTTTTGTATCGGCAATAGCTTGTAATGAAACCTGTTTCCGTGTTTCTGCCGAATACTTCTGCGTATAAAATTCTATTTGTGTTGATAAGACGTCTTTTGGAATACCAGTTAACGTAACCAATCTGTTGAGGTAATTATCATGCCACGTTTCTCGATAATATTTATCAAGATCCTGGACAGCTTTATCATAAGCTCTTGCATCAGCATCCCCGGGGTTGTTTGGTTCAAGTACTGTAACCGTCAAATGGGCTTGATTTGCAAATTCTACTGCATTGGCTTGATCATTAGTAGTCCCTTCTGGTGTTGCGGTTAAGGAAACCATCTTAGCATCTACAGTTCCATCATCATGTATAAACATTGCACGTGTATGACTGTCTGTAGGTTGCCAAAGACCTGTTCCCATAGCTCCCCCGTTGGAAGCTGCATCAAAATCATTCGTATAAAACATAGGACCTGTGATAGGCACATCATCTCTATTCTGAGAAATGACTAAACTACCCGATTGGAACGTATTTCCTGTGTTTTGAGCTGTTGAATTGAACAAAGCATAGGTTCCTCCGCCAACCAATAATGATATACCGGCCACGGCAGAAACAGATAACGCCAGTAACTTTTTGGGTAGAGCCATAAACATCCTCCTTAAAAAGTGGGGCGGCCAAATGGTCACCCTACACTTTTCTGTTATTCAAAGTAGTTTTATTGTTGCGTTGCGTTAGCTACGAGGCTTAATGTACCAGTTTTACCTTCGAATGCGTTGTCAGTAGCACCGCCATTTGGCCATTGAACTTTTACGTACACGGTTTCAGTACCATTAGCTGCTAGGTTGCGTGATTTAGTTAAGTCGATTGGATTAGTTTCAGCAGTAGCATCTGCTGCACTGGGGTAAACCGCTACTTCTAATGGCCCTGCGAGGACGCCACCCAAATCAGCAGAAAGAGTGTAATTTAGTGGTAAGGTACCGTTGTCTGTTATAACAACAGGTTGTGTTTCACTATAAGTCGGCTTAATGTTAGTTGGATTAAAATAGAAATTCGTTGCAACACCTTTATCTTGCTTGTCAAAGTTAATTGCAAGTGAACCTGAAGCAAAGGTATTTCCGGTATTACTTGCCGTACTAGTGAACAATGCGAAGGATCCTGCTGCCACGATTGTAGCACCTAGTGTGGTGGTTACGATTGCCATTGCCAATTTTTTCTTGAGACTCATTAATAAATTCCCCCTCAAATTTTACTGACCTTTGGTCAGAGCTTTATATTTGAACCTCTCAAGCTCTTTCGAACGGACTGTCTGCCCCTCTTCGTCGAATGAGAAGTGTTCAAACCGAGTATTGTCAAAGGGTCTTTTTAGGCCTTAAAAGGATTTTCTGGTGTCATGTTGGATGAATCCAACCTTTTATCTTTTTCGAGTTTCAGGATTTCGCGAAACAGTCCTACTATAGTGCTTATAATTAAAAGGGCTCCAGGCACTATGACTAATAAGATAATCCCCATTTTTGACTTCATGAAATTTAGGTAAAATCCTAAATAGGGAATTGTAATGTTGTCGTATTGAGCTACCACATTGGTAGCAGGTACAGGTTTTGAGTCTGGTGAATCGTTCGCATCGCCTTTAACTTGAAATGCAGTAGTTCCACCGTCCGATTTCACCTGGATAATTCTGTGCGTGATAAGCATCTTGGGATCGTCCGAAGCTTTAAACGTAATCACGTCGCCCACCTTAAGGTCTTTAACATCCACACCCAGTTTGTCGAAAATAATTGAACCGGTGTGGATACCTGGTTCCATAGACCCTGAAAGCACCTCGTACATCTGTAAGCCTAAAATCTTAGGCGCTCCGCTGACCCTTGAAGTAACTGCGCTGTACGTCGTCACGACCATAAGCACTGCTAAGATTATCGTAACGAGGTTGCCCCCCCACTTTAAAACTCGTTTATTCATTTTGATAAGTCTCCTTTCGTGTTACGGTACATTTGTATGGTTAATAGAACTTCTATAATCGATACCACCTGCACACTCAAATGCTATGGTTAATCATGTTGCTATGGTTACCCATCAGTAATGCATAAAAGCTTAAGGTCTGAACGCCACGCTGCAACCAGTTCCCGTCAAAGGTGCGTCCAAAACGGTCGAGAAGTTTTTGGTTGATCCTTCCTGTACTTAACTTGTAACTTAATAATATCCCCTTTGCTCTGTCCGGGAATCACCGTCGAGTATACTCCTCCACTTGGTTTTTGATAATTCAGAACAATACTACTGAACAACCGAGCTACTACTTTTGTACCATAAGGGATTCTCCTTTTGAAGAAGATGTCGTAATATTACCGATCTTCCTCTTTTCAGTTACTGAGCTGACAGGCCTATCTTTGTCATCACCTGGATCACCACCCTGGACTAGAGATATCCCCGGCCAGCAAACTAACTTAAGTCCAGAAATCACTAGTTTTGCTGCAAAAAAAAGACCCCTCAGGGGGTAATGAACAAATAATTCAGCAACATGACCAGATTACAGGGCTAAAACTTTCTTCTCCTAAGCTGTTATTCTCTTCTCCTGCGCATATAATGCAGCTTGAGTACGGTCAGCTAAGTCCAACTTTGCAAGTACCTGGCTAACATGTTTTTTTACTGTGTATTCGGTAATAAACAGTTTCTTTGCGATATCTTTATTTTTTAGGCCTTCTCCCAGAGCTCTAAGGACTTCCAATTCACGGGAGGTCAGTTGTTCTATGCGGAAATCGTTCTCGTCCTTGTTCATCATTAAATCGACCATACTAGGATCATAGTATTTTCGCCCCCGATAAACGAGTCTAATGGCAGAGATAAGCTCCTCAGGAAAGGCCTCTTTGAGAATATACCCATGAACTCCAAGCTCACGTGCACGACGGAAATCTTCTTGATCAACCGAAGAGGTCAGAATGATGTATTTACAAGCTGGAACTTTAGCCATACACATCTTCACAATATCAAGGCCTGACATATCCATTAACCTTAAATCTACCAGGGCAATGTCAGGTTTAGTTCGCGTGATTGTTTCTACAGCTTCATCACCATTTGCAGATTCACCAATAAGGTTCATATCCCTTTCAACCGAAATCACCGCAATTAAACCCTGACGAATTAAGGGGTGGTCATCAACTATTACAATGTTCATGCGGCTCCTCCTTGTTGTAATTTCCGTTCTGGTATTCCCCACGGAATACTGATTTTCAGTTCGCTCCCTCTTCCGATTTTGCTTGATAAATTGAATATGCCTCCAAAGGTCTGAGTTAGCTTTTGCATATTGATTAAACCGAGTCCATGATTTGTTTGATTTTCTAGTGTGGATATGCTATCAAAACCCTGTCCGTTATCCTTAATCGTAAGTTCTAATATCCCTATGTTTAATGTCATATTAATTAGCGTTTCTGTACACTTCCCATGTCTCACCGCATTACCTGTTGCCTCCCTAATAATACGGTTCATTGCTTGCTTTAATCCATTGTCCATACCCTCCTCATCTCCATGAAATTCAAACTTAACAGTCACACTATTAAGGCTTGCGAAATCCTGCAAATAGCTATCAATCGTTTCCTTAAACGCGTTTTCTTCTTTTTTACTGGAACTTAAGCGGTAAATAGAGACCCTAAGTTCCTTACTCGTTTCTTTTACTGATTGTTCGATGAGCTGAAGCTGTTTACTAATAGCCTTATCATCAATTTCCCTCCAATTTGCATTTAAAGCATGAACTGCACAAAGAATGCTAAAAAATCTTTGTGAGACATTATCATGTATTTCATTAGCAATACGGTTCTGCTCTTCTAAAATCATGAGTTTCGTTGAAACCTTTTCGAGTTGTTCGTGTTCAAAAATGGCCGCCTGAAGTTTACTATTCATCTCTATTAGTTCTTGCCTCTGTTTTTTCAGGACTTCCACTTGCACTTCTAATTGGTTTACTGCACGTGACAGCAATCTCATGGCTATTGTTATTAAACTATAGACGAGGATAATATATGATTTATTCTGTAAAATCTCTACTATGCTGAGTCCTTTCGTATTAAAGAGACTTGAACTCACCAATAGAGCCGCCAAAAGGTAGAAAAATAAGTTTAGCCAGCCACGAATTGCTTTAAGATAATTTGAGGCTATAAATACTGGATTGAGAGCATACCAAATGAAGGGGCTTTCAAGGCCACCTGTTGGAATTAAAAGTAAGGTTAGCCCTATTGTTTCAAATATAATTGTCATTTGAATATCTCTCGCGGCACTACTTTTTAGATAATAGTCCATGATTAATCGGCTAAATATTAGGAGTGCTATGACAACAACTACTTTATATCTCAAACTGTTATAGGGAGATGCACTTAGATAATATATGGACGTTATAAACCATGAAATATAGCGATAGGAGACTGTTATCTTTTGCTTGGCATCTAGATTCTGGGGCAAGAGAGATACCAAAATACCCTTTGGTAAACACAACCATGTACTAGGCAACATAACTCGCTCTCCTTTTCCTATTTCTTCAATGCTCTAAGGGCTTAGCTATACTGCCTATAACAGTAGTGGGAATGTCTTTCCCACAATATGGGCATATCCATTCAGGATTATCGTAGGATGAATAAGAACTTTGTAAACAGTATGGACAGAGTTTTCCGATCAATAGGACTCCCTCCCTTTTAAAAAAGCGCAAAAATAATACACCTAAAGAAGGTGTGCCGGTTTCACCATTCGCTACCGCAACTCTTGGTGACCAGAGGATTCGTTGCGGGTCATAGCATCACACGAGTAAGAATCAATCTCTTATACTTTCGTGGCCTAAGTTATTATACTGTGGTATAGTGCCCGGATTCAACCAAATATTTCCAACAATATTTTCCCCATTCCTTTATCTTTTAAGGGTTTTCTACATTGTATAATGCTCGAACTCTTAATCTTATGATAGTTCGTCATTATCTATTCGAAACTCTAGAAATATATTTCCACCTTGTCTACTATATTCAGATGGCAAGACGTTGGCATGGACTTAACCACTCGGAAATTTCGCCTTAGGGACACGAACAGCATGCCAGGCGCACCACGCAAAAAAAAGAGGCCGAAGCCTCTTTTTCTCTTGCAGTATGTCCATACGCTGGGAGGGTGTTGTCTTAAGTCATGGTATCTTAAAAGAAAATATCTCTATACCCTTCCACTTCCATCACAGGTCGGACAAGGGGATGTATAGCGTACTGCTAATGTTTGACCAACCTTTTTCCGGGTCATTTCCACAAGCCCCAGTTGCGTTAGCCCTAAAACCTGGGATTTTGTTTTATCCCGTGCACAGGCCGTCTCCAGAACCTCAATGACCTGTTGCTGATCTTCTTTCGCTGTCATATCGATAAAATCGATAATAATAATCCCCCCAAGGTTTCTAAGACGCAATTGGCGTGCGATTTCAGCTGCAGCCTCGAGGTTTGTATGGACCACCGTTTCTTCTAGTGACCGTTGCCCTACATATTTTCCAGTATTCACATCAATCACGATGAGCGCTTCCGTTTGTTGAATCACCAAATAGCCACCACTCTTTAACCAGACCTTGGGACGCAGGGTTTTACGAATTTCTTCATCCACACCATACTTGACAAAGAGGTCCTCTGAGGTGACAACGTAGATATGTTTAGCCGCTGGGTGTTCAATATTTTGCAGAGCTTTTCTCAAAATGATGGCTACTTCATCCTGATCAACGGTGATTTTCCCCACATCTTGATCGATCCAATCACGGACAAGTCGAGAGATCAAATCGGCGTCCTTATGTACAAGACCAGGCACGGAAACATGTGGAATCTTCGGTTGCAAAGCTCTCCAAATTTCCACGAGTTGAGCGATGTCTTCCGCGATCTCTTCGCCGTCAATTCCTTCAGCGAGAGTACGAATAATAACCCCCATACCCTCAGGTTTAGCTACATCGGCCAGTTCTCTCAGACGCGCCCGTTCATTATTCTCTGTAATCTTCCGGGACACACCGATATAACTCACTTGCGGAAGAAGCACAACATACCGACCAGGCAAGGTTAAGTTGACACTAATCCGTGCGCCTTTCGAGCCAACCGGTTCTTTAATAATCTGAACTAAAAGTTCTTGTCGAGGCGTAAGGACGTGCTCAATCCGAACAGAGTCAGCTGGAGAAACTTTATCATCCTCCTCAAAACGTGACGGAACAGCATCGCCGACATATAGATAGGCATTCTTGTCCAGCCCAATATCAACAAATGCAGCCTGCATACCAGGAAGAACGTTCTCCACTCGTCCCTTATAAAAATTGCCCACCAAATGAGGCGAGCCGCCCTCTTCCTCGAACACTTCCATCAAATTGCCTTGTTCAAAGACGGCTGCACGAAGCTTTTGGGAATGAGCTTGGCTTTGAAGGACGATTTCTTTCAGGCATGTTGCGTTTTCGTGTTTCATTTGTATCCACCTCCCTGGCTTATCTTAACCTATAAGTAAGAGAACTTTGCGTTACAACGCTCACTTACTTGCTCTCGCAGATCAAACTAAGACTCAAGAGCTTGCTTGCAAGAGGGCGGGGTGCCCGGCAAATCGGCCATCCTTGGCCGGTTGCCGGAAGTGAACATCCTTGTTCACTTCCCCGCTTATGAAAGCGCTCTTGAGTCAAGTTTGATTACTGCTCTATCAAAGAAGATTCCCTTATGTAACGCAAGTTCTGCTTTGTATGTAATAGAACGTATAAAGCTTGTCCTATAGTCCAAGCCCAGCGTCCGGTCCCAGCCAGGCAGCGCAGCTCAGCGCGAAAGCGGAGAGGTGCGATTTGCTACTTGCACTCCCACAGAGAGGGTCACGATCACACGGAGAGAAACCTCTGCGGTCGTCGTAGCCAAACTCGGCTTTAATCCTCTTTCTTCAGCAGGGCGGAACACAAGGATGTGTTCCGCCGGCAACCGGCCAAGGATGGCCGATTTGCCGGGCACCCTGCCCGCTTGCATAAGGGATTATAGCCCTAGTTTGGCACGACGAACGCATGGTTGAACAAGTGTGCTCGTGACCCTCTCACCCACGGAAAAGTAAATCTCACCTCGGCGCTCAGCTCTCAGCAAGCTGCACGAAGCCATCATTTTCTAGTGGCGAGCTATTGACCCCTTGGTAACTCACATGCACACCCGTTCGCTTAATATGAATTTCCTCCATATCAAGCGGTAAATTCTCAAGTTCTCTGAGGCTCGCAAGCACTTCCTCCGGACGGACGCTCCCGGCATTACCCATCTCGACTTCCAGCTCGAAGATGATCTCATCGCCATGGATTTGCCCTTCTAAGCGCTTAATCCACGGCCGGATGTCCTTTTCCGTGGGCCCCTTTTTCGTAAACCGTGAATAGATCACCTGCTCCCGAGCAAGCCAAAGGCTCACGGCCTCTTGTAGCCGTTCGGGCAGTATTGGCAAGGCCATCAGTATACGAATTTTATAGCTTGCTGCATTCAGGACCGCCATCAGAGGTTTCGCTCCATGAGTGAGTACTCGTCCCTGCAGTAGTCGGATTCCAGGTGGCAATTGCTCCTGAATGAGCCCGAGCACTTCACCCAGCTCCAATTCGCGTTGGATATCGATATCCACGTATTCCCGTTCCCCTTCTGTCCCAACCGCTAGGGCAAAACCGAAGGAAATTTTGGGACGCTTATTAAAGCCCTCCGTATATGACATAGCAATTCCAGCCCGTCGGACTGCGCGTTCAAACACGCGCGTCAGGTCAAGATGTGCGATATACCTTGCATCTTCAATTTTGGTATAGGCGATTCTTAGCCTCATGGCACTCACCCTTTCAACTCAATCTGAACCCCTCTATCCTGACATATTCCGCACCCGGAACAGTCATTATGTCGGCAATCCGTCGTTTTAGTTTCTTGCAGTGCTCGGTGGTGTTCACTGACCAAGTACTGTTTCGTCACGCCACTCTGTAAATGCTCCCAAGGTAAGATATCATCATAATCCATAGCTCGGTTGGCGTAGAAGTGGGGGTCGATACCGAACTCTTTAAAAGCATCCATCCACACATCTTCACGGAATTGCTCACTCCAACCATCAAATTTAGCACCGTGTTTGACTGCCCATTCCAGAAGTGGCGCCAGACGGCGGTCACCTTTGGCAAAGACTGCTTCCAAATAACTTGTCTTCACATCATGATAATTATATTTGAACCGGCGATCTCGCAATTTCTCTCGAAGATATTTTTGCTTAAGATCCACCGAAGCTTTTGCTTCCTGGGGCTCCCATTGAAACGGCGTATGCGGTTTGGGTACAAAAAAACTGGTAGAAATCGTTACGGTAATATTACGACGTCCCTGCCTAATTCCAGCTTGTACGACCTTGTTGGCTAGGTCAACGATTCCGTCGATGTCTTCTTGCGTCTCCGTCGGTAACCCTACCATAAAATAGAGCTTAATGGTGGACCAACCCTTCTTAAAGGCGGTCTCTACGGCATCCATCAGGTTTTGCTCGGTCACCCCTTTGTTAATGACGTCGCGCAAGCGCTGTGAACCAGCTTCCGGTGCAAAGGTTAGCCCGGATTTACGGGTCTTTTGTACGGACTCGGCTAAATCCACATCAAAGGAGTCGACTCGTAGCGAGGGAAGCGAAACTCCCACACCTTCGTGACTGTGCTTTTCAAGGATACTTTCGATGACGGGCTGGATACAAGAGTAATCCCCACTTGATAGCGAGGTGAGCGCAACCTCATCATACCCCGTGGCACGTACCAACTCCTCCATTTGCTTGAGAAGGGTTTCCTGGGAACGTTCCCGAACGGGACGATAAATCATGCCTGCTTGGCAAAAGCGACACCCCCGTGAGCAACCGCGCATGACTTCAAGCATCATTCGATCATGCACAATTTCCAAGTACGGGACAATGACGTTGGTCGGGAAAAACGCTTGATCCAAGTTCTGTACGATGGCTTTTCCAACAACGGCAGGGACGTCCTCATCAGCCTTAATACTCTCGATTCGACCGTCGTCTTTATAGGCTACATGGTAGAATTCAGGGACATAAACCCCTTGGACATGGGCAACTTTCACTAAAAAATCTCTCCGAGGAAGTGGGTTGATCTTTTGTTTGGCGATAAGCTTAAGCACTTCTGGCAACTGTTCTTCACTTTCTCCAAGGAGGAAGAAATCTATGAACCCTACGAGGGGCTCTGGGTTAAAGGCACAAGGTCCTCCGGCAATAATCCAAGGGTCGTCAATTCCGCGTTCCTCGGATCGCATCGGAATACCGGCCAAATCTAGCATATTAAGGATATTGGTGTAGCTCATTTCGTATTGAAGGGTAAAGCCGACGACGTCAAACGCTTGGAGCGGTTGAAACGATTCCAGCGCATAAAGGGGAATTCCCTTCTCACGCATGGTTTCTTCCATATCGACCCAGGGAGCAAAAACTCTTTCACAGAGAAATTCAGGAAATGAGTTGACCAAATGATAGAGAATTCTGGTGCCTAAATGAGACATACCAACTTCGTAAACGTCAGGAAAAGCAAAGGCCATATGGAGCTCTGCTGTATCCCAGTCTTTCTTAATCGCGTTCCATTCTGATCCTAAGTACCTACTTGGTTTCAAGACTTTCGGTAAAAACCGTTCGACCTGTCGGCGTATCTCCGCCGCGGTAAATTTGCTCATGGTATCAACGAGGCCCCCTTGTACTACATTGTGGACCTCAATTATATCATAAATCACAGAATATCCCTAAGGCCTATGAAAGTGTGTCTATAGTTTACCCACCGGGAAACGGATTCCCTCCCGAAACATTCCTTCTACCACATCCGTCTCCGTTAGAATCTTACCCATCCCCATTGCTTCATTGGCCAAAGAGATCATGGCGTAGCGATCGGGCGTAAACTCCTCAACGATTCGCACGAGAGGCGTGTCTTTATGAACGGTGACCCAACGACTTCTCATCAGCCCCTTTTTTAACAAGTCTTCTTTCTTACGGGTCAATTGCTTAAGAAACGTGATATGTGCGGAGGAGATTTCTTTACTGCCAGCATACCAGAAGAAGCCCCCCAAAATAAGGTAGGTGAGTGCTCCTTCTGTGAATTTGTCTTGCCCCCATAAAATGACTCCGTATAAGGCAATCAGCACGCCCAACCATTTGCCGCCCCAGGCCAAAAATTTCGTCGTCTTGACAAAGCCAAAGCTTTCCACAAAGAATGCCCGCGCAACTCGTCCGCCATCAAGCGGCAAAACGGGGATTAGATTAAAGGCGGCCAGCCAAAAGTTAAAACGGACAAAGTCCTCCGCGAGTTCCCCTGTCCACAGCCCCTGCCACCTTAAGGCCTGTGCCCCAAATAACAGGACGATGTTCAGGGCAGGACCCGCTAAGGCCATGATGCTCTCCTCTAGTTTTCGTCCTTCAAAGAGATCTTCACAGTGGGCAGCGCCTCCAAACGGAAACAGCTCTACCCCCTTGATCCGAAATCCATAGGCTCTTGCTGTCAATAAATGTGCCATCTCATGGCAGAAGACTAAGCCAAAGACGACAAGAGCCTGGGCTGCTAGACCCAGGACTCCATAAGCAATTAAGACCAAGAGAAAGGTGGGATGGATCTTGAGGCTCACCCCGGATATTTTTAGGAGCTCCATTGTGCAGTCCTCCTCGTAGGTTCACGATGCATTATTTCCTTACCTGTCATACCCTGTGGTCCCACCTCGCCCTACGAGGGTGAAAGGGTAAGATAAGGTAAAGGATTGACCGGCACATTGTCTTTTCTCAGTTCAAAGTGAAGCCAGGGCTTCTTTAACGGTGCGGAAAGACCCACTGTCCCAAGCAGGCTTCCTTTCGTGACTTTCTGCCCCTTGACCACCGATATATCGCCAAAATTGCCAAGCACTGTGGTCCAGCCATCCCCAAAATCCACTTTGACAATTTTCCCAAGTTGGACGTCTTGCCCCACTGTGGTCACCACCCCTGCTGCGGGTGAAACGACCTTGGTTCCCAACGCATTCTCCAGCGGCTCCACATCAATCCCGTTATGAACTGAACCTACAGCATTGCTCACTCCTTCGCCCACAGCTCCAAAGGCAGCCACGACTTTCCCGGAAACGGGGGGCAAAAACTGTCCTTTCATCTTGGCATCGACCGGAACGTTTTTACTCACGACGCCCCCTATGGATAACGCTTCTTTCGCCATACCATTTAAGCTTTCGTAATAATTACCTGAATTCATAGCGCTTTGGTAAATTGAATGAATCGTTCCTGAAAAGGGGTCTGTACTATTGGCGCTAAAGAAAACCAGCAAAAATAACGTCGCGGCTAAGACGGTACGCTTCTGTGTTCCGTTCCAGTGTTTTAAAAAATTCCCCGGACCTGCCTTGATAGGGCGTCGAGAACGTCCAGGTTGCTGATTAAGGCGCGATGCAAATTTGCCCCGCCCCGATTCTTTTCCCACTTCTTGAATTGCCCGTTCCCATTCCCAATCATCCCAGCGTTCAAAAGGATTCATCCCTCTGCCTCACTTCACTCGTTATTTAGGCTCGTACATCCCTTAATAATCTATGAAAGGGCACAAAAAATAGAACACCGTGGAGCACGATATATCGTTTTCCACGGTGTTCTGAATGATTACGGTAGGGATGAGGCACGACGTATCGTGACTCTACCCAAAGTTTAGGTGTCTAAAACATACGTCGTCGGCTTCTTAAATTGACACTAAGCAATAATCCCACGGCTGCCATGTTTGACAACATTGCACTACCACCCGCGCTGATGAGTGGGAGTGGAATTCCTGTAACTGGCATGATCCCGGACGTCATACCGACATTAACTAAAATATGAAAGGTAAACATTGAAACCACACCCGTGGCGATCAACATGCCGTACGTATCTCTCGCCTTAAAGGCGATACTGAGACTGCGTAGTAGGAAGATTAAAAAGAGGAAAAGTAAGGTGATTGTCCCTACAAAGCCGAATTCTTCTCCAACGACGGAAAAAATAAAGTCAGTGTGATGCTCTGGCAGGAAATTCAACTGGCCTTGTGTTCCCATTTGATATCCTTTTCCCCATAGACCTCCAGACCCGATGGCCCAAATTGATTGGATGATATGGTAGCCGTCTCCGGACATATCAGCCGCTGGATTCATGAAAATGGTTAAGCGCTTTAACTGGTAATCTTGCATAGGCAGGGGAAGCCCTTGAAACCTGTGTAGCAACCATGGTAAATCGGTCGAAAAGTGGAACCAGAGGGCAACTCCCATTATGGCCGCTCCTCCCAATATTAGCCCTCCAAATTTCCAGGGATTTGCGCCCGCAACAAACATCATTCCAATAAATATTGCCACGAAAACCAGGGTCGTTCCTAAGTCAGGTTGCTTGAAGATGAGAAGCATGGGCACAAGTACGAACAGAAAGGGCACGATGAAATCCGTATAATTGTTGAGCCTTCCTTTTCGGTCAGCTAAGAAATCTGCGAGGGTAAGAATAATGAAGATTTTGGCGAATTCTGAGGGTTGGATATTAAAACCAAAGGGGGTCTGTATCCAACGAGTTGCCCCTTTTGCTGCATCTCCAAAAAAAATGACGGTCAGCAGTAACAAGATATTCAAACCATAGATCCACCACCGATACGTTCGCCATTTCTCATAATCGATCACGGCGAGGCCCGTTGCAACACCTATTGCAATGATAATCCAAATCGTTTGCAACTTCACATAGTGCCAAGGATCTGATTTCATAACGTTGATGGAAGCCGTACTCAGTACTAGGAGACTGGCCATGAGTAACAAAAACGTTATGAAGATAAATAATAAATCGAGATTCTTTAATGTTCGTCTATCCATATAATCCCCTCTGGTCAATAATGAGCGCAAATACTTGCTAAGTATAACACATCTATATCACAGCCCAAAACACGGCCCAAAATACAGCCTAAAATGCAAATACCCTATAGTGTAGACTTTTTTCAGTGTCTACACTATAGGGTACAAATTATTCAAACCTTGGCTTTCTGATGTTCAAGTCTTACGTGTGTGTTCTCGTAATAAGGTTGGCATTCATCACCATTTCTTTACATCATACCTTGGCAGCGTAGTCCCGCTTCATCTTAACGACGGGAATATTGGCAACTAACGCTACTTCGCGGTCGTCTTGACAAAGATTAAATTCTAGCGCATCTTCGTCTATTTCCATGTAGTTAGAGATAACTTTGATTAAATCTGCCCTTAAGGCGTTTAGCATGGCAGGCGATATGCTAGCACGGTCATGTACCAGAACGAGCCGAAGGCGTTCTTTTGCCACCGTCTTGCTCGAGGCACTTTCCTTGCCAAGCATTCGGCTTATAAATTCTAACAAGGACGATTCCTCCTCTCAGTACCGAACAGTTAGCGTAGGCCAACAAGTCTCTTAAGTTTATTTATAATTCCATGGGGTGCTTCTAGATCCATTAGCGGTACTTCTTCCCCTTTAATTCGCCTTGTGATCCGCCGATAGGCTTCACCTGCTTTAGATATTTGATCCATTACGGCAGGTTCGCCACGGTTTGTCGAAATGACGATACTCTCGTCTTCCGGAACGACCCCGATCAAATCGACGGCTAAAATATCCAGGATATCTGAGATATCCATCATATCTCCACGTTTCACCATTTCAGGACGAATCCTGTTGATGATTAATTTCGGATTTCTAAGCTCCGCTGCTTCCAAAAGACCAATGATACGATCGGCGTCTCGCACGGCACTGACTTCCGGCGTACAAACCACAATGGCTCGATCTGCCCCGGCAATCGCGTTGCGGAATCCCTGTTCGATTCCAGCGGGACAATCGATGATTGCGTAATCAAATTCTTCTTTGAGTTCTGCTGCTAAGACTTTCATCTGCTCTGGATTCACGGCTGTTTTATCTTTAGTTTGTGCAGCTGGCAGTAAAAATAGATTCGCAAAACGTTTATCTTTTATAAGTGCTTGTTTCAGACGGCAATTTCCACTAGTCACATCCACTAAATCGTAAACGATGCGGTTTTCCAGTCCCATTACTACATCGAGGTTACGCAAACCTATATCCGTATCGACCAGAACGACTTTATGCCCTAGTGCAGCAAGTCCTGTCCCAATGTTTGCGGAAGTTGTGGTCTTGCCAACGCCCCCTTTTCCGGAAGTTACTACGATTACCTCACCCATATTCAGACCTACCTTTCCACATAGACTTATTCTTTCCTAACGGGCCTTGCCACGCCATCCGCTCATGCCAGCAGCTTCTACAATTAATTGGTCATCTTTAATTCTGGCAATTTCCGGACCACGCCCGTCGGCTTCATCCTCAGGTCCTCTAGTGACCAAATCCGCAATACGCAATTGGGTAGGGGCCAAATGATAAGCACTCACCGAGGCTTTCCGATCACCCGTTGCTCCAGCATGGGCAACCCCCCGAAGGATACCTAAAACGGCAATGTTTCCAGTTGCGATAATTTCCGCACCAGGATTAACGTCACCCAGAACAACAACATGACCCTCGAATTGTATGCTTTTCCCGGAACGAAGTGTGCGCTCCACAAAGAGACAACTTCCTTCCACGATCCCATCCTCCCAGACACCCGCTTCTTTATCCTCTGAAACATAGGATTGGGATTTACCATGGTTGCCCACTTCTTCTGAGGTTAACCATCCAGCGAGTTCCAACTGCCGTTCCTTTAAGACTGTCGCCAGCCTCGCGTGCTCGTCTTCTGTATATTCCTTTTTCCCAGAATAGCACCTTACACTCGCACCTTGCAAGAATTGAACAGAATTCTTCAAGAGCTTATCGAGTTCCTTCATTAGCACTCCAAAGTCTGCAGCCGGATCGAAGTACAACACCAATCCTTCGCGAGTCCCCTTAAGTGCCACATGTTCAGTCCGTGTCAACCTGCACAATCCCCCATCGCTTGTCAATAATTCAATGCTTCCTATAAATTCTACAAGCCTGTCCCAATTCCCTTTTAACTATTGAAAACTATTGAAAAAAAATGAGGAAAATTTCCTCGTTTTTTAGTTTCAATTCGCGGTTTTCCATCCAAAATACTTCATAAAAGTTGCCTTGGCGACGAAACCTGCGGTTTCTCCACCGTGCTCCCCAAATTCTACGACCCCAGCGAAGGCAATTTGAGGTTTATCATAGGGAGCAAACGCTACAAACATCCCGTTATATACATTTTCTAAGGCCGTGCCAGCGTTACCTTTTTGAGCGGTACCTGTCTTAGCGCCACCGGTAAAATCGGGTAGATCTGCAAAGATATATTGGGCAGTCCCATTGTTCGACCCACGCCCTGTCACGACGGCGCGCATCCCTTGTTTGACCTGATCCAAGACTTCCGGAGAGACCGAGACCGAGTTTAAAACCGTGGGCTGGTATTGTTGAAACGTTTTTCCAGTCACAGGATCTGATAGCTTATCAACGACATAAGGTCGAAAGTGTTTTCCACCATTTACAATGGTTGCCACGTAATTGGCTAATTGCAAAGGAGAGTAGGAGTTATCCTCTTGCCCAATGGCATTATTGTAACTATTATAGGGCTTCCAGTCAACAAACTCGGCCATATTTTGCTTGTACTCAATATTAACCTCATTAATTGCTGTGTCTTTCGCGGTTTGCAGCTTCTGCTTCGCTTTTGAATCCGGTGCCGTTGCCAATTTGGAAGCGTAATCACTCTCAATCTTAGCCAACTTTTTATCCCGTGACTTCTCATAAGTAGGACCATAATTCGCTATCTTTGTTTGCGGTGAGGGCGCCATACCTTTCGCTTCTGTCGGCAAATCAACGCCACTTCTGACACCTAGCCCGAATTCATTGGCGATCTGTTTAATGGCTTCCGGTTGTGCCTCAAAAACACGACGTCCCATCACTTCAAAATATATGTCCGAGGACTTGGCGAGCGCTTTATACAGATTGACTAGGCCGAAATAATTTCCGCCCCACTCTGGGAAGCCTTGGCTCTGAGCTTCTCTATTTCCCAACGAGGTCATTTGATCATCGATCTGTTCATAAGGAGTCGTCAGCTTGAGTTTTAAGGCTGCCATTGCTGTCACCATCTTAAAGACCGATCCGGGAGGATACACTCCGGACAAAGCCCGATTAACGGAGGCCGCTTGTGAGGCAAGTTTGGGGTCTTGAGGCCAGTACTTAGCCACAGTTGCATCCGTAATTTTACCGGTCAATTCGTTCGGGTCCATCCCAGGTCGAGAAACCATGGCCAAAATCTTGCCTGTATTGACGTCAACCACCACTGCCGCGCCGGCATGAGCATTGGGATTCGTCTTTTGAACGTTTGCTATAGCCGCATCGAGACTATCTTCCACAGCCTTTTGCAAGTCAGCATCGATCGTCAGCTGAACGGTCTTTCCCGCTTGTGAGGCATTGACCACCTTTTTAGAAACAGGGCGGGCGCTGTTGTCTACTTCAACTTGTTGAGTACCCTCGACCCCTCGCAACCAGAAGTCATACGAATTTTCAATTCCACTTTTTCCCACCATATCTCCCTGCGCGTACGTAAAACCCGCTTTTTTCGCATCGTCATTCTCATTAAACGAAGCAATCTCCTCAGCCGATATTTCCTGAACATACCCAAGAACCTGACCAGCCATCACTTTTTGAGGATAAGAACGAACTGGGATCGCATCCACACTCACGCCCGGGAGTTCCTCCTGATGCTCGGCTATACTGGCCTGGAGAGCTTGATTAACATTATCCATAATTTTGACTGGGCGATAGCGTTCCCACTGATGATTCTGGATATTGGCAAAGATGTCTTCGGTGATGGAATCAACGGATTGATTGGGATTTGGCCAGTAGGGTTTAATGTAACCCGCCAATCTCCGTACGACATCTTTCCAATTACTGCTGTTGGCTTGTTGTAAATCTAACCAATCTAAGTTGACAACGAACTCCGGAATGCTCGTCACTAATAGCTTGCCATTTTTATCGACAATATCTCCACGTGTGGAAGGCACTTTCACCAGCTTCATAGCGTTGCCCTGGGTCTTGGCGGCAAAGTATGATCCCTGAGCAATCTGTAAGTGCCAGAGGTTATAACCTAGAATAGAAAAAACGAGAACCACCACGAGCCCTAAACCCAAAAGACGATGTACATAGGGCTTTCGCTCTCTATCATCCAAGTCAAAAACCTCCTCTTTAATACGTTTTTCTGTGGTGTGAATCAGTAACTGGCACGCATTGCACACGTTTTAAGCCAGAGGGTCCACGATCACACGCTCCGACGCCTTTGCGATCGTCGTAGCCAAACTCGGCTTTAAGCCGCTTTCATCGGCAGGGCGGAACACAAGGTCCCCTCCCGCCATCCTTGGCTCCGGTGACACTAGACCATCCATGGTCGTCGGACGTGTTCCGCCGGCAACCGGACACGGATGTCCGATTTGCCGGGTACCCGGCACTCTTGCACCAAGGATTAAAGCCCTAGGTTGGCACGAAGAACGCATGGCTGAGGACGTGTCTCGCGGACTCTCTTATCGTTCGTATCTGGGTTTATAACGCAGCCATCCTCTCTCAAATGACCTGTGAATGAAAGGATATGTAAACGGAACCAAGACTGTATTATAGACAGATACCCCAATGACCAGGCGCGTAATATCTCCCAGAGGCCATTGAAGCCCTGCCCCTAAGCTTAAAAAGGCCAGCAGAATTTGCCCCACTGCGGTCACTAAAAAAACCAGGAAAATTGTTAAAATATAATTCTCTCGATACCAACGCTGGGCAAACCAGTAGCCCAGAAAAGCAACGACTGCTAAGGTAAGCGTATTCATACCAATATAGCGCCCCAAATATAAGTCTTCTAATAAGCCCGCGCCCAGTCCCCAATACACACCGGAAGCCAGACGGTGATGCATGGCAATATAAATCGTCAGTAACATCAATAAATCAGGCTTAATTCCCGACCAGGACCAAAAGTGAAAGACCGTTCCGGGTAAAATCAAACTCAGGAGAAACATGACTGCAATTAAACCATAACGCATTATTTCCCCACCGCCATGTTCACAATATAAACTTCTTCTAGCGTGTCAAAGTTAACTAGAGGTTCAATATAAGCAGTTTTAAGCAAGCCAGTTGGGTCAAGCTGGATATCCACGACTTTGCCAATTGGAACATCTATGGGATAAACTCCTCCAGCCCCTGCGGTCAGCACTAGGTCTCCAGCATTGACATTATCTTCTCTTTTAAAGAGCATCTGTATGTTTCCTTCTGGTGTCAAACGGGAACTGCGCTTATAGCTTCCTTGGACAATACCAAAGGTTGCATTGCCAGCGCTGTCGTGCACAAGGGCACTGACCTGACCTTCTCCATCGAGAATTAACAAAACTTCAGCAGTGGTCGGTGAGACGGAAACAACTTTCCCCACAAGCCCCAAAGAGCCGATGACGGGGTCATTTACTGCTACTCCATCCTTACTTCCACGGTTCAAAGTCAAGGTGCGATACCAAGAGGTGGGGTTACGATTAATAACACTTGCCCCGATTTTCTTATACTTGGCGAGTGTTGGACTTCGAAACTGCCCCTGATCAAGTTCCTCAAATCGCATACCGGCCAGAACTTGTTGTTTTAGGGTCAAGTTATCGCCTGTTAACTGATCTACCTTCTTCAGAAGGGTATCATTTTGAAGTTGAACTCGTCGGAAGTCCCAAATTGCCCTCGTATTATCTCGAATTCCGTTTCCCAATTGAAGAATTGGTTTTTCTATCGGACTCAAAACACTTTGCAAAAATCCTCCAACAGGGTTGGGAAAATGACTACCCAGCCCTGTCAATCGGATACTAATCAGTACGCTTAACAAAAGAAAGAAAACGAGAACCGCAATTCCCGTTACATTCACTCTTTTCCCCAACCTAATTCCTCCCCGCTGTCCTTAATTCTTTTGCGAGGCGGCTATTCTACGAAGGATATCTGCATTCTCTAGGACATGCCCCGTCCCAATCACGACACAGGACAATGGGTCCTCTGCCAAGTGTACTGCTATACTGGTTTCATCTGAGATCAGTCTGTCTAGATTGCGAAGTAATGAGCCCCCACCTGCCAACATGATGCCTCGATCCATGATGTCTGATGACAATTCAGGCGGTGTTTTCTCCAAACACGATTTCACGGCATCGACGATGGCCATGACGGGTTCTTGTAAAGCCTCTTGGATTTCTTCTGAAGTCACTTCGACCGTTTTAGGCAGTCCCGTTAATAAATCCCGTCCACGTACTGTGAACATGCCGGGTTCAGCTTTGTAGGCATACCCAATTTCAATTTTGAGTGCTTCAGCCGTACGATAACCGATCATTAAATTATATCGTCTCTTAATATGAGCGACAATAGCATCATCCATTTCATCACCGGCCACACGAATGGAACGGCTTGTCACGATTCCACCCAAAGAAATAACGGCAACTTCCGTTGTTCCTCCCCCGATGTCAACGATCATATTCCCGGTCGGTTCACTGACTGGAAGACCTGCTCCAATAGCTGCTGCCATCGGTTCTTCCAAAATAATGGGGTCCTTCGCGCCCGCTGCAATGGCGGCTTCTTTCACGGCCCGTTCCTCCACTGGCGTAACACCTGAAGGTACACAAATAACCACGCGTGGACGTATAAACGGATGCTCGGTCCCAAGTGCGCGACTGATAAAATATTTTAACATCTTTTGTGTCACGTTAAAATCAGAAATAACCCCATCTTTCAAGGGGCGAATGGCGATAATATTACTAGGTGTCCGACCGATCATTTCTTTCGCTTTGTCACCGACGGCCAGAACTGATTTATTCGATGTATCCATTGCCACCACGGAGGGTTCTCGTACGACGATCCCTTTTCCCTTAACGTGAACCAAGGTGTTGGCTGTCCCTAAATCTATTCCTAAATCCTTGCCAAAAAAACCAAAATTAAACATGGTATTAAAAACTCCTTTTTTCGACCTTAATAGTACCAGTATACCCGATGATTATGTAATTTACCTATTTTCCAAGTTCTTCTAAAACTCAAGGCAGTAACAACTTCATTTGCAAAAGGTTTCCTTATAACACTCCGCGTTCTTTTAAACTGATAAACCGGTTATCTCCGATAATCACGTGATCAAGGACCTCTATGCCGAGAAGCTTCCCTCCGTCTGCCAGGCGACGTGTTACTTCAATATCTTCCTGGCTGGGCGTTGGATCGCCACTCGGATGATTGTGTAATAAAATAATAGCGTTTGAATTACGGCGTATCGCCTCTTTGAAACACTCCCGTGGATGCACCAACGATGAATTGAGCGAACCGATCGAGACTGGGCTAATTCCCAAAACATGATTCTTCGTCGACAGTGAAACAACGCGGAAATGTTCACGATCAAGGAAACGCATTTCTTCCATCACAATGTGCGCGACATCCTGAGGAGAGTTGATCACGGGTCTGGACATTGGGTCCGCGGAAACTGAACGACGCCCTAATTCCAATGCGGCCTTTATTTCGGCAGATTTTGCTTTCCCTAAACCATGTATTTGGGCTAACTCATGAACTGTCAGCTTTCCTAACCCTGAAAGTCCACCAACGCTGACCAAAATGCGTTCCGCAAAGGCCAAAACGTTCTCTCCTTTAATACCGGTGCGGAGTAAAATTGCTAGAATTTCGCGGTTCGATAAGGCCTCTGGACCTAATTGGTAAAGCCGCTCACGGGGTAGAAGATCCTCTGGTAAATCCTTCAAACGTGTATTTTCCATTATCCACCTCGCGTGAAGCGATATTTGTATGCTCAATCCCCCACGCCCCAAGATATTCCGAGAGATATTCCATGGGTAAGCCAATGACATTCGTCAAAGATCCCTCAAAGGACTCAACAAATTTTCCTGCTTCCCCTTGAATCCCGTAAGCCCCAGCTTTGTCCATCGCTTCTCCACTGGCCACATAGGTCTTAATGTCATCCACTGTGAGTTCATGAAAACGCACGATTGTTTCTACTACATCCGCAACAAGTCTTCCCGATCCGTTCATTAAAGCCACGCCGGTTAAAACGACATGGGTCCGACCGCTTAAGCTTCGCAGCATTTCTTCTGCTTCTTCCTGCGTTTCGGGTTTTCCTAAAATGCGGGCGTCAAGGACCACCATGGTGTCCGCCCCCATTATAACATCCTGAACGTTGCCCCCTTGATCTAACCACTGGGTTAAACCAGCCTGGGCTTTACGTACAGCTAACTCTCTAACCCCAGTCTTCGCCCCCATATCGTCTGGCAATTCTTCTGAAACAGAAGCCTTGACCGTCTCAAATGGGTAGCCTCCCTCGCGAAGTAGCATAGCTCTGCGCGGAGATGAAGAAGCAAGTACGAGCATATTACACCTTCCTAGACAACAGATATCCCCCAAAGGCTCCCAGAATCGTCGCGATGGTGATACTCATGCGGAGACCAAAGGAGAGCGAGAGAAAAAAGAAATCCAAGTAAGTATGGGAGGGTATATCAATGACGGCTGGACGCAAAAACGGCGCAAAAATGCCGTATTTTTCTAGGCCAAATCCAACCAACGTTCCAATAGCAGCACCGATTAAAATGATTAAAACGGTTCTTCCCGCTCCTGAAGAATTTCGCCCCACAGCCATTGTTTTTTCCCCTTTCCGTCCCTAGGAATTTAGCCTTGGGCCCATAGTCCCCACTTTACTACCTACAAGTGTAGCATCTTCGACAATAGTACGCAAGTCGAGGAATTTCGCGCTTACAAAGGGACTTGTGTGACACAGTGCTCGGTGCTTACAACGCAAAGCAAACTAACCGTGTAAGCTATTGTCTTTGGGGTGCGGGGTGCCCGCCACATGCGCCGTCCTTGGCGCAGTGGCGGAAGCACACATCCTTGTGTGCTTCCCCGTGTTTGGGGTCGCTTACACGGAGGTTGCTATCTGCTTACGTAAAGACGTCGCGCTCGTGTGACACTGCGTCCCAGGCTTGGAACGGAGAACGGAACGTTGGGGAGACGGCACATTTCATGTGCTGTCTTTGAGTGGGTCGGGTCTCTTCTACCCAAGACAGTTGTTAGGGTGGTAGAGAAAAATGCAGAAAAGCCTTTACGCTCTTCTGCATTTCATCTGAAAGGATTTAAAGACTTTCAATTGTTTTTTCCCAGACCAAAGGGTCCGGAGTCAAGCGCTCCGACGCCTTTGCCGTCTTCGTAGCCCAGTGCATGCTTCACTACCTTCTTAGCAGACAAGCCCCTGAAATACCCGGATTGGTCATCTCATACGCATTTAGGATCAAATCAAGTTCTTCTTTTGTCAGAACGCATTTTTCCAAACAAATATCGCGGACTGGTCGGCCACATATGATGGCCTCTTTCGCGACGCTTGTTGCCACGTCGTAACCCACGTGGGGGTTAATTGCTGTTATGATGCCGACGCTGTTTTCTACCATTTCGCGGCAACGTTCTACGTTCGCGGTGATGCCTACAACACAACGTTCCCTGAAGACGCGTGACACGTTGCGTAGGATGTCCAAGGATTGGAGCAAATTAAAGACTATGACGGGTTCCATGACATTGAGTTCCAGTTGTCCGGCCCCACACGCCAACGCGATCGTAAAATCATTGCCCTGAACCTGAAAGGCCACTTGATTGACTACTTCTGCCATGACGGGATTGACTTTTCCCGGCATGATCGAGGAACCTGGCTGCATCGGTGGTAAATTAATTTCATTTAATCCGGTCCGAGGGCCAGAGGCCATTAAGCGCAGATCATTCGCTATTTTGGAAAGATTGACGGCTAAGGTTCGTAACGTCCCAGAAACTTCCATGAAGGCATCTGTGTTTTGAGTCCCATCCACTAGGTTATCGTTCAAACGCATGGGTAGTTGCGTCCACTCACGCAAGCGAAGTGTTACTTCCTTAATATACTCGGGATCAGCATTTAGGCCAGTGCCAACCGCTGTAGCGCCCATATTCATGACTTCTAGAGACAGTATCGCCTGTTTAATTCGCTTCAAGTCACGTCCTAACATGAGAGCATACGCTGCAAATTCCTGACCAAGGCGAATAGGAACGGCGTCTTGCAAATGAGTCCTTCCCATCTTAATCACACCATCAAACTCTTGAGCCTTATCTTCAAAAGATTGGCGTAATAGTTCGAGAGCATCGAGCAAGTCATGCGCCACATTCAAGCATGCAATACGAATTGCGGTGGGGAAAACGTCATTGGTGCTTTGGGCCATGTTTACATGAGTATTCGGATGTACTTTATAATACTCACCTTTATTACCACCTAGGAGTTCAATCGCTCGGTTCGCGATCACCTCATTGGCATTCATGTTCATAGATGTACCGGCCCCACCTTGAATGACATCGACCACAAATTGATCATGTAGCAAGCCTTCCGTCAATTCCTTTGACGCTTCGACAATCGCTTGTCCAATTCCAACACTTAAGGACCCGATATGCATATTGGCTTCGGCTGCAGCGCCTTTGACCATGCCCAGAGCCCGGATCAATTCTCGATGAGGGTGATATCCTGTCATCGGAAAATTTTCCGTAGCTCGTACTGTTTGAATTCCATAATACACGTCATCGGGAACTTCGTGAACCCCTATTAAATCCTTTTCCTGTCGCATATTAATTCTCTCCCCTATTTCTTATATTGTACATTGTATACATTATACAACTTGTTTGTACCTCTGTCGAGAACTTCGCGTTACAACGCAGGCCTCATGCTGTCGTGGGCCAAACTAGGGCTCAAGCGGTTCTCTTGCTAGAGGGCGGGGTTCCCGTCAATGCGGCGTCCTTGCCGCATGGCCGGCGGAACACATCCCTGTGTTCCGCCCCGCTGATGATAGCACCGCTTGAGCCGAGTTTGGCTGGCCATTCCATGAGAGGGCTCGCTTTTTGTAAGCGCGAAGTTCTGGGCTAGGAACGACATGGAAATCTGGGGGAAGAGGGAACACTTCGTGTTCCGCCTCTTTGCCTTGTACCCTAGACGCTCCGTCTTTTCGCTATCGAATTATTGATTTCTAATCGTTAAACAATACATAACAAATCTACCTCCGGCACATAATAAAGTTATCATTAAAAGAGGAGATGAGCTAAATGGGACGAACTCCTAACATAAAAAGTCTAAAGAAATGGTCAAGAAAAATAGTGAGATCATTAAAAAGTATGTGGCCAAAGTTCTAAAAATATTCGAGCCTCAAGTAAGCTCCTACAAAAGGGGCTTACTTGTGTAAAATCCAATCATCATCGATAACGTTCTTTAAAACGGCATCAATAAATTTGGCCCCTAATCAGTTAAGCTGGGGGCTTATAATTTTGTCTAATTCAATTGTCGCAAAACCATTAAGAGTGTCATGTGGCAGGAATTTCCAATTATATGGAGAAGGCAATGTTAACTTGTATTTTACATATGTGATGATAATTTCCAGAAAGGGTGATCACATGCGCGACGCCTTCATGTTGTCCACTTTCCTCCTCTTCCTGGCACTCTTATACTACATCATTAACTCAGCTGTTATTTTTTATCATCTTCGCGGCTATGATTTAAGACGTTTGCTGATATCATCTATCTACGCTCCCTATGGAAGGGGAGAATTTGAATTAAGAAACCGGTTGAAGAAATTGAAAAAGATAGTGTATGTCTTATTATCCCTATTCATCATGTTGTCCGTTGCCGGATACAGCTCCACTAACGCGAGCGCTAAGGCTGTAAGCGCCGAGGGCGCTCAGGGCTTTGTTGAAAAGTATCTGTTGGCAACAAGCTTACAGCAATGGGATCAAGTGTACACCTATTTACACCCAGATATCCAAGCCAAATATACTAAAGAACGATTCATATCCGATCGCAAACAATATGGGGCCCAATTCGCAACGGCAATCAAGGATTACAAGGTCGGTACTGCGGTGATGCTCAGCACATGGGTTGACGCAAAAGGAACAGGATTAGAGTACAAAGGTGTTGTGGAAGTACCCATTGCTTATAACTTTAACGACGGGACTGCGATTAAAAGTATCATGCATCTTGCAAAGGCCCCCGACGGAACTTGGCGATGGTTCTGGTCACCTTCTGATTTTCAACAGATAGAGCTTGGTCAAGTAGGTGAGCTAGGGCAATTTGAGTTTAAAGCGTTAATCGTTGCGAACTCAAAGGAAGCAAAAACGCCTACAAAAAGCATCTCGGGCATCTCCATTACTTTCAAGATTGTAAAATTTGAGGTAACGAACAAAGGAAACGCCCCTGCTTCGCTCAGAGATTTTGAATTCAAATTAACTGATATCGATAAAAACCTTACTTATGATATGAATTCGGATGTTTCCAGTAGTCTTAATATGGCCGATAAGAAGCCGGCTGTTTATCTGTACGCTGATATGAACCCCAATCTGATGCATGAGATAACCTTAATATACGAGGTGCCTTCGGAAGCTAACTTAGCCTTAGAAATTACGCACAATAATGATGGGGTTCTGTTAAAGCTGAAATAGGCTATAATGTACCCCCTAGGTAAATCGTCCAATTGATAGCATCAAGTAATGCCTGAGCGCTGGCCTTCAATATATTCTTGGATACTCCAATCGTACCCCAAACTTCGTCCTCCAGGCGAGTATCGATAATGACGCGAACGATGGCTTCGGTTCCACGTGAACCGTCTAGAACTCTGACCTTGTAATTCACGAGCTCACTTTTCCCTAAAATAGGGAAGAAACTAATGAGGGCTTGTCGTAATGCCGTATCTAAGGCATTCACTGGGCCATTTCCATCGGAGGCGATTTGGACAGTTTCTAGGCCGACTTTGACTTTGACGACAGCGACAGAGTCGAGTTCTCCTCGCAAGGGGTCACTCCAGACATGATAATCTAGTACTTCAAAGGGCGGCGCAGTTAACTCCCCCAGGATCCTTAGTAATAAGAGATCGAGGCTCCCTTCGGCTGCTTCGTATTGAAACCCGCTATGCTCTAACTCCTTGATCTCAATCATGGCGGCCTCAACTCGTGGGTCGTCTTTACGAATCATGGGTTCAAAGCGGCGCAAGCGGTCCAAAATATTGGCTTTCCCTGCCTGATCTGAAATTAAGATACGTCGTTCATTTCCAACCCCCGCTGGATCCATGTGTTCGAAGGTCCGTTGATTTTTAAGAATCGCATCCACATGCATGCCCGCTTTATGAGCAAAGGCACTGCGGCCCACATAGGGCTGCTTCTCATCAAAGGGTGCATTAGACAGCTCGGCAACGTAGCGAGAAAAGGACGTTATTTTTAATAAGGCCGAATCCGAAACGACCGAATAATCCCCTTTGAGCTGTAACAAGGGGACAAGAGTACTTAGATTGGCATTGCCACATCGTTCTCCAAACCCATTCCAGGTACCCTGAATTTGAGTCACACCCTCTTCAACTGCGATCAGGGTATTGGCAACGGCCAGACCGCTATCATTGTGAACATGTATGCCTAGTTCTTGGGGTGTAAATTCTCCCTTCACCGCCTTGACAGCACGGGCTATTTCTGCTGGCAAACTTCCGCCATTGGTATCACATAAAATAACGATTTTCGCCCCCGCTTCAAGGGCGGTGGCAATGCATTTCAACGCATAGTCCGGATTTTCTTTGAAGCCATCAAAATAATGTTCAGCATCAAAGAATACTTCACGTCCTTGACTCACCAAAAAGGAAACCGACTCTCGAATTAAACGCAAGTTTTCTTCAAAGGTTGTTCTCAAGACATCTCTGACATGCAGATCCCAAGCTTTCCCAAAGATTGTAATTGTTTCAGCGCCTGAGGCCAGGAGTTTTAGCAAAATTTCGCTCTTTTCTGGAGACTCATTTACTTTGCAAGTGCTTCCAAAAGCCGCAATACGTGCATGGGGAAGGCGTATTTCACGAACTTGCTGGAAAAATTCCTCATCCCGGGGGTTCGCACCGGGCCAACCCGCTTCTACATAAAAACTTCCCATCTCTTCAATTCGCTTGACGTAACTTAGCTTATCTTGCGTTGAAAAATGAATGCCTTCTCCTTGAGCTCCATCACGCAACGTCGTATCATAGACCGTAATTTTCTTCTTCCCCTGGATTAGATTCATTCTTCTACCCCTCTTCCATGACGCAAGTCTCGATAAAAAGCCCCGTGACAGTTCCTAAGAATCTGCCACGGGGCTTATACCCACACGGTGTAGTTGGCACCATCCAACCTGTATCGCTCGGCCATACCCTTTCGGCGGAACCTTAGACACATTTCTTATGGTGCTATTATATGACACACTTCCATTGATGTACAACAGTTTTTAAAACCTTTGTGCACCAACATTAAAGGTCAACACTTCAAGGTTAACTGCCAGGTCGACATTTCGAAGCTCAATTTCGGGAGGAACATTGAGGACGACCGGTGCAAAGTTCAGGATGGCTTGCACTCCGGCTTGAATCAATTGATCCGCGGTTTCCTGAGCGGCTACCGCTGGGACTGCTATAATACCAATCTGTGTACGGTTTTGTTTGGCGACCTCTACGAGTTGGTTTATAGGCAGCACTTCCACGTCGCCAATCATCGTTCCCACTTTTTTGGGATCTGCGTCAAAAATACCGGTGATCATAAAACCCCGTTCCCTAAACCCTTTATAGGTACTTAAGGCCAAACCTAGGTTTCCTGCTCCCACCAAGCAGACACTCCAAACATCGCTTAAATTAAGAATTCTCAGGATATGTCGACGAAGGTCTTTGACATTATAGCCAACGCCTCTTGTCCCAAACTCTCCAAAATAAGCTAAATCTTTGCGCACTTGTGCAGGACTAACGCCGACTCCCTCAGCAATATCTCCCGAGGAAGTGGTTATTATTCCTTTACGATCGACATCTGTCAGATGACGTGAATAGACTGATAGTCGAATAATCGTCGCTTCTGGAATCTTTAGAGTCTTCAAGTTAGCCCCTCTTTTCTCATCTGATATTTACAATAATTGCATAGATATAAATAGTACTAATGTTAACTATATCACTAACAAAAAAAAACGCAATTTTCTATTACATAAAAATTATGTTTATTTTCTTCATTTAGTATTATTTACCAGAAAGCTTATTTATAACCCTCTGATATTCAAAAAATAATGACAAACTTAAAGCTGCTTTCTGGTCTTCAAATGTGGCTTTTTCGCGCACCTTACTATAGAGCTCATGGAGCCCTACCAATTGTGTTGGTGGCTTATCTCCCGCCAAGGTATCCCAGGCCTGCTTTTCCTTAACCAAGGCTTCCGCGGTCAACCCGTTTTGAAGGATGGTATTGACGTTGGTTAATAGCTCTACCGTCAATTGGGTGCCATTTCCGGCGACACGGAATGACCTTTGTGGAAGTACGATTTGTTTGGGAAGAGTCGAGATCCCCTTATCCGTCAGGGCTTGGCGCAGTCCTTTGAGCTCCTCTGCAGAATGGCCCAAGCCAATGCCAACGATCCACGAATCTCCGCTGATCACTTCTGCCTGAAGATTCAAGACCATCAGTTGCTGTTTTTTTACCTGAGCGTTCTTGTCGCTTTGAAAGACTCCAATCTGGCAGGTCCAAAATTTTGCTTCTGGAAGGGTCAAAACGGTGTCTGTTAGCGGATTCGCAACTTTACTGATCTTTTGCACGGTTGCAGCCTTTTCACGACTTGATTGCCCCACCAGTTGTAAGTAAATCTTACCCACCCCCCAGGTCAGTAAGCCTATCGCCATTGCGCCCAGTGTCAAGACAACGATCACTCGAATTCGTTCTGAAAGCCTCATGTACCCCATTAACTCCATTCCCTTCCACACCACTTTGGACAACCCTTTTACCGGAAGATATGTTGAGAATGGCGTAAATAGACCTTAGTTCAAATGTAAAATGACTTTCAACAAGGTGTAAAAAAGAGCGGCTAAAAGGGAAGTTGTGGGAATTGTCACAACCCAAGCGACGAGCATTTGTTGGGCCACACCCCATCGCACTGCCGAAATCCGCTTGGCACTCCCCACCCCCATGATGGAACCCGAAACGACATGGGTGGTGGACACGGGGAGATGGAGACCCGGGAACACGGTCGCTGACCAGATAACAATCGAAGAACTTAGATCTGCGGCAAATCCGTTGATCGGCTCTAGTTTAAAAATTTTGCCACCCATGGTATGAATGATCTTCCACCCTCCCATGGCGGTACCCGCGGCCATTGCTAAGGCACAAGCAAGTTTTACCCAAAGTGGCGGAGCAAGGACCGTTTGCGCTTGCACTCCCGAAGCAATGAGGGCCATGGTGATAATTCCCATGGATTTTTGGGCATCATTGGACCCATGGTTAAAGGCTAACAAGCCGGCAGAGAACACTTGCATTTTCTTAAAGCCGTGATTAACACGAGACGGTGAAAAGTTCCCAAAGATGAAAAACATTGACTTCATAATGATGAAGCCCAGTAGTATTCCGGCGATCGGAGAAAGAAGGAGTGCCGCAAGGATTTTCCCTAAGCCATTCCACTGCAAGACACTAAATCCGGCTTTCGCAACGGCTGCTCCGGCCATTCCGCCAATAATGGCATGCGAAGAACTGCTTGGAATTCCTAGATACCAGGTGACGAGGTTCCAGATGATCGCGCTCAGTAATGCTGCAATCACGACCTCTTGCGTTGCAAATTTCGGTGAAACAATGTCTCTCGCGATGGTTTGAGCCACTCCAGTGCTATAGAGCGCGCCAAAAAGATTTAATATGGCGGCCAGAATGACAGCCCGTCTTGGTGTCAGGGCCCTTGTTGAAACACTCGTGGCAATGGCATTGGCGGTATCATGGAACCCATTGATGTAGTCAAAGGCCAAGGCTAAAAACACGACAATGACTAGCATAGCGCCTATATTAGTCATATTTCAAGACCACGCTTTTGAGAAGATCAGCAATGGCCTCACAATGATCTAACGTGGTTTCGATATGCTCCAAAATCTCTTTCCATTTGATGATCTCAATGGGGTCTTTTTCGTATTCGAACAACCGAGCGACTTCTTGACGGTAAATTTTGTCCCCTGCGCTTTCTAGATGATAGATCTCTTCAGCTGCAGCAATTATCTTCGTTTTTTGAAAATGGATGTGACCTAAACAAGCAAAAGCGCTCTGAATTTGCTCAGCTGCCAAACACACCAGATGAACAAGTTCCTGTGTCCCGAGTGAGGGTTTACCGGTGCGGTAAAGATGCATGCGTTCCACAGTGCCTTCGGCGTAGTCGACGATATCATCGAGGACTTGGGCCAGCTTATAAATATCTTCACGGTCCAAGGGCGTAATAAACGTGGAATTCAGTCGTTCCAAGATTTGCTTGGTGACATTGTCTGCTTCATGTTCGAAGCGATTCATTTGGGCAGCGTCCTCGGCAGAGACACAATCTTGCTGCATAATGCCTTGAAGTCTTTTCAGGGATTTAGTAATGATTTCGGTACTTTGTTTAAAAAAGAAATAAAATTTATCTTCTTTCTGCGACAAACCAAACATGAAAATAACCTCCACCCTAAGATTTTCTCACATATCTCCACAATGATGACGAATACGCTTTTCCACGAGCATTATATCAAATCTTCGGGGGATTTGTGTTAATTCCCTGTTAAGTTTGTTAATTTTGTAAAGTATTTGTTAAGTTCGTTCACCGTATGTTAAGTTTTGTGGTTTTTACTTAACAAAGTGTTCATGTTTCAATTCATCAATCAACGCTTGACGAGCATCTGCCAGCATATAGATTGATCCGGTGACGCAGAGCATGTCATTTTCTTTGAGACGCGAAAGGGCAAATAATGCCGCTTCTTTTGGATCTTCAATACAGGTAACAGGCTTCCCATGTTGTTCGGCCAAACTACCCAGAGCTCTCCAATCCCCTGCGCGGGGTGAATTTGGGCGGGTGATAATGATCTCATCTGCTAAAGGGACGAGCATATTGACCACTTTTTCCCGTTCTTTATCCGCCAACATCCCTAAACAAAGGATGAGTCGATTCCTTGTATAAAGTGGCATCGCTTGAGCTAGGGCCCGAGCTCCGTCCGTATTATGGGCCCCATCTACAAGGATTTTAGGCTTCATGGAAAGCAGTTCTAGCCTGCCAGGCCACTTTACCTCGCGTAAGCCGGCGTAAATTGCCTCTTTTGGGATGTGTGCACCGTACTTCGTTTGCAGTATTTCACAGACCGTGACGGCGGTTGCCGCATTACGTAGTTGGTGCAAGCCGATTAAGGACAGGCGCAGTTTCGGGTAGGTTGCGTTCAAGCCTATGAGATTAAATTCTTGTTCTAGTTCTCCCGTCTCCGTGCTTTCCCAGCGGACATCTTCCCCTACCAGGACAAGCGGAGCTTCCACGGCTTTCGCTTGTTTACGAAACACGTCAATCACGTCCGGATCTTCAGACGCCGTAACGACCATCGAGTGTGGTTTAATAATGCCCGCTTTGACCTTGGCAATGGAGACCAAATCATGTCCCAAATAATCCATATGATCCATTCCGATATTCGTAAGCACAGAAATCAGCGGAGACACGACATTCGTAGAATCGATGGCCCCCCCAAGTCCTACTTCAATTAAAGCATAGTCGACGCTTTCCTCCGCAAAATAGCTGAACGCTAGCGCAGTGCTCACTTCAAACTCAGTCGGATGCTCAAATCCTTCTTCCACCATGGCTTCCAAATGCGGCCGCACGCGTTGAACTGCCTGAATAACGCTTTCCTTCGGTATCATCTGGCCATTGATCACCATACGCTCACGCCAATCATGCATATGGGGTGAGGTGAAGACCCCAACCGTGTACCCAGCTTCCTGTAAAATACGGGCGATCATGACGGTCGTTGACCCTTTACCGTTCGTCCCGCCGACATGCACGACACGCAGCTTTCTTTCCGGGTTTCCTAACCGCTTTAGAAGCTCCTGAATGCGCCCAAGCCCTAAATTTATACCAAACGTAGTCAAGTTGACGAGGTATTCTTTGCTCTCTTGATAGTCCTTTTCTAGGTTGTTCGTTTCTAAATTGTTATCGTTGTGATCGACCATATCCGGTTTCCCCCTACTTCTTAAAGATCAAGTTTAAGCTCTCTGATGCGTTCTTCTAAGGCGGCAACGCGAGTCACAATACCCGCGAGTCTTTCACGTTCTTTCGCCACGACTTGCGCGGGTGCCTTGCTAGTAAATCCAGGGTTACTAAGTTTAGCGTCTAAGCTTTGTTGATCCAAGGTCGCCTGTGAGATTTCCTTTTCCAAACGGGCAACTTCCTTATCTAGGTCCATGAGTCCTTTGAGCGGCAGATAGATTTCGACGCCTTCCAGGACTGCACTGGCTGCTTGCGAGGGTTTTTCTGGCATTGTTTCAAACAATTCGACACTCGCGCCTCCGGCTAATTTCAAAATATCTGCCTTCCCAGTTTCCATCACTGCGCGTTGGAGTGCATCGGGAGCAAGGATCAGAATTTCTATTTTTTGCCCAGGAGATACCTTCAACTCTGCCCGAAGATTGCGGATAGCCTTAATGGCATCCATAAGTAGTGTCATATTACTTTCAGCCACCGCGTCTTGATACGCTGGTAATTGTGGCCACGACTGCATCATGATGCTATCGCCTTGTACGGGGAGGGCCTGCCAAATCTCTTCCGTGAGAAACGGCATATACGGATGCAAGAGGCGTAGGGTTCCTTCGAGGACTTCAAGCAAGACGGATTGTGCGGTATGCCGGGCTAATAGGTCTTCCTTATTATAGAGGCGTGGTTTTGTGAGTTCGATATACCAATCACAAAATTCATTCCAGATAAACTCATAGAGCAAGCGTCCGCCTTCACCGAGATCAAAGTTTTCTAAAGCTTCCGTGCCCTTCTCTATCGTAGAAGCATAGCGGCTAAGAATCCAACGATCCGCCAACGTGAGTTCGCCTCGTGGGCCTTCCTCGTAGTCTTCTAAATTCAGAAGCACATAACGAGAGGCATTCCAAATCTTGTTTGTGAAATTGCGTGTCGCTTCCAATCGTTCTGGATGAAAGCGCAGGTCATTGCCCGGTGTATTGCCGGTGATCAGCATAAAACGCAAAGTGTCTGCTCCATACTGGTCGATGACTTCAATGGGGTCCACACCATTGCCTAAGGATTTGCTCATTTTTCGACCTTGTGCATCCAGCACCAGTCCGTGGATCATGACTTTCGGGAAGGGCACTTCGTTCGTGAACTCTAATCCCATGAAGATCATGCGAGCAACCCAGAAGAAAATGATATCCCTGCCCGTAACCAAAACGGAGGTCGGATAGAACTGTTCTAATTCGGGTGTTTTCTCCGGCCAACCTAGGGTAGAAAAGGGCCAAAGTCCGGAAGAAAACCACGTATCTAAGACGTCTGGATCTTGCTTCAGGTGTTGACCTCCGCAGCTAGGGCAGGTTGTTGGATCATCCTGCGTACAGATTTCTTGACCACAAGCTTCGCAATACCAGACCGGGATGCGATGTCCCCACCACAGTTGCCTGGAAATACACCAATCTCGGATGTTTTCCATCCAGCCCATGTAGATTTTATCAAACCGTTCTGGAACAAATTTCAATTGCCCACCCTTGACCACTTCGATCGCGGGCTTTGCTAAAGGCGCCATTTTCACGAACCATTGCTTACTCACCATGGGTTCAATCACAGTAGAGCAGCGATAGCATTGGCCAACTGCATTGGCGTGCGGTTCGATTTTGAGGAGGGTCCCTTCAGCTTTTAACTCTTTTACAACGGCAATACGTGCTTCAAAACGATCCATTCCGGCGTATTTCCCAGCATTCTCGTTCATTTTGGCTTCTTTATCTAAGACCACAATCTGCGGCAATTGATGACGTAGTCCAATTTCAAAATCGTTCGTGTCATGAGCCGGCGTGATTTTCAAAGCACCCGTCCCAAACTCGCGATCAACATAGTCATCCGCGATGATCGGGATTTCCCGGTCCGTAAGGGGCAGGAGCACTGTTTTTCCAATTAAATGGCGATACCGTTCATCGTCTGGATGCACTGCCACGGCCGTATCTCCAAACATGGTTTCTGGCCGGGTGGTGGCCACAACGAGTACCTCGTCGCTGTCTTTTACCGGGTAGCTGAGGTGATATAAGCTCCCTTCACTATCAACGTGCTCCACTTCAATATCCGAAATCGTGGTATGACATTTAGGGCACCAATTAATAATATAATTCCCCCGGTATATGAGGCCTTTATTATAAAAGTTCACAAACGCTTCCCGAACCGATTTTGAACAACCTTCATCCATCGTGAAACGTTCACGTTCCCAATCACAGGACGCGCCCAGTCGGCGTAGCTGCTGCGTGATGCGCCCACCATACTGTTTCTTCCAATCCCAGACCCGTTCTAAAAACTTTTCGCGTCCCAGTTCAACCCTCGTCGTGCCTTCTTTGGCTAGCTGCTCTTCTACTTTCGCTTGGGTGGCGATCCCGGCGTGATCTGTCCCAGGTAACCAGAGCGTGTTGTAGCCCTGCATCCGTTTAAAACGCGTCAAAATATCTTGAATTGTGCTGTCCATAGCGTGTCCTAGGTGAAGTGCGCCCGTAACGTTTGGAGGGGGCATCACAATACTGAAGGCTTGTTTGTCCTTGTTGACCTCAGCATGAAAGAACCCATTATCCTCCCAATAGTGATACAGTTTCTCCTCGACTAGACTAGGATCATACGTCTTCGCCATCTCTACTTTTTCTGGTGTCTCAATGTTATCTGTCATATATCTCCACTCCTTTCATATCTCAATGGTCAATAGAAAAAGCCCTTCATCCTGGAAAAGGACGAAAAGCTTCCGTGGTACCACCTTTATTCTGAGAAACGTTGTCTCTCAGCACTTGTTATTTCGCTAACGGGTTTTTCCGTCAGAGAGTACTTTATTCCCCTCTGCCCCTCTTGTGCGACCTTAGCGTGTTTCCGAAAAGGCCTCCCAGCTATGGCCTTTCTCTCTGAACGGTTTACTGACGCTATTCCTCACATTCATCGAGTTTTATACGAATATTTTATACTGTCAGAAAGTATAACTTTTTGTTATATACTTTCTACAGCATAAGTGCAACTAAGGCGACCGCCTTCGCTGAGGCTTGGCGCTAGCCAAGTTTTCTTTATTAATACATTATACTCAACGTGATAAATATTGTCAAAAAAGTTGCAAGAGAAAGCTCGCTATAGCTTACTTACAAAGTGGCTGATTACTTCATAGTGAAGCTTCATTGTGGGTCTGAGACTAGGTCTAACTTTTGTACTAGATGTTATATCAGTAAAAATTTCATAATAATCAAATATATTCCTTTAAATCTCCCTCAATCATCAATTTTTATGATAAAATTACAAACTGTCAATAACTACGTAATTTTATCGTTAAAAACAATATTTTTAGGGGGAATTACTGTGAAGGTAGCCTTACCAGAGCGAATCAGTGGGTTCTTTTTTCGTCACTCTAGCATCGTCCGTTGGTGGTTTAACTTATCTCTTTCTATTAAACTCATGATTGCTTTTTCAATTAGTGCGATTACCATACTTTCGGGTGGCGGGGTTGCTTATTACTTATCGATGGAGGGCAACAATTTACAATCAAATATTGGTGTTTTAGTGACCCTTTCGGGCATTGCGAGTGCCTTTATTTTCCTATACGGACTTTATATTTCTTATTTAATTTCTACACCCCTTCGTCGTGCCGTCAACTTTGCCGAGACATTGGCAAAAGGGGACCTTACTCCGAACATATACAGCTTAACTCAAAAAGATGAGATTGGTCAGCTCTGCAATGCCCTTAATGTGATGTTAGAAAGTTTCCGTACCTTAGTGGGTAACCTTTCTCAAGGGGCGGATATTTTCTGCAAATCTTCGGAGAGTTTGGCAATGCGTGCAGACACAACGGCTAATGCTGCCAAACAAGTGGCACTGTCCATTAACCAAGTCGCGCTCGGTTCTCAAGATCAGGCCACGAGTGTTGAAACTATCCTCCTTGCTGTCCAAGAGATGTCCGCTGGTATCCAGCAAATTGATAGCATTGTCACTCTGACCGATGAAGCGTCTACTCAGGCCCTGAACTTTGCCAATCAAGGTGGCCAGGCTATTACCAAAATTAGTGCTCAATTTGGACATATCCATCAAACAGTTGATGAGACAGGATCGATTATTTCTGAACTTGGTGAAAAATCTACTTCCATTGAGTCAATTGTTGAAACGATTAAAACGATCTCAGACCAAACCAACTTACTGGCCCTTAACGCTGCTATTGAGGCAGCTCGGGCAGGAGAGCATGGCCGTGGATTTAGCGTCGTAGCGGAAGAAGTTCGGAAATTGGCGGAGCAATCAACACAGTCCAGCGCCCAAATTGAACAGATCATTCAGGACATTAAAATTAACGTTGAGCGAGCGATCTCCAGTATGACGGCTGAAAAAGACGTTGTGCAAAGCGGCTCTCAAGTGATCGATGAAGCGCAGAGTGCCTTTGCTCAGATTATGAAAAGCACGCAAGTTGTGAATCTTCAAATCAAAGAAGTATCCCTTTTTTCCCATAATATTGCAAACAGCTCCCAAAAGATTTCTGCGGAAATTGAACAAGTTTCAGCCATCACAAGTCAAACGACCGCCCAAACTGAAGAAGTGGCCTCATCTAGCTCTGAGCAAATGGACTCAATGCAAGAAATAAGTTCCTCCGCTGAAGAGCTCCAAGCTGAAGCCCAAGCCCTTCAGGTCTTAGCACAGAAATTTAAGTTAGCTTAATTGTAATACATCCAAGGCTAAGCTCGTGTTACCCCGGTATATTGAGCCGTCCAATCGTCCATTGCAACAAGATCGTTGGGGCCCACCTCAGATAAAGCTATTTTCCCCAGGGCTCGTATTCCCTCTTCCATCTCCAACGACATTGATTTTAAGACATTGGCCACACTGGTACTGGCCAAATTAATATCTAACAGTTGCTTATAGGGAGAATCATACCAAACCAGTCGGGTTAACGGTTCCCAAGGGAGAACTTTGTGTATTTGGTTATGAGTTAGGGCAAACAGCGGAACCGTTCCTAAATAAATCGCATCTGCCCCCAAAGCTATGGCTTTTAAGCAGTCTCCGGGCGTAGCATAACCTCCACCGACGACCAAGCTTACTTCTTTACGAGCACCCTGGTCGTTTAAAAAACGTTCTGCGCGAACCAAGGCCATTAAACTGGGAATCCCAAAATCATCGTTAAGCATTGGAGATGAGCCAGCCGACCCACCTTGGGCCCCAGATATGACAATGACATCAAAGCCCGCTTCCAAACATACGGCCAAGTCTCTTTCTATGCCGCCCGTCGCCATGATCTTAATTGCGATCGGTTTTCCAGCCGCTTCCGGGCGCAAATCAGTCACATATTTCTTCCAGTCCCAAGGGTTGTTAATTCCCGGGATGACCGCACCCGTGACGACTGGTTCCGTTGCGGATATGCCCATGAGTTGTTGTGCCTTACCTGTGACTGAGGCTGGTTCTACTATAAAGGCTCCCATCCGTGCGCCTTGCCCCATCTGTACTTCAAGCATATCCGCTGCAGCTATGGCTTGCGGGTTGTGCCCCCACGGGGTTCGGCTGATTTGCCAGGTAAACTTTCCGGTTTCCTGGCGTTCCTCTGGCAAAAAGGGCCCCTCACCAGAACTTATGGCCGTCCCGAGTTGTTTTGCAGCCTTTGCTAAGGCTTTCTTAGCCTCTTCACTGAGACCTATGCCAAAACCCATCCCTGAGATCATTAACGGCATATCGATTTGAAGGGGCTTTCCTGCTTTCGGTCCAAGGGTAACCTTCATATCAATTAGAACATTTGCTTCCTTGGGAAGCCGCGCCATTTGAGCCGTTACAAACATGAGTGTATCATAGTGGGGCATCGGTTTTGGCGAGCCTAGAGGCCGCTGGATCAGCTTTCCTTCTTCTGCCCGCAAACCGATTTCTAGGATTGTTTGTACAGACGTACGACGCACCCCACTCCAAAGTTCCATCAGATTTTCATGGTACTTGTCTGAAAGTAGCCTTTCCACAACTAAGCCAAAGAGCCGTTGGACAATGGTCCTAAACGATCGTTTTACAACGAAATATAATACGCCAAGAAGTATGATTCCAGCCACGAGTGCCCCCAAGGCTGCGAGAGCAACAACAAGCAACTCTAACAATAAGGCCAATCCCCCATCATATTACGCAATTTGATTTATCTGCATGAAATCTTGTTAGGAGTAGTCTACGCTGTTTGGCTAATTCTATACAAAGAAGGGTCCGCGAAGACACGTCCTAATATAAGGAAGAGACTTGCACCTAATTGGGTACAAGTCTCTTCCTTATTGGCAAACCATCTATCCTAACTATTTAAAAAGTCCAGCCTTTGCAGTATAAAATTGACTATGTTAATTTTGTCCATGTAGCATCACCCCATCTCTGGCAACTGTTCTTTCAAGGGTAGGTAACAGCTTACGTTGATGAAAGTCGCTGGCTCGCCTTACTAGGATATCAATGGGTTTCTTTTGTTCTTTGTAAATAGCACTACCGATGATCTGCATGGCTTCTATTGGACGAATACCACCATCAGGAATCACTATATATATGTCAAAATCACTATCTTCGGTGGGTGTTCCATAAGCATAGGAGCCAAAGAGGTATATTGCATCGGCTTCAACTGTATCCAAAATCATTTGCTTAATATTTTGCAACTCATTGCTCGTTTGAATATCCATTCTTTACTCCCTCTCTTACTTAGTCTTTTTTGTTCCTGACTTAGATATAAGATCGAAGAAAATCCTCATCCCATCTGCTTTGTATTTTGCTAGCATTGTTGCCACCGCCAAATTAACAAGCGCGTTTTGAGTCATTCCAATATCTTTGGACATTTTTTCTAAGTTACTTTTTATCTCGTCAGGCAGATCAATAGATTGTCTAGACAATGAAATACCTCCAGTATTAGAAATCATACTGTGTTCATATCAATATGAACCTCATTAACACCATTATACACCACATAAGCGCAAAAATAAAAGTAATATCCTAAACTATTACCACTATTCCAAAAGTTAGGTTTTTGAGTCTAGAATTCATTACATAGTAATGAGCGCTGTGTGATACATATCCCTCTCTTGACATTGTCGTTCACTTTCATTATTCTTGGCATGTACTTTATTTGAATATTATGGGGGAAAGAACATGCGGTCGAGTAAGCCTTTTTTTAGTTTACAAACCATCATGACGTTGCTGGTTTGCGGTGTAGTGGCTTTATCTTTAGCGGTAACTGACATCTTAATTAGCCAAAAAGTAGCGGCTAATACACAACAAAATTTAACAGATAAAGCGACGACGACCGCTCGCATTGTTGCCCATTCGCCACTTGTGATTGAAGCGCTCAATGGGCAAAGAGCCGAAACAGAAATTCAACCCTACGCGAATGGCATACGACAGATCACGAATGTTGAATTTGTGGTTGTCATGGATATGAAGGGAATCAGAAAGTCTCATCCCGATGTGAACAAATTAGGACAGCCCTTTGTCGGGGGAGACGAAGGGGCTGCCTTAAAAGGTCAAGAATACGTTTCCAGCGCCAAAGGAACGCTAGGCATGTCCTTGCGCGCGTTTACCCCAATCGTTAATTCTGCTGGACAACAGGTGGGGGCAGTTGCCGTTGGTATCTTGCTGAACAATGTAAACCAGGCTGTCGCCCAGAGTCGATTGATCATTTATGTTGGTGTAGGCTTCGGATTACTGGTCGGAATTATTGGTGCTTTATTCTTAGCCCGAAAAATAAAAAATATTATGTTTGGATTAGAGCCGAAAGAAATTGCTAAAATGCTCGAAGAACGCAGTGCCATGTTACAATCAGTCAGAGAGGGTATTTTAGCGATCGACAAAGATTCCCGTATTACACTTGCGAATGCTGCGGCGCTCCGGTTATTTAATCGAGCCGGCATACTCGGTGACCCGGTTGGGAAAAAAATAGAGGACTGTATACCGAATACACTGATGAAGAATGTACTGGAAACAGGACGTGCAGAATTAGATCAAGAACTTGATATGTTTGGAATAACACTCGTAACAAACATTATTCCGCTCTGTGTCAATGACAAAAGTGTCGGAGCCATTGCTACTTTCAGAGATAAAACGGAAATAAAACAAATGGCTGAAGAATTAACCGGTGTACTCCTTTATGCAGATGCCTTGCGCGCCCAGGCCCATGAATTCATGAATAAATTGCATGTTATTCTCGGCATGGTTCATATGAAATATTATGACCAGCTTTCTACGTACATTAGTAGAATTGCTCACCAGCATCAAAGTGACATCGGTTTTATTACAAGACGTATTAAAGATCCGGTATTGGCAGGCTTTATTTTGGGGAAAATGAGTTATGCCCGAGAGGTTGGCGCAGAATTAGTTCTCATGGAAGAATGTTTTTTGCCGGCTCCGGCAGACCCAGAATTGATTCACGAAATCGTGACCGTGTTTGGTAATTTAGTGGATAATGCGCTAGAAGCCGTGGTTGATTGCCCAATTAAGCGGATTGACGTTAGCTTTTCTTACGAAGACAATGTTTTAAGCCTCGAAGTTTCGGACACCGGTCCAGGTATTAGCTATGAATTAAAAAGTCAAATCTTTAACAAAGGCTATTCTACCAAGGGGCCTAAGAGAGGCTTTGGACTCTACTTAGTGAAACGTAGTCTGGATAGACTGAATGGGAGAATTGACCTCGTTTCAGAGAAAGGTCAGGAAACTCAGTTCCTAGTGTGTTTACCTTATAAAAGTAAGGATGAGATGAATGATTAAGGTCTTAATTGTTGAAGATGATCCTATGGTCGCTGAATTTAATCGGCGTTATCTTGAGCAAGTCGGCGGCTTCGAGCTAGTAGCCGTCGCCCCTTCGGTTGTTGATGCCTTGCGCGTTTTGGACCGTCAAGAAGTCGACTTGATTTTACTTGATATCTTCATGCCTGGTATGAACGGATTTGATTTATTGGCACAGATTAGAAAGCCGAGTCAAGCCGTTGATGTTATTGTGGTATCTGCTGCCTGTGATAGTCAAAGTATCAAGAAAGCTTTGCGTTATGGTGCTGTTGATTATTTGATTAAACCATTTGAATTTGAACGTTTCAATACCGCTTTAACTGCTTATCGCGACTGGGTGAAGATGACAAAGGGGCAGGAAAAATTAAGTCAGGCAGAACTGGATATACGACTTGTTCATCCAAACCCCGTTGCGATGCCCAATGAATTGCCGAAAGGGCTGACCCGTAACACCTTGAAGACTGTCTGGGAAAACATACTAGATATGAAGGAACACTCCTTTTCAACTGAAGAAATGGCCAACCATGTTGGAGTTTCGCGGGTGTCGATGCGCAAATACTTAGGTTTCCTTACGGATATTGGCGTGATCGACATGGAAGTGATCTACGGTTCAGTCGGTCGACCGGTTTATCAACACCGCTGCATAAAACCTGACAGCAATTTAATTAAAACGTATTTCTAACCGGCTGGAAAGCCGGTTTTTACTTACTCTAGTTACTTTAGTTACTAAACGCTTAACTTAATTAATTAAACTATCTAAATTATTTGAAAAAACTTAATATGAAGGTGAAAATACATTCAGGAGGTGCCTCTATGAGTATGGCAATGAAAAAGGAAGTCCCAAATCAAGGTAAGGAAACGCCACCGTCCGGTCTTTTCTCTTTGTTTACGAACGCAAAAGTCGGAGTTGTTCCCTTGCCCCTCTACCTAGTGTTAGCTGCCGTTATATTCCTAGCATCCATGTACGGTAAACTCCCGGCGGATATGATCGGCGGTTTTGCGGTCATCATCATCATGGGAATCCTACTCGGAGAAATCGGTCTTAAAGTCCCCATATTAAAAGAAATCGGTGGGCCAGCCATTATGGCGATTATGGTTCCTTCCATCATGGTCTTTTACAATTTGATAAATCCTTCTGCTTTGAAAGCGATTACAGCCGTCATGAAAACTTCTAACTTCCTGTACTTGTATATTTCCGTCTTAGTCGTCGGTAGTATTCTTGGTATGAATCGTAAAGTTCTCGTTCAAGGATTTATGCGTATGTTTGTCCCTCTCATCGTTGGGACGGTGGCTGCTATTTCAGCGGGGTTACTCGTCGGCACCTTGTTTGGTTACACCATCCATCGCACATTCTTCTTCATTATTATCCCTATTATTGGGGGAGGTATTGGGGAAGGTATCCTTCCACTTTCTATTGGTTATGCAGCTATCTTGAAAATACCCCAAGAAGCTCTGATTGGTCAGCTTATTCCGGCTGCTGTTATTGGTAATATCGTCGCGATTGTCTGCGCCGGATTATTAAAACGTTTAGGAGAAAAGAAACCGGAACTCACCGGGAACGGAGTCTTGGTCAAATCCGGTGATGACTCAGAAGTGCTAAACGCCAAAGGCATTGATAAACCAATTGACTTTCCGCTCATGGGAGCCGGACTTCTCATCGCTTGTTCGTTTTTCGTCTTCGGTAACTTAGCGAGTCCGTTTATCGGAATTCCAGGTGCCATTATTATGATTTTCACCGCTGCTATTGTAAAGTATCTCAACATTATGCCCGCTTCCATGGAACAAGGGACGTTCCATCTTTACAAGTTTGTCTCTTCGAGTCTGACTTGGCCTTTAATGGTCGGTTTAGGCGTGCTATACACCCCTTTGAAAGATGTCGTTGCCACAGTCACTCCTGGCTACCTAGCTGTCGTCGCTTCCGTGGTTTTAGCCATGATGACTTCTGGATTTTTCATCGGCCGCCTTATGAACATGTATCCGGTTGAGTCCGCTCTTGTCACCGGCTGCCACAGTGGTCTCGGTGGGACAGGAGACGTCGCGATTCTTTCCGCTTCAAATCGGATGGAATTGATGCCTTTTGCCCAGATCTCCACCCGTATTGGTGGCGCCTCGATGATCGTTATTGCCGTTGTGTTGTTGAAGCTATACCATTAAGGGACTTGTGTGACACAGCGCTCGGTGCTTACGACGCAGAGCAAACTAGCCGTGTAAGCTCTTGGCTATGGGGAGCGGGGTGCCCGCCATATGCGCCGTCCTTGGCGCAGTGGCGGCGACTCACATCCTTGTGAGTCGCCCCGTGTTTGGGGTCACTTACACGGAGTTTGCTTTTCTGCTTTCGTAAAGACGTCGCGCTCGTGTGACACTGCGTCCCGGGCTTGGGTCAGAGAACGGAGAACCGAACGTTGGGGAGACGGCACATTTCATGTGCACCGTCTTCTTTCACTATAGAAACGAAACTTTTGAATAATGATAATTAGTTGCTTACTAATGCAATTTGAGGCATACTAAAAATAAGAAATTAGGAGGGTCTAACTATGAGCAGTATTCAGGAACGAGCCTTAAAACTCCATAAAGAACTGGTGGGTAAAATTGAAGTCGTCAGCAAAGGAAAACTGGATTCTCCAGACGATCTAGGCCTACTTTATACTCCAGGGGTCGCTGAACCTTGTAAAGTAATTGCTGAAAACCCGGATGCAGTCTTTGAATATACTGGTCGGGGTAATATGGTGGCTGTGGTATCTGATGGTACAGCCGTATTAGGTTTGGGTGATATCGGTCCCCTTGCTGCTATGCCTGTTATGGAAGGAAAAGCTGTCTTATTTAAGAAATTTGGGGGCGTCAATGCGTTTCCCATTTGTTTAAATACAAAAGATGTTGAGGAAATAATTCAGGTGGTTAAGGCCTTGGAGCCTAGTTTTGGGGGTATAAATCTGGAGGACATTTCGGCACCTCGCTGTTTCGAAATTGAAGCTAGGCTCAGAAAAGAGATGAGCATCCCAGTTTTCCACGACGACCAGCATGGTACGGCCATCGTTGTGTTAGCGGCTCTTCTTAACGGATTAAGGGTCGTTCATAAGAAAATAGATGAAGTTAAATTGGTGCTTAATGGAGCTGGCTCGGCAGGAATAGCCATTACTAAATTATTGTTGCAAGCGGGTCTTAAAAATGCGATCCTAGTTGATCGGGCAGGTATGCTTTGCACGGGCGAACCTTGGATGAACCCAGCTCAGGTTGTGATGGCGGAACGAACAAACCATTCTAAGCTTAAAGGTTCTTTAGCTGATGCGCTGGTGGGTGCGGACGTCTTCATTGGAGTTTCTGCTCCAGGGGTACTGACGGGGAAAATGGTCGCCACCATGAATACTGGGGCAGTCGTTTTTGCGATGGCAAATCCGACACCGGAAATAATGCCCGAAGAAGCCTTAGCGGCTGGAGCCGTAGTTGTGGGTACCGGCCGTTCCGACTATCCTAATCAGGTCAACAATGTTCTGATTTTCCCAGGAATGTTTCGAGGCGCGTTGGATGTCCGAGCAAAAGATATCACCGAAGAAATGAAACTCGCCGCCGCCTTTGCGCTAGCAGGGATCATTACGGATGAAGAACTCAATGCTGAATATATTATTGCGGGAGCCTTTGATCCTAGGGTTGCTCCTACGGTCGCTGCCGCAGTTGCTCAAGCCGCTATTAAAGCGGGTGTGGCCCGTATCAACGTTGACCCTAAAGAAATCTATGAAAAGACGAATTTGTTAACCAGTCGTTCATAACTCGTGACCGTACTCTGTCATGCTGAAAAACCTTATAGAGTACGGTCACCTATTCGTCTGGTGGCTATGTCAAGGACCCATTTAAAGAAAACTAAACGACAAAAGATGATTTCTGTCTCGTACAGGAATCATCTTTTGTCGTTCCAATCGGTATTTATGCCTGACCCCATTTACCCTGATAAACAATCTCCTCCATCGCTTTCCGTGGGCGTGGCCGGCGTTCCTCTGCTGCATATCCCAAAGGAGTCATGGCCACTACGCGTACATCATCCGGAATATTCAGAGCTTCCTTAACGTTCTTCTCTGTAAACAAACCTTGCCAGCAGGTCCCTAAGCCTTGTGCTGTCGCTGCCAACAACAAATGCTCCATCGCGAGTCCTGCATCAAGCATCATATAGTCCTTGCCTTCCCATATTTCGGATTCCTTGGGTACTGCACAAAGAACAATGACAATTGGGGCTCCCGTTAAGGCTTTACGCCCAGGATTGGTCTCTCCCATACTCTCAGCTAAGACCTGACGTGTCGCCGCATCTTCGACGACGACAAAGCGCCAGCACTGCATGTTCTTCCAAGACGGTGCCAACCTCGCAGATTCCAAAATATACTCAAGCTTCTCGCGCTCAACTGGCTTATCCAAATAAGTACGTAAACTCCGTCGTGCCTGAACAACTTCAAGAAAATTCATTTTCGGGTCCTCCTCTTATTTCTTTTTCATTGACCAATTATGGTTCTTGCTATAAAAGGTATTCGCTTAAATAGCCTGTTTTCCTGCTTTAGTCAAAATATTCTAAATGCTCTGCGAGACACGTTCCTCAGCCAAGTGCTCGTCGTGCCAAACTAGGGCTTTAATTCTTGATGCAAGCTGGCAGGGTGCCCGGCCAATGCGACGTCCTTGTCGCATGGCCGGCGGAACACGTCCTTGTGTTCCGCCCTGCTTTATGAAAGAGGATTAAAGCCAAGTTTGGCTACGACTTACCCCAAAGGCGTCGGACCGTGTGATCGCGGACCCTCTGGCTGGGAAAAGACAATGAAAAGGCAGCCAACAGCGCTGCTAATCCGTACAAGCATCAACGAGGCGGAACACGAGTGTTCCCTCGTCCCCAATCACTTTCGTTCCCTTCGTCTCTAGCCCGGAACTTCGCGCTTACAAAAGCAAGTCCGCTCTGATGGAGTGGCATGCCAAACTCGGCTCAAGCGATGCTATCATCAGCGGGGCGGAACACAGGGATGTGTTCCGCCGGCAACCGGACAAGGATGTCCGATTTGCCGGGTACCCTGCCCTCTTGCATTAAGCCGCTTGAGCCCTAGTTTGGCCCACGACAGCATGAGGCCTTCGTTGTAACGCTAGTTCCCTATTGCTCCCACCACGGTCTTCCACTCGTTCCCTTATTCATGCTTGCGCTTTTTCTCACCGGTTCTAAGTACCCTGGTTCTTCATACCTAGAGCCCAAATTAATTTGCTCATTATTTTCCCTGTTCCAAGGTGACTGAAGACCCTGACTCTTTTCACTGCTTTTAACCCCTTTGGTTATTGGCTCATCTTTCCATCCCTTAATAACCTTAAGTTCCTTTTTTTCCTTGCTCCAAGGCCACTGAATATCCTGATTATCTTCACTGCTTTCAATTCTTTTGTTGTTCACCGGGGCCTCTTTCCATCCCTTAAGCTCCTCTTCTTCCTGATCCCAAGACCACTGAACCTCTGAATCCTTCTCACCGCTTTCAGTCCAATGGGTGCTTGGTTGCTCCTCTTCCCATTCCTTCGGTTCCTCTTCTTTATACCAATCAGACTTTCTACTGGCGCCATCATTTGTTCCATAGTTCGCGTAAGAAGGAGAACCGTGTGATCTTCTTCCTGACCAGGCGTTCATTCCTATGCCTTTCGCCCCCCCTGCTCCGACTGCACCTGCTACGAGACCGATGGTCGCACCTTCAGCAAGGACTTGGATAAACCCCCACGCTTGTATCGGTAAAAAGAAGGTTAGCAACAGCGTTCCCACTGTAACGTAACCCGCTCCAACAATCCCACCCAACAACCACTGACCACTTACTTTCGCTGTAATGTAGCCACCAATAAGGCAACTTGCAAACAGCCCGATATCTAACAATTGAGACATAGTGACTCCCCCAAGATTCATGACTCTCCATACTATTCCTGCAAAAAGAGTCAAGACCGTCACGAACAAAGCCGTGATGATTCCCTTTAAGATCGATGAGCCCATTTCTTACTCCCCCTTTTTTCAACTTATATCAGTACTCAGAGCGCTTTATTTATTCTCTTACCATAAATACGCCGGACCTGTCCAATACATTCCTCTTCTAACCCAACATTATCCATTATCATGTCGCGACCTTTGTGAATATAGTGTGCTAAGACAATGATAAGGAGGAGTCCTAATGGATTATGCACGATATATTGTTCAAGCGGGCGATACAATTTTTAAAATTGCCAAAGCGAACAACGCCGAAATGTCAGAAATCATTCAACTCAATCATTTAAGACATCCTGACCGTTTACACCCGGGTCAAGTACTTCTGCTCCCCGTCCTAGCACCCCCGCAACCAACTCCACCGGAACTTCCCGAACCGCACTTTACATATGCAATGTGGCTTTATGAAGCTTATGCAGGTAAAGATTCGGAACTAACTGCGGTCACTACCTACCTTTACCAGGCTGTGATCCTGGATCGCCCAGAATTCGATGCCTTATTGAGACCCATTGCTTATGATGAATTAGGACATCTTGAAAAATTGGCCCTTGCCCTACGTCATCTGGGGGTAGACCCCAGATACGGTTCCTTAAATAGTGGACATTGGGTGGATTGGCGGTCCCGTTTCATCAACTATACCAGCGACCTTTGTGCCATCCTTGACATGAATATTGCGGGCGAGGCTAGGGACCATCATGAATATCTTGAACTAGCGGCAAAAATACCCATTCCAGAAATTCAAGCCCTTTTAACAGAAATAGCTTGCGACGAAGAACGTCACTACCAGCTCTTCTGTGAAGCGAAGGCGCAATATTGCGGCGAATGCCCGCCTTGCCCAATTGGGCCACCTTGTTCCCCTCCTCCAACCTATTCCCCAATCGATGCCCCAGAAGTTCTGCCTGTTTACCCGGGTCCGCATGATGGAGGAAGAGGTTAAAAAAATTAGTTCTTTTCAGTTGTCATTTCATCCGTTATACTATAACTGCGTAGTTGGTGAATAACCTACCTCTATATAACTCAGTAAGGCCGTTGCGTATCCATGCAACGGCCTTACTTTTGCGATTTAATAATAGGAGTGATGTCGTTGAAACTAAACCGCAGCCAATGGGCTGATTTTTCATTACTTTGGGTGACTGTTGTTTGGGGTGCAACCTTTGTGATCGTCAAATTAGCCATTCAGGATCTACCGCCCCTTCCCTTCCTAACCATACGCTTCGCCCTTGCGTTCCTTAGTTTGTTGCCTTTTCTTTACTTTCAAAGAAGACATATTTCTATGGGTGTCATACTCAAAGGGATGGCCTTAGGGGTCTTTCTGTTTTCTGGTTACGCCTGGCAAACAGTTGGCCTACAATATACGACTTCTTCCAACGCAGGTTTTATCACGGGACTCTCCGTCGTCTTTGTCCCGGCTTTCGTTGCCATGACGACACGAAAACTTCCAAGCCCGGGCTTAATCCTTGGCGTGCTGTGTGCGCTAGTGGGCCTTGCGTTCTTGTCTCTAGGTGATCGATTTGTGCTTAACAAAGGCGACCTGATGGTGCTTGTCTGTGCCATAAGCTTTGCCTTACATATCTTGTTTGTCGGACGTTATGCGCCTCATGCAAATGCCATCGTTTTAGCGAGTGTACAAATTTTGACGGTGAGTGTTTTGAGCGGTATTTCCTCTATGTTTTTGCCTCAAACTGCGATGCACTTTAGTACCAATGTATGGGTTGCCTTACTGGTCACAGCAATCCCCGCTACTTCACTGGCCTTTTTTGTACAAACCAAAATGCAACAATTTACCACCCCCACCCATACCGCTCTCATCTTTTCTATGGAACCCGTGTTTGCTGCAATCTCTGCCTTTTTCTTTGCTGGTGAATTTTTATCACCAAGAGGACTGCTAGGTGCGGGGCTGGTCTTAGCGGGTATGCTTATTGCTGAATTCACAGGATCAGCGAGCGATACACCGTTAGAATAAATACGAGGTAAAAAACGCCTCCCATTAGCAGGGTTGTGGGGTGAATTACGCCTTTTCGACGCAGAGAGATGTAAGGAATCATCGCTGCACCGATAGCAAGGAGTGCACTGGTCAAGGCTAAGGTATCCAGTTTCCACGGTGTAAGAGCAATTCCGAGCGCGGTAATCATAGAGCTCTGAAACACCATCGCTCCAGTTAAATTACCCATCGCTAAGGTGTCTTTACCTCGACTAATCCAAAGGACGCTATTAAACTTCTCTGGTAGCTCTGTGGCAATGGGCGTAATAATTAACGAAAGTACAAACACCGGAATTCCTAACGTTGCGGCGATAGGCTGTACTGCACTCACAAAGCCATTGGCCCCAACGACAATTGCCACTAAGGCGAGCGTTATTTGCCCGACTATTTTAAGTAATCTAGGGTTTTTGGTATGCCGAGCTAAGTAGAGTGGGTCTAATTTTTCGTGGCTACACCCATTTCTGCAGTCACGCAATATGAGGACTACATAGACCCCATAGGCTAAAACTAAAGCCCAGGCTACGCTATTCTTCAGCATTTGATTGGGGAGAAATGAAGCGAAGATCGCCATAGAATAAACGATGAGGAAAAATTTTAAATCTCGTTCGACGACTTCAGCATCCAATTTTAATGGGCGATTATTTCGACGGATTAATAATGCTGCAAGCCCAGCAATAAAGAAAGCAAGGGTCGCCAACATGAAGGGCGCACCAAGAATTGCTCCAATGCCAATATCCGCCCCTTCGGTTTCCTTCCCTATGCCAAAGATAGCTATAATGGGTATCAAAGTCTCGGGTAAGGCCGTCCCAACTGCTGCGAGAATACTCCCAACAGCGCCGTCTCCAAGCTTTAGCCTTTTCCCCAACCACTCAATCCCATTGGTAAACGCTTCCGCACCGATTAAAATGACCGCTAGACTTACAACGAGCATCGCTATATCTCTCAAGCTTATCTCTCCCTCTTGTTACATATCGTCCTGCTTGACTATTTATCAGTCACTCTTACTATACGAGGGTTGACTTATTCTAGAACTAAGGAACTTGCGTTACAACGCTCACCTCATGATGTCGTGGGCCAAACTAGGGCTCAAGTGGTTTTCTTGCAAGAGGGCGGGGTGCCCGGCAAATCGGACATCCGACGACCATGGATGGTCTAGTGTCACTGGAGCCATGGATGGCGGGAGGGGACCCTGTCCGGTTGCCGGCAGTGTACATCCTTGTACACTGCCCCGCTGATGAAAGCACCACTTGAGCCGAGTTTGGCAAGCTACTCCATCAAAGAGGGTTTGCTTTTGTAAGCGCATAGTTCCGGGCTGGGAACGACGACCTGGGCACGAGGGTGCTGGGGGCGAGGGAACACTTTGTGTTCCACCTCGCTGATGAATGTACAGCTTGAACTAAAACCATAAAAAAGCCGGGGTCCACATAACATGGATCCCCGGCATTTCTTTTCCCCATATAACTAGACCGCGAAAGGCGCGCAATAAAAGTGCATCGCCCCCATCCTCGTTTTAAGCACGAGACGCAGTGTCACACGAGCGCGACGTCTTTACGTAAGCAGATTAGCAAACTCCGTGTAAGCGACCCCAAGAGTAGGGGCAGTGTACAAGGTCCCTTCTCGCCATCCTTGGCTACAGGGACACTCGGCCATCCTTGGCCAGCGGATGTACACTGCCGGCAATCAGACATGGACGTCTGATTTTGCCGGGCACCCCGCTCCCCATGACAAGAGTTTACACAACTAGTTTGCTCTGAGTCGTAAGTTCCGAGCGCTGTGTCACGCAAGTATCTCTTCGATTGATTCATTTAACTCTTTTGCACCGACACCTGTCTGGGCTGAAAAAGGAAGGATGAGTGACACATCGGGAATGTCTAAGGCCTTGGCGATCACCTGCAAGTGCTTCTGCCACTGTCCACGTGCAACTTTGTCTACTTTTGTGGCGACAACCATGGTTGGAACCTGCATGCTGCGTAGCCATTGCTGCATTTCAATATCTTCAATACTAGGTGCATGGCGGATATCTACAATTTGGATGACTGCACGTAATGGTTCTCGTTTTTTAAGATAGGCCTCCATCATAGGACCCCACTGTGCATTGACCGTTTTCGCGACTTTAGCATAGCCGTAACCCGGTAAATCCACAAGGAACCACTCGTCATTGACCCCGTAGAAATTGAGGGTTTGTGTTTTTCCTGGAGTATTTCCCGTCCGCGCTAGGTTGCGCCGTCCTAGAAAACTATTTATCAGAGAGGACTTGCCCACGTTTGAGCGCCCAGCCATCGCAATTTCTGGCAATCCACCGACAGGATACTGTTCATATTTTACCGCAGAGGCGACATATTCAGCCTTCCGAATAACTATCAAAATTTGAAACCTTCTTTCAACTCAGTTTTTGGCCCGTTCGCACACGTTCCATTGCTATTCGCTTGTCGCTAAGACTAAAACACAAAACTTCTGGGCTTTCTGCATGTGAACAGTTGTGTTTCTTGACGCCTTATCGACTACGTTCATTGACGCAATTCCTCTATCCGTGCTCTCTAAGCCAAGAAACTTCCTTTGGCTTGGGTGCTTACGGGGCTTGGAACGAGCAAGCCGTGGCGCGGTCTGCGTTCATTAACGCAGAAACGCTTTGCGCACTATGGCGCAAACGGACGTAGATAGAATATAGCCAGGCCATAAGAGTCCGCGATTACACGCTCCGATGCCTTTGTGGTCGTCGTAGCCAAACTCGGCTTTAAACCCTCTTTCATCAGCAGGGCTGAACACAAGGATGTGTTCAGCCGGCATCGAGCCAAGGATGGCTCGTCTGCCGGGCACCCTGCCCGCTTGCATTAAGGTTTTAAAGCCCTAGTTTGGCACGACGAACGCATGGTTGAGGACGTGTTTCTCGGACTCTTACGACTTCCACACTGGCGGCTCCGCGGGTCTAGGTCGCGAATCTGGAATTCTTCCTTGACCATAAACGGAATTCACGGCAATATCTGCCTGTACTTCATCCGATTGAGCTAACGGCAGGAGCGCCAGTTTCAGGACTTCTTCGATTCGGCTCACAAAGTGGAACTCCATGAGTTTACGAACTTTATCTGGAACATCTTCTTCTAGGTCTTTGCGGTTTTCCTCTGGGAGTATGATGACTTTGATTCCCGCCCTATGTGCCGCTAAAACTTTTTCTTTCACTCCACCGATTGGCAAGACGTTGCCGCGCAAGGTGATTTCTCCCGTCATGGCTAGATCTGACCGCACAGCACGCTTAGCGATGGCTGAAGCCATCGCTGTGGCCATCGTGACGCCTGCAGAAGGGCCATCTTTCGGTGTCGCACCTTCAGGAACGTGGATGTGTAGGTCGGTTCGATCATAAAAGTCTTCTTCTATTCCTAGGCTAAGAGCATGTGCCCGTACAAAAGTCCAAGCTGCTTGGGCGGATTCCTTCATAACATCACCGAGCTGACCGGTTAAGGTTAATTTACCTTTTCCCGGCAAGGGGGTTACTTCCACTGTGAGTACGACCCCACCGACTTCTGTGAAGGCCAATCCCGTAACTGCTCCGATTTCAGGCGCTTTTGCCGCCACTTGGAAGTGATAGCGAGGTGCCCCGAGGGCGGACTCTAAATCTTCAACGGTGAGCTTATGAGGCTCCCACTCTTTTTTCACCCAACGAATGGCGACCTTCCTGCATAAATTAGCGATCTGCCGCTCCAGAGACCGTACGCCTGACTCCCGCGTGTAACCCTGAACTAGCTTGAGCAACACTTCCTCGTCCAGTGATAGGACCTCTTTGTTCAGTCCATGCGCTTCCATCTGCTTGGGTACGAGATAGCGCAACGCAATATTGACTTTTTCATCTTCTGTATACCCACTCAGGGTAATAACCTCCATCCGGTCCAAGAGCGGACGGGGAATTGTGTGCAAAGTATTTGCGGTTAACACGAAAAGCGTCTGAGATAAATCAAACGGGAGTTCCAAGTAATGATCCGTAAAGGTACTATTTTGCTCTGGATCAAGCACTTCTAAGAGGGCTGATGCTGGGTCGCCCCGGAAATCTGACGTCATTTTATCAATTTCATCTAAGAGGAACACTGAATTCCGGGTTCCTGCTGTGCGAACGCCCTGGATGATCCGTCCCGGTAAAGCCCCGATATAGGTACGACGATGTCCTCTAATCTCAGCCTCATCCCGCAACCCACCTAAAGACATACGTACGAATTTACGATTCAAGGCCCTAGCAATGGATTTGGCTAAGGACGTCTTGCCGACCCCTGGGGGGCCGACTAAGCATAGAATGGGGCTTTTCATTTTGGGCGTTAATTTACGGATTGCCAAAAACTCCAGAATACGCTCTTTGATTTTGTCGAGACCGTAGTGATCCTCGTTTAAGATGTCTTCGGCTTTCTTTAGATCAATTTTATCTTTGGAAATTTTCGTCCAAGGAAGTGCTAGCACCCAGTCCAGATAAGTGCGTACGACGGTGCCTTCTGCTGACGAGGGGGGCATTTTTTCTAAGCGTTCAATTTCTTTCGTTGCCTTTTCCTCGACCTCTTTGGGACACTTAGCCTTCGCAAGCTTCTCACGGAATTCGTCCGCTTCTGCGATCCGTTCATCTTTATCTCCCAGTTCTTTTTGGATTGCCTTCATCTGTTCCCGTAAATAGTATTCTTTTTGCGCTTTATCCATTTGCTTACGCACTCTTTGACCAATGCGTCGTTCTAGTTCTAGAATTTCTATTTCCCGCATGATAAGTTCCGTTAAGCGTTCCAACCGAAGTTCAACGGCGATGGCTTCCAAGATAGTTTGCTTATCGGGTACTTTAAGGCTCAGGTGTGAAGCGACAATGTCGGCCAATTGTCCTGGTTCTTCCACGGCTAAAACCGTACCTAAGGTTTCGACGGGAACACGTTTACCCAGTTTGGCATATTCTTCAAACTGATGGGTCATGCCCCGAATTAAGGTGTCGATTTCCGGCGTGCGTGTTTTCACTTCCTCGGGTAGTTCCTCGATGCGTACTTTGAAATACGTTTCTTCTTCCAAAAATTCGAGGACCTTTCCTCGCGAAATTCCTTCAACTAAGACACGCATTGTGCCTCCCGGAAGTTTTAAGAGTTGCTTTATTTCGGCGACTGTGCCTATTTCATACAAATCCTCTGCCGTCGGCACATCAATCTCTGTTTCTTTCTGTGAAGCTAACAAAATAATTCGATCGCCCAGCATGGCCTCTTCAATCGCTGCCATGGAACGGTCCCTACCGACATCCAGGTGAATCACCATATATGGAAAAACTAAAATCCCTCGTAACGGGAGTAATGGTATTTCGCGTTCTTTGCTCACTAATATTCCCCCTATATAAATGCCTAGCATGTCTGTTTACTTTTTTGAAAAGAAAAAAGCACACTAAAAACAGTGTGCCAAATCTATCATGAACTATTCTAACATATTTTGCCACGTTCAGGCAAATTCGCGACGACGTTGTTAGCTACTTTGTTGACGGCAAGATCCAAGCAGCTGAGTACTTCTTCAAGGGGCGGATGCATCTCAATTTTAGCCAGATTTATTTCTGAGACGATGGCTAATTCTATGACTTGTGTCAGCTCTTCTACTGGAATGATTTCGATCTCTCCGCTCAATTCGGAAAAGCGTTCCTGCCAGTTTTCCTTCGGTATCAACACCCGCTTGCAGCCGGCCTGCTGCGCCGCTTCGATTTTTGCCGCAACGCCTCCGACCGGTTTTACGCGCCCTCGGATGGAGATCTCCCCGGTCATGGCTAAAAAGTTATCGACCTTTTGCTGGCGTATTGCTGAAATAGTAGCCGTCGCTATGGCAATCCCGGCGGATGGACCATCGATTGGACCGCCACCTGGAAAGTTCACGTGAATATCAAAATTTCGAGGTTCAATTCTCATTTGTCGTCTCAAGACGGTCAGGACATTTTCCACGGAACTGCGAGCCATGCTCTTACGCCGAGTTTTCTTCCCTTCGCTGCCTTGTTCTTCTTCCTCGACAATCCCGGTCACTAAAAGGACACCTGTGCCTGGCGTGACAGGAAGTGCCGTCACTTCTAACTCAAGCAACACCCCCATATTTGGCCCATATACCGCGAGTCCATTGACCACCCCGACACTGGCCTCAAGGGGTACTTTCCGATCGGGACGAGGCGAATATTGCCCGGTTGTGACCACCCATTCCACGATTTTCACATCAACCTCAGGTAACCGATCAGTTAAAGCGACTCCCGCGGCTAACTGGACCATATTGACCGCCTCACGACCATTGGAGGCATATTGCTTGATGACGTCGATGGCGGCGGGGGTAATGGGCATTTCCATCTTTGCAGCGGCTACACGCGCGATTTCTGAAATTTCATCGGGCAGAAGCCCTCGGAAATATACCTCCATGCACCGAGAACGGATTGCGGGTGGAATTTGTTCCGGACTTCGGGTCGTTGCCCCCACAAGACGGAAATCTGCCGGAAGGCCATTTTCGAAGATATCATGGATATGCTGGGGGATATTTGTGTCTTCTGAGCTATAATAAGCACTTTCGAGAATCACTTTGCGGTCCTCTAAGACTTTCAATAGTTTGTTAATTTGGATTGGATGTAGTTCTCCAATTTCATCGATAAATAGAATTCCGCCGTGTGCTTTGGTGACCGCACCTTGTTTCGGTTGAGGAATTCCCGCTAACCCCATGGCTCCTGCGCCTTGGTAAATCGGGTCATGGACTGAGCCAATCAAGGGATCAGCGATTCCTCGCTCATCAAATCGTGCGGTTGCCCCGTCGATTTCTGTGAAATGAGCGTTTTCTTTAAACGGGGAAAGGGGATTCTTCTTGGCTTCTTCTAAGATTAACCGCGCGGCAGCCGTTTTACCAACGCCAGGTGCTCCATAAATCAGCACATGCTGCGGATTGGGACCGCATAAAGCGGCTCGCAAGGCTTTGATGCCCTCTTTTTGTCCCATAATCTCCTCGAAATTTGTGGGTCGAGTCTTTTCAGACAAAGGGGTGGTTAATACAATCTTGCGCATTTTTTGTAGTTTTTCAAGTTCCTTACGTGACTCTCGTTCGACCGAGGATTTATTACCTTGCTGGGACTTGAGTAGCCCCCAAAAATATAGCCCTATCACGATGGCGAATACCAGCTGAACGACCATTACGACAATACTGAGTCCATTCATGTCTTCTTTTCCTCCCTACTCTGAGCAATCTCACTTGTGTTAGTATTGCCACAAAGTGGAAAAAAAATAACACCGGAATAGCGTTAGCTACTCCGGTGAATCGATTCTTTTATGGACTTTATGCTGATTCTTCCTTCTTGCCTTTTTTGGGCTTATCGGCCACGACGAGAAGAGGTTCTTCTTTCCTTGAGACCACGTCGGGGGTGACCACGCATTTTGTCACATCACTACGAGACGGCAAATCATACATTACGTTGAGCATGATATCCTCCACGATGGCCCTTAAGCCCCGTGCTCCGGTATTACGACGAATCGCTTCAGTAGCGATTGCGGTGAGTGCACCCTCTTTGAACTCCAAGCTTACACCGTCGAGCTCCATCAGCTTTTGATATTGCTTGACCAAGGCATTCTTGGGTTCTGTCAAGATACGCACTAACGCCTCTTCATCTAATGCCTCAAGCGTCACGATGATCGGTAAACGTCCAACGAACTCAGGAATTAACCCGAATTTTTGAAGGTCATCTGGCAAAATTGCTTTTAAAGCTTCTCCAACATTGGTCTCGGTTTTATTTTGGATATTTGCACCGAAGCCCATTGTTTTTTGTCCTGCACGGTTTTTAATAATTTTTTCAATTCCGTCAAAAGCTCCGCCGACAATAAAGAGAATATTGGTGGTATCCAATTGAATAAATTCCTGGTGCGGATGTTTACGTCCACCTTGTGGGGGCACGCTGGCAACCGTTCCTTCCAGAATTTTCAGTAAGGCTTGCTGAACGCCTTCGCCAGAAACATCCCGAGTAATTGAGGGGTTTTCAGACTTACGGGCGATCTTATCAATTTCATCAATGTAGATAATACCCTTTTCGGCTTTTTCTACATCATAATCCGCCGCTTGAATTAATTTGAGGAGAATATTCTCGACATCCTCACCGACGTAACCTGCTTCTGTGAGTGACGTGGCATCTGCTATGGCAAAGGGAACATTAAGAACTTTAGCTAGCGTCGAGGCCAGCAAAGTTTTTCCTGAACCAGTGGGTCCTAGCATAATGATGTTTGACTTTTGCAATTCAACATCATCAATTTTCATGCCTAAGTTAATCCGCTTGTAATGGTTGTAGACTGCGACTGAAAGTGCTTTTTTCGCTTGATCTTGACCAATCACATATTGATCAATAATCGCCCGAATCTCTTTCGGTTTCAAAATATCTCCAATTTCTACACCTAAGTCGTCAGTTAGCTCTTCCTCGATAATCTCGTTGCAGAGTTCAATACATTCATCACAAATGTAGACGCCCGGACCGGCCACCAATTTTTTGACTTGCTCCTGAGTTTTACCGCAAAATGAACACTTTAGTTGATTCTTGTCGTCGGTGTACTTTGCCATCCTCTCACCTCTATCCCTCAGAATTTCCCTCACGCCGTTGATTATGCGTTTTGTTCTACCAAAAAGTTGACCGTTTTCTCACTGATCAAACTTTGTTTATAGAACTCGAGCTCTCCACGAGCAATGAGGGATTGTTTGAGCAATTTTGCGTCTTGTTTATGACGCTCACCCAGTTTTTGGATCTCTTCGTCTACTTCGTCTTCCGTGACCACAATTCCTTCTGCCTTGGCAATCGCTTCTAAAACTAGATCTGTTTTGACACTTTCCGCTGCTTGAGGACGTAGACGCTCTAGCATAACTTCCTCTGTCGCGTTGGTATACTCGTAATATTGCTCAATGGTCATTCCCTGCTGAGCTAGGTTACGCTTTAAGTCTTCTACCATCCCTTTGGTACGTTCCGTAAACATGACTTCAGGAATTTCGACGCTGGCATTGTCTACCACTTTAGAAATGATGGCCTTTTGATGCTCCCCTTTAGCTTTCATTTCTGTTTGTTCTACTAATTTATTCCGCATGTCGGCTTTCAATTCATCCAACGTGTCAAATTCACTCACATCTTTTGCAAATTCATCATCGAGTTCAGATAATTCTTTCCGTTGAATTTTTTTGATGTCTGTTTTGAACACGGCTTCTTTTCCAGCAAGCTCTTCACTATGATATTCAGCAGGGAAGGTAACGTTGACATCAACATGTTGTCCGATTTCGGCGCCAATTAAACCTTCTTCAAAACCAGGGATGAAAGTACCCGAGCCAATGGCTAGTTCATAATTTTCTGCTTTTCCGCCTTCGAAAGCAACATCGCCTGTAAATCCTTCAAAATCGAAGGTCACAGTATCGTCGTTTTCGACTTTACCTTCTTCAAGGGTTATGAGACGGGCGTGTTGTTGTTGTTTATTTTTCAGTTCTGCCATGACTTGCTCGTCCGTTACACTCGCTGCATCTTGCTCAATATGAAGGCCAGTGTACTCTCCCAGTTCGACGTCAGGCTTGACACTGACTTTCGCTTTGAAAATAAGGTCTTTTCCCTCTTCGATCTGTACTAAGTCAACAGCCGGTCGATCCACTGGACTGATGCCGCTTTCTGCGACGGCTTCAGCGTATGCTACTCCAATTAAATGGTCCAACGCTTCGTCGTAAAGGGCTTCCTTTCCCACATGAAGTTCAACCATACGGCGCGGTGCTTTACCTTTTCTGAACCCGGGAACATTGACTTTTTTTGCCAAAGTTTTGGCAGCTTGGCTCACCGCTAATACGAATTTTTCTGCATCCACTGTAACTTCTAAAGCTACAATATTTTTTTCTAATTTTTCTACTGAGACTGACATATATTCTCCCCCTTAAAACACTATTTATTCTATGTGCAAGGCAGCTGTGGGATACTTCGATAGTCTTACCGATTTTTCAAGACTACAACCCCCTACTTAAGCCAAATACATCGCCTGAAATTCCCTACAGATTCGGCATAACAACCTAAAATCTGCCTAAATTTACCTATTATGGTCTCATTCAATAAATTTACTCACCTATTATACCAAACTTAGTTGCCGTAATCAAATTGCACCCCACGCGCTACTAGCTTCTCTCGACTAATCCAAACCAACTTAGTCTTATTCCCAAGTCGCTCATTTTTACGATTTTTCCCTGCTGGATGATAAACACGCATAATTATTTTCTGTAACCCAGCAATTCCTCGGCTTTTGCGGGTGTCGGGTAAATCCAGTACGGTAAACCCAAACCCTTTCACGCCGCGGTGAAGTAGCGTTTCCCCCATAAAGACCTTTATGTTGTCATACTTTGGGTTTTTAGCCACGTACTGGGCTAGAGGGGGCAAGGATTCTAAGATTTGGTGCATGGCCTTGAGCGCAGTTTTCTGCATATCTGGGCCTTTTGCTTGCAAACGAATGTTATCAAGATGAAGTTCCGCCACAGTGTCCCCTTTTTGCGCCATCAGCTTACCGTCCTCTGCATAAAGGTTGGGTCCGTCATAGGTACTTTGCTCTAAGCGAAAGAGATTGATGGCATCCACTCGTTCGACATGATGACTCCTCGCATAGTAATGCTCCCACTTTTCCCAAACTTTAAACACGAATCGTTGCCAGGCCTTCCAATCTGTGAACTCCAAAGGAACTAGGGGCAACTTTAAATCCTGAACAATTTTTACACACAACCGTTCCAAAGCTAGAATAGAGTTTTCTCGTGAACCTAATTCTCCGCCACTGTCATGCATAACGACGATTGTTCCTTCATTTGTATGCTTAATAATGCGATTTGTGATCTCTTCTGGCGAGCGTCTCGCCTCCCAGTCATGCCCCTCGGCATTCCATAACACAGCGCGCATTTTGTGTTGCTTAAGCCACCACCAGGTCATCAGGTTAAAGGTCCCCCAAGGTGGGCGCATCAAGCTTATTTTCTGATTTGTCAATTGTTCCAGAATTTGGACGCTTTCAGTCCATTCTCGATCAGTCTTCCAAGGTGAGGTAAACCAAGCATATCGGTGGTTAAGGGAGTGCACGCCGATCAAATGCCCATCATCTTTCACCTGCTGGACCAGCTCCGGATATTTTTCTGCCTTTTCCGCCACCATAAAGAACGTGGCACAAACGTGATACCTCTTTAAGATTTCAAGAATTCGGGGCGTAAATTCCGGGTCCGGCCCATCATCAAAGGTCAGCGTAACACCCGGGCCAAATTGACGTCTCCAACTCCCGATTCCCAAGCGGTGTAAAAACAAATCTGGAATGACCGTATATAAGGCCACTGCTCCCAGAGCGACTGCCAAAAGCATATATCCCAAGCTCATGCTTTTCTCCTTAAACGATGTATTTTTCTCGACTTATTGTAAGTTTCATCATACTTATCCTATCTTTTGGATGCTCTCAGGCTTTACTAGCAGCTGTAACATGCCCTCAACGGCTAGTTCCGCGGCTCGACCGGGTACGGCTTTTGCCGCTGCTCTACGCATATGTTCCAAATCCTTCGAATGTTTAAGAAGATCGAAGATTATTTTTTCCAATTCTTCTTCACTCTTGGCCACTCGTCCTGCGCCGATTGCTTCTAGATAGATTGCGTTTTCCTCTTCCTGTCCAGGTATGGGTCTAAAAATGACCAAAGGCACGCGTTTCGTCAATGCCTCAGAGACCGTTAAACCACCGGCCTTCGTAATAATCATGTCGGCAGCACTCATCAATACTTCAACATTTCTGACGAACCCAAAACGAGCCACCGGATTTCTTCCATCCTCAATGATAGGATCCAACGCTTTGTAAAGTTTCTCATCGGGTCCACAAACGATAATTGTTTGCACCTTAAAAGATGCCTCCACTAGAATTTTGCAGATCCATTTCGCCCCGCCCAAAACGCCATAAGCTCCCCCCATGACGAGAACCGTCGGAAGATGGGGTCTCAAATCCAGGTCCCGCAAGATTTGCTGCCGATCCAATTTCAATTCAAACTTAGGACTCACTGGAATCCCGGTAATCCGAATCGAGCTGGGGTTAATCCCTCTTGCTACCAACCCATCGTATACGCTCTTACACCCTACAATATAAAGGTCAACGCCCGGATGGATCCATTGGCTATGCACCGCATAATCCGTCACAACGGTCACTAGAGGGACATTCAAAATCCCCTTAAGCCTCTGCTGTGCCAAAACGCCTGCGACCGTCGGATAGGTGCAGATTACGAGGTCCGGTTTTAACACCTGAATGAATTTTACAAATTCACGACGCCCCAGGCCGTTTAAAAAACGTTGGAATAAGGAATCGGGGGGAATCTTTGACGTACGGTAGTAAAATTTCCCCCATAGTTTCGGCGTATGCTTAATTAGCTCAATATAAGTGCTCTTAATCATGGAATTAAATGTCTTACTAAGGAATGCCCCAAAATCTAAATGCGTAATTTGAACGTTTGGTTCCTTCGTGTGTAACGCCTCGATGATTGCTTCGGCTGCTCGCACATGCCCGGCACCAAACGACGCCGAAAAGATCAATACCTTCAATTGCCCCACCTGTGAACCCCCTTTTTAAAGCCGTGCCCTCTAGAGAGTAAAATTCCCCAAATTTATTGATCTGTTTAACGACTATTATAACGTGGAATAGGCTATTCGCCAAATTATGGGGGATACATCTCAGTATACGGGTTAAGATAACCTACACGTAAAGTTACCAAAGTATACCAAGAAAGGAGAAGGAATATGGTCATTGTTGTGATTAGAACCCTTATTCTATACACGTTGGTCGTCATTGCCCTTCGTCTGATGGGGAAAAGAGAAATTGGTCAATTGCAGCCTTTTGAATTGGTGGTTATTCTGATGATCTCCGATCTTGCTGCCATACCTAGTCAAAATGTCGGCATTCCACTCCTTAACGGTATCATTCCCATCCTCGTTCTCCTGTTAACAAGTCTAACGTTGGCTTGGATTTCGTTAAAAAGTGAAAAAGCAAGGGCACTAATTTGTGGGGCGCCTAGTATCCTTATCCAAAGAGGAAAGATCCTAGAAAATGAATTAAGGAAAAATAGTTATAACCTCACCGATCTGTTAGAGGAACTTCGCCTCAGAAATGTTCCCAATATTGCGGACGTGGAGTTTGCTGTTTTAGAAACTAACGGACAATTAAGCGTGTTTCCAAAATCACAAAAAAGACCGCTGGTTCCGGACGATATGCATATAACGACGAAATTTGAAGGATTACCGCTAGCGCTTATCATGGACGGTAAACTGAATCGTAATAACCTACAGCAATCCAATAAAGACCTTCACTGGCTCAACGAGGAACTGAAGAAGCATTCAATTGACAAGCTAGAAGAGGTGTTCTTAGCAAGCCTTGATTCCTCAGGGTCACTCTTTGTGCAAGCAAAGGAGCGATAAGATCGGATGACCGATAAAGTTAGTGCGATTCGCCATCGGACAAACTAAAGGAGAAACTAAAACACAAATAGAGTGAGGTGGAATCTGTTGCGCACCCTAATAACCATTGGTATCATTATCGTTTTACTAATAGGGGGCTCATTGACTTCTTATCAGTACATTGAGACATCGACTCTAGCGATCAGTGCTCCTCTTGAGACGGTGGAACAATGTATCTCCACCCAAAAATGGCAAGTTGCTCAAAAAGAATTGGACACTACCCAACAACGCTGGGATAAAAACAAAGATTGGTGGACCGTTCTCCTCGACCATGAAGAAATCGACACCATCGACATCAGCTTAAAGCGGTTAGAAAAATATATTGAAGCACAAGACGTTTCACTGTCTCTCGGAGAAGTATCCGCTTTAAAACTTCTAGTCGATCATATCTTTGATACAGAGAAACTTAATTTTCAAAATATCTTGTAAATCCCAAAATAAGAAAAGACGAACGAATAGTCTGTTGATCTTTAGTGCCTTATCCGTTGAAAAGGTGAGGCACTAAAAAAATGTCTCAAAGTGGATATCTCGGCGTAGCAAAGCCACCAATCGATGGCTCTCGCGTAGATATCGTTCATCCAAAGTCTTAATTGGTGGAGAACTCCGCTCACATAATCTGTAAGACGCAATATATTATAAGTACTTATCGAGAACTATCTTTGAAAGGTGGAATAAATATGAAAGAAGACAATCAAGATATAAAACAAAATAATGATCCTGAAGACACTATTCTCAAGATCAACGCGAATGGTTCTGATGAATGTATTCTTATCTTCAAAGAGGGTGTCTCTGTGGAAACAGTTGTGAATGCGCTCATGACTGCCTTATATTCAGTCTCTAGCGGTCTAGAAGGAAATGACGATGCTTTTGCACTTCACGTTGCTGAAGAATATTTAGCGTTTGTTAAACGTAAGACAATCAAAAATAAGGGTAGCAAAAAAACAAAAAAAGCTACTTTAAAATTACTATCAATTATCTCAACGAAAAGCTCCGAGCAATTCACCCATCCTACAGGTAATCCTACCGGTGACGCGTGTTAATCATTCAACAATGAGGGGATGTACTGAAAAGTACATCCCCTCATTGTTATAACCCTATTCTGTCTGACCAGCGAACCCTCAATGGGTACAAAGTTCATGACGATTAGATTCTGTTTTCGTTTTTGGTTAGAAAAGAGTTAAAAGGCAAATTGATTTCTCAATTTGCCTTAAGCCATGTCGTAGTGGTGCGGGAAACAGGACTTGAACCTGCACGGTTACCCACTGGTTCCTAAAACCAGCGCGTCTGCCAATTCCGCCATTCCCGCATGTTGATAATTGTTGCAACAGAAGAAATAATATCATAGTTCTTGCGATATGACAAGTATTTCGTTATTCTCTATGAATTATAAAAAATGCACCTAAAAAGTGCACGATTAAATTCCGTTAAGTTTCTATCAATGCATTTAGTTCATGCTCTGCATTAGCCAGAAATATTCAGAGATTAAGATAATCAGATCGACTCCAACCAAAGCCAGTAAATTCCTGAGCCAGTCCAAGGGGTATTCCCAATAATAATAATAAAGGATATTAAAAATAACAAGAAAAACTGAACAGATAGCCCAACGCGTATAAAGCGCTGGATCCTGCGAGATTAGATGAATAAACCATAAGATAGGTAAAAAAATAAAGACGCTCATAAATGTAATCATGGTGTAACCGATTAAACGGCGCAGATCATTCGCATTCGGCTTAGATTTGCTCACCAGCGCTCCCCCTCACCCCAATCAGAACGTTTGAAATCATTATATCATGCGCTGTCGAGTGTCCCTGTCGCCATGACTCGAACAAGACGTTCGAGATTAGAGCGCTGCCAAGGATAAGCAAAGCGCCGTGATGGCGAGAAGTGCTAGCCTCACAGAGAGTGCCTGACTGAGGCAAAAAGAAAGAGCGGCTCAGCTGAGCCGCTCCGTAATAATTTGTATTGCTTCTAACGCTTGTTGTCTCGATTGTTATCTCGACCGTTGTCTTTGTTGCGATCGCCCTGTTTGTTCCGGCCATCTCTGTTATTATCAGACGCATGGATTATGTTTTCTAATTTTTGATTTACATCTGATTTTTTCTGTTCGGGCGTTACCCGATTTTCTTTTACTTTTTGGTCTTTGATTTGGTTGTTATCTTTTCCGTTGACAGATTTATTTAATTCTGTCGCGGCAGCTTTAGCTTGCTTTTCCAGCTGTTTGTTCTCGGTATTCACAGGCGCTACTGGATCCACTCCCGGAGTCACAACTGGGGTTACCTTAGGTTCATCTTTTTGGGTCTTAGCGACAGCTTTTTCCATAATGCGTACAACATTAAGGGCTACTTTTTGAGCAGCTTGGGGAGGGAGTTTGACGACTAAATTACTTAGAACTTGAATATTTTTTGATTCAACGTTAGCGAGCGCTAGAGCAAGGGCTTTCGTTGTTTCAGAGTTAGGATTTTCAACATCTAAAAGAAAGGCTTGCGCATTGGCGATTTTGTTTTTGTATTCATTAAAAGAGGTCTTGCAGGCGTCCATATCTCCAGCTTTCATCAGCTCGCAGGCTTGCGCCAACTTTCTAAGTGCATGCCGTTTATTTAGATCACCTTTATGTGCTGGGTCAAATGAAAGGGCAAGTTGAAGATTATCAATGAAATCACTGAACTGAGTCGACGGAATAACTATGTTGCCATCAGTGTCTACAACAGGCGGTACTGTTGGGCCCGGGATAATTGCGCCCGGTGTCGTTGTCGTTGGACACGGAGTAATCGCACCCGGTGTTGTTGTCGTTGGAACTGGAGTTGGTGTTACAACTGGCGCTGGGGTTGGAACTGGTGTTGCTGTTGGAACTGGGGTTACTGTTGGAACTGGGGTTACTGTTACGACTGGAGTTACTGTTACGACTGGAGTTACTGTTACGACTGGAGTTGGTGTGGGAGTTGTTGCTGCCATGGTCAGCGCAGCGCCGAGGGGAAATGCTAACATAGCAACTGTTACTGCAATAGCGACTTTCTTTTTTAAAATTTTCATTTGTTTCCTCTTTCCTACATTATTAGTATTTATCACACTAAATTGGCCTGAGTCTTTAACACAAAGGCTCTTTCGGGCTTGTCTTAGCCCTTCATACTATATTTACGAGACCTAACTATTTTTTCGGGGGGTCTCAAACAAATTTATTGACCTAAAATCAAATTATTGTTATATTTTTCACATATTTTTATGAAATTTAACATTATTCCTTAAAATTTGTTCATTTAAAAGCTTGACCCCTATAAAGTCATGAGAAATATCAGGAAAATTTAAGAAGATGACTTCCATTCAAACAGAAATCATCTTCATAATGTTTATTATGTTTTATTTTATCAGCCTTTACTAGAAGGTACATTTTCTTTAATGTGCTCGTCTTTTACTGAAGAAGTATCCCGTGCCCCAAAACAAAATCAGTGCAACTAACCCAAAAACCACCCAGATCCAAGTTTCTCGTGAGACGCCTATAAATACGAGAGCCGTTCCAACATAATAAGGAATCATTGATAGTGCAGCGGTCCAAAGGTAGGTCCAAAATGTCATGGACGGCATCGAACCAGCGATGTAATTTACGGCAAACGCCGGAATCGGAAGTAGGCGAGCGATAAATAAACCCAGTGGTCCTTTTCCCTTGACCCAATTATCGACGACCTGAAATCGTTCGGGGGTAATTAGTTTTCGCATCAACGTTTGCCCGAAAACACGCACAATGATAAAGATCGCGACTGCGCTGAGCGTTGAACCAATCCACGCAAAGAAAACGGCTTCATAAACGCCATAGATTTTAAGGTACAAAACAACTAGCCCTTCAGAGGGTATTGGAGTCATACACAAAGCTGCCATCAAAAGAATTGCAAACGCAACTCCCCACAGACCCCATTCACGAATGACAACGGAAATTTCACCACGGCGATCCAAATAGAAAAATGCTGCTATAAGCGAGACGAAGGCAGCGATCAGTACTCCAGTCCAGACATACTTGCGTATATTACGTTTGTTCTCAATGGTCTGAGTCATCTGTTCATGCTCCCTTTTCGTTTACATCATGAAGGATCGTTCAGTGTATTATCCCCCAACTTACGTCTCGCTATTTATTAATGATCTTATTATAACCTATACAGGGTCGTGTTATATAATAAAAATCCTCCTCATTTGTTCTCTAATTGCGAACAAATGAGGAGGAAGAGGATAATAAAAACAAAAGCATTGGAAATTCATTTCCAATGCGACTTTTTGTTATGGGGTGGATGATGGGTCTCGAACCCACGAATGCCGGTACCACAAACCGGTGCGTTAACCACTTCGCCACACCCACCATAAGATTTGCAATATTGGTGCGCCTGGAGAGATTCGAACCCCCGACATCCTGCTTAGAAGGCAGATGCTCTATCCAACTGAGCTACAGGCGCATGTCAAGGATTACGATTGTCAACAGGTTGCCATTTCAACCAAGGAATATTGGGAAAATAATGGTCGGGGCAGAGGGATTCGAACCCCCGGCCTCCTGGTCCCAAACCAGGCGCGCTAGCCAAGCTGCGCTATGCCCCGATTGGTGACTAGGTTAGTATAGCTCATCTGTATCTATTCGTCAAGTAAAAAAAGAAAGGATTATTTGTTGGTTAGTTTCCCTTTAGTTTCCTTAGGATCGGGATTACTTGACGAAATGCCTGAGCTCTATGGCTTAATGTATTTTTCTCTGTCATCGTCAGCTCGGCCATGGTCCGAGCAAACTGTGGCACATAAAAGACGGGGTCATAGCCAAATCCATCCGCTCCACGACGTTGGGTCAAAATTCGGCCTTCCACAGCGCCTTCTGTCAGATACTCTTCCCCAAAAGGCGTTGCCATAACCAAAGCACAACGAAAACGTGCTGTCCTTTTGTCCTCAGGTATCGTTTCTAAGAGATGAAGTAGTTTGTCGATGTTTCGTTCATCGTCTTTTGTCTCCCCAGCATAACGCGCAGAATATACTCCGGGCGCGCCCTCTAAGGCATCCACTTCCAAACCGGAGTCATCAGCAAGGGCAATCAGTCCTGTTCTACGGACCGCTTCTTTGGCTTTAAGTGCAGCATTGTCTGCGAAAGTTATTCCATTTTCTTCCACGTCTTCCCAGCCCGGGATATCCAGTAAAGAAAGCACTTCTATGTTCTCATCTACAAGCAGTTCTTGAAGTTCTCGAATCTTCCCTTGGTTTTGAGTTGCCAGTATTATCTTCACGCGGTTGTTTCCACTGCCGACTTCTGAACCTCCATCAAGGTGCGAATCCCTTTTTCGGCAAGTTGCAAAAACGCATCTAAATCTGCACGGTCAAAGGGGGTTTCTTCCGCGGTTCCTTGGATCTCCACGAACTTTCCGGCGCCTGTCATCACGACATTCATGTCTACGTCTGCTCGTGAATCTTCTTCATAGGCTAAATCCAGAATTGCTTGTCCCTGAACCTTCCCCACAGAGATGGCCGCAAGTGTATCCTGAATTGGATTCGTCCGAATAAGTTTCTTTTCCAACAAATACTGAACTGCGTCAACCAGGGCAACGTAGGCTCCGGTAATGGCAGCGGTGCGAGTTCCGCCATCCGCTTGTAGAACGTCGCAATCTAGCCAAATAGTACGTTCGCCAAGTTTTTTCAAATCAACGACAGATCGGAGCGCACGTCCAATTAAACGTTGAATCTCCATCGTACGTCCGGTGAGCTTTCCTTTCGTTGCCTCACGTTGCGTCCGGGTATGCGTCGCCCGCGGAATCATTGCGTACTCCGCAGTCACCCATCCCTTACCTGAGCCTTTCTGAAAATGAGGTACTTTCTCCTCTACGCTCGCGGTGCATAAGACCCGAGTTTGCCCAATTTCAATGAGCACCGAGCCCTCTGGTATATTTGTAAACTGCCGTGAAATCTTCACAGTCCGTAATTCATCATAAGCTCTACCGTTTAAACGCTGCATGTTGATAACCTAACCTTTCTCTTTCGCCTAAGTCTAATACATCGTTCAGTTTACCAGAATAGAGTGACAAATGCTAATGGACGGCTAGATGCCGGATGGTCTGGTGTCACTCGTGAGGCCTCTAGATATTCGGGTTGCGACCTCCGAACAAATCGGCGGACCGAGTGGGCATTGTTTCTTCGCCGACAATACCTGCTATCGTATAAAGCTTTGCTATCGCATCGAACCGGAATTCTTTCAGTAAGTGGAAACCTTTAATGTCGCTGGTTCGACGAATATGAATACGGGGACCTGTGCAAGGGTAAAGCATCTGACCAACCCGTATGTGCCCGTCATCCGCAAAGCATATGGGTAAATCAGCCTTAATTAAATCCAAAACACGTTGTTCCACAAGATCTAAATCAATATCGGGTTTTTCCGGCAGTTCCAAGACAAAACCGTGTTTAATATCGCTGTGCACTTCGGGCTTTGGCAAGCCCATCTCCTCAAGAATCATCGACGTAATATCCTCGGCGCTATGCGCCATTCGACGATACTTAATCGACTCAAAAACAATCTCTGCAATACTGTGCGGTTCAGGACCGAACACCGTGGGGCGGGTTACAATTACTTCTTCCCCTACGCCAATCAATACTTCAGCATTAACCCCTAGTTGTTCATAGACAAGGTCAAAATGCTCAATGACCACGCGATGTCCCGTTGATATTGCCTTCTTAATCGCTTCGGCAATTTTCCAGGGTTGGGTAAAGGCGGACTCGAAACGGACATCTAAATGGTAAGTATGATAGCGAAAACGTCCACATTCCGCATCCTCCATCAAAGGCAACGGCCGGATATTAATTCCATCGTCATCATTGGTCAGTTCTAGTCCCGGAAACATTCCTCGAATGAGTAACGACTTCCCTGCCCCGGCATCTCCCACAAACCCTATCAGCTTGTCTTCAGGGCTTAAATAACGATGTTGAATATTCGTTCCTAAAAACAGGAGACGTCTCTTGCCTCGTGGAGCAAAGTAGACCGCCTGCATCAAATGCTCATGAACAAATGTAGTCAAGGCTATACCCCCCCTTGCTCTTTCCTCTATTAATATTACCTAATATGTGATTTTCTAACATGAGCAATTATGCCCCATAACACGTTATGTCTTCTAATAGAAACTTGAGCTAGTCTTCTGCTCTCTTAAAGGTGGTTCATCATGAAAATCACGAGTAGGAGTATCGGTTGATGAATTAAATAAATACCCAATGAATTCCGGCTCAACCATTTGATCACGTTTGAATTTAATTGAAATGAAAACAACGGTTCCGTGCGAGGTGCGTAGAAATACCGATAAGCCAGGATCCCTAAGAGGGTCACAGCGATATATGGAAAAAGGGGATAATAATCTATGGAGCCAAACCCATTATACATAAGGCCTAGTGGAAGCAAAAGGCTTGTCTTCAGCACTTGTTCTTTAAGCCAAAATCCAAGCACAGCCGAAGATGCAGTCAGGCCCCAAAGAGTCCATGAGGGCAATTTAAGTAGGAGCGGAGATAAAATCATTGCGACGCCTAAAAAGTGCAGAATACCAAAGCGAACATATTCATCTCTCATAAACACAAAGGTCACCGCGGTGATGACCATGCCAAAGAACAGCACTTTTAGTCCTCTCCTAACGGGAGATCTGCTAAATCCATTTGAAAGACCTGAGGTAAAGATAAATAAAAGAGCGGAGGTTTTTCCGATAGAAAACCAAAACGGGGACTGATAATCAATGCTGACCCCTGCAAACTCCTTCAGGTCATAAACAAAATGAAAAAGCACCATCAGCACAATTGCAACGGCCCTTAAAACATCAATCTCCCCAAAACGAATCTTCAATTCCTTGTTCATTTCCCCACGCTTAATCGCCGGCTAACCGACACCCCATCACCGAACGGTAAAACCGTGGTGGTAAAGTCTGGATTCTCGCAAAGGTCCTGTAGAAATTGGCGCAATCCATTCACCATTCGGTCATATTTTGGTGCAAAATTGCTGCCTGGAACGACCCAGCCACGAAACAGTGCATTGTCCACTACTAGAACGCCTCCTGGTGAAATTAGTGGATAAATAAGATTTAAGTACTCCAAATATTCCCCCTTGGCGGCATCGATGAAAACGAAATCGAACGTTGATTCTAACGTTGGTAAAATTTTACGGGCATCTCCCTCTAAAGCGGTGATAACGTTTTGAAGTCCCGCACGTTCTAGGTATTTAAGGGCTCGAGTAAGTCGGTCTTTATTCATATCAATTGTTGTGACATGCCCTCCGGTCTTTTCTGCCGCACGCCCCAACCAGATTGTAGAATATCCGATTGCCGTCCCGATCTCTAATATAGTCTGTGCATTGCCCATCTGTACGAGTAAGTTGAGAAAATTTCCGACCATCGGCGTCACGACTGGAATTGTTTCCTTTAGAGCTTGCTCTTCCATTTCTCGAAGTAGCGGGTCCCGTTCTCCCAACAATGTTTCAAGATAGCGTTCCATTTCAAATGGGTAAAACAAAACCATCGCTCCTTCTTGTTTGCACAATCAACAATTTTTTCCATTACCTAGTTTACCACAAATAAGGAGGGTCCGCGAGACACGTCCTTGGCCATGCGTTCGTCGCGCCAAACTAGGGCTTTAAACCCTTAATGAAAGTGGGCAGGGTGCCCGGCCAATGCGACATCCTTGTCGCAGGGCCGGCGGGAAACGTCCTGTTTCCCGCCCTGCTTTAAGCAAGTGGGTTTAAAGCCGAGTTTGGCTGCGGCGACCGCAAAGGCGTCGGAGCGTGTGATCGCGGACCCTCCTGGGCAAGGAACACGAGGAGAAGGGGCGAGACCCGACTAGCAACTATGAAAGCAAGCAAGAACGGTCCCCAAGGAGACGGCACATTTCATGTGCACCGTCTTGTATCTGTAATTCTCCGTTCCGTTCCCCAGCCCGGGACGCAGTGTCACACGAGCGCGACGTCTTTACGTAAGCAGTTAGCAAACTCCGTGTAAGCGACCCCTAACGCGGGGCAACTCACAAGGATGTGAGTTGCCGCCACTGCGCCAAGGATGGCGCATTTGGCGGGCACCCCGCTCCCCAGAGACAAGAGCTTACTCGCTAGTTTGCTTCTGCGTCGTATGTACCGAGCGCTGTGTCACACAAGGACTCTCCGTGCTAGATCCACCAACCGGGCGTCCACCATTGTCCCTGCCCCTCGCTCAATCAGCGCTAGTGCTTCCCCTGGGGTCATGGCCGATCGATAAGGTCGATCTTCCGTTAGTGCCGCAAAGATATCTGCAATCGCCATTAAACGGGACCCCTCATCAATTTCTTTCCCTGCCAAAGCAAAGGGATATCCTTTGCCATCGAGACGCTCATGGTGATGGGCAGCCCATTCCGTCATCCGAGTTGGAAAACCTGCCTCCGTCAATAAGCGATGTGTGTAGTATGTATGTGTACGTATGATATCCACCTCAGCGGGGTCAAGTGGCCCGGGTTTATCTAGAATTTTTTTTGGTATAGAAAGTTTACCCAAGTCGTGAAGTAAACCGGCTATATAGATTTCGTGCAGCTTATCCTCCTGCCAACCCAGTCCCCTAGCCAAACGTTCAACGGTTTCGGCCACGGACCGTGAGTGGCGGGCCGTAAACTGACTTTTCTGGTCGATTAAATCGGCAAACGTTGCCGCTAAATCGTCTGTGAATCCAGTTTCTAATTCACGTGTCGCCGGAAGCTTCCACTGTCCACACAAGAGACCTAAAGCGATCTGGAGCAAATCTGGTTGTTCGATATCTAGCCAAAACGCTTCTTTAAGCGCAATTTGTTCAAACGCGGTGGCTACTTCAGGATAAAATATAATTCCGCATTTCTCCCTAACCCATTTTAAAATCTCATCCCGTTCCTGAGGTGGATGCAATCTACGCAGCATCCGTATATCAACCTTATCAGCCAAGGATAAAATTCGCGCCATCAACGGTACTTCTTCAGGGGAAGCACGTAAAGCAGCGTGCATGGGATCAGGAGTTTCATGATGATACTTGATCGCAGCGGCAAGAATTTCTCCCGACGGAAAACGCTCCACCGCTAACGCTCCCTCTATGCAATGTTTTTCTAAAATACGTGGGTCGCCATGATACTTCCGGAAGCAGCCCAGCGCACCAATGTCATGCAACAGCCCCGCAACAGTAACTTGAACTAAATCCTTCTTACTGAGTCCTAAGCACCGCCCCAGACGCATGGCAATATATGCGACACGTTCTCCGTGCCGTTGTCCCAGTGCAAACTGCAAACCCTTTTCGATTTCCTCATCGACTAAACCGAGATCAAGTGCCCGAGAAAAGCTCCACATTCGGCGAATATAGAAGGCATCTTCAAACAATTTACGTTCCCCCAATTAAACTTACTCCGTACAGACGTGCACATGAAATGTGCCGTCTCCGATAAGTCCGACGTTCCGCATTCTAGGCCCGGGACGCAGTGTCACACTGTCGCGACGTCTTTACGTAAGCAATTAGCAAACTCCGTGTAAGCGACCCCACATACGGGGCAGCGCTCAGGAGTGCGCTGCCGCCACTGCGCCAAGGTCCCCTCCCGCCATCCTTGGTTCCGGTGACACTAGACCCTCCATGGTCGTCGGATGGCGCATTTGGCGGGAATCCCGCTCTCCAGAGACAAGAGCTTACTCGCTAGTTTGCTTCTGCGTCGTACATACCGAGCGCGGTGTCACTCAAGTACCCCCATTTGAGCCAAAGACGTTGCCGAATTGGCCACATCCTCGGATGCCGCTCCGATTTGGCCTGCGGTCAAGGCTAAGGCATCAATCTGCTGGGCAATTCCCTGAACTTGCTGGATACTCGCATTAATTGCAGCCATGATTTCTCCAAAACGGCCTACCACTTCCCCCGCCTCTGCTGCAGCACTTTGCATAGCTACCGTCGTCTGAGCAATAGATTGGTTCACAGCCACCGTGTTTTCCTTCGTAATCGTAATCAACGCCGCGATTTCTTTGACAGACTGTTCGGAATGGCTGGCAAGTTTTTTCACTTCCTCCGCAACAACTCCGAAGCCTCGGCCACTATCTCCTGCCCGTGCGGCTTCAATGGCAGCGTTTAAAGCCAAGAGATTCGTTTGGGAAGCAATTCCCTTGATCACATCCGTCACCGAGGCAATGCGCGCAGAGCTAATATCCAGTTCTGCCATTTTGCCTTGCATTTCGGATGTCATACTTGCTAAACGTAAAATTGTCTCTGAGATCATTTGAATTTTTCGGGCACCCTCTTGCGCCAAAGTATCCACCTGTCGGGAGAATTGGGCGGCCTCCGTGGCATTATTCGAAATTCGAGCTGTCGCTGCATTCATTTCTGCAGCGGAGGCCGCTGTTTCTTCCGAAGTCGCAGCCAACGATTGGCTGGCATCACTGACCCTGCGTTGCAAGCTATCAATCTCATTTAAGGCCTGCTCTAATTCAGCTTTTTTGTTGATTTCAGTCATATAGGACTGAATATAACTTGCCATAACGACTTGCTGGTCAAAATTCAAGAGTCTTTGTAGCGCTAAACTGGCACGTATGGCCTGGTCGGTTTTTCTACGATAATGTTTAAAAATCCGTGGTATAATCTCGTCGCATAGAAATTGATTTGCGCTCAGATAGTAAAAAGGGGGTAAATTAATTCGATTATGGGCCTGCCCGATCGTGACTCTCCACTGCATAAACTCATCGTCAATTTTTTTAGGAAAGAGAGAAAGCAGGTATTTCTTCATAGTAATTTTCAACTTTTCTACTGTAGAAAATCGGTCAATAATCGCTTTTAGTCCTGATAGTGTTATGACATGCGCATAGAAATTCTCGATAATCTCTTCTGAATCACGTTCAATGACCGATTGAACCTCTTTCAGCAGGGCCAACTGTTCTTCATCCATTCGCAGTAATCGAACGGATTCTTCTAAGTCAAACTGATGTAATTGAATCAACGGAATTCATCCTCTCTCACATTCTACCGTATTACCCGTCCGCGATCATCTCGTTGAAGTTCAGTCATGAGACGTCTCCTCCCAAACTCTTTGAAGTAATTCTTGTTTAATTTCTATTTTATTTTACTAATTCCTGCCTAAACAACGAAATAAATATAAATACTATGCTTTATAGACAGCAAAAGAGAGCCCCTAGGCTCTCTTTTGTTATTCACTTATCACTATAACTATTCAATTCATACCGCATAAAGGCGTTTTGCTGAAGTTGACTCTTAGTGCTTCATCCGGCGCGACGACGGGTTACACGATGAGAAAATTCATGAAAGAAAGGCTCGACTTCAGTTTCTAACTGTTCCACCGATCCATCTGAAAATACTTCAAAGATTTTAACCTGTCCGTCACCCTTTGTCCACTCGTGACAACATTCTCTACAGTAATATCGTTCACGGCCAATTCTGCCAACCTCACGGGCTCCACATAACGGGCAACCATTCATTCTCATGCCAACTCCTATCAGGGATTTCCGAGATTAACTACATTATACATTAAAATCCTTGACTGGTGATTAAGAATTTGTGAAGCTTTTGTGACCATTTCTTTCTTAGAACCAATAAGCCACAAATATTTATTATACATTACAGAATTATAGGGAATAAGAGATAAGTTTTATGTTTGAAAGGGGCCAAGAAATTTACGCCCTTTTGTACTGTGCTTTTCCAAGGTCATAAAGATTATTTCCCTCATGATCAATAATCACGATGACGGGGAAATCCTTGACAACTAGTCGTCGTACCGCTTCCGGACCCAGTTCAGGATAGGCAATGACTTCGGCCGAAACAATGCGTTTGGCAATCAAGGCACCAGCTCCCCCAATCGCTCCGAAATAGACGGCACCATGTTTCTTCATTGCTTCAATGACTTCCGGGGAACGGAGGCCCTTGCCGATCATACCGGTTAACCCTTCGGCGATCAGCTTCGGCGAGTAGGCATCCATCCGTCCGCTTGTCGTTGGACCAGCAGAACCAATCACCTGACCTGGTTTTGCTGGAGTGGGCCCTACGAAATAGATCATTTGATCTTTCATAGCAAAGGGAAGATCAGTCCCTTGCTCCAGGGCCTCGACCATTTTTTTATGGGCCGCATCGCGACCGGTATAAATCACACCGCTAATTAAGACGTTATCTCCGGCTCTCAAGCCTTTGACTTTATCTTGGGTAAGGGGCGTTTCAAGGTGTATGGCTTCGCTCATTTAATAACCCTCCCTTGCAAGGTAATTTCTTTATGACGCGTCGCATGACAACCAATGTTCACTGCCACCGGCATTCCGGCAATATGCGTGGGATAGACTTCTAAGTTGACGGCGAGTGCCGTCGTTATACCACCAAAGCCTTGGGGACCAATGCCAAGTCGATTCACGCGATCTAATAGCTCTTTCTCAATTTTCGCTAGACGCTCTTCTGGGTTATGTTTTCCCACTTCCCGAAGTAAGCTCTTTTTGGCAAGGAAGGTTGCTTTTTCCATCGTTCCGCCCACACCCACTCCGACAATAATGGGAGGACAAGGGTTTCCGCCCGCACGTTCAACCGTGTCCACCACAAATTGCATCGCACCCTCTAATCCCTCGGAAGGCTTGCACATTTTTAAGCCCCCCATATTTTCGCTGCCGAACCCTTTTGGCGCCACGACCAAATGCAAAGAATCACCGGGGACAATATCATAGTGAATTACCGCTGGCGTGTTATCCCCTGTATTGACCCGCTCAAAAGGATCTTTTACCACTGATTTACGTAAATATCCTAAATCATAGCCACGGCGTACCCCTTCATTGATTGCCTCAGTTAAATCACCACCGACGACATGTAAATCCTGGCCTATTTCAACAAAAAACACCGCCATCCCGGTGTCCTGGCACATGGGGACTCTTTCTTGGTGTGCAATTTCGGCGTTCTCAATGAGCCGTTCCAACACTTCAATCCCTAACGGAGAGCGTTCTTCCTTCAGGGCCTTATGAAATCCCGTCATGATGTCCGAACCCAGATCATAATTTGCGTCTATACAAAGTTTTTCAACCGCTGAAATAATCTCTTCCACAAATAGTTCCTTCATTTTGTCGATTCACTCCTTTAGATTCTTTTCAAGGACTTGTGTGACACTGCGTAGGGCTAGGAACGTGTTACCGGGTACTAAGCCCAGAGGGGTCGCGATCACACGGAAGCGAGGCCTTTGCTGTCGTCGTAGCCAAACTCGGCGAAAGTGTTCTTTCATTGAGGGGCCGAGGACAGGACGTCCGAGGCTGGCAACCAGACAAGGTCCCCTCCCGCCATCCTTGGCTCCGGTGACACTAGACCATCCATGGTCGTCGGATGTCTGATTTGCCAGGAACCCCTTTACTTGCATACAACACTTGAACCCTAGTTTGGCACGACTATCGCATGGCTGAACAAGTGTCTCGGGACCCTCCCATATACTCTTCCAAGAGATGCAGAAAGACAGTTACCCCTAATAGATCTGCACTACCACCAGGACTAATTTTCCGACTTGAAAAGTCTTTATTCATTTCTTCGATTGCTTCTAGACCTTGGATCGTCGCTACTCCACCTATGTCCAGAATTTGCTTCGCCTTTTTCTGAACTTCTTTTAACGTTTCAACAGAATGCCTATGTAAGATCGTGGTATCCTCGCAAAACTGCATAATAGCTAAGAGTGTTTGCACGAGCCGGTGGTTTTGGCTTAACCCGTGATTCTGCTTATAAAATCCGAGAGAGAAGTCAAACACCGTGGGTAGCCCTCTTTGTGCCTCTCCTCGTATCCCCTCTACATTAGAATCCAAAAACAGTCTTTCACCGTTTGTCAGGGCAGGTTTATCAGCATTTCTAAACTCGCTCAGGCTAGAATTAAGGTCTTTCTCTACTAAACCGATGGTCATCTCTTTTATTACGCCTTGCAGGGATGAGAAGCCACTACCCTCGAACATTACTTTTCCTCCAGCAGCACAGCAGATACCCAGTAAGAAGAGCATGCCTTTATGAGTATTTACACCTGAAGTCTTTTGAAACATTTGCTGTTCACCCAGTTTTCCAATCTCCCTCAGTTGACGAAAAATTTTCTGGGGTGTCTTTGAGCTAAAGCCTGCCTCCGTGCAATGAATCAAAGGGTTCATTAGCGAGGTGGCGCTATCTATGAAGGTAAAGTAATCCATGTCTGTATGAGCACCACTCGACGTTTGGGAAACTAGCCCCGGAGACGGAGTGCAGGAAACCTCATAGAGCATTGCCTGTACTGCGAGACTCGCTATATTAATGCTGTGGTCCTTGACGCTACTATTTTCGCCCATACACACTCTTTCTATATTCCCAATATTTTTCTTCAATATATACAATGATCTCCTGTTCACTATGGCGTCTGGATCTAACGCAATGATGGGCATCGTCTTCACAGAGATAACATTTCCTTCTCGGAGATCCCAGTTCCTGCCGACTTATGCTATGCCCCAATTGATTATATACGTCGATATCTAAACATCGGCCAAGACTGTGAGTTTCTTCAAAATCAATGGCGATGGTCTTTAACGCCGAAACTTCTTCCTGAACAACAGCATAGAAGATGGGACCTTCTGCCCCTTGGGTTAAAAGCTTTCCCTTTACCTTATCCCTTAAGATGGTACAAATCATAGCGCTCATATCATGAATCATCGTTATCGTTATATCGTTCGTTTTCTTCAGTCCAGGATAGTTTACCCTCATCACTAAAAGAGGGATGTTATTTTGTTTCAAGAGCTTGTCGATTAAGACAACCCTTTTTTCCCTTGCATCAAGTAGTTCATCAGCGGTGTATTCTTTCATTGTTTAGTGCGGAGAATCACTACTTTTCATTTTCTCCACGATCTCCCTTCCAAGACTTGTATCTAGAAATTCCAGGGTGACTTCAGGCAGAAGATGGTTGAGATGCTGACTATGAACATCTCCAGCCTTTATTAAGTTTCTAACCTGCGATGCACTGATCGCAACATCCCCAAAGGATTTTCTCAGAATTTGTGTCACCTTGACACCATAGGTGGGAAGTACTTTCTTCAGTGCCTCATTGTAAGCCGCCGTCGCTTGGCAATAGGGTTCATCCCCCACATATCTTTGAGTGATATTCAAGGTTTTGCAAAAATACTCACCAAAAATTGAGGCATCTAATTCTGCGTAAGCCCGTAACCTTTCTCCCTTTTCTCTTAAAAAGTAGGAAGGGAAAGTCGCTGAGGAAATAATGTACTCTCCGCTGGGCAATACCTTAACATTTTCCAAATGCGCTACGGCCTTGCAAACGAGTTCATATCTTACTTTGAAGGGAAACAGAGATCGATCTTCCTCAACAATGAACACAAGGACTTCTTGATTGTTCTTCGAAGCTTCCTCTATTAGATAGTAGTGTCCTAAGGTGAAAGGATTGCAATTCATCACTAGGGCTGCTTTTTCGCCACCCCCTATAGCGTATCTAAGTTTCATTGCCTCAATCGCTTGATGGATATCATAAATTCCATTTTCCATAAGAGCAACACCCGCATTGCTATGGATTAATTTGAAATTAAGGGCTGAAAATATACGAGCCTTCGAGGGCTTCGTGAAGATAAAACTGTGGTATATACCTTGACTGAAAAGTTTATCAATCAGTGCTGAAATTAAGATGCTGGCTATTCCTTCACCTGTCAGCTGATCTTTGACCGCAAAGCATTTTAGAATATTTTTTGCTTTGGAACAGGTAGCAATGATCGCCGCTCTTGGCAAACCGCCATCTCTGATGATGATTGTATAATCCACATCTTGATCTAAACTTAAGTTGAAGCCCTGGAGAAAGTTTTCAACTTCTTCTCTTTCCACCCGATCCTTGAGATTTACCTGTTGAGGGTTAACTCCAAACATAGATGCTTTCTCCTTTCGATGAATAAAATGAAATTGCAATTCATTTCATTCATTGGCTTGGTTCCGACGGGGCTAATCGACTGCCCTCACGACATCGATAACGCTACCATCTCGATATTCCACCACAGCGACGATCTTCTCTAAAAGCTGTACGGCCTTTGGTACTCCTGTAATCTTCTCAGCCATGATCTTTAATTCGTCGATGGTCACCAGTGGAAGGTTGGTCATCCTTAGTTTTTCAATTAAATCCATTCTTCTAGGATTGACTGCGATTCCTCGTTCCGTTACAACAACATCAATACTTTCTCCTGGCGTCGTAATCGTTGTGATTTCATTCCTAATCATGGGAACCCTAGACTTTATTAGATTCGTGACGACAATCGAAAGTTTTGAACCGGCCGCAGTATCGCTATGACCCCCTGAACCACCCATGATCATTCCATTTGAACCCGTTGTAACATTCACATTAAATTGGGTATCAATTTCAGTGGCGCCCAGAATCATGATATCTAGGCAATTCACCACCGCACCTTTGGTGTGGGGATTTCCATACATAGAAGCAGACATGGCTTGGTGGGTTTCATTATTTCTATACGAATCGATGGCTTTTAAATCAAAGCATTGAACATCAAAGAGTGTCTTAAAAAGCCCCTGTTCTAACATTTCCACAAGATAGCCAGTGACGCCACCGGAAGCAAAGCTCCCCACGACACCTTCACGCAGCATAATATCTTTAAGCTCCGCGGCAACTGCTAGGGAGGTTCCGCCTGCTCCAGTTTGAAAAGACATGCCATCCTTCACTAAACCGGACGCCTTAATGACCTCAGCCGCCCTTCTAGCGATGATCAGCGCCACTGGATCCTTGGTGATTTTCGTGGTCCCTGAAACGATACCCGCTGGGTCGCCAATCGATTCAACCTGAACAACGTAATCGACAAAGACTTGACTGATTTGAATGGGGCAGGCGGGAAAGGGCACTAAATGATCGGTGATGGCGACCGTTATATCAGCATACTCTGCATCTGAAATAGCATACCCTAACGTGCCGCAGGCAGCGTCCCCATAAACGCCATTGATGTTACCATAGGTATCTGCCGTGGGGGCTGCAATAAAGGCCACATCAATCTGCAAATCCCCACTTTCTATCGCTCTTGCCCGTCCGCCGTGGGTCTGCATTATGGCAGGTTTCTTCAGTTTTCCCTTGGAGATTGCTTCCGCCACGGGGCCCGATATGTAGTTTGCCACAAGACCCGTGACAACACCCTTTTCCATATACTCTACTAAGGGTTCATGAATGGGGAAAATTGAGCTAGCAGCAACTGTTAAGTCCTTGATTCCTCTCTTGGCTAACCCCTCCACGACCCTATTTAGGACATGATCTCCATTTCTTAAGTGATGATGGAACGAAATCGTCATGCCATCTTTGATGTTGAGCTTATCAAAAACCTGCTCTAAGTTGTCTAGTACTTTACGATCAGTGGGGTTCACACTTGTCAGCTTCACTGCCTTCCTAGTCTTTATCTCAGCGTCGCTAAAAGCACCTTGAAAAGGGGTAACCTCTCCATACCCCTCAATATAAGCGGGTAGTTCTCGACCTAATATCGTTTTCATGTTGCTCCACCTTCGTCCCTAATAAGTCCCAACTTAGCACCTTGTTCAACTGTGCGTGTTGCTCTTTTTATGATAGGAGCATCAATCATTTTGCCATCTAATGAGCAGACTCCTTTTCCTTCTTTCTCCGCTTCCTTCATGACTTCCAGGACTCTCAGTGCATGTTTTAGTTCCGCTTCTGTCGGTGCGAAGACAGAATGAATGATCTCAATTTGTCTTGGATTAATGGATGATTTTCCTGTCAGTCCCAAGCTTTTCGCTTTCGCCGTATCCTTGGCAAGTCCCTCGTAATCATTCGTATCTGTAAATGGAGTATCGATAGAATCCACCTTTAAGGCCCGGCAAGCTGTCGCCACCTTATTCCTTGCATAAAAGATTTCTTCGCCCTCTCTGGTTCTACTGACGCCTAAATCTGACGTTAAATCTTCTCCGCCAAGTAAAACACCTACAACCCGCTTGGAAGCTTTGATGACGTCATAAACGGTTGCGAGTCCAATCGCAGTTTCTATTAGAGCGATTATTTTAATGCTACCGGCTAAGTAGCCTTCTTCTTTTTCTATTTTATCCAACATAGTATCCACAAGTTTGATCTCTTCTTCATCCGCCTTCGGAATCAACAAAGTATCCGGTTTAACCCTAGCGATCATATCCACGTCTTGCGGTCCAAATTCCGTATCCAAGGGATTTACCCGAACGACCACTTCAACCTGTGAATAATCAATCGTTTTGATCGCATCTCTCACTAAAATTCTGGCACTATCTTTTTCTGTAAGACTGACTGCATCCTCTAAATCTAGAATAATAGAATCTGCCCCAAGAATCGCGGCATCTTGAAGCATTCCTGGGTTATTACCCGGCATAAAGAGCATTGATCTTCTTAATTTTTCCACTCAAAACCACCTCATTCATATTCAGCTGTGGGGACGCCTATAGGGTTCTAAAATGCTCTTTTTATCGCCGTCTCAACTCTCGCACCAATCGTATAATCTAAAGCGCCCTTGTCTTGAGCTTTAATCGTAATACCCTCGACGCCCATTTCCTTCACCTTATGTAAAATCACTTGCTCAATCACATCTCCGAATTGCTGTAGCACAATACTTTCAAGTTCAAGTTCTACTTTTCCAGATTCATTGGGCATGACCATAATCAAAATATCATTGGACTCAAGTGTTCCCGCTTTGGCAACCTTGGTTATTTTCATTCAAATCACCTCGTTTTAGAGTTCTTATACACTTTGAATAAATGCACAAGGAGTACAAATCCTAGGTAAAGAGCAAAAGCAATTAAGAACCCCCAGAGACCATTCACAATATCTTGGAATTCCATGTGGCCACGACCCGTTAATTTCTGTTCAATTTCTATGGCAAAAACTAGAACGACAAGGACAGTAAAGGTATAAACAAATGAGATCGCAGTTAGGCTGTACCGAACAAGATATTTAAATAACTTATGTACCACTAAAAACAGTACCATTCCCAGAATTCCAATAACCAGAAAATGTAGCTGTTTATCATTAAAGTGCAGACCCAAGCGTTGAGTCAATAGGACTAAGTTGTCGTGGAAATAGTTTACAATGCTCGTCATGATTTTCAGTGCTTTGTTCATTTTCCTGCCTCCTGACTAAAGAATTTAGCGTTACAACACTCACTTGCTTGTTCTCGCAGATCAAACTAAGATTCAAAAGCTTGCTGATGCGAAGGCGGGGTACCCGACAAATCGGACATCCTTGTCCGGTTGCCGGCCGCGTACATCCTTGTACACGGCCCCGCCGTATGAAAGCGCTCTTGAGTCAAGTTTGATAAGCTTCTCGCGGAAACAGGTGCACGCCGCCTCTCATCGTCGTGCTCAGGCAAGGAGGGCCCGCGATCACACGTACGACGCCTTTGCGTTAGTCGTGACCAAATTCACATCACCAACCCGCTTTTCCTGCAGCGCGGGAAACAGGTCCACACCGCCTCCCATCGTCGTTCCCAGGCAAAGAGGGTCCGCGATCACACGTACGACGCCTTTGCGTTAGTCGTAGCCAAACTCGGCTTTAATCTGCTTTCCTAAAGTAGGGCGGAACACAAGGACGTGTTCCGCCGGCCATGCGGCATGGACGCCGCATTGGCCGGGCACCCTGCCCGCTTGCATCAGGGATTAACGCCCTAGTTTGGCACGATGAACGCATGGTCAAGGACGTGTCTCGCGCCCTCCACACAACACCCAATAGCTCCATTAAACTGGGGTTCCTTTGGTATGACAACTTTCTTGCCTGACCCCGACTCCAAAAGTTTGGCTACTGCTCGGTTATGCGCTACACCACCGGTAAAGACCAAAATTTCGCCAGTGAATGTACGTAGAAGTGGCAAGATGCGTTTGATAATCGTAGCGTTAACACCCGCTGCGAGTTGAGCCAACGGAAAACCTTCCACAATCTTACCGATCAACTCGCTTTCCCCAAACACCGCGCACGTCGAGTTTAACTCCACTGGAGCATCCGCATATTGGCCCAGCTCCTCAAGGGACACGTCAAGAATACTCGCCATATTTTCCAAATAGCGTCCCGAAGAGGCCGCACACTTATCATTGGTCATAAAATCAACCATTTTACCCTTTCGGACCTGGATGATTTTACTGTCTTGCCCGCCAAGATCGACCAATGTAAAATCCTTGAGCCCGGTCTGATATATTGCTCCCAGCACATGCGCCTTTAGCTCCGGAATAGCCTCTCCACCGGCAAGTTCCAAAGTATTTCGCCCATAACCAGTGGAAACTAAACGATCTACCACAGGGAGTCCTAAAGCCTCAAAGTCCACGACCAGTTTTTCTCCCTGCTTTTGCCCATACTCACGGTAAAAACGGATCGTATCCAAACTTTCCAAACGGAGGATTTCTAAACCTTCCCCCTCTACCCGCGACTTCATGAGGGCGATCTTCACACTCCGGCTCCCCAAATCAATTCCACAAATCATTTGTCTAGCCATGAGCTGCCCTCCTTTCAAAATGTCCCAAGCGTTTCCGTAACCAACCCTCAGGCACTTGCAGTCTTACGCATACAATCCGACGCCCCTTGGTTCCCCCTAAGTTAGGTCGATGTGTATTTGGAACGTCTCTGTCTGTTTGGTCATGAGCGAATAACCTTTTGAATAATCTTAAAATCTTCTTGGATTAAGCGTATCTCTTTCTCAAATTTTTTTCGCTGTTCTATTTGTCCCCGAAGTATAATCATCTGGCTCTCGTCGGACTTAAGATATTGAGAAACCACTCTTTTTCCCTCGCGACGTACTAGATATGCATATTTTCGGCCCTTTATCATTTTCATTTGAATACTACCTTTAGGCAACTCGTTGAGTTTACTGTTGTACGCAATTTCCATCCTTTTTAATCGTTCATATTCTTCTTCAAGTACTCCCTTAATAATTGACATAGTACTAATCCTCCTATATCTATAGTTTTCAAAATCGCTAACCTTTATCAGCAATTGATTTTAATTATAACCAACAATTATTACATGTATACAATTATGTTGGTTAACTATAGTATAGTATTTTTAACATTTTAAGTCAATTATTTTTTCTGATAGTACTGAACAAGTATCTCTCTGCTCTCTAGTCTCCGAGCATACTCAAAAAAGATTCTAACCTCATTTTACTGCGCGCATCCAACCCCGTTGGATTTTCTCCTTCTAACGTAAGAATTGGGTAATCCAGCTTTTTACGTATAATCAGATCCTCGATCTGGCGATAACAAAAGCTCTGCGTATAGTGAATGATTCCATCTAGTTGACGTCGCTCTGCCTCCCGGGCGATATCCTCAATCCGTTGAAATACTTTATAAGGATACGTGTATAAGCGGTACTGTTCTACGACGTCTTCCGTCTCAAAGGGCATGGAAAACTGTCTCTGAACTTCATTAAAAACGACACGGGCTCCATGTTCTTCCAAAAAATCGTACAGTTCAGGAAAAATAGGTGGAACTCCAATAAAACCAATTCGAAGTTCACGCCCCTTGCCCCTTGATCCTGAACGAACCCGCTTTGAAAAAGGTTCCCGCACGCGCGCCGTTTGAATAAACTCTTCCATCTCTCGAGCAAACCTATCTGGGTCGCCGTTAAAGTCCGAACAAGAAACGAGGTAGAGATGGTTTTCAAATCCGCTCACACGGTTTTCTTCCCAAGTCAGTCGATCAATTTCCCATGCCAAACCTCGAACTTGATCAAGCCGTTTCTTTTGAAAGTTCACACTCTTCCAGTTTGTTCCTAAGGTTTCAATTAACTTGTCCATTTGAAGACGCAGTATGTCGGGATCTCGATCATAGGGAAAAGCAAAAGGAATAATTTCAATTCCTTCCACTTCCCACGTCTCCATCAAGGCATGGGTATTACTGCAATCTCCTTGCGTCACAGCCACAATGCGCTGAATTTCCGGATTATGCAAGGCCGTCGTATATAATCCCTTAATCCAACCACACACATTTCGAGGGTAACCAGCAAGCTCCGCCTCTTCCACTCGACGCATAGCTTCCGGACTTGTAATAAAAATATTGTTTAAATCAACCGGTGTATCACCCGCTGCGTAAATCACTTCAACTGGCACCGTCGTTGTTAACCCGATTTTGCCCATCGTTGCACTCCTTGCTCTTTTCTAAAAGGGTCAGTCCCAAAATGTTAAACAGGGGGCTTAAAGGCCTAGATTATCCAACGCGTTGTCTAAAACATTTTTCGGAGACTGTTTTAACCCTCTCGCTAAAACGGCGAGCGTTCTATTCATCTCATTGGTCACAATCATAAAGCCTTCATCGACACCCATACCAGGTTTCGCGAGCATTTGATCTGGACGAGAAGCTAACGCTACATGGACCGCTGTCCGCGCGCCGCCATCCGTTTCATTGCAGGACCCACCAACATAAGCACCTACCCCAAATTTCTTCGCGTAGAGTACTGCTTCAATGGTATTTTGAATTCCTCCGAGGTCTGGAGTCTTGATTTGAACCATATCAGCTGCCTGTGCATCCACAAACATGACGATATCCTCATATGTGTTGCACCACTCATCTGCCACTATCTCCACATTGACTCCATGAGCCTTCAAAGCAACCCGCAAAGCCTTCAGTTGTTCTATTTGCGCTTTGACACTTCCGGCATCCATTGGTCCTTCAATTCGTAAATGTAGAGGAGACGCGGCCTTTTCCAACTTAGTAAAGTACTCAACCATCCGCTCAATCTTATCTTCAAAGGCAATACCGATCGTGCCGTAAACATCGATGTGCAAGACTGGCCGATAATCATCGCTGCCAAGCGTCATGATCCGATTTCTAAGCCACACCACATAGTCCAGCAGCAGTTCGCCGTTTTTGCCCAGCTTTGTCTCAACATTGTTAATCAACGCGTGTGGTAATACCCCAGCACGTTTAATAATCATCTTATCAGCGTTATCGTAGCGATCATCGCCGCTTTGTGTGAAAATAGGGATGGGTTCAAGAACCAGCGGAAGATCATATTCCTCCAAAATAACTTCTGTCATCGTCTTTTTCTTAGCCTTAGCCACGCCATCAAGAATCGCTTGACTCACTCCATAACGGATCGCAGTATGATAACGCTCCCCATTCGGCCGTTTTGAATGCTCAATAACGTCCACCAAATGGCAGAAGGAATCAAGTTCCTGACCCACTAACTTTGGCGCGATCTCTTCCATAATAATAGGAATAAAATCTTTCGCCAAGAAGAGTGGATCCCGACCACCTGCCCCAGAATATTGAACAGCCGAACAATCTCCCGACGCCACTTGCCCATCTTCTAAAATAAGCATGACAGAAATAGATTCCCCGCGTTGGCGAATCGCTTTAAATCCTGGTGTTTGTGGCTCCCCACAACAAGTAAAGCCGTCCTGAGTCGCTCCGCATTTAATGGCTTTCTGGTCATCAAAGTAAAATCCAGTCAACCCCGGTGAAGCAATAACGTCGATAATTTTCATATTATGCCCTCCTCGATGTTTTTATGAACCAAGGCCTAAATGTAGCACGGATTCGGTTTGCGCAAGCCAGCAAACGTCCCCTAGCTTGCGATGGTAGCGGAAGAACCGTCTCCCCAACCTAAGTCTAATTTGCCCCCAAGAGCTTAGCATCCCGGACTGCTCCTACCTATAGTACCCAGGTAACCGATTACCAAGGAAAGACGTTGTTTGAGACAGAGAGAACGACTAAAGCGAGCAGAACACCAAACTTCACGAAAGCGACCCGGAAAACAGGGCTGAGCACAAGGACGTGCGAAGCCGCCATTGAGCCAAGGATGGCTCATCTGGCGGGAACCTGTTTGGAGGGAAGCGTGAGTGACTAGTTTGGTCTGCCGAGTGCCCGAAGTGAACGGGTCTCAAGCAACGTTATCCCCAGAAACCCCGGTAATCCCCCGACACATGGATGTTAGCTTCTTGGTCGCCCGACGAGCATCCCTTTACCTATTGCATAAATATCATCTATTACCATCTGAAAGGACGGATCTCGTCCCTCATCCCGACCGCGCTTCGCAATGCGCTCACGATGAAATTCTTTGATGGTTTCATTAAATGGAATATTTCCAAAATCCAGCAGTCGCACCGCACCCGTGCTATCGCGGGCCGGGAGAATCTTACCGGAATTATAACGACTCGGAGCGAAGGGGACATCAATGACCCCAGCTTGAAAAGCCCGGACGGCGCCGATCGCGGCATCCCCTTCGCCTAGTTCGAGTACTCGGTCGAGAATCGCCCTAGTTTCGGCCAAAATCATTTCTTCTTCCAAAGCGAGTTCCGGGGTCATGGGCAGGCTTTGATCTTTTAACATGTTAAGGATTTGTTTTGTCGTACGAATCCCTGCTGCATTGGCCTCTTTAGTCGGTATCCCGAGGGCTTCATGTGGGGTTTTAACGATAACTTTTGACGCCTTACCTAAGGCCGCTGCAACAGCACCCCAGGAAATAACCCCATAGGCTTTCGCTTCGTCTTGTGGAAAGCCACCCATCCATTGGTGAAAAACCGTGGTGATCATCACTTTCGGCAAGCCGAGTTTTGCTAAATACTCTTCTGCAAGAACGGGAAGGGTATGCAGGGCTGCGACGTCTTGAATAAGATTACCGCATTGTCCGTACCCGAGTGTCAGGCTTCGAACACCTTGAGAAACGGCCAGGATTGCTTCAATCACAGCAACGGCATGTGAAATGGCGGGTGGAACGAGCGTACCTGTCAAAGGGCCGAACGGCTCGCGATTTATTTTGACCCCTTGCTCCTCGTATAGACCGACCAAGCGGTCCACATACTGCCAGTATTTAATGGTACTCTCTATAGAAACGTCTTTGGAATACGGAATGTTATAAGAAATTCCGCCCCCTTCATAATCCGTATATCCACCGGCGATCGTAATTTCTGCCAGTAAACGGGCATCTGGGGTCCCGTGACGAACTTGAACCGGCACTTGAACACTTTCGACGACTCGCCGGCAGCCTGCAACACCATGATTCACTGCCGGAAATCCATTCAACATGGAACGTCCGATCGATTGGCTTTCTTCAATACCCGCTTGTGCTTCAGTATACCGATTTTGACGGGTATACGAATCAATTGTGGTGGGTAGGAAATCTGCCCCGCCTTCATCTTGAAGGAAACGTAACAACTCAATATGCTCATTGAGCAGGGCCACACCCGCACGCGGTTGAGCAAAGGTAATACCTTTTGCTTTTCCTTCTGCGAGTTTCTCAGCAAATATTTTACTCTTGGGTAAGGCCTTATGGTACGCGACGGCTTCTTCAAAGTTTACATCCTTACCGGTCTCCCATTGTCCTAAGACTTCCTGCCGCTGACGCTGAAACATTTCGGCGTCTATTTTATGGACTGTTAATTCCATGTCTAAACCCCCTATAGTTTGACCACATATTTTTTCATCATCCGAAGTGCCACTTGTGGTGCCACTTCCCTAAGCAGTCCCATCGACGCTAAAATATATTGTTTATCTAGGTAAAATTCTGCCTTTTGTGGTTTAAGTATTGTGGGTTCCTCTGGATTAAAGACCGCTCCTCGGAGAATTTCCGAGGCGTCTTGGTGATGGAGGAGGACGCCGCCCGTCCCGATGACCATCGGCAGCTGTGTCAAATCCTTGCCATGCTGTACATAAGTTGCTCCGAAAGGCGTATAGACCACGTCAATCGTTCCCACATGGCGGTCGACGGCGATACTCACCGCCATTCGCCCCATCGCGACATCGAACTTGGCCTCCTCCTCCGTTTGAGGGATTCGCCAAGGGTCTTCTTTACATAAACCCAGTTGACAGGCCACTTTATCGTCTGTCCAGCCAAGATAGTCAAACAGGCGCCTTCCTGCGGTTTCCACTAACGCTTCTGAACTGTAACGCATTCCTAGGTCACCCTCTACTGTCCGTTTGGCAAACGGTTCCGGTAAACCTTTCAGCATGACGCTCGGTTTGCTTGGGTCACCTTTGGCAATCGAATGTACATCTGTCGTGGCCCCTCCGACATCCACGATCATCAACTCACCCACGCCTCGTTCGGAGCCGTGTCCCTGCGACAGTAATTCTGCCGCGGAGAGCACCGCTGCCGGCGTTGGCATCATAATTCTCTCAAGAAACTCCTCCGCCTTGTCTAATCCTTTCGCCTTGATGATGTGCGTTAAGAACACATCCCGAATCGCCAAACGCGCAGATTCTACTGACAATACACCGAGCTCTGGCATGACATTGTCTGCAACCACCACGGGGTCGTGTCGTTTTCTTAGGATCTCCGCGGCCTGAGCTGAGACGACTTTATTTCCCGCAATCACGACTGGCAGACCGACGGGGAGCGCACAAAGCATTTCTGCGTTTTTCAGGATGACTTCTTTATTGCCGCCGTCCGTTCCTCCAGCTAACAAGAGGATATCCGGTTTAGCCGAGATAATTTTATCGAGATCCTGCGTGGTCAGTTCATAGCTAAAGACTTGAAGCACTCGAGCGCCTGCTCCTAGGGCTGCCCGCCTTGCTGCTTCCGCGGTGAGCTCTTTCACGAGACCACTGGCGATCATCTTAAGGCCACCTGCTGCGCTACTGCAGGCGAGTTTACGGACAAAATTCCACCCTTCCACCGGTTCAGGAATTTGAGCTAAGGCGGCTTTCAATCCCTCCATGATATTGGTTTCAATGGTCGTACCTGCTCGGGCCGTCCCGATGATTTCCTCTCGATCGAGGTCTACAATCGTTACTTTGGTATACGTACTACCAAAATCAATGAGAAGGACTGCTTGCAAGGTCCATTCCCCCTTTAATCTTCCGTAATGCCTAGATCCTTCCGTAAATCTTCAATGGGCGTCTCTGGCATTGTCCCTGGTGGGTAAACTCGATCAAAACCCATCGCCAAGAACCGTTCTTTGACGGAATCAAAGTCCTGTTTTCCGACCACCAAGTTGCCTCCAACATACATTAAGATGTTGCCAATTCCCGTTTCCTGACATTTTTCGCGCAAGCCACGGCAATCCATCTCCCCGTGCCCATACAGAGACGAGACCAGTAAGACGTCGGCATTTGTTTCAATCGCCGAATGAATGAATTCTTCCTGAGTTGCCAGTACGCCAATGTTTATTACTTTAAAGCCCGCTTGGGACAACGCATAGTCCAAAATTCGGTTGCCCACAGCATGAACATCTGAGCCAATTACGCCTAAGACTAAGGTCTTTTGTTCCACAATTAATTCCTCCCGGACGTTTACTACCCGATGTCTAACCGCCACTAAGACTCCCAACCGTCGTCGCTAAGTGGCGCTAAAGCCCCTGGATAAGTTCAGCTAAACTTCAACTGGAGCTAAAACTCCATCTGAAGTAAGTTTCCTTTAATCCCCCAGAGTGACTTGCTCTACAAGGTCGATCGGTTCTTGCAGAAGGGTATTACCGACTTGCCGAAAAAGACCCGGATCCCCACTCACAAAATAGCGGGTTCTCCAATGACTTTTTCCCAATACCAAAGCGGAATTAGCGGCTAATCCAAGAGGGCCTGCATTTTCCAGGTTTTTTGCGGGTCCTGCAAGCCCCGCTTTTTCGCGCTCATCCATTTTTTCGAGCAAGAGTTCTAACTCTCTCACGACCGCCAAAGCAGGGTCCACGATTAAAACATCTTCCCCTAAAATTTCTCGAATGACGGGTTCAAGGAACGGGTAATGCGTACACCCCAAAATAAGAGCATCCACACCGGCTTCCTGTAGTGGGGCCAGATACGTTCGGGCAATTCCTCGCGCTTCTGCAGAGTTAGCCAGTCCGGCCTCAATTAAGGGCACAAAGAGAGGACAACACTGAGCTTTGACTAAAGTAATCGCCTGTTCTCCTTGCTGCCAAGCCTCCCGAAGTACCAAGTCTTCGGGCACGCTCCCTTTTGCCAACGCACGACTCACCCCGGACGCATACGCCTTGCTCCGCACGGTGGTTTCCGTGGCAATCAGCCCGATCCTACCTGCGATTGTTTTTTCAACGGCCAAACGGGCGCCTGGTTCTACCATGCCGATCATCGGGATGTCAAAGCGTTCCCGTAATATCGGAAGCGCGGTTGCCGAACTCGTATTACAGGCCACGACAATCACCTCTGCGCCTTGCCCAATTAAAAAGGTGACAATCTCTTCTCCGAAACGGATCAGCTCTTCACTAGAACGATTACCATAGGGAACCCTCGCCGTATCCCCAAAATAGACAATTCGAATATCAAGCAGTTGTTCCAGAATTTCTTTCATCACCGTTAATCCACCCACACCGGAATCAAACAGACCAATCACGCGTTGCTTTTTCAACGTTTCTCCCCCTTTAATTCAAGTAAAGCACCTTTCAGTAAATTCAAACTTCCGGCATCCGGTTCAAAGCGAAACTCAATACATTCCATGTTTTCCGGAAGTGCTTTTTCTACACGAAGTCGAAGCTTTGGCGCTAGGATTACAGCCCCACATTTTGGCAACTCTTCGCGCAGCTTATCCTCACTGGGCTGGATCAGCGTTTTTATTGTTGGATGCAAACCCGCTTGCTTTAGGGCTGCTATGACTTTTTCCGCAAATGAGTTGCTTTCACAAACCAGTGCCAAATCACGCCCCATGGTCAATTTGGCAATCCGTACAATTGTCTCAAGTTTAGGCTGAAGTGAAATTCCCAAAATGGGGATGGACAATTTATCTAAGAATGTTTTAACTTCGGCCAGGTGGGCCACTCCCGTGACCGCGATATCCATTCCGACCAAACGTTCTTGCGCCCTTGGGGATTCCCCCAGTTCGGAGAGCAAAAAAGGCAGGAGACTCACTCCAAGACCTAGGTTCCAATTGGCATCTGAGAGTTGCTCAGGGTTACTGACAATAAAGGCCACTTTCAATCGGGAAAGGAGATCCTTCTTTTCCATCCCGCGCACATGCACGAAGGATACAAAATCATCAATCGAAAAACCAAGCCCAACCGCTTCTTCCATGGCCACATCAACAATGCGTAAGACCTTCTCTTTCCGACCCTCCTGCTGCATAATCAGTAATGTATCCGCAACAAAAGTTCCTCTGCCCCGCGCCGAACTCAAGATTCCTTCACTCTCAAGTTCTTTATAGGCTTGGCTTACCGTATTTCGGCTGACAGCAATACTTTCAGCCAACTCCCGTTCTGTCGGAAGTTTCGCCCCCGCTGTCCAGACCCCTTGCGTAATTCGGCGCCGAATTTGCTCTTTCAGCTGAATGTAAAAGGGTATACCGCTTTTTCGGTCTAGATCCATCTAAACCCTTCTTCCCAACCCAGCCACTCTTATTAGCAATCAATCCGAGTCTCAATTTATGTCGCCTGTTGGATTGGTCCTTATTGGCATGGTTAATTAGTCCAACTTTCATATAGTACTATATTCGACTCTTTCTCAAATTTACCTGCTTCATCCTTAGTATTTATAAAAATTAGGTTTTTATTTATGATGGGCATAAAAAATAGTGTTTCCTGCTCTAAAATAAAGAACCTGCCACACGTCCGTGACAGATTCTTTCATTTAACTTTATATAAGTCTCTGCATCTCTTGCTTCACAAAGCGCTCAATTTCTAGAGGGTTATCCATTTCCAAAACAGCTTTCGCCACGGTCTGTGCTTTTGCCGACGGAAGTTTACGCACCAAGGCGCGTGCCGGTAAAACCGAGCTAGCGCTCATGCTGAATTCATCGAGACCCAATCCGAGTAAAATTGGGAGTGCGGTTAAGTCGCCAGCCATCTCTCCACACATGGCCACCCGTTTTCCGGCCTTATGAGCTGCCTCAATCACACCCCGAATCAACCGCAACAGAGCAAGATTAAAGGGCTGATACAGATAAGAAACGGTTTCATTCATGCGGTCGGCGGCCATGGTGTACTGAATTAAGTCATTGGTTCCAATGCTAAAGAAATCAACTTCTTTCGCGAAACGGTCAGCCATCACCGCCACAGCCGGTATTTCAACCATAATGCCGACTTCCATGTTCTTGTTAAAAGGGATCTTTTCGGCAAGCAGTTCTTGCTTAACCGCTTCCAGCACTTTATTAGCCCCTCTGAGTTCTTCAAGGGTGGCGATCATAGGGTACATTAGCTTAATATTTCCATAGGCGCTGGCTCTTAAAATCGCTCTAAGCTGCGTTCGGAAGATGTCTGTCCGATCGAGGCAGAGACGAATGGCCCGGTATCCCAGAAAGGGATTCATTTCCTTCGGCATATCAAGATAAGGAAGCGCTTTGTCTCCTCCAATATCCAGTGAGCGAATGACCACAGGATGTTTCCCAAACATCACTGTCACTGCTTTATAGGCTTCAAATTGTTCTTCTTCTGAAGGGAGCTCTTGTCTGCCCATATACAAAAACTCGGTTCGGTACAACCCAATCCCTTCGGCACCATTCTTAACGGCTACCAGGGCATCCTGAGGATTTCCAATGTTGGCTACAAGTTCAACTTGATGCTTATCCGGCGTCATGGACGGTTGAGAAACTAGCTTTTTAAGTTCTTGGCGCTGTGCTTCATAACCAGTCTGTTTTTCCTTGTAGCGCTGGATTAAATCCTCAGAAGGATTTACAAAGACCTTTCCTTCACTTCCGTCGACGATGACGAAGTCTCCAGCCTTCATCTTCTCAACAAGATCCTGAAGCCCCACAACAGCCGGAATCTCCATCGAACGAGCCATGATTGCGGAGTGGGACGTTCTCCCTCCGATATTGGTCACAATACCGACCACCTTGTCCTTGTCTAACTGGGCTGTATCCGAGGGGGTTAAATCATGGGAAAATAAAATCACCTTTTCTGTGATCTCAGATAAAGACTGGGACTTAATCCCCAGTAAATACCGCAGCAACCGGTTAGAAACATCCTTTAAATCGGCCGCGCGTTCCCGAATATATTCATTATCCATGTCTGCAAAAAGCTTGAGGAAACGATCCGTCACTTCCTGTATGGCCCATTCCGCATTCCGTGCTTCCGTACGGATCAGGTCCTTAATCGCTCCACTATATTCTGGATCTTCCAAGACCATGATATGCGCCGCAAAAATCTCCGCTTCATCAGCGCCCATCGTTTGCCTGGTTCTTTCCTTAATCGCCTCAAGTTGTTGGGCGGACTTTCCCAGGGCTTCTTCAAACCGCAGTATTTCCGAGTCCAGGTGATCTTTGGGCACCTCGGATTTTACCACTTCAAGTTGTTGGTCCTGTAGCAGGAAGGCTATCCCCAGGGCATAGCCTGAGGCTGCGCTAATTCCGGTGTATTCCATCTCTACCACCCCTTTATAACTTAAGCTTCTAAAAGTTCGCCAATGGCTTGCATGGCTTCGGCTTCCTTCTCCCCTTCGGTTATGACCACGATTTCTTCATTCGCTTCAATCCCTAACGCGAGTATGCTCATAATACTTTTCGCATTTATCTTTTTATCACCCTTAACCAAGAAAACGTCACAGGGAAACGATCCTGCCTTTTGCACGAGCATCGCTGCTGGCCTAGCATGTAACCCCGAAGGACTTTTTATCTTGAATGTTTTTTCCATGGTTATTCCACCCTCTCCATACTCAAATATAAAGACTTACCTTGATCATAGCTTACTCGGTTGAACAACACAAACCAAGGTTTTCCCTGCCACTGCCAAGCCTTTTTTAAGTTCCAAAGTCTGGCCTTGTAAATTGGTAAACACAATCGGGGTGATCGACGATTTAGCATTGGCCTCAATATAGGGTAAGTCTACCTTCAAGAGCGGCGTTCCTACGTCCACCAAGTCTCCTTCTGTCACTAGCAGCTCAAATCCTTGGCCCTTTAAATTCACGGTATCTAGCCCGATATGAATGAGTACTTCCAGCCCGTCATCACTCACTAACCCTAAGGCATGTTTCGTGGGGAACGTATTATGCACCTTTCCTTTGACGGGAGAGAGCACAAGACCGTCGGAGGGCTTAATGGCAAATCCTTCTCCCATCATCTTCTCTGCAAAAACGGGATCAGGGACTTCTGATAGGTCTATAATTTCCCCGGAAAGGGGTGCCATGATGGATAACTCTTTGCCTTTAGAGATCTTGGGAGACACAGGGTCTGCTTTTGGTGTCACAGGAAGGGTCTGTCCTATCTTTTCTGTAACGTCCGCAACATCTGGAGCCTCTGTGACGCCTGAACGTATAATTTCTTTCATTTCTTCCTTTAATGAGTCAGATTGGGTTCCGAAAATGGCTTGGAAATTTTGTCCCACTTCTAAGACTCCGGAAGCACCTAACTCTTTGAGGGCCCCTTTACTGACCAGTTTTGGATCTTTCACCGTGATCCGGAGACGAGTAATACAGGCATCAAGGGCGGTTAAGTTATCCTTTCCTCCAAACGCTTTAAGGATACTCGAGGCCCTACTCCCTGCAGAAATGGTCTGAGTGTGCGTTTGGAGTTCTTCTAGTTCTTCATCTGATTCACGACCCGGCGTCTTCAGATTCCATTTTCTAATCGCAAACCGAAAAAGGAAGTAGTAAAGAACGCCCAATAATAAACCGAAGGGAATAACCATCCACCCATTCGTTGAGAGCCCGTAATTTAACACATAGTCAATTCCTCCACCAGAGAAGGTATAGCCAGCTCGAACATGAAGTAGATCCATCACAGTGAAGGAAAAGCCTGCTAATATAGCGTGGACAAGAAATAAGGGAGGCGCAACAAACAGGAAGGCGAATTCTATCGGTTCGGTAATTCCTGTTAACATGGAGGTCAGAGCCGCCGAAATCAACAACCCAGATATCACCTTTCGCCGCTCAGGCCTCGCTTCATGAATCATTGCTAACGCTGCTGCCGGTAGGCCAAACATCATGTACGGGAACAGACCCGCCATAAAGCGTCCTGCGGTTTTGTCTCCTGCAAAATAACGTGCCATTTCTCCATGAACCACATGCCCCGTTGTCGGATCCATAAAGCTTCCCATGGTAAAGTAAAAGGGGGTCTGGAAGATGTGATGGAGTCCAAAGGGTATCAACAGGCGCTGGATAAATCCGAAAAAGAACGGACCGGCCGCTGCGTTCATGACCCAATTACTGGCAGCATCAATTCCATGTTGAACAGGCGGCCAAACATAGGCAAACACCACGCCTAGTATTACTGCAGCTACAGCAGTAATAATGGGCACAAAGCGTTTTCCTGAAAAGAACCCCAGCACAGGGTGTAACTTAATGCTATGAAACCGTTTGTACAAAAGGGCGGCCACAAGTCCGATAATAATACCGCCAAACACACCCATATCGATCAAATGTAGCGCACCTGGATACGGAAGCGCCAAATGGAACGCGGTTCCCATGTTGTCTAGGGTCTTTGTTAAGATCAGATAACCAATGACCGCAGCTAACCCAGCAACACCTTCTCCTTCGGCCAAACCGATCGCCACTCCGACTGCGAAGACCAGTGGAAGATTATCAAAGATGACGCCGCCCGCGGACTGTATCACCGGCATATTTAGCAAATCCGGACTTCCGAAACGGAGCAACAAGCCTGCGGCTGGTAAAACGGCAACGGGTGTCATTAAGGCTCGACCGATTTGTTGAAGCACTTGAAAGGCTTTTTTAAACATGACTTCAAACTCCTTTTATTTTTCTACTTATAAATTAAGAATGGGTTGCTTCTTTTCATGCCTCAACCTGTTTTGCATGACAGCTACTTCAATGATGGAAGCAATGGTTCGCCCCGGACGCACCGGCACGATAATTTTTGGAAGATCAATCCCTAAGATTTCGGTGGTTGCAGGAGGGTCTATCCCTAACCGATCATATTCCTTCCCTTCCTGCCATTCTTCCAAGTGAACTATTAAGTGAATGTCTTTCTCATCCCGAACTGAGCTCTCTCCAAACAAGGTTGTGACATCAAGTATTCCCAGACCGCGGACCTCCAGTAAATGCTTGATTCGCTCTGGCGCCCTCCCCCTTATGTGTTCTTCATCGATGCGACGAACTTCTACTGCATCATCCGCAACCAACAGATGACCATTTTTAATTAATTCTAAAGCAACTTCACTTTTACCGATTCCACTTTCACCGGTAATTAGCACACCCACCCCATACACATCCACCAAGCCGCCGTGAAGCAGTGTACTCGGTGCTAAATGATTGGTGAGATAGCGAATGAGTAAGTAAAATAAACGGGTCGTAGAGCGCTCGGTCGTTAACAGCGGAATTTGCCTCTCATTGGCCAGCTCAATTAATTCCTCGGGCACTGGTAATCCGCGGGTCACAATAACACAGGGAACTTCTTCCACCATGACATTGGCGATGTTAACACGCCGCGCGGGCTCTTCCATTTGTTGAATGAGCCCTAGCTCGGTTCTCCCATAAATCTGGATTCGCTTTGGGGTTAAATAAGTTAAGTAGCCTACCAATTCTGCACTCGGCCGCTTAATACTGTAATCTTCAATTTCTTTGGCTAACCCGTCTTGTCCAGCTATAATTCTAAAGTTAAATTCTTCAACCAATTCACGGACGGTAAGCATACTCTGAAGATACCTCATTTCCTCTGAATCATTCAAACATAGTTTCTACATTTAGTTCATAAGACATGTATTGCTTAGTATATACCTTTTCGCTACAATCCGACAAATAAATCGAAATATTTAAACAACGTACGAAAAAGCAGGGAATTTAGCATAATAGCCAAATTCCCTGCTTCGTTTCAATCTAAAAGCGATATTTGAGGATCTAACAACAAAACTCTAGAATTAATTCAACTTACTCGTACCTTAAGGCATCAATAGGATCCATGGCAGCGGCTTTTCTGGCTGGGAAGACTCCGAAGATAATGCCTATTGCCGCTGAGAAGCAGAAGGCCACCAACACAGAGGTTGGGGAGATACTAGTGCTCATCTTTAAGGCTTTGCCTGCAAGGCTAGATCCTCCATAACCAAGGGCAATGCCAATACCTCCCCCCAAGACACTCAGAACAACTGCCTCGATAAGGAACTGCATCAAAATATCCATGCCTTTTGCCCCAATTGCTTTCCGGATTCCGATTTCCCGTGTTCGTTCGGTGACCGAAACGAGCATAATATTCATGATTCCGATTCCTCCAACCAGTAAGGAGATTCCCGCAATCCCACCCAGGAGCATGGTCAAAGTCTGAGTTATTCCTGTCATGGTGGCTAACGTGTCGGCCTGATTTTGTACTGTGAAGTCATCGGCTTTACCAGCTGGGATCTTATGAGCTTTATGCAAAGCTGCTGTAATTTCATCTTGTGCCGTTTTCATAAGGGTGGCTGACGAAGCTGATACCAAGATATTACGCACTGTCTTTTTCCCGATTAAGCGGGCCTGAACAGTTGTGATCGGTGCGGTAATCATATCGTCACTACTTTGAAACCCGGTGGAGCCCGTGGCCGTTGTTACTCCAATAACCTGAAAAGGTACATTATTGACTTTAATCACTTTCCCGATGACTAAAGCATTCGCGTCGCCAAAAAGGTTGGTAACGACGGTCGGTCCAAGGACCGCGACTCTTGCGCTGCTATCCACGTCCTCTTTCGTAATAAAACGCCCGCTGGTTAAGGTAACACTTTTAATGGTGGCATAATCCTGGGTAGTTCCAGTAATACTTGTGGAAGTATTTCCTTTACCAATGACCACTTGCGCATTGGTACTGGAAACCGGGGCGACTGCTTTTATGGCCTCATTAATCTGGATTTTAGAAACATCCGTCATGCTTAGGCTGGTTGAGCTGCCTGCCCCCCCTTTAACGCCACCCGTATTCGACTGTCCCGAACTAATCGTAAGAAGGTTCGAGCCCAAGCCTTGAATCTGTGAGGTGATTGAAGCGGTTGCCCCATTGCCGATTCCAACCATGGCAATGACAGCTGCTACTCCGATAATCATCCCAAGCATGGTTAAGGCTGATCGCAGTTTGTTCGCTCGCAAAGCCCTGAGAGAGACACGGATACTTTCAAAAAAATTCACTTTGCTGCTCCTTCCTCAAGGACCTGTGCTTGGGCCTTACGTGGATTTATTACTTTTTCGTCCCCTTCAATATGGCCGTCACGGAAATGCACAATCCGTTCGGTGAATTGGGCAATTTCGGCTTCGTGCGTCACAATGATAATTGTATTTCCTGACGCGTGTAGTCGCTGAAAGATTGCCATAACTTCTTCGCTAGACCGACTATCTAGGTTTCCAGTGGGCTCATCCGCCAAGATGATTGCTGGTCTTGTGACGAGCGCACGTGCAATGGCTACCCGCTGTTGCTGGCCACCAGAAAGTTCTGCGGGACGGTGATGAATTCGATCGCCAAGGCCGACAGATTCTAACGCTGCAATTGCGCGTGACCGTCTTTCCTTCCCGCCGATCCCGGCATAGAGCATAGGAAGTTCAACATTTTCTACTGCCGTCGTGCGGGCAAGAAGATTAAATCCCTGAAAGACAAATCCAATTTTCCGATTACGGATTACGGCCAAATCATCACCACTGGCTTTCGCCACATCCGTTCCGTCGAGGTAATACTCCCCTTCCGTTGGTGTGTCCAAACAGCCTAGAATGTTCATCATGGTTGATTTACCCGAACCAGAGGGTCCCATTATGGAGACAAACTCATTGGCTCCTACGTGAAGGTTCACCCCGCTTAACGCTGCAACTTGAATATCACCGTTCGCATATATTTTTTTTATTCCTTTAATATCTATCAAATAGTACCCCTCCTGACGTATTCGTCAAAGCAAGTTCAACTTAGTTTCCCCTTGCTCCACCGGTTCCACCGCCACCGCCCATGGCTCTATTGCCACCACCGCCTAAACTAAATCCCGAAGCAGCGTTGGCGGTCGTTGAGGACGAACGAGTACCGATAATGACTTCCTGGCCTACCGTTAAACCACTTTTAATTTCTACATTTGTGCCATCATCTAGACCGACTACCACTGGAGTATATTGACCATTCGCAGCTACATTTGCAGCGTTCTTGGACTGAGTACTCGAGGGCGTGCTTGTACTAGTACTTGAAGCCGCGGGTACCATGACGCCTGTTTGAGTCCCTCTGGTTTTGACCGCTTCACTGGGAACCATTAAAACATTCTTTGCTTCCGCGACAACAATTTTGATATTGGCATTCATGCCTGCTCGAAGCAAGTCACTGGCTTTATCTACCGCAACCGTTACAACAAAGGTCGTAACGTTGGACACGATCGTCCCTTGTACGGCAACGACGCTCACGGTTCCGCTGCTATGCACGTCCGGATATGCATCAAGCGTTACATCCACCGTCTGTCCCACTTTGACTTGTGCAATGTCTGCTTGATCGATCGATGCATTTACCTCAAGATTATTTCCTGCAGGTGTGATGGTAATGATGGATGTTTTAGGGTCTGACTGTTGGTACAGCTGAAGTGGCGCACTGACAACCACTGCATCCATCGGCGCTATGATCGAAGAGCCGAGCACATCGGCCTGTGCACTGGTCAGTTGAATTTGAGCGATGTCTATACTGGACTGTGCCGATTGAAGATCTGCCGATTTAGGGCCCTGTGTTTGCTGTTGCACATCTAATTGGGCTGATGTTACGTCCGCCTGTGCAGATTTTAAATTTGCCTGTGGAAGTGCTAAATCTTTTCCAGCCTGTTGGGCTGCGGTTAAGTCCACCGTGGCTTGAGCCACTTTCGCCTGTAGGCTTGCGAGCGACGCTTGAGCCTTCGCTTTCGTTTGCGCATTAAACGCATCTTTAACAGTCTGAAGTTTAGCCTTAGCGGAGCTCACGCCGGCCTTTGCTTGCAAAACGGCTGTTCCGAGCTTCGTAGAGTCTGTCTTGGCCAGCACTTGCCCCGTTTTTACAACATCTCCTGCCTTGACATTAAGTTCCACGATCTTTCCGTCTTGTTGAAAGGTTAGAGGAATCGCATGGGGGAAATTAACCGTTCCTGTTGCGGTAATCACCTTGTTCACGTCTCCCATTTTAGCTTTCGACATGATATTTGCAGCGACTGCAGGCTTTGCTGTAAAGTGCTTATAGGTCCAATAACCCCCGCCTAACACCACAACGCCTAATACTCCGATGGTAACCCATTTTTTGTTCATGCTTTCTCTCCTTTTCTACATGTGCTCTGTGAACCGAATTATTGGGATATTAATAAATTCTTTGCTAAGAATATCACAGTGTTATGGTTAAACAACGAAGGACATCTTAAGATGTTGTTAAGGTCTTTACATTTGGATTTACTGGTAAGAAGATTCGGAAACAGCTGCCACTACCTTGTTTACTTTCCACTTTAATAAAACCACCGTGCGCCTGGATAAACTCCTTGGCAATGGCCAGACCTAAACCCGTTCCACCGTTTTCACGTTCTCGTGCTTTGTCCACACGGTAAAAACGGTCAAAAATATGCTCAAGTTCTTCCTCTGGAATCCCTTCTCCCGAATCCACCACGGCGACTTGGACCCAACCGCCCGGTCGTGAACTCGTCGCGTTGTTGTCTTCTCTGTTGTTCGCCTCATCCGTTTTTTGTATTTTTTCCCCTTTTCTCCGAAAAACGTTGAGCAAACGATGCGTTGTTTGCTCAGCGATGATACCTACTTCAACAGGTTTTTCCGCCTCTGCTAACAACACTCGAAGCGATCCTCCTGTGGGCGTATGCAAAAGAGCATTGCCGATCAAGTTCACAAACACTTGAGTTAAACGGTCTGGGTCGCCAATCACTTCAGGCACATCTCCTACAACTTCGACCTTCAACCCTCGTTCCTCAAATTCTATCGCGAATTGTTCCGTAATTCTCTCAACGATTTGTCTTAGATTGACTTCCTGCAACGCCATTGGCAATTTACCGGCTTCTGCGAGGCTTAACTGTTGGAGATCCCTCACCAAGCGAATCATTCTCAGCGTCTCATCTTGAATCGGCAGGATGGTTTCTGGTGTTGAAGGAAGTACCCCTTCCTGAATTGATTCTAGTTTCCCGAGAATAACCGCAAGCGGCGTGCGCAGTTCATGGGCAATATCCGCCACCATGTTGCGTCTCACTTCCTCATTACGGGTCAATTGCACCGTCATTCCGTTGAAATCCCGAGCTAAGATTGCAATATCTCCGCTTCCCTTCACCTCAACCCGAGATGAGAGATCCCCTTTTCCCACTTTCCTAACGGCCTCCATGACATGGTTTAACGGTTTCGTAATATGACGCGTCACTAGAAGTCCTAACAGTAACGCCGCTAAGGAAGTGAGAATCAACCCGATGATCATCGCCTGGATAATCGACGTCCCAATGGTTTTTGCCAATTTACTATCCATGGCGAAAGGACGTTGCTCTTGCCAGTAATGTCCCACCGTTTGCCCACCCGCCTTAATTTCCTGCCATTGTTTCACGATTTTGCTGTCTAGCGGAAATTTAGAAAGGGGTAACCCAAGATCTTTATGAGCTGGATCCACAATAACTTTATTTTCTTGGTCAAAGACTAAATAGCGTTGAGTGTCACGGGGCGGGCGTCCAAATTTCTGATCAGGTGCCTCAGGGCCCTCCGTGATTCTCAAAGCATACTCCTGCACGCCCGCCCAGCCCCCATGACCCTCATAGTAAGCACTTAAGAGCTGATTTAAACGTTCTCCAGAGGCTTGCTGCACGTAGGTTTCTGCATGACCTAATAAGGCTTGAGTTGATATTAAAGCGATGCAGGTAAAAACGACCGACATGAAAAAAACCATGCCAATAAGTGCCATGATAAATTTGCGTCTCAAGGTCATAGTCCTTCTCCAAACCGATACCCAACCCCAAACACCGTTTCTACATATTTCGGTTCACTGGGGTTATCTTCTAGTTTCTTACGTAAATTTGAGACATGCGTATCGATGGACCGCTCATAGTAAAGGTACTCCTCACCCATGGCTTGCCTTAATAGTTGAAGCCGACTGTAGACCGTGCCAGGACGAGATGCAAGTAAATGAAGAATATTGAATTCAGTCGGTGTTAGGAAAACCTCCTGCCCGTTTTTCAACACTTTGTGGCTCGTGACGTCGATACTCAGTTCGCCTCGGATCAAGACGGAAGAGGCCGAGTTTTCCTGCACTACCCCGGAGGAGCGTCGTAGCACAGTTTTGATTCTAGCCGCCAGTTCTCGAAGGCTAAAGGGCTTCACAATATAATCATCCGCCCCAAACTCCAGACCAAGGACTCTATCGATTTCCTCTGACTTTGCGGTCAACATAATGATGGGAATTGTGCTCGTTTCACGCAAACGCCTGCACATTTCCAAGCCACTCATCCCGGGAAGCATCCAGTCTAGTAACACGAGATCTGGTTTTTCACGTTCGATAAGTTCCATACCTTCTGTTCCATTGATCGCTGTCAAGACGCTAAATCCTTCCCTCGCGAGGTAGTCTCTAACAAGGGTTAATATTTCTGGTTCATCATCCACCAAGATAATTTTCATTCCCACTCTTATCACTCCCAATTTTACAAAAGGCCTAAGCTGTTGATCATGTCCTCAGTTTAGGCTGTTCATCTCTATGTAATTTAAGTATACCTCTTATTTTTGAGATGTATTTAGGAAAGTTCTCAAGATTTTATGTAGATTAAAGTTATAAAGAAAACTTGGCTAGCGTCAAGCCTCAGCGAAGGCGGTCGCCTTAGTTGCACTTATGCTGCAGAAAGTATATAACAAAAAGTTATACTTTCTGACTAGTATAAATAAAACCCTCGCTTAAAATGTCTTAAGCAAGGGTGATTTCTCATAAATATTGGACCTATTTTAAAGCCATTCGCTGTTCCAAAATTTCCAAACTACGTAACAATTCTACGTATTCTACATCCGTATAATCCTGAAGAACTTCGCCCATAAAGGTTTGACGTTCTGCAATGACCTCATTAAGGACCTCTTTCCCTTCTGGCAGTAAACGCATCCTAACCACCCTACGGTCTTTCTCGTCCCGAACCCGTTCAACCAGCTTCGACCGTTCCATCCGATCCGCTAAGTCAGTCGCCGTACTACATGCGATAAACAAGTGTTTGCATAAATCGCCCATTGTTAATGGCCCAAATTCCCGGATGGTTAAGAGCGCATTAAACTGAAGTGCAGAAATGTCCCTTTCAATCAGAATGGATCGCCCGCGTTTGAATAAAATGGTGTTTGCACGTCTTATTGTCTCTTCTAACTGTTGTGGCAATGCTTTGGTTGGTACCATTTCAACCCCTCCATTCCGTGATAGTCTTATTTTAGCACAACTTACGTTACAACGCTCACCTCATGCTGTCGTGGGCCAAACTAAGGCACAAGCGGTTTCCATGCGAGAAGGCGGGGTACCCGGCAAATCGGACATCCTTGTCCAGTTGCTGGCGGAACACGTCCCTGTGTTCCGCCCCGCTGATACAAGCACCGCTTGAGCCAAGTTTGGCAAGCCACTCCATCAGAGAGGTTCGCTTTTGTAAGCGCGAAGTTGTCGGCTGGGAACGTGCGCGACGTAGGTATGGAGGACGAGGGAACACTCTGTGTTCCGCCTCGTCACGGGCTTGGAATGTGAAACGGCGGAACACGTCCTGTGTTCCACCGCATATACCACTTGAGCCAGTCTTTGTGCCTCTTGCCTCTCCTTCACGTTCCAAGCCCGGAGGGTCCGCGATCACACGCTCCGACGCCTTTGCGGTCGTCGTAGCCAAACTCGGCTTTAATCCTCTTTCTTAAAGGTCCCTTCTCGCCATCCTTGGCTACAGGGACACTCGTCCATCCTTGGACAGCGCTCTAATTCTGAACGGACGTTTCCCGCCGGCAACCGGACACGGTCCCCTCCCGCCATCCTTGGCTCCGGTGACACTAGACCATCACGGCACCTTGCCATCCTTGGCGGTGCTCTAACCTCAAACGTCCTGTTTGAGTCATGGTCGTCGGATGTCCGATTTGCCGGGCACCCTGCCCGCTTGCATTAAGGATTAAAGCCCTAGTTTGGCACGACGACCGCATGGCCAAGGAGGTGTGTCAAGGATCCTCCCTTAGGTGGAACTAGGAGGATAAGTGAAAAGGTTGATCGAGCTAGGTGAATTTGGAACGGCTCCATTGCTGGTATCAGCAGCTGGTGTAACCTGCACGCCGGTCGTTGACTTTGGGCTAATTGGGTTTGTCGTGGCCGTTGTGCCTTTTACCAAACTTGCTTTATTGACCAGCATTGTGGCGTCAAGTGTCCCATATTTAGTCACTGGTTTTCCCTCGATGCGAATCTGCACCTGTTTAATTGTTGAAAATTGAGTCAACGTGTTGACTAGCCCATAAAGAGCGACTTCTGGTGAAACCTTGGAATTAGGCTGTAAAAATTCTTTACTTAAATCTACAATCACTACGTTCTCTTTAATGGAAATATCGAGTAGCGCTGTCGTCGTCGGAACTAAGGCCTGCACCGTCGTTCCTTTTACTGCAGGGCCTTTTAACCACTGAGTCACCGTCTCTCTCCCGAGACTTGCCGTATTCGGCAATGTACGTTGTTCTTTGACTAAATATTTACCCGTTGGGTCCGCAAAGTACAGTACGATCGTCTTGGCTTCTCCTGTTGTCGCTGTCGTTGTCGCAGCTGGAAGAGTCGCGGTTTTAGCCCCACCGATAAAATCTCCAAATGATGTCCCAGTTCCATCCTTATTCACTAACGTCTCTAGTGTCCCACAGCCCCCAAGTAAAAATAGGCTGAAGAGAACAACCCCCATGAGTAAACTGTCTCGCACCCGTAATTTCATACTCTTTGCCCCTTCCCAAGATCTATTCCCCACCAGCCATATTCAGCTCACTTTAAACCTATGCCTTGTCCGTAAAATTAGTACAGGTTCTTTTGTATAAAGCACGGCTTTAAGCCATAAATATGGGTATCGTTAGATATAGAAAGGAGCAACTCATGCACGACATAGTCGACATTTTCTGGATTAGTATGATTGCCGGACTGGCCACAACGTTTGGCAGCCTACTTGTCTTGATGTTTGGTAAGCCACAAGAACGTGTTCTTGCCTCCCTGTTAGCTGGTGCTGGGGGGGTGATGCTTGCAGTCGTAAGCGTCGACCTACTTCCGAACGCTTGGATGATTGGTCCACCACTTCAGGTTGGCATCGGATTTGTCTTAGGCCTTTTCTTCATGTTCCTTGCGGCAAAACGTCTCAACGTCTCGAATAACACGCTACCCTTATCCCGGCGCCAACGTCTCAAAAGAACGGGGCTCCTCATCGCGACCGGAATCGCCTTACATGATATCCCGGAAGGCATGGCCATCGCCGTTAGCCAAGAAGCTGCCCCTGGTCTAGGCCTTCTTATTGCCTTTGCGATCACATTGCACAATCTTCCTGAAGGAATGGCGACTGCGGCGCCTTTAAAAATGGCGGGAATCCGGTGGTGGAAAATTCTTTTCCTCAACATTGGAATCGCCTTTTTCACCCCACTAGGTGCCTTATTCGGGCTCTTTGCGCTCGAAAACGTCCAGAATTCCTTGGCCTTCTTTCTTGCACTTGCTGCAGGTGCGATGACTTTTCTTGTCTTCGCTGAACTAATACCTCTCTCCAGAGAACGGCACCCGCATTACGCCCTGCTTGGCGGAACCTTCGGATTCATCTTTTTTGCGCTCATCAGTCTGCTTAGTCCTTTGTAAGAAGTCACTTTTCGTAGCCAAGACAACCCAAAAAGGACCACTTCTCGGCTTGCGTATGGGTGTCGGGACGCAAAAAATGCAAGTCGGGTACTGTTCCCAACTTGCATTTTAATCCACCTTTTCGTCGTTTCCTAACTCAGAGAGTCCGCGATCACACGCTCCGACGCCTTTGCGATCGTCGTAGCCAAACTCAGCGAAAGTGTTCTTTCATTGAGGGGCCAAGGACAGGACGTCCGAGGCTGGCAACCAGACAAGGAGGTCTGATTTGCCAGGAACCCCTCTACTTGCATACAACACTTGAGCCCTAGTTTGGCACGACGAACGCATGGCCGAGGACGTGTCTCGCGGACTCTCTTATTTAAGCACGCTCGCCGCATAATTTCCCATTGCTATGTACCCTTTGTCATTGGGATACTTCTGATCCGTGGATAACCCGCTTAAGTATTTCTCGTTCGCATCAAACAGCACGGTAGAGAAGTCTAGGATCAAGATATTTTCCTTCTTAGCATAACCTAGTTCCCACTCCCGAGTTTCTTTAATGTTTTGTTGAGCTCCAGGATACCCAAATGGTAAGGCCAGTATGGGGATAATTTGATTTGATTTTGCCTTCTCAACCATTGCTTTAATATTTGTTTGAACATCTTGCAAGGTTACCTCCTGAATTGCATCCCCCATTCCGGCAAAAATGATGACCCGGCCCGGCTTATCTGCCACGACATCCGCGTCGAAGCGTGCAAGAAGGTCTTTTGACGTTTGCATTACTTTCCCTTTATTGATCACCGGAACCTTGAGAACATCCGCCGCTCGCTGAGTCCAAGAATGCGTCGCGTCCAACGGATATCCTAAGGTAAAAGAGTCTCCTAAAGCGACAATTTTTTTATTGCCCGCTGTTTGCGCGGGATTCGTTACCTTTACCTCAGCTCCCGTTGTTCCCGCAGATGATTTTTCCCCCTGCCCCCATAAACCAAAAAATCCAGCGATGAGTACGATAAAAGCAAGTCCAATCGCAGCTTGGATCAAGCGTATTTCCAATCGATATGTACGCATAAAGAAATTCCACCTTTCTTAAAACAGATTCTACACAACCTATCATACACCAGTATGCCTTTCAACGCATATTTTGTATAAGGAATATAGGAGGTGCCCTTATGACTTACATTGCCAAAGCGCGAGAATTGGGGAAGGCCCTGTCTCAAACCCCAGAAATCTTAGAATTAAAAGCTGCAGAAGCTTCCATTATGGCCGATCCTCCGAGCCAAGAAGCCTTTGTGCAGTACCAGGAAAAAGAGCGTGGGTTAGTGACCACTCAAATGCTCAGTAAAGTCGTTCCTGAAAAAGAATCTCTAGCGCTCATTGATCTGAAGATCCGTCTTATGAATAAACATCCACTGATTAAAGCGTATTTTATTCAGCAACAGAAATTTGAAAAAATGATGGCCATGGTAAACTTAACTCTCACTACCGCAATGCATGGCATGCCCTCTGCTGATGATCTTCCGATACCAGAAGAGTTAAAAGGCATGGCCCAACAGATTCTTGACAGAATTGGCGCTGGAGATTCACTGGAAAAGATGCAAATCTCCCCAGAAATGTTAAAAGGGCTTAAACTTCCGCCTGGATTTACTCTGTAATAAAAAGGAAGTGGCATTGCAAGTGCAAGTCAGCGGTTATCAGGGAATTAGCCTCGTTAACGATATCACACATCCCGTGACGTTGATCGCGTTCCTGATCGTCATGATCTTAGGGGTATGGGTAACGATTAGCACTTGGTTTTGATGGAATCCAGAAGAGAAAGGAGCAGCGCCGTGATGAATCAATATGACTGTTCACCCCCGTTGCCGCCCACTCCTTTCTCTTTTTCCATCTTAGTGAGTAGTCCTATTCGGCGTGACTTGCAGTTTAGTCCGGTCAGTGCCATGATTTTACCTTTAGCATCCATTGAACTTCACTTTGCCTCCATGATTATTGTGGGGCTGGATGTGCTCATGTCATTTCTTTTTAAACGAGCCTTGGCTCATCCTCCAAATCTGTCCCGCCCCGTTTCAAATCTTTATCCAGTGACCCTAACCTTGGGGCAACTAAACCAACTTGTGAGTGCAGCTATTAATGGCCAAGTGCCTATGCCTTCACCGGTTTCATCTGTTCCGGGACAAGGCTCTGGCCCTGTCGGTCCGGACGAACCGCTTTTTCCGGATAATTTAAGTGTCTCCTTATTTATTGCGGCTCCGTTTGCACCGTTTGATGGAAGCCCGGATACTTCGTTTAGCGTCCCCTTATTTGAAGTGCCGGGAGCACCCGGCAACTTGCTTATCGCGCTCGGTATCCTCACTGCCCAGTTCTTAGTTGAACGAGCCGGAGTAGGAACTCCCAATGGAACAGGGAACGGAGGGGAACCTGATGCGTTTACTCACTCGATCCCGTAGTTCCGCCTGTCCTGACGCTTTGCAGAGCCCACCTTCCCAACCATGTGGGTGTTCTGACCCCAAGGCCTCAGATACCTGGGATTATGGATTTAAGCGCATTATTCCACAGTCCCCGCCCTTTGGGGCGGGTATTTTGGCGATAACCGTTTTCTTCTTTATTGCCTTTTTCTCTAATGTACTTCTATCACAAATAAACTTGGCGACACTTGGCATTACCGTGACCATAGGAACGTTTGGGATACTTGCCATCATCTTGCTCATTCTATTTCTTTTCTAGAATAGGACCTTTCATTTAGTTGTGTTCTGACTAGCACAATAATGGAGTCGGTAATTCTTACGAATGAATTACCGACTCCTTCTTGATATTACCCTGTGGAAAGATCTTTTTTATTTATTGCCGGGTTCATCTGGGGCAACACCCATTTGGTTCAGAGATTGCAGAAGTTCCGGACTGATCGGAGCAGGCTCTGGACTGGTCGCCGGTTTCTTTCTGCTGTTGATTAATCCAGATATTTTTCCCCAAACAGTCGTTGCCGTATTCTTCATCGGAGTTAGAAAGGTCATCATGCCCATGGGCTCTTTGACTTTTAAAATAATGGGCCCATTCGGTGCTTGCCCAAGCTGCGCTGGATTTTCTACGGAGACTACGACACGACTATAATGATGTAGAGGAACTTGGCTTTGGAAATGAGCCCGATAAACTCCATTTCCCACGGGTCTTAAACCTCCCACCAAAAATCCCGTCTTCCCCTTGTCATCCACCAAATAAGCCGCATACATCCCCGTTTGTCCTTGCCCTAGGAACGTTTGTGGCGCTGGAAGATTGGCAATCAAAAGAAAACTATTGTCTGGTGAGATCGTCGCCACACCATTGCCCATAATCCCTTCTTGTGCGGCTTGCAAAATAAGTTGGCGGGCTGGCGCTTGCTCATAGCCTTGGTTTTGATTATAACCCTGGTTTTGGTTATAGCCTTGGTTTGGGTTATAACCTTGGTTCTGGCTATATCCCTGGTTTGGGTTATACCCTCGGTTTTGATTATAACTCATCGCTTGATTATATCCCCCCTGATTGTACCCTTGCCCCTGTGTGTACATTAAACCTTGATTGTATCCATTCTGTTGTTGGGGGGTAAAGCCCGTGCCTTGATCAGGCGGGGGGGTCTGGTAGGGTATCCCTTGATAAGGCGGTTGCTTTGCGCCTATGAATCCCCCCCTCGAGTTTTGGATTTGCCCATCTTTTTGGAAAAATCCACTTGCTTTCAGTCCTGAACCCAACGTATTGCGAATAGTGCCTGGAGAGTACGCTTGATCTAATTGACTATTAGGTAACTGCATTGGGAATCCTTGCGGTCCCATGGTCTCATAAGGGTCATTTGGCTTATCCCCACCGAATCTCACCATGCTCCCCTCCTTTATTAAATTTTAATGTGACTTTATAACATGATATGATAGTGCAATTAGAAGGGTTCTGAATACGACCTATGACCAACCCAATAATTAAGGAGGCAACCATGCCCGATAAACTCTCCCCGCCACTAACGAACAACCTATCCAGGCGCAACTTTTTACGTGGCATCGGCGGTTTTGTGGCAAACCATTGGGTGCTTTCCACGTTACCCGCTGGGGGTGCTGGGCTTTTGGGTTATGCAAGACACGATACCCTCGCCCTAAAAAGGGAACAGTGGGATTTGTTTTATCCGAATCTACCGGCCGCTTTAGAGGGTAAGACAATCTGCCAGCTCAGTGATTTACATCTAGAAACCCTACAGATCTTGCCTGAACGTATTCAACAGATTGTGATGGCGCAAAAACCGGACCTACTCGTCATTACCGGAGATATCATTTCCACCCGAACGGATTTAGATAAACTAGAAAACTATTTGGGAGGACTTACGGCTACCTACGGAAAATTCGTCGTCATGGGTAACAACGATTACAGCCATCTTTCCAACACGCTTTTCAAACGATATCTTAAACAGTTTCAAAGCTTAGGGTGGACGCCCTTACTGAACGATGCTACTTTTTTGTCAAGCCTCAACCTCTGGATGATCGGGGTCGACGATCCGGCTACCGCTCATGACGATGTGGCGTTGGCCTATCAAAAGGTCCCCCTTGCTTCAACTTCTTCAACTCCGCCTTTTCAGCTTGTCTTAGCCCATTCCACAGATTGTCTCGACGGTGTGGCGGAAAACGGAGCGGATCTTCTGCTTACTGGGCATACCCATGGTGGGCAAATCCGTATTCCAGGACTCCAACCCCTAATCACCAATACCTATCTAGGCGACCGAGGAATATACGAAGGGTATCATGTGATTAACGGTGTGCCTCTTTACATCAACCGTGGCATTGGTGAAAGCGTTATTCCATTACGATTTAATGTTCCCCCAGAAATTGCTTTTTTCACGTTACACAAGGGAGACGCAACGGCGAAACATAGACTTGTGTGACACTGCACTCGGCACTTACGACACAGAGCAAACTAGCCGTATAAGCTCTTGTCTCTAGGGAATGGGGTACCCGCCAAATGCGCCATCCGACGACCATGGATGGTCTAGTGTCACCGGAGCCAAGGATGGCGGGAGGGGACCTTGGCGCAGTGGCGGCAGCGCACGTCCTTGTGCACTGCCCCATATTTGGGGTCGCTTACACGGAGTTTCCTATTCTGCTTTCGTAAAAGACGTCGCGCTCGTGTGACACTGCGTCCCGGGCTTGGTATGGGGTACGTTAGAACGATTCGGGGGACGGTACATTCCCATGCGCACCGTATTGTGTCTGGGGTTGACTTGAATCTATTGTTACAAAAAGCAAAGCTCCCGCAACAAAGTTGCGGGAGCTTTTTAATGAAATTTTCATTGGTTAAATACTAAACGTATGGTTTCCGATCGTTTTGATGACTGGTCGGGTCTTAATCCAATGGTCTGTTGCGAGACGTGGATTGAAGTAGAATATTGCTCCGTTCGTCGGATCCTGGCCAGCTAGTGCAGCGACGGCCGCCTTGTAAGATTGATCAGTGGGGTCTAGTTGAATCTGCTTATCCTCGACTGCTGTAAAGGCGCCTGACTGGTAAACGACTGCCCGTATTGTTTTAGGAAAACGGGGATCTTTCAAGCGATTAAGCACCACCGCACCGACCGCTACTTGCCCCTCAAAGTTTTCCCCTCGCGCTTCTCCATGGATGACACGGGTTAATAGTTCCACATCCTCTTTGGTGACCAAACGTCCCAAACTACGAGAGATAATCTGGCTTTTCCCTTCCTCTACCGAGGACGTTTTTATTGATAGCTTCTCAACGGCAGCTATAGCATTCGGCATCGTATTTATTAAGGAAGAGTCTGGTGCTTCTTGGTTTACAACGATTTCGCTGGTTTGTATTGTTGACTCCTGAAGGGTTTTAATAGAACGCGGGAAAACGGACCCTACTTGAGCAATGCTTCTGCGCAAAGCATTTGCCCACCACGACGTATCAGCTGTATTATCCGACACAATAATAGCTTCAATCTTTGCAGGTTTTTGTTCAGCGACTGTGCCCGGAACCCATAAGGGTTCTCCTTCTCTAATGCTGTTAGCACTTTTTACGTTGTTAAGTTTTACAATTTCATCAACCGTCGTATGATTACTTCGGGCGAGACCCCAAAGGGTTTCTCCATGCTGCACCACGATTTTAACAGACCCATTCATTGAATTGTCCAACGCATTATTGCTTCCTTGCCCGAAGACAGGTAAGGAACTAGCTTGCCATGCAAACAAGCACATCATCCCACATAGGAATATTGTCGGGAATTTCCGACATCGTGGGTGTGGTAATAAAATATAAATCACCTCTTAAGTTTTTAGACTATTTCTAGTCTTTCCCAATTGAGGTGAGTTTTATAACACACGAGGTTAAGGTGCTTGAATCAAAGTTATTCTCGATGTCTCATTTGTCATATTATTACATCAAGCACATACAATGATACTGGCTGAGCAAAGAATCGTATTAGACTTGTCTTTTGCTTTGTCTAACTTGGTAAGTGAGGTGAGGCTGACTGATATGAAGGTTTTATTTAAAAATCTATTATTATCTCTTACTCCCCCCGAAGTAACCCCTCCCAGCGAGGCAGAATGTCTGCTTACGGAGATTGAAGAGGCTAGAGAAAAAATAGAATATGCATGGAACCGCCTAAACTACGCAGACCCGGAATACGTAGAAAGCGCGGTGCTTGAACTCCATTTAGTTGAGAAGCAATATGGGGTTCTGAATAAACGTTATCGTTTAATGCTTGGATTAATGGATCATGACTCCCCCCCCCTTTAATGAAATATAGAGCATCAATCATCCCATCTAAAACGTTATCAAAATCTCTTCCACAATAAGTGCTGTCCCATTCTGCCGACTATTAAAGAATCTAAAAAGTCTTCCTTTAATCATTATGATAGAAGGAAGACTTTTTAGATTCACGCTCTTTATCGTGGTGCCCCAAACTTCGACGTTTTATAGGCAATATGATAGAATAGGTTAAGTGCGTTAATACAGAAAGGAATGATCTTATGCTAAGAGTGCACAAAGTCCATCAGAACACTGATCTCCGCACCGTTGCTGTGGCTGCCCTCGTTGGAGGCCTAGCTGGGGCTGTTGTCGGCCTTATGTTTGCACCCAAGAGCGGGAAAGAATTACGTCAAGGGATTTATAAAAAAGCCGACGACGCCATAGACCACGTCGAGGACGTCACTTCTCAGCATGCAGGGGCATTGAAACAACAGGGTACAGATCTGGTAGATAAAGGAAAGCGATTAGCAGAGGACCTTCAAACCTTTATTCAAGAATCCCTAAAGATGAAAAAATCCGGCTACATTCATATTGCTAAAAATATACAAACAGAAGAGTCGCTCCCGCATGTGCCTGAAATAGACCCGGAAGTACTTATTCAAACGGAAATCCCACTCCAAGAAGAATAAGTTATGGAAAAAAGGAAGCTCCGAACCGCAATTTAGCGGTCTGGAGCTTCCTTTTTTCGGTTACGAATGTCATCCCAAAGCTCGATTACTTGTTTTGCCGCCAGCAGAAAGACTGTAACAAAGCGAAAAGGATTCTTTCTGAGCTCCTCAAGACCAACAGCCGCTTCATTCACTGTCCCACCGACCTGCTCAGTTGTCAGTCTGACAAGGGTTGTCAATGCTTGCACGTCCGAAAGCATATTCGGTAAATGTGCATTAACATTTTGCATCGTCCGCTTTGCCTCTTCCGTCAGTTTGCGTGCCGAGTGCACCCAAAGCATCAACTCAATACCTAACAACCCTAGAATAATGGTCCCGACGAGTATACAAACTTCATAAATCATAAAGTTATCCTCCATTACCATACTTTAGGTTAATATTCGACATGTTACTGCCTTTATCCTTCGACACTCCCCGGAAAATTCATTCCGCACATATAAAGATGCCTTTCAAAGAAAGGCATCTTTATATGTGCGGAATCATCATATCACTAGTATGTTTCATTTATATCGCCCTCCGTGTTGTCATTACATTACCAACGGCATTCATTGTCCCCTCGATATAGCTTACCTTAAACTTGACGTTATCAAGTTCTGCCCCATGCACTAAATTGTTATGTTCTATTGCCTTAACAACCAAATATATTTCATCTTGTCTTGACTCGAATCTGTCGAATCTTGATTCTAAGCCGTCAAACCTTGATTCTAAGCCGTCAAATCTTGATTCTAAACCGTCAAACCTTGATTCTAAGCCGTCAAGCCTTAATTCTAAGCCGTCAAACCTTGATTCTAAGCCGTCAAACCTTGATTCTAGGCCGTCAATTCTTGACTCTAAGCCGTCAAACCTTGATTCTAAACTGTCAAATCTTGATTCTAGGCCATCAAATCTTGATTCTAGGCCGTCAAATTTATTTAGTATGAGCCCTAGAATTTTCTTCATTTCTTCCATCTGTTCACCACCTTACTCTTGCTAAATTATACCATCTTTAGAATGCCCCATCAAGACAAATCGTTCTCTAATAAGAGAGGAAAAGGTGAACAATTCACCTTTTCCTCTTCCGTAATAAAGTTTCCTTTATCCGATGACTAAGTGCCACTAAACTTCTGATTTATAAGTTTAAGTGCAAGTGGCTCTAAGGCCCTGGATAAGTTCAGCTATACATTCAGCGGAAGTTGAAACTCCCTCTAATGCAAGTTTCCTTTACCCGTTTCTTTTATTGTCCCGACCGCGTTGTGCTCCGGCTGCGCCTCCACGAACATCGGTGCCTTTTCTTCTAGCCCAAGTGTCCGTCTTTTGGCCATAGCCATCTCGGTTATAATTCCCTTGTTGAGGCCTAGCATTATTCCCCATACTTCTTCCACGCATCGGCGCGGATTCCGTTAAATGAACTTGCACGGCTTCAGGTTCCTTGGTAATGATTTTCAATGCAGCGGACAAAAGCGTTACTGAGTCATGTTCAGCGAGTAACTCTTCTGCTACGCCTTTATATTTCTCAATATCTTCTTCTGCGATTACTCTCAGAATTTCCGTCATTGTTAATCGTTGTTGACCTTCCACTGCCTCAATGATCGTAGGAATAGGCTTACGTACGATTCTCCGCTTAATAACCTGTTCGATGAGTCTTAGCATACCCATTTCCCGAGGTGTGACTAGCGTGATGGCTAAGCCTGATTTTCCTGCACGACCGGTTCGGCCGACACGGTGGACATAACTTTCCGGATCTTGTGGGATATCAAAGTTAAAGACGTGTGTCACGCCTGTAATATCTAGTCCCCGAGCAGCCACATCAGTTGCGACCAGCACTTCGATCGTGCCATCTTTAAACTGACGCAAGACACTGTCTCTCTTGCTCTGGGTTAAGTCTCCATGAATTCCTTCCGCTGAGTAACCACGCTTGCTCAGTGCCTCTGAAAGTTCATCCACGCGACGCTTGGTTCGAGCAAAAACGATGGCCAAGTCCGGTGATTGTATGTCTAGAATGCGGGATAACACATCAAATTTCAGTCGTTCTGATACTTCCACATAGTGTTGCTCAGTATCGGATACTGTGACGCCCATCGCCTTAATACTAATCAGTTCTGGTTCTTTCATAAACCGCTGAGCAATATTTTGAATTTGTCTAGGCATGGTTGCCGAAAACAGCAAGGTTTGACGTTCCTCTGGAATCTCTTTGAGAATCGTTTCAATATCGTCCAAAAAGCCCATGTTCAGCATTTCATCCGCTTCATCTAATACAAGGATCTTAATATCGTTCAGGCGAATCGTCTTTCTCCGCATATGGTCCATTAAACGTCCTGGCGTGGCAACAATAATATGAGGGCGTTTTTTCAGGGCCCTGATCTGCCAGTCGATTCCTTGTCCACCATAAATGGGCAAAGCGTGAATGCGTTTGAACTGCCCAATTTTGTTTAATTCCTCAGCTACTTGAACTGCTAGTTCCCGAGTTGGCGCTAAAACGATCCCTTGAACATGTTCCGCCTGCTCCATGATTCTTTCTACTAAAGGAATCCCATAAGCAGCTGTTTTTCCTGTGCCGGTTTGAGCCTGTCCAATTAAATCCCGTCCCTGCATTGCAGAAGGAATTGTCTTTTCTTGAATCGGTGTTGTTTCTTCAAACCCCATGTTGATGATTGATTTAATCACGAGTTCACTGAGTCCCAGATCTGTAAATGTAGCCAATACTTTCATTCTCCTTTGTTTGTCTTATTATATTATTAAGTTTTCCAAATGCGTCTCTATCTATTAACTGCGCAGAAAATGTTTCAATCACTGCGGAAACAGACTATGTCACGATCGCGCGTGAGGTTCGCCAACGGGCAAAAAGACGCTTGTGGCACCCAACTATATATTATACCACACTTGGATTAGGATTAATACAAAAATAATCAGCAAGTCGCACTTTGTAAAATGCCAGTAGATATTATTATTTCTGCTTGCGCAACCCTACTCGCCGTATTATATTTGTTAGTGGTATTGTATCCCAATTTTACATTTTAGAAACCAAATGTGGTAAAGATAGGATTTGGGCATATATTTAACCGTATTTTTGATTTTGGAGGGAAAACCATTGAATTCATTTATTCGCTTTTCCATGAAAAATGTTGGGGTTATTTTTCTGGCTATGATTGCCATCCTTGCAGCAGGTTTATATTCTTCATTTACGATGAAAATGGAAGAGATGCCAAACGTGGATATTCCTTATTTGACGGCTATTGTCGTATACCCTGGAGCTACACCCGACCAAGTCTTGGAAGATGTGGGAAAACCGATGGAACAAGCGTTTTCCGGACTAAAGAATGTTAAGAATCTCTATGTGAGTGCTGGGTCGGATTATGTAGCAGCAACTCTTGAATTTAACCTGAACCAATCAATGGAGGAAGCGGAAAAAGATGTGAACAGCGCTTTAGCCACAATAAAGCTACCTGAAGGCGCTCAAAAGCCTAAGATAGTTAAAGAAGGCCCTACTGCCGTGGCCCTCTACACGTTTAGTGTGACGGCCAATACGGATCAGGCGACGATACAGGAGTACATAAATGATCACATCAAACCTCTCTTTTCCAGTATTCAGGGTATTTCCTCTGTTGATGTGAAGGGGATGTCCCTGAAAAAGCTGTTTATTCGAGTCGATCCGGATAAATTAAAGAAAGAAAAGATGACGCTTGAACAAGTCAAGCAAATGCTTTTAGCCAACAATATCTCAATACCAGCAGGTCAGCTGACCGTCGATGACAAGACCTTAAATCTCCAGGTCGGAACTAAAACTCAGTCCTTAGAGGACCTTAAAAAGGTTGAACTCGTCGCCATTGACCAAGACATGAGTGGAATTACGGATGCCTTCAAGTCGGTCGGAGAAGGGTTCACTGCAGTTGGGTCAACGGTCGGAAAGTTAGGACAAGGGGTCGGTACATTAACCGGCGGTCAAATGCTTCTCCAAGGGCAAATACAGATTATGCAGGGGATTAATGGATTATCTGCGGCAATGTTTGGGGATCAAGCCAGTCTCAAAGAGCTTCAGTTTTCAGGCAAGGCCAAACCGGGGGAAATTGAGGGCTTAAATCAAAAGATTCAAGCAGAACAAGCTCAGATCATGGAGCTTCAGACTAAAATGACGGACCTTCAGGCCCAAGTTAAGGCCTCAGGAACGACGATGTCTGAACAGTTGAAAGGTTTAGGTGGGAAGACTTCCTCTTCGACCACAGCGAGTAACGGCTCTTCAGCGACTGTGGGTTTAAAAATACGCACCATCCCATTGTCCGATATTGCAGAGGTTACCTATGCCCCTGAGAAGGATCTCGTCGTGACGCGCTTAAATGGGAAACCTGCGGTCATCACAGATATAAAGAATCAGCCAGGTACGAATGCGGTAGAAGTTGTCAACCAGGTCCAAGAAAAGCTTAAAGGGGTCATTTTACCGAGTGGGTATCAATTAACCCTACTCCATGATGCATCAGTACAAATCAAGAAGTCTGTCAGTAATATGGTGAAAGAATCCATGCTAGGCGCCTTATTCGCAATGCTGGTGACGTTTCTATTCCTGCGTAATTGGCGTTCCACGATTGTTGCAATTCTAGCGATCCCTTTATCTATCTTCGCCTCGTTAATTGTCTTGAAATGGCTAGGTTATAGCTTAAACATCATGACCTTGGCCGGAATGGCGGTAGCCGTCGGGAGAGTTGTCGATGATTCCATCGTCGTGATCGAGAACATTTACCGACGAATTCGCATGAGCGAAGAACGGACCTCTCAGCTGATCATTGAAGCGACAAGCGAAGTGGGTAAGGCGGTTACGTTTTCTACCATTACAACCATCGCTGTGTTTGGACCGCTTTCGTTTGTGCCAGGCATTGTGGGTAAATTCTTCGTTCCGTTCGCGGTCAGCGTCGTGATTGCTCTGGTCTTTTCTCTATTAGTCGCCATCTGTGTTGTCCCCTTACTCTCTCGTTTGCTGCTACTTCGCATGGAACACCACGAATATCGCGAGAATGGCCTACAAAAGAGGTATCGATCCATGTTGGCATGGTCTTTGGAACATAAGTTAGTTGTATCCTTCATGGCACTGCTTTTATTTGTGGGGTCGTTGGCCCTCATTACAAAAATCCCTCAGAATTTTATGCCTTCAGAAAAGACGGTATCTTATGGTCTTAAAATGACCTTACCCATCGGGACAACGTCCGCAAAGTCAAATGATTTGGCTTTGCGGGTAGAACAACAATTGAGTAGCCGACCTGATGTCAAATATTATCAAACTCACGTCAGTGCCAATAGCATTGACATGCAGTTGGAGCTCTCTGATACCGTTAAGCAAGAAGACACGAAGCAATTTGAAAAAGACATGCGTGCTTTCACGGATCAGCTCGGACCCGACATTCGGTCCTCGCTGTCTCCCCAAGGCTTAACCTCGGGAATTGGGTTTGTCATGGTGTTAAATGGCGCTGATATCAAAACCTTGAAAGAATCGGGTGACATGATCGTGGCAGCGATTAAAGGGGTCCCCGGACTGGCAGATGTCAGTACTAATCTCTCGTCTGTCCAACCTCAGATTTCCGTTCAGGTGAATTCGGAGGCTGCGGCTCAAAAAGGGCTTTATCCGGCGATGGTCGCCATGAATGTGAGAGAAATGATTAGTGGCGATTCGGTGATGAATGTCAACATGAATGGCCGCACAACGGATGTTAATCTAGGCTTGAAAGTGAATGAGTTTAGTTCCTTGGATGCTATTCGCAATCAAATGGTCACGTCGATGACTGGACAACAAGTTAAAATTGGGGATGTCGCAACCGTCAGTGAGCAACCCGGCCCGACCTCCATTCAACGCTTAAATCAACAAGAGTATGTCTCTATCAACGGTCAATTCACCTCTGATAACTCCTCAGGTGTTCAAAAGGAAGTTGAAAAACGCATCAAGCCCCTTAATCTCCCCAGCGGGGTCACTTACACCTTTGAAGGTGAAAGTAAAGAAATCGGAGAAGGCTTCAAAAATATTGGGTACGCTATGGCGATTGCAATTCTCCTAGTCTATGTGGTGATGCTGATTGGTTTTGGAGAAATGATCGCACCTTTTGCCATTCTCTTTTCATTACCGTTTATCTTTGTCGGTGGATTATGGGGGCTTTTCCTCTTTAAGCAAGCTTTGGGTATGCCTGCTATGGTGGGTTTCTTAATGCTCATTGGTATTGTCGTCACCAATGCCATTGTGTTTATGGATCGTGCCATGCAAAATCGGACAGAGGGTATGCCCATCAAGCAAGCGCTTGTCGAAGCTGGTGTCACACGAATTCGTCCGATTCTAATGACCGCTTTGGCAACCGTGGGGGCTTTACTCCCCTTAGCCATTTCCAGCGAAGGTGGTATCGTTTCCCGCTCCCTAGCGATTGTCGTCATCGCAGGTCTCACAACGTCCACAATTCTCACGCTAGTCATCGTTCCTGTCGCATATCTGGCCCTAGATTCTCTACGCTTGCGTGTGTTAGGTGTTAAGAAAGGGGATTCAACACTTTCGTAGAGTAGGTAACGATGGACCTTATTCTTGAACAAGAAAGTACTTTTATGAAATTATTATCTCTAAATAAGAGAACCCCTGATATGCGGGTTCTCTTATTTTATTTATCTCAATAAACATTATTTAATTAAATCTTATTATTTTGTATATTAACATTAGCGGTCTAGTTCAGGCGACTAAGATTATGCATGCAGTACGCATGATAAAATCCAGACTTACAAGATTCCTAAAAAAGGGTTTTATTGGGTTGTTGACGAATTATAGACAATTATAATCATGAATTTTGGCATCTAATAATTTTCATTTAGTTAACATCATCAAGTCCAGGGTTGTTCATGGGTTCTATTTTTGGTGTGCCGAAATAATAGTTTAAATATGCACTTGTAAGGGGGATAAAATGTTAAGAAGTATCTTGAATGTCATCCTAGGTCTCGCAGAAGTAATCACTATTATCGTCTTTGCCATGGCTTATGGAATTACATGCATATTCATTGGTTGGCTTCCTGATTTTACATTTAATACTTGGATACTTATAACTGGTTCCTTCTGCCTTATCATTCTCTTTCTTAGTGTTGGATTGTGGCGTTTTACGTCCTATAAAGAAGCCATTCATGGTTGGATATTATTGCCTGGAATTATTGTGGGCAAGGTTTGGATTTCTACTAGTGAAGATAGATCTCTTGATACTTTGCTTAGAGGATCGATTGTTGTCAGTCTTTTATTTATCTTTCTTGTTCTGGTTGAGGCGATACGAACTTATTCTGTTACAAAGTTACCTACGATTAAAATGCTCCTCTAGAAACAGAAAAAGCCTAAATTAATAGAGAATTAGACATAAGCAAAAAGCTCATCCACTTTTGAACGCCCCAAAAGCAGATAAGCTTTTTGCCTATCTAAAGTTCTTTTATTAAGTTTTAAAGATAATCCGTCAAATCATATATAAACCAGTTCTACACTTGATTCCTGTGCTAGTTCAACCACTTCAGCTACAATCCTCCCGTATATAGCGACGATCTTCTCGCCATAGCTAACACCACGTACGGCCCAGTGCAATTTGGACAGCTTCCCCACTTTACTAAATCAGAACAAGGAGCAAAGGAACAAGGATCTGCTTAGGCCTACCAACTGACAACGGCTGTAATGAAGCGCAGGGTAGTTAGAACAAAATCAGAAACATTACCACAAAAAAACTTATATTATGATGTAGTATTTTTAACTATGGACAGTCAAATGTGAGGTATGCTTTTACCAACTTTAACCGCAATAAGGTATAAATTTGATTGCTCTATTTTGGAAATGAACATGAATAAGCAGCCGCTAGGCTGCTTATTCATGTTCTTCAAAGTTTTATAGGGCTGCTTGAATCGCGATAAATACATTATTAATAGAATAAGGATTTACTGTTTGTGGTGTTGCTGTAACTCCTGCTTTAACCGCTGCAATGGCAGCAGCTTGTTCCGCGGGAGTAGCTGCTATGAAATTAGTAATAGTTCCCCAGTTAGCTATGAAAATAGGCTCAACGTTTCCTTTCACAGTACCATCGGGTGCAAAATATCCTCTGTATTGACCATGAGCAAGGTATGTCGCTTTCATCGCTGTAACATCAGCAATTGTTTCAGTACCTGAAGCAACCTTTGTTGAGAATGCCAATTTATTGGTTTCATATACAACTCCAGCATTGAATGCCGCTTGAATTTGTCCAATCGTTGTATACGTTATTCTTCCATAGACTGTTTGAGAGTCAATAACATATTGTGCTACGGATCCTTGCCTGTTTTGAGCAACAAAGTTGGCTTCTTTATAGTCTCCAGTTATGTTAATTCCTAATGCCACACTATTTGCTTCTAAAGCCGCCTTCATAGCAACTTTAGTTGGATTAGCAGCATTTACTGCGTCGATTGCCTCTTGAGCTGTTGCAGAATTGGTAAATTTCTTCACAGTATCAACAGTCACAACCTTATCTCCACCCAGTGCAACAACTACTGCATGATCAGCGAGTTGCGAACCAACGTAAGCTGCAACGGCATCCCCACCAATAGCAGTGTCCGTTAGAACGATAGGAGCATTAGCTTGGGCAGCTAACTTTGAAGCAATAAGAGCGTCCACATAGTGTTCATTTGTCCCGTTAGCAACATAGGCTTTGTCATAGCTATAAGCGAGTTTCTCGAGCACTTCTTTATTAGTAGCATAGCGATCTGAACCAGCGAGGCTCTCTACATCAGCAATTCGTTTTACTCTTTGGACTCCACCGACCGTGTACTTATTACCAACTAATTTAGCGGAAGCAGGAAGGCTTCCATCAGGATTAGTTACTAAGATCGAGTAGTTATGAGCTGCAGCAAAGGAAGAGACTGACAAGGCGTCCGCCAAACCTTCAAAGCCAACTACGAAGGTACCTTCAGGGCTGGTGAGTTCAGCAGAAATCTTAGCCGCTGTTTCAATACGAGTAGCACCTTTGATCGCAATAACTTCTGTAATACCAGATATAGCTTTCACTTGAGCAACGACTGCTTCGTCGATTGCTCCGACTACATATACTTTCGTGACCTTCAGCTTAATTAGTTCAGCTTTGGTATCGACATTCAGCGTGTTGCCCTCCGTCAATAAGATAGGAGAATTCTTTCCAGCTAATGGTGCTGCTGCTAAGGCATCCACCAAGTGAGCATTTTCAGATGGGGCTAGGATTACTATTGTGGGAGTTTGGAACTGTTCAGCTACATCAATAGCCGTTCCAATTCTTGTGGTACCCTGCAGTCGATCTGTCGTTACCCCTGTTGCTGCCAATACATTGAACGGGGCCAAAGTAACAGCCATACCCATAATGGCTAAGGTCGCTAAGGCTTTTTTAGTCTTTCTCATGATGTCATTTTCCCCTCTCGTCTTTTGGATATCTCTCTTATAAATCTGTTCTACATAGCAACGAGTATTCCTGCATGAAATTCAATAAATTTAGTAATATTTGTTAGATTTTACTCATATTTGAAATAATATGTCATAATTGTAATTGCCCTGACAAAAATGAAAATAATATTAGTAAGAAATAAAATTTATTATCTAGCATCGCCGATTCTGGTTTCAGAGCCTTCTATTTCTCGGGCCGAACCGTTTGTAGGGCTTTATCATAGTCGGCCTGTGCTTTTTGCCTAGCTGTTGAGTCGACATTAGGAAGTTGGAGCACTGCCCAAAACCATTCATGGCCACCTGGACATCGTCCATGGTCTTAGCACTGTTCAACCGAGTCTCTCCATAGTCTGTGACCCGCTGAGCGGCCAAGATTAATTCAGTAGCAAAAATTTGCTTTTCTGCCCCCGTCAGGGCATTGTAGCCCGTGGCAAGTACCCTAGAGAATAAATTGCCGTAGAACTGGCATAGTTATACCAGTAATCTCCATTTGCTAGTTTGGTAGCTGATCCCGTCCACTCAGGAGGCGGGTGGGATTAGATCTCCAAAATGGAATGGAGTCGGAGTGCTCCAAGGAGTGCTGTCGTAACTGGGTGGCAAACTTTCAGGTAAGGTTGTAACATCCCAAGGAGTTGTCTGATATATTTGGGTAAATGGGGGGTTATAATTCTGCCCCATCAATTGGTAAATTCTATCCTGGTAAGCAACGATGCTATGGCTTTTAGCATAGTTTGGGTTGTTCCTAGCGCTCCAACCGTTATATGCCCAGACCGCAAAATACCAGTTCTCAAGCTTATTCCTGTCTCCATCTCCAATTTTCGGAACCGTCTGCCATTTTTGATTCAGGATCCGGGCACCCTCGGAGATGTTATAGTCATAGTCCGTTTTGAGCCTGTCAATATAAGCTAGTTGAGCAGAAGTGCGTGCTGGTGCTGCAACAATAACCTTATTCACAGTATTATCAGTAACCACCTGATCTCCGCCAAGTGCAACTACTACTGCGGCACTAGCCAGTTTTGCACCTATGCTAGCTGCAGTGGCATCTCCGCCAGTAGCCGTGTCTGTCAGAACAATCGGAGCACCGGCTGAGGCTGCTAAGGACGAAGCAATGAGAGAGTCTACTAAGTGTGCATTTGTCCCATTAGCAACATAGGCTCTGTTATAGCTGTAAGCGAGCGTGTTGAGCACTACTTTGTTAGTTGCATATCGATCTGACCCAGCGAGGCTAGCTACACCTGGGATCGTGTTTACTCTTTCCACGCCACCGACGGTATATACTTTACCTACTTTATTAGCAGTACCAGGAAGGCTTCCATCAGGATTAGTGACTAAGATTGAGTAGTTATTAGCTGCTGCATAAGAAGCTACTGACAAGGCATCAGGCAAGCCATTATAGCCAACTACGAACGTGCCTGCAGGGCCGGTGAGTTGATCAGAAATTAAAGCCGCAGTTTCAATACGAGTAGGGCCTTTGATAGGTATAACTTCTGTAACTCCAGATATGGCCTTCACTTGCTCGACGACAGCTGCGTCGATCGCTCCGACTACATATACCTTCGTTACCTTCAGTTTCATCAGTTCATCTTTAGTAGCAGGACTCAGTGTATTGTTATCGGTCAATAAGATAGGAGATTTTTTTCCAGCCAATGGCGCTGCCGCTAAAGCATCCACCAAGTTAGCATTTGCAGATGGAGCTAGAATCGCAGTTGTAGCGGAGACGAATTTTTCTGCTACTTTAATAGAAGTTTCGATTCTTTCTTTACCATAAATCCGATCCTTCGTCACGCCTCTAGCATAGTCCGAAATCTGCATTAGCCCGATACCTATACCGTCATATCCAATAAGCGGACTACCGTCGAGGTTAAATTGACGCCAAGTTGATTCTTGCCATGTAATCGCTTTCAGCACAACTGGAGGGATATTGTAATGTCGCGCCCAATAGGTTACCTGATTGCTGATATCTGCTTGCGTGGGCGAAGTAGCTGCGAAAGCATTAAACGGAATGCTACTAAACATTAATAGAGTTAAAAGAAAAAGGGCTAAACTTTTGTTAACCCATTTTTTCATATTCTTCAAATAAAATCCTCCTCAAAATTGAGTATTTCGCATAAGACTATAACCCCTTATAAGTTAAAATACCCTGATAGATTCCCGTCGCAGCTTTCATTCGGAAACTATCATTCGCCAGTAATTGTTCCTCCGTTGGATTGGAGGTAAAAGCGACTTCAACTAAAACGGCAGGCATTTTAGTGTGGTTTAAAACGGTAAAATCGCCATCTTTTACTCCACGATCAGTGCGTCCTATATTTTGGACAACCTTATCCTGAATTGCCTTCGCCAACTTGTAACTCTCAGCCTCAGTGTGGAATTCATTAAACGAGTTAGAGTAGTAGGTCTCAGTACCATGGGACTCAGGCGTCCAGGCATTACTGTGAATACTGATGAAGAGTGTTGCGTTTAACGCATTGGCCGTATTGACGCGCGACCATAAATCATCGTGTTTGTTATAAGGACTTGCCGGTGAGCCGTCACCATTTCGCGTGAGATAGACTTGAGCACCCGCCGCGCGTAACAGGGTTGTTAATTTTAGTGCTATTGCCCAATTATTGTCCTTTTCCTTCGTGCCGGCTGGTCCTACCGCGCCTGGATCTGGGGTACCATGTCCTGGATCGACCACAATGATTTGATCCCCCAAGAGACCAACGGGTTTCCCTTCTAGGGTCCTTGAGACGCCCGTGGAAACAACGCTTGTTCCGCCCAAGATACAGATTGTCTGTATGGGATTGGTTTGTGTAGCCGCTGAACTTAAGACTGAGGTGGTGGTAGCAGGAAGTGATGTTGCTTTGGTTAAGAAGAGAGGGGCACCCGTTTTGGCAGCCAAAGCTGCTCCGACCATGGCATCGGCGAATACCTCCCCAGAAGCAATATAGGCTGTTGAAGAAGAGTACGTCGCCTGGGCATATCGGTAAATATTGGCGGCTGTGTCATAGCGGTCAACCCCTCCAATACGCTTTTCAACCGATATATTGTTCAGCGTGCTGTCGGGTACGGCCGTTGTCCCTCCGACGACGAGAACATGGGTCGGGTTCCGTTGACTATAGACTTGACGGATCGGTTCTGGAATTCCTCTAGCCTGGGTTAAAAGAAGCGGAATTTGTTTAATCCCAGCGTAAGGAGCGCTCACCAGTGCGTCCGGAAAATTATCTCCATTGACAAAGATAACAGTATCACTGGGGATTTTCTTGGCAATCATGGCAGAGGTTTCATAGCGGTCTTTTCCTCCAATGCGTTCCACTTCGAGGCCGGGTTTCTCCAGACTCTTAGCTAGGGCGCTCGATATAAGAGCTTCTCCGCCCAAAATGACGATATGGGTCGGGTTCAAGCGTTTTAGTTCTGTGCTAACACGGGGATCTAAGGTCTTACCGTCTGTCAGGAGAATCGGAGCGTCAAGTTGTCTGGCCAACGGGGTCGCGGATAGTGCATCCGGGTAAGCTTTTAGCTCACTAAGGATGACAGTATTGGCAGTTTTTTTCCAACCCTCATTTGAAACCTCGATAGCCGTGGCAACCCGGTCAACCCCCCCTAAGCGATCTGTGTTCAGGGCAAGCGGTGCTGCACTGGCAATTCCTGCGTAAAATCCACTGATAACAATCGTGGCAAAGAGTAATTTAATGAGCTTCCTCTTCATTGATGACACTCCTTAAGGTCCATTTAAGCAAAGCTAAATCCCCGCTTCTCTTTTACCTTTTCTACATAAAAGTACAAAGTCCTTTAGCTAAATGAGGTAAATATCTTTTTAAAGATGAATTGAGTCGAAAGTCCTAGTTATAGGGTCTAACGGTTCATTAATTAAAGCAGGGACAAAGTTCCTTAACTGCATCAGGCACTGGCTCGTCCGATGTGCCAGCATATAAGAAATAAGCCTCTCAAATTCCTAGCAGTGGGAATTCAAGAGACTTATTTTTTCAGTTTAGCAAGCCATGGAGTCATATTACGTGTTGTCTAGATAAAAGTGTTCTGCCGTAACTAGGGAAATATAGCTCTACTCTACTTTAATCAACTTTTTCAGTATTACGCACTGCTGTTAAGTAGCCCGTTAATATCCATAAGTAGGGATCTTCCAAGAATCGGCCTTCCCCCTGAGCACTAATGAAAATTGCTGTAATAGCTAGAACCACAAAAATTTCCCAGTAATAACGTTTTGTGTCCAGAAAATGCTGACTAGCGTATTTAAGGCGTTTGCATGTGCGGGGAAGTCCTCCATACAGATATACGAAAAAGACTGCAAGGACACCTAGCCCTACAATCCCCAGCTCTGCAGCAGTAGTAATCAGGGCTGTATGGGAAAGATTCACCCCTAGTCCTACAGAAGCATATGTTGTTAGCATTGCATGTTGATATCCTGCTAGTCCTATTCCTTGCACGGGATGATGTGTAAACATGTGTACCCCGGAAGTGATCAAATAACGCCTATCTGTAGATGCCGCCCCAAAGTTCTGCGTTAATTCAAGGACACGCACAAGAAGCTCATGATTGAGTAGAATACTCATCCCTGATAATGCAAAAACTCCCAAGATAGAAAAAATTACGGCTCGCCGGGGAACTAACACCCCAAGACCTATCGCTATGATAATCATGGCGATCCAACCCATTCTTGACCCAGTTCCCACAAGTGCCGCCAACTGAAGCGCTAAGGCCACTACGCCCATTATCCGCCCCTTTCTGGTCGCATTGGGTATCAACATAGCTGTGGCGAGACAACCGATCAGAAGAAAACGCGCGTATATGTTGACGTCTACAAACGTTGCATTAATCCGATTGTACTGGAGATAAGTTTCCCCTAACCAGATGTAGTGTTTACTCACTAGCTCATAAACACCGATACCTGCTAAGAAGGAAGAAACAGCTGAGAATGCTATGGGTACCATGGCAAACCCATCTCGACGTTTAACAAGGTCGTAAACAGCCGCACCTAAGACCCAAAGAAGTGCTAATCGAGCGACACCAACTATCGTCATTAGCCTATCTATAGACCATATTATCGAGAATGTCCCCCAGACGATATAACTCCCTAAGGCAATAAATAATGGCGAACGCAAGGTCTCTACGAAATGATCGCGGGCACTTTTAAGGCTGTGATTCGCGCTCGTTGACCTTAGAAGGCTATAAATAAAATAGGCAATGACCGCCAAGGTAAGAATTCGGCCAAAGTAAATAACACCGACAAATCCACCAAATTTGTCTAACATGAGCAAGTGAGGGAACCAGGTTCTAGAGATCTCTAAAGGTAGGCATAAAATTAGAAGGGGAAGCAAATAGTGTGAGTTCTTCCACCCCCAACCGACAACCAGAATGGTCACCAAAAATACAACCCACAACAAGCTCATCCCTCCCTCATTCCACATAAATTTGTTCAACACACAAGTAACTCTTACTATAGTACTAAACTATTACTTGCTTATCCTTTTGATCCTGAAAGTTTGCTGGCTACTGCTTTTTTTGCCGTCTTATGGAAGCTGGGAATGACTGACTGCAATAATTCGATGACTTCATCTCGCGTTAAATAACTGCCACGTTCTCGAACAATATGCGTTAGTTCTTCAAGAAGTTTGATGTCAATAACAGACGGTTTAGCAACAAAAATCCGACTGTGTTTCGTTGAGGTGATGCCTTCTTCAGCCGTTAATAATTCCTCATAAAGTTTTTCTCCTGGCCGAATCCCTGTGAATTGTATCTTAATATCGATGTCCGGTTTGAAGCCCGAAAGCCGGATTAAGTCTTTTGCAAGATCCACGATCTTAACAGGCTTGCCCATATCCAAAATAAATATTTCTCCACCTTTGGCCATGGCCCCTGCTTGAATGACCAATTGAGCAGCCTCTGGAATCGTCATAAAATAGCGCACCATATCAGGATGGGTAACCGTTACTGGACCTCCTTTGGCAATCTGTCTCTTAAACGTGGGTATGACACTTCCGCTGCTACCTAAGACATTTCCGAACCGAACGGCTACAAACTTAGTTTGCGAACGAAGATCTAGGCTTTGAATCAGCATCTCTACGGTTCGCTTGGTTGCTCCCATAACACTGGTTGGGTTAACCGCCTTATCTGTGGAGATTGAAACAAAGATTTTTACTCTTGTTTTGTCGGCTGCTTCCGCCAGATTTTGTGTACCAATGACATTGTTTTTCAAGGCTTCTTCAGGATTTCGTTCCATTAGAGGGACATGTTTATGAGCTGCAGCGTGGAAGACGACTCCTGGCCTATATCTTTCAAAAATCAGGTTCACTTTCTGTCTGTCTTTAATATCCAAGATTTCTGTTATATAGTCGATCCCGGGATGCTCGTCACGTAGCTCCTGTTCGATCTCAAAGATACTATTTTCTCCATGTCCAAGCAAGACAAGCTTCCCTGGATTAAACCTGGCAATCTGACGACAAATTTCTGAGCCAATAGAGCCACCGGCGCCTGTGATGAACACTGTCTCTCCTGCAACATAGCTTGCTACTTCTTCTAAATCTACGCAAACTGCGTCGCGACCCAGTAAATCTTCCACTTGAATTTGGCGAATAGGGTTGACACTGATGTCACCACTAATGATGTCATACACACCAGGCATTATCTTTAGGTCGACCCCAGAATGTTCACAGATTTCCACGATCTCCCGAACCGATTCACCTGAGGCTGAGGGCATAGCTATAATGACCTCATCAATATTATGGCCTTTTACAACTCGACCAATATCCTTACGCGAGCCTAGAACTGGTATTCCAAGCAGCTGCAACTTTTGCTTCGAATGGTTATCATCAATAAATCCAATAGGGCGTCCATCCCGATAATTCCGATTTTTCAACTCACGTACTGCTAATACTCCGGCATCGCCTGCTCCTACAATAAGCACCTGCTTCTGCGAGCCAGGAACATGGCGGTCAAACGCATTTTCTTGTAAGATGCGCCAAATAAACCGTGAACCTCCTATTAAAAAGACCATTGCAAGCCATAGTAACATTGCGGCTGTGTGAGGCAATCTGAACGGATGAGTGGATGCCAGAGCGACGCCATAAAAATAGACCACTGCCGCCGTTCCGCCCGTCCCAACAGTTACTGCGTAAACTATGGAGAGCAATTCCCCTGTGCTCGCATACTGCCAAATCCGATTATATAAGCCAAAAACATAAAAAACCGCGATATATAAAATAGTTGCGGCTATGGCTGTATTGTAATACGTTTGATAATACTCTAACGGGATACCTTCTTGGAATCGCAAATAAAAACTACCGAAAGCTGCCAGGTTGATTAACATAGCGTCAATCAGCATTAAAATCAATGTCCGTTTACGAAATAACACATAGCTCAGCCCCTTCTCAATCAAACCAGTCCTTGAACTTACCGTTCTAAATTTTACTACAACTTTCATATATTTACAACTATTACAATGAAAGCTGACATTTACTGTCGTATAATTATTTTGGCCTATCTTGATGCTAATATACGCTGGATATGCGGTAATTTTATGATTTCTTTTCATCATTAGCCTATACCCATTTGCAAGAAGGATAAAAGCTAGACTAGCACTAGCGCGAGCAGTCACGAAGACATTGGACGAACACCAACGTCATCCGTGGCTCATTAGATACTAAAAACATCCGGCGTTGTCGCCATGAATCTAAAAAGATGACTCCTGTAAGGAATCATCTTTTTAATCACATAATTTATCACGGTAGTTCACAAATGTTTATTGTACTGGACTCTCTCCTGTAATCATCCAACGTGAACTCTGTTTCAGCATATTCACTCTTGCCTGCACGTTTTGTTCATGTTCTTCCCCGATGGCCGCCCTATCTGCCAAGCTGTAATCCTTTGCCTTGTAATGGTAATTCACTCGAAGTGTTGCCGTATTTGCATTTGAGCTTTCCACGTCAACCTGGTCAAAGGTTATTTGAGTGACATCTAAGCCGATGCCTTGAACTAAGAATTCTTCCGCTCGTTTGGCATGCTTCTCTAATAGTTCCCCAGTGTAGCCTTTGGCTAGTTCCAGACGAAAGGCGTTTACGTCCGCTGATTTCCAGGCTCCGAAGAAAATACCGATATCTTGTTTATAGTCTGCTACGATTTGTAGCTGAGCCTGGTTTAAGATGGGCGCTGGATTAGCGCCATTCAACACTGCGTCAGGATTGTAAAGAGCATCCGCTACTGTGTTATCGGCGGGTGGGGTTTGCGTTGAGTCACTAACTACGCCGCTCACAGTTTTAACATTGTCCTGACCCCTTAACTTCGAGATAAAAGATCCCGAGGAACTCGGATTCGCCAGAACAGACACACCTAGGGTTCCAACTATTACGCCAAGACCTAACGCCAGAGCTCCAAATAACAAATTCATTTTACGCATAAGACCACAATCTCCTTCAACTGGTTTATTATATTACTAGCTTGACCAGTGTCAGAAGATTTTAGACATCAATTGTTACACGAACACGAGGTGGTTGCACTATACCAAGACAAAGAGCAAGGCCTGTCCCTATAGGGCAGGCCTTGCTCTTTATATTCAGTTCTACAACTAAATCGTTATTCAACCTCTTACAAGGTCACACATTACTTAACTTAGTTGTCTATTCAGTTATCTAATCCCAATGAATCAATAAAATCATTCCTCTGACTTCATATAACAATATATTTTAAACTAGGCTATTGATGTTCTAATACTAAGCATTAGTTTGCTTACTATTAGATTTATTCTAACGATTATAAGTACAAGGCCATCGTGCACCTGCTAAACAATTCAGGGTCAAATTCTAGCACATACAATACTGCAGTTAAGTTACATCTCATTCCTACGATCAATACGTTAGCTTAGGGGTCTGAATTATGTTCTTTTGGTTGCAAACGGCGTCGCTCCGTAGATTTTTGAACTTAGGTCGTTACGCATAATGTGCGTGTCCATATCATGGATTGCTTGGTGGAACTGTTCAATCCGAGTTTTATCCTTTGAGTCAAAAGCGTCGATTCCGCTGTTCAAAAGCACATCCAGGTAACTTGTGAATGTGACTGCTTTGGAAGCGTTCGCTTCATTTTTAATCTGCTTGTCCAAGAGCGTTTTATGGAACACGATATATTTCTTGATGTCTGCCTCATTCATTTGCGGACCCGCGGCCGGCCCAAAGAGAAGGCCATCTACGTATTGGTGAATGTTCCACACTGTACCAAATGCTAATGATTTGGCATCATTGCTTAAGGCGGCCTCACCAAAAGACGCAGCAACAGACGGTGCCAGGTCTATGAGTGTATTATCCGGTTCCCTGTATTTATTTTTGGAACTTGTGTCTGCCTGGGGAGGTGCCGTGATGGTTGTGGATGGTGTAGCTGCAGGCTGCACCGTTCCATTTGGCGTTGTAGCTTTTGCTCCGGCGGCTACAACTGGATCTACGACTGGGGATTGAATCACGACCTGTTCAGTGATGGTACTTTGCGGACCAAAAACCTTCCAGACGCTTGGGCCATAAACCCCCGCTGCAACAACAGCACCGGCCAAAACTAACGTGCCGGCTATGGTCACTATCCTCTTTTTGTCCATAGGTATCAGTGGTCTCATTGGTCTCTTCCCTCCTCGAATTTCATTTAATGCTCTGTAAGCATCTTACCAATTATTAGGAGAAAAGAGTGTCGTTATTGCTGTAGAGCTTGGACTATTTTCCGTCATCTGATGCCAGATATCTCAAAACTAGGCTGTCTGTCCATAAATTTCGCGAAGATGAAGCAGCATGTCCCAAATATATTTCAGTCTCACACTTTGTCATTTTCTGCTTCTCGTACTATTATCCGGAGATAATTCATGAGATCCTCCGAAAGATCTCCCCGGCGCAAGGCATAATCGATGGTCGCTTCCACAAAGCCCAACTTATCTCCCACGTCATATCTCCGGCCTTCAAACTCATAAGCAAGGATTTCTTGATATCGGCCCAGTTCCTTTATTCCATCGGTAAGCTGTATCTCCCCACCTTTGCCCGGTGGAAGAACGCTCAAAATATCAAAGATGTCCGGATTCAAAATATAACGTCCCATGATGGCTAAGTGAGTTTCCGGCGCATCTTCCGGACGTGGTTTCTCCACCATATTCTTGGCACGATAAAGCCTATCGGCAAACTTTTCTCCATCCACAATCCCGTATTTGGACGTATCTTGGAGAGGCACTTCCTGTACGCCTACGATACTGGCGCCATAGCGCTCGTATTGATTCATCATTTGGCGCAAAGCAGGTACTTCGGAATAGATGACATCGTCCCCTAAGAGGACTGCAAACGGTTCATCACCAATAAATTTTCGAGCACTATAGATTGCATGACCCAATCCTAAGGCTTCTTTTTGCCTGACATAATATATATCTGCCATCTGGGCGATATCCTGTACCAAATCAAGAAGTTCGTCTTTTTCGTTTCTCTCTAGAAAAACCTCTAGTTCCACCGAACGGTCAAAGTGGTCTTCGATGGCGCGCTTATTGCGCCCTGTAACAATGATAATGTCCTCGATCCCTGATTTAATCGCTTCTTCCACAATGTATTGGATCGTCGGCTTATCCACTATAGGCAGCATTTCTTTCGGTTGAGCTTTTGTTGCTGGCAAAAACCGCGTTCCTAGTCCTGCCGCTGGAATAATCGCTTTACGAATTTTACGCATTTTTTACTCCCCTTCTATCCTACAACAATTCAGTTGATTGATTGACATCGTTTAATTCACTTATCATTTTACACTTAACCGAATTATTTGGCAAAATTTATTTGAATTATATGTAAAAAGAATAAATAATGTCATTATTAAGATTTTCTAATGTTTATAAGTAATGTGATAATCCCTATACTTCCAATTCGTATAAAAGGGGGGTGTAACAAAACTCATTTAAAGTTCTGTTACACCCCTGTAGCCTTGCTTACTGTCGCTTATTTCTTGGTTTCCTTCGGCTGTTCAGACTTTTCTTGGACCTGGTCAACTAGACCATATTCTTTGGCTTCTTCTGCCGTCATATAGTAGTCGCGTTCAGTATCCTTCTCAATCTTCTCCAAAGGTTGGCCGGTTTTCTCTGAGAGGATTTTGTTCATCTTAGCCCTGGTTCGGAGCAGGTGTCTAGTGTGAATCTCAATTTCGGTTGCTTGACCTGAGAGTCCATGCCCACCAATTAATGGCTGGTGAATTAGGATTTCTGAATTAGGCAGTGCGACCCGCTTGCCTTTTGCGCCCGCGGTAAGGAGGAACGCCCCCATGCTGGCTGCCATCCCAATACAAATCGTACGAACATCCGAGCGTATATACTGCATGGTGTCATAAATAGCCATACCCGCTGTGATCGAGCCGCCAGGACTGTTAATATACAGATTGATATCTTTTTCAGGATCGTCTGCTTCAAGGAAAAGCATTTGTGCTACCACTAGATTGGACACATCATCATCGATTGGTCCACCTAGGAAAATAATTCGATCCTTAAGAAGACGAGAGTATATATCGTAGGAACGCTCCCCACGACTTGTTTGTTCTACAACCATTGGAACGAGATAACCCATTTATAATTCCCCCTATTCATCTTTATTCATGAGTACTGCAATAAACCTATTGTAGTCTGACCGATTTAACTATATTTTATTACAAAGGTCAGTTAAGGTCAAATCCATTACCCTAAAAAATCTCTCTGTATTTTTTATAAATTCTCTGCAATTTTCTCATTATCCTTCTTTTGATCTGTGAAAAGAGTTATTCAAACTTTCTTCGACGTACAAAATTTCTTAACGCTAACTCGTCATCTGGAATATACTGGATTATACATCCACGGAAAGGTGGTCGTTCAAACGTGGACTATTATGGAACTTATCCCCAGAACCCGGGGCTTATGCGGGGGTTCAAACCCTCTATCCCTAACGCCCAGTATTATGTACCTCCCTGCACACCGCTCGCTGCCTTGAACCCGCCACTCAAACTTGGCTATTGGGAGTTAATATCTCCCGCGCTTTTTGGAGCAGCTGGCGCGCTTTTCCTAAGCCTTTTCTCGGACTGTGATCATTTATTGGAACGCTGTGGCGGGACTCTTTTTAAACTCGCACTCGTTTCCTATACTATTGTTGCCACAGTGGCAGTTTCCTTCGCAATATCTCATGTCTTAGCGAATTCTAAATCCCCGTATGATCATCTAATCAATCCTATTGGAGGAGCCCTTGTCACAATTATCTTATTTTTTGCCGCAGACTATCTTCTCCTCTTCCGGTTTTTTCCTTCCAGCTTCAAGGGAGATGTGGGGGATAACTTTTGGGCCCAACTTTTCACGTTTATATATTTAAGCATTACTAGTCTAGCCACTGCCAATTTAGGAGACATCATGCCCGATAATATAACGGCACGTGCCTTAATTGCCACTGAAATAGCATTTAACCTGTTTACACTGGCTACTGCAATCCAGCTTCTCCTCGTTCAAAAGAGTTAAGTCAGGGACCATTGACGACAAAGGCTTTTCAGAGCCCCCTGAGGAAGGGGGCTCTGGCTTATTTCAAAAGTATTTTTGGTGCTAATCTTCCTAACTAGAATAATTAAAAGTGAGGCCCACCAGGGGGCCTCACTTTTTTCGACTTAGTTTGATTATTTGCCCTTTATAAGGCTTGTTCTCCGGTAGCTCCCGTTCTTATCGTAATAGCATTTTCCACGGTAGAGACGAAAATCTTTCCGTCTCCGATCTCGCCAGTTCGGGCTTCATTCGTAATAACCTGGATAACCTCTTCCACAAATTCATCCATAACGACGATTTCGATCTTCACCTTAGGAATTAGATGTACAGTATATTCCGTGCCCCGATAGATCTGGGTATTCCCCTTCTGTTTTCCGCACCCAATGACTTGAGTCACTGTCAAGCCGGTAACCCCGTGACTGCTCAACGCATCTTTGACACTGTCTAGCTTTCCTGGACGGATAATCGCCTCAATTTTCTTCATATTATAAACCCCTCCCAATCAATATAGCCTATGCCTCGCCGTATTCTTAATTTAAGGTGTCCTTGCTTGACTAATACTATGCTCAGACGAATTCCGAATAAGCCCTCTCTCCGTGCAACGATAGATCCAAACCATTTGATTCTTCTTCTTCACTAACACGAAGTTTCATGAACAGACTAATTGCTTTCAAAATGATGAACGACGCCGTCACGGTAAACACGATTGTCACTATAACGCTCACCGCCTGAATGCCCAAGAGTGACGCATTCCCGTAGAACAATCCATCATTGCCGGCCGGATTAATGCTCTTGGTCGCGAAGATCCCTGTTGCCAAGGCTCCCCAAGTTCCACCAATCCCGTGACATCCAAAAGCGTCCAAAGCATCATCATATCCCAGTTTGGCTTTTACTACACCAATGGCTAGATAACAAACTGCACCGCCAACTAAACCGATAAATAAGGCAGACATTGGAGTTACGAATCCTGCACCTGGGGTTATGGCGACTAATCCAGCCACTGCACCACTGGCTGTACCAAGCATCGTGGATTTTCCTCTGTGTATGCGCTCTACCACTGCCCACGCAATTGCTGCTGCAGCCGCTGCTGTATTTGTATTCACAAAAGCCATACCCGCTAAGCCGTTCGCACCCAAGGCACTGCCTGCATTAAACCCAAACCAGCCAAACCACAGCAGACCTGCTCCTAAAACGGTCATTGGAACATGATGCGGCGCCATTGATTCTTTCCCCAATCCTTTGCGTTTGCCGAGCACCAAGGCCACGATTAACGCGGAGTAACCAGAACTAATATGAACCACGTTTCCTCCAGCAAAGTCTAACGCTCCAAGCGTTCTTAAGAAACCACCGACACCCCAGACCCAGTGGGCCAAAGGATCATATACAAAGGTCGCCCATAACAGCATGAAGACAACAAAGGCAGGAAAACGCATCCGTTCTGCGATAGAACCGCTTATTAAAGCGGGGGTGATGACTGCAAACATCATTTGGAAGGCCATAAATACGATCGCTGGAATCGTGGCCGCGTAATCTGGGTTGGGATTCATACCGACTCCATTGAGTCCCAGCCAGTTTAAGCCTCCAATTAAGCCGTGATAGTCTGGGCCAAACGCCAACGTGTATCCCACCAAAATCCATTGCAAAGACATAATACCAATGACGATCCAACTATGCATTAGGGTACTGAGAACATTCTTTTTACGTACCATACCACCATAAAAAAGTGCTAAACCTGGTGTCATGAGAAAAACAAGTGCTGTGCAAATCATAATAAATCCTGTATCGCCTGTATCCATCATTCTTCCTCCTCATCTGTGTTTGAAAGTATCGCGATACTTTCTGTTTCGTGCAAAACAAAAATGGCGCCTTGAGCTACTCTTGCGAGTATCCTCAAAGCGCCATTGCTTTGCGTGGTTTTTTCGAACCGAGTTGTTCCGGCTGTGCACACCTTATGTTGGTTATTCTAGCATGAACACGACCTGTGTTGCAATACCTTTCTGGAATGAATCCTGTATACCTAACAGAAGGTAGACCCTATTAATGCAAAACATTGATGATCGCTGGCATTAAGATGGGGTCATAGACAAAATCCAAGAATAAGAACAGGACAAGCCCAACCGCCCCACCAATCATCGATCCGTTAATCCTGATCCATTGAAGGTCGTTGCCTGCCTTCTCCTCAACAAATCGATTAAGATCCTGATCGGTGTACGCAGCAAGGGTCTCCCTGACCATGCCGCCGATCACGTCATGTTCATTCTGAATCACACTGCATAAGGTATCCACAAGAAACGAATTAAGCCTTGCCCGAAGTTCCGAGTTATGCTGAAGGCTAACCCAGTATTTCTCTACGTAAGGATGAATCATACGATATAGTGCGTTGGGCTCGGAAGGCGTAGAAGGCGCTGAGGCAACTTTCAATACTTCCTCCAGAACAGATTCCAAAAATCGGTTCAATAAGACATCGGTCAACAAGTCTTCCTTCCATTGCTCCACTTGAGCGCTAAACCGGGTATCAAACTCTAATTCTGATACTCTATTTAAGAGGATATCCTTGAGACTGCTACGCAAAGGATCTAACGGGTCTCTAAATTTACGTAAGGTTAGGAGTAGCTCCACTTGCAACGCATCAGCTGCTTCATCGAGGTTTAACCCATCTGACATTTCCACAAACCCCATCAACGTTTTAAAGATGGATCCGCCACTGCTTACTTTCTCTTCTTTAATTTCCTCTAGGTAGCGGAGAATACTCTGACGCGTTTCCCCAGCAGCCGCTTTGTCCCAAAGTCCTTCAGCTAAACGATCCAGCCCTAGATCGATATATCCACGTTTTAACGCCCACTTGCTGATACCCTGCACTTTTGGCGCCAAGTTCCAAGTCTTCGCAGTGCCACGGATCAATACGGCTAGCTTCTCTGCCAGTTTGGCCGTTTCCTGTTTCTCTGCATAACGCCTTAGGTAGGCTAAAATTGTGTCCGTTAGGTAAACTGATCCGCCTGCTTTCTCCACGCTTAATAAGATTCCTTCAATCAATGGAATCCTATTAATTTTCTGACGGATGATCGTCATATTTAGCAATTCTGATTGCACAATTGACGCGACGGCTTCGATCACCTTTTCGCGGTTTCGAGGAATTAATGCGGTATGATAGCCCCAACCCAAGGGTTTTTTGAAAATGGCGGTCACTGCAAACCAATCAGCAATTCCACCCACTAAGGCCGCTTCCGACACGAAGAACATCAGCCTGATTCCAAAGTTACCTGGATTGTAACGTTCTAACACTGCAGTAGCTAGGAAAACGAGGAAAACGACACTCAAGGTAATATTTGCCTTTCTATGATAATTCATTTTAACACCATCCCAAGCACGTAGATCAATATTCCGGCCAGACCGCCGACGACGGATCCGTTAATTCGGATCATTTGCAGGTCATTACCCGCTTTGTCCTCAATCAAGTCTACCAACTTGTCATCCGTTAGTGGGTCCAACCCTTCATGAACCATGCGTCCAATCGCATCGTGGTGCAATGCAATCTGTTTTTCGAGGATCAGCTTCACCCTTTCATCCACTTTTGACCTGAAGGAAGGATTGTTTTCTAATATGCCAAGGTATTCATCCCAATGGTTCAATAAATCCCCCATAAAGTGTTCAATCACTGATGGCATTTTATCGGGGCTTGTCCCCCTGCAATTTGAATCTTTATCGCTGACAGCCGAGTTTTCTGAGTTCTTAGATAGGATGTTCAGGAAAAACTCATTGAGACTGTCTTGAAGCGAAGTCTTCGTCTTAAGTTCCAACGCAAAGCGGAGCAAAGAATCTTTAAACCACCGTTCAACTGTACCGTCTTGGAGCGCGGTTTTAACCTTTTCTTGGAGACCATGCGCAAGTTCAGAAGGCGCGGGAAGGAACTTTACGACCATTTTACGCGTCGGATTGTTATCACCATACCTTATTAGGGCTGCTTCCATCATATTCATTATGGCAACCTTGGCCTTAGGTTGCTCCACATAGTCATTGATTGCCTTGCAAATAACCTTCAAAATCTGGTCAACATCGCCGTGGTTTAATGAAAATTCGATGACCTCCGCCAGAGTTTGCGAGAGATTGATGCTACCCAAGTTTTCTCGTAGTAAGCCCTCAATCATCCCCGGTAACTCTCCTTGCTCCCTATGTCTAACGATATCCTGTGCAAGAGTCGTTAGTAAGGGGCCAACGGAACGCTTCACTTCCTGATTGCCCAAGATCCGAATGAGCACCGCTGAAATGTCCCAAGCGGATAATTTGCGACGAAGTACGTCTTGTGAAAGTAATTCCTGCTGCACCATATCCGCCAAGGCTGCAAAAATTCGTTCTCGGTTTTGTGGAATTATCTCAGTGCGAATCACTTTGCCGGGCCGGATTCCCAAGGGACGTCGAAAAAGCGCCGTAACAGCAAACCAATCGGCAAGCCCCCCAATCATTCCCGCGCTACATCCACTAGAGATGAGCCCGCCCACAAAACTCGCATGAAACGGATAACTGAGAAAGAACCCAAGGGTAATCCCCCCCAGTGTCCAATTCGCAGTCTTCGTATTGTTTATTTTTCTAGTCATTATTTTCCCACCTACATCCATGAGTCAATTTCATTTCTATTCATCTATATTAGTCTATATTAGTCTATTTTTCATCCTTACACCAGTGAGACCTTATTCTTGACCCCTAATTTAACAACAGTGCTCCTTATTATAATCCCCATAAGTAGTTTGTGTCGATTAGTACTTTCCCCTCACGGACATCAATAATTTTTCAAACAATGGGAACACTGAATCTTATGCTCGTATTAAGGAGGATTTCTATGTGTGACAACACTTCGAACGATGATCTATATCACCAACTAGATGACTATATCGACAGTCTCCCTTACAAAAAGGAAAACTTAATTGGGATTCTGCATCATGCCCAAGAACTCTTCGGCTTCCTGCCGGACAAGTTACAGTTGCACATCGCCCAAAAACTAGACCTACCCGCTGCCAAAGTCTATGGGGTTGTGAGCTTCTACTCCTTTTTCACCATGAAGCCTAGAGGGAAACATACTGCCCACATTTGCATGGGTACCGCTTGTTTTGTGCGGGGTGCCGAAAAACTAAAAGGTGAAGTTGAAAAACAGCTAGGAATTAAAACTGGAGAAACCACTGAGGATAGCCTCTTCTCCTTAGATTCTCTACGCTGTATTGGAGCGTGCGGTCTTGCGCCTGTCATGATGGTGGATGGAAAAGTCTATGGCCGGGTTCACGAGCCAGAAGAAGTTCGACAAGTTCTTGAAAAATATCAACCAGAAGCTTAGAAACCGGAGATTTATCCGTTGAAAGGAAGTGGACCCTTCATGAAGCTCAAAAATACTGATGCGCTGAATGCGCTTAAAGAACAAAGCCTCGGTTTGTTGGAAAACCGACGCGTAACGAACCCTGTCTCAATCAAGGATGCTCAAGGCCAGCGCCGGCACGTTATGGTCTGCGGGGGACCTGGTTGCCACTCTTCAGGCAGTCCTGATATTGCCAAATCTCTGGAAGAAGAATTAAACCGTCGTGGGTTATCTGAGCAAGTTGAAATTTTCCAACCCGGTTGTTTTGGTTTTTGTGAGAAGGGGCCCATGATCGAAATTCACCCCGATAACACGACCTATTGTGAGGTTTCCGTTGAAGACGTACCAACGATTGTGGAAGAACACTTCATAAAAGGACTCCAAGTAGAACGCCTTCTCTATAAGGATCCGATGACCAAAGAACGCTTTGCTTCCAACCTCCCCTTTTATAAAGGGCAACTTCGCGTTGCTCTACGCAACGTCGGCTTTATTGCCCCTGAAAATATTTTAGAATATATCGCTGCAGACGGCTATCAGGCCTTAACGAAAGTGCTTTTCAATATAAATCCGCTTGAAGTTATCGATGTGATTAAAAAAAGCGGGCTCCGCGGACGTGGCGGTGGCGGCTTTTCCACCGGTTTGAAATGGGAATTCACACACAATAGTGAGGCAGAACAACGGTATATCATTTGCAATGCCGACGAAGGAGATCCGGGGGCCTTTATGGACCGCTCCGTCTTAGAAGGTGACCCACATAGTGTTTTAGAGGGTATGCTCATCGCAGGCTCTGCAATTGGGGCTAGTCATGGATTTATCTATGTGCGAGCAGAATACCCTGCAGCCATTCACCGTCTACAAATCGCCATTGTGCAAGCTCGAGAATACGGGTTACTTGGTAAAAATATTTTAGGTAGTAATTTCTGCTTTGACATTGAGCTTAAATACGGAGCGGGCGCTTTTGTCTGTGGTGAAGAGACGGCACTGATCCATTCCATTGAGGGGGCTCGAGGAGAACCTTCTGTTAAACCTCCGTTTCCTGCCCAAAAAGGATTATGGGGTAAACCCACCTGTGTTAATAACGTAGAGACGTTGGCGAATATCCCCCCTATTATTTTAAAGGGCGCTGATTGGTTTGCCGGAATTGGTACGGAAAAGAGTAAAGGAACGAAGGTATTTGCTCTTGCTGGAAAGGTCCGGAATGTAGGACTTGTGGAAGTCCCTATGGGGACAACTCTCCGTCAAATTATCTTTAACATGGGCGGAGGCATCAAAAACCATAAAACGTTCAAAGCCGCGCAAACTGGAGGACCCTCGGGTGGATGTATTCCCACTCGGTATTTAGATACCCCCATTGATTATGAATCCTTAGCCTCCATTGGCTCCATGATGGGTTCTGGAGGGCTCATTGTCTTGGATGAAAAAGACTGTATGGTTAATATCGCTAAGTTTTTCCTCGAATTCACGGTGGACGAATCTTGTGGTCGCTGCACCGCCTGCCGGGTCGGCACGAAACGGCTCCTTGAAATTCTAACCAAAATTACCGAAGGCAACGGGACGTTAGATGATTTAGATAAACTAGAGACACTAGGCACGATCATCAAAGACACTTCTCTTTGCGGACTTGGGCAATCTGCTCCAAACCCTATCTTATCTACCATAAAGTATTTCCGAGATGAATATATTTCCCATGTCATAGACAAAACCTGTCCGGCTGGAGTTTGCAAGAGCTTGCTCAAGTACCACATCACGGATAAATGCAAAGGGTGTACCCTTTGCACAAAACACTGCCCGGCTAATTGTATTACTGGCTCAGCCAAGGAACGCCACGTCATTGACGAAGCACGTTGCCTAAAATGCGGGGCATGCAAGGAACAATGCCGCGTCGAGGGCGCCATTCTCCACCAATAAGGTACACCTGAAGGAGGACTCCGTATGGATATACAGTTTACTATTAACGATATGCCCCTGACCGTACCGGAAGGAATGTCCATCTTAGACGCAGCCCGAACAATAAATATTGATATTCCAACCTTATGCTACCTCAACCTCCATGAAATGAACATAAATAATCACATTGCTTCCTGCCGAGTCTGTGTGGTAGATGTCGAAGGTCGACGTAATCTAGCCCCAGCCTGTTCAACGCCCGCATCTCCTGGCATGATTGTTAGAACAGATACTCCGCGTGCCATCCAGGGAAGACGGACGATGGTTGAGCTCCTACTGTCTGACCATCCTAAATCTTGTTTAACCTGTGCCAAAAACCTAGACTGTGACCTCCAATCCCTAGCGGCGGATTTAGGCGTGCGTAATATCAACTATGAAGGGGAAGAATCTGAGTTTGAAATTGATAAATCCAGTTTAGCCATTATTCGTGACCCCAACAAATGTATTCGCTGCCGCCGCTGTGAAACGATGTGCGACGATGTTCAGACCGTGGGCGTTTACTCCGCCGTCGGACGCGGTTTTGGAACGGTGGTCAAAACTGCCTTCGATTTACCCCTTCACGAAACTTCTTGCACGTTCTGTGGACAGTGTTTGGCGGTATGCCCTACCGGCGCCTTAATGGAACTAGATCAAACGGATAAGGTTCGGAAAGTTCTTAACGATCCCAACCAATATGTTGTCGTTCAAACAGCACCGGCCGTACGGGTCGCTCTGGGAGAGGGATTCGGTTTAGAACCGGGGACGATTGTCACAGGAAAAATGGTAGCAGCTCTTCGCCGACTTGGTTTTGACCGCGTCTTCGATACGGATTTTGCGGCGGACGTGACGATTATGGAGGAAGCAACAGAGCTCGTTCATCGTATAAAACATGGCGGTCGTCTGCCTATGCTCACAAGTTGTTGCCCCGCCTGGGTCAAGTTCTTTGAACATCAATTTCCAGACTTACTGGACGTTCCCTCGACCTGTAAATCTCCCCATGAAATGTTAGGGGTGTTGACCAAGAGCTATTATGCCAAGACCTATGGAATTGATCCTACGAAACTGACCGTTGTCTCTGTGATGCCCTGTGTGGCAAAAAAATATGAAGCTGCCCGGCCCGAACTGGGGCAAAGCGATGTTATCCCGGATGTAGATATCGTCATAACGACCCGAGAACTGGCCCGTATGATTCGGGAAGCTGGCATTCATTTTGATCATCTCAAAGACGAAGCGTTTGATCTTCCCTTGGGAGAATCGACGGGTGCTTCAGTCATTTTCGGAACAACAGGCGGAGTTCTCGAAGCGGCCCTACGAACGGCATACGAGGTACTAACGGGTGAAACCTTGGAGAAAGTAGAGTTTGAGGCGCTCCGAGGAATGGAGGGCATTAAAGAAGCGGTGATCAAAATTGGTGAACGCGATTTTCGGGTTGCAGTTACCCATGGTCTGGGCAACGCCCGAACGATTCTGGAAAAAATTCAAGCTGGAGAAAGCAATTATGACGTGATTGAGATCATGGCCTGCCCTGGCGGCTGCATCGGTGGAGGAGGACAGCCCTATCACCATGGCAATGTTGAGATTCTTAAGGCCCGTGCTAACGCCATTTATCAAGAAGACCGTTCCAAGCCTTTAAGAAAGTCGCACGAAAATCCGGCAGTTCTCGCTCTGTATAAAGATTTCATGGGGGAACCTTACGGAGAAAAGGCGCATGAACTGCTCCATACCAGCTTTACGAAGCGCAAGAAACTTTAGTAAAGGAGACAGTGTCACACAGCGCTCGGTACTTACGACGCAGAGCAAGCTAACCGTTCAAGCTCCTTCTTTTGGGAGCGGGGTACCCGTCACATGCGCCGTCCGACGACCATGGATGGTCTAGTGTCACCGGAGCCAAGGATGGCGGGAGGGGACCCTGGCGCAGTGGCGGCAGCACACGTCCTGTGCGCTGCCCCGTATTTGGGGTCGGTCGCTTTAACGGAAGTTTGCTAGTCTGCTTACGTAAAGACGTCGCGCTTGTGTGATACTGCGTCCTTGGCTGGGTGCAAGTCGGGGACGGGTACCCTGTCCTCGTGCCTTTTGGGCAATGGTTATGTTATGATAAACATAACAAACTAAACTATGTAAGCGGAGGGTATCATGCAACACGAATTCTCAAGAACTGAGCTCCTAATAGGAAACAGTGGTTTAGAAAAGCTCCGCAAGAGCACGATCATGATTTTTGGAATTGGAGGGGTTGGCTCCTTCACTGTGGAAGCCTTGGCCCGTGCAGCTGTCGGGCATCTGATCTTAGTCGACTATGATGAAATCTGTCTCACGAATATTAACCGTCAATTACATGCCCTCCACTCCACCGTGGGTGAAGCCAAGGCAGAGGTCATGAAACGCCGAATTTTAGAAATCAATCCTGTGGCTAACGTCGAAGTGATCAAGGAATTTTATTCTGACGCGGATGCGGACCGCATACTTGGACGAAAGCTAGATTATGTCATCGATACGATTGATACTGTTTCCAGTAAAGTAAGTCTTGCGAAACAATGTTTGCTTCGTAAAATCCCATTGATCTCAAGCATGGGCGCTGGAAATCGCCTTACTGCCGAGAACTACAAGGTAACAGACATCTCCAAAACCAGTGGAGATCCACTGGCCAAGGCAGTGCGCAAATTGCTGCGTAAAGAAGGTATTACAAAAGGAGTTAAAGTCGTGTCAACGACCGATCTTCCACTGACCCCCCTCACCTTGGAAGACGATTGCCGAAATAACTGTATCTGCCCCGGTGGGGATGCGCATTGTGCAAAAAAACGCCAAATTCCAGGTAGTATCTCCTTTGTTCCACCCGTTGTTGGACTACTGATTGCTGGGGAAGTAGTGCGAGATTTATTAAAGCCTGCTAATGAAAATAACGCATAGGTTCATTTTCTCGAGGTTGCCTTTGCGTCTGAATAACCAATAGGAAAACACCTAGATCAATGAGCACATCCCCAACGCTGAATACTTGTTTTTGCAATCCTGGAATGGCCATATAAAACCGATCTGCTAAAAAACTCAAATGTGTCATTATCGTCATCAACCCGTGAGTTCCCTGTCCCGCTAGTAGCGTGTTACGACTGGCCTCAGGTAGAAAAAGCGGATCGACCGGCATGACGCCTCCATTTAACCCAATTACGAGGGTGTTAAGCAAAATTCCCAAGGAAATCCAACGCATTCCAGGCAGTGATCTATTACGATACGTGAAAATTAACAATAAAAAATAGGACCCTGTATCAAGCACTGGACTGACCCAATTTGTGCCTAACCCAATCCCTCGAACATCTGCCCAATAAACACCACTCTGTATCAACAGAGCCAAGGGGACCAACCAGAATTCACGAAGGGCGAGTTCTCCCAGTCGACTCATCTTCCCTCCACTTATAAGACTAACAAATAAAGCGAGGATTACGGTTTCTATGAGCATATTTCACCTCTTAAGCCACTCTAGACGATTAAGCAATTTGTTCTTGGTGAGAACTGACCGTTCGCACCGTCAGTTCATTTGTGACTACTTTACAGAAAATTTCTACGAGCTCAGGATCCAACTGTGATCCTGAGACTTTTTTTATTTCAGCAATAGCTTCCTCATGCGTACTCCCTTTACGGTAACTTCGATCGGATGTAATCGCATCATAGGTATCTGCAACGGCAATGATCCGGGATTCCAATGGTATTTCTATCCCTTTGATTCCATCAGGATAGCCTTTCCCATCATAACGCTCGTGGTGATGGCGTACAACTTCTCCTATATCAAATAAAAATTTTATACCTTTAATAATCGTTTGCCCAATGACGGGATGACTGCGAATAGCTTGCCACTCTGAATCCAGCAGTTTTCCCTCTTTATTTAGGATTGTCTCGCTTACCCCGATTTTACCTACGTCATGCAATACAGCAGCATATTTGAGAGACTCAATTTTGTCCTCGCTCATATTGAGTTCTTCGGCAATAGCAACTGCCAGTTTACCCACTCTTTCAGAATGCCCACTCGTGTATGTGTCTTTTGCTTCAAGTGCCTGAACCAAGGCCTCGACCGTGTTGAGGTAATTCTCTCGCATGTCGATATAAAGTTGGAAAGAATGGCGAGAAACTAAGAGCGGAACAAAGACTAAGAACAGTCCAAGCGAACCCCAATTTTTGTAAAGCAAAGCCAATAAAAATCCTAGGGGAACGAGTGCCATGAAATTAGGGACTGACCAGCGAAAATTACCGACCCATACTGACCAAGGTGATTTACGTAAAATCATACCTAAAGCAATAGCGATAAATGTCATATTTGCTACCATATAAACAACTGCCGCTATTAGATAGAGCATCAGAGATTTCCAATCTAATAGTATAGAAGATGGTCTAAAAAATGCCATCACTCCATACGCGGCCGCTAGGGACAATACATATTGTGAAGCATTGAATACTCGTTTATAAAGAGGTTCCTCTGAAGCGGCCTTACCAAAAATAATCAGTCCCGACAAAGCCACTGCCGTCAGCGTCACTCCCGGAGGAAACAAGATTAGTGCAGAAAGGAAAACGGCATAACCAACAGTAACATACCCCCCCTTTGGTAGGGCGACCGGTAAGGATTCACTGGCAATCGCGAGCATCCCAAAGACTAAAAGATTAATTAGCTGTGCAGTATCCCAATTCGTATGGATCATATTCCATCCTAAAACTATTGTTGCAGAAATAGTTACAAATATGAAAAGAACTTTAAAATTTTTCGGCAAATTTTTCATTACCCACCTCTTATAAATATTGGCCGACTACTCTACAATTAGAGTCTGTAGTTTGCACCACCGGCGATAACGAGAGTGACGAGAACAGTAATAGCTTTGAATAATTTGCTCAATGCGGTAAACCTCCTTGATTTGTTTTATCAAAGGGACAGTTTAACCGCTTCGCTCGTTTTCCGTTCCGCTGTTTTTTCCGCTTCGCTAAGTAGGGAATTAGAACAGAGCTTCAAATCTAATTGTTAGGTAAGTCGGCCAAAGTTAGCTAGTTAATATTGATCTATTCGTTTCTGAGAAACCGAAGTTTTCGATTGACGGCATCAAGAGCCGCCTTTACGACAGCTTCCCTGTCATCGTTTCTGACCAAAGCGCATCCGGTCAGGGACTGTTCCCCCGCGGTGGTGATCAAGGTGATGGAAACTAAAGCAATTTGTTGCTTGGCCAGTTGAGTAATTCCAACATCCTCAGTGACAAATAAGAATTTATCCAAGGTGAGCGGGGAAAGTGCTTGTAGAGTGGCCTCAACAAATAGACGCAGCTTATTGTGCGCCGAGGACGGTCCCTGGGCGATTCCTTCAATAATCTTATCGCCTGTTAATAGTTCTACCTTAACTTCTGCCATTCCATTGACGGTTCTGAGAGTCACACCCACTAATTTGGGTCGCGTTGACTCTACTATGGCGAAGGTTCCGTCCTCATCATCTTCCACTTGTGCTACACTGATTCTCTTATGGTCAATTTGTAAATCAAATTGAGCGACCAGAATTGATTCAACATCCCTGACAATTTGCTTCGGAGCTCGCCCTGATGCAGCCAGAATGTGAACTTCTTCGATTTCTCCTTGATGATCAACTTTAATTCGAGCAGCAATAACGGATTTGATTTGTTTTACTGCCTGCTCCCAATCTTGAATTGCATTAGACATCTCTGGCATGAAAACACTCCTTGGTAATCCAAATTATAATTTCATTTAATACTGTACAGTGTATTTTCGACGTTATACCGTTTATTCCTTCCTCGCTTCTGGAAAAAGTGGCAAAACTTACATCTTTTTTCCTAATTTACAACGTAACACAACAATACCGATTGAATCTTCGATGAATAAGCTCTTTGTCATTCATCTTTTGACGCAACCAAGGAAATAACTTACCTAGAAGGGAAGTAAGAAAGCCCCCTTTACTGAGTTCTGGTTAATCTCAGTAAAGGGGGCTTATTGAATAAGCTATTACGCTCTGAACTTTTTTAACAATATCATAGAAATACAAGGCTTAAATATTTGATAAAGAGCAATATAGGCAATGCTTTCAAAGACTAAACCCGAGTACTGTTTATTAAAAGATGAGCCTTGAGAGGTGTACAAATCGACTCGATTAAGCTCTAGGCTATAAAACCAGTCGAGACGATTGATTAACTGCTCCTTATTTATTTCAGCAACTCCTTTGAAAAAGGTCTAATAATAGCATGGTTGATTTGAAGATGCTTTATGTATTTGTATCGAAGAAATGCCGTCGTGGCTCTATTTTCACCTTAAAATAAAAACTATTTTACACTACCATTTATACCTTTTTACAAATTCAGATTTTAAGCTCATAGCGCCAAAACCATCAATCTTGCAATCAATATTATGATCTCCATCAACCAACCGTATATTTCTAACTTTTGTACCCATTTTTACAGCTGATGTACTTCCTTTTAACTTAAGGTCTTTGATGACTGTTACAGTATCACCATCATTTAAGACATTTCCATTTGCATCTTTAACAATCTTGCTATCTTCACTACTTTCGGTCTCCCATTTTAAAGTCCACTCATGATTACATTCTGGGCAAACGAAACCATCTCCATCTTCGTAAGTGTATTCTGAATGACATTTTGGACAATTTGGTAAATCAACCATAGATTTCAATTCCTCCATTCATTTTATGACGACGGTATGATTTGCCGCATAGGTCCTAGCAATAACCATAAAGATTACTCTTTTTACTTTGAGTAAGTTCATTGACAATTATGGGTTGTCGAGTTGTCTCTTTAGTTTTCTGAAGCCAATATACATACAAATACGCCATGGTAGGATCATACTAAAGGCCAAGATGAAGAAAATGCCGCTCATTTGGGCAGGATCGATATGTATGGTCTCGGCAAGGATAACTTTCACGATCATTCTTAAAGCGACTAAGCCTATGAAAGCTACTAAAAACAACTTTGATTTTTGGAGATAGATTTGCTTGTCCCGAATTTCAAATTTAGAAGTTTTTATTAAGATGATTGAGAAAAGCATTCCCATTACAACGGAACTTATTAGTTCAGGTAATGTTGGTCTAAACATTGGTAGGATAAACATACTTGCACCAGTAGCCATGAAAAATGGCGGTAAAATGATCTTTTTTGCTACTGCTGGTTTTTTTGTGTTTCTCAATCGTACCAAATTAACTACAACAACCATTAACAACGACACAACAATTGATGCAATTACTAAGAACTGTTTTGTTAACATAATTAACCCTTCTATCGTCCTGTTTTACACTTATTTAAATCTAATTCTTTGCTTTTGTCAATGAAGTAAAGAGTTAGATTTTAGACTAAACTAACCATAAAACTAATATTGGTAAAAGTAAGTCTAAGCGCAAACATCTTTCTCCAATTCAAAAAAGCCTTGAGGCGTACAACTTCATGTACCTCAAGGCTTTCGTTATGTATTCTCCGCCTAATTCGAGGGTTTGGTTGGCGGAGGTGAGGGGATTTGCACCCCTGTATCGAAGAGCTGCCACAAAAGCGTCTACGCGTGTATCCTTCAATTTAAGTTTCGCCAGTCGTGACTCCTAAAGGCAAGGATTCATGTCAGGCTAGCTCGATAATCTTAGCTAACAACTCCGAGCATTGCAGTTAGAGCAACCTACTAATTGACACCCTGGCCCTTCACCGTAGGTTCAGAAGGCAGGATGCTAGCGACACTTAAGCAGCTAGAGCGTATTCGTTGTTTGCAATTATTAAGGTCCACCGTTTAACGAGACCAGGTGGAATCTCGACGCGCAACTCTTGCCACTACTTCTCCGAGCGAGTCTAAAACACCCCCATGTGAGTGATCTACATTCATAGTATAACATATTTGTGCTAAAAACATAGCTGAATATCAATGGCATTATTACGTTTTTATGGAAAATTCCTTTTTGTGACCATGGTTTTCTAATAGGCTTTATTTCGATCTCTTAAGGCTCGTTCTATATCACGTTTGCCTTCTCGTTCAGCAAGGACCTGACGCTTATCGTAATTTTTCTTTCCTTGACCGACTGCCAATTCTACTTTGGCCATACCATTCTTTAAATAAATTTTAATCGGAAGAAGTGTCAATCCTTGCAGCTGAATTTTTCCGACTAACTTATTGATTTCAGTACGGTGCAGTAGTAATTTGCGTGGTCGAAGCGGATCATGATTGTAACGGTTACCCTGTTCATAAGTGCTAATGTGCATCTGATGAACCCATATTTCGCCATTGATTATACGAGCATAACTATCCTTCAGATTTACTTTGCCGTTCCGGATGGATTTTATTTCAGTTCCGGTCAGAATAATCCCGGCCTCAACCCTATCATCAATGAAATAATCGTGGAAAGCTTTACGATTTTCAGAGACAATCTTTATTCCTTCAGAGGGCATAATTATTCCTCCTCCCACCTAGTACTTAGTAATTCACTATAACACGAATTACCTTTTTTAACCAAATAATATATTTTCCCTTTCTTGTACAACCGTTACGAATCAAAGGTCCGAACAAAATCTTGGACTTTGAGAGCGACTTCTTTCCGCTCTGCGCCCAGCGTTAGAATATGTCCAGAATTCTCCCATAAGATTACAGAAGGTTTGACCTGCTGAATTTCCATCTGGATGATTTTGACACTGCTAGGGTTAATGGTATGATCCTTCATGCTTTGCATCAATAATGTTGGGCACTTGATCTTAGATAGTTCTTGGCGCACCTGGTGAATAGCGCTGTTCAAAGAAATCAAAGTATCCACCGGAATCTGCTCGCACACGAAGTTGTCATGTTCAAGAACCATCGGTGCATTCATCGTGACAATTCCCTCGATCAGACCCAGCGTTGCCAGATGAAGTGCCAATAATCCCCCCATTGAGAGACCAACTGCGATGACGGTATCACAAGTCTTTCTCAGCTTTCTTACGCCCGCTTCAGCCTCCTTAGCCCAGTCCTCACAGTTCGGTTTGATGGTCTGTTCTGGAGTCGCGCCATGGCCCGAAAGCAGTATCCCATAGACCGTCCAGCCTGCCATAGCCAAACGTTCACCCATAAAACGCATTTCCGAAGGCGATCCTGAAAATCCATGAATAAGTAGGCACCCAATACGGTTTCCTGGGAAATAAAAGGGTTCCACTAAGCGTCTTTGTGGTTTCACCTGACACCCTCCCACCTCGATCCACCATGAAAGCTGCTCAATAGCCTAAAGGGGCACCTCTCATGAAGTGCCCCTCCTTAGTTTGGCTTTATTAGCGTACGAATGGAGCATTGATCTCATTTATTTCGAAAGAATTGCGAGACCCAAGCAACTCAGTAAAAAGACGCCAGCTAAAACGGCGGTGAGTTTCCCGAATAAATCATCCATACCTTTCTTTTTACCAAAGACAGCCTCACCAGCGCCTGAAATAGCGCCTAACCCAGCACTTCTGCCAGACTGAAGTAATACCGTTGCAATGAGTCCTAAAGCACTAATGACCACAAAAATAACTAAAGCGATGATCAATTAACTCACTCTCCCTAATAACCTACTTATTAATAGACTTATTTTAGCACAGGCACCCTAAAAACTCAATAATTTCCATTGACTACCTGGCTAACGCTTTTCGGCCGCGATACACTGCGCTATCACCAAGTTCCTCTTCAATGCGGAGCAATTCGTTGTACTTGGCTACCCGTTCGGTTCGTGCTGGAGCCCCAGTTTTAATCATACCCGCATTGACCGCAACCGCGATATGGGCTAGCGTCACGTCTTCTGTCTCACCTGAACGATGCGAAACAACGGCCGTATATCCTGCCCGTTTCGCCATTTCGATGGCATCTAGAGTTTCGGTTAGGGTGCCGATTTGGTTGAGCTTGATGAGAATCGAATTACCGCATTTCTCCTTAATTCCACGAGCCAAGCGCTCCGGATTGGTCACGAATAAATCGTCACCGATGAGTTGAACCCGGTCTCCCAAGCGTTCAGTCATCTTTTTCCAGCCTTCCCAGTCATCTTCATCCAATCCGTCTTCGATGGAAACAATCGGATAGCGTTCTATTAAACCCTCATAATAATCAATCATCTCATCTGAGGTCTTCTTAAGTCCTTCGCTCGCTAAGTTATAGGTTCCATTTTCGAAAAGTTCTGAGGCTGCCACATCAAGTGAGAGGGCTACTTGTTCTCCAGGAATATATCCCGCCCGTTTAATTGCATCAACAATGCAACGCAGCGCATCTTCGTTAGAGGCGAGGTTGGGTGCAAAACCACCTTCGTCCCCGACCGATGTGGAGAGATTTTTTTCTTTTAGTACCGCTTTTAGATTGTGGTATACTTCTGTTCCCATGCGCAAGGCCTCAGCAAAGCTGGACGCTCCGACTGGCATAATCATAAATTCTTGAATGTCTACATTGTTATCGGCATGACTACCGCCATTTAATATATTCATCATCGGCACTGGAAGCTCTTTCGCATTGACGCCGCCCAAATACTGATAGAGGGGTAACCCGAGAGATTCTGCCGCTGCTTTCGCTGTGGCTAAGGACACACCGAGAATTGCGTTGGCGCCCAATTTACCCTTATTGTCGGTTCCGTCAAGTTCAATCAAGAGATGATCCAATCCTGGTTGGTCGAAAGGATTTAGACCCTCAACTTCTGGACTGATGAGTAAGTTAACATTCTCAACTGCTTTTAGTACCCCTTTACCCATAAAACGGGTAGCATCTCCGTCCCGAAGTTCCACTGCCTCAAAAGCCCCTGTAGAAGCGCCCGACGGGACTGCTGCGCGACCGATGATCCCATCTGTAAGAACAACATCGACTTCTACCGTCGGATTTCCCCGAGAATCTAAGATCTCACGAGCATAAACATCTGAAATAAAATTCATGAATATTTCCCCCTTATTTAATAATAAAAACTCATCTAAGCGTGAACGATTAACGATTTTCCGGTCATTTCCTCAGGTTTTTCAATACTGAGTAATTCGAGAAGCGTGGGCGCAACATCGCATAAAGCACCACTCTCTTGCAGCTTCTGTCCTTTAAACTTATCATTGACTAGAATGAAGGGAACCAGATTTGTGGAGTGGGCGGTTAGAGGGAGATCCGTCTCTAAATCCAATTTAGCTTCGGCATTTCCATGGTCCGCGGTCACAAGGAGTGTGGCATCCATTTTTTGAAGCTCCTCAACGATCTGGCCTAAACATCGGTCGACTGCCTCTACCGCTTTGATGGTTGCCTCGAACACGCCCGTATGTCCCACCATATCCGGATTGGCAAAGTTAAGAATGATCACATCATGCGTATTTTTCCTCAGCTGTTCTAGGAGTGCTTGGGTTAATTCTGGGGCACTCATCTCCGGCTGAAGGTTATACGTTGCAACTTTAGGGGAGGGAATAAGGATTCGTTCCTCGCCTGGATCAGGCTCTTCAATTCCACCGTTAAAAAAGAAGGTCACATGCGCATATTTCTCAGTCTCTGCAATCCTCAACTGTTTTAACCCATGTTGCGATAGCACTTCTCCCAACGTGTTTTTCAGGTTTTGTTGTGGGAACGCGATCGGTGCGCAGATATTGTCCTCATACTGAGTCATACACACAAAGTGGACCCGTGGGTGAATGGGGCATGCAAACTCTGTCACTTCCTCGTCGACGAACGCATGAACGATTTCCCTCGCCCGATCTGAACGGAAGTTAAAAAAGAGGACACTGTCTCCCTCATGAATGGTGCCTACTGGTTTTCCGGCCTCATCCACAATCACCGTTGGAAGTACAAATTCATCCGTCACACGGACATCATAGGAACTCTCTAGCGCCGCTAAAGCATTGGCTGCGTATTTTCCTTCGCCCGAGGCCAGAGCGTGGTAGCCTTTTTCTAAGCGTTCCCAACGATGATCTCTGTCCATCACATAGTAACGACCACTCACGGAGGCAATTTTGCCAATTCCCAGACTCCTGATTTTTTGTTCCAGTTGAGTAATATAAAGTTTGGCACTCTGAGGCAAGACGTCGCGACCATCGAGAATGAGGTGGATATACACTTCTTTTAATTCTTGTTCCTTTGCCATGTCCAGAAGGGCAAACAAGTGCGCTATATGGGAATGAACGCCTCCGTCAGAAAGTAAGCCCACAAGATGGAAGGCCTTGTTATGGAGGCGAGCATTATCCATCGCTTCGATCAGGACGGGATTCTTAAATATCGTTCCATCCTTAATGGCTTTATTGATTCGAGTTAATTCCTGATAGACTACCCGCCCGGCACCCATATTAAGATGTCCTACTTCGGAATTTCCCATTTGACCGTCTGGTAATCCCACGGCTTCTCCCGATGCCTGGAGAAAGGTGTGAGGGTAGGTTTCTTCTAAACGCCGAAAGTTTGGTAAATTTGCTTGGGCGATGGCGTTTCCTTCGATATCATCACGATGACCCCAGCCATCTAAAATCATCAGGAGCACTGGTTTAATCGTCATCACATTATTCCTTCTCTGCGCGCACAACGGATGCTGCGTTATGGACAAGTTTTGCAAAGCTTAAGGGATCTAAGCTTGCTCCTCCAACGAGTGCGCCGTCAACGTCAGGCTCTGTTAATAGCTGTGCAATGTTCTCCGCCTTGACGCTTCCGCCATAAAGAATGGGCACTTTCTCCGCCCCAAGTCCCATAAGGCCGTTCAGAGTAGCACGAATTGCAGCACACATTTCTTGGGCATCTTGACTGGACGCTGTTTTCCCGGTACCGATTGCCCATATGGGCTCGTAAGCAACGACAATTCGTCCAAGATCCTCAGTCGATAAGCTGGAAAGAGAATGAGTTATCTGAGATTGGACCCACTCTGCTGCTTTTCCTTCTTCGCGGATGTTCAGATTTTCCCCCACACAAAGAATGGGTGTTAAGCCGGCAGCCAATGCTTTTATTACTTTTTTATTAATTTGTTCATCCGTTTCGCCAAACATTTCTCGCCGTTCAGAGTGGCCAAGGATAACGTACGTGCAGGCGGCATCAAGCAGCATTTGGGCCGATATTTCGCCGGTATACGCACCCTGGTCTGCCCAGGACATGTTTTGGGCACCCAAATGCACAACACTTTCCTCCAGTTCATTCTTTAAAGGATAAAGCGCTGTAAATGGAGCACAAAGAATAATGTCGAGTTCTGTAACGTCCTTTACCTCATCTAAAAACTTCACTGCATAGTTCTCTGCTTCGTTGACAGTTTTAAACATTTTCCAGTTGCCAGCGATGACCGTCCGTCGATTTGCCACTGTAGCATTCCTCCCGATTCAATCATTTTATCTTAAAATTCAAGTTTCAAAAGCTCGAATTACCTTTTATCCTGAAGTGCAGCAACACCTGGTAGTACTTTCCCTTCTAGAAATTCAAGTGAAGCGCCACCCCCTGTTGAAATATGGGTCATCTGATCGGCAACGCCCATTTTCTGCACCGCTGCCACAGAATCACCACCTCCAACAATTGTGATCCCCTGACAATTTGCAACTGCCTGGGCAACTCGCTCTGTCCCTTTCGCGAAGGCATCCATTTCAAAAACGCCCATGGGACCATTCCAGATTACCGTCCGAGCGGTCGAAATTAGAGTGGCAAACCTCTCAGCACTGGCCGAGCCTATATCTAACGCCATTTCGCCATCCTTAATTTCCGACACACTTGCTGTATGGTGAGGAGCATCCGCATCGAAGGCAAGGGCTACGACCACATCGATGGGCAGTTCTAATTTGACGCCCTTCGCCTTAGCTTTCTCGATCAGTTGCTTTGCCAATTCCACTTTTTCCTCTTCGAGAAGGGATTTTCCTACATTAAACCCCTGAGCTTTCAGGAAGGTATTCGCCATTCCTCCCCCGATAATTAAGGCGTCGACCTTTTCTAGAAGGTTTTCAATGACCCCAATCTTATCGCTCACCTTAGCACCGCCGATAATGGCCACGAAAGGTCTTTCCGGCCTTTCCAGAGCATTACCCATGAATTCAACTTCTTTTTGCATGAGTAAACCTGCAACGGCAGGAATAAAGTGCGCAACCCCTTCTGTGGAAGCATGAGCACGGTGTGCCGTCCCAAAGGCATCGTTTACGAATAGTTCTGCTAGCGATGAAAGGTCACGAGCGAAGGTCGGATCATTTTTCTCTTCTTCCGCGTGGAACCGAAGATTTTCTAGCAGTAGAACCTGTCCGTCTTGCAGCTTGCTTATTGCATCCATGGCTATAGGCCCTACACAGTCGCCAGCAAGTGGTACGTTTTGCCCCAATAGCTCGCTCAAACGCTTTGCAACGGGTGCTAGAGAATACTTAGGATTTACTTTCCCTTTCGGTCGGCCAAGGTGAGAAGCTAGAATGATGCGTGCTCCTTCTTTTACGAGATATTCAAGGGTGGGGAGGGACCCGCGTATCCTAGTATCATCCGTTATTTCCCCTTGCTCATCGAGCGGGACATTAAAATCTGCGCGGACAAGTACTCGTTTACCGCGTACCTCCACATCCTTAACACTTTTCTTGTTCATTTTTATAAAATCCCCTTTCACTTTGACCCAAGGGTCGCGGGTCTAACTATTGGCAATCGGCGACTGTGAAAATATCAATTAGTATACCGAAAAAATAGGCTTTCTACTCTTTGTAAGCTTCAATTATCCTAGCTCTTACTAATTCTCCATCAAATCGTGGTTTCCTGCAGGGTTCACGATTGTTCATTTACTGTTGAAGAAGAGAAACTGCCGGAGAAACCGCAACCATGCTTTCTCCAGTAGTTTCTCTTAGTTTTGCCCACGACCGTATGGCTGAGGCAGTGTCTCACGACTTCTCGCGGCAACCTTCTCCTAGTAGCGTTTGCGAACAGTCGTCGCAGCAATCCCTAATTCGTCACGGTACTTAGCCACCGTCCTCCTAGAGATCTCCATATTGCCCGCTTTGAGAAGATCAGCTAGCTTCTGATCAGAAAATGGGCTTTTGGGATTTTCTGAAGCGATGATATCCTGCAAAGCCAGTTTGATTCCCTCAGTTGTCATACTAGAGTCGTTATTATGTCCTCTACCCATGCTACTGGCAAAGAAGAATTTAAATTCAAAAATACCCCGAGGTGTCTGAATATATTTGTGGGCAGTCGCCCGGCTGACAGTCGACTCATGAACTCCAATTTCCTCTGCAATATCTCTTAACGTCAACGGTCTTAAATGACGGATGCCATGGCGTAGAAATTCTGTTTGCCACTTCACAATGGAATTAGATACTTTATAAAGCGTTAGGCGCCGTTGCTCTATACTACGTATGAGCCAGGCTGCCGCGTTCAGTTTCTGTTCAACAAATTTGCGTGTGTCTGCTCCCTCTTCAAGGCTTAGCGCCTCACGGTAGGCCTTGTTGATTCCTAATCGGGGTACGGTGATGTCATTCACCAAGATAATAAACTCCCCTTCGATCTCTTCAACGACGACATCCGGAACAACATAGCGCACATCTCCTGGGCCCGAAAAACTGAGACCTGGTTTGGGGTCCAGTGTACGCACAAGGTCCACCAGTTCCTGTACCCTACTTATGGGGATTTTGAGAGCATGGGCAATTCGTTGCAAACGCCCTGCCGCCAAATCTTCAAGATGCTTTAATAACTCTGGTAATTCAGGCGGACAGTTGGGAAGAAGCGGTAACTGCAAGCGAAGACATTCCTCTAAATTTCGTGCACCCACCCCCACAGGGTCAAGTGTCTGAACCAACGCCAACGCTTCTTCAGCTGTTTCAAGCGAGACCTTGGTTTCACGGGCAATATCTTCTAATGATAATGGAAGACATCCATTATCATTCAAGTTACCAACAATGTACTCTGCTACGGATAACGAGGCCGATATTTTTTGGACATGGAGTTGTTCCAGCAAGTGCTCTAGAAGTGTTGGGGATGCTGCAATAAAGGGATCAAAGCGTTGTTTTTCCTCCACAACCACTCGTTCCTGTCGAACGCGATTTTCATCTTGGTCATGAAAATAGTCCTGCCAATCAACTTCCCATTTCTCTTCTACTGGACGTTCCTGATCTACCGTTGGTTCTACATCAGTTGGTTCTACATCTTCTTTAACATCCGTACTTTCTTCTTGGGTCTCCAACAAAGGATTCTCCAGAAGCTGTTCCTCTACATACGTGGAAAGTTCGAGTGCGGATAACTGTAAAATAGTAATTGCCTGGCGCAATTCTGGCGTCATAATCAGTTTTTGAGTTTGCTCTAGACTTAAGCCATACCCTAACCGCACTTTATTCCCCCCCATATTCTCGGTTGATAATGTGCCTGTGCCATACTATAGGTTTCCCGCCTTTTGGATCCTGATTCGTTCAGCGAATTCATCGATTTTTCTCATCCGGTGATTGACGCCAGATTTACCAACTTTTGGTCTCAGTAGTTCTCCAAGTTCTTTTAAGCTAGCATCGGAATATTCCAGCCGAAGCTCCGCCATATCCCGCAATGTGGGTGGCAAGGACTGTAACCCGACGGTATTAGTGATTAGTTGGATGTTTTCCAACTGACGCACAGCCGCATCCACTACTTTATCAAGATTGGCCGTCTCACAATTGACCAGGCGATTGACTTGATTCCTAACATCTTTAAGCACTCGAACGTTTTCAAATTCCAAAAGGGCACGATGTGCTCCTATAAAGCCAATAAACTCAACAATATGTTCACTCTCTTTGATATAGACAACATACCAATGCTTACGCATGCTGACTTTAGCCCCTAATTTGAAACGATTGACCAATTGGCATAATGCGTTCGCATGTTGCTCATCATTACTGACAATTTCCAAATGATAGGTTCCTTCTGGATTATTGATCGAACCCCCAGCCAGAAAAGCACCTCGTAAGTATGCTTTTTGATCACAGCGTTTTTTAATCAGATACGGAGCAATTTCATGGAGAATTTGCCCTTCTTCATCGACTAGGCCAAGATTTTTTAAGTCTTCCAACCCATGAAGATAGATTCTGACCATGTAGGAATTATTTTTACGGAGCCTAAGTTTGCGCCTGACCACAATATCCACCGGACGCTTGAGCACATCCTTAGCCAAGCGAAAAATCTTACGCGCCACAGGAGCACTTTCTGTCGTCACATTCAGGGCGTACTGTTGATGAGCGCTGATTTGGAGAGTTCCGTCCATGCGAACCAACGCCGCCAGTTCCGATAACTCACAACATGATTTCTGACCGCCTAAGCGTGCAAGTTCTTCTTTGGTGTCTGCACTAAAGGACAAGCCAGCACCCCCTTTCTATTCAAGGCTCAAGGCTCCACGTACGAGGTCGAGAATATCTCAGCTCGTGCCTCTCGCTTTATGAATCTTTGCGGAGCTTCTGAGTGAGCAAATAAGAATCGACTAAGGCAATTCGCTCTCCCATCGGTTTTAAACGAAAAAGCAAACGGATCAGTTCTTTTGCTAAGCGGTCCGGATCGTGGCGAACAACATTCCCAGATTGTACCAAATTCGCCTCATAATACTTGGCACCCAGTTGCTCCACCGCTTTGGGATCAGCAATCACGGGAACGGCCTCTTCCGCGTCGTATCGTTCTAGAAGCGGCGCATTGATTTTTCCCTTTGTGGCCAGGACTGCATCTACAAAGCCTGCTCCACAGTGGTCTAGAATTGCCTTAAGGTGGTCAGACACCAGGTAACCGTCCGTCTCCCCTTTTTCCGTCATAACATTACATACGTACACACAGGGGGCTTTTACTTCTCGAATTTTCTCTCTGAGTCCTGCCACCAGTAGATTCGGTAAAACGCTCGTATAGAGGCTTCCTGGCCCCAGAACAATAAGGTCCGCCTCTTCAAGCGTTTGCAAGGCTTCAGGCAAAGGGTGACAATCGCCGGGTTCCAGGTAAACTCGGTCAATCTTTCCTTTGGTGACCCGCACGGCAGTTTCTCCCTCAACACGGGTGCCGTCTTCAAAGTCTGCAACCAGAACAACTTGTTCCAATGTGGAGGGAAACACTTTACCACGGATCGCAAACACTTTACTGACCTGTTCGATGCCTTGCTGAAAATCGCCAAAGGTATCGGTTAGCCCTGCCAGAAGTAGGTTTCCCAAACTATGTCCCTTCAGCGTCCCGCTTTCAAAGCGGTACGAAAAGAGTGTGTCCATGATGTCCTCTGTATCAGCCAAAGCCACTAGACAGTTTCGAACATCGCCCATTGGTTGAATACCCAGTTCCTCGCGTAATTTTCCTGAACTTCCACCATCATCCGAAACTGTCACAATGGCTGTGAGATTACACGTGTATTGCTTAAGGCCGCGCAGGAGCGCGGATAGCCCAGTACCCCCACCTACCACGACAATCTTGGGTCCTCTGCGCAAGTGATTGCGCGTATAGATCACATCAACGATTCTCCCTTCGTTGTCTGGGAGTACTGACGAGATAATGGAGTTTAGCATATGTTTAAAGCCTATGATAATTGCGACGATTCCCAAGAGGCTGATAATAGCACCCGCTGGCACCACAATGTGTTGCGTACTGCCTGTGATTTCGTAAACAATCATCCGGAATTGTAACTCTGCATAGCCAAGCGCCACGCCGTCATTCATGACAGAAAACCCAGTTGCAAACAGGAATATTCCGAAAACCGCAAGGACAAACCATCTTTTAATATTTAGATTGGGGTAGAGCCATTTCAGGTATCGTAAGAATCCTTCGCTCTTTTTCGTCTTCATTTCGAGATTCTGCCTTTTTTACTTTTCGTAGCGTCACGATGTTTTACACTGATAGTATAGTTACGTTCCTTTAAAAATTGTCCCACCCTTTCAGCAATGGCTACAGAACGATGTTGTCCACCCGTACAGCCAATCCCAATAACCAAGTGGTTTTTTCCCTCTTTTACGTAATTAGGAAGAATGTATTCCAGTAGAGACAAATACTTCTCCATAAATTCTTGGGCCATTAAATTTCCAAATACATATTCCTGAACCAAAGTATCTTCGCCAGTCAGCTCACGTAGCGATTCAACATAATACGGATTCGGCAGAAAACGCACATCCATGACAAGGTCCGCGTCCATTGGGCTTCCGTATTTAAAGCCAAAGGATATCACCGAAACGGCCATTTGACCCAGTCCCTGATCTTTACAAAACAGCTCAGCCACTTGGCTGCGGAGTTCTTGGGAGGATAAGTAAGACGTGTCAATAATATTGTCAGCCCGAATTCTTAACTCCTCAAGTTGCCGGCGTTCCGCCTCAATTCCATCTAAAACGCGTCCATGAGGGGATAAAGGATGACGTCGTCGAGATTCTTTATAACGACGGATCAACGTTTCATCGGATGCATCGAGGAAGAGAACTTGGAGATGAAAGCCTTCCTTCTCTAGATTACTTAAGGCTTCAATCAGTGAAGAAAAAAACTCCCCTCCTCGTAAATCGCAAACAATGGCAGCTTTGGAGACTTTACCCCTAGACTGTGCGCATAGTTCGGCAAATTTCACAAGGAAGCTAGGCGGTAAATTGTCGACACAGAAAAACCCTTGGTCTTCAAGGCTTTGCATGGCTTGGGTCCTTCCCGCACCAGATAAGCCCGTGATGACAATGAGCTCCACATCTTTCTTCTCGGTTCCTTTTATTTCTAATCCGTTATTTGCCATTATAATCCCTCCTCTGAATTGGATTTAAGTGTTATTTGACCGCTAAGGCTTTGATGGCTTTCCCTTGTGCAGTCGTCAGCGCAGCTTCTGGAGTAGAGCCACCTGCAAGGACGTTGCTCCAGGCCTCATCTTGCAAGGGAATCAGCTTCCACTCTGCGGCATTTCCATCGAGAGCCCACGCTTTAGTAAGGGCAATATTTGCCTGTGGAAAAATGCCTTTCTGAGCTTCTGGACGTTGATAGTACCCCATATTGGCGGGAAGGAGACGTCCTGCTTGCTGCATCGCCCCTTCCACTTCCGGCGTTTGAAGTGCTTTTTCAACCATTTGAATCATCGGTATCATGGCTTCATTTGTCTTTACGGCAGAGTTGGCAATGCCTAGTGTAGGGCCTAGCAGCGCGTGTCCTTGCCCACCTACCAGTTCAGCCAACTGCATGGCTCCCCATGGTACATTTTGCTGGGTTAAAAATTTGGCTTCACTCGCCCCCGCGATCATGAAGGGTGTTCCCACATCCGCAAATGTCTTAATCACAGAAGGATCGATCCTCAGCGTTTTGGAAACTCGCCAAGCCAAGAGTTGTTTCAGAAATGTAACATTAATGGGATCATCCAAGATCGGTTTTTCTGCATTTGCCAACCGCCCACCAACCCCGGTGGCCAAGGCTGACAAAGTAGCCATATCAGGCGTGGCGATGGAGATTCCCCCCTTGGCTGAGAAAAGATCCTCCAAATTTGCAGGGACACTGGCTGTATCTGTTCGGAAATAGAGCAAAGGAACATCCGTTAACCAAGGAGAAGCGTATCCCACGCCCCCAAATTGGAAGGCGGATAAAGCGGCTGGAAATGTCATTTGATCAATGTAGGCTGTTTTGGCCAGCGTACCACGCTCATAAAGTTGGCGAATAATCTCTCTTGAAGCAATAAAGATCTCCGGTCCTTCGCCTCCAGCTTCTGCCTGGTAGGTAAAAGTCACAAAGTTTTGTTCTGGGACATATTTAAGTTTAATGATCACCTCGGGATGTGCCTTCCTGATGGTTTGAATCTGTGCCTGTAAAGCATCCGCTTCCGCCCCTTGCAAGGAATGCCAAATATCCACGACCGCAGGAGCCACTCCGCCTGGTTGTCCAGTCTGAGGTGCTCTCGTGCACCCAATGACGAGTATGAATAGTGCGAAGATACACCCCCAAAGGGTCATGGTTTTGCGTAAGAAATATTGAGACGTCATTGCACTGCACTCCTTTCAGAAAGTATGTAACGTCAGTTTATACTTTCTGACTAGTATCCTCAAACCGATAGGCCTTTACCTTCCCCTGTTGATAGTGGAAAAGATACCAGCATGGCGCTGATTCCCCAACTGTCAAAACATCAGAGGTGAAATAGGCGACGGCCGTATTGCGGTTCCACTGACGGCGGTCCATTTGTTTGAACTCCGGAATTAATTGTTCCCAAGAACCGTCTCGTCGCACTTGATCCAGTTGATTCTTCCACGGCTCAGCTTCCCCCTCTGACTCGAAGTTCGCTTCGAGTCGTAGGTAGTCAGGAACAGTGTTGGGACGCTCCCACAAATAATAATCAAAACGTAGCGCGTCGCAGATTTTCTCTCTTGTGGTTACCTCTAAATTCTGAGCATAAACCCCCTCGATGTATTCCCATAGCTTGTCAAAGAGGGCTTTTCCCTGCCATTGGCGTTTAAACCAATCACGATGTTCCCAAAATTCCGCAAAGCCATGGTAAAAATCAAACGGTGTTGGAAATAATTTAAGGACTTCGCACAAGGCATGCGCAAACTTCCCTGAATTATAATATTTATCGAGTAAGTCTTCCATGCGTAATAGTTGAAGTATTTCGCCATGGGGCAAGACTGGGGTTTCTAAAATAATATAGGGGGGATCCGGCATGTACACAAGGCCATACTGGTGGCTTTGCTGACGAAGTCCCGATCCTTTGAGTACTTTTAAGAACCCTAGCTGGAGCATCGTTGGTTTCACTCGATATACATCGTTGAAGGACGTCCTGAAATTAGTCCAGTTTTCCTCTGGTAACCCGACAATCAGGTCAAGATGGAGTGGTATTCCTAAGCTCTCCATCTGTGGCACATATTTTTTCCACTCCTCAAAGTTTTGAGGGCGTGAAACTAGCTTTAGTGTTGGTTTGTGCGTGGATTGGACGCCGATTTCCAATTGTATTAAACCGGGAGGGTAAGCGCTGAAATAAGCCATCCATTCGTTATCTAATAGATCCCCTGCCATTTCGCAATGAACCCGAATCCGTTGTGCGTCTGGGAAGCATTGGCTTTCTTCTCTCACAATGTCCAAAATCCGGAAAGCATGACGTTTATTCGCATTGAAAGTTCTATCCACAAATTTGATGGTGCGGGCACCGTCTTCCAGCAAATGGCGGAACATTGGGCGAAACCGCTCAGGTTCTAAATAACGAACTCCCCGGAAAGTCGAAGACAAGCAATACTGACAGTTAAACGGGCATCCTCTGGTCGTCTCAACATAGACCAGTCGACCTGTAAAGTCTTCCTTCTCAGTATATGGATCAGGGAGATCGTTTAGATCACAGGATGAAAGTTGGGGAGAATTGATCATAAATTTCCCCAACTTGTTCCAAGCAATACCTGAGACATGAGAAAGGTCATCCCCATTCTCCCATGTGGTCAGCAGTTCTAGAAAGGTTCTTTCCCCTTCACCGATGACAAGGGCATCCACCTCCGGATGCTCGATTAGGAACTCCTCGGATTCGTAAGAAACTTCCGGACCCCCAAGGACAAATTTCACATTTGGGCAGACAGGATGCAGCTGCCTGATCAGCGCCACAATTTCTTTCAGGTTCCAGATATAACACGAAAAGCCAATGACATCGGCCTTGGCTTCATAAAGTTCCCCTGCAATGCGATCAAGGCGATCGTTGATGCTATACTCCCGAAGCAAAGCATCAGGATAAACAGCGCTGATCTCATTACGCAAATAGCGAAGGGCTAGACTTGTGTGAACATATTTTGCATTGAGAGCAACCAAAAGAATACGCAAAATAGACACCCCTCTTCGCCTTAAGTATAGCGGGTTAGCCCCCTTATTGCAATTGTTGTGCCAGCTTGCACGAGAAGTCGTAAATGTTCTTTTATTTACGAAAGAACAGTCATTAAACCAAAATTTCTCTTCTGGTTTAGTGACTGTTCTCGGATTTGAAGGGTCTAAGCACTCTTAGCAATTTTTGAGGCAGCTTTTGTTTTAAGGAAAGCAAAACCGGACAGCAAAATTGTTCCTAGGAGTAACGTTAATCCTGATAATATGTACACTTTTTCCACGCCCATTTGCGTGGCACCATAAGATAATATCCAAACGGATCCCATAAAGGCCACGCGAGTTGAAGCGAAGCGAGCGCTGAAGACCCTGCCGCGCATTGGGGCAACTGTTTCTTCCTGAAAAATGCTTTGGATAGGAATTAAAAACATCGCATTAGAGACGCCTGCGAAGAAAAATCCTATCAGTGCGAGAAAATAGGTTGGGAACATTCCCAGGATGGCTATTGTAAGGCCGGAGATAAAATATCCCCAGAGCACTAGTTTTTGTTTATTGATACTATTTCCCCACACGCTAATTGCGATACAACCGAATGTAATACCCACCGCGGCGCTCGCTTCAAGGACCCCAAGTCCCACGGTTGATGTCTTCAATGTATCTAGCGCATACACAAAAATTAGAGGATTAATGCCACTGAAGACAAGTACCGCTAAACAGTATGTAATGAGAGTATGGGATAGGACCTTTGTTTTTCGTATGTAGGCTAGCCCCTCCAGAATATCTTTGAAAATATGTGACTCGTTCTCTGCATCGGGTGGCTTCGCTTGCTCTTGAGTTTCAAAATTAAACTTCATCGCGAGGATTGAAATAGCAGAAAACAAAAAGGTTAAAGAATCGAAGTAGAAGATCGTTTTAATTGGGATCAACATAATGAGTACGCCGGCTAGTGCAAATCCAAGAATCTCAGTCATGTTTTCCACCGTCTCAGCTAAGGAAGTCGCCGTGAGAATTTTTTCTTTTGGAAAGATGGCTGGAATGACTGCCATTTTTGCAGGGCTAAAAAATAAGTTCGCCGTTGTGCTAAGAAACGTTAACAAATAAACTAAGTTGATCGAGTAACCAATCAAAACTGGAATTAAGCCCACAAAAATTGCCCTTAATAAATCGGCAGAAATCATCGTCCGTTTTTTGCTCCAACGATCGACATAGGCTCCCGCGATCAATCCAAATAGCAAATAGGGTAAAAACGTCGCCAGTGTCATCTTTCCTATTTCTAACGCACTGCCTGTCAGCCGGTAAATTAAGACCCCTAAAGCAACATAATGGAGTTTATCACCCAAAGCCGATAGGAATTGCCCCGTCAATAAAAGGGTAAAATCTCTTTCTTTTAACAAGGTTAGGGGTTTAACGACACTCTCTCGACTTGTCAAATCGCCATCCTCCGATATCTTCTAACTAATATTACTTAAAATGTAATATTCTATTAGAAACGGCGGAATTCCTTGTTATCTAATCGGAAAATTTTCCATTATTATAGAACAACCTATTTTCCATCAAAATTTGAAAGTGAAATTAGCCTATAATGTATGGTTTAGTACAATACATCTAGGGTAATATCGCTCAGAGTGGCGCATCCCGTCAAGGTCATCGCCTGTTTCAGTTCATTCGTCATCTTCGTAATTGCTAAGGCAACCCCCTCTGCGCCTCCACCGTAAGCGGCCGTGATGAGTGGCCTTCCGATCAGCACTGCATCCGCGCCCAGTGCCAACATTTTTAAGACGTCTACACCCGTTCGTACTCCGCCGTCAACAATAACTGGAATTCGTCCACCGACAGCTGCAGCGATTTCTGACATCACTTCCGCCGTCCCCGGCGTATGATCGAGCACTCGTCCACCATGATTTGATACCACAAGAGCTGCTGCACCCACTTCAAGCGCTATGACGGCCTCATCCACTGTCATGATTCCTTTCATGATAAACGGTAACGACGTGTTGGAAATAATGGCTTTCATTTCTTCTTTGGTTTTTGGGCCAAAGGCTTTGGTCGGGAGACCCGCTGCATCGATGTCCATACCCACGGCAAGGACGCCTGCTTTCTCAGCACTGCGCAGGCATTCCAAGACTTCTGCCAGTTCCCGCGGTTTTATAAATGGAATACCACGCCCACCCGCTTCAGCGATGGCCTCCACTCCAGTGAGATACATTTGAGGGTCGGGGGCGCCGCCGGTGCACCCTAAAGATCCCGAGACAAGGCAACCGTGGATCAGGGATTGCGCCCATTCTTCTTCATTTAAAGCGCCACCCATGTTAAAGTTATTACCCGTGATGGGTGCACCTAGAATAGGGGTCAAAAGTTCTTGACCAAAAATTTTGTACCTTGTGTCAGGATCTTTCGCTCCATGAAGCGTCCTCATATTTAGACGAAATTCCGCTAACGCTTCCACATTACTTCTAAACGATGCACCCGTACCTGTCCCTCCCATGCCTGGAACTTCTCCAGCACAGGCCTTACCATTACATTCAGGACAGACCCGACAAAATCCCTTAAGCTTCTCTCGCGCAGTTTGGCGAACTGTTTTCATGTCCATCACATTACCCCCAACACGTAGCGTTCAATGGCCTCTGCTACCCCGTCTTCCTCATTTGAGGCGGTAATAATATCAGCTTGTTCTTGAATCTCAGGACGGGCATTTCCCATGGCCACACCGATACCAGCATATTGAATCATTTCTAAATCATTAAAACTATCCCCGATGGCCATCACTTCTGATGGGTCAATTCCAAAGCGCTCTGCTAAGGCGGCCAACGCCACGCCTTTATTGACTGAGCCGTCCGTCATTTCAAGGAAACAGGGCTTCGATTTTGTAATGTGTACTTTTTCCCCATATGCTTGTCTTAACACGGGAGCCAATTGGTCTAGATCTGATTCGTCCCCCATCAGGAGAATTTTCTCGACCCCTTCCGGTTCCTGAGACAGTAAAATTGATAAATCTGTTTCCTCGATACGCACACTGGCGATCCGCTCATATTCCTGTGACCAGTCATTACGTTGCGACGTTATGACACGGTCCTTAAGATAAACTTGGGCATAGATACCTCGACTTGCAACATCTCTGACGATCTCTGTGGCCAAAGCGCTGGGAATAACACGCCGAAATAGTATGTCCCCGCTTAAAACCTGTTGGATCATCGCCCCATGATAAGTGATCACTGGAACATCCAGCCCTAGTTGCTCCGCATAGGGACGTGCAGAAATCGACATGCGCCCGGTCGCAATCGTCATTTTAACGCCCTGAGCCTGAGCCTTTTGAATCGCCTTTACGACACGCGGGGAAATCGTCCAATCATCCCTAAGCAAGGTGTCATCGAGATCCATGGCTACTAAACGAATTGTCAAGATTTTTCCACTCCTCATTACGCCTTACGCCTAATTACGGCTAATCATTGAGTTGTATAAGCAGGAAGCCTTTCCATTCTGCCTTGGTAAAGGCGTGATACATCGTAACTTTACCTTAGATAGCGTTTTAAATATTGCCCAGTATACGAGGCCGGACAAGCGGCAATCTCCTCAGGGGTTCCTGATATAAGCACTTCTCCGCCCCGGTTTCCCCCTTCTGGGCCCAAATCAATGAGCCAGTCCGCCGTTTTGATCACATCGAGATTATGCTCAATGACGAGCACCGTGTCCCCAGCCTCTACCAAGCGATGGAGCACGTGGAGGAGTTTATCAATATCTGCCGAGTGCAAACCTGTTGTCGGTTCATCGAGCATATAAATGGTTTTACCCGTACTGCGGCGGCTCAACTCTGTGGCCAGCTTAATACGCTGCGCTTCTCCCCCAGATAAAGTGGTTGCAGGTTGACCTAAGCGAATATAGCCAAGTCCTACATCCTGCATCGTCAAAAATTTACGAGAAATCTTCTGAACGACTTGGAAGAAATCGACCGCTTCGTCAACCGTCATATCTAGGACTTCCGCAATGTTTTTTCCTTTGTACCGCACTTCCAGTGTCTCTCGGTTATAACGTTTACCCTCACAAATTTCACAGGGAACGTACACATCTGGGAGGAAATGCATCTCAATTTTAATAATCCCGTCTCCACGGCAAGCCTCGCACCGACCGCCTTTGACATTGAAGCTAAACCGACCTTGTTTATACCCTCGCATTTTTGCTTCCGGGGTGATGGAAAAGAGTTCGCGGATAAAATTAAAGACTCCAGTATACGTCGCTGGATTTGAACGAGGGGTGCGTCCAATGGGGGACTGGTTAATGTCAATGACTTTGTCCAGATACTCTAACCCTTCCATGCGATCGTGAGCGCCTGCACGCTGACGCCCTCCCCCCAATTTGGCGGCTAATCCTTTATAAATGATTTCGTTCACCAACGTACTCTTGCCAGAACCAGAAACGCCTGTCACACAGGTAAACACGCCCAAAGGAACGCGCACATTAAAATTCTTCAGGTTATTTTCTCTCGCTCCGAAGACTTCAAGCCACTTTCCGTTCGGCTGCCGTCGTTTTTCGGGAACAGCGATCTGTTTGGTACCACACAAATATTGTCCCGTGATCGAATCCTTATTGGCTTTGATTTCCTCAAGCGTACCCTCAGCCACCACTCGGCCACCGTGAACCCCTGCACCAGGACCGATATCAATAATATGGTCTGCGGCAATCATAGTATCCTCATCATGCTCAACCACAATCAGTGTATTTCCAAGGTCGCGCAAACGTTTAAGGGTGGAAAGCAGACGAGCATTATCCCGCTGATGAAGTCCAATGCTGGGTTCATCCAGAACATACAGTACACCCATGAGGCTTGACCCAATCTGAGTCGCCAGTCGGATTCTCTGCGCCTCGCCACCGGAGAGCGTGCCTGCCGCACGACCCAGGGTTAGATAATCTAGTCCTACATTCATCAAAAAGCCTAGTCTTTCCCTAATTTCCTTGAGGATCTGATGGGCAATTGTTTGTTCTTTGGGTGTTAGGGTCAAAGCATTTAAAAAGCTTAAGGCTTCGGTTATGGGCAAGCGAGTCAAATCATCAATCGAGATCTCGCCCACCTTGACGGCTAACGCCTCCGGTTTCAGGCGTTTCCCTTGACACTCTGGGCATGGGCTCTCACTCATATACCGTTCGATTTCAACGCGCACCATGTCTGAGGTTGACTCTCGATAACGACGTCCAAAAAGGGGCACCAGCCCTTCGAAGTTCTTCTTATATATTTTGGGTTGATCAAAAATATTCTGGTAATGAAAACTAATGGGGGTTTCTGTTCCATAGAGCAGTCCCTTCCATTGCTTCTCATCGATTTCTTCCAACGGTGTATCCATTTCGAATCCAAGGTTTAAGGCCATAGCCTCCATCATCTTCGGGTAATAACTCGAGGTTGATTTAGCCCAGGGTGCAATCGCCCCTGTTGCTAAAGACAGGGAATGGTCAGGGAGGAGAAGCTCAATGTCCACGATAAGATTTGCCCCAAGCCCCGTACACGCCGGGCAAGCCCCGTATGGACTGTTAAAGGAAAAAAGACGCGGAGAAATCTCTTCAAGTGCAATCCCACAATCCGGACAAGCAAAATTTTCACTAAAGCGTAACTCACTTCCGTCTGTAATGTCCACGATGACATTACCTTCGCCAAGTTTGAGCGCTGTTTCTAGAGAATCCGCCAAACGTTCAGCACTCTCAGGTTTTAGGGATATACGGTCGATCACAACTTCAACAGAGTGTTTTTTATTCTTTACTAAGTCTATATCTTCGCTAAGATCTCGGGTCTCCCCATTCACACGAACACGAACATACCCAGCCTTACGGGCGTCCTCAAAGACCTTATGATGCTCGCCTTTTTTCCCTTTCACGAGCGGCGCCAATATTTGCAGTCTCGTACGCTCCGGTAAAATCATCACTTGGTCTACCATTTGCTGGACGGTTTGTTGGGAGATCCCTTGGCCACACTTGGGACAATGCGGATGCCCAATTCGAGCAAAAAGTAGGCGAAGATAATCAGAGACCTCCGTCGCTGTGCCCACCGTCGACCGAGGGTTTCTATTTGTGGTCTTCTGGTCAATGGAGATTGCGGGAGAAAGCCCCTCAATGGAATCGACATCGGGTTTGTCCATTTGACCTAAAAATTGTCTTGCATAGGCTGAAAGGGATTCCACATAACGGCGCTGTCCCTCAGCATAAATAGTATCGAAGGCCAGGGATGATTTTCCTGAGCCCGACAACCCCGTAATTACCACGAATTTATCTCGTGGAATATCAATGTCAATGTTTTTCAGATTATGAGCACGTGCACCCCGCACGCGTAAGTAGTCTTGAGTCATGATTGGCTTGTCCTCCTAGAAAGTAAGTTATTTTGTTCATCTTTTTTTGTAAGTCACCTGTTTTTGCTGTGCTTTATGGTCATATTTTTTGCTTTTGCTTCCCCGTTGTTGACTAGTCATTTTGTATTTATTATTTTCACCTTTTAGCTCGATCATTGCATCTCTAATTTCGGCGGCTCGTTCGAAGTCGAGGTCTCGAGCTGCTAGGCGCATTTCTTGTTCCAGATTCTTAATGAGACTGGCAAGCTCCTCGGGGGGTAATTTTGATCCGTAGGCTTTCTTTAGCTCGGCAACACGAGTTGCCTCCGGTGCTTCATGTATTGCCTTATGAATCGTTTGAGGCGTAATCCCCATTTTCTTATTATGCGCCGTTTGTATTTCCCGACGTCGATTGGTCTCATCCAGTGCGATTTGCATGGAACGGGTGATTTTGTCACCATACATGATCACCTTGCCTTGTGCATGGCGCGCGGCACGTCCAATGGTCTGGATGAGGGAACGATCTGACCGAAGAAAGCCTTCTTTATCCGCGTCGAGAATTGCGACGAGTGAAACTTCCGGTAAATCCAGGCCTTCCCGCAAGAGGTTAATTCCAACTACGACGTCAATCGAACCTAGGCGAAGCTCACGAAGGATTTCTACACGTTCAAGTGTCTTAATATCCGAATGTAGATACTTCACCTTAATTTCGAGATTCTTAAAGTATTCTGTGAGATCCTCAGCCATCTTCTTGGTTAACGTCGTTACGAGGACTCGCTCATCCCTAGCGATCCGCGCTCTAATTTCCCCAAGCAAATCATCGATCTGCCCTTTGCTCTGGCGAACAATAACTTCCGGATCTAGCAAGCCTGTGGGACGAATCATTTGCTCCACAAGCGTTGGACAGTGTGCCAATTCATAGGGTCCAGGTGTTGCACTGACATAGACGCTTTGTTTAATAATTTGTTCAAACTCAGCGAACTTCAGAGGTCGGTTATCTAGGGCAGAAGGAAGGCGAAATCCATAGTTGACCAGCGTGGTTTTGCGTGAACGGTCGCCCTCATACATTCCCCTCACCTGTGGAAGCGAAACGTGTGACTCATCCACAAAAAGGAGAAAATCGTCTGGAAAATAGTGAATTAAGGTGTAGGGGGTATCCCCGGGCTCACGAAACGTCAAGTGTCGTGAATAATTTTCAATTCCATTGCAAAAGCCCATTTCTCTGAGCATTTCCAAATCATACCGTGTCCGCTGTTCAAGCCTCTGTACTTCTACTAACTTATCTTCTGATTTTAAAATCTTCACCTGTTCATCCAGTTCTTTCTCGATATTATCTGCTGCTTCCATGACCTTTTCTTGGGCCGTCACATAGTGCGAGTTCGGGAAAATCGACACATGGTGACGTTCCCCCAGGATCTCACCCGTCAGCACATTGATTTCGTAGATGTGCTCAATTTCGTCTCCGAACATCTCCACCCGAAGTACCCGATCACTGGATGCCGCAGGATAGATCTCAACGACATCTCCGCGCACACGAAACGTACCCCGAGAGAACGCTATATCATTGCGGTCATATTGGATGGCGATGAGCTTATGCAAAATCTCGTTACGATCGATAACTTGTCCTTGCCTTAATGAAAGAACAAGGTCACGATACTCATCTGGAGAACCTAACCCGTAAATACAGGAAACGCTCGCTACGACGATCACATCGCGTCTTTCAAGTAATGCAGCCGTCGCTGAGTGACGCAATTTCTCAATTTCCTCGTTAATAGAAGAATCTTTTTCGATAAACGTATCACTCGAGGGTACATAAGCCTCGGGTTGGAAATAATCGTAGTAACTTACAAAGTACTCCACTGCATTTTCCGGAAAGTACTCCTTGAACTCGCTATAAAGTTGCGCAGCCAACGTTTTGTTATGCGCAAGTATGAGTGTTGGTCTTTGAACCTTCTCTATTATATTCGCCATCGTAAAGGTCTTTCCAGATCCGGTGACCCCTAGTAACGTCTGATGACGCTGACCTTCATTGATTCCAGCGACGAGAGCGTCTATGGCCTGAGGCTGATCCCCCGCTGCTTTATAAGGGGCATGTAAACGAAATTCCATGCTCCGGTCTCCTTTTTAAGTCATAATAGGTTTAACGATACTTTAGATGGCGTAAAAACGACACCTGAAGTTAGTTTCCTTTATAATTCTTCATTATTTTATTTTACATGGTAGCAGACGCATTAACAATTAGAAAGTATTACCTATAATTATACCACTTCATCCTACAATAAAGAAAAGCCGAAAATACATTCGGCTTAAGAACCTTAATTGCTTTTTATTTTCCTGACCCCTTATCCTTTGAAGACTGATCATTCGACGACTGCTTTGACTGATCTTTCGTTGCGTCTTTTGGTTGCTCGGACTGTTGCTGATCCGACTGTTGCTTTAACATCTCAGGGGGCACGGTCTTTACCTGTTCATTCGCTGTTTTCTCTGTGCCAATCACTTTACCTTGCGCATCAAGATACTCTCGTGTTGTTTCAGTCTTTATCCGCTCCGTAATCTTTTGGACTCCGGCAGGTATATTGCTTGATTTCGCCGGTTGTCCTTCACTGCTTGCCCCTGATGCAGCGCCACTCTGATCCTGGGTTTGGGTCTTGGCCTGTGTTTGATCTTTTGACTGATCTTTTGGTTTCGTCGCTTGGCTGGCCTGCTCTGCTTGCTTTTTAGCTTGTTCTGCACTTTGTAAGGTTAAGGAGTAACTCTTCTGGATCAACGCGAGATTATCTGGCGTTACAGCCTTTACTTGAATCATCTTTGCTGGAATTTCTCCTTGCTCACTTGTGATAGAATTATTGACATCGAGGGATTCCTTTTTTATAATTTTTTGAGCCCATTGATACGCATTGACACCCTGTAGATAAGGAGAAGTATCCACATCTCCCACCTGCGCTCCGCTTGACATCCGTTCTAAGGAGGATACACTAGCTTGTCCCCCAACTAAGAAGATTTTCTTATCTAATTGCGCTTGTTTCAAAACTTCGGTTGCTAAAGCTGCTAATTTATCCGTATGCGCCATAATGCCTTGGACCTTGCCGGGATTCTTCTGAAGGAAATCTGTTAATCCCTGCTTCACGATCGATTCAGAACCTGGGAAGCTTACCATGTTTTGAACTGTTATTTTGGGATATTTGCTAAATATCACTTTGTTTCCGGCTAAGCACTCTTGGAATCCAGTTTCGTTGGGCTCACCTTGCAAAATGACGATCTGACCCTCAGCAACTTTATTGACCATCGTTTGTGCCATAAGCTCTCCAACCTTTTCTTGATCTGGCGTGATGATCCCGACGAGCTTTACGCCTGCCGGAATTTGGCTTAAAGCTAACACTGGAATTTTGTCTGTTTCTGCATTCTTTAGAAGACTCGCCTTTCCCCCTTGATAAATAAGAACCTTTGCTCCTTTCAACGGTGATTCTTGTCCCGCTGCCGCGCTTTGGTCCATATACTTCACTTGCACGTTTTCCTTCTTGGCCAAATCGTCGATTCCTTTGGTAATCAGTAGTTTATTAGGATCTTCCTCATTGAGAGAAACCGCGATAACTGTCTCAGTCGCTGCCTTTGTTGTTGAAGAAGTTTTGTTCTTCTTTTCTAAAAGGGCTTGTAGACCACAGCCAGTTATTGTTAAACTAAGACATAATGAAATAATCATGAATAATATGAGTGACCGCATTTTTTTCGACATGTGACACGCTCCTTTAGAAGCACAATCCTTTAATTTCTTAAGTTAGTTTTCCCTTGTCTTCGAAAAAAATGCAACTGATAAAAAGGAGGTTTTTAATTTGCCTGTTAAATTAGAACATGTCCTGAAACGAATACATGCTTTACCCCCGCTACCGACATCCGCTATGCGGGTAATTGCTTTAACTAAAAATCCTGCAACCTCAGTCAGAGAACTTGAAAGGGTGATTGGCCAAGATCCAGCTCTGGCTGCCGGCATGCTACGACAAGCCAATTCCGCTTACTATGGATATGCAAGACGAATCTCATCGCTTCAAGAAGCCATTGTTGTCCTTGGCTTTCAGGCGACTCAGGGATTAGCGATGGCTTCCGCTGTCGCCCCCCTACTCAAGGTCCAATTGATCGGGTATGAAATTGAACAAGATGGGCTCTGGAAGCATTCTATGGTTACCGCCATGGCTGCGAAAAGTCTATGTAAAAAACTAGAGCTTTCTTACGGTGATGTTGCCTTTACCGCTGGCTTACTTCACGATATTGGAAAACTAGTCATCTCTATTTATGTTCAAGAAGTAGGCACTTATCTTTTAGAAAAAGTGACTGTTGCCAATCTTTCCTATGTTGAGCTTGAAGAAAAAATAATTGGATTTAATCACGCAACCGTCGGAGGATTGCTGGCCAAAGGTTGGAATTTGCCAGAAGATCTTGTGGAGAGTATTGCTTGCCATCATACCCCTTCTAGTGCGCAAAGCCATGTTGAACTAGCCAGCGTCATTCACGTTGCGAATGGACTCGCTAGCTTGCTTGGAATTGGCGGAGGTGTGGACAGTTTTTTAAACCCCATACAACAAGAGACTCTCGACCGCCTATCGCTCAAGGATTCAGATCTTGAACTTATCATCGCTGACCTAGGAGAGTTTCTTCTGGATCCCACCATCTTCGCGTAAGGTCACGTTGCAGGTGACCCTAGATCAACCTTTGTTTGTAAATCACACAAGATATTGTTGAGTACAGTTTCTCTGTAGCTATCCAATTGATCATATTTCATGGCATCCATATAGATCCCTTTAAGCTGAGACCGGTGGGTTTGCCAAGCGATCAAGGTCTCTTTTAACTTTTTACTAAAAGGCTTATCTAGTCCTTGATCACTTAATTTTTCGGGATCTCCTTGCCAAATTGCCAAATGCCGTTCGGGGAAAACAATCCCAATCACTTCATCTGGATTAAGCGGATGTAAAATAATCTCAATCATTTGTCCCAATTGTTGTGCTTCTCGCAAAACCCAATCTAAGGCATCCAGCGTTTCGTCCCCTTCGAGCCTAATTTGATCGAAGTCCGTTAGGAAATGCGGCGCAAGATTTAGCCAGCCATCCACCGTTAAGCCGTGCAAAAAATACGGAATAATGACGCTTTTTTGTAAGAGCTTGAGGGCGTTTTCTGCAAGAGGCCAAGGGCCTGTGTGATCTTTTTTGACCTTCACCTGGGCAGAATTTCCCAGGATCCAAGAGAGGTCATCTTCTATAAGGCGTTTAGGTACCCTATTGCCTAGGAGTGACCCGAGTTCTGCCGCTAGCTCTTCTTCCAACGTCGTTTGAAGTTCTTGAAGCTGATTTTCGATTTCAAAGATCTGTGAACGTTGCTTCTCTAACTTGAGATCGTCACAAAACATGCTGAAATCAATAAACTTCTCAACAACGCCTGGGGCTCGCCAACGCATTGGAGAAACCTCCATGGCATCTAGCATGGCTAAGCCCATCTGCGGTAAGATAAAACCTGCCATGGTATCTGGGTCCCGCACGGAACGAATGAAATCAACGCCATATCCCCGATCCAATAATTCGAGGCCAATCACCTTGATCAACGTCGATTTCCCCGTTCCAGGCCCTCCTAATAAGACATAAACCCGTTGCCAACTCGGCATCATGTTGGGCAAAAGTGATATGTAACCCCTTGTGGTCATTCCTTCTGCGAAATAATGACGAACTCCTGTCTTATTTCTCATGCGCGTAACCCCCGTCGTTTTTTATGGTCAGCGTAGTCTATGCAACAACGTGAACGACGGTCACTCCCAGTTTTTCAACCGACCGATTTACGAATGACTGTATAATGAAATTCAAAAGACACACTCCATTTTATGAGAGTGTGTCTTTTGAATTTCTTATTTAAGTTTGCCTTGTAACGTCTGTAGCGCTTTTTGAAGCTGTGGGTCGAAATTCGTGTCTGTTGGGGAGATGGTCGCTGGCTGCCCTTTGGTTAGTTCTACTACGACATCCGGTGTAATCCCTATTTTGTGAATACTCACTTTACTCGGTGTTAAGTATTTGGCGGTGGTTAACTTGACACTCGTCCCTCCACCCAAGGGGAAAATTGTTTGCACAATGCCTTTGCCAAACGTTTTAACGCCCACAAGGTTGGCAGTTCCCTTGTCCTTAATCGCCCCGGCCACAATTTCGGCCGCTGAAGCACTTTCTTCGTTCACGAGAACAACCATAGGCATTCCCAAGAAAGTACCCGCTGTTGCCATTTTTGTATCAACATTTCCTTGTTTATCCACAATATATACAGCAGGTCCCTCTGGAATAAAGTAGCTGGCAACCTGAACGGCGGCATTGAGCTCTCCACCATGGTTATACCTCATATCAAGGATAAGCCCTTTGTATTTCTTGATGTTCATTGTGTTCAGAGTATCCTTAAGTTCAGTCCCTGTATCTGAAGCAAACTGAGAAATATTAACATAGGCAATCTCTGGATTCCCCGGCAAGGCTTCTCCATCTACTGTTGGGACTGTGATGTTTTCCCTTGTCAGACTAACCGTGAGAACCTTATTGCTGCTCTCCCTATAGAGCGCCAAGGTCACTTTCGTTCCAGGATCTCCGCGCATCATACCCACCGCTTTATCTTGCTCCATACCGGCGGTCTCAGCATCATTAATCTTGGTGACGACGTCACCCGATTGGATACCACCCTTACTCGCTGGAGAATTTTTAATAGGGCGTAGGACCACGAGCTTCTTAGGATCCTTAAGACTAAGAACAATTCCTACTCCGCCGAATTTCCCTTCCAGCATTTGAAAAAGTTCTGAGTTCTCCTTGGCATTCATGTAGGTCGAATAGGGATCTCCCAAGGTCTCTACAATCCCTTTTGTGGCGCCTTCTACTAGCTGATCTGTCGTAACCGGTTCTAAGTAGTCGCCTCGAATCAGTTGCACAACGTGAACTAAACGTCCCACGTTATTGACGTTGGCAAGAACAATTCCTCCCATTGTCGCTGTCACTATGACAGAAAATATCACAAAGATAATGCCGACGTTTTTGGCGATTCTTTTCCAGTTCCACTTTTGCAAGCAAGTCAAACCCCTTCCCTCTTGTCTTCCTGTATTATATGCTTATTCCTTCGTAGAAATACTGCTTATCCATTTCAATTGTGAAAATACTGTAAAGGGTCTGTGGGGCTTAAATCAATCATGACTTGAAAATGCAGGTGCGAACCTGTGCTAAGACCTGTGGAACCAACATATCCAATCAGTTGATTGGCTCGAACCGATTGGCCTACGGTGACCGCAATGGCTGACTGATGTCCGTATAGCGTGGTGATGCCATTACCGTTGTCAATAATCGTCATATTTCCATAGGCCGAATCCCAGCCGGCCTGTAAGACAACCCCTGCACCCGCTGAATGAATCTGAGCTCCAGTCGGGGCGACAATATCCGTTCCGGTATGCAAACTTCGTTTCCCAGTTATGGGGTGAGTTCTCCAACCAAAGGGGTCACTAATTTCGTAAAAGCCGGGTACTGGCCAGGTTGTGATTGATCCAGAAATTGATCCACTCACGCCGCCTTTGGGTGTTGCCGGTGTTGTTTGAGCAGACTGAGCAGCTTGTGAGGCTGCGGCTGCGGCTTTTGCCTCTTTTGCTATCTGTGCCGCTTGCGCCGCCTGCATTTTCCTAATTTTATCACTGATATCATTCGATGCAGCTTCCAATTGGTCAATGTTGTCAAAGGAAGCCTGTTGGGCTTTTTTGTTTTGATCCAGGTCTACCAATTGCTGAGCTTTCGCTTTATCAAGATCCATGCTGACTGAACTGGCTTGAACTTGGAGCTGTGCGGCGTGGTCACTTTTGCTCTGCAATTCGTGTGCCTTCTGTACAATTTGTTGCTTTTGGGTTTGAATGTCCATTAACAACTGACGGTCATTGGCCACTAATTTAGTGCAATAGTCCATTCGGGTAATAAAGTCCCCAAGGTCTGCCGACTGAAAGAGTAGTTCCAAGTAGCTAACCTGCCCACTCTCATAGATTCCCTTTGCCCGTTTCCCAAGAGCCAGCTGGCGGTCTTCAAGCTCCTTTTGTTTTAGCTCAAGTTCTTTTTGAGCTGAAACAACTAGTTGTTGGGCTTGGACATAAGCGGCCTGTTTCTGCCCTAAAAGTATTTGCGCTTCGGCAATTTTTGTTTCTAATTCAGCCATTTGTTGCTTGATTTTATCTGCCGTATAGGTTAACTCATTTAACTGCCCTCGGGCTTGATCCTTTTGATTTAATACATCTTTCTGTTGCCCTACTGCATCACCTAGTTCGTTAGCCCATGAGGGCAATGCCAATGTTCCAACTAAACCAAGGCTAATTATCACAATTGGGAGTACTTTTCTTCGAAACAAGTGATTCCCTCCGTCCTTATTAAAAATTTAGCAAGGGTAAGTGTGGGAATACCCCAATAACTTTCGCATCTCTAAGATTTAAGGAATTTCTGCAAAGAGAACCCACTTCCAAGGGCACCCATCGCCATGCCAGCGAGCAAAATCCCCACAGATACTTGTTGGAAGAGAATGGCATTTTGTACAACGGGTAGAAATGTTAAAGTCGATTGGACATACATTGTAATCCAATTATAGCCCATACCAACAATACCCGCTGCCAGCGCCCCCCCAACGAGTCCTAATGCCATCCCCTCAAGAAGAAAAGGCCAACGAATAAAACTGTTGCTTGCGCCCACTAATTTCATAATCTGAATTTCTCGGCGCCGAGAAAAGACATTCATTTTAACGTTAATGGAGATCAGCACAACGGCTGCGATGCCAAAAGCGACCACTACGCCAAGGCCAATCCACCTCAACCATTGCGTAAATTTCAGGAGTTTATCCACAAAGCCTTGTCCGTAACGAACTTTGTCTACCCCAGGAAGACCTTTCATCGCGTCCGCCAAGGCTACGACGTTTTGAGGATCCGTTGCTTTTACGGTCAATTTATCTGGGAAGGGATTCGTACCTCCAAGATCAGCCAAGATATTACTTTGGGAGCCACCCATCGTTTTTCCAAAATCAAGAAGCGCTTGGTCTTTCGTGACGACTGTTACTGAAGCCACCCCTGGCATTCCTTTAATCTGGGTTTGTAATCCCTCTATATCCGATTGGGTCGTGCCGTTTTGCACAAATGCTGCAATCTCTAATTGAGATTCGAAAGATTTCGCCATATTGGAAGCATTCGCTAGGAAAAATACAGAAAATCCTAAGATCACAAGTGAAACCGTCACGGTTAAAACTGATGCAATGCTAAGCCAAGGATTGCGTCTCATGGAGTGCACGGTCTCGCGCACAATATAGCGAGTGGAATTAAGTGTCATAGCCGTATCCCCCCTTTTCATCATCTCTCGCAATCCGTCCGTTTTCTATCGCTATAACCCTTTTTTGCATTTTATTGACAATTGCTCTGGCATGAGTCGCCATGACAATCGTCGTTCCTCGTTTATTGATATTATAAAGTAACTCCATAATTCCCCATGCCGTTTCCGGATCAAGGTTACCCGTGGGTTCATCGGCTATTAATAATGCGGGATTATTAATAATTGCCCGTGCTACACAGACACGCTGTTGTTCGCCGCCGGATAGTTCATGCGGATAGGCATTTTCTTTATTCGCAAGCCCCACGAGTTCTAGCGCCGTGCGCGTACGAGTGCGCACCTCTTTCGTTGACACTCCAATCACTTCAAGTGCAAAAGCGACATTTTCCTGCACGGTTTTATTGGTCATCAACTTAAAGTCTTGAAAGATGACCCCAATATTACGTCGTAAATAAGGGACTTCCCGTTCTTTCATTCGCACGAGATTTTTACTATTAATGGTGACTTGTCCCCGTGTGGGGCTTTCATCACGATAAAATAATTTAATAAGCGTTGATTTACCGGCTCCACTGGGGCCCACCAAAAAAACAAACTCTCCCTTGCCAATTTTCAAAGTGACATCAACGAGAGCTCTGGCACCGTTTTGATAAATTTTGGACACATTTGTCAACTGTATCATATTGTCCTCCTTGATTTCACACGTCTCACCATTTTTCTCCATAACTCTTAATGCATTCGACACTCGTCGTGGATTTCCTGTTAGTAAATTTAAACATCACAAAAACTACATAAATCCAAGAAGCTTTCAGTCGAAGTCGATGATGCTAAAATGCAAAAAATTAAGAAAGGACGAACACTTTCGAGAGTGCCCGCCCTTCTTAATCAGACGAATCCTGCCACCCATATTAAGTTTAATTATCCCCGCTTTTTAGCCATGACCTCATGGACCGCTTTGATTAAGTGAACTTTCGTCAAACCATATTTCTCAAGCAGTTCCTGTGGTTTTCCAGACTCTCCAAACGTGTCTTTAAGTCCGACTCGAACCATCGGGGTAGGTAGCTTTTCACCCAAGACCTCCGCAATGGCGCTTCCTAGGCCTCCGATGATGCTATGTTCTTCTGCTGTCACGACGGCTTTCGTTTGCTTGGCAACCCGCACAATTGTTTCTTCATCCAGAGGTTTCACGGAAGCGACATTGACGACACTCACGCTGATTCCTTCGGTTGCAAGCTCATCGGCCGCTTCTAACGCCATAGCCACCATCAAGCCGTTGGCCATAATGGCAACGTCTGTCCCTTCTTTGAGGACATTCGCTTTGCCGATTTCAAACTTATAATCTTCTCCAAAAAGCACTGGAACCGCCAAACGCCCCATACGAATATAAACCGGGCCGTTATATTTGGCAGCCGCCAAAATTACCTGACGGGTTTCCTCTCCATCGGCAGGGACTAAAACTACCATGTTTGGGACAGCACGCATGATGGCGACATCCTCGATGGCCTGATGAGAGCCCCCGTCTTCTCCGACCGTAATTCCTGAATGGGTAGCTGCAATTTTAACATTTAGCTTTGGATAAGCAATTGAGTTTCGAACTTGCTCAAACGCCCGTCCTACTGCAAAAATCGCAAAAGTGCTAGCAAAAGGAATCTTGCCTGCCGCAGCTAGCCCCGCTGCGGTACCAATGAGGTTTGCTTCAGCAATTCCCATGTTAAAGAAACGTTCTGGATATTTCTTACCAAAGTCAGCCGTCTTGGTCGACTTCGATAGATCTGCATCTAAGACAACAACATTGGGGTTTTCCGCCCCTAAAATCAAAAGCGCCTTACCATACGCATCACGCGTCGCTATTTTATCAGCCAAGGGTTAACGCCTCCTCCCGTAATTCTTTCAGTGCCTGCTCGCCTTGTTCCACGCTCGGTGCATTGCCATGCCAGCCTGCTTGATTTTCCATGAAGGAAACCCCTTTACCCTTTACCGTCTTGGCGATGATCATAGACGGCTTTCCTTTGATCTGCTTAGCCTCAGCAAACGCCTTAATTAAGGCATCCACATCATGTCCGTCAACTTCAATGACATGCCAACAAAAGGCCCGCCATTTCTCGGCTAGAGGAGCAGAACACATGACACTATCTGTTGTTCCATCTATTTGTAAGCCGTTAAAATCAAGAACGGCCGTGACATTATCGAGTTTATAGTGGGCAGAGGCCATCGCCGCTTCCCAAACTTGTCCTTCTGCCATCTCACCGTCACCGAGCAAAACGTAAACTTGATAATCTCTGCCATCTAGTTTTCCTGCCAGTGCCATTCCGTTGGCCGCAGAAAGACCTTGCCCTAAGGAACCTGTCGACATGTCCACGCCGGGGGTCTTCTTCATATCGGGATGTCCCTGGAGCATACGGCCCGTTTGGCGAAGCCCTTGAAGCTCCTCTTTGGGGAAATAGCTCTTTTCAGCGAGCGCCGCATAAAGTACTGGCGCTGCATGTCCCTTGGAAAGGATGAAACGATCTCGATTCGCCCAATGCGGGTCTTCCGGTTTCACACGCATTTCGTGAAAGAATAACGTGGTCAGTATCTCTGCAGCCGATAGACTGCCACCGGGGTGTCCAGATTTTGAAGTTACAAGCATGGAAATAATGTCTTGACGAAGTGTATTGGCAATCCTTTTCAGTGCAATGGTTGTCAAAATAATTTCCTCCTTTATCCTCAGTCGAAGTTCACTCTTTGTTATTTTGCAGGGTATAATTTATTGTACAACTTTGGTCTTTTGTAGATACGCTGCGATGAACGCATCAATTTCTCCATCCATGACTGCCGATACATTCCCGGTTTCTTCATTGGTACGATGGTCTTTGACCATGCTATAGGGGTGAAACACATACGAACGGATCTGGCTTCCCCAGGCGATTTCTTGTTGCTCGCCTCGGATTTCCGAAATTTCAGCTTCCTGTTCCTTACGCTTAAGCTCCAGTAACTTCGCCTGCAAAACACGCATAGCTGTCGCTTTGTTTTGAGTCTGGGAGCGTTCACTCTGACATTGGACGACGACACCAGTTGGCAAGTGTGTAATCCGGATGGCAGAATCCGTCTTATTGACGTGCTGACCTCCGGCCCCACCCGACCGGTAAGTATCCACTCTCAGATCTTCAACATCAATCGTTATCTCGTTATCCTCTGACACCTCAGGAATAACATCGACGGAAGCAAATGAGGTATGGCGTCGTCCTGACGCATCAAAGGGAGAAATACGCACTAGACGGTGCACGCCTTTTTCAGACTTTGCATATCCATATGCGTTTTCACCACTGAAAGACAGCGTTGCGCTCTTAATACCTGCCTCATCGCCACTCAAAAAGTCCAAGGTCTCCACTTTATAGCCACGTCGCTCGCCCCAACGAATATAGAGCCGATAGAGCATTTGTACCCAATCTTGAGCTTCTGTACCTCCAGCTCCAGCATGGAGGGTCACGATTGCATTGTTTCGGTCATAAGGTCCACTCAGCAGTATTTCCAATTCCAAAGACTCAAAACGTTTTTGAAGCGCCTTGATTTCTTGCTCAATGTCAGACTCAAGACTGACATCATCTTCCTCAGTCGCCAATTGCCAAAGAGTTGCCGTTTCTTCAAGCCCCTTCTCTAGCTCATCATATATCTTAATTTTCGCCTGATGAAGGGCTAATTGTTGCATAATTTTTTGGGCTACAATCGGATCATCCCACAAGTCAGGTCGTTGGAACTCCCTCTCCAGCGCACTAATTTTCTCTATACGTTGAGCAACGTCAAAGGGAAACCCTCAAATCTGCCAAACACAATGTTAACGTTTCCAGTTCTTTTTTCCAATCACTAAGCACTTATCATCACCCTTTCAAAAACTAGTCGTATCTCTTAGGTTATGCTTCCCCAAAGAAGTCGTGAGAACACGCAATGGGCCTACATGTTCAGTTTAGCCAACTTGGCCCCATAGCGCTTTCATTTCCGCGCTTGAATCAAGTTGGCTCTGAAAACGTAAGCCTAGCAAGTGTTACTAACACTACTTTTTACTGGCTCCACAACATTTCTTATATTTCTTCCCGCTTCCACAACTGCAAAGGTCGTTGCGCCTGATCTGTTCTCCCGCGCGAACGGGTTCTTTCGGTACATCTTCAGAGCGGTTCTCTGTCACGTTCCGAGGCGGTTCTGCAACTTCTTCCTTGACTTGTGGCGCAACACGCATGACATAGCGGATTATATCGTCCTGAATGGAGTCAATCATCGCTTGGAACATTTCGAAGCCTTCTCGCCTGTATTCTACGAGCGGATCTTTCTGCCCATAGGCACGTAGACCAATCCCTTCACGTAGCATATCCATGGCGTCGAGATGGTCCATCCATTTACTGTCCACTACCTGAAGCATGACGGCGCGCTCAATTTCCCTCATCAGCTCAGAACCAAGCTCATCTTCACGGCTTTGGTAGAATGCTTTCGCTTTATCAAGCAGCATTTCCTCAATTTCTTCTACCGTGAGGTCTGTGAACTGTTCAGGCTTTAAATGGGTTCCTGGCAGATAGAGACTTTCAATATAGTCTGCTAAACCCACTAGATCCCACTCTTCTGGGAACGTGTTTTCACTATTAAACATGCTAATACTGTCCTTGACCGCTTTCCCCAACATATCTATTATGTTGTCACTTAGGTTTTCTCCCATGAGCACAGAGCGGCGCTGTCCATAAATAACCTCACGTTGTTGATTCATGACGTCATCATAATCAAGGACATGTTTACGAATGTCAAAGTTGCGACTCTCTACACGCCGTTGTGCAGTTTCAATGGACTTGGAGACCATTCTAGACTCAATCGGCATGGTGTCATCCATCCCCAGTTTGTCCATCACACTCATGATGTTAGAACCAAACATGCGCATCAAATCATCTTCTATTGAAATGAAGAATTGGGTTGAACCGGGGTCCCCTTGCCGTGCAGCACGTCCGCGCAATTGGTTATCAATTCGTCGAGATTCGTGACGTTCTGTCCCAATGATATGTAGGCCCCCTATTTCAGGTACGCCCTCACCTAAAATTATATCCGTTCCACGTCCTGCCATGTTCGTGGCAATCGTCACCATCCCAAGTTGTCCGGCACTGGCCACAATCTCGGCTTCTTTTTCATGATATTTGGCATTGAGCACTTGGTGAGGGACACCGCGCCGTCCCAACAGGTCGCTCAAATGTTCGGATTTCTCGACAGAGACCGTTCCAACAAGAAGCGGTTGTCCCTTAGCATGGCGTTCGATCACACTTTCTACAGCCGCTAAGAACTTGCCTTCTTCTGTACGGTAAATGACATCCGGGCTATCGTTTCGAATCATGGGCTTATTTGTAGGAATCTCTACAACATCAAGTTTATAAATCTTTCTGAATTCTGGTTCCTCTGTCATGGCCGTTCCTGTCATCCCAGAAAGTTTTTTGTACATTCTGAAGTAGTTCTGGAAGGTGATGGTGGCTAAGGTTTGTGATTCCTTTTCGATCTTCACGCCTTCTTTAGCTTCAATGGCTTGGTGCAATCCTTCACTATAACGGCGGCCAAACATCAGACGTCCCGTGAATTCATCGACAATAATAACTTCTCCGTCTTTCACCACGTAATCGCGATCCCGTCTGAAGAGGGTTTGAGCTTTTAACGCCTGATTGACATGATGGGCTAACTCCGTATGAATATCCTCATATAGATTATCCACGCCCAGCATGCTCTCTACCCGGCGGACGCCTTCCTCTGTCAATGTGACAACTCGCTCTTTTTCAATGACTTTATAATCATCTTCGGCCTTCAACCGGGGGGTAATCATAGCGACTCTAAAATATAATTCCGTAGGCTTGTCCGCCTCACCAGAAATAATAAGCGGAGTTCTAGCTTCATCAATAAGGATCGAGTCAACTTCGTCCACAATAGAATAATTCAGTTCACGCTGAACCGAGGCTTCTGGACGGGTGACCATGTTATCCCGGAGATAGTCAAAACCGAATTCGTTATTGGTACCATACGTAATATCTGCCCCATAGCTGTTCTTACGTTCCTCATAGTTCAATCCATGCACCACTAAACCAATGGAAAGACCAAGAAACTTATGAATCTGCCCCATCCATTCACTGTCGCGACGCGCCAAGTAATCGTTGACTGTCACGATATGAACACCTTTACCCGTTAAAGCATTCAAATATGCCGGTAATGTAGACACAAGGGTTTTGCCTTCTCCAGTGCGCATTTCAGCAATCCGTCCGTCATGCAGCACCATACCACCAATCAATTGCACATCATAGTGCCGTTGACTAATCACCCTTTTGCTAGCCTCTCGAACGACAGCAAATGCCTCAGGCAACAGATCATCTAGACTTTCTCCCTGTTCCAAGCGTCCTCGAAATTCATCGGTTTTTCCACGCAAGCCGTCATCGTCCAGCGCTTGGATCGTTGATTCAAAGCTATTAATCAGTACAACGCGCTTTTGATATTTCCGTATTTCACGCGCATTATCATCGAACAAATCTAAAAAACCCATTATGTCCACCTTTCTCAATCCGCCTATATTTATTAATTCTAACACCCTTGAGAACTGACTGCAACCGAACCGGGCGTTTCGAGCAAATTTCGCTAAATTCAACAAAACTTCGCCAGAAGTAAGCCTTGGAAGGCAATGAGATCTGTTGCCTCATCATACGCGAAAAGGCCCGCATTTTGCGGACCTTTCTTTACAGTGGCTTTTTCTGAACCAAGTTAGAAAGTATAAGTTTCGGTCTTTCTATCCGAGTACGACGCTACGCGTCGGGTTACCCAGTTTATGGCTTAAGCTTGGGGTTGGAGCAACCCATAGTCTCCATTATTACGAAGATAAACCACGTTCATTTCCTGACTTTCCGCATTTGTAAACACGAAGAAAGTATGGCCAACTAAATTCATCTGCATAATTGCTTCTTCCACAGACATAGGCTTCGCGGGGAACTTCTTATTGCGGACAACTTCCTCACGCGGTTCTTCGACTACTTCGGTCGGTTGTTTTAGTTCATGATCCTTTAAGATTTTCGAGCGCATGCGTTTATTAATTCGTGTTCGATATTTATCGATTTGGCGTTCCAATTTCTCAACCACCATATCGATTGAGGAGTACATATCTTCCGTTTCTTCTTCCCCACGCAAAATCATACCATGAAGTGGGGCAGTCACCTCGACCCGATGCCGATCTCGCTCGACCAATAGTGTGACTTGAATGTCCATAAACTCATCTGAGTATTTCGCTAACTTTCCCACACGTTTCGTAACATACTCTTTCAGTGCGTCCGTTAATTCAATATGTTTACCACGAATAATAATATTCATTAATTCAGCCTCCTTCTAAGAGCTATATATGTAATATTCCCTATTTAGACAAATAATCCTGCTTTTCTAAAATTTTAGTTATCTCATAATTTTCATTAAAACCCCAAGTGAGTAATTTCAAGTCTAATCTGAACCATTCTCGCTTGGGATTTTCGTGAATACCTTGAGTTAACGGACCATTACGTTAGAAGCTTGCACACCGCGTGAACCTTGAATGACATCGAACTCGACATTTTGTCCTTCTTCGAGCGTACGAAATCCCTCTGCGACCACGGATTGAAAATGGACAAATAAATCTTCTCCGTTTTCCTGCTCGATGAATCCGTATCCTTTCTGCTTATCAAACCATTTAACTTTACCTAGCACCCAAACGCATCCCCCTTAAATGATATAAGTTCCGAAGTTCAAAGTCCCCAGACTTTACACAACAATTCCTTTAAAAGGATACCCAAGAATGAGCAAATCTATGCCTTGTGTTACACAGCGCTTGGTCTTACGACGCAGAGAGGGACTTGTGTGACACAACCCTCGGTGCCTACGACGCAGAGCACACTAACCGTGTAAGCTTCTGTTCGAGGAGCGGGGTGCCCGACCAATGCGACGTCCCTGTCGCATGGCCGGCAGCGCACGTCCTGTGCGCTGCCCCGTATCTGGGGTCGCTTACACTAAGTTTGCTATTCTGCTTACGTAGAGACGTCGTGCTTATGTGACACTGCGTCCTGAACTTGGGACGTAGGGCAGTGAACGACGAGGAGCTATCTCGGGAGACGGCACATTTCATGTGCGCCGTCCTGCTTTATTGGGAGAAAGGACAATTCTATCTTGCAACGTGCAGAAAAATGCTCCTCGGGGCCTACCCCAAGGAGCGTTTACAAAAAGTTACAGTATTTTGCTTAAAAAAGTCTGTGTCCTAGGATTTTTGGGATGAGCAAACATTTCGTTGGGCTCTCCCTCTTCCATAATGATTCCTTCATCCATGAAGATCACTCGATCGCCGACTTCACGGGCAAAGCCCATCTCGTGAGTCACGACGACCATGGTCATGCCTTCACGCGCTAAGTCTTTCATCACAGCAAGCACCTCGCCGACCATTTCTGGGTCTAATGCCGAAGTTGTCTCGTCAAAGAGCATAATCTTCGGTTTCATGGCTAAAGCCCGCGCAATTGCAACCCGTTGTTGTTGGCCTCCTGAAAGACGATCGGGGTATTCGTCTGCTTTATCAGATAGCCCAACTTTTTCTAATAGCTCTAAGCCAATCTTTCGAGCTTCGGCTTTATTCGTTTTGCGAACAATTTCTGGAGCCAGTACAACATTTTGAATGACTGTCATATGCGGAAAGAGGTTAAAGCGCTGAAATACCATTCCCACTTCTCGACGAATCGCATTCACATTGATCTCAGAGTTCAGTGGAATTCCATCGACAATTATTTCTCCACTTGTCGGTTCTTCTAGTTTATTGAGGCAACGCAAGAACGTACTTTTGCCTGAACCACTTGGCCCGATCACAACGACAACTTCTTTTTCACGAATGTGACAATCGATCCCTTTGAGAACTTGAAGTTTGCCAAAGGATTTGTGCAAATTTTTAACGGATATCATTTTTGCCCAGCCTCCTTTCCATATAGGAAACCCATTGGGAAATTAACTGGGTCATGACTAAATAATACAGGGCAACTGCTATATACATGGGAATGGGTTGAAACGTCCGCCCGGCTATAATCTTTCCACTATAGAACAGTTCTTGAATCGCAATAATTGATAACAGCGATGAATCTTTAAGTAGAGCAATAAACTCGTTGCCTAGAGGCGGAATCACTCGTTTAAACGCTTGTGGCAAAATGACATAACGCATGGATTGGTTATGAGTCATCCCCAACGATCGCGCAGCTTCCGATTGCCCGCGGTCAATCGATTGGATTCCGGCTCTAAATATCTCAGCAATATAAGCGCCGGAATTGAGACCCATTGCCAAGACCCCTGCAAAATATTGGTAGTTCTCGGGCAAAGTCTCCCAGTGCAAAAGTTTTGGGACCAAAAAATAAACTAAGAAGATTTGAACCAGTAATGGGGTCCCTCTAAAAAAATCGATGTATGCGATCGCCGCAGCACGTACGACTTTTCTCTTAGATAGTCTACCTAATGCCATAAATAACCCTATGACAACCCCAATGGCCACTGCGCCTGCCGTCAGTTCCAAAGTAAGGAGTGCTGCTTTATTCAGTATTGGGATGCTATCTATCGCTGATTTCCAGTCTATGCCCACAGAAAATCCTCCTTGCTATTTATTCCCCAAGTTTCTTTTACTATTGCCTAAAAGTATACAATTTACAGCAAATTTATACAAGTAAAAAAGCGTCTCAGAAGAACATCTGAAACGCAAGTGGCTTAAGGAGACTTACTTCAGGTGGCGTTTCCTACTCCACCTGAAATTTTGGTTAATTTATCCAGGTAGTTAAAGCTTGGGCGCGTCTTCATTAAACCATTTCTTATAGATCTCGTTATATTTGCCATTTTCCCTAAGTTTCTTAAAAGAGGCGTTCATTTTATCGTCCAAGACTTGGTTTCCTAATTTAAACGCAATCCCGTAATACTCTTTGGGGAAATCACCTTTGATATATTGAACATCAGACTTAGGATATTGCTTGATAAAGTAGAGCACAACGGGTGAATCTGCGACCACCGCGTCCAATCCACCATTCACAAGATCGGTTAAAGCATCCGGTACGGTATCATATTTCTTAGGTGTCATCCCCAGTTTTTCAAGAACCGTTTGTCCAGTGGTAGCATTTTGCACGCCCACTTTCTTGCCCTTCAGATCCTCCACGGTCTTTATATTAGAGCCTTTCTTAGTCGCAATGTATTGCGTCGCCATCAGGTATTTATCGCTGAACAGTACATTTTTAGAACGGTCATCTGTGATGGTCATGGCTGCAATGATCGCGTCATATTTTCCAGCTTGCAAGGAAGGGATCAGTCCGTCAAACGACGATGACTCTATTTTCACAGTAGAACCGATGTCCTTGCCAATCGCGTTCATGAGATCGACATCAAAACCTGTGAGTTTGTCTTGTTCATCCTTAAATTCAAAGGGAGCAAAGGTTGGGTCCGTACCTATTTTAATAATATTTCCAGATTGGGCCGGCGGGGTAGTTCCCTCAGTTGCCCCCGGTGAAACGGTATTCGCTCCACATCCGGTCATTACGAAGAGGCTTGCCATTAGTAAGGCCACTCCTATAAAGCTAACACTGTTTCTCTTTTTCATCGCTTGCCGTTTTCCCCTTTTTGTTGAATTTAGTCGTTTTTTGTATTAATATACGCAACAACGTTTAATTATACACGTTATTTTGCTTTATTCAAGCCCTAATCTTAGTTGCGCGAAGTACCTCGATTTATCGATTTATATAATATTGCTTTAGTTTCATTCAATCCCTAGTAAGATAACTCACCCAAAAAGCAAGGCACATCCTTCGATGTGCCTTGCTTTATCATTTCCCTATAGATTACTAATGAATCAAAAAAGTGTTCTTTAGAATTTTGGCGCCTCTACTTTAAACCACTTCTTGTAAATCTCATTGTATTTCCCGTTTTCTTTGAGTTTTTTTAAGGATGCATTAAGTTTAGTGCCTAAGTCCTTATTATCTAACTTCATCGCTATGCCATAAAATTCTTGCTCAACATTTGCTTCCACCGAGACAATTTCAGTGTTCGTCTTTTGGGCTTGGAACCAAAGAACAACCGGTCCATCGGCGACAACAGCTTGCACTCCACCGTTTAGAAGATCATTCATGGCGTCTGGTGTTGTGTCAAACTTGCGTGGTTGTATTCCGACTTTCTCAACAACCTCTTGCCCTGTCGTACTGAGTTGAACTCCAACGCTCTTACCTTTTAAGTCTTCCAAGGTTTTGAAGCTGGACCCCTTTTTCATGGCGATATACTGAATGGCTCTGAAATACTTGTCACTAAATTGGACACTCTGTGCACGTTTGTCTGTGATTGTCATGGCGGAGATCACCGCATCGTATTTCCCAGCTTGCAAAGCCGGAATCAAGCCATCAAAAGCAGTTGTCTCTATATTGACCTTTGTGTATCCCATATCAGCTCCAAGCGCTTTAATGAGCTCAATATCAAACCCCGTTGGTTGTTGCTTCTCATCCATGAATTCAAATGGCGCATAGGCAATATCAGACCCAACCTTCAGAATCTTTTCGACGGGAGCAGCAGGGGCGGGGGTTGGTGCGCTGGCATTTCCGCATCCAGCAAGAGCTAAAAGGCTTAGGCTCAGTATTCCGGTCAAAACAAGGCGAAATTTTGGTTTAAACATTATTATTCCCCTTTCATTGGATGTGTTTCGCAAACTCCGTCTCTAGACTTAGGTGTTATGCATCAGCATCCTTGTTGTTGATTATTATACATACTCATGAATATTTATGCAATACTTATTTTTTTAATCGCGGATCCAAGACATCCCTCAACCCATCTCCAAAGAGATTTAATCCCAAAACGGTTAACGATATGGCAATCCCTGGGAAATAAATCATATAGGCTGCGTTGTTAATAAAGCGTCGTCCGTGCGCAATCATGTCTCCCCATTCCGCTTGAGGCGGTTGAACTCCCAGGCCTAGGAAGCCCAGCGCCGCAGCTTCTAAAATGGCTGTCGACATCCCTAAGGAAACCTGTACGATCAACGGTGCTAAAACATTGGGAAGAATATGACGTAAGACTTGACGCATAGGCCCAGCTCCAATGGATTTCGCGGCTTCCACATACTCTTGAGATCGCACGACAAGAACCTGCCCGCGGACGATTCGAGCATAAACCGGGATTCCGACGATCCCAATGGCTATCATGGCATTTCCTACACCACGTCCCAATCCCGTCATAATTGCAATGGCTAAGAGGATGGATGGGAAGGCTAACAGAATGTCGGTAAAGCGCATGATGATATCATCCCACACACCTCCCAGGTAGCCTGCAATTAGCCCTAACGTTGTCCCCACTGAGAAAGAGATCCCAACATTTAAAAATATATCGATGTATACAAGGTATTCTATAACAATGGGTTAATTACTGCTTTTTTGATACGAATTAGCCTATTATTGTCCAATATTTTGTTCTATTCTAATAATTTTTCACATACCATGATCCCTTCAGCAAGTATCCTTTATCCCCCAACAGTTACCCACAGGAAGGTGTGGATAATGTGGATAAGCCTTCAAAACCCGCATGTTTTCGCGAAATAGCTGTGGATAACCTTGTTGAAAAAGTGTTTTAGATCGGCGACGTGATGCGATGTAATGTCGAGAAGTGACGCTATGCAAAACATAAAGAAAACTTGGCTAGCGCCAAGCCTCAGCGAAGGCGTTCGCCTTAGTTGCACTGATGCGCTGTCCATGGATGGACGAGTGTCCCTGTAGCCAAGGATGGCGTGAAGGGACCTGCAGAAAGTATATAAACGTTAGTTTATACTTTCTGACAGTAAAAAAAGCATCAGCTGACTAATAGTAGTCAACCAATGCTTGTGATGTCTAATCAATTAATTCAAGAAGCTCGAATTAGTATTGTTCGCGAGCTGGGCGATGGTGCTGGTAGCACTCACGGCAATATACTGGGCGATCAGAAGTCGGTTGGAAAGGAACTTGTGTTTCCACTCCGCAGTCTGCACAAACGACAGTAAACATTTCGCGTGTTCTTCCTTCTTGGGAATTACGGTTTGTTTTGCGTACGTTACGGCATTCGCGGCAGCGTTGAGGTTCGTTCTCGAATCCCTTTTCAGCGTAGAATTCTTGTTCTCCGATCGTGAAAATGAAAGTAGCTCCGCAATCTTTACATACTAGATCTTTGTCTTCAAAGGCCATGAAAGGTATTCCCCTTACGTAAAAAAATGTAATAGGCTGTGCCCATCCACTCGTTATTATATCGCTAATTACCTTAAGGCACAAGTCTTTTTTCAAGGCCAGCGGCCAAACACAACCCATAAATTGCCTGCACTCCGCTTCCTCGAAGGACTTCTGCTACAGCTTCAAGCGTTGCGCCTGTCGTCGTCACATCATCCACAATCCATAGACTTCGTCCTTTAATTTGCTTGGGTTCCCGTACCACAAAGGCACCTTTCAGGTTCTTCAGACGGTCGTGACGCGAAAGGGACATTTGAGACGGTGTTGCTTCAAACCGTTCAACCCCCTCGACGATGGGTAAACCCAATTCCCAGTGTATGGCCGATGCCAATACCTCCGCTTGATTAAAACCCCGTTCTGCCAAATGGGATGCATGCATTGGCACGGCCAGTACACCGTCAACTGCAGGAAGCTGGGTCATCGCCCAACTGGCAAAAGGTTGCGCGATTTCCATTAAACGACGAGGCCGAGCTTCGAATTTTACATTTTGGATAAATTCTCTTAATCCTCCTGAATAATGCCCCCATGCTGTAACCTGATCAAGTTGAGTCGGACCCATTCCGGCGTCGCAATCCAGGCAGACTGTTTTCTCTTTAGCAATTAACTTTCCACAACCGCTACATCGCCCCAGCTCCGGATGAAGATAGTCTGTCGTACAAGTTGGGCAGACTACCCCTCCCACGCCGCCGCAAAGTACACAGGCTCGTGCTTCTTCATACCATAAGGCTCGTGCAATATTGACCGCGCCCTTCCAAAACTCGTTCAAGGTTTCTACCCCCCTTTTCAAGAATCAATCAGGCCTAATTCCAGAGCACGTTTATTCTGGTCTTCGATCCAAAGAATAGCCGTCTTCATCGCGGTTGTTCTCTGCCTAGATATAAATACAACGCTTCCCTCTGGACTTTCTTTCGTTCGACCCACCCTTCCCGCCATTTGCACGAGCGCACGCTCATCAAACACAGGATGATCTGCCCCTAGAACCACCACTTGTATCCCTGGCAAGGTGATACCGCGTTCCAAGATCGTCGTACTCACAAAAAGATCAAATTCACCTTGACGCAACTGTTTGATTTTAGAAGAGCGACCTGGATCTGCACTGTAGCTACCGTCCACCTGCCAACTAGGAAAATACTGCCGGAAGCACTTGATCCAAGCATTAATCCAAGATATCTTTGGGACGAAAACTAACACAGGTCCCAGTAGCCTTAAGGACTTGATTTGAGAAACCCATACGCCTGTAAACCCATTTGGTTCTATAGCGTGACGAGATCTTTCCCAAATTGGTACCGGCAAAGACGTTCGATGGTGCCGTGCGGGGAGCCTAATGAGCTGCATCTTGCCTTGCCGAACTGCCTTTAAGGCTTCCGATGAAGGGGTTGCCGTTAAGTAGAGGATCTTTCCACCGGGTCGCAGAGCGTGGCTCAATCCCCACTCCAGAGCACGACTCCCCTTATAAGGAAAGGCATCCATCTCATCCAAAAATATGACATCGAAAGCCCGCCAGAATCTTAAAACTTGGTGTGTGGTCGCCAGTACCATTCCTCCACTTTGGAATTTTATGGGGGAGATCCCGGTCAATACTTGGAACTGGTAATCTGGAAAGTCCCGCTGAAGCCTTGGTGCAACGTCATGAATCACATCTTGACGTGGTGCGGCAAAAAGCACGGATTTGCCCTGTTTCAGTGCCCATGCCGCAGCCGGGAAACATACCTCAGTTTTCCCGGCGCCACATGCAGCCCAGAGAAGTGCTGCATGATCACAAGGATCTTTAATAAATTCTAGCACTTGTTCGCTTGCTAAACGTTGAGCCTTTGTTAAAACCCAGTGTGGCTGAAAGATAACCTCAGAAGCAGCGCCCATGAGAGAGCGTTCATCTCGATATAGGACCTCCAAAGAGGTACTTGAGCCGATACTCTCACAACTTCGACAGGTCGCGGCCATTTCGTACTGACCGGGCCACTCCTCCACATCTTTTTCCCCACACCGCTGACACTGCCAACCCTTGCCAGTTGGTCTCACTGCAGGAACCCATTTTGCTCGTCCTTGTTCCACGTTAAAATGGGCAATCTCTTTGATGTCATCTTCTTTCATCTTGAGCTCTCGGGCGAGGCCTCGAAGATCCCCCGTGGATAATTGCCGTCCCAGCGTCAGCCGATTAAAGGCTTCCTCTGCTATGTTGTCCTCCACCTTCACGGCGCGTTGATCTAGCTCTAGCGCAGGGGCGTGTTCTTGCCAGGTTAAGTCTGACGCCTTCCAGCCGAACCCTCTAATGATCTTATTTATTTCAAGCTTAGTATCCTTTGAAATGGGTTCTTTGTGCCAGAAATGAAAAGGGGTGCTCCTTTGCAGCTTCTTTTGAACTGCCTGGATTGTGGCGTAAGAAAGCGGTAAACAAAGGGTGCTGATCACTCTTGACGCCTTGTCCCTCTCCTTAAATGGAGAAAAGCCGACGCGATCGTCTTGATTTAACGTCAGGTAAAAGTGCATAAGTAACCTTCTCTCCTCTTCATTCCTGCAATTCCAAGCGTTTATCAGTCCCCGCGCACCCTTCAGATTGATTTTCAGTGCCGGCGTAGTGTGAGTTGTCTTTGCCGAGCATTCTCAGCAAGCAGATTGATATGTCCCGTTGGTCGGAAATCTGGGTAACCTCGCCAGAGCAATCGATCTTTTGGCGTGAGTAGGGCCACTCTATCCTCAATTTTTTGTGGTACAAATTCAACCCAGCGATAAAGCATCATCGCCTTTTCTGGGTCAGTTTGACGCTGTGCCTCCGCAGTATCCCAAACAATTGACTGCGCCCATTCATACGTTCCTAGATCATTGGGCTGCCAGTGAATCACCTCTTCAATCGCCTTAAGTCCCGTATCCATGTTTCCTGTTTTTAATGAAAGCTCTGCCTGGTTTCGCCTCGTACCCACTTGCGTCTGATCCCAATTCAAACTGATGTCCCAAAGTGCCTTACTTTTAGCCGGGTCCTGTACCTGCAGCAAAATAGCCTCACGATTCCAACTCTGCTCTTTGTCCAACAGGCTAGGGTTTAGCAGTGCGCTACCACTCAACAAACCTAGAATTAGACTGAGAGCAAGTATTCCCTTGTTGCTCAGATTGGCCGATGACTTGTGCTCGAACGACGAGGGATGACGCTGTTCTACTATTTTATGAAGACTCCCAAAGAGCATCCAAAATAAGAATCCCAAAGCAGCAAAGGAGAAATCGGCATCCACCAAACTATGGAGTCCTAAAAAGATTAACGCACCACACACTCTAACTTGAGCTTTTGTTTCTTCCCATTGCGCCCTTGATTCGAGTGCAATCCGATGTTTCCCCCAATACTTCCACGCCTGAGCAAAACTACCACTCATCCATATCCACATACTGAGGATACCTAGTACCCCTTGGTTTAATAAGATATGGATAAAGCTTGAATGGGGATCTGCCGTCCAATACGGAAAACGTTGAATCGTCGGAAAAGCCATCCATCCTCCGGCTTGGGGAAGGCCCCCTGCGTTCCAAGCTAAGCTTATACCGTCCTTAAAATAGACCATCCGTTCCTGCCAGCTTGAAGATGAGAAACCTGCTGATGTTAAATTTTCCCAAACTTGCTTATTATAAAGTAACATAAGGGCTGTGCCAACAAGCGCGAGTAAAATTACCCCTATTCCTTTTAGATGCCTCCTCGTCAATCTATGTCGCAATTTCGAGAATGGCACGAAGCCCAAGAACATCTGCTGGCCCGTGAGAACGACCAAGAATAGTCCCACTCCAGCACGCGAACCCGTGCCTAATAAAGAGATTCCCAAAATGATTGTTACTAGTCTGTTATGTGGATAAAGTAAGAGCACTGCGCCCAAAAAAGCCGCTGTAGCATTCGGGTAACCAAAGACGGAACTTAGCCTTCCCGCGACTTTGCCCGTATATGGCAACCAGCCTATCAAAGCTACAGCGATTCCAATCCATTGTATATAGTGTACTAGGTGTTTTTTTTCAGCCGCTTTATTTGATGAAGTACGCATCCCTAGACGATAAGCGTACCAAAAAATTCCCCAACGCAAGGCTTCTAGCAATCCATCCTTCACTTTAATGGGATGAAGTACCCCTAAGATAGAAAAAAGGAGCATTCCCAAAAGCAAAAAGTCTGTTAGACCCAACGGGGATGACGTCTCTTTTACGAGATGAGACCGGCTGTGTGAATAAGATACCAGAACATAGACCGATAAAACGAATCCGAAAATCAGCAGTTCTTTGGGGAAATAAAGCCCATCAATCACACTAAAGGCTAGAAAAAGAGCTAGGGGGCGCGCTGTGTTGCTCCTAGCTCTACTGACTGTTTGTATTATTGAACCGATCAATGGGTCGGATTCTTCTCAAGGAAGAATTTTAGAGTGCCTTCTGCCGCTAATGCTTCCCCAACATATGCTTTACCCTGGGCGACACCAAATGTCTTTCTAAATTTAATAAGTACTACTTCCAAACGAAGCTGATCTCCTGGAATCACTTGCCTTTTAAACTTGACCTCATCTAAGCCTGCAAACAACGCCAAATGGCCGGCAAATTCAGGCATTTTAAGGATGAGCACGGCTCCTACTTGGGCAAGTGCTTCCATAATCAAAACGCCTGGCATAATGGGGTGCCCTGGAAAATGCCCCTGAAAGTACGGTTCATTACTGGAGACATTTTTAATTCCTACGGCACTTTTCCCTTCTTCTAATTCTATGATACGATCTACCAAAAGAAAGGGATAACGATGAGGAATAATTTTTTGGATTTCCTCGCTTTGTAGCATTTAAACTCCTCCTTAACTGATTGGATGGCCTGTGATAACTGTTCGAAGTTCGAAGTTCTTACCTCAAATATTGAGTACTGCTTGCAGATATGAGTCAATTCGTCTTATGATATGTGTGGATATTGTTCCTACTAGTAAGTAGTATACCTAAATTAGAGGCTGAAAGGAAGATGACAAGCCGTGAAACCCTACAAAATTTTACATATTATAGGTGGTGGCGAAATTGGTGGGGCCGAGCAGCATGTATTGACTCTGCTGACTGGAATAGATCGAACTCGCTTCACGCCACATCTTATTTGCCTAACCCATGGACCTTTCGCAGCCCTTGCCCGCGAAAACGAAATTCTCACTAGAACCATTCCAATGCACTTCCCGATCGACCTTTCTCCCCTCCCGGGCCTCCTTCGCTGGGCCCGTCAAAAAGAAATTAAGCTTATTCATACCCACGGTTCCCGGGCCAACCTCCTAGGACGCCTGGCCGCAAGATGGTTAGGGGTCCCCTGTCTGTCCACGGTCCATAGCTCCCTGGCCCATGATTATGTTTCTCCGTGGTCTGCCCGTATGGCTTTAGGTCTTGACCGCCTGACCCTTCCCCTGACCTCCGGCATTATCACCGTCTCCGAATATTTAGCGGAAGAAGTCGCTTTGAGAGGTGGTCGGAATCCAGAAACGATCTATAACGGCCAAGCCCCCATTTCTTTTGATAATCGGTCATCTGCTCGCGACCAGTTCCGCCTAAAGTGGGGAATTCCAGCAGAGGCTCTCGTCATTGGTACAATCGGCCGCCTCCATCCTGCAAAAGGGCAGATTCATTTAATTAAAGCTGTAACTCAACTACGCTCCAAATTTCCAAATCTTCACCTTCTGCTCATTGGAGATGGACCCCTTCGTCAAGACCTTGAATTGGAGCTTAAACGCAGTACTGTCCCATATACTTTAACAGGCTACCTTCCCCAAGCGTATAAAGCGCTTCCGGCCATGGATCTTTTCGTTCTACCTTCAGTGAGTGAAGGTATGGGATTAGTGCTTCTTGAAGCAATGCAAGCTGGGGTCCCGATTGTTGCCAGTGCTGTTGGTGGAATTCCCGAAATAGTTCGCAACGGAAAGGACGGGTTGCTTGTTACCTCGGGTGATGTGGCAGGATTAAGTCACGCATGTTCTGAGATTATAGCCAATCCGGATTTGGCAAAGTCCCTTGTGCTCTCTGGCCTAAGTCGCTGGCCTACGTTCTCCATAGGAAGTATGGTTCGTGAAACAGAGCAAGTATACACGCGTATACTCAATAAGGTTACCCAGACTGCTGCTCAGCGAACCATGGGAAATCGTTAAAGAAAACTTGGCTGACGCCAAGCTTCAGCGAAGGCGGCCGCCTTAGTAGCACTTATGCTGCATAAAGTATATAACAAAAAGTTATACTTTATGACAGTGCAAAGAAAAGGTTGAGCTAAGCTCAACCTTTTCTTTCGTTAATCAATGTCTTTTTTGTTGATCCCGATTGTACACCGGAAATCTATAGGACCGGTATGTGTCGCGCCTTAAATTTTCTGGAGTTGCTAAAGCTGAAAAGTAGATGTGATCATATTTTGTCCGCTGCGTCTCTTTATGTTCGATATCATCAGCTTTATTGAGGTCTTTATTCTGATACTTATGCTGAGAGTCTGCCTTCTGCTTATCCTCATCAATGGGGTTATTGTTATCCGTCGGGTTCGCTGTAGCTTTCGGTTTATCCGTCCCTCTAGATTCATCCGTAGTCGTTGGTTTATCCGCCGCTGTGGGTTTATCCGTAGCCGTTGGTTCAGCTGTAGCCGTCGGTTTCGCAGTAGCCGTTGGTTTCGTTGTGGCACTCGGTTCAGCGTTCGGGTTATTTATCTGCTGATCCTTATTTCCATTATTGCTCCGGCTCTTGGCTTGACGCTCATTTTGCTCCGCCTTGATCTGCCGTTGAACCTGTGGATCTTCTAGTAACCTGACCCGTTCTGACGTCTCTTTTAGTTTTTCTGGTTGCGTCATGACGCCAGCGTTACTTGCCGTACGCCAAAGCGCATACTCCCCGATCGTTAGATCTCCTTTTTGAGCAAGTTCCCGATCTTGGGAAGCCAAGTAGAAGACTGCAACCTGCGGCGTCAACCCTCTTTTCTGGCCTATTTCTTTGACCCATGTAATAATTTGATTCTCGTTGAGTTCCTTCGGCATCTGTTTCAAGGTTTTGTCGGTCATTGGAGAATATCCAACGACAACCCAATGCTGCTCAGCACTGAGAAATTTTTGATCATACGCCTGAACAATAATTTCATCTAAGACCTCTCTAATCGGTTTTCCTTTGAGGTCAATATGACTGAGCATGCGCTTAGCATCCTCATTCTGAGTTTCAAATTTCATTAGATTTCCGTGGTTATCCAGCCCAAATTGTAGACTCGGATTAATATCTACCGAAAGTAGGGCTACACAGGTTGGCGCTTGATACAAGGTCCAACCTGCGAAGGCAGTTAACACTAAAAGAAAAACTGCCACAGCCTGTGCCCAAAGCCGTACCCCGTCTAAGTACTCAGTCCATGATTGGATTTGAACTTCTTCGCCCACCTCAGCGTTAAGCCGTCGATGCACTTGGCGAAAGGTGCCGTCCTGACCAAGCACAGTGTAACGTGATCCGGACTTCTCCAATACCACAGCTTTCATCTTACTCATCCCTTCGCCCCCTTTTCCTGCGTAAGCACATATTCACGTAAATAAACATAGTCATGTTGGTTTGCAATCAGTATAGCAACCGCTAAAATATACTTTCGTCCCCGTTCTAAGACCTTTGGGTGAATCTGTGTTTTCAATGCTAAGGCTTGCATGGGGATTTTCCCATTGCGCTCAACCTGGGGCCACAACTCAGCATCCACCGCTAATTCTCGTGCGGCGCGGAGTAGTGTCTCGCGGGAATCCCGATGTTTCGGAGAAACCTCAACCAAGTTTTTATAGGTAAGCTTAAACGAGGCCAAAGCTTTTGAAAACTGTTGAATTTCCTCAGCTCGTTCTTTGTCTTGCTCTTGCTCTCGAAACTCATCTAAGCCAAGATATATATCAACACCCCGTCCGATGTCCTCTTGATCGAGAGACATAGCCTGCCTCAAGCGATGCTTGCGATAATAATCAATCAGTCGGCGTTTCATCAATACACGTGCATAGGCCAAAAATGGGACCCCTTTATCTGTCACAAACAAATCTATCGCTTCATTAAAGGCAATCATTGCTTCCGATAATTCGTCATCTCTTCCCCATTCTAAAGAGTGGAAACACGCCTGGCTAGCCACATGGCGAATAAACGTCTGATATTCGGCCAAGAAAGCATCTCGAGCTTCCGAGTCCTCTTTCAAATGTTGCCACAATATTTTGTCTTCCCATTCTGGCATGTTTCCCTTCCTCCTATTCTCTAATACGTAGCGAATACTTTCTTTTAGGGGGTCTTGCGCCGGCGCCCGGAACGAAAACTCTGCCAAAGTACTTTTATTACGAAACGAGGCAGTATCGCTTGGCGTTTCCAACGCCAGGGCTCTTTCCATAAGCGGTAAAGCCATTCCACGTGAAGCTCTTGAATGCGTTTTGGCGCGCGGACCACGATCCCTGCCAAGGCATCAAAACTCCCACCGACGCCCACACTAACAAAAGCCAGTCCAGGATGTTCGGCAATCCAATCTTCTTGGCGGGGTGCACCCAATCCAACTAACAAGACATCAGGCTGAAACTTCCTAATTTTATCGATGACGCCTGGTTCTTCTTCTAAACTGAAATAACCGTGCATTGCATCCCAAGCTATTCCATGGTTCTTCATCACAACGTGATTTGCTGCCTGTTCTGCCACGCCTGGTTTTCCTCCCAGGAAAAAAATACGCCATTGACCCCTATCCGCAATAGGGAACAAAGCCTGCACTAAATCAATGCCGGTAACCCTTTCTAAGCCTAGGGTTCCTAACCGTCCGGCAGCCCAAACCACGCCAATCCCATCAGCTGTTACAATGTCTGCTGAATTAATAAGCTTTTTGAGACTCTCATTTCGTTCTGATGCATTGATCATTTCAGGATTAGCCGTCACAACGCGGATCTGATTCTGACCTTCTACGGCTTGACGAATCTTCTCCACCGTGTCTTGCATGGAATATATATCTACGGAAATCCCCAGAATATCCACTCTCATAGAAAACCTTCCCTTACCAATACGAGTGCCTCCATACTAACACATCCTACCTAATTATGCGGCGTCAGTTTTGGCTCGCTCGCACACGTTTCCCTGACGATTCACTTGTGACTAACGCAAAAACGCTTGAATAGGTTCATCTGTTAGATGAACCTATTCAAGCGAATAAGCCCTATAAGTTTAATAAGATCCATTCAACACCTTACCTGTCCCTAATGCCACGCAGGAAATGGGGTCTTCAGCAATACTAACTGGCAATCCCGTCTCTCGAGAAAGGCGCGTATCAAAGCCGTACATTAAGGACCCTCCTCCCGTCATAATAATCCCTTTGTCAAGAATATCAGACGCTAATTCCGGTGGCGTTCGTTCCAAGACTTCCTTTACTGCGGCAACGATGACTTCCACTGTTTCCTCAAGTGCCACAAAACACTCTTGTGAATTCACCTTGATTGTCTTGGGCAAACCCGTAATCAAATCACGTCCGCGCACATCAATTTCCGCGGCTGGACGCCCCTCAGGTATCGCTGAACCGATGGCAATTTTAATTTCTTCAGATGTACGTTCTCCGATCATAAGGTTATGTTCACGACGAATATAACGAGTAATGGCTTCATCAAATTTATCCCCGCCAACCCGTAGGCTGCGTTTTACCACAATACCATAAAGCGCAAGCACGGCAATATCTGTTGTTCCTCCACCTATATCCACCACCATACTACCGGTTGGACCAGAAATATCCAGTCCAGCTCCCAATGCTGCGGCATACGGTTCTTCAACCACACTCACATGTTTCGCGCCAGCTTGGTATGCGGCCTGTTTCACCGCCCGTTGTTCTACTTCCGTGACGCCTGAAGGAATACATACCACCACACGTATTTTGAAGAAAGGCCAGCGTTTGGCGCCTGCTTTCTCTAGAAAATATTTTAGCATAAGTTCTGTGGACTGGTAATCTGCGATGACTCCATCACGCATCGGTCGTACGGCCACAATATTCCCCGGTGTTCGGCCAATCATTAACCTTGCTTCTTCTCCAACAGCAATTCGTTTATTTGTATTGCGATCTATGGCAATCACAGAGGGTTCATGTAAAACGATCCCTTTTCCTTTGGCATAAACTAAAACACTCGCTGTACCCAGGTCAATTCCCAGTTCAATTCCAAACATTAGCGGAGTTACCCCTTTCGTCATCAATAGCTTGTCCAACTCAACTCAATATATTAACAAATAGCACAATCTCCCTCACGGGAGATTCGCTATTTATAGTTTAATATTAGATGTGATTCGTGATTAAATCTCTAATTCCTTTGTATTTTTCATAATCTCCTTAAAATTCGTTGGCCTACTCCTAAATTTCCTGGTATTTTTTCCTTGTCGCCTCTCCTCCCCGTATATGTCGTTCTGCCTTGTTCGTCTCCAGAATATGCTTTACTTCCATGGACAGCTTCTCATTTACCAAGGGTAATCGTTCTGTCACGTCTTTATGAACCGTTGATTTTGACACACCAAAAACATCCGCCGTTTGCCGAACAGTTGCACTCGATTCCAATATGTAGGTTCCAATATCGAGCACCCGTTTGCGTATATATTCTTGCACTGAAAGCCCTCCTTCGTCCAACAAGAGTAGTACATTTATATGCATGCCCAACAAAAAAAGACATCCATAAAAGGATGTCCTCAGTTGGTAAATACTGTGATGTTCATTTTCTTTAAGGAAATGACCCTTGTACTTCGTCTCCATGCCATACTTCGTAGTGAAGCTGCGGTTGATCACTTTCGCTCTCAGCCACAGTAAAGAGTCCGACCTGGCCGAGCGCGTCCTGTGCTTCAACTATCTTGCCGACCTGTACTCTCAGGTTCACTAGACCCCCGTACGTGACTATCCAGCCTTCGCCGCAGTCCAAAGTCACTTTCTGACCTAGGATGGGATCTGCCCCAGAAAAAATAACTTTTCCCTTATGCGTTGCCCTGATGATTGTCCCTTCCGGCTCTGCATAATCTATGCCGGCATGAAAAAGATAATAATCAAAGGCTTCGGAATAATAATTTCCTACGGGCCTCAGGGCGCTTCCTTGAACGGGACATGGGAAATCCTTAAAGGTTTGTTCAGTTACAATTCCTTGCTCTTTGGGAGCAGTGGACGTAGTCGCTTGATCATCCGCTGACATTTGTCCAATCTGCGTTTGTATTCCCATCGCTGTTAACCCGGTTTCTGTATCTGGTACAGCACTCATTGACTTTGCTTGAACTGTCTGTTGTGTGTTACTTAGTGTCTTCTCTTGAGAAGAAAAGTATAAGGTACCCAAGTACCCAGTGTAAAGAATCATACCTCCCACGAATAAAGAGAACCCCCAGACCAAGGCCCACCTTGTAGACCCTTTCCAATTATTCATTCGACTCACCTCTAACTCTAGCTTTGCCGAATGACGCTGCTTTTAGACTTAATTATTGTACCGTCCTCCAATTCTTAATGAGCACTTATTCAAAGGGTTAGCGCCACTAGAGTACCCACTGAAGAAGTAGGTGTTCTAGCGGCGCTTAAGTCGCGTGTTAAGTTCAATTAGACTTCAGCTAGAGTTATAATCCCACCTCAGGTAATTTCCCTTTATACCCTAAGGCCATGAGCTTCGTCCCAGGGTAATAATGAAGCAAAATCTCATCAACTTTTATTTTACTTTTGGCTAAATCATTCGCTCCCCACTGTGACATTCCCACCGCATGCCCATAACCATATGTCGTAATCGTCAGGCGCTCTGGTTGAATAACCCATTCAAGGTCCGTTGACGATAGTCCCAACAATGATCGTAGTTGAGTTGCCGGGTACACTTTCCCAAGCACTTTTACACTCTTGGCTCTTCCCACCGTCGTTTTAACTAAGACTTGAAAATCGCTTGAAGTTAGGGGGTGAGGGGGATCCTTAATGCCCAATTTTTTATATAGTTCTTGGGATGTAAAGCTAAAGCTCTTAACATATCGTTGTAAATCGACTTCTCCGGAACTGGCGTTTTGCAGATATGGCTGGGGTGAGCTCCACACGTCCTCTGATCGCTCGGTTGGCTTTCTTCCACTGCTGCTGTGGTAAACAGCCTCAATATAGTCCCCATTCGCCACGAGGACCATGCTACGCGTCCCCATCACAGCTTTATTCAACTTATCCCTATATCTCCAGTAATTTAACCATCCCCATTGATTCTTCATTTGCGTTTCCGACATCCAGGCCTGTGTTTTCACGGTGGTATCTACATCATATCCACTATCTGGCAAATTGCTTTTGTTCAAACGTTTCGCTGCATAGGTACGGGCCGCAACGGCTTGAGCCTTCAAGGCTTCTAGCTCGAATTCAGCCGGCATTTCCGCTGCAACGACCCCCAGGAGATACTCCTCAAGCTGTAATTTTACAACCTCCCCGTTCGGCATTAAAACTCGAATTCCCACGTCATCCATTATGACACGCTCCTTTTGCCAGCGTAAAACGCTCCAAGGAATTATTAAGACAATACAAAGTGATAACCCGATAAGCCATATCCATTCCTTTTTCATTCAATCCCTCCTGTACAAGCCTGTTGCTTAAATCTATGCAGAAGGGATTTAGAATATGGCCGATAGGGACAAGAAAAAATTATAGGATAAAGAAAACTTGGCTGGCGCCAAGCTTCAGCGAAGGCGGCTGCCTTAGTTGCGCTTATGCTGCTGAAAGTATATAACAAAAAGTTATACTTTCTGACAGTGTAAATAATCATACGTCAAAAAGAACGAAGAGTCATTTTCAACTCTTCGTTCTTTATATTTTTTAAATCAAGGCATCATGACCCTGTTGATTTGTGCGAACGGCTAAGACACTGGCTCCTCACGGACAATATTGGCACCCAAGTGAGAAAGTTTTTCCTCTACCTTCTCATAACCACGATCAATATGATGGATCCCATGGATATCTGTTGTCCCTTCCGCTGTCAAGGCGGCCAAAATTAAGGCGGCTCCAGCTCTCAAATCCGTGGCCGTCACCGGCGCGCCATTCAGACGTTGTATCCCTTGTACAATGGCACTTCGTCCTTCAATTTTAATATCTGCACCCATACGTTTGAGCTCTTCCACATGCATAAAACGATTTTCGAAGACAGTTTCTGTGATTAAACCCGTGCCATTTGCCCGGGTCAAAAAAGCCAAAAATGGAGCCTGTAAATCTGTGGGGAATCCAGGATGAACCTGAGTTTTAATATCCACAGCATTATAGACACCCTCTCCGCAAATGCGAATTCCGTCGCCTTCTTCACACATATGAATGCCTGCCTCTTCCATTTTGGCAATTAACGGCTTCAAGTGATCAGCAATGACATTTTGGACTAAGACATCTCCACCGGTTGCAGCCGCTATGAGTAAGTAGCTTCCTGCTTCAATACGATCCGGGATGACGGTATGCGTGATGCCATGAAACTCATGAACACCTTCAATATGAATAATGCTCGTCCCTGCGCCTCGCACTTTACCACCCATCTCGTTCAAGAAGGTTGCGAGATCGACAATTTCTGGTTCCTGCGCAGCGTTTTCTATCAGCGTTGTCCCTTCAGCCATCACGGCCGCCATCATAATATTCTCTGTGGCACCAACGCTTGGGTAATCTAGGTAAATCCTGGCCCCCTTCAAACCTTTTGACGAAACATCTAAGAAGCCATGATCCATTTTAACCTCTGCCCCTAGGGCTTCTAATCCCTTTAAGTGTAAATTAATGGGACGTGATCCGATGGCACACCCACCTGGATGAGAAATACGAACATGGCCGTTGCGGGCTAAGAGCGGTCCCATGGTGACAATAGACGCTCTCATTTGTGAAACAAGGTCATATGGCGCTTCAATACACTCTATCTCACGGGCATGGATTTTCAGAGTCGATCCGTTACGCTCGACCGTTGCACCCAAAGCCGAAATGATCTGATTCATGACACTGACGTCCAACAAGTCTGGCGCGTCATCTAGTTGAATGGGTTCCGAACATAACAAACTCGCAGCTATTATCGGAAGTACGGCATTTTTGGCCCCACTCACGGTAATTTTCCCCTCAAGCGGTTGACCGCCTGTAATAATAAATTTACTCAAATGTAGAAGACACCCCCCTGTCCTTGACTCTTAATTACTACTAGACTAGTTAATATTCTCGTTTCACAGTCATAACTCCTGCTATTTCGACTATTTCCCATTATAAGTGCCTAGAACTCTTTTAGCAATGCAGGAATCGCCAAGACTGTTCGTCCTTCGGTATTTTTCCCACGACTAAGTAACTGTATGTTGATTTCATCTTGCCCTGCTACGACACTTGTTACTAAGTCTTTCTGATAGGCGGCAACGGAAAGCATGTTACCTATTAAAGTCCATTGAGCGGGGTCAGCCTTTATCTTGCTCAAATAGGCTGAAATATCCATTGCCTGATCGACACGCTCATCTAAGTATATTCGTCCGCCAGTTTTGGCAAGTTCTTTTGACATTGTGGAATACCAATTATACAGGCTACTTTCCTCGTTTTGATTGATTATGCGATGCCCAGATAGTGTTACTGCTGCTTTTCCACTTCCCGTCTGAAGCTCATTATACGTCCAACTCCAATTCGGCATTGGCTTTTTTGACAAAATATCCTGTGGAATATCTCCATTTTCAAACCATAGTATGATACTGACTTCCGCGTCCTTGGTCTGTACCTGCCCAGAATTCAAGAGCAGGGGGACGGTTGTTTTAGAAAATATAGCAGGCGCTATAGACGGTATTTCTACTCTATATACATATGAGACCAGACCCATAAGCACGATACAGGCGAGCATTAGTTTTATTAACATTCCGAAAGGGCTTAGTTTTGGTGCTGTCACGCCAACAAGCATGTTGAAAACCTCTTTCTCAATCTCTATAGGTTTAGTCATAGCTTTACCAAATAGAGAGAAAGCTAACATACTTAATGTCGGGTTATTTTATTCTTTGATTGTCTATTAAGGATCGGGAGGAGGGTGCCTGAAACAAATGTATTATTACGGTCTTAGAAATAGAAAAAAGGCCCTCTTATGAGGACCCTTTTTCTTCAAATCGTTGGTATCAAACAAGATACTATTTTTTGTTTTCTGCCGCATTGATGCGAGCCGTGGCCCTACGCAACGCGTACTCAGCACGTCGAACATCGATTTCATCAGAATGTACCGCCAAACGCTTCGTCGCCCGTTCTTTGGCCTCTACAGCGCGACTCAGATCAATTTCCTCGCTCAGCTCAGCGGTGTCCGCAAGCACGGTCACCGAATTATCGATGACTTCGACAAAGCCTCCCGTGATGGCGACCAGGTTAATCGTGCTGTTTAGCGTGTAACGTATGACTCCGACATTCAGTCCTGAGATTAAGGGTGCGTGGTTCGGTAAAATCCCTAATTCACCTAATCCCCCGGGAAGAACAACAAACTCAACATCTTCCTTTAATACGTCCCCTTCAGGAGAGACAATGCGTAGTGAGAATGTTCCTGCCATGGCTTACTCCCCCAATGTCTTGGCTTTTTCGATAACTTCATCAATGGTGCCCACCATAAGGAAGGCAGCCTCAGACAGGTCATCGTATTTTCCATCGCAAATTTCCTTAAAGCCGCGAATCGTTTCTTTCAATGAAACATACTTACCCGGTGTGCCCGTAAATGCTTCTGCAACGTGGAACGGTTGTGACAAGAAGCGTTGAATTTTACGAGCTCGGAACACAATCAGTTTTTCATCTTCAGCCAGCTCGTCCATACCCAGAATTGCAATAATATCTTGTAATTCTTTATATTTCTGAAGAATTTGCTGAACACGTCGTGCCACATCATAATGTTCGTCTCCGAGAATTTGCGGTGAGAGAATCCGTGAAGAGGAATCCAAGGGATCCACAGCCGGATAAATTCCGATTTCAGCAATTGAACGAGACAAAACGGTGGTCGCGTCCAAATGTGCAAACGCCGTTGCTGGAGCGGGGTCCGTCATGTCATCGGCTGGTACATAGATTGCTTGAACAGAGGTGATTGAGCCTTTACGAGTGGATGTAATCCGCTCTTGTAACTGACCCATTTCTGTAGCGAGCGTCGGCTGATAACCAACTGCAGATGGCATCCGTCCGAGCAAGGCAGAAACTTCAGAGCCGGCTTGGGTGAATCGGAAGATATTATCAATAAAGAGTAATACGTCTTGACCTTGATCATCACGGAAATATTCCGCCAGTGTCAAGCCTGTTAAGCCAACACGAAGACGCGCACCGGGAGGTTCGTTCATTTGACCGAACACCATGGCGGTCTTATCAATGACGCCGGATTCTTTCATCTCGTTCCAGAGATCGTTCCCTTCACGAGTCCGTTCTCCTACGCCAGCAAATACGGAAAGTCCGCCGTGTTCTTTGGCAATATTATTGATAAGTTCCATGATCAGAACCGTCTTACCAACTCCAGCGCCACCGAACAGTCCAACTTTCCCACCCTTAGAGTAGGGGGCAAGTAAGTCAATAACTTTAATTCCAGTTTCTAAAATGCTCGTGGAGGGTTGTTGATCCTCAAAGGACGGAGCCGGACGATGAATCGGATAATAGGTCTCAGCTTTGATTTCCCCACCGTTGTCAATGGGCAAGCCTAAAACGTTGACCATCCGTCCAAGCGTTCCTGGGCCGACAGGCACTGTAATCGGTTTTCCAGTGTCAATTGCCTCAATGCCCCGTTGCAATCCGTCCGTAGAGGACATTGCTACCGTACGCACCGTGTTATTTCCGAGATGTTGAGCGACTTCTAACGTGATATCTAGTTTTTTCTCCGGAACCTTAATCTGAATGGCACTATAGATTGCCGGCAGTTGGTCGGGCATAAACTCCACGTCTACGACCGGTCCGAGAACTTGCAAAACCTTGCCAATATTCACAGGCGCAAAACCTCCTTAATAGGTATTTCCGGCAGCTTATTCTAAGGCAGCTGCTCCAGAGACGATTTCGGATATTTCCGTGGTAATCGCCGCCTGTCGGGCCTTGTTCATCGCCAGCGACAACCGCTCAATCATATCCTTGGCATTATCCGACGCCGAACTCATTGCCGTCATCCGAGCCCCTTGCTCACTCGCTTTTCCTTCAAGGATCGTCCGAAAAATTTGTGTTTCAACATACTTTGGTAACAAACTGCTAAGGATCTCTTCAGGAGACGGTTCAAAAATATATTGTCTGCCTTGTTTATCTTCAGGCTGTTCAAGCGGAAGTAATTTAACTTGAGAAGGCCTCTGCGTAATGGCTGTGACGAACTCGGTATACATCAGATAGACTTCATCCGCTTCGCCCTCCACATAAAGGCGAACCACTTCCTGGGCGATTTCCTTCGCTTGATTATAACTTGGACTGTCTCCCAATCCCGTAAACTCAGATATAAACTCAACTTTACCGCGTCGAAAGAAATCCCGACCTTTTCGGCCGACCGCCAGGATCTTAACTTCTTGCTTTGATTGGGTAATCAGGCCGCTGGTCTTCCGAATCAGATTCGCATTGTACCCTCCGCAGAGGCCACGGTCTGACGTTATCAACACGTAAACTACCTTTTGCACAGGCCGCTTTCTCAAGAGCGGATGAATTTCATCCACGGTAGCCTGTGCTAGTCGTTCCAAGACTCCCTGCAATTGTCTGGCGTATGGACGAGCAGCGTTGAGCTTTGATTGGGCTTTTCTGAGTTTAGCCGCCGAAACCATTTTCATCGCCTTTGTGATCTGCTCCATATTACGTACACTGCGGATCCGCCGACGAATATCACGTACTCCTGCTGCCACCTCGTTCACCTACCTTTTTAATCTAGGCCAAGAATCCTTGCTTGAAATCGTTAATCGCTTTTTCAAGCTCGGCGGTCATTTCCTTAGAGAGCGCCTTCTCTGTGCGAATTTTTGTCAACAGGTCAGCCTTCTCGGAGCGCATGAAGCGTAGGTATTCTTCTTCGAATTTGCCGATCTTATCTACATCAATATTGTCAATAAATCCTTTAACTGCCGCAAAGATAACCACAACTTCTTCTTCAACTGGGGAAGGTGCGTACTGGCCCTGCTTCAGAATTTCCAGCGTACGCTCACCACGTGCGAGGCGCATCTGAGTGATCTTATCTAGGTCCGATCCAAACTGAGAGAAGGCCGCTAATTCACGGTACGAGGCCAGATCCAAACGAAGTTGTCCTGAAACCTGTTTCATCGCTTTAATTTGCGCGGAACCCCCTACTCGAGAAACGGAGATACCAACATTAATTGCAGGTCGGAAACCCGAGTTGAAGAGGTCAGCTTCTAGAAAGATCTGACCATCTGTGATGGAAATCACATTGGTCGGAATATAGGCTGACATGTCACCCGCTTGGGTCTCAATAATCGGGAGTGCTGTCATCGATCCTCCGCCGAGTTCGTCAGACAGCTTCGCTGCTCGCTCCAATAAACGAGAGTGAAGATAGAAAACATCTCCAGGGTATGCTTCACGACCGGGCGGACGTTTAAGAAGCAAGGAGAGTTCACGATAAGCCACTGCGTGCTTAGAAAGATCATCGTAAACAATCAGAACATGCTTACCATTATACGTGAACTCTTCGCCCATAGCGCAGCCAGCATACGGTGCAATAAAGAGCATCGGAGCTGGTTCAGAGGCCGTCGCAGCGACAACAATGGTGAAATTCATCGCGTCGTGGTCCTCTAACGTCTTGACGACGCTGGCAACCGTTGAAGCTTTTTGTCCGATGGCGACATAAATACAAATAATGTCTTGGCCTTTTTGGTTGATAATCGTATCGATCGCCACTGCGGTTTTACCGGTTTGGCGATCACCAATAATTAACTCGCGCTGACCACGACCAATAGGAACCATGGCATCAATAGATTTCAGACCAGTTTGCAATGGTTGATGGACGGATTTTCGATCAACAACGCCGGATGCTGGGGATTCAATCGGACGAAATTTCGTCGTCGCAATTTCGCCTTTGCCGTCGATGGGTTGTCCCAACGAATTAACAACTCTACCAATCAAAGCCTCGCCCACAGGGACTTCAACAATCCGCCCTGTTCGCTTGACTTGATCGCCTTCTTTAATACCCTGAAAAGCTCCAAGAATAACGCAACCAATGTTATCTTCTTCAAGATTCATCGCCATACCGTAAATATTGTTAGGAAACTCTAAAAGTTCACCTGCCATGGCTTTTTCCAGGCCGTAAACACGGGCAATTCCGTCTCCAACCTGAATAACTGTCCCCACATCGACGATATCGACAGCCGTTTCATAGCGTTCAATTTGTTGTTTAATAATGGAACTTATTTCTTCTGGACGCAAGTTCATCCTGTTATTTCACCCCTACTTCCTGAGGTTTTTCTGAGGTTTTACGTAAATCCTCACGCATTCGGTTCAAAGCATGGGTGACTGTTCCATCCATCACACGATCTCCGACCTGCACTAATACCCCACCAATGAGTTCAGTTCGTACTTCGCTTACAATGCGAACGTCTTTCCCTGTCATACGTCCTATGGCCTGTTTCAGATCGTCAAGTTGGGTCGCGCTCAAAGCAATGGCACTAGCCACTTTGGCCTCCACAACATGACGCGCCTCATCCGCCAACCGAGTGAACTCATGTTGAATAACCGGCAAAAGATTTGCTCTTTTTCGATCGATCAATAAGTGGAGGAAACGACGTGTTGTTTCGCCAAAGTCTTCGCCCAGTAGCTTGTCCATGATGGACTTTTTATCGCTCAAAGAAATATGAGGATGGAGCAAAGCGCCCTTAACCTCTTCATTCTCTTCCACTAATTTTGTCAATTCACGTAAATCGTGATCAACCGGATCAAGCGATGTTTCAGAGGCAATTTGGAATAAGGCTTGGGAATATCTACGAGCAAGTGATCCATTTATCATTGCATTTCCCCTACCTCTTGAATGAATTGATCTATAAGCTGTCCGTGGCCCTTCATATCAAGCTTTTGTCGAATGATTTTCTCAGCCACTAAAACTGACAGATCGGCAACTTGTGATTTCACCTCAGCAATGGCTCGGTCACGTTCGCGTTCAATATCCACAAGGGCAGATTTTTTAATCTTTTCTGATTCTGCATGAGAAGCAGCTAAAATTTCATTCGCAAGGCCTTCACTAACCTTCGTGGCCTTGGCAATCACTTCCTGGGCTTCCTGGCGAGCTTTACGCATCTCTTCTTGATACTCGCGTTTTATTTTCTCTGCCTGTTGACGTTCATTTTCTGCCTGAGCAAGCATGGATTCGATGTTTGTCCGCCGTTCTTCCATCATTTTCATGAGCGGACCCCAAGCCTTTGCGCTTAGCAGCCAAACGAGCAACAGGAAAGATATGACCGTAGCCACGATCGTAAAGTCAAATTGTATAGGATTTCCCAACGGTCTACCCCCTCTCGAGTCCGATTGACTTCGGGATGATTTTTTTCAAGGGAGAACTCTCGTTCCCCCTTGAATTAAGATGGGCCATATTATCTAGCCCAGTATGTGAACTTACTTTGTGAACATAAGTAGCAGGGCAACAACCCAACTAAGAAGTGGCAAAGCCTCGATCAGACCTACACCAATAAACATAGTAGCTTGCAATGAAGCTTTAGCTTCCGGTTGGCGAGCAATGCCCTCCACCGTCTTACTAATAACATTACCATTACCAATTGAGGCTCCAAGAGCTGCTAATCCAGCAGCAATCCCTGCACCAAGTGCAGCAGCAGCGCCGACATCCATGTGATTTCCTCCTTTCTTGATCCAATAATTGAAAAGTATTATTCCCTCAGTGCGCTTCAAGCAGCACTGAAAACTAACGCAACATAAAGGTGCTTAATGTTCTGCAATCGTAACAGCCTGTGATACGTAAGCTGTCGTCAACACGGTGAACACGTAAGCTTGAATTGCTCCGATGAAAATACTAAAGGCTAGCCAGACTGTCATCGGAAGAATACCTGGTAGAACCCAAATACCTGGAAGCATAAGGATCACCTTGAGTAGAATTTCGCCGGCGAAAATGTTTCCGAAAAGACGGAAGGCGAGCGTCAACGGCTTTGAGATCAAGTCGACACCGTGAATGATCACGAACACCGGGTAAGGCTCTACGAAGTGATGGAAATAATGGAGTCCTTTGGTCTTAATACCCAAGAAAATAACCAAGAAAATGGTTAACAAGGCTAAAGCCATCGTCGTATTGACATCTGCCGTAGGCGACATCATGGACGGCCCCTCGAAAATCAAGTTCAATTGGGCAAATTCAACATGGAAATGTTCTAATAAATTAAACGTTAAATTGGGAATGAGACCCAGCATATTGGAAAAGAGAACAAACAAGATCAACGTGACTAAGTAACCTAACAGTGGACGCCCCTGCTCATAGCTCATATTCTCTGACACAAGATTCTTTACAAAATCAACGATCCATTCTAAGACATTTTGCATCTTACCAGGTTTTCCACTGGTTAAGTGGCGGACTCCCATATAGCAGAAAATTAAAATAGCGGCCATTACAATCCAGGTCATAATCAACGTTTTACCATGAAATGTCATATTTCCTAAATGCCATAAAACTGTTTCCTCTTTAGACACTTCTTTTATCACCTCTTTCTTCATGAATTGTATGTATTGCAGCGGTGATGAAGGAGACAATCACGCCGATGGCAATCCCTACAGCTAAACTAAAAAGCCAGCTTTCTCGGAAGCGAGCAACCGCAGCAACAGCAAGCGTAATCATGCCTAACCGAGACAATAAGCCCCGACGCATCCGTTTTAGCGCCAAACCGATCTCTAGTTCAGAGCTACGCTGTGTTTCAAGATGTATCCATATTATATACCCAAAACCTGCCCAATAACCAATAAGGCTACCAAGATAGGATTGTTGGCCTGATATCGCGATCCCTAGTAATATTAAAGCAGTCCCACTACACAAGACTATGATACTATTTTTTATCATCGGAAGCCCCAAACTCTTTTAATGTCATCACTAGATAAATGGCTCCCAATGCTAGACCCACTAACATTAAACCAAGTGTCAACCATGGCTGAGTACCCCAACGGCCATCGAAGTAATGTCCTAGGAGATAACCTCCTCCGACTAATCCCGCCAACGATGTCGAAATAGTCGAGCCCATCGTAACCGCTTTTTGCCAGGATTTTTGGTTTCTCGCCATATTCCTTCGTCCTTTTCTAAATAATCATTCAGTCCGAACTTTCTTCGTTCTTATAATATTTTATATTTTACCACACTTCTGTCTTCATGTGCTTTATTATACATTGTTTTTTTTTATCGTTGGACATTATTTCCTAAAATGATTTCCGCAATTCTGTCAGCCGCGCACCCATCCCCATAGGGATTATTGGCCATTGCCATTTTTTGATAGGCGCACTGATCGCTAAGAAGTCGCTTCAGTTCCGTAAATACGCGGTCATACTCCGTCCCCACGATTGAAACTGTTCCAGCTTCAACAGCTTCAGGGCGTTCGGTCGTATCCCGCACCACCAAGACTGGTATACCCAGTGAAGGGGCTTCCTCCTGAATTCCCCCGGAGTCTGTCAAAATTAAATGCGACCTGGCCATAAGATTTACAAAGGGTTCATAGTCCATTGGTTCAACTAGATTAACCCTTGGATGAGATCCCAGTACTTCTGTGACGACTTTCCGAACTTTTGGATTCTTATGGACTGGAAATATGACATATGTATCGGGGAATAGCTCAAGCGTATCATTCAAGGCTTGATAAATTTGACGCATCGGTTCTCCGAGATTTTCCCTGCGGTGGGTTGTAACCAAAATCATCCTGGATTCTGTTCCTTGTTTGAGGATTGTTTGAATGTGAGGATCAATAAAACTATAATTTGGTTTCATCGTGGCCAATAAAGCGTCAATCACTGTATTTCCTGTCACAAATATCTTTTCTGGTTCAACGCCTTCGCGTAAAAGATTTCGCTTCGCAGTTTCCGTCGGAGCGAAATGTAGATCTGCAAGAACGCTTGCCAGTTTGCGATTCATTTCTTCCGGAAACGGTGAATACTTGTTACCCGTTCGTAGCCCGGCTTCCACGTGTCCAACGGGGATCTGAGCATAAAAAGCGGCCAGAGCAGCGACAAACGTCGTAGTTGTGTCTCCATGTACCAAGACAAGGTCTGGGAGTTCACGTTGAAATACCTCTCTGAGCCCACAAAGTGCCCGTGTTGTGATATCCGTGAGCGTTTGCCCCTGCTTCATGAGGTTTAGATCAAAATCAGGCACTATTTTAAACAACTTCAAAACCTGATCTAACATCTCACGGTGCTGAGCTGTCACGGTAACCTGACAGATGATTGAACCTTTCAGTCGAAGTGCTCGGATCACCGGCGCCATTTTTATGGCTTCCGGTCGTGTACCAAACACGACCATCACTTTTTTCGGATTTTGCAAGGTTTTCACTCTCCTTCGATTGGTGTCAATCTCTTGATAGGAAGGGCGAACGACATCTCAGTTTATGGTTTTCATGACACGTCAATTTGTACTAACTCTAAACCTGCTTCTTTTGCCATGGTCACAGCCAGCTGATCAGGATAGGAATGAGTATAGACGACACGTCGTATCCCAGCGTTAATGATCATTTTTGTACACTGTACGCAAGGTTGAAGGGTCGTATATAGATCCGCACCTGCGATTGCAACGCCATGTTTTGCGGCTTGCACTAGGGCATTTTGCTCAGCATGCACAGCACGGCAGATCTCAAGGCGTTCCCCCGATGGAACGCTTAAGCTCTGCCGCAAGCAACCGACTTCATCACAATGTAGGAGTCCTGACGGACTCCCATTATATCCTGTACTTAAAATTTGTCGTTCTTTCACCATGACAGCTCCAACTTGGCGGCGTAAGCACGTTGAGCGCCCAGCCACCACGAAAGCCAATTGCATAAAATAGCTATCCCAACTTGGGCGCTTTTCCGGTGTCATCATTTTGTTCCAAACAATCGGTCTCCTGCATCACCGAGCCCCGGTATAATATATCCGTGGTCGTTTAAACATTCATCGACTGCTGCGACAAAAATATCCACATCAGGATGCGCCGTTTGCACGGCCAATATTCCTTCTGGAGCAGCGATCAGACACATTAATTTAATGTTTTTAGCGCCACGATCTTTGAGGAACATAATTGCTGCCGTCGCAGACCCGCCTGTTGCTAACATTGGATCGATGACAATGAGGTCACGTTCCGCAATGTCGCTAGGTAGCTTGCAGTAGTATTCCACAGGAAGAAGGGTCTCCGGATCCCGATAAAGACCAACATGCCCGACTTTCGCTGCAGGAATCAGGCGAAGCATTCCATCGACCATACCTAGTCCCGCTCTTAAGATTGGAACTAAGCCGACTTTTCGACCGGACAGCACTTTAGATTTAGCATATGCAACCGGTGTTTTAACTTCAATTTCCTGAAGGGGGAAATCGCGGGTTACCTCATAGGCCATCAACATTGCGACTTCCTCTACGAGTTCCCTAAATTCCTTTGAGCCTGTTTTCTCATCGCGAATAAGAGACAACTTGTGTTGAATTAGAGGATGATCAAGAACTTGTAACTTTGCCATTGTTCTGGTCTCAACTCCTAATCTAAATTTGCATATAAGGGAAATTCAGTGCAAAGAGAGCTGACAATTTCCCGTGCATGTGACAGTTTATCAGGTTCGTGGTGTGAGGTCAAGGCGTAGTCCATCGCCTCTGCAATTCTCTTCATTGCCTCCGGATTCATGCCACGCGAGGTCACTGCCGGCGTGCCAATGCGGATGCCGCTGGTGACAAAAGGACTAGCCGGATCAAATGGAATCATATTCTTGTTTACCGTAATGCCGACTTCATGCAGGATGTTTTCCGCTTCTTTACCAGTTAACTCTTTGGTCCGCACATCCACAAGAACAAGATGGTTGTCCGTTCCTCCTGAGACAATGCGGAACCCTCGGTCCATCAGTGCTTGGGACAAGGCCTTGGAGTTTTCCACAATATGGGTTTGATAGACTTTAAAATCTGGCTGCAAGGCTTCACCAAAAGCAACCGCTTTCGCTGCAATGACATGCATCAAAGGTCCCCCCTGAATTCCCGGAAAAATAGCCTTATCAATTGCTTGCGCATGCTCATTCTTGCATAGAATTAACCCTCCACGCGGTCCTCTTAACGTCTTATGAGTCGTCGAGGTCACGAAATGCGCGTATGGAACGGGGGACGGATGTAAGCCTGCTGCCACAAGCCCCGCGAAGTGTGCCATATCCACCATTAGAAAAGCACCAACTTCATCGGCAATCTCACGCATCTTAACAAAGTCAATGATCCGAGAATAGGCACTGGCACCCGCAACAATCATCTTTGGATGATGTTCAAGCGCTAGCTGCCTTACCTGATCATAGTCAATGCGCTCCGTTTTAGCATTAACGCCGTAAGGAACGAAGTTAAAATATGACCCCGAGATATTCACCGGACTCCCATGCGTTAAGTGTCCCCCGTGGGCTAGATTCATTCCGAGTACAGTGTCTCCGGGTTTTAAGAAGGCAAAATAAACCGCTTCGTTAGCTTGGGACCCTGAATGAGGCTGAACATTAGCATGCTCTGCGCCAAAAATTTTTTTAACGCGTTCCCGCGCTAGGTTTTCGACGACATCAACAAATTCGCATCCGCCATAATACCGTTTTCCAGGATACCCTTCCGCATATTTGTTCGTTAAAACAGATCCTTGTGCTGCCAGCACTGCCCGACTGACAAAGTTTTCTGAAGCAATTAACTCAATAGTGTTTCTCTGACGGTTCTCTTCTTGCTCAATGGCTTGCGCAACTTCCGGGTCCTGAGATTTCACCCATTGATTAATATAATCCAATTTATCTCACTCTCCTCAGATGAATTTTTTTAACCCGTTCGCAGCATCCTGCGGCGATAAGCATTCGTTATGGGCCAGCAGCTTGGGTTACGAGGTGTACTCGGCCCGCGGGCCTCCTATGAGACGCGGGCGGGTGCGTGCTAGGGTTAAGTGCGCTTCTCCCAGTTCCTTGACATGAATGCGAATCGGTATAGCCACAGGGCGTAGGTGCATTCCTATGAAGGTATCACCGATATCAATGCCGGCATGACCTTGTATTCGTTCTACCATATTTGGGGAAGAAAAGTTTTTCCAGGCTTGCACCGTCATCGCACCCCCAGCATGCAACGCTGGAAGTACCATAACCACCTCTAAGCCATAGTGATCTACGCAAGCTTCTTCCACAACTAACGCCCGATTGATATGTTCACATCCCTGTACCGCCAAAAATATTCCTTGCTGATGAGCCCGTTCCAGCAAAGGTGGAAGCAGTACCTCGGCAATCTCCAAGCTGCTTCCCTGCCCGATTCGTTGGCCGATAACTTCACTGGTACTACAGCCGATCACCAGAATCTGCCCCCGTTTTAAATGTGCTTTTAGGAAAAAGGCATCGAGTACATCATCCCAGGTTTTAGCCATCACTTGCAATTTATCGAGGACGTTGTTATCCATAGAAAGGTATTCCTCCTCTCATTGACAATTGACTTAAATTTGTTCACCGCGTTCAATGTCAGAAATTAAATTCACACGAAGGGCATGCCTACCCCCTAAAAACTCGCTTTTCAAAAAAATATCCACAATGTCAAGAGCAAGCCCGTCGCCTATGACTCGAGCACCTAGTGATAATACGTTGGCATTATTATGTTCTCTTGCCATCCGGGCAGAAAATGTGTCAGAACAGACCGCTGCACGGATTCCTTTGATTTTATTTGCAGCCATGGAAATTCCCTGCCCAGTTCCGCAGATGACAATTCCCAAGTCTGCCTCTCCCTTGATGATCGCATTTCCTACAGCAAAACCATACTTAGGATAATCCACGGAATCACTGGAGTAGGTCCCAAGATTTTGAACCTTTAATCCCTGAGCTTCTAAATGCTTAAGAATGACTTCCTTGAGTTCGTAACCACCGTGATCTGATCCTAACGCAACTCTCATGTTCATTCCTCCATCTTTTCTATATCTCTAATTCTACATAAACAACCAAAATCCCTGCCAAAACTGTAAAAAAAAGAGCGCCTTTCGCTAGTCTAGACAGCTTTGGCACATCTTATCCTATTTATTGAGCCTCTATGGAAAACTTGGCCAGCCCCCTGAGGTTATACTTTATGACGACCGGATTAAATTAGATGACTTTTTAAGGTGTTTAACAATTCTCTGATCTCGTTTGCTGTCTGACGATAAACCTCTCCAGAGCCACTCCAAGGATCGAGAACGTCCCTTTTCTTATCTCCCCAATCTCCTAAATACCGTACTTTATGGTCATATTGCGGGAAGAGACGCCTCAATGCTTCCTGTTGAGTTTGTGTCATGGTGATAATCCAATCAACATCAGCCATTAGCTCAGCGCTAATCCGTCTACTACGGTGTCTCGAGAGGTCAATATTTTGCTCATTAAGAACTTCTATTGCATAGGCACTGGCACCTTCTCCGTCACATGCTTGCATCCCCGCAGAACCAACTTCAGCTGAGTCTCCAAATATTTCCTTGGCCAAAGCCTCAGCCATCGGACTTCGACACGTATTTCCTGTGCAAATAAACAGAAGTTTCAAACCCATCATAATCCCACCTTAATCCTTAGAAGAGCAATTTAATACCGATCAGTAACAACGCCACGCCACCAACCAGTTCAGCCTTAGCGCCTAACCATGGCCCTATCAGACGCCCCAAAACTAAGCCCAGACCCGTCATGAGACCGGCAATCACGCCTATGCTCATAACCGTGATCAAGATATCTGTTCTGAGCGTTCCTAGCGAAAACCCTACGCTTAAGGCATCTAGACTCACACTAGCTGCTAACAGATAAATACCGAAGCCATTGAGAGAGCTATTCGTCGATGATTTATTTTTAAAAAAAGCATTTCTAGCTTCCCAAAAGGGAAAATGTTGAACGGTGGGTCGATAAACCTTGTAAATCATTCTCGCACCCAACCCGATTAAGACTAAGGCTCCTATTCCACTGGCATAACGACCCACAATCGTCCCTAGTGCTTGACCCAACATCATCCCGACAAGCGGCATGACCACATGAAAAGCGGCCACTACCAACGACAAACGCAACATCATACTTTTTCTGATACCCGAAAATCCAATCGCTAAAGACAAAGAGAATGCATCCGCTCCCAGGGCAATTGCCACTGCCACAATCCATACTAAATTCAAGTCCCTTCCCTCCGTTCCTGCTATGTATATGCATGGGAAGGGGACTATTAGAATTGGCCGCTAGATGTATAAGATGCCCTTACCAGCAGCTTTCTGTAATCGGTTCATAATCGCGGTCCCTATGCCGCCTTCTTTGACCCCTTCAGCCAAGATCAAATCGATGTCTTGTTCGTCACACAAGCGTAATCCCTCAAACAAGCTACTTGCTACTTCCTGTGGTCGTTCTTTAGACCCCAAAACAAACAAGAGATCTGGAAGTCGGTCCTGTAAAAAAGGGGCACTCTCCAACGAGCAAAGAACTGCGACCCTTTTTAGGCTTGCATGCCCTTTCTGAATCTCATGTCCCATTCTCTGTATGATACGTTCGGACGAGCCAATCATCAGCATCATCTCTCCTTGCGGAGCGTAGTGCCTGTATTTCATGCCGGGTGCTTTGGGAGCCTGCGTTGCCGATGGGGTGTCCACGTGCACCTCGCCAAGTACGGCCTCCAACTGTTCCTTGGAAATTCCGCCTGGTCGAAGGATGGTGGGAATTCCTCCAGACACATCGAGTACCGTTGATTCCAGCCCAACCAGACAAGCCCCAGCGTCTAGGATCAAAGGGATTTTGCCGTTCATATCACGCCATACATGGCTGCCACTGGTCGGACTAGGTTTCCCAGAAAGATTAGCACTAGGTGCTGCAACCGGGAGCCCCGTCTCCTCAATCAGGCGGAGGGCAACCGGATGACTGGGCATACGGATTGCCACGTTGGCTAGCCCTGCAGTAACAACGTCTGGAACCTTGTTCGTTTTCGTCATCACTAAGGTCAACGGACCTGGCCAAAAATTTCGGACACATAGTTCTGCTTCTGGCGTCCAGTTTGCAACCAAACTATTTGCCATAGCACGGTTGCAAACATGGACAATTAAGGGGTTATCCTGGGGTCGCCCTTTTGCTTCAAAAATTTTAGTACAAGCTGAAGCATCCAGGGCATTAGCCCCTAAGCCGTAAACCGTTTCCGTGGGAAAGGCGACCAATTCGCCTGCTTGCAGCCACGCTGCACCCTCTTTTATCAGTTCATCCGCTGGATGTACTCCATCAATATAACCTCGTTTTGTCTGCATCTTGTTCACCTCGCTATGATCACCCGATCGTGCCCCGCTAAGTCTTGAAAAATTTGCGTTTCAAAACCGTTTATTCGGAAAATTTCACACACCGCGTCACCCTGATTCCAACCAATTTCCATAAGGAGTCTCCCCTGAGGGTTGAGCAACGATCGAGTTTCTTCTGCCAGTGTACGATAAAAGTCTAAACCTTCTTTTCCCCCTAAAAACGCCATAGAGGGTTCACGAAAAATCTCCGGAGCACACTTGGAATATTCCTCCGCTGAAACATACGGAGGATTCGTGATAATGTAGTCCCATCGTTCACCCAGGATTGGCTTCAAGAAATCCCCTTGGCGCCACTGCACTGAAACACCCAAACGCTTTGCATTCTTTCGCGCAACCTCTAAGGCACCTTGCGAAAAGTCCGTACCAACCACTTCAGCGTTAGGATAATAGTGAGCCATTGAAATAGCCAAAGCCCCACTTCCAGTACAAAGATCGACTACCTTTATGACGGGGTCCTGCGCTTGTCTTTCTTCCGATTTTACAAGTCCAAGCCACTTCTCGATTAAAAGCTCACTGTCCGCTCGAGGGATCAGCACGCGCTCATCAATGTAGAAGGAAAGCCCCATGAATTCCTGACGCTTTAAAATATATTGAAGTGGCTCGTGCTCTGCTCGGCGAAGAATAAGCCCTCGATAGTCCGACTCTTCTTGCTCTGACAACTTGAGACTACCCTCAAGATAGAGGCGGTCTCGAGACACGTTTAAAACTTCGGCTAATAATAAGTCTGCATCAAAGCGGGAATTATCAATGCCTTTTTCCAAAAGCCTTGCTTCGCCCCAATGCATTCCCTCTAAAACCGTCAAAACTGCTGAACCCCCTAACTCGATATTTATTGTTCATACGTTCTAAATATAAATTAGAGTTCCGTTATTCGATTTCCTTCTTCAGCCGTTCAGCTTGATCGGACGAATTCAGAGCTTCAATCATTTCTTCCAAGTCTCCTCCAAGGACCGACTCCAGGCGATGCAACGTTAAACCGATGCGATGGTCTGTGACCCGTCCTTGTGGAAAGTTAAAGGTTCTAATCCGTTCACTCCGGTCGCCTGTGCCCACCTGGCTTCGTCGCTCAGACGCCTGCTCTCCACTTGCCTCATCTTGCGCTTTCTCTAGTATACGGGCACGCAAGACGCGCAAGGCTTTCTCTTTGTTTTTCAGCTGAGATTTTTCATCCTGACAAGTCGCGATAATTCCCGTGGGTATATGGGTCACTCTTACCGCAGACTGAGTGGTATTCACGCACTGTCCTCCAGGTCCGCTAGAGCAATAGACATCAATACGCAAGTCATTGGGATTGATTGAGACTTCCACTTCTTCTGCTTCGGCAAGGACAGCCACCGTGGCCGTTGACGTATGAATTCTTCCCCCGGACTCTGTTGCTGGAATCCGTTGAACCCGGTGCACACCACTTTCAAATTTTAGTTTACTATAGGCCCCATGCCCTTCCACTAAAAAGATTATTTCCTTATAACCGCCCTGATCGGAGTAGCTTGCACTAAGGAGTTCCGGTTTCCACCCCTGCCCTTCTGCATAACGGGTATACATCTTATAAAGGTCTCCAGCAAACAAGGCTGCCTCATCGCCGCCTGCTCCAGCCCGAATTTCCATAATAACATTTTTCTCATCCAACGGATCCTTGGGTAAGAGAAAGACATGGATTTTTGCTTCTAGTTCCTGAGAAACGGTTCGCAATTTATCTCGCTCCTGCTCTGCCATTTCCTGCATTTCCGAGTCGAGTTTTTCCTGGAGCAGGTTTTCTGTTTCCTCAAGTTCACGAAGCACTTCCTGATATTCCCTAAATGCCGTGACAAGATTTGTCATGCCAGCCTGGGCTCTAGCATATTTTTGCCACTCAGTCTGATTGGATATTATTTCAGGGTCACTCAGTAGCTCAGTATATTCATCATATTTACGTTCAATCTCGTAAAGTTTTTCTAACATTTTTCACACCCCAAAATTTACGTAAGTTCTTGACCTGAATCCAAAACGCCTTTCAAGGCAGCCAAGGCAACCTCAAGTTGGGCATCGTCGGGTTCCCGCGTGGTTAATTTTTGTAATAACAGGCCCGGTACAATGAGCCAACGAAGCCACGGCGATTCCAAATTTCGCGAAGAGTATTTTAGGATTTCATATGCGATTCCGGCCACGAAAGGCATGAGCAGCATTCGGGAAAGCAACCGCCACCACAAGGGATGTAGTCCCACAAACGCAAACACAAAGATACTAACAACGACCACAATTAGAAGAAAGCTTGTTCCGCAGCGGGGGTGTAACCTAGGAAATTGGCGTGCATTCTCTACCGTTAGTTCTTTCGCAGATTCATAGTTGAAAATAGCTTTATGCTCTGCACCATGATACTGAAAAACCCGTTGAATGTCTTTAAGCCTAGAGATGATCACAATGTACAAGAAAAATACAACGAGCCTAATTGCACCTTCCAATAAGTTTTGCAATACGACACCGGGTACCTTTCCTTGAAGCAAGTGAGCTGCGCCCGTCGGCAATCCTACAAAAAGTAAAAGACCTAGACCAAAAGCGAATCCAAGGGTCAGCGCCATTTCCCAAAACCCAAGCTCTTCTCCACCCTCTTCCTCTCCGATTGATCGATTGGCTGAAAAAGTTAGAGCACGAGTTCCAACAATCAATGAATCCACGAGCGCTACAAACCCTCGTATCAAGGGTAATTTTAAAATAGGATTTTTTGTCCAGGTATTCAGCGAAATGTGCGAAACCTCAATCTCGCCATTCGGTAACCTTACTGCAATGGCACTCTCACGCGGTCCACGCATCATAACGCCTTCTATGACTGCTTGCCCGCCATATTGGACTGGTTTACCCATTCTATGTCCTCCTATTCTCTAACTTCTATTATATTTATATCGAGGCTCGATGCACGAGGTGCGAAGTTGGAAGGTTAAATATCGTAAATACCGCCCCAAGCACTTCAATGTCTGAACAATTACGCAAAAAGCAGAGCTTGCGCTCTGCTTTTTCACCAGCAACGACCGCAGGCCGTTGTCTACATCCCATATTTCTTTTTAAACCGGTCAACCCGTCCGCCGACATCGACAAACCGCTGCACACCAGTATAGAAAGGATGGCATTTCGAACAAATTTCCACTTTAATGTCTTTTCGTGTGCTTCCCGTTGGAATGACTTCTCCGCAAGCACATGTCACCGTAGTTTGTTCGTATTTCGGGTGAATTTTTTCTTTCATGTCTTCACCTTCTTTCCCATTTGAATAAAGTTGCTTTATGTTGCACCTGCTAAAAACATCAGCAAATGACATAATTTCAGTCAACTACACTATTTTAGCACAAATAACATTCACTGGTCAAGATCCTATTTTTCTAAAGTTGGGCTCTTTTACGCCCCATAACTTGCAATCTAAGCTTTTGGCAAAGAGTCCTCCGGATCCACCGTTTTTCCATCATGCCGAATTTCAAAATGAAGGTGCGGGCCCGTTGAATTTCCGGTGTTCCCTGAAAGAGAAATTCCTTCCCCTCCAGCGACCAAGTCTCCGACCTTGACCAAGACTTTGCTGTTATGGGCGTAAAGCGTTTCAACGCCATTTCCATGATCAATCATAACCGTCAAGCCATAGACTCCGAACCAATCTGTCTTAGTCACTTTCCCCGCCCGAGCAGCACGGACAAGACTACCAATTGGAGTTGCGATATCCAGCCCATGATGAAATTCACCATTATGAGAACCGTAAGCTTGTGATTTCGTCCCGATAACAGGCCAATTCCAGGACGTGACACTGCCACGCGAAATTCCTTGGCTTACTTTACTCACTTGGGTTAATTTACTTACTTTACTTACTTTACTTATTTTACTTACTTGACTCACGCTTAGGGTGTTTTCCTGGATCGTCAAAGTCATTCCAGCTCGCAAAGGCGTTGCCGAATTCCTTTTTTGGATTTCCGCAACGGTTGTATTGTAACGGGTTGCAAGGTCTTGCAAATCCACTCCAGCTTCTAGTGTGACCACGGAATAACAGATAACTTCAGTTCCTGACGCGACTTGGGAATAAACAGGAAAAACCGAAACGAAGGAAATACTTAAGCCCATGAGAAAAGCGACGCTTCCTGCGATGATTTTAACAGAGTTCTTATTTGTAAAACATTTCATCTAATTATAATCCACCTCAAAATTATGAAATAGTTAAGTACGCCATATGGTATACTTAACTATTTTAGCCAAACTTTGGATGAATTATACGAGAGAAAGGCATTAGCAACCCTTCATAGCATAATCTGGTTTCTTGTCAAAGCAATGTCTTGCTTCAATAAATCGAACCGTGCCTGTTTTTCCACGCATGACAACGGTGTGAGTCAAAGCCCCTTTGGAGGTATAGGTCACAGCTCGTAGCAACGGTCCTTCTGTAATCCCAGTCGCTGCAAAAAAGACATCATCCGTACTGACCAAGTCATCCATTGTTAATAACTTATGGACATCCGTAATTCCTAGGACTTTAGCCCGAGCAACGTCTTCTTCATTTTCAGGCCAAAGACGGCCTTGCATTTCCCCGCCCATGCAACGAAGGGCTGCTGCGGCAAGGACACCTTCAGGTGCTCCGCCAACACCCATCATCATATCGACGCCCGAATCTTCAAACGCACACGCCACAGCCGGGGAAACATCTCCATCAGTAATGAGACGAACCCGCGCTCCACAAGCACGTACCTCTTGAATCAATTTCTGATGGCGTTCACGATCCATAATGACGACCGTCATGTCTTTCACATCTTTACCCAACGCTTTAGCAACGTTTGTGACGTTTTCAACCACAGGTGCATCCAAGTTTATCTTTCCAACGCCAGCAGGACCTACTGCAATCTTATCCATATACATATCTGGTGCGTGAAGTAAGCAACCTCTCTGAGCAATCGCCACAACGGCAATCGCACCGGCCACGCCTTTGGCACAACTGTTCGTTCCCTCGAGTGGGTCAACAGCAACATCTAATTCCGGACTTTCTCCATTACCGACACGTTCTCCAATGTAGAGCATTGGGGCCTCGTCCATTTCCCCTTCACCAATTACGACTGTACCGTCCATGTGAATTGTGTTAAAAACGGCCCGCATTGCTTCAACCGCAGCATTATCAGCGGCCATTTTATCCCCTAGCCCTACCCACCGTGCTGAAGCTAACGCCGCAGCCTCTGTGACTCTGGCAAATTCCATCGTGAGTTCTCTTTCCATTTTTCATTCCTCCTAGCGTATTTATTAAAATGTGTTTGTTTCTCATCCACCTTTTCATCGGAAACAAACGCCTTAACACTTGCACATATTTATTATTATAGCATATTTTTTTGATCATAATAATTTTATTGTGACATACTCTAAAGCATTTTTATCACGATTAGAGTCGTAATTAGCCCATTCCATTCTTTTTGCGTATATTTCAATTTACCTTAGCATCGGCATCGGAATCTGACTAGAAGAAAAAAATTGGCACCCACTTATCTGTATATCCAGATAGGTAGATGCCAATTTAGCGATGATCTAACAACGCCTTGAACGCTAACCAGTGGTACAACGTACCACAACTATTTACTCAGTTTTTTCCAATCGGTTAAAAACTTCTCTATTCCAGCATCTGTCAAAGGGTGACGAAATAACTGCCTCAAAACGCCAAATGGGACTGTCGCATAATCTGCTCCAATTTTCGCAGCTTCCGTAACATGCACTGGGTTTCGAATGCTCGCAGCAATAATTTTTGTTTTAATACCATGAACTTGAAAAATCTCGCACATATCATTCAGCAAGTTCAGCCCATTTTCACCGATGTCATCTAGACGCCCCAGAAATGGGCTGACATAGGTGGCACCCGCTCGTGCTGCAAGTAAAGCTTGGTTCGCTGTAAACACGAGTGTTACATTCGTCTTAATTTTTTCTGTACTTAGGGCCTTTACTGTTTTAAGACCAGCTTCTGTCATCGGAATCTTGACCACAATATTCTCATGAATTGCTGCTAACACATGGGCTTCCCGTAGCATTCCCTCATGATCAAGCGCAATAACTTCTGCGCTTATGGGTCCATCCACAATCGCTGTTACAGTGTTCAGAAGTTCATGAAAGTCCTTGCCTTCCTTAGCCACTAAACTAGGATTTGTCGTAAGACCGGCGATTACGCCCATATCCCAAGCTTGTTTTATTTCATCAATATTTGCAGAGTCTAAGAAAAACTCCATGATGTTGCCTTCTTTCTATTGTTTAAGCCTTCCCGTTACTTCCGAAGACTCTTATTTTCTCGCGAATGATTGCAATTGCAGCGTCCCTAGCTGGACCTAACATTTTACGGGGGTCAATTTCTTTCGAGTTTGCTTCCAGCACTCGGCGAGCAGCCCATACAAACGCCTCACGGATATTGGTGTCAATGTTAATTTTGCATACACCCCGTGAAACCGCTTCGCGCAACGCATCATCTGGCACACCAGAAGATCCGTGTAAAACAATCGGCGTTGAAATCCGTTCTCGGATTTTTGTTAATCGTTCAAAGTCCAGTTTCGGTGTCCCAATATATTGGCCATGTGCCGTCCCGATAGCAATTGCTAACGCATCCACCTTTGTCGCTTCAACAAAGCGCTCTGCTTCAGCTGGGTCCGTAAACAAGGCCTCGCGATCGCTAACAGTAATGTCGTCTTCTGTCCCGCCGATTTTCCCCAATTCACCCTCGACTGAGATACCTAGAAGCCGAACTGCTTCAATCACTTTGTTCGTTAAAGCAATATTATCTTCCAATGAATGTTTTGATCCGTCGATCATCACGGAAGAAAATCCATTTCGTGCACATTGCATGACTTGTTCAAAACTCGTACCATGATCCAGATGCAAAGCAATGGGCACACTGGCATTTTCAGCTGCCAATTTCGTCAAAGCTGCAATGTACTCAATTCCCGCATATTTTATAGCACCTTGGCTGGCTTGAATAATCACTGGAGATTTCTCAGCTTCTGCTGCAGCCACGATTGCCTGAATAATTTCCATATTATTGCAATTGAAGGCCCCTACTGCATAATGTTCTTTTTGTGCTTGTGCTAATAACTCAACCATCGAGACTAACGCCATTTTTCTTCCTCCTCATTTGTTTTTGAAAGATGCTGTCCCCGTAGTGGATTATTGATATGCCACGTTTTATTTTCTTCGAGATACATCGAATTTATTCCTTCGATTTGTCGAACATTATCCGAGCTGTCCGCATAAATCACGCCCACAGCTTCACAGAATTCACAATAAAGCTCGATGCGATCCGGCAACAACTCAAACGATAACTGGTGGTTTCCACAAGCACACCCTAAGTCTCCTTGCTTCGCAAGACGATGAAGATGATCTAAAATTCTCAGCATCACTTCAGGATTTTCGAAATCTTCCTCATAACCCAGCTCTACTGCCAATTCCCCAATGGATTTCTCACGTTCCTGACAGGCTTGGGTTACTTTCTGCTTAGGCCCGATATATCCCGCAGAAGCATCCACGGCAGGACAAGTCAGCGGCAATGCATCCTTACCCCAAATAACATGCCGGTTTAATCTTAAATAATGGGTGTCCCCACAGTAAGCACAAGCATAAGTGATGTTGAACTGCCGAAGGTTACTGCTTGTTACGGACATAAGCTGAGAACCGCAACTACAAAGCAGATTTTTACGACCTCGCCGTGAAAATGCAAAGAGTGAGAGGGAATGAAATTCTTGCTCCCCGCATTGGGAACATTGAATCGCGATCGTTGTATTTGTCGTTAGAATCATAACTCCCACCTCTTCCTACAGCATATACTTCGTCACGCAAGAACATTTTCCTGCCTTTAAAGTAACAAAAAAGTATACATTGTAGGGAGGGCAGAACCTGTATTTAATACTATGACACCGTTAATATGTTCCTCACCCGTTCTCTCAACTCTAACAAATCAAAGGGTTTACCCATATAGTAGAGAATTCCTAGGTCCTTTGCTTGCTCCATATTTTGAGTATCCCCATAGGCTGTCATCATAATTACATCCACTGAACTGTTCGACGCGCGAATTTTTCCTAATGTTTCTATGCCGTTCATTCCGGGCATTTTCATGTCCATCAAGATGAGATCTGGCTCAAAAGTGGCGAGTAACTGAAGCGCTTCCACTCCGTTGGCTGCCATTTCGACTTCATGTTGATCCTCCCGGAAGGTCTCAAAGAGCAGGCGCCGCACACCAAATTGGTCGTCAACGACTAGAATTTTACCCAATTCCTACATCTCTTTCCCTTTTGTTTGTTTGTTTGTTTATTTGTTGTAGTTATCTTATAAGGGAAATATTCTGTGTAAAATGGGAAATTCCTTCTTTTATGACACGTTCCGAGAACATTTGTCCATTTTGTCTATATCTTCTAGGGATTCGAGCGTTTGCGACCGTCCGACGCAAAGGAATCTCAACCTCATCCCCTAGTGCGCAGTTTTCCATTCCCACGTCAATCACCGTTAGCTGCATCCCTATTTTTCCGGCAATGCGAACGGTTCTTCCCCTCAGAGCCGCCCGTTCTACCCCAAGGAAAACACCAAATAAAGCGATAAAATTCTTAATGACGATCTTTATAAAATCAACCCACCCTTGCGGAGTAAAATGCGGCGCTATGCCAAACCCATCTGCATAACCCACAGGGATCACCGCAAGCTGAGTCTCAGCCTTCGTGCGATAAATACTTTGATACCCTACATAAGTGCCTTTAGGGACTTTACGCAGATGAACAATCCGGCTTTTAGCGACCCAAGGGTCTCTTAACTTTATTTTTTCCTTGAAACCTTGTCCCGGATAATGTCCTATCAGTAATGTTCCGATACGCACAAAGTCATGATGCCATTCGGAGTAATCAAGAAAAGCCGCGCTATTGCACACATGTTGCCACGTTGGATGGATCCCCAGTTCTCCCAGGCGTGCTGTAAAGGACGTAAACCGTTCATATTGCCTTAATGTATAGTTCTTATCCTTATGGGCTGCACGAGCGAAATGTGTATAGATTCCCGAGACCTGAAGATTGGGGGCGTTATCCAGCGCAAGCGTAACCGCTTCCAATTCAGAAAATATAAACCCTGTTCTCCCCATTCCAGTCTCTACCTTCAGATGTACCTGGACTATTGTAGTATCTTCCAGATCCGAGCAAACCTCACTCAACGCAGCGATTGAGGAGAGTTCAGAGAGCGTTAACTGTAACTGTGCCCCAATAGCCTTGGGCCATTCTTCCTGTGTGGTTGGCCCTAGCACTAGAATTATGCCCTCTATTCCATGCTCGCGCAAGATGAGCCCTTCTTCAACTCTTGTGACAGCAAATGCTTCACAACCGGCTCGTTCCAAGGCGCCAGCAACCTCCACTGCGCCTAAGCCATAAGCATCTGCTTTCACAACTGCCATACACCTTGATCCAGAACTAAGCAGCTTAATAATTTCTTGATAATTATCGACGACAGCATCAAGGTCAACTTCAATCCAGGTTTCAGCCATGGTATTATCCCTTCCGTGCTCGCCGTAACTTACCGATTATTCCTTTGACAACATCTGAATAGATGGGCTCCAGGTGGTTCCAGAGAAAATAAATTGCCGGGCGATACACTAAGTCCCATTCTCCGATGAATTCAGTATACTCTCCGTTAAAGCCCTTCTTAAATCGATAAAGTCCATAAAGCGGGTTATCTTCCGTCAAAAGCCCTGGAACTCCTCGGAAATCATAGAGCGTACAACCGAGCGACTTTGCCCAGCGAATCATTTCCCACTGGATCAAGTAGTTTGGCATAACATTCCGATGAGCATTAGACGAAGCTCCATAGATATACCAGGCTTTATCTCCAATGACAAAGGCCAACGTTCCGGAGATGATTTTCCCTTCATATTCGGCAACAAATAACTCTCCCATACCGACGGGCACCAAAGAATCATAAAGGTCTTCAAAATAAGAGTAGGCTCGCACTAAAAAGCGGTCCCGTTCAGTCGTTTCAGTCAAAACACGATAAAATTCCGGTAAATCCTCACGTGTCGCCCGCCGGACTTTCACGCCTTTTTTCACCGCAAGACGGATGTTATAGCGTGTTTTTTGTTGCATATTAGCCAGTAACGTCTCCTCATCCGGAGAGATATCCAAACGAAATACGTATTTTGGTTGAACTCCTTCAAAGCCTTTACCACTTTCGGCTGATTGGAATCCTTTAGAAATCAAATATTGTTCCAGTCCTTTTTCTGAAGACGGAACATCTGGATCAATCTTCAAGAAAATGGCCCCTCGTTTTTTAGCTAACTTACGTATTTCCTCCAGTACCAAATCTAAAAGTCTGATATTATTCCAGTCCACTACAGGTCCGCGGGAAACGTAAAAAATAGGCGTACCTATAACTGGGATTTTGCGTTCAAGAATGGTGGCTGCCGCGACGATTTCATCGTTTTCTTCAATAATCAATCTCCAGGGTTTCCATCCGGTATGACTCTTTATCTCGCCCCACTCCCAAGACTGCAGCACGTGTCCTTTGGGATCCTTGGCTAAAAAATCATTGAAGCGTGTCTTTTCATTTTTATCGATCCATCTTGCTATATAGGCCACTGGTTCAATCCCCTTCCTGTTTCCATTATTTCCAAGGTATTGCCCCTCTAATCAGCAACTCACTAATACATACGAAAGAGTTCATGCTAAACCCTTAATCCAAGGTTTAGCAGAACTCTCCACGTCAACATTCATGTACTTGTGTGACACAGCGCTCGGCGCCTACGACGCAGAGCAAGCTAACCGTGTAAGCTCTTGTCTGCGGGGAGCGGGGTACCCGCCAAATGCACCATCCGACGACCATGGCGCAATGGTGGCAGTGCACATCGTGTGCACTGCCCCGTGTTTGGGGTCGCTTACACGGAGTTTGCTAATCTGCTTACGTAAAGACGTCGCGCTCGTGTGACACTGCGTCCCGGGCTGAGACGTGAAACGCTAAGATCTAATCCGAAGATAGACGGCACATTTCATATGCACCGTCTTATCTGTTTACTATTTTGCTACCGTAGCGGCGTCGAGCCTAACTAGGGCTGCGCGAATAAACTCTCTGAAGAGTGGATGCGCTCGGTTTGGTCGAGATTTAAATTCTGGATGGTACTGGGAGGCCACAAACCATGGATGATCTGGATATTCAGTAATTTCCACTAGACGACCATCCAGCGATGTCCCGGAAAACTTCAACCCTGCCTTTTCGAGCTCAGAGCGAAACTGGTTATTGACTTCATAGCGATGGCGGTGACGCTCATAAACAACTTGGTCTTGATAAGCTTCATATGCAAGGCTGTCCTTCACTAACTTCGCAGGAGAGATACCAATGCCTAACCGCATGGTACCGCCCTTCTCCTCAATATCTTTTTGCTCTGGGAGGATGTCAATGACCGGATAGGGTGTGTCTGCATCAAATTCCGTGCTGTTGGCCAGTTCCATACCACACACATTGCGAGCAAATTCTATGATGGCCGTTTGCATTCCAAGGCAAATCCCAAAGAAAGGAATCTTTTGTTCTCTCGCATAACGAATGGCTTCAATTTTGCCTTCAATACCTCGGTTTCCGAACCCTCCTGGTACAAGAATTCCGTCAACGCCTGATAGGTACTTTTCAACGCCTTCTTCTTCAATTTTCTCTGAATTCACCCAACGCACATTCACTTTTGCCCCGTGCTCTGTCCCTGCTGATCGTAGAGCCTCCGCGACACTCAAATACGCATCAGGAAGCTCTACGTATTTTCCAACAATCGCAATCTCGGTCTCCCGCGTTGGGGATTTAATCCTATCCACCATAGCTTTCCACTCTGTCATATCGGCGGGAGGGGCCTCAATTCCTGCACGGCGAAGAACAATATCATCAAGGCCTTCTGCTTGGAGCTTCAAAGGGACTTCGTAAATGCTAGACGCATCCAAACATTGAATAATGGCTTCTCGTTCAACATCACAGAACAGGGCCAGCTTCTCTTTCATATCCCCGGAAAGCTCTTTCTCTGATCGGCAAACAATAATCGTGGGTTGAATGCCGATTCCCCGTAATTCTTTGACAGAGTGCTGAGTCGGCTTTGTTTTCAATTCTCCCGACATCGGTAAATAGGGGACGAGCGTAACATGTATATAGATGACATTCTCTCGCCCAATGTCATTTTTCATCTGCCGAATTGCTTCAAGAAATGGAAGGGATTCAATATCTCCAACGGTTCCGCCGATCTCGGTAATCACGAAATCCGGGTGATTTTCACGCGCCACACGATAGATTCGTTCTTTGATTTCATTGGTAATATGAGGGATGACTTGAACAGTCCCTCCCAGGTAATCCCCTTTTCGTTCCTTTCGGATGACTGACGAGTATATTGTCCCTGTCGTTACATTACTATTTTTCGAAACGGGTACATCAATAAAGCGCTCATAATGTCCTAAATCCAGGTCTGTCTCTGCCCCGTCATCTGTAACAAACACTTCACCGTGTTGATACGGGCTCATGGTTCCGGGGTCAATATTAATATAGGGATCAAATTTTTGTATGGCCACTTTCAGACCCCTATTTTTAAGAAGACAACCCAAGGATGCTGCCGTGATTCCTTTTCCAAGGGAAGACACAACGCCGCCCGTTACGAAAATAAATTTTGTCATGCGCTTTACCATTTCCTTTCAGACCTTTAAATGTAATCAAGTTCCTCTATTTCTCATGCAGTCAATATATTTTTCACCATACTATCTTCTGCAACAAAACACATAAATAAAGCTAGTTCGAGAGCCGCACTAGCTTTATTTATACCAATTCTGGAAGTATCAATTTGAGGCCAGGTTTTCTTTATCCCGTTCAAAAAGACGTTGTTTTGTGTATAGAGGCAACTTGGACAACGACTCAATAGGTGTCCCAGCTAAGTTTTCTTTATCCCACTGTTCTATTTTAGCTAGACTTGTAAAGGATGTCAAGACAAAGGACATCCTTTACAAATGTGTCGTATATTTGTTAAAACTCTATCTGGCGTTTCGTTTCCTATCACCACTGGCTATGACTTAACTAGTACTACCATTTTTCCCCGCGCTGACCCTCATCTGTCTCATCAAAAGCTCCATCTGATTCTGAGGCATCTTCGTCTGCGTCTTCATCTAGTTCTTCTGAATCCGACTTATCTTCCTCAGCCGCTGTTGCTTTGTTCACCAAGGAGATCGGAGCGAGCCGTTTCGGGATTTTAGGGGCTTCCCATACCTTCAGGCCCCATTGTCCTCGTCCAAGGAACGAGAACCGAGTGTCTAAGTTGATCTGGGTGAGTGCTGCAGCAATACGAACCGCCTCCTGGGAAATACCTAAGCGTCGTAGCACTTCTTCAATTAAGTTATGATAATGCATAGGGTTACCATGAACTTTCAGTACCTCATAAGCAATATCTGCTTCAGTTGGCTTATCTTTTCTAGTTAAAGAGTGGGTCACAACTCCACCGCCCTTCGTCGTTTTGAATATCAATATATTCGGCCCACCCTTAAATATTTCCTGCTTATCGTTTATTTAAACCTAAGAAAAAAAATAAATATTTAAACCTACATTCTTTCCGGAGCCGATACACCTAGAATTCCCAATACATTGCTAATAATTTGCTTTACGGCCCCTACTAAGCTCAAACGAGCCCTTCTCAGACCTTCATCGTCAACGAGTACGCGCTGGCTGTTATAGAAAGTATGAAAGAGGGCCGCCAAGTCGAGTACGTAGCGGGCTAAGCGATGGGGTTCCATGAGTCGCGCAGCGATGCTAACCTCACTCGGTAAGTCAGCCATCTTCTTGAGCAGATCCCGTTCTTCTGTACTGGTCAAGAGTTTTAATTCCTCTTCACTCGGAGGTTTCCCAGTACCTTCAAGTTCTTCAGCTTGACGTAAAATACTGCACAGTCTGGCATGCGCATATTGCACATAGTAAACAGGGTTATCTGCAGACTGCGCTTTCGCCAAATCGAGATCAAAGTCTACCGTAGAGTCAGGATCTCTCAAACTAAAGAAGAAGCGCGCTGCATCTTTGCCAACTTCATCCATTAGTTCGCGTAAAGTGATGTACTGACCCGACCGTTTGGACATTTTTACAACTTCTCCGTCTCTTATGAGTCGCACGAGCTGCATTAAAATAACTTGGAGATTATCTTTGTCATATCCAAAGGCAGACATCGCGCCTTTCAACCGGGCGACATGTCCATGATGATCGGCACCCCAAATATTGATAACACGAGTAAACCCGCGTTTGAATTTGTTGCGATGGTAGGCAATATCTGCAGCGAAATAGGTCGGCGTTCCATTGCTTCTAATCACTACTTCATCTTTTTCGTCTCCAAACAAAGTGGATTTAAGCCAAAGCGCGCCTTCCTTTTCGTATATATACCCTTTTTTCTCGAGTTCTTCCAGGGTTGACTTTACTTCGCCCGAATCATGCAGAGATTGTTCGTTAAACCAAACATCATATTTAACGCCAAAGTCCTCAAGGGTTTCCTTGATGTCCTGCATCTTTTCTTCCAATCCATACCGTATCAGAAACTCCCGTCGCAGCCCTGGTTCCACCGTAAGATACTTGTCGCCTACTTTGGCAATGAGCCCTTTGACTGTTTCAATTAAGTCTTCGCCATGATAGCCCCCTTCTGGGAAGGGACAATCCTGACCTAGCAGTTGTAGATATCTTGATTCCAATGACAGTGCGAAATTTTGAATTTGGTTTCCTGTATCATTAATATAAAATTCGCGGGAAACTTCATACCCTGCCATAGAGAGTAACGAAGCGAGGCTGTCACCGAGTGCTGCCCCGCGAGCATTGCCCATGTGTAGTAGCCCAGTGGGGTTTGCACTCACGAACTCGACCTGAATCTTTTGACCCTTTCCAATATCCACTTGGCCGTACCGTTCTCCTGCTTTCGTCACCTCTTTAATGACATCGGTAAGCCATAGGGGGGCTAATCGGAAGTTTATAAAACCTGCCCCCGCGATTTCAGAGGATTCTATCCATGTTCCTGTCGTATCTAGGTGTTTAATGAGTATGGCGGCGAGATCCCGAGGTGATCGTTTCTCTACTTTGGCCAACACCATTGCTAAATTTGTTGCCAAATCTCCGTGTTGCCTTTCCCTCGGTTCTTCCAATACATAACTCGGCAATTCTATGAAATTTAACTCTCCGGCCGCTTTGGCAGTTCGTGCAGCTTCTTCCAACTGATTCGTAACTCGTTCTTTTATACTCTCATAGAGACTCATTGGGGGAAATCCTCCTTTATGTTTAACAACAGCCTATTATAACTGACCAAATTATCATCGACAAATAGATCATATTCTAGACTAATACGTCCCCCGTGCACTGTCAAGTCACATTCTACCAAGTGGGGCATAACGCTCAGCCACATTTTCCCAAAACAAGTGGTGTAAATACTTCGGTTCAGCACACCTTTTATAAATTCTTGCCTATTATCGACCGCACCCTTGCGATTTAACCCAACCGACCCATCTTTAACACTAAGAAACGTTGTGGTATCTTCAAGTCCTTTATTTTCAGGATCACAATCTTTGTAGACCACGTAGAAAACACCGTTTCGTTCATAATACGTTCCAACCGTCGTCAATTCCTGCTGGTCTTCATGCCCTTCCGGATATTTTTGTTTTCCGGTGATTTGGATGGTCACTTTTCTTGGCACTGGACTGCTCCTTTCTTACTCTTTACCAAAGTAGCGGTATCGCGGCCTCGTCGTAACCAAGCCAGTGAATGAAATAAATTGCAAAGAGAACCATTAAGCGGGAGGAGCGTAACGAGTGCAGTTAGCTAAGCGTGAAGACGCACATTGGGACTTGTCCATGGATGGACTGATGCAGATTGTGCCATGGACGGCAAACAATCTGCCGCACATTCAGATAATCCCAATGGTTATGTGCGTTAGCTTAGTCAACAAACGAGTCGGCCGCTCCTTGCCATCCTTGGCACCGCGGCATCAGTCCATCCTTGGACAAGTCTCCGGAGCTTTGGTGAACGTGCAATTCATTTGCATTCACTCACCCATCTATCCTATTAAAATAATCTACCAAAATGGCTAGGCCTGCTTCAAGCTCACAGGAATTTCCACCGAACCCTAAACGGAAGTGTCCTTCTTTCCCGAAGAAGATACCCGGTGCCACCAGGACTCCCCGGCTATGTAATTCCCAGCCCAATTGTTCAGAAGGAATATCAGCAGAGTAACTAACCCAAGCCACCACGCCTGCTTCCGACTTTTCCCACCTGAGGGACGGAACTTTCCTGAAGGCATTTTCAAGAAGCGTTATATTTCGTTTACGCAGTTGGCGATTGCGATCCCATATCTTGGTCCGATGCCGGAGGGCTGTGAGAGCTAAGTGCTGCCCTATAGAGGGAGGGCAAAGTGACGTATAATCGCGTTTGGCCGCACACCGAGTAATGATCTCCGGAGGTCCCACCATCCATCCTACCCGAAGCCCCGCTAGGCCATAGGATTTGGACATGCTCCCAATACTCACTGCTTGTGACGAATAGTCATGCATGGAGGGAAGAAGAGTGTCTCCGAGTTCACGATAGACTTCATCAGAAAGTAGAAAAATTCCGCGTTCCAAACACAAGTCCGCAATCTGCCTCATCTCATTGGGGGAAAATACAAACCCTGTCGGATTATGAGGGGTATTTAACATGACAAGTGTTGGTTTCTGTTCTAAAAGAATTTCAAATTCTTGGATGTCAAAACCTTTATCTTCTCGATAAGGCCAAGGTAAAGCGGTTGCACCTAAGTCTATACCAACTTGAGACAATTGTTGATATCCAGGGGTTTGAACGATGAACCGATCGCCAGGTTCAAGTAAGGTACTTAACAGGAGATAATTGGCCTCAATAGCCCCTATGGTCACGAGGACGAGATCCGGATCAGTCGGCGCGGAATAGAGACGGCATATTTCCCGACGTAGATCAAGTATTCCTTCGGGTTCAGTATAGCCAAGTCGTGTTGCAAAAAGGCTGAATTGCAAATCCGGGTCATTGACTAGACTAAGTAGCTCGCGTAACGACCAAGCCTGAATGGCACTGGCTGCAAGATTATAACGTACATTAAATTCTGTTTGAGAAAAGAATCGTTCTAAGGTAAATGGCGTAACTTTCATCCGTCAGACCCCGCTTTCAAAGAACAATTGATAGCCTGCTTTATGTGCCTATTCTCGTTAACTTAGAAAAACTCCTTTTTTGTACTGTCAGAAAGTATAAACTAACGTTTATATACTTTCTACAGGTCCCTTCACGCCATCACGGCGCTTTGCCATCCTTGGCAGCGCTCTAATCTCGAACGTCCTGTTCGAGTCTTGGCTACAGGGACACTCGTCCATCCGGCATCTAGCCATCCTTGGCGATGCTCTAATCTCTAACGTCCTGTTCGAGTCATGGACAGCGCATCAGCACAACTAAGGCGACCGCCCACGCTAAGGCTTGGCGCTAGCCAAGTTTTCTTTACCCGTGAAATTAAATTCATATCGTAAATATGCAACAGCGAGAGGAAATATTTCCTCTCGCATATTTTAAAAGTCCCTATTTCTACTGGATAAATTCGCCCCGTGGCGTCTTGATAATCCGTTGAATCCTCTCTTCGGCGCCCGTTGAAGCATTTAGATATATGAGATATTCCTCGCCCTGATACAGACCGCGAAATTCATAACTATACATCTCTTGATTTCCTTTTGCGATAACTGCCAAACGTTTCTCTGTTACCTGAAAACCGGGGCGCAATTTTTGAGCTGCCAGGTCCACCGATATTTTCGCTGGGAAGCTCCGAGATTGATGGAACAAGTAATATGGTACCGCATCAAATCCTACAAGCTGACCGTTGTCCAGAGCAATCAGCAGCCTTACTTTATCCGGGTAAATCCTTACCCCTTCTTTTTCAGCGACAAAATCGAATTGAACATATGCACCGAAGTCCTCACTTGAGGTTAACACCATCTGCCAGCCTAACGCTTGCAGCATCATCTTAGCTTTGCTGGTGGCCTCTTCCTGACTCAGTGTTCGTGCTTCAATAGCACGCTGATCTCGGTAAAATGTCACAACCCCACCTTGATGGCTAACTTCTATATACGCTTCTTTATCTTTCCAACTATACGATCTGAGCGTACCTTGTGAATCCCCTGTGAATTCCGGAGTAATATTGGTAGAACCCACCTTGGTTAAGAAATTTCGGGCCGTAACTTGTGCTTGTTCCTGGGTTACATCACCGTTTGGGAGGCCTAGTGGTGCTGATACTACGCGTGTCGCATATTCCCCCGTATATGAAAATGGAGGAAGTTTTTGAAGACTGGCATCCAACTGGTCAAGACCAGATCTCACAGATTTTGCTGGTGCTTCAGACCCATCCGCGGCTGCTTCTGCTATTTGAGTACCACCGAACCCCAGCCGTTGTCTCATCGTTGAGGCCGGCTCTGTCCAAACCAAATTCTCCGTGTCCATTCGAACCATTAGATCTTGAACTTTCTGGTTGACTGGCAGGAGGCGTTCATGCATGGCTGTTAATGTCTTTTCCTCTTCCGCAGATACTGTACCGCCACCGGCGATCCGTTGTGTCAACATCCTGGAAAAATCACCCGCTTGGACTAAAAACTGACCTATATAGCTGAGTCCAATTTGCTCAGCTGGGATTTGGGCAAAATCCTTGAGCGCTGCATCGCTTTTACTTGAAACTTGACTTAAGTAGAGAATCTTTTGAGTGGGGCTACTGGCTACATTTCCTTTCGCCAAATCCGTCTCCAATAAATCAAGATGACTCGCAAAATCGGTCATAGCCCGATGGTTATTATTTTCTGTCAGGAGACGATAATCTCCCGCTAGACGGTATTGATTAAATCCCCAGCCCAAGGAGATTAAGAAAGCTGCCGCTAAGGTTCCGATCCAAAATTTTCTATGCATGCCAATCCCCCTACTTCGTAAACATGTGATTCCCTATTTGTTTAATCTGAGGTCGCGACCATATGAATTTGTTTTTTGTCTTCGCTGGATTAAAAAAGAAGACCGCCCCTCCTGAAGGGTCTGATCCATTGACCGCTTCTTGAGCAGCGCGCAATGCATCTGCAGACGGCGGTAAATTAATCTGACCATCAGCCACGCTTGAAAAAGCCTGCGGCTGATAGACTATGTCCGCAATCGTTTTGGGGTAGGCAGGATCTTTAATCCGGTTAAGAATAACGGCGGCAACGGCGACTTGCCCCACATAAGGCTCCCCACGTGCTTCTGCATTGACGCAACGTGCTAAGAGGTTTGTGTCAATACTCTTATTACCAACAGCCTTTCCTGCCGTATTCGTACTTTGCCCGATTAAACGCTTTAATTCCTTGATGGTTTGCGTTCCGGCCAACCCATCCACTCTAAGCCCACGTTCTTTTTGAAAACTCCGTATCGCCGACTCTGTTTTCGATCCGTACTTCCCATCAGCCGTTCCGACGGTATAACCCAACTGCGCCAATCCTTTTTGCAATTCCATCACTTCAGGTCCTTTGCTTCCCCTGCCTAGTAAACGATCCCCTAACGCGCCATAGGCAATCCCAGATAAGGCAATACTGATAATCAGTCCGATGGCCAGTATTCCCCAGGGTCTAATGTGTACTTTCATACCCTCACCTCACTTTGTTTGATAGTCTTTAGTGTGGCAAGAGATTAGGGAAATTATCCAACATTATCCTCATTGAATTAAATTTGTCTATAAACGTTTTAATTTCGTTCAATCAACGCCATAAATGCCATGACCCTTTTATAAAAAAAGACCCCAAAAGGACCGAGAAAAATAATCTCTCGGTCCTTTTGGGGTCCATATCTGAAAAACTTTGTCATCATACCAAATATCGAGTAAACACAATGGGACGCCCTGTATTCGTCGCGCCTCTAACCACGAGGTCCTTTAAAGGGATGCCTTGCTCTAGGTTTTCCTAAAATTTCAGCCCACATAACGCCTTGTACGAGTTGCCCTCCGGTCAGAGAAACAGAAACGCTGCTTAAGCCTGAGGCATTTCTTTCCTCACGGGGAGTCTCTTCAGTCGGCTTATATGCCTCTAGTCCTAGAATTCCAATGTAATCACTGGTTCCTTCTGTTCCCTCAGTTCCTTCAATTCCTTGGGTTCCTTCTGTCTCAACATAATAATCTCTGGCATCCTCAAACGCCTTAGGTTGAGTTGATTCCAAGGGTTCCGCTTGGTAAGGACCGTTTTCCAAGGCTTGTTTTAGCTGTTCTTTCCAAGTCCCGCGTGATAGTCCCTCTATGACATCTCTTACCAAGCCACCCTCCGGCAGTTTAGATGAGCCAGAGAGCTTTCCCAGCGTTTGTGGTATGTCCTTCTTTTTTATCACTGCGACAATCGCCTGGAAAATAGCCCAAAGGATAATTACAACCGTGAAGAACTCCATGATTCCACCTACTTCTTGGTTAGGCTATCATTGCCTGATTCCGTTTTACCCGTCTGGGCAATGTTCCCTCTCATCTGGGTATCAGCCATAATATTTTGCATATTGTAATAGTCCATAACACCCAATTTACCTTCACGCAATGCCTGTGCCATCGCTCTAGGTACTTCTGCTTCCGCTTCGACGACCTTTGCCCGCATCTCTTGGACCGCTGCTTTCATTTCTTGTTCTTTCGCAACGGCCATAGCGCGCCGTTCTTCTGCTTTCGCTTGGGCAATACGTTTATCTGCTTCGGCTTGGTCCATCTGAAGCTGAGCACCAATATTTTTACCTACATCGACATCCGCCATATCAATCGATAGAATTTCAAAGGCTGTCCCCGCATCCAATCCTTTGGCTAAAACCGTATGAGAAATAAACTCTGGCTTTTCCAACACGTCTTTATGGGATGCTGAAGACCCAATACTCGTGACAATTCCTTCCCCAACTCGAGCAATAATGGTTTCTTCACCAGCACCACCGACCAGCCGATCAATATTGGCTCGTACAGTGACCTTGGCTTTGACCCTGAGCTCAATCCCGTTTTGCGCCACGGCAGAAACGACCGGAGTTTCAATCACTTTTGGGTTGACTGACATCTGTACGGCTTGGAGAACATCTCGACCCGCCAGATCGATAGCGGCTGCCCGCTCAAATGGTAGCGGAATCGCTGCGCGTTCCGCAGCAATCAAGGCATTAACGACTCTATCGACATTACCGCCGGCTAGATAATGGGCTTCAAGCTGGTCCGTCGTAATTGACAAGCCTGCTTTATGTGCTTTAATCAAAGGATTCACGATTTTCGACGGGACCACTCGGCGCAAACGCATACCCACCAAGTTGAAAATCCCGACATTGACCCCTGCGGCTAAGGCCGATATCCAAAGCCCTACAGGGATAAAGGTAAGAAGCACACTCAAGAGTACAAACGCTAGAAAAGCGATCAGTAACGTTGCAGTTAATGTGTTCATTCAAGGCTCGGTCGTAACCGAGCTCACCTCCTTATAATTTTTTTTCTTCCCTGACAATGATTCGAGTCCCCTCAACCGAAAGCACTCTAATCCCAACTCCAGGTCCAATAAACCCCCCTTCAGTCACAACATCTAAATGCACACCCTCAAAATCAGCTGTACCAGCCGGCCGTAACTGGGTAAGGGATATCCCAACACGACCTGAATACGTTTCATATTGAGCTTTGGGTGCCACATATCCGCCCTTTGAGGTTTGGCGGGTATTTAACGTGAACTTTTGCCATAATCGCCGAGTCCGAGGTGAACGAAAGCTCAGGTAGATCATGATTCCCAAAACAAGCAGCGCGCCTCCCGTAAAGAGCAACCCCTCGAGCAAGGAGTCTGTCACTAGGAAAATTCCTGTGATTAAGGCAGCCATCCCCAAAATTCCACTGACCCCAAAACCGGGGATAACGAACACTTCAAGCGCCAACAAAAAAACTCCAAGTATAATCAGCGATATAATTAGTCCCTGTGGCACAACCGTCTCCTCCTTTCTATTTTGTTCAATTGTCTAGGCTATTTAACCATCGTTTTGCAATTTGTTTATATAAATTGGCTCTTGCCAATAAATTAAGTATCACCAGGGTGTTCGCAACCTTTTCCCGATCCGCCTTTACCATCTCCTCTCCAGAAAGCGTGTCTTCAACTTCCTTCTCTAATCCCTGAAGGGATTTCTGCCAGTCAAGCTGAGACCGATCAAAAATTTCGCTATAATACCCATAGAGCTTGGTCGGATTAATCCGGTCGTCTGAGGTGTCCAAAAGGTTTTCATTAACATAACCTAACAAATTGGAAACCTCTTCAAGCGACAAAATATCACGTAAATCATTAATAAGAAGAATATTTGCCACTTGTTCTCGATTATATTTTTTCTTCTGTGGGTGGGGAAGATACTTGCGCCTGACCCAATTTTGTACGTGGGTGGGATTAATATCGTTCTGGCTCACCCGCTTAGCAACTTCAACCACCTGGGCAAGCATCATCGAGTCCAATTCTAGATAAGGCAGCGCTTTCTGCTTCGGTTCCAAATCATTTAACACATCACGAATCGCCTGCATATGCTTTGAATTCATACTCTCACCTGCTTATGTTTTTAACGTTTCCTTGGATTCCTCTCGTCTACGCATCATTTTGATATCATTATACGGTCATCGTGATCACATGTCAATGCGATATTCGACGAATAGTGGGTATAATACTACTTGCTATTGTATGACCGCTGCCCCTTCATCTATTCCAATGACAGTGCAGGTACTTACCCTATCCTTGTAGAAAAGAAGTTAAATGCCAAAACGAACTAGGAGATGAGCTGATACAATGTTTTACGAAGGAAAAATTTATAGACCACCCAGCGAGGCAAAAAGCATTATCTTGCAAATCACGGTGGGGTGCCAACACAACGCCTGCACCTTCTGCACCATGTATAAGGATAAATCTTTTCGGATAAAATCTCGCGCAGAAATCAACGATATTATCAATATAGCCTTATCTCAAGATGGCGACGCCGAACGGATTTTTCTGGCGGATGGAGATGCTATTGCCGTCGACGCCTTATTGCTCATCGAAATCCTTGATCGTCTCTACGAAAAATTCCCCCGTCTTAAACGCGTGGGGATCTATGGAGGCCCCAAAGACATTCTCGCCAAGAGTGCCCAAGAATTAGCGGATCTAAAGTCGCATGGACTAACGATGGTTTATTTAGGCGTCGAAAGTGGCCATGAAGGAATTTTAACCGCCGTTTGTAAAGGGGTCACACCCGAGCAAATGGTCGCTGCGGGACAAAAGCTTAGAGAGAGCGGTTTAGCTCTCTCTTGCACCGTCATTATTGGCCTTGGAGGTAAAACTCTTTCGCACGAACATGCGCTTGATACTGCGCGGGTTATTAGCGCCATCGACCCTCACTATTTAGGAGCCCTGACCTTGATGGTTGAGCCCAGTACGCCCCTAGCCAAGGCAATCAAACGAGGAACTTTCCAGCTTCTTACCCCTCTTGAATGCTTAACTGAAATTCGGACCTTAATTCAGCAACTAAACGTTACTCACTGTGTTTTTCGGAGTAATCACGCCTCCAATTACCTGCCCCTCATTGGAACGCTTCCCAATGACCAAGCCAAACTGTTGGAGACCCTCGACAACGTCATCGGGGATCAATCACTGGAGCGCCTTCGCCCCGAATGTTGGCGAGGACTGTGACGCTAATTGAAGAATATCTTCCACGGCCCTTTCGGTGGAGTGACCCGGTAAGGCGACGGCGGCCTTCTTTCGCATTTTTTCTATCTCCTCAGGATGCCTTAAGAAGCGGTTCAGAAGCTGTCCCAATTCCTCCTCGTTACCTGCGACGCATCCTGCACCAATCCGTTGAATAAAATGCGCATTTTCTTCTTCCTGGCCAGGAATTGGCTTATAAATAACAAGGGGTAAATGCTTCGTTAACGCCTCAGAAACCGTTAACCCGCCCGCCTTTGTGATAATCAAATCAGAAATTGTCATTAATTCCTCTACATTATCAACGAACTCGAACCGTAGCATAAGGTTTCGGCCTTGCGCAATGACTTCCTCTAACGAGAGATACAATTTTTTATTTTTCCCGCAAACAATCATAACCTGAACTGGGACTAGAGAATCTGCCAGCTTTTTGCAGATTCTCTTCGCGCTTTTTAAAACGCCATAGGATCCTCCCATCACTAAGAAGGTGGGAAGATCGGGCTTCAAACCTAACTTAGTGATAATATGTCGTCGATCTAATGCCTCTTCGAATTTTGGGCTTACCGGGATTCCTGTCACATGAATGCGCTGAGCGTTGATTCCCCAGGACACTAATTTTTTGCTTACCTCTGTACAGGCCACAATATAGCCATCAACCCCTTGATGGACCCAATGACTGTGAACCGTATAATCCGTGATGATGGTAATCACCGGAACCTGAAGCGTTCGTTCGAGCCTGAGTTGAGCGAGAATTGAAGCGACAGTGGGATAAGTACACACAATGAAATCCGGTTTAAAACCTTGGATGTATTTAAGAAACTTGCTTCGTCCCAATTGACTCAGGAAATGTTGACTCTTCGACCGGGGTTGTACCTTACCTGTTTCATAATATAATCTCCCCCAAAGTTTTGGGACATATTTAATTATCTCACTATAGACATTTTTAATAACAGTGTTGATTGGTTGATTTAAAAAGTCACCAAAATCCAAATGCCTAATTTCTGCCGAAGGGTGCTTGATCAGTATCCCTTCAATAACAGCTTCAGCTGCCCGCAAATGTCCGTTTCCGAATGCTGCGGAGAATACGAGAACCCTTAACTGTTTCAAAGACTGCCCTCCTCATCTAAAACACCGTTTATAACAATCTGTGTCAAAATATCAATAATATCAACATAATTTTCAAAGACTTTAACTTCTATTATAGGGATATCCTGCTAAAAAGAAAAGGGAAGAAGATAATCAATCGATGCGACGGTTGATTATCTTCTTCCCTTTTTAACACTGTCAGAAAGTATAACTTTTTGTTATATACTTTCTGCAGCATAAGTGCAACTATGGCGACCGCCTTCGCTGAGGCTTGGCGCTAGCCAAGTTTTCTTTACCCCAGTAACTTTCCGCCTTTGAAATTTAGGACTAATTAACGTCAGTGACTTGTGTCTTAATATATAATACAGTCTTTCGCGCTTCGGCCTTTTCTAGGCCAAACATAAGCAACGAAAAGATCAACGTAGAAATCCCAATGAATATCCATCCTGTATCAATACTCACATAGGTGAGGGCATATCCCATCCCCACAGGCCCAAGGGTATTCCCAAGCCCAAACATCATGGGCATGACTGAATTCATCCTCCCCCGATGAGAAACTGGCGTATGATTGGCAATAAAGGGTGTCACGCTAATGGCCAAAATTATTTCGCCGATGGTGAAAGTAAAAGCCCAGAGGAAAACAAAGGATAAAGAATGGGTGACTCCCATCATCCCAAACCCAAGCGCATACAGCAATCCGCCATAGACCATTCGTCGCATACTTTTAATCCCTTCAATTATTTTCATAACAATCGGCGTAAAGAGCATCACAACTAATCCATTAAATCCCGCGATATAGCCAAAGTATTTGGCTCCGTCTGTCGTAAACCTTTGCATTGTTTGCATGGGAAGCATGAACGACCACTGTGCATACGCAAAACTGTAGCCTAACATGATGATCCCAAAATATATAAGAATCGGTCGTTTTAGTAAAACCCTTAAGATTGAGCCCTCTTCTCGTTTCTCCAATCTCCGGTTCATATCAAGGATGTCTTCTTTGGTTCTGGAGATGGTCTCCGGAACAAAAAAAGCAATAAGGCATAAGGCCATAAGGGCTGTCAGTGCATCTCCAATAAAGACGAGCGGAAGGTGGTTCTTATAGAGCATTCCTCCTATGACAGGACCTACCGCGAAACCGATGTTCCACCCCATATAGGAAAGAGCATAAGCTCCGTTTCTAGTTTCCGGTGTCGTGAGGTCAGCGATCAACGCGTCATGTGCTGGACCTGCCGTGACCATGCAGGCTCCTGCGAACATCAAGACATAAATCATCGGCATCGAGGGTCCCATGAAACCAGCCAGAATATAAAAACCCGCTGCCAACCCATCGAAAAGCATAATTACTTTCTTTCTTCCGATGGTATCCGCCAGCTTCCCACCTAAAATGGCTGCTGGCAAATATAAAAGACCCGATAGACTGATATAAAACCCTATCATCTGCTTCGTTAACCCAACATTTTGTGTGAGGATGATGGTCAGTAACGGCATCACAAAACAACCGAGTGCATTAATAATCCTCGCTACAAAAATAACATAAATTTCTTTGGGCATTCCTTTATAGGGACTCAATAACATATTAAGACCTCTCATTGTCTTCAAACTCCTCTTCATCAATCAAAAAAAGCCACGGTCCAAAGTCGTCTCAAAGACAACAAAGGGTTCCATGGCTTTAATAAGGTTCGTGGCGTCTCCACCTAATAATAAAGTCACGGAATCTCACAACTCCGCGGCTTCGCTAATCCAGTTTTAAAAAACCTTAGCTCGCTTCACGAAAGTCGCAATCTGAAAATATGAAACCTCTAAATTGGTTACAAAAACATTCATTGATACGACCCCCTTTCGAGCTAATTAATACTTTCACAGTATAAATCTCCTCAAGCTTGTTTGTCAATACTTTCCTCTTGTGTTTGGGAAATCACCTGAAAATCAAGCTCATTGAAGAGAAATGCCCATATGGCCTTTTAGCCATGAAAGAGGTATCATGATATCATGCTTATAAGGAGGGGGGATACAACATGTCGCTTAAAACGAATGCTGCTCGTATTCTTGACCAAAGCAAAATACCTTATGAATTACAGGAATACACCGTCGATGAATCGGATCTATCTGCGATGAGCGTCGCCACGAAGGTAGGCCTGCCCATCGAGTTAGTCTATAAAACATTAGTTGCAAGGGGCGACAAAACCGGCGTGATTGTCGCTTGTATCCAAGGAGATCACGAACTCCAGCTCAAAGGCTTAGCTTCCCTTAGCGGCAATAAAAAAGTAGAGGTTGTCTCCCTTAAAGAAGTGCAACCTCTGACAGGTTATATACGGGGTGGCGTTTCACCCATTGGAATGAAGAAGCATTATCCCGTCTTCATTGACTCCGCCATTAAAAGCCACGAGAAGATTGCTGTCAGTGCCGGGTTACGTGGGCTTCAGCTCTTTCTGAGCCCGAGCGATCTGATTTCTGTGACCAAGGCCCAATTAGGGGTTATTTCTATAAAGCTATAGCTCTGTACTGGGGCTGCTTGACACTCTAGCTCTATGTACTATAATAATTATTAAACTATGACGCTTGTTATCTAATACTAGAATAGAGATGAAGAACATCCTACTCATATTTCAGAGCGCCAATAAAGGGGAGGAATCAATTTGCGCAGTGATATCGTTAAGAAGGGTTCAACAAAAGCAGCTCATCGTGCTCTCTTTTATGCAATGGGCTTTACCCCTGAAGATCTAGAAAAGCCTCTAATCGGAATTGTTAACGCTTTCAATGAAATTATTCCTGGCCACGGACACCTAAAGGATTTGGCCCAAGCAGCGAAATTAGGGGTATCGGCCGCAGGGGGGACTCCGATTGAAGTTCCTGCCATCGGAGTTTGCGATGGTATCGCCATGGGTCATAAAGGTATGAATTTTTCTCTGCCTAGTCGTGAGCTGATCGCCGATTCAATCGAAGCAATGGCGCAAGCACATGCCTTAGACGGACTCGTCTTAATCCCCAACTGTGATAAAATCGTTCCAGGCATGCTCATGGCTGCAGCACGCCTGAACATTCCTTGCATCGTGGTCAGCGGTGGACCCATGTTAGCCGGTCGCTATCAAGGTAAAACCATCAGTGTTAGCCAGATCTTCGAAGCAGCTGGCCAATATGAAAGCGGCAAAATTAGTGCCACTGAGCTCGCAGCAATGGAGGAATCCGCCTGTCCTGGCTACGGCTCCTGTGCCGGTCTGTTTACTGCAAATACGATGAATTGCTTAACGGAAGTTCTCGGCATGGCGCTCCCTGGTAATGGCACCATTCCCGCTGCAAACTCTGGGGCACGGAAAATGCTGGCGAAACGGTCCGGTTCTGCCATTGTTGATCTTGTGAAGAAGGACATCAAGCCTCGGGACATCTTAACCCAAAAGGCCTTTGAAAACGCCATAACCCTTGATATGGGTATTGGGGGATCTTCAAACACAGTTTTACATCTTACGGCCATTGCGCATGAGGCCGGTATTGATATTCCGCTCTCGCTCTTTGATTCCATCAGTGCCAAGACTCCATATATTACGAAGCTTAGCCCCTCTGGCATTCATCATCTTCAAGACCTTAATGAAGCGGGCGGTATTAATGCCGTGATGTATGAACTAAACAAAGCTGGTGTCCTGCATACTGACGCTTTGACCGTTTCTGGACCCCTCATCAATCGTCTGGAAAATGTCCAAACGACCTGCCCAGATGTCATTCATTCCATTGAAAACCCCTACCGTAAGACAGGGGGCATAGCAGTACTTTCGGGGAACCTAGCACCCGATAACGCCATCGTGAAAGAAAGTGCCGTTGAAACTAATATGCTCGTGTTTGAAGGTCCAGCCCACGTTTTTAACTCTGAAGAAGAAGTGCTCGAAGCCCTATTAGACAAGCAAGTCCATGATGGGGAAGTCCTTGTGATTCGCTATGAAGGCCCTAAAGGCGGCCCGGGTATGAAAGAGATGCTTAATCCAACCGCCATCATTACCGGCATGGGATTGCGTGTGGCTTTACTCACAGATGGTCGTTTCAGCGGCGCCACGCGGGGCGCCTGTATTGGACACATCTGTCCTGAAGCCATGGAAGGGGGACCCATTGCGCTCGTTGAAAATGGTGACCTCATTTCTATCGATATCCCCCAACGCACACTTCAATTGCAAGTCTCTGATGAGACACTGGAAAAGCGACGCAAGGCCTGGATAAGACCTGAACCCAAAGTCAAATCTGGTTATCTGGCGAGGTATGCTAAGTTGGTTACTTCCGCTAACAAGGGTGCTGTTTTAATTTAAAAAAGCGTAGAGGCCGAGATTTTTTCTCGGCCTCTATTTTTAACGTGAAAGATCCACCAGCTTTAGCCGGTGGATCTTTCACTTGTCTACTTAAGAAGTCTTACAGCTTCGGCAATTCGAACGAACTCTTCAACGACACAATCCTGTTAAAGACAAGCTCCTCCTGAGTCGAATTTAAAGGATCGACGTTAAAATAGCCATGTCGGAAGAATTGAAACTTGTCTTGTGGCTTTGATCCTTTGATATTTGGTTCGACGAAGCCATGAAGGATCTCCAAGGAGTTGGGATTAATATGATCCATGAAGGATGTCCCCTCTCCCATGTCCTGATCCAAAATCAACGGCTCGTATAATCGGAATTCTGCAGAAATAGCCTGCGAGGCTTCTACCCAGTGAATCGTCCCTTTAACTTTTCTGCCTGTAAAGCCTGAGCCGCTCTTGGTTTCCTGATCGTAGGTACAATGCAGTTCGATGACTTTTCCAGTCTCGTCCTTGACGATATCATGACATTGAATGAAATAAGCGTTTTTCAGTCGGACTTCATTTCCTGGAAACAGCCTGTGATACTTAGCCGGCGGAGTCTCAGTAAAGTCTTCTTGCTCAATATAAATCTCTCTAGAAAAAGGGATTTGTCGGGTGCCCATCTCCGAATTTTCAGGGTTATTCTCAGCTTCTAACATTTCCACTTGATTCTCTGGATAGTTCGTTATAACCACCTTGAGTGGTTTTAACACAGCCATCGTTCTCGGTGCTTTGAGTTTCAGGTCTTCCCGAATAAAATGTTCGAGCATCTTCGTGTCGACGACACTATCCGATTTAGCGACCCCTATTTCTTCAGCGAAGGCACGTATCGCCGCAGCAGTATACCCTCTTCGCCGAAGTCCAGAAATGGTCGGCATTCGAGGATCGCTCCACCCATCCACGACGTGTTCATCAACTAATTGCTTAAGCTTCCGCTTACTCATGACGGTATTCGTGATGTTCAACCGAGCGAACTCGTATTGATGAGGTGTCGTCTCCATCTCACACTCCCGAATAACCCAATCGTACAACGGGCGATGATCCTCAAATTCCAAGGTGCAAATCGAATGGGTAACCCCTTCGATCGCATCTTCTAATGGATGCGCAAAATCATACATTGGATAGATACACCAAGTGTCCCCTGTATTGTGATGGGTCGCGTGAGTAATCCGGTAAAGGACAGGGTCCCGCATATTTATATTCGGTGAAGCCATATCAATCTTAGCTCGCAATACCTTTTCACCGTCTTTGAATTCCCCTTGCCGCATGCGTTCAAACAACGCCAAGTTTTCTTCAACCGACCGATCACGAAAGGGACTCCCAATCCCGGCTTCTGTTAGCGATCCGCGCATTTGCCGTATTTCCTCCGCTGTGGAATCACAAGCATATGCTTTACCCTTTTTAATAAGCATTACTGCGCGGTTGTACATTTCCTCAAAATAATCTGAGGCAAAGAATAATTCATCCCATTCATACCCTAGCCACGCTATATCTTCCTTGATGGCTTCCACGTATTCGGTGTCTTCCTTGGCCGGATTTGTGTCATCAAAGCGCAGATGGGTCTTACCTTTAAATTCATCCGCCAGTTCAAAGTTAAGTATAATCGATTTCGCATGACCAATATGTAAATAGCCGTTGGGTTCCGGGGGGAACCGCGTGATAACGTGATCAACTTTACCTGATTTTAAGTCTTCAATGATAATATTCCTAAGGAAATTTGAAGTTGGCTTATCTTCCATCAGTTATCAACCTTTCTTCCAGATATCTAAGCATCTGCTGATTTACCTTTTCCCTAAATAATACCGCATACCAGGTGAGAGTTCAACTTTACCGTTAAGAAAAGGAGGCCTAAGCCTCCTTTTCTATACATAGTCAATCTCCGCGTGCCTTCTCGCTTATTGCGACTTAATTTCCACAAGTGCCATTGAAACGTCTATTGTCTTGTTATCACGGAAAATTGTGACCTTAACCGTGTCTCCTGGCTTATACATGAACAACTCATGTGTTAAGGCCAGAGAGCTCTTTATTTCCTTGTCATTAATCTTTGTCAAGACATCGCCCGTCTTAATCCCTGCTTTTTCAGCCGGTCCTCCTGCCGTGACCTTGGCAATATATGCCCCAGTCGGCCACCCTTTTTGACTAGCATATTCAGCGGTATAACGGGGATCGATTTGGACATTCAGTCCGGGATGACTGGCATACCCTTTCTCAATTAATTGTTGAATCGTTGGCAAAGCATCAGAAATCGGGATGGCAAAGCCCATGCCTTCGACCCCCGCTTCCTGATTCTTAGCAGCATTAATGCCTATGACCTTACCCTCGTAATTCACCAGTGGCCCCCCACTGTTCCCAGGGTTAATGGCAGCATCGGTTTGGATGAGGTTGAAACTTGCTTCCCCCTCAATATCTAAAATCCGATTCGTTGCCGAAACAACCCCTGTCGTCACGGATCGCGCGAATTCTTGTCCTCCTGGGTTTCCGATCGCAACCACCGGTTCACCTACTTGGAGCTTTGAAGAATCTCCCTGTTGCGTGGCCGTTAGATTTTTTGTATCTGTTATCTGCACGACCGCTAAGTCCGTACGCGTATCGCTTCCCACCAGCTTTGCGTTCAAATTCCGGCCATCTGCTAGACTCACAACAATTTTCTCCGCACCCTCAATGACATGGTTATTCGTAACAATGTAGCCTTTTTGTGCATCAATGATAAAGCCAGACCCACTACCCACTTCGGCTAGACCGCTTCCACCAAATACAGTCCCTGTGGACCGAAAATTTGCAATCCCAACAACTGCTGGACCAGTGGTTTTCGCAATCTGAGCAACAGGAAAATTAGTGGCCCCTTCAGTATTGATGGCCGGCGTCGTTGCCGCACCATTTGAAGCCACTTGATTTGCAGGCGTCTGCTGTTTATTTCCGTAGATAGAAGGAACCAGCGCAACCGCGATGACCCCTCCGAGTAAAGCACTTATTAAAGCAACTGCAACCGTCTTGAAAAAGCCAGTTTTTCTGCCTGAAAAATTATTCTTATCATTATAATAGCTCATGACTAACCCCCTCTGACGATTATTCTTTCAGCATGATCAATTCATGCGGTGAGTGACGTGGGGCAATCTGCACCTGCACATCCATGCCATCTCTTGATCTATTTGAATCTCTCAGAATACGCATAACAGTCGACAATGCGATTTCCGGAGTATTATTTTCTGCACTAAGATGGGCCAACAAGATGCGTTGCGTGTTCTCTGTTATCCACTCTAATAGTCCTTCTGCTAACTGTGTGTTTTCAAGATGCCCGTATTGTCCCCTAATGCGCTTCTTCAAATACGCTGGATACGATCCAAACTTAAGCATCTGATCATCATAGTTCGCCTCAACGACAAAGGCATCACACCCCTTCAAATGACGGTGCATATCTTCTGTAATCATTCCACTGTCTGTGGCAATACCGACTGCCAAGTTGGCCCTATCCTTACGTTTGGGCCGCGAGACCTTTAATCCATAACTTTCTCGACTATCATGAGACGTAGGATAGAGCAAGACATCAAGACCTGCACAGGAAAATGACTCTTGAACCACCCTTTGTTGGTTTTCCTCAAGCTTTCCTAGTAAAGGACTCATCACTTCCCACAGCCCGTTTGTGGCATAGATTGGTATCTTTAGTTTGCGTGCAAGCACACCCACTCCACGGATATGGTCCACATGTTCATGGGTAACCACAATCCCTTCAATTTCTGAGTCTGCTATGTTCAACTGGGAGAGGTTATGTAATAGGCTCTTCCCACTAATCCCACAATCCACCAATAAATGTCGGTTGTCTTCTCCGACAAGAATTGCGTTTCCTGAACTTCCGCTAGCTAATGTCGTCAAATGCATTTCTAGTTCCTCCGTTACGGTGACTTAACTAATTATAGCAAACAAAATCAAAGGAGGGCGTGAAACTTTTGTGAACATCTTACACCTTGTTAACAAATTTCAAACCCTCCTTCAGTTTTCAAGAATATTTATTTTCCCACTGGATTTTTTAAAGCGGGGTTAGGATTCTGTCCCGATGTTCCGCTTGGTGCAGGATTAGACTTAAGGGCGCTTTGAGCTTGATCTAAAAGTGATTTAACATTATCTTTTTCCGCACTGGTCGAAGCAATGGTCTGAGCCTTTTCCCATTGGACGATAGCCCCTGCCAAGTCTTGCTTCACATTCGCTAGAAAAACGCCATAATTAACCAAGCCGTTATAATGGTCAGGTTTAAGCACTAACACTTCTTTATATGTCTTTTCCGCCAGATCATTGTCCCCGCTTTTAAAGGCAGCAGTTGCCATATCTACCATAACGTTTGGGTCTTTACTTGTTTTTAATACATTCTGGTAAGCCTCAACCGCACCTTTGTAATTCGCTTGAGTTTCTGTCGGTGCAACCGTCTCAGATACCACGCCTAAGTCATAATATTGATTTGCCAAGGCAGTTTGAAGGGGTACATTTCCTGGGTCTAACTTTGCCTGCTTAACCATCGCTTCAACGCTTACTTTTTTAGACGCATAATCTGCTGCAGCGTTGGCCGTCGCCGAATTCGTCGAACCAGTAGGTGTATTACCCCCGCCAAAGAAATACCCTATAAATCCTGAACCAATCATGGCAACACTAACAAGAACGGTAAGAATCGTAGCATAAACACGTTGCGTCTTTTTGTTCAAACAGCTCGTCCCCTTCACCATATAATACCAAATACTATTGTAACATGCCTTTTCAAACCATCCAACCCTATTATCATACTAATTGTACTATTCCTAACAATGCTAACAACGAATTTCGGGGACAGCTGGTGAGACTGTATTTTGTTGGATTTCTTTGATTTTTACATAAAGCGCCACTTCTAAACGTTTTTTCTGAAGCTCACACCCTAAGGTGTAAACCTCTGTCAATTTTTGGGTGAAAGCAACGTTTGCTGCATGACACCCGCCGCTACAAGAAAAGCGAGCCCAGCACTCTTTGCAAGACGTTTTGGCATAGACATTAGCTGAGCGAAATTCCTGAACCAGCTCAGTCTTCAGTTGATGAGGATTTTCGTCATAGAGCGACCCCATCTTATATTCAACTTGACCCACAAACTGATGACATGGATAAAGGTCTCCCTCTGGAGAAATAGCCACATATTCGTGTCCAGCACCACAACCTGAAAGACGTTTAATCAAACAAGGTCCCTGATCTAACGCAACATTAAAATGAAAGAAATTAAAGGACTTATCTTGCGCACGACGCACTAAGAGTTCTTCACCGAGGCGATCATATGATTCTAGAATCTTATTTAAATCTCCTTCCTGGAAAGCATAAGCATCCTTGGGACCTGCTACAACCGGTTCCATAGAAATCCGATTGATCCCTAAATCTGCCATGTGTAAAACATCACGATCAAAATCTAAATTAAAATGAGTATACGTCCCACGAACGTAGTAGTAGTTGCCTACTGCGAAGGGTGAACTTTTTGGCAATCTTGAGGCAAACTGTTTGATTCGAGGGGTGACTTTAGCGTAACTTCCTCGGCCATCAGCGTACGGGCGCATACGGTCATGAACTTCTGGACGACCGTCTAAGCTCAAGACCACACTGATTTCCTCTTGTTCGAGATAATCTTGAACTGACTCATCTAGTAATACCCCGTTGGTGGTCAAGGTGAATTTAATGGTTTTTCCTAAGTCAGCTGCAGCTTTTCTTCCGTATTTAACTAAGTCTTTAACCACTCCAAAATTGAGTAACGGTTCCCCACCAAAGAAATCGACTTCACAATGATTCCGATGCCCTGATGACGCTAAAACAAAGTCAATGCCCCTTTTACCCGTTTCAAAATCCATCAGCTTCCTGCTACCACCAAAAGCTCCAGTCCCTGCAAAACAATATTTGCAACGTAAATTACAATCATGAGCCACATGTAAGCAAATCGCCTTAACAATGGGCTTTTCCGGGTAATTGAGGGTGACTGCTTCAGCTTCTGCAGAGAAAAGTGTCCCTTCCCTACGGAGTTCACCGAGTTCGGCAAGAATCTCTGAAAGTTCTTCTTCCACAAGCGCTTGTTTTCCCGCTTGTCTAAAGACCTGGTTAATCGCCTCAAGCGTAAGGTCCTTGTCCATCTCTTGCAAATCCTCGCAAGCCTTTATTACATCAAATGCTCCCTCATCCAGCAAATGCAAAGATCCAGAATTAACATCATGAGCGATGAATGAATCGCCTTGTCGATAACTATGAACATTCTTCTTGATACGATAACCTTCAATATTAAAACTATTTAACATTCTAATCCCACTCCTTCTCACTTACCTATCAAATAGAACAGAACCCAACCCGTATGTGGGTGGGTTCTGTAATCCTATGTACTAATTTAGCCAAAGCGTTTATTTAACACACACTTGGTTTCCAACCGTGCACGACGTCTTACAAGCTGATTGACAAGAGGTCTGACACTTGCCACACCCTCCGGTCTTCGCTGTTGCACTAAGGTTTGCTTTCACTATGGTTTGAATGTGTTTTGTCATTAAAACACCCTCCTCTCGATACTCACGTCATTTAATTCATCTTAAATTATAACACAGAGACACGGAAAAAGGCAAAGTAACGTGCACTGAAATTGAGTGTATAAGTTTCTGGTACTAGTCAGAAAGTATAACTTTTTGTTATATACTTTCTGGAAGCATAAGCGCAACTAAGGCGATCGCCGGCGCTGAGGCTTGGCGCTAGCCAAGTTTTCTTTATGGGATCAGTGCCGTCTTTCTCGCCTTCATTAATTTAGAGAAATATGGATATAATGAATAAGAATTCTCTTAAAAATAATATTTTCAGCAAAATGTTGACGAATTTGCTTTATTATACATATAATGAAGTGTATTAAATCTAATCTCTGTTAGGTGAGGCTCCTGCATAAACATAGGCCACTGCCCAGAAATGTCGAGAGACGCCAATTGGGTAGAACAGGTATTACCGGCATAAGGTTTTACTTAATGTGGCTGAGAGAACTCTACGCTATGCAGTGCTAAAGCTCAACGAGGAGGGAGGTCCATAACGTATGTTTATAGACCTTCTATTTGCTATAGAGGTCTTTTTATTTTGCCTACTTATTATATTCCACATTATAGGTACACTTAGAGGAGGTGGTTTTATGGATTCTGGACCTTACCCTGATCAATCGTGCAATCATACTTCAATTTATAGCAAACAGAGTCATTATGGCAGTAGGTGCCAGACTCCGTCACTCAAAGGAGGGAAATAAATGAATGACTTAAAAGTTCTAGGAGAATTTTATTTCAGTCAGTTGTCAAATAAACCGATCATAGATGCTACGGGACGTCGTATTGGTCGATTGTATGATATGGCCATACGCTGGGACAGTATCTCTCCCCATGTCACTGGCATTCGCTATGCCAAAGAGATTCCTGCCCTAATTCCCATTGAGTGGGTGGTTTCTTGGGATTCATCAGGTGTGCGTCTGAGTGCCGCTTTTGATCCCCTTTTGACATGCCCGCTTCATGATGATGAGACGTTTATTGGCAAATGGCTGTTAGATAAACAAATTATTGACTTAGAAGGCTCCAGGCTGGTGCGAGTGAATGATATTTCCCTGTCCTGGGTGTCCCATGAGGATCATCAATATATGGTCTTAGTTGCTGTGGATATTGGTGTACGCGGTTTATTCCGTCGGTTGGGCGTTGAGTTTTTACTGAGACGAATTAACAATAAATTTGTGGGTAGCCAGTATATTAAACCTTTAGAAAGCCGAACGTCGTCCCTGCAACTCACTCGAGAAAAAGAACAACTGCGCCAACTTCATCCAGCAGACATTGCCGATATTATTGAAGAGATGGACTATAAACAAAGGGCTAATTTCCTTGATGCCCTGGACGCTCAACAAGCCATTGATGCCTTAACTGAGATGGAATTGGATACACAGGTTGAAATGATTAATCAGATGGATGAAGACAGGGCTTCTGATATCCTAGAAGAAATGCCCGCAGACCAAGCGGCTGATATTTTGGGTGAATTGTCCTCTGCCAAGTCAGAAGAACTTCTTCGCTTAATGGAATCTGATGATGCTGAAGATGTTCGGGAATTAATGCAATATGAGGAAGAAACCGCCGGTTCCCTCATGACCACCGAATATGTCGGTCTACCGTTCTGGCTTACCGCTGAACAAGCCATCGTGGAAATAAGACGACTGGCCCCTGAGGCGGAAACAATTTATTACCTCTATGTGGTGGACGAACAAGAAATTCTTGAAGGAGTTCTTTCTCTACGAGAACTGATTATTGCCGCCCCTGAGACGCCTTTGAAAGATTTAATGCATACGAAAATTATTAAGATATCCCCCTATGACGATCACGAAAAAGTGGCTGATATCATCCATAAATATGGGTTACTGGCCGTGCCAGTTGTCGATGAGCAAGATCAAGTCTTAGGAATTATCACGGTGGATGACGTCTTGGAATTATTAATGCCCGATCGCCCACGTATGGAAAGTCACACCACCTTAATTGCTAGACGCCGTGAGGCAAAGGAGGGGCATAGCGAATGAACTTCAAAGAACGATTCGCCTTGTTTTTTGCCGTCATGGGCCCTGGGATCGTCACTGCTTTTGCTGATAATGATGCTGGTGGAATCACAACCTATGCAGCGGCTGGTGCAAAGTACGGCTATTCACTCATCTTTATCATGCTTGTTAGCACGGTACTTTTAGCGATTGCCCAAGAGATTTCCGCGCGCACAGGCGCCGTAACGGGTCGTGGTCTCTCTGACTTAATTCGGGAACATTACGGTGTGAAGTGGACATTCTTTGCAATGAGTGTTCTCCTCATTGCCAATCTTGGGACTACTGTTTCCGAGTTCTCTGGGATTGCTACAAGCTTTGAAATCTTTGGGGTTACCAAATATATCTCTGTACCGGTCATGGCTGCTCTGATCTGGTGGCTTGTCATTAAGACTGATTATGGGAAAATGGAAAAGATACTTCTGGTCCTCTGCTTGACATTTTTTAGTTATGTCATCTCCGGGATTTTGGTCAAACCGCCTTGGCCTGAAGTCTTCGTCCAATCGATTACCCCTTCTTTTTCGGGAACCCCAGCTTTTATCCTGATGGCGATCGGGGTGATTGGAACAACCATTACGCCCTGGGGGCAGTTCTATGTCCAATCGTCTGTGGTTGATAAGGGCATTACTGCCAAGGATTACCGTTACACGCGCTGGGATGTCCTAATTGGGACGTTTTTCACTGGCTTCATTGCCTTCTTTATTATTGTATCGACTGCAGCAACGCTCTACGCCAACAAGATACCCATTGAAACGGCAAAAGATGTTGCCATTGCGCTAAAGCCCTTAGCTGGACAATATGCCACTTTTCTATTTGGCTTTGGCTTGCTCGGTGCCTCTATGTTGGCCGCGTTTGTACTTCCTCTTAGTACCGCTTACGCCGTCTGTGAAGCCTTTGGCTTTGAACACGGCATCAGCAAATCACGCAAAGAGGCCCCTGTGTTCTTTGGGCTTTATACTGTGCTCATTGTTTTAGGAGCAGCCATCGTGTTATGGCCTAATTTATCCTTGTATCACGTCATGTTGACCACTCAAGTTGTTAATGGGGTACTTTTGCCTCCCATACTCATCTTCATGGTGCTGATTGCTAGCAAGAAGAGCATCATGGGCGAGTATGTCAATACGAAATTCTTTAATATCGTTTCCTGGACGTTTACCTTTGTTTTAGTATTTTTAACCCTACTTTTACTGGTATCAACTTTGTTTCCCCGTTTATTTTTAGGGTAATATTCTAGGAGTTATAGCCGTTATAAATAGAGAAGGTATTTCAAGAATGAAGTACCTTCTCTATTTTATAAGTTAAATCCTTCTCACCTTGTCCAAAGACACTGTGTAATGTCATACCGATTATAACAAGACCCATTCCAGCAAAGGACCAAAAGGTTGGATATACCCCATGGAGAATTACCACTTCCCCGATCAGTGCAAAAATAACCTCACCTGATTGAGTCGCTTCCACCGCTGCAAGCTTATGGACATCGCCTTTCGTCAAATCGGTTGCGGAGAAAAAGAGGATTGTGGCAATGACACCTGAGGAAAGGGCTACAATGAGGGTTTGTATTGTCTGATTACTGCTTGGAAGGCCGACTTTAGCTACTCCAATAACCGATAATATAAACCAAAAAGGCAGACTTGCCAGGGTCATACCCAGGACTCTTTGATATGTGTCGAAATGATGACCACATGCGGCCATCATTTTTCGATTACCCAAAGGGTAAGCAAATGCAGCGAGTAGCACAGGCAAAATCCCGAATAGAATTTCTTTGCCCGTTAGGGCCTGGGCTTGTTGCAGCTGGATTAACACAATACCTACTAGAATGATTAGAGAAAGGAACAAGCCTTTGATCGGTATTGAGGAACGCACTTTTTGCGGCCCTGAATCCGTTTGAATCACGATGTAAAAAAGCGGGGCAAGCAACGAGCCTGCGACAATTGTAATCTGCCACATACTTGCAACTAACCAAGCGGGTCCATAGGCTGCTGCGAAACATAGTGGTGCATAGAAAAGTCCGAATCCGACCGTACTCCAGCCGATCCAAATCATGGGTCTTTTGCGCATATCCAATAAAAGTGGCCTTAGGTTCCCTCTCGCCATAACTAATATCAGTAGAATCGGTGCCATAAAGACAAATCTTAGAGCTGCACTCCATATCCAACTTCCCCCTGATAAGTCCATAGCCCGATTTAAAACAAACGTCACTGCAAAAAAGAACGATGCTAATATTCCAAGTGCAATGGACTTCAACCTCTCCACCCCTATCAAAATTATCCAGTTTCTTATTAGAATAACATGAATTGCCACACTAATGCAGTAAAAGAATCCACCAAACCTCAAGGGATTATGGTGGATTCTAATCCATTCACTTAATATTGGGCCGGTTAATTGCCTTGGCCTACTTAAAAAACGGGTTCAGAGTTCCTTTTAGGAAACCCTGAACCCGTTGTAATTTCATAATGGAGCGGACGACGAGATTCGAACTCGCGATCCTCGGCTTGGGAAGCCAATACTCTACCGCTGAGCCACGTCCGCATAAAGAAAACTTAGCTGGCGGCAAGCCACAGGCGATGACGACTGCCTTAGTTGCACTTATGCCACCCGAAAGTTAAACTTACTGACTGGTATGGTATAACAAACTTATTATAAACAAGCTTCGCCTATTCGTCAAGGCTGTAAGTGGTGCCTCAGGACGGAATCGAACCGCCGACACGAGGATTTTCAGTCCTCTGCTCTACCGACTGAGCTACCGAGGCAAGTAGTTGGTGACCCGTACGGGATTCGAACCCGTGTAACCGCCGTGAAAGGGCGGTGTCTTAGACCGCTTGACCAACGGGCCGTATTTGATGTCAGATTAAATGGTGGGCCATCCGCGACTCGAACGCGGGACACCCTGATTAAAAGTCAGGTGCTCTAGCCAACTGAGCTAATGGCCCATATATCTGCACCACGAATTTAAATACTACACTAAAGTGTCATATGTGTCAAGACCTTTGTTGAAATCCCTTCATATTCGTTATTAGCCTTGATATGTTATCTTTCGCAACGACGAATGCTTAGCCACAAGTCCATCACAAAGCGATCTCCACGGTGCTGAGTCAAATCTAATTCTATTGAATATAGGATAAGGCGTTTTAGGCCTTCAACAGTATTCCTGCTTAGAAGCCCTAAAACGCCTTACACGAGGTAAATCCTAACGATCTAAAATATCTCGCCTCTTACAATGGTTTGTTCGCGTCCTGGGCCAATTGCGACCAACGTAGCAGGCACACCGGTGAGCTCTTCAATTCTAAGAATATAATTTTTGGCAGCCTCTGGAAGATTTTCGAAGCGACGAACCAGCGTCAAGTCTTCTTTCCAGCCAGGCATTTCCTCATAAACAGGTTGAGATTGGTTAAAGACCTTTTGACTTTGTGGGAATTCTCGAATGATTTCTTCCCCTACACGATATCCAACACAGATTTTGAGTGTATCAAAACCCGTCAGGACATCAAGCTTTGTAACGGCAAAATCAGAAATTCCGCTCATTCGAACAGCATACTTAGCAATGACAGCATCAAACCAACCGCAGCGACGAGGCCGTCCGGTGGTGGTTCCAAACTCGTGTCCATTCGCGCGCATTTTTTCTCCGTCCTGATCCTGAAGTTCTGTAGGGAAAGGTCCTTCTCCGACGCGTGTCGTATACGCTTTTATAACCCCAACCACACGGTCAATACGGGTCGGGCCAACACCAGCGCCTATGCACGCTCCTCCTGCAATCGGATGAGAAGATGTCACATATGGATAAGTTCCATGATCATTGTCAAGTAAAGTTCCTTGGGCACCTTCAAAAAGTACTTTCCCTCCTGAGCGAATACTTTCGTCAATAGCCAGTGAACTGTCGATCACCATCGAACGAATTTGTTCGGCATAGCCTAGGTAAGTTTCGTAAATTTCGTCAAATTCAAGCGCTTCCTTACCAAAGACTTTCACGAACAAGTTATTTTTTTCTACTAAATTACGACGCAGCTTGTCAGCGAACTCATCTTTATCCAAAAGATCAATGATGCGAATCCCAATACGGGACGCCTTATCCATGTAACAAGGACCGATGCCACGCTTGGTCGTACCAATTTTATGCTCACCGCGCGCTTCTTCTTCCAAACCATCAAGAACACAGTGGTAGGGCATAATAACATGGGCATTGCTACTAATCAGCAGTTTACCCATCTTAACTCCCCGCTTTTTAAGGTAACTAAGTTCCTCCAACAAAACCTTCGGATCAATGACGACACCATTAGCAATGACGCAGGTCTTGTCTGAATAAAGGATTCCCGAGGGAATAAGGTGAAGCTTAAACTCTTCTCCATTGACAACGACCGTATGTCCCGCATTGTTTCCACCCTGGAAACGGACAACCATATTCGCCTTTTCGGCCAAAAAGTCTGTGATTTTACCTTTTCCTTCGTCTCCCCATTGAGAACCAATCAATACAACAGCAGCCATTTAATTTTCCTCCAATCTTTCTCTACGAAAACTTGGATTACTCCAAGCAAAAACGTCATTTATAAGCTAGTTTTAGCAGGTCCCTTTTCTAATCCCAATCGCCTAAAAATATCATCAACGTGTCCAAGGTGATATTTCAAATCAAACAAGCCTTGAATTTCTTCTTTGGTCAGATAGTTTACCACACGAACATCCGCTGAAACGACTTCAATGAAATCAATTCCATGATCCCAAGCATGAAAAGCATCTTGTTGAACCCAAGCATAGGCTTCTTCTCTCATACAACCGTGTTCAACTAAGGCCAAAAGGACTCGCTGGGAGGACGTCAGTCCAAACGTCTTTTGTAGGTTTCGTTTCATTTGATCCTCACGAATCTTAAGCCCGGAAATAATCCGTGTCATCTGACGGAGCATATGATCCAAAAGGATGCAACTGTCTGGTAGTATGACACGTTCCACAGAGGAATGGGTCATATCTCTTTCGTGCCAAAGTGCCATATTCTCCATAGCCGCCAAGGCATTGCCACGCAGAAGCCGCGACATTCCCGCTACCTGTTCGCACACGATGGGGTTACGCTTGTGTGGCATGGCTGAAGAGCCTTTTTGTCCCTCAGCGAAGGGTTCTTCAACTTCCAAAATATCTGTTCGTTGTAAATTGCGAATCTCGGTCGCAATTTTTTCAAGTGTACCACCAATTAACGCCAGAGTCGTCATAAAATGTGCATGACGGTCCCGTTGCAAAATCTGATTACTGATTAAAGCTGTTTCTAATCCCAAGAATTCACAGACAGCCTCTTCCACTTTCGGTGCAACGTTTGCATACGTTCCGACTGCCCCTGAAATCTTTCCAACACTGACTGAAGCAATCGCTTGATCGAGACGTTCATTTTGACGATCAATTTCGGCAATCCACAAGGCTAGTTTCAAGCCAAAGGTCAGTGGTTCAGCGTGAATTCCATGAGTCCGACCCACCATCACGGTATTTTTGCTTTCCAAGGCTCGGATGACCAAGACGTCTCGAAACGCTTCAAGGTCTCTCTTCAACAAGCGCCCTGAATCTCTTAAGACAAGGCTTAAAGCCGTATCCTTCACATCTGAAGAGGTCAATCCTAAATGAAGGAACTTCCCTGCCTCGCCGATTTCTTCCACAACTGCTTGCAAGAAAGCGATGAGGTCATGACGCACGACTGCCTCAATTTCCAAAACTCTCTTGGGATTTACTTTTGCCTTGGCACGGATTTCTTCCATAGCTTCCTGAGGTATTTCTCCTCGCTTAGCCATAACCTCAGCCACCGCTAGTTCAACTTCCAACCAGCGTTCATATTCATATCCGTCCTGCCATAGCTTGCCCATTTCAGGATGAGTATATCGATCGAGCAAAAACTTCGCCCCCTGTTATTCCTCGGCTTCTGCCATTTTAGAATCTGATTAGCTTACGACCTTAGCCACTATATCTCGAGCCACCACAATACCAGTCGCTGATGCTTGCATTAATCCTCGGGTAATACCCGCTCCATCCCCAATTGCATATAACCGAGGAATGGCTGTTTCAAAGTTAGGCTTGACCTTAACTTTAGAAGAATAAAACTTAACTTCGACTCCATAGAGTAATGTATTTTTCGAATATAGGCCAGGCGCAATTTTGTCAAAGGCCTTTAAGGTTTCAATTAAGGAGGTCAAATACCGCTCCGGTAACACATAACTAAGGTCTCCAGGGACTGCCGAAAGAAGCGTTGGAATTGTGGTTGATTTACTCAGACGGTCTGCCGTTGTTCTCCTACCCTTGAGAAGATCACCCAAACGCTGAACCATCACACCACCACCGGTCAACATGTTCGCGAGCCGAGCAACGTATCGCCCATATTCAATCGGTTGATTAAAAGGCTCTGTGAAACGAGTTGAAACAAGTAAAGCGAAGTTCGTGTTTTTAGTTTTTTTTGCGGGATCAGCATAACTATGCCCGTTTACCACGGCAATGTTCCCATCGTAATGTTCTTCAGAAACAACACCGCCTGGGTTAACGCAAAAGCTTCGTGTTTTCAGGTCATAGGTGTCTGAATAATAAACTAGCTTCGCTTCATAAAGGTCCTTCGTTAAATGATCCATGATAGAGTTCGGTACTTCAACTCGTACACCGATGTCCACTTCATTGTTTTCTGTGACGACGCCCAAACGGATGGTCTGCTCAGCCAGCCAATTTGCGCCCCCTCTTCCTGGGGCAGCAACGACATATTTAGCAAACACTTCATCAAGTTCAACTTCATCGCGACGTTTAATCGTTGCCCCTATAGCGCCTTCTGGTCCCGCTAGAATATCCTTTACTTCAGCCAGTTCCCAAAAGGTTGTGTTTGTCTTCGTCATGAGATGTTCATACATACCCTTTAACACATCATAGGCTAATTCGGTTCCCAGATGGCGTACGGGGCAGTGAATCAGCTGAATATTGTGGCGTGATGCCTCGTATTGAAGTTCTTCAACACGTCGGGTATCTAAACCATACACCTTTTCCTGAGCTCCAAACTGTCGATAAATTGAATCTGCATAATCGATCAGCTCCTGAGCTTGTTCTACTTTCATATATTCTGTTAAGCGGCCGCCAACTGCAGGACTCAGGGATAATTTTCCATCACTGAAGGCCCCTGCACCAGACCAGCCTCTGGTAATAGCGCAAGGATTACACCCAACGCAAACACCTGTCGCGCGGGCGGGGCACTTTCGATTTTCGATTGTACGCCCGTTATCTACAATAAGAATGTTTAACTCTTTATTGTGTTTTGATAACTCTAAGGCCGTAAAAATTCCTGCTGGGCCAGCACCTATAATTAAGACATCCACTTCATGCTTCAATAATATACCCTCCTAGAGCTGTTTTCTTTCACCCACCGGTAAAGAACCTCTAGCCACAAACAAATTAATCTTAACAATCCTCCTCCTTATTGTCAATCCAATAATCGAACATTAATGGAAAATATACAAAAAACATTCGACATTTTTCTTTTCCTTTGTTTTTCATCTGACCGTTAAATAAAAATCCCCCAGCCACAAATTTGGCAAGGGGATTCGTTTAAACAGTTTAATGTTGTCGCTCGAGATTCACAAACTTCGTAAATTCTTTAAGAAAACCCAGTTCAACGGTCCCTACTGGACCATTTCTGTGTTTAGCAATGATTAGTTCCGCAATGCCTTTCTTCTCCGATTCATGATCATAATACTCATCGCGATAAATAAATGCAATCACATCCGCGTCAGCTTCAATTGCCCCAGATTCTAACAAATCGGACATAATTGGCCGTTTGTCTTGGCGTTGCTCAACACCCCGGTTCAGTTGTGACAAGGCAATGACGGGAACTTTCAACTCCCGTGCAAGCCCTTTAAGCGTTCTGGAAATTTGTGCTACCTCTTGCTGTCTGCTTTCCGTCTTTTTACCTTTACCCACTGACAATAACTGAAGATAATCAATCACGATCAGTCCTAAATTATGTTCGACTTTTAGGCGACGAGCTTTTGAACGAAGCTCGACCAGGCTTATGCCCACCGTATCATCGATGAAAATGGGAGCATCTGAAAGAGGGCCCACTGCTTGAGTCAACTTGGGCCAATCAGCGTCGAGTAATTCTCCCGTCCTTACGCGCTGTTGATCAACCATTGCTTCTCCACAAAGCATCCGTTGTACCAACTGCTCTTTGGACATTTCCAAGCTAAAAATGGCGACCGGAACCTTAGCACGCACGGATGCATTTTGGGCCATGTTCAAAACCAACGCCGTTTTTCCCATGGACGGCCGAGCTGCAATGATCACTAAGTCGGAAGGCTGCCACCCAGAGGTCATTCGGTCTAATTCCGTGAAGAAGGTGGGAACACCCGTAAGATTTCCTTTGTTAGCATATAAATACTCAATTTTCTCAAACGTTTCTAGAAGAACGTCGCGAATAAAGCTAAATCCATCCTTTACTCGACGACGAGAAAGGTCAAGAATCAGTTTTTCTGCTTCCTCTAGGAGAACACGCGCCTCTTCACCTGGCTCATATCCCCGCTCTAAAATACTACTTGTCGCACGGATGAGCTGTCGAAGAAGGGCCTTCTCTGTCACTAGTTTAGAGTAATATTCCACATTTGCCACAGAAGGAACAGACCTGGCAATCGCAGAGATCGTTGCAATTCCGCCCACCTGTTCGAGGCGTCCCTGCTGACGTAAAATTTCCGCGACGCTGACTAGGTCAATTGGGTCTCCTTTTTCGAAGAGATCTCGAATTGCGGAAAAGATCAAGCGGTGATTATCTCTGTAAAAGTCTTCCGGTTGAAGCATTTCAAAGACTGAACTTCCAACCTCCGGATCGAGCATCATCGCGCCTAAGACCGCTTGTTCGGCCTCTAAATTCTGTGGTGGAACTTTTAGTAGTTCCATATCCTGTCTCCTCCCGGTCGTACTGACTATGTATCGCACTGCACCTGAATATTCAAGTGCTAAAATACATGCTTCATAGCTTCTTCAATCGTACTTACCCCTACTATCTCAATGCCATGTAAACCCTGAGGTATATCGGCCATGTTTTCTAGTGGGATTAATACTTTGCGTACTTCTACCTGCTTTGCTCCGAAGATCTTTTCGTAAATACCACCCACGGGTTTTACCTTACCTTGAATAGAAATTTCCCCCGTGACAGCAACATCTTGAAGCAAAGGCTTCTTCTTCAAGGCACTATAAATGGCTAACGTTGTCGCCAATCCCGCTGAAGGACCGTCAATTTTGGCCCCGCCGATGACATTAACATGCACATCGTAATTGTGCAAATCTTCACCCGTCAGTTCTCGAATAACAGCGGAGGCATTAAATACAGCATCTCTCGCCATACTTCCAGCCGTTTCATTAAAACGTGACGTTCCTTTACCATCCCGCCCAGCAAAAGTGATCGCCTCGATCTCCAACACTGAACCTATAAACCCAGAAACCCCCAGTCCCAAAATTTTTCCAATTTCCAAGCTGGGTTGGACTTTTCGGAAAATATAAGGGGTAAGACGGGCCGTACGTAGGACTTCATAAACATCAACACTTGTCACCCTAATATTCTCTTGATCAGGGTTACGATACCTTGCTAACCCGTAGGCATCGGTCAGTATACTATTTGCTTTCCGTCCTTCGATGACATATTCACTAATGATCTCAGGAACATTGTCGTCCAATGCCACCTCAAGTTTTTGGGCAGCTTGTCGAATTATGTGCTGAACATCTCCCGGCTCAAGAGGTACAAAGAAAACCTCTGAACAACGGGAACGCAGAGCCGGGCTCAGCTCAGAAGGGTCTCTTGTTGTGGCCCCGACGAGCACAAAATCCGCAGGCGCTCCTTCATCAAAGAGCTTTTTAATCCACTGTGGAACATTGGGGTCACTCGGATCATAATACGAAGAATCAAAGGATACTGTCTTGTCCTCGAGCACTTTGAGCAGCTTATTTAAAAGCAAAGGATCCATTTCCCCTATTTCATCAATAAAGAGTATCCCACCGTGAGCCTCACTCACCAGTCCCATTTTCGGTTCTGGTATGCCCGTATCTGCCAAGTCATGCTTAGCCCCTTGGTATATCGGATCATGAACCGATCCCAACAGTGGATTCGTTACATCCCTGGGATCCCAACGTAGTGTGGTGCCATTTACTTCGATAAACGGGGCCGCTTTGGCAAAGGGAGAATGGGGGTGTTTCTTAACTGCTTCTAAGGCGACGCGAGCTGCAGAAGTCTTACCGACTCCGGGTGGCCCATACATCAAAATATGCTGGGGGTAGGGAGTGGCTAACTTGGCAAGCAAGGCTTGCATAGCACTTTCCTGCCCTTTGATTTCTGCCACAGTCTGAGGTCGTAATACATCAAACGCGGAACGCTTTAGCGAGATGGTTTTCATCTTTTCAAGAACGGCAAGTTTTCTGAGCGTTTGAGCATTTTCAGGTCCTGACGTCTCTTGAAGGACCTGAATTTTGATTTCTTTAACATACTCCTCATGCCGCTCTTGCATCTTCTCAGCAACAACCCGTTCCAGACGTTCTTCTACAGAACGTCTGGCAATTAGTTCCGCGATTTGTTCCTCAATTTCATCTAAGAGCTGTGGGACTTCTTGCATCTTCGGAATCTTCTGGACAGTAGGATCATCAGACACTATCTTGCGCAATCCGGCAACACGTTCAACGAGTTCATCGGAACGCATTAGTTTCAGCGCTTCTAATTTACTGGCCTTTAGCACTAGCTTATCCGTTCCATGATAATTTGAAAGTAGAACGTAGAGTGTCTCGACTTCTCTTTTCCACTCTTCTTCATCGTGCAACCGATCACCGAGATTCGTATGATTCAACCATTTTGTCAAAATCCCTTTCATAAAGGGGTCCCCTTTCAGAAAGCCGTTTTCCCGATGCGACACTATAAGTGGCGCTAAGCCCCTGGATAAGTTCAGCTATACTTCTGATGCAGTTGATACTGCCTCAGAAGCAAGTTTCCTTTATCCGATGGCTTAGCGCCACTTTCGAGATGTTCACTCCACGCCACTCTAGATGTCTCCTTATAAGGCGAAAACATGGACCTTTAGAGTTGCGATCACGTCCGGATGAATTTTTACAGGAACTTCATAATTTCCTAGAGCTTTAATCGGTTCTTTTATCTCTAACTTTCGTTTATCCAATTCAAACCCATGCTGTTTTTTCAATGCGTCCGCAATTTCCTTACTGGTGACTGAACCAAATAAGCGCCCGCCTTCGCCTGTCTTCGTCTTAATTTCAATGAGAAGCGCATTAAGTTTATTAGCTAATTCAACGGCAGCCTCATTTTCTCTGTCCTTACGGCGATCTTCTAGGGTCTTCTGATGTGTAATATTTTGTACATTTCCAGTTGTTGCTTCGATCGCTAACTTTTTAGGGAAAAGAAAGTTTCTCGCATACCCCTCAGCGACTTCTAGAACCTGTCCCTTTTTACCCGATCCTTTGACATCTGCTTGAAGAATAACCTTCATGTGAATTCCTCCTTACGATTCTTCTGGTAAACGGCGAAAATTAAATACTAGGTCAAACAATCCAAACATGATTAGACTGACAACACTAAAGAAGAAATAGATAAAGCTGGCTATAATTAAGGTAAATTTTAAAAATCGGGGGATCTTTGGCGACTTTAACACATACACAAACACAGAGGTACCTAGCACTAAGGCTATTGCGCCGTAAATAACCATTAAATTAATGCCTAATACTCGAAGAACTGTCCAAGAAAATTGATCACCCAACAGATAAAATGCGATACCTAAAACGACACCCCAAACTGCATACCACGGCAACCGCCAACGCGTGAACGGTACCCGTACCTGATCCTCTTTAAGCCAGATACTGACAAAATAAAAAACAAATCCAAACTCAATGAAAGCAACTAACGCAGCAAAACTAGGAAGGATTAAAGTATAAATCTGAATTCCTTGTTGCAATAAATCCCGTACCTGAACCTCGCTCATGCCTTGTTGTTGCATCACTGCCAATAATCCAGAAGCTTGGTATTGTTGAACTGTCGTATTGATCAAGTCACTCGTAGCGAAAGCACTAAATCCTTGTGCCATGAATGAAAGGGTGGGTATTGTCCCTAAAATTGCTGCCAAAGCAGCGCTCCAGAAGAAGGTTACACGCACCGACCATTGCTTGTGCCAGCCCAAGACACCCAATAAGCCTGCCGCAGGGACGAGGCTCATCACGTTGAAGGCTGTTGTTCCAAAAACAATCACTGGAGCGACATAACCAATCAACAGAAACAACATAGTTATGGGTAATCCTCTTCGACGGCCAACCAAGAACACTGCAAGTAACATGAGTGCTCCCCATATAAAGCCCCATGTTCCCAAAACGATTCCCAACCAAGGAAATGTTAATAGCACAGCCCCTGCTAAATAGTTCAATGCTTCTTCATCTCTTAACAACATGTTAACCCATTCTCCTATGCTTAGTCTTCAGGGGCAAGATAGCTTAACAGTAAGCTCAAATCTCCCCACTGCTTTTCGAGATTCATTTCATCCGTATTCTTTAATCCCTCAAGCCGTTGCAAAAGCATGCGGTCCAGACGGGAAAAGTCAAAACCCAGCCGCCTTGCCAGCAAATAACTCATTCCAACAAGATCCGCCATCCCTTGGACCATTTCATCCTCTGAGCCGCTCAAGGTGCCATGATGGATAAGCCACTGTGCCTGAATTAAATTGACCTTTAGTTCATCAATGGCCTTTAAGCCTTTGACAACATCAACTTCTAAATTTTCCAGGGTTGCCCCCTCCTAAAGTCCATTTTCTAAAAAGTGCACACGTCACATAAGACAGACTGCACTATGCAATACAGTTCGTGATAGGTCTGCAAATCTCCTGCACATCAGTCTTATGAAAATTTACCCATAACCTATAAATTAAAAAGGGAGCTCTCGCTCCCTTTTTCCTACTCTATGCTATATGGTAACAAGGCAATACTACGAGCCCGTTTGATGGCTAATGTCACTTGACGTTGATGCATTGCACAGTTTCCTGAGATACGGCGGGGCAATATCTTGCCACGATCCGTCACATACTTGCGTACTTTGTGTGTCTCCTTGTAATCCATAGACACGACTTTATCGACACAGAAACTGCATACCCGCTTACGTGGGCGACGTCCTCGTTCACGTTTCATACTAATTCTCCCCTTCCTTTATTAGAATGGGATGTCATCATCCAAATTTACTTCATGTCCAAACGAGCCTTTTCCACTGGAAGAAGGTGATTCTGTGTTCCCGTCTCCGCCGTCCTTGGGACTTAGGAACTGAACATTTTCACCGATGATTTCTGTCACCCAATGTTTTTGGCCGTCCTTATCATTATAAGTTCTAATTTGGATTCGTCCATCGACTGAAGCAAGCTTCCCTTTGGCAAGATAATTGGCACAAAGTTCGGCAAGTTGTTTAAAAACAGAACATGCAAAGAAGTCTGTTTCTTTTTCACCTTGAGCATTCTTGAAATTACGTTCAACTGCTAAGGTGAAGTTTGTTACCGCTACACCATTTGGCGTATAGCGAAGTTCGGGATCTTTCGTTAAACGGCCAATCAAAACGACTCGATTCAACATGTGAGTCCCACCGTCCTTCTAGTCATCTTTTCTAACCGTAAGGAAACGGATGACATCTTCGGAAATCTTCATAACACGTTCAATTTCCTGAGATGTACGTCCTTCGCCTTCAAAGTTCATCAGGATGTATTGACCTTCTTTGTAATCTTGAATTTCGTAAGCTAACCGACGTTTACCCCACTTTTCAACCGTTAAGTTATCGCCGCCATTGCTGGCCACGAGCCCACTTAAACGATCAACCAGTGCTGTGGTTGCTTCCTCATCGAGATCTGGTCGGATGATATAAAGTAATTCGTACGCTTTCATATTTGCACCTCCCTTCGGACTAAACGGCCTCGTTAAAACGAAGCAGGGATATATAGACTACCAAGCAGAAATTATACCATTATAGTTTTAAAAAAGCAATTTAATTGTTTTTAATTAAAAGTGCTATACAGAACTACTGTGGTTTACACGTTAAACCGGAAATGAACAATGTCTCCGTCACGCATAATATAATCTTTTCCTTCTAAGCGAACTAACCCTTTATCCTTAGCACCGTTTAGCCCATTGTTGTCGACAAAATCCTTATACGCAACTATTTCAGCTCGAATAAACCCGTGTTCAAAATCTGTATGGATAACGCCTGCAGCTTGGGGAGCCTTAGTGGCTTGATGAATTGTCCATGCTTTTGCTTCAATAGGGCCCGCTGTAAAGAACGTCATAAGGCCCAGTAAATGAAAAGCAACCCGGATTAAATGGTCTAATCCCGACTCTTGGAGCCCTAGGTCTTGTAAGAATACCTCTTTCTCGTCTTCTTCAAGTTCTGCAATCTCCGCTTCAATCTGGGCACAAACTACAACGGCTTCTGCGCCTTCTGCCAAGGCGATCGCCATGACTTGCTGAACATAGGGATTATCGGTCGCTGTGGAAAGACCATTTTCACTGACATTCGCAACATAGAGTACCGGTTTTAGCGTTAAAAGTGAAAAGCCCTTAAGAATTGCTCGTTCCTCTTCCGTATAAGTCAGAAAACGAGCCCCTTTTCCCAGATTAAAGACTTCCTTTAACCGAACCAAAAGGGCTACTTCAGCTTGAGTCTTTTTATCCCCCGTCTTTAACAGCTTAGACGAACGATCCGCTCGCTTTTCAACACTTTCCATATCGGCTAAGACTAACTCTAGGTCTATCGTCTCAATATCCCGTTTCGGGTTCACGTTTCCCTCGACGTGGATGACATTTTCGTCTTCAAAGCATCGTACAACATGCACAATGGCATCGACTTCGCGTATATGGGACAAAAACTTGTTCCCTAAACCTTCGCCTTTACTCGCGCCCTTTACAAGTCCTGCAATATCCACGAACTCGACGGTCGCTGCAACAATCTTCTTGGGATGAACCATTTCAGCAAGTTTCTTCAAACGCGAATCAGGCACTTCTACCATCCCTACATTCGGTTCAATCGTGCAGAATGGATAATTTGCAGCCTCTGCACCTGCTTGGGTAATCGCATTAAACAAGGTTGATTTACCGACATTCGGCAAACCTACAATTCCAGCATGTAATGTCATGCTTTACCTCCTCTTTATATACAGACAAGCTATGTCTCAGATTATATGTGATGTTTTGCCACTCCGCAACCTTTCTTACCCTACCATCGGTAACCTACTTCTACTAAACAGGCGTCCTTAATAAAGTGATCGTTCTAACCTTCACTTTCTTCGGCCTTCTGTAGAATCTCCTTTAAATTACGTTCGAGTTTAATTCGGGGAATCCAGGTTTGGTGTTGACAACCTAAGCACTGAATTCGGAAGTCCATTCCCGTTCGCATTACTTTCCAATCTAGGCTTCCACAAGGATGCGGTTTACGTAGACGAACAGTATCTCCTACCTTTAATGGAATCATCTGCTAGCTCCCCTCTCTAAGTCGAGGTTCTAATAATTTTATCCTTCAGTCTTACTTGGCCCATCATAAGTCTCTTTTTGGTCATTGGAAGCATGTTTCATGGGATCTGTCATGATGACGCTTTGGAACTGTGGTGTACGAATTCCTTTTTTTAAAAAGGCACTGTGAATTCGCCGACGCAGTTCACGTTCTATGCTCCACTGTTCATCGGGTTTGGTGAAAGCAATCACACGTAAAACGACATTGCGCTCCCCAAACTGGGTTACACCTTGTACCGTGGGAGCTTCAATAATTTTCTCGCCAAACTCTACGCTGACTTCTTCACAAACTTCGCTCATCACGCCCATGGCTCGATCAAGATCTTCATCATAGGGAATTTGAATTTCAACCTTCGCTAGCATCTTTCCTCTGCTAAAGTTCGTAACTGCAGTAATGCTGCCATTCGGAATAATGTGGAGCTCTCCTCCCCATGCCCTTATATGTGTCGTCCGAATTCCAGTCTCTTCAATTGTACCTGTGAATTCTCCCGTTTGCACTAATTCCCCAACGGAAAACTGATCCTCAAAGAGAATAAAGAAACCACCAATAATGTCTTTAACCAAACTCTGCGAACCAAACCCTAGTGCAACTCCCAAAACACTGGCCGAAGCCATTAGTGTTCCGGTGTTGAAGTTAAAAATACGTGTAAGGGTTTGCAAAACAACCGTAAAAGTAATCACGTAAAACAAGACACTTCGGAGAAGTGAAAATAACGTATTTGCTTTCCGTTCATCTAAGAGATGCTTTCCTTTTCGATCGACTAACATACGCCTTAGCAAATAAATAAGTAATCCGTACACAACACGAGCTACAACGAGGATCACCACAATATAAAGTATATTATATAAAGCAAAAAATCCAAATTTATGCCAATCAAAATCGCTAATATTCTGCCAAGTGACATTCATTGTATAAACCGCCCTTTTCTTTACTATCCGTTGTTCTATTTCCAATGGTTAACCGCTACTAAGTGACCACTTCTTAATTCGTCGATAAGTGACGGTAAGCCGCTGAATAAGTTCAGCTAAACTTCTGATGAATTAAGTTTAGCTGAACTTCTAATAAAATTAGTTCCCATTATACACCAAGAAGGCATGATATCCTCGCATCGTCATGATCAAATCTGCGACAGAACATATCTCCCAAGGGGCATGCATGCTAAGGATGCCTACGCCACAATCCAATACTTCCATTCCATAAATGGCCATATACTGAGCGATCGTTCCACCGCCGCCCTGGTCGACTTTTCCTAACTCAGCCGTTTGCCAAGTTACTTTGGCTTCATCAAAGATCCGACGTACCTCTGCAATGAATTCAGGGTTCGCATCGTTACACTCTGCTTTACCTCGTGAACCAGTATATTTACTCATTACCACACCACGGCCCAGGAAAGCCGCATTTCGTTTGTCCATAACCTCTGCATAGTTGGGATCATATCCAACGGTAACATCTGCCGAAAGTGCTTTGGCTCTGGCCATGGCATGTCGTACCATTAATCCGTCATACGTTCCATTTTGTAAGGAAATAAGCTCTGCAACAAAGTTCTCCAAATAGAGCGCTTTCATGCCCGTATTAGAGTCACTTCCAATCTCCTCTTTATCCGCAAATAGAACAATCGTAGTCCACTCCGGTTGCTCTATTTCTTCAATTGCCTTCCAGGCAGCAAAAGAACAAACTCGGTCATCTTGTCCGTATCCCGCAAAGAAGCTTCGATCTAAGCCTGAATATCGGGCCTTACCGGCCGGTACAACTTCTATCTCTGCGCTAATAAAATCGTCCTCTTCAATCCCATATTTATCCTTAAGGATATGAAGGATGGCCAATTTCACACGTTCTTCTCCCTCCTCATTGGAAGGGTCATGCCCGAGTAGTAGATTTAAGCCTTCCCCCGTTATGGCCTCGCTTAATTTCTTCTCATTTTGTTCTTTTGCTAAATGTGGAAGCAAATCAGTAATTGTGAAAATTGGATCTTCATCCGCTTCTCCGACGACGATTTCAATTTTGCGTCCATCACGCAAGATCACGACACCATGTAGAGCAAGCGGCAGCGCAGTCCATTGGTATTTCTTAATTCCTCCATAATAATGAGTCTTAAAAAAAGCCAATCCTTCTTCTTCATAAAGAGGTCGCTGTTTTACATCTAACCGAGGAGCATCAATATGTGCCGCAATTAATCGGAATCCTTCGTTTAACGGTCGCGTACCTGCAATTGCTAGAATGCCAGCTTTTCCTCGTACGGCCAGACTGACCTTTTGACCAGGTTTGAAGCCCGTCACCTTATCAAGTGCTATAAATTCCGCTTTGTTGGCCCATCTCTCTAGGATCTGCCACGATTCCCGTTCCGTTTTCCCTTCGCTGAGAAAGGTCAGATATTCAGCCATAGCTTGACGTTCCTTATCTGACATTACAAGTTCATCCCAGGCTAATTTCACTTTTTTCAAACTCATCAAACAATCTCCTTTACTCCCTAGAAATTAGTTTTGAAATACAATTGCCACTTACTATTAAGTGTTCTACTTCACAGTTTGATTTATGTATTAAAGGAACTCATTTCAACAGAAGTTTAGTTGAACGTGTCCAAGGGCTACACCCTTAACGATCACTCAAGAAGTGAAAGTCTTAGTGCGATTAGCCCTAGGATTAAAACCAGATTCCTTGGCCCTGTAACAATGGTTCAAGTAATTTTCGACTGAGTTGTGCTTTAAACACTTGATCCAATACGTGAAATATTCCCACCAGAAAATGATAAAAGGAGGAACTCTGAATGAGCGCATTAAAACTTCCACCAATACCCAATTGTAAGAGAGGTGAAAATAGCCCTGCCATAACGGACATGCTGATAAGAGCACTTAGTCCTCCGAACATAAGACCCCCTTCGCGATTAAAAGATCCGCCCCAACTGCCAAAGGGACGAAGGAGTATATATGCAACAAATTGAATAATAAATACCACACTATAAAAAACACAACCAAACGCAATGAGACTTAAGACGCCTTCGGTAAACACCCCTACCAAACGATGTGTCACTTGTTCAATCGCTTGAGGTATCCGGACACCTGATAGATTTTCAAATATGCTGCGCCATTCTGGTGGTAGTACCCCCAAAATATTACCTAACGCTTGCTGTTGCAAAGAAGACGCCTTGGCCTGAACAGAGGGAAGTATCGCTCTATAGATCACAGGCTCTAACCATTGCTGAAGTGGAAAATATTGTTCAGCCCAGTGAAGCACGACCATGTATTTCCACGACGCTACTAGGAAACCCACAATACTACTCAAAAAAGTCAAAATGCTGGATATTAGGCCTTTTCGATAACCAAGTAAAGCACCTAATAAAATAAAACCCAGAATAAGTATATCGATAAGATTCATGTGGTCCCCCCTTACTATAGCCTTGGTAAACCTTTCTTAACTGGACGTCTCACTGAACCAATATTCAATGACGCTTTTGAAAATGCTACTAACTTGAACATTAAGCAGCGAAACAAAAAGACAGCTTCTCGCTGCCTCGAACCTCTCCTTAACTAATGGCGGGGATGCGTGCGGATCGAACACACCTCGGAACGTTCTGCGTCCCGACACGCGGATTTGAAGTCCGGGAGCAGCACCAGCCACCATCCATCCCCATTGTCGACAATAATAATATCATATGCATAGTTATTATGGAAGCGAATTTTTGATAATACACTTTTGACTTTTTATCTTTATTAGCCTTTTTATTAGCCGAATTATTTTTATTGGTATTATTTTATACATCTGATACACTAGGTATATATTTCCATATATTGTGCATAATACCATTAGGTCTAATTTCTCACCAGACATGCGCTGTGCTTATTAGACGACACGTAGCCAATAAAAAGGAGGTAATAAAAATGAATCGAACCGAAATCTTATTCTCTGATTTATCTAACGACCAAATTGAAGAGGTAAAAGCTTTAGAAACTAAATTCAATATTCCTCGTACAAAGGCCCAAGAAACAGTCTTAATTGCTTATGCCAATCCAAAGCGCTCATAAAGAAAACTCATTTGGAATTTCTAGATTTTTTTATAGTGAAGGCAGCTTCCTGCTAAATATTGTTGAGCTAGTCCCTTCATCTTTTCTTCTTGCATTGTAAGATGCATCAATCGAAATTTGGCTTGGAGTAATCCTTTTACACACTCAAGCGTGAGGTCCGTTAGATGGGTACATCCATGGTTTAACCCCACAGCTACTTGAATCTGCTTTCGTACATTGCGATTTAAGTCAACCCCTACAAGATTGTTAATTAGTTTTTGGGTTAGCACACAGTCTGTATGGGGAACACGGCGCAATTCACCGTCAGCAGAAGTAATTGTATAACTCTCCAAGTCAACTCCAAGAGTTAAACAAAGTTCATGCTGACTATCCAGCCAAAAGCCATCCACTTTCAGCGTTTTTTCGTCGACTGACCGTACATTGACGGAAATAGATCGGTTGAAAAGATACATTTCATTTCCTCATTTCTACTAATCAAGCACTACTTTAAAACCTTTTATTATTATATCCCATTTTACTCATAAAGAAAGTTACTGAATCATAGTGGATTCAGTAACTTTCTTTATTTGTTTCTACGCTCTAACTGGCTCTTTAAAACTGGTTATAGACTTCAAGAGTTCACCCTATATAATTATTATCATTTTCTAATGCAATATCCTTTTTCCTCTAAAGACGCCTTTACCTCGGCTACTTGTTCTCCCTGAAGGTGCACGAGAAACTGCCCATGATTATCTTTTTGATGATAAAAAGCAAGACTGGTAACATCGACTTCAAACTGCTTTATCGTCGTGGCAATGTCCAGCAAGACACCGGTTTTGTCTTTTGATTCGATGACCACACGCTCACCGGGACTACGAGATCCCATGATATCTAAAAATGCATCCAAAATATCATATCCCGTGATAATTCCGACCAGTTTACCCTCTTCAAGGACTGGTAATCCTCCGATTTTATGTTCCCGCATCAACAAAGCAGCATCCTCAATCTGGGTGTCTGGGTGACAGGTCACAACATTTTTCAAAGCTATTTCGCGGATCGGAGTTTTTGCTATGAGGTAGTTAAGCTCAAAGATACTTAAGGTCGTTGCGGGAGAAGGAGAGACCTCTCGTAAATCCCCATCTGTTACAAATCCCACAAGTTTGCCCTTTTCCACAACGGGCAATCGGTCTATATTTTTCTCTCGCATAAGGATCAAAGTATCTGCAATCGATTCATCCGGAGTCACCGTAAAAACCTGAGATGTCATAAATTGGCGAACATACATTTTCCCCTAACCCCTTTCTTCTATAAACCTGTCCTGTACGTAAACTTGGCCTGCGCTAAAATGCCTATATATTAACTATTACTGAACAAAGCACTAACTTCTTAACTAGCTACTTACTAAGCCTGTCTGAGGAATATCATTTATCCCCCTAAGTATGCCTTCCTGACTTCCTCACTCGCTGCTAATTCTTTAGAATCACCAGAAAGGACAATCTTTCCTGTTTCTAAGACATAAGCCCTGTTAGCAATGGAAAGCGCCATATGAGCATTTTGTTCAACAAGCAAAATGGTTGTCCCACTCGCATTAATCTCCTTAATAATTGAAAAGATCTGTTTGACTAAAATGGGTGCTAAACCCATTGAAGGCTCATCGAGAAGAAGAAGCTCAGGTTGTGACATCAGGGCTCTCCCCATTGCCAGCATTTGCTGTTCCCCACCTGACAAAGTGCCTGATATTTGATTATTTCGCTCGAGAAGACGAGGAAACAAATCATAGACGTGCTTCATGGTTTTCTTGATCTCTTCTTTGTCCTTTCGTAGGTATGCCCCAAGTTCCAAATTCTCGATAACCGTCATATTGGCAAACACACGACGACCTTCTGGAACTTGTGATATCCCTTTTGCCACAATAGTTTGAGGAGCGACAATTGCTAAGTTTTGTCCTTTAAATGTAATCTTCCCCGATTTAGGTCGTAATAATCCTGAAATCGTCTTAAGACTTGTGCTCTTCCCTGCCCCATTTGAGCCGATAAGGGTTACAATTTCGCCCTGGTTCACCTCAAAGGAGATTCCTTTAAGAGCATGAATGGCACCGTAGTATACATTAACATCTTCAAGTACGAGCATCAGACAACCTCCTCCCCTAAATAAGCCTCAATGACTTTGGGATTGCGTTTAATTTCATCTGGTGCACCTTCAGCAATAATTGTACCATAATCCAAAACATAAATACGCTCACAGACCCCCATCACTAAGGACATATCATGCTCAATTAAGAGAATCGTTAGGTTGAACTGCTCCCTTATCCAACGAATAAGGTTCATTAGATCATGAGTTTCTTGGGGATTCATGCCTGCAGCCGGCTCATCAAGCAATAAAAGTTGAGGGTCTGTCGCCATGGCCCGTGCGATCTCCAAGCGGCGTTGTTCTCCATAAGGTAGATTTTTCGCTGTCTCTTCTGCTTTATCATCAAGGTTAAATATCTTCAGTAAGTCCATCGCTTTGCGTTGCATTTCTTTTTCACCGGAGAAATAGCTAGGAAGGCGAAAGAACGCACTAAACGTGCTATAGGAGGTCCTTTGGTGATAGGCGACCTTAACATTGTCTATGACACTTAAGTCGTTAAACAGTCGAATATTTTGAAATGTTCGGGCGATCCCCCGCTGGGTGACTTGATAGGGTTTCAGTCCACTCACGTCTTTGTCCATAAACGTCATTGTTCCTTCAGTCTTTTCATACACCCCTGTGAGTATATTAAAAACCGTGGTTTTTCCTGCTCCGTTAGGGCCAATCAGACCGATCAGTTCTCCTTGATTAATCTCAATATTTAAATTTGAAACGGCTTTCAGGCCGCCAAAAGACTTAGAGAGCTTTTCAATTTTTAGAAGCGGCATTTTTATCACCCTTCTTTCGCAGGAAACCTAAAGAAAATTCTTTTGTTCCCATGATTCCTGTCGGTCTAAAAATCATCATCACAATCAGAAACACTGCCGTTATAACTAAACGCCATTCTGGGATACCCGCTAACAGCGCCGAAATCACGGTATAGACAATAGCTCCCACAATACCGCCACTTATGCTTCCCAGTCCACCAAGTACTACCATAACCAGAATATCAAAGGATTTTAAAAAGCTAAAAGTCCCCGGTTGAATGATATACATATAATTCGCGTAAATTCCTCCAGCTAATCCGGCAAAAAAGGCTCCAATTGTAAATGCCATTACTTTGTATTTTGTCGTATTAATTCCCATGGATTCTGCGGCAATTTCATTTTCGCGAATAGAAATACATGCCCTCCCATGGGTTGAGCCAACAAAATTTTTAATCAGAATAACACTTACCACCATTAATCCAAAAGCCCATGTCCATGTGATTTTACTCGGTAGGGTGAATCCAGCGGCCCCCCCGACTAGATCCATGTTCAAAAAGACAATACGTACAATTTCTCCAAACCCTAGTGTCGCTATCGCCAGATAATCTCCATTAAGACGCAGCGTGGGAAGTCCAACTAAAAGCCCAGCCAGCGCTGACGCAACCGCCCCAGCTAGAAGACCCAAGGGTAATGAGCCGTGCATAATGACGATGACAATCGCGGATACATACGCACCTACGGCCATAAATCCGGCATGTCCAATTGAAAATTGGCCCGTGATTCCATTAATCAGATTAAGACTCGTTGAGAGGATAATATAAATACAGACAAGAATTAAGGTTAGTTTATAGAAAGCAGGCATGATATCAAACACGATCAGTCCTTGAACAACTGCATATAGAAGAACAAGTCCCAACAGTGTGGCAATATTTTTGCGGTTGAACCAGTTACGCATTTTACTCACCTACACTTTCTCACGGACGTTTTTACCAAAAAGCCCGCTTGGTTTAATAATAAGGACGAGAATCAAGATGAGAAAGGCCACGGCATCGCGCCAAGTTGAAGCGCCTAAGCCGCTCACAATTGATTCGACCAATCCTAACATCAATCCGCCCACCATTGCACCCGGAATAATCCCAATACCCCCGAGTACAGCAGCCACGAAGGCCTTCAAACCAGGAATAATTCCCATCAAAGGGTCGATGGTATTGAAGTAGACACCCATTAGTACGCCTGCTGCAGCTGCTAAAGCTGAACCGATTGCAAACGTAAAGGATATAATGTTATTTGTGTTGATTCCCATCAGTAATGCAGCCTCTTGGTCGAAGGATACAGCACGCATTGCTTTGCCAACTTTCGTGTATTGAACCGTGAAATGCAAGAGGCTCATGAGTACAACAGAGGTTACTAGCATGACAATATCTCCGTATTTAAAGTAAACACCGCCTACGACATACATTGTTTCGGGGAAGACTGGGGGATAGGTACGGACTTGTGCTGTAACCAATAACATTCCCCCATACTCCAAGAACAACGAGACTCCAATGGCTGTTATCAGCGCTGCGATGCGGGAGGCATTTCGCAACGGCTTGTACGCAATTCGTTCAATTAGAACGCCTAATAGAGCACAACAAACCATTGAAAAGAGTAGTGCGGGTAAAAAGGGTAGATGCAAGACTGTAATGGCAAACCAACCAGAATAGGCTCCCACCATCATGATATCTCCATGGGCAAAATTAATCAATTTGATAATACCGTAGACCATCGTGTAGCCCAAGGCAATGAGAGCGTAGATACTTCCTAAAGATAATCCGTTCACGAGTTGCTGTAATATCTGGGTTATGATACTATCCAAAGAATCTCACTCCCTTTTCTGCGAAACCTTTCCAAATGTAGAAGAGAGAGGGTGAAAACTATCCCCTCCCTCTCTGGTTGCATAACTATCCGATGTGTCTAAGCTTTAGGCCACATAGATTCGTAAACTCATCACTGAGGTGCAATGCGTGTCAAGAACGTCGGTTTACCCTCTTTATTTTCTTTAATAACAGCACTTTTCTGTGGATTATGTGTTTTAGGGTCAATGGTAATCTCTCCACCTACACCTTTAAACCCTTTCATATTCTCTAAAGCAGAGCGTAGTTTCTCTGGATCGGTGCCTTTTGCATCTTCAATTGCTTTCACTAAAAGATTGGCCGCATCATAGCCCAATGCAGCCATAGCATTCGGTTCTGAATTGTATTTTGCCTTGTAATCGCTAACAAAAGTAGCCATGGCAGGATCATCGGTCGCCACATGGTCAACATAGAAAGTATTGTTCAGTGCTTCTTTTCCACCAATATTGAAAAGTTGAGGATCATCCCAGCCATCTCCACCCATAAATGGCATCTTCATACCTAATTCACGAGCTTGTTTTACAATTAGACCCACTTCTTGATAGTAACCTGGTAACCATACCATATCTGGATTTTGTGACCTTATGCGTGTTAAAATCGGACGGAAGTCCTTATCGCTTCCAGCGACATAATTTTCAGTACCAGTAATTGTGCCATTTCCCTTTTTAAAGTTCGTGACAAAAGCGTCTGCTAAGCCTTTAGAATAGTCACTCTTTTGGTCAATAATGACAGCCGCAGTTTTTGCCTTAAGATCTTTTAATGCAAAGTTAGCTCCAACTTGCCCTTGAAACGGGTCAATAAAGCAAGCTCTGAAAATCCAAGGTCGTACAGCTCCGCTAGCCGGATCGACTGTAAGCTTTGCATTTGTTCCACTGGGAGAAATCATCGGTATCTTATTATCCGTTACAACTGGAACAGCAGCGAGAGTCACCGAACTTGTCATTGAGCCGATGACTGCAACGACCTTGTCTTGTGTGACAAGCTTGGTCACTGAAGAAGTTGATTCCCCAGCATCTGACTTGTTATCTGCGGCCACAAGTTCTAGTTTCCGGCCTAGTACTCCGCCCTTAGCATTTTGCTGATCAAAGGCTAAATTAATAGCATTCTTAGCGGCTGTACCAAACATTGCTGTTCCACCAGTCAACTCTAAATTTCCGCCTACCTTAATAGGAGCACTCGTATCACTTGATCCAGTCTTTGTTGCAGTTGTTCCACATCCAGTAACCAACGAAACACTTAATAATGCGATAAGTCCAAGGGAAAAACCTTTGCCAATTAGTCTCATTCTTTCTCCTCCTTCATTCACTAACAAATCATTATCCTATCGTTTTCTTTTTTGCTCAATTCCACTTTGTTTGTTTGTACACCCCCAAATCTGTTAGAAAAAGCCCCAGTCAACAGTAATCCTTTATTGACTGGGGCTCATTTTCTTATTAAACAACCTGAGACCTAAGAATTATATAAGGTTATTTTAGCTTTTGTATAAGATTAAGTCAATACCTTTTCTGTACTAACATAATACTTCGTTAACTGAAATTTCTAATTATGGATTAACATGTGTCAGTAATGTTTTCTTACCATCAACCATTCTAATAATTACGGCGCTCTTTACTGGATTGTGGGTTTTAGCATCAACCGTGATGACACCTGTAACTCCTTGGAAATCCTTCGTATTTTCCAAGGCTACTCTGATTTTTTCAGGGTCTGTGCTACCTGCAGTATTAATTGCGGCAATAAGCATTTTGGCGGCATCATAGCCTAAAGCTGCTAAAGCATCAGGTTCCGCATTATATTTTGCTTTATATGCATCAGCGAAAGGTTTTGTCGCTGGATCTTCAGCCCACATATGATTGACAAAATAAGTATCATTCAGATTGGTGGCACCTGCTAACTCAGCCAATTTCGCAGAATCCCAGCCATCTCCACCAACAAATGGAACCATTATCCCTAATTCTCGAGCTTGTTTTACGATTAAGCCCACTTCATTGTAATAACCAGGAACAAATATGACTTCTGGATTACTTGCTTTGATCCGGGTCAACGTGGATTTGAAATCCTTGTCCTTGGCTACATAATTTTCTGTGTCGGTAATGGTCCCACCGGAGCTTTCCATAACCTTCTTGAATTCTGCCGCCAAACCTTTGGAATAATCGTCGCTCTGATCAATAAATACTGCAGCCTTTTTCAAACTAAGCGTGTGTGTTACAAAATCAGCCGCAACTTTTCCTTGAAAAGGATCCAAAAAGCAGCTTCTGAAAACCCATTTATTCAAGGATCCATCTTTATTAATGGTCACTTCCGCATTGGTTGCCGTCGGCGTAATCAACGGGATTTTGTTGTCTGCAGACACTGGCACTGCTGCCTTCGTATTTGAACTGGTAACGGCCCCGATGACAGCGACCACTTTATCTTGAGTAATGAGCTTCGTAATGGCGGCAGTTGACTCTCCAGCTTCTGATTTATTGTCCGCTGTTATGAATTTAAGTTGTCTATTAAGGACTCCGCCCTTTTTGTTTTGGTCCTCGAAAGCAAGCTCAATGGCATTCTTAACGGACGTACCATAGGTTGCCACACCCCCTGTTAATTCTAGGACACCGCCAATTTTAAGTTCATCCGTTGCTTTGGGTGATGCTGTACTACCACAACCTGAAACTAGTCCTAACATGATCACTGCTATGCCTATTAAGGCTTTATTTTTCCGCATTTGTATTACCTCCATTTTTATATTACTTTAATTAACGCGTCTTTCAAGTTTAAACAACTTATTAGTTTGCTCCACCTCCGACAACAAATTAAAGATTCACCCTGGGAAGAAAATTTAAGAACTTGGCAGTCATTCCAGAGCAAACCTGGCTAGTCAGTTATACTACAGGAACATTAAATAGATGTATAATAATAATTTATTTTATATGTGTTACATCATTGTGTCAATACTTATATTCTGTATCAATACAACTATATTAATATACCTATCTTAATATAGTTTTCTTTTGTCTCCACTCCGCCTTGTTATCTTCTGTTGATCAAAAAACTCAAGCAATGGAACTGTATACTTCCTTGAAGTTCCCCACATTTCACGCGCCTCGGAAACACCTATTTCACCCTGCTCTTTCAGAAACTCGATCATCCGTTCTTTGGCTGGCTCTAGATCTTTTTGTCTAAAATAAAACTGATCAATATGTATCCATTCTCCGATTTCACACATGTACTGAGCATACTCCGGCACTTCAGACTTTGAGATACCACAAGCTTCTGCGGTTGTCGTAAGGTCTGGAGGCGTTAGTCCAACTAGTACCCATTTCTCTCGTAAGGCTTCCAATCGTTTCGAAATACTGGCGGGGATCGAGACACCTTCGGTTGTTTGAACTTTACTCCCTGAAATGCGATAATATCCACGAATTGAGCCTTGTTCAAGAATGGTTTGCCAATGACGTTGTGTCCAAGAAATTTTTAGACGAGTTTTCAATTCCTCTCTACTAATTCCACCGCGCAGAGGATTTGACCGTTCATACTCTCTGATCATATTTATTAAGTTTGATCGCCAGGCCTCTGATGTTGTTTTTCCCCAATAAAGCGTTGTTTCTTCATCTTTCCAAATCACCAGTCGATCAGATTCCTCTAGGGCTTTCAAACTCACCTCTAGCTCACTAGAAGTGATATACAGCCGTGACGCTAAATCAGCACCTGTTCGTGGTTGGTCCATTTCTCTTTCTAAGAGGTCTAGCGGATCGCCTAGGTCTTTTATCCTCATCTGTGCGACTACGCTTTCTTTGAAGCGCTTCTGCTTGAACTCCGCTACCCCTAGCACTTTCCCACCTCCAATGGTATGGGTGGGAGAATAAAAGCGGAGCACAAAACGATCTCCTGAGGCCGCGAGAACCGGTTCTTCAAGAAGGATTTGTGCAAATCCTTCTTGTCCAGGAATTAGTTCATCCTGTTCCAAAAGATGTATTCGTCCGAGGACCTCCGCAGTTCCAAGATGGAAACGAACCCGTTGCCTTTGTGTTAAAGGTTTATCTGCTGAGGAGAGGTTTAAGACCTTTATGTCCAAAATCTTACCGACCTTGAAAATGTTTGGCATTACGAGTACTGAACCCCGTTCAACTTCTGCAACATCTACGCCTGTGAGATTAACTGCAACACGCTGTCCTGCCTCGGCAGAAGTTACTTTGCTGTTGTGTACTTGTAGCGAGCGGACTTTCGCGAGAATATGCCCTGGTTCTATCGACAACTCCTGACCCAGTTTTACCGTCCCACTATGAAGGGTTCCCGTCACAACGGTACCAAAGCCCTGGATGCTAAAGACCCGGTCAATTGGCATACGAATGGATCCGGTCAACTTTTTACTTTCTGTCTCTGAAAGTAACCGATCAATCGTTTGACGCAGACCGAGGATTCCTGCACCGTCTAGAGCCGAAACACGACAAATGGGGGCTTCATGAAAAGCCGTTTCTTTCAATTCCTCACGTATTTCTTCTTCCATAAGGTCAAGCCACTCTTCATCTACAAGGTCCGCCTTATTTATGACGACTATTCCTCTGGGTATGCCAAGTAAGGTTAGTATATCCAAATGTTCTTGAGTTTGAGGCATAATCCCCTCATCAGCTGCGATCACAAGTAACACGATATCCATGCCACTAGCACCCGCCAACATTTGTCGTACGAACCGTTCATGTCCCGGAACATCCACAATACCTATTTGACGACCACTAGGCAGTGTCATATGAGCGAATCCAAGTTCAATGGAAATCCCACGTTGCTTTTCTTCTTTTAATCGATCCGTCTCCATGCCGGAAAGAGCCCTTATCAACTCAGTTTTTCCGTGATCAACATGTCCGGCCGTTCCTATTAAATAGTGTCTCTCATCCATTTTTGTTCCCCTTATTTTCGCAATTTACACCATAACTGTATGAACTGATGCTTGATATTACGTTTTTCCTTGGAGTAAAGAGCCTTTCTCTTTTGTAAACGCTTTGCTGTCTTAATCTCACGTATGAAGTCCCCGTACCGGTTAAGCTGTTTGTATACCACACCCAAATTATTATGGGGAAGCGGAAAATCGGGATCAATACTAATCGCCTTTTGATAATACTCGATTGCGAGCTCTAATTCTCCCTCTTCCCTTGCGATATTGCCGAGGTTATTTAGTGCAGGGACAAGATAACAATCGTGTTTCAGTGCCTCTTCAAAGCACCGTCTTGCCTCTACTAGGTTAGACCTTCTAGCGAAAACAACACCCAGTTTATTGTGCGCTAACGCGTCAGTTGGGTTTTCCATAAGATATGTATGTAAGGTTTCTTCAGCCTCGTTCAGTTCTCCAAATTCTAAATGTTTTACCGCCTTATCATATAATGATTTCAAAAGTTATCACCCTTCGTGTTGATAAGCGCTGCGACTTAATGATCCCCGACGTTCTTAAACGCCATGCTTAAGCTCTCATTAATCCTATGACTCATTGTTACTTATTTCCGAGATTAATTCAACTAAACTTCAGATAGAGTACCTACCCTCCCTGAAGTCTAGTTTGTTTATTCCATTGGATACTATGTTATTTTATTAAAGTTTAAGATTATGAATGCTCTTTAATTGACTTTTAATCTGCGCCAAAAATAGATAATTGTCGGTAAAAACACAAGTCCTATGTAACCAAATAGCGGGTATGCGAGTTCCACAATTTTAGAAAATCTCACGCCTGCTATCGGTAAAAGAAAGAGTAGTAAAAGGAGTGTTGTATTACGGTAACTGACCCTACCCGTATCGACCACTCGGCTTACAAGGCTAAAGCCATTTCCGATTGCTGCAGTGATCATAGCCAACCACAAGACAACTACGTAGAAAAAAGCAGGCCAATCTCCTAATTTCCCTGCAACTGCCACCATCGGGATTTCTAACCCTATACTGTCAGGAAACTTAAGTAATGCAGCTCCAATGACGAAAGCAAATATGCCTAGCGCTAACCCGCCTAGAACTGCTCCCAAGCGCGCGCCGGGTCGTTGAACATCCCTCCCCAGAGAAGCAAATACTACCATGGCCAATGTTAAATTGAAGGAGACATACAAAATAGCAGATAAGACCCAATTTTTTACAATGGGGCTCTGGAGCACGACGGTGCCCACTTCATCCTGCGAAGTCTCTAGAAAAATTGCAGCAGCAGCAATTCCCAAGCAAAAAATGAACTTTAACGGTATTAATGTGGAGTTAATCCATAGGACGCCTTCTCCTTTAAACCATAAAGATAGTGCAATCACTGAGCCTGTCAAGAAGATGCCTAACCAACCTGAGAAGCCAAAATATTCATGAAAGAGTGCTCCACTGCCAGAAATCATCGCCAGCATTCCCACAAACAGCAGGACACTTACCAGACCATCTGCCCATCGTCCCCACTTACGACCCAATAGATGATCAAAAAACTCTGGGTAGGATGTGATTTTCCATCTTTCCTGCAAATCTAACATGCACCACCCAAGAAGAGAAAACAGAAAAGCACTAACAACGATTCCAGCTAATCCCCACCGACCAAATCTTGCAAAAAACTGCTGAATTTCTTGCCCTGAGGCAAATCCTGCTCCCATGACCGCACCTACGTATGTTGCGGCAACTTGAAAGGTTGTTTTCCAATGCATTATGCTTCCCTCCTCGCCATCATGCTTATGGCGGGAATAGGAATATCATGCATAAAAGAGCTAGTATTTGGGAAAAATATATTTATCTATTGTTATCTATCATGATTTGATGTAGGGGGGCAGAGTGTGAGCTTGTTTTCATTAATGACTGAACCTAAAAAGATGAAAGTCCATGTCGACGATTATTCAGCCAAGGCCAAATTAGAAACGCGGCTTTCCGATCTATTTGCTTCTACACGGAAACGCCCCGCTGTAATCCTATGCATTGGAACCGATCGGTCGACAGGTGATGCCTTGGGACCTTTAATTGGAACTCACCTTACACGCCTTAATCTACCTCAGCTCAACGTTTTCGGCACCCTTGATGAGCCTGTTCACGCAACAAACTTACAGGAAAACATTCACCATATTCAGCAATCATTCGATAATCCCTTTATTATTGCCATTGATGCCTGTCTTGGGCGAATGGATTCTATTGGATATATTACACTAGCAGATGGCCCCTTAAAACCCGGTGCCGGCGTTCACAAGCAGCTTCCGGAAGTTGGAGAGGCCCACATCACAGGGATTGTAAATGTCGGAGGTTTTATGGAGTATATGGTGTTACAAAATACCCGGCTCAACCTTGTGTGGAGAATGTCTGAGAACATAAGTGCTCTCATAACACATTCTTACTTGAAAGTGCGTTATAAATAAGTCGTTATATTTTTTGTCCAAGCATGGCTCGGGCTATCGCTTCTTTCTCTTCACCTGTTAAGGAATATGTGGACACGCCTTCCTTTATCGGTTTTGCGTACAATCTTGATTCTTCACGATTATGGATTGAGCTCAGTACTATACCGCTACCTTCTTGATTCAAGAGGGCAAATGCGAAGCTTAAATCACTTCCTACGTTTTCAAATGCCCTAAAACGGATTAACTCAGCGCGATCGACGCCTGCACGCAATTTCTGTTCAACTTGAGAGAGTCTTGCGTCCATTTTGTGAGATGCCTGCTCTAATGGAGTAATTTTTTGTATACATCCTTGAAGAAGTGACTCCAGTTCGTGTCCAGACATGAATGTTTGTAAAGCTAAAGAGGATGCTTCGAATCGTTTCATTCTTCGGTTTAGCCTTCGATACAGTGAGATATTTATCACAAATGCCACGACTAAAAGGATAGCCAAAGTACTTATGCCCCACCAAAGCATCGGCATTATGCCCTCAAGTATTGTCCATGATATATTCAATGGTTTTCCCCCTTAACTTTTTCAGCCGCCAGATTTTATTATTTTGATACGAAAATGTTCACTTTTTCCTCACGAACCCAAATGGAGCTTCGTGAATAAAAGGGTTATTGGAACTACCACAAATATTGCCGGTAATAGATTCCCTACTTTTATTTCTTTCAATTCCAGTATATTAAAGCCTATTCCCAAGATAAGAAGCCCTCCCGTAGCACTCATTTCAGCGATGACCGGAGGGGAGAGAACCCCTTGGAGAAGTCCTGCTGCCATGGTTATTGTTCCCTGATATAGAAATACAGGGATTGCGGATACCAAAACTCCGATTCCCATCGAAGATGCAAAGATCACGGCCGTGATGCCATCTAGCATTGACTTCGCAAAAAGTATATCATGTTTTCCATTCAGTCCGCTCTCTAATGAACCCATTATGGCCATAGCTCCAACACAATAAATTAAGCTTGTCGTGACAAAACCTTTTGCAAATTGCCCCCCTTGGCCATTTTTTGCAAATTTCCTTTCCAGCCATTGACCCACATGTTGTAAACGAAGTTCAATGTCAATCCATTCTCCGATTATGCCGCCTAACACTAGACTTAAGATAATGACGAGCGGATTTTTCGTCTCCAAGGCCATACTGACTCCAATTAATAGAATGGCGAGGCCGATACCCTGGATAACCGTTTTCTTCATCTTTTCGGGGAAGGCTTGTCCAAACAAAAGCCCCACTAATCCGCCCAACACAATTGCAATCGCATTTACAATAGTTCCTAACACACACACGCCCGCCTTCTTGGATAATGCCTATTATTCCATTATGTCCCATTAGGCATTGTCTAATTAACCAATAACTTTACTTTCTATTTCTACGATGTTGACAAAGCTCAATCCGCTTATCTTATTGATCCGTTTGCCCCAATATATTTTAGTTTCTGTAGCTGTCGGGCCCTTGATGAAAAGTTGATATGTACTACGTGGAACATAATATCGGATTTTGCCTGAAGATCTCTTACTAACAATATCCGTTTGGTTGCTCTTGTCCGTTTGCTCGACGACGACTTAGGTCCTGTTGAGGAGATCCCAATGTTCCACGTGGAACATTGGGTAATAACTCGAAATACTGGGCCATGTTCTGTTTTATTCTAAGAGCGATCGATTAAAATTAAAATTTTCCCATTCAGTATGATTGGCATAGTGAACGGTGAGTTTATTATTAATACGAGTGTTTTGAAACGAGAGCGGTCGTAACCTTAGCGTCACGCTTCATCGACTAGAGTCAGGCATTACCAGTGAGAGCGCCATCACCCCAACCCTTGTAATGGCTCGTAACGAAACAAGACTGTCTAAAGGCGGTGAGAGGAGAGGCCAATGATTGCTGATGTGACTTTGACCTTGCTCTGTCGTTTGTCCACTTTTTGTCATTCTTAGTTTAGGCCCGTAACCAGCCACGGGCATCTCTAAAAGGCTAGGTGTTGTGGACATTCATCGTATTCTTTTGCACAGGTCGGTCCTTCCTACTGATCCACGCTGTTCAGACTCAGAGGACTATATGTTCCACGTGGAACATATAACGGACCATCAATGTTAGAGTTTTATTTTGACCCATGATCCATCCGAGGCCAATAATCGTTGACGGTCTGACATTTTCACGTTTCACAATGTTCCAGGTGGAACATTGTGAAACGTGAAACAAGAGTAATTGGTCGGCGCGTGTTACCTAATAGCCTCCAAGTACCTTGATTTTCTATTTTCAATATACGTTTGATGAATAATGTTCCACGTGGAACATTATTCATCAATTCGTATGTTCCAGAGTTCTAAAAGCCGATTCAGTTCATCTTCCGAGAAGTACTGAATTTCAATTTTCCCTCGTTTAAGATCGCCTTTTAGTTGAACCTTCGTTTGAAAGCTTGTTCTCAAACGATCTTCAACATTGTGGAAAATCGCGGAATGCTGGCGTGAAGGGCTAACTTTGGTCGTTTGTTCGCCTTCAGTCAGTCTGCTAATGAGATTTTCGGTTTCGCGCACAGATAATTGTTCATTGGCTGCCTTCTGCGCAATTAATACTTGTATCGTCGTATCTTTGAGCCCAAGTAATATTTTAGCATGACCTAAGGAAATCTTGTCACCTTTCAAGAGTTCAAGGACGACGTTGGGTAATAGAATCACACGTAATAAATTTGCGACCGTTGCCCGGGCTTTACCAACTCGTTGTGCCACCATCTCCTGAGTCATGCCATACTCTTCAATAAGTCTAGCGTAAGCAAACCCTTCTTCAACAGGCGTCAAGTCTGCTCTCTGGATATTCTCGATCAGCGCACGTTCCGCCATCTCCTGATCAGTGCAAACTTGGACAATCACAGCAATTTTAGTAAACCCCGCTATTTTAGCAGCGCGCATTCGTCGTTCTCCCGCAATAATGCAATAACGTTCTCCCACCGGCCTAACTAAAAGTGGTTGTAGTAATCCGTGAACAAGCAGGGAATCAGCCAGTTCATTCAGGGCTTGAGTATCAAAGTCTTTTCTAGGTTGCTCTGGATTAGGGACAATATCTGAAATGGCAATTTCTTTGATGCTAGGGTTGTCCCCCAGTTCATCAGACAGCAAGGCTTGAAGCCCACGTCCTAAAGCTCTTTTAGACACGTTCTAAAACCTCCTTTGCTAGCTCTCTGTATACTTCAGCCCCTCTAGAACGTGAATCATAGGTATTAATGGCTTTCCCATGGCTCGGAGCCTCACTCAGACGAACGTTCCGCGAAATAATCGTTCTGAAAACTTTTTGAGGGAAATATTTTTTTACTTCATCGACAACCTGTATCGCAAGATTTGTACGAGCGTCGAACATCGTCATCAGTGCTCCAATAATATTTAGATTTGGATTAAGATATTTGCGAACTCTTTCTAAGGTGTTCATCAAAAGCGTTAAGCCTTCTAGCGCATAATACTCACATTGAATAGGAATTAACACATCAGTTGCGCCTGTTAGGGCGTTTAAAGTTAACACGCCTAGGGAGGGGGGACAGTCAATAAATATGAAATCATAATCTCCCTTTATACTTTCTAAGGCATTTTTCAATTTTCCTTCGCGTGAAAGTTGTGAAACTAATTCAATTTCAGCGCCTGCCAATTCAATTCGAGCAGGAACTATCTTTAAATTTTTCTGCTCTGTCTTGTGAATCACCTGTTCAATGGGGATATCGTTGATTAAAACGTCGTAAATACATCGTGTTAATTTGTGTTTTGCGATTCCCAGTCCACTCGTTGCGTTTCCCTGAGGGTCTAAGTCGATGAGAAGGACTTGTTTTCCAAGTTCAGCTAGACAAGCACTTAGATTTATGGCCGTTGTAGTCTTCGCTACACCACCTTTTTGATTGGCAACAGCAATTACTTTAGTCATCAATTAGCGCACACTTCCTTTATTACTACTGGGAGAATTATGAATATACCACTTACTCTAAATAGTATCAAACTCAATCCAATAAAAAAAGCGCTATTAACGCTTTTTTTAATAAATTAAGAACATCCCATGCAATTATGCTCCGACTGCGAAAATTTTTGGTAATGCCTGGTAACGACTTTTTTTAAGAGGCTCAGTACCTACAATTACACCATTCACTTTAACAGTACGGGTAGAATTAACAACATATCCAGGCTGTCCCCGTTGCTTTAATACTTGCGCACCATGCGCCATTGTTTCATCAACCAAGCGTTGTTCTGCGGGAGGAATAATTGATTCAATGGTATTTGCAATCGTAACTTGCTGCCCAGGCTTAACCTTACCGTACATCTCAATCGTCAGCGTATTATTCGTCGTTTTGGTCCGAACCAGGAGGTACCCTCCTGTATTATTATTAAACTTAAGATCAAGGTCAGGGTATGCGACCGTGGCATCCTGCCCAAGTGGAGCATATGAAATAGCTAAGTCATGGTTACTACGTTGAGTAACAGCTAGGTTTGCTAATAGTCCCGTATTATATAACGTACTCGAGACTTGGCATATCCCACCCGCTAATCCCGGGACGAACTGACCGTTAACAATAATATAAGCATCCTTATATCCGCCTTGAACTGTTCTTTCGCCGACAATTTGATTGAAAGATAAGGTTACATTTGGCTTAATGATTGCCATATCTAACGCTTTAGCAGAAATTCTCACATTCTCAGATCTTGCGGTTTGAGATGGATCAAATGTCGTCGTATAGGTTGCAATTAACCCCGTGATCTTCTGATCTTCTAGTTGAGCAGCCGTAAGGAGTGGAATCTGCTCTTTAAAACCAGCTTTCACCTCAGGGTCCAGCTTATAAATGTTAAGTGCCATAACTTTAGTTATAAGTTCCTTAGAATCCAGAATTGTACCAACACTTTCACTTTTAATCGTCATTGTATTTTCATTTGTGACTTGAAAAGTGGCGTCAGTTGCAGGAATATTGAATTCTTTTAGAGACCCCTGGAGTGTTTCACTTAATTTTTTTTCATCCCACTTCTTGGAAAAGTCTATGTTTACACCCTTTTTGGCCGACCATTTTGATTCTACCTTATCAAAAATTGAACCAGTCCGACCAATATCATAGGCTCCCTTTAGTGCCGAATCTGCATTTAAACTAAGGCCTAATGCTTCTAACTTAACTTCAGGTGATTGTTTACCCACATTAAGTTTAATCGTTTGGTTCAACAATCGGTCAAATTCCTTGTCAACTACTTTTCTAGCTTCATCTTGGGTTAAATTACCAACATTAAGCCCTGATATAGTGACCCCTTCTTGAATTCTTTGTTTATCTTGTGTATAGATCATTGCTAGGGTTCCAACTGAAAATAATAAGATAAAAAGTAGTCCGAACGTCACCATAAAATATTTATTCCGTCTAAGACGATTCAAAGTTGTCTTGATCTTGTTGATTGAGTCATACCCCTTTCCATCGTGTACTGCCCCAGTAGCTCCTTCGAGCTTCGAACTTACACTTTGATCTTTTGTATCATCCAAAATGATCCCCCCATACATCAAAACAGGTTAATACGAGTCCATAGATTATAATTCGACGTTCTAATGATAATTCCTTCACATTAAATTATAAAGTAACCATAGTTAGCACAAATACTTAAGACGCTGGCGTTCGATTGATCACCGACATTCGATAATATCTGAGATTAGACCTGCGCCATAACTTAAGCAGGACGTTTGAAGTAAGATAGCCTTCAAGGGATGGAGAGAAGAGACTTGAGAAGTTTTGAAATCTAAAAGGATTAAAAAGAGCCTTACTTCACTAAGTAAGGCAAAACTCAAAATTACCAAACCAAACTTCTGCATTGCTAAAATAATTATGTGCGGTCAAACTGTAGGCCAGTATATGATTGGCTAATTAATCGGAGACTTTGAGGGGGTTCCAGCTTGTCGCGGGTATTGTAATGGCGTTTCTTTTATCTTTCTGATTTTAATAACAGCGCGATGCTCTGCCCCTTCGCCGAGACTAAATCTTTCAACACCCTCTACTGCACCGCCTAGTAATAATAATGCTTTCTTTGATTCTTCCAATTCAGCCTCAAACTGTGGTCCTTTTGGGGCTAAGAAAAGCCCATTAACCTTAAGAACAGGCAAGGCGTATTCCAACAAAACGGGTAGACGAGCAACTGCGCGCGAACTGACTGTATCGAAACGACCTCTATAGTGTTTATCTCTTCCAAAATCTTCCACCCTGGCATGGACAGTCGTGATTCCCTTTAAATTTAATGCTTCAATAACAAAGTCTAAGAAAACCAGCTTTTTCTTTAATGAATCCATTAATACAATCTCGAGGTCAGGGCGCAAAATTTTCAGGGGAACGCCTGGGAAACCAGCTCCGGTACCTAAATCTGCAAATGTCTCACCTGAAATATAGTTTGCAAGAACCATTGAATCAATGAAATGTTTTAATATCACTTCATGCGGGTCCGTAATTCTAGTTAGGTTTAAACGTAAATTCCAGTCAAGTAAAAGATCTCCAAAATCACAAAGCTGAGTAACCTGTAAATCAGTTAAGTCACTTCCTATGTGCTGGTAAGTTAATTGATGAATTAGCGGAGCATACTCATGAAACATCCACATATCCTCCTCTTCTCCTTTGTTCTAAAGAAACGAGTAAGACGGAAATATCTGCGGGACTGACCCCCGTGATACGAGAAGCCTGCCCTAAATTCAAAGGGCGAACTTCCATGAGTCGTTGTCTACCTTCAGTGGATAACCCTCTAATTTTTTCATAATCAAGGGTGTCTGAAAGACATCGTGCTTCAAATTTTGTAAATCTCTCGATATCAGCCCATTGTTTTTCAATATAGCCTGCATACTTTGTTTCAATTTCTACTTCTTCGAGTACTTCTCTGTCGAATTGATCCAGCTCTGGAAGGAGTTTAACTAAATGATCAAGTGTAAATTCTGGTCTACGTATTAGATCTTGAGCACTGATTCCTCCGCGTACTGGCCTCGATTTAGCCTCTGCCATGATCGATTGCAGATCTTCTCTAAGAGGAGAGAAGATCGTAGACTTCCACTGCTCTTTGATCTGTTGATAATTCTTCTTTTTACTCTCGAATCGCTTCCAACGCTCTTCGTTAACTAACCCTATAGCTCGTCCTTTGTCAGTCAACCTTAAATCAGCATTGTCCTGCCTTAGTACTAGACGGTACTCCGCTCGGGATGTCAGTAGTCGGTAAGGCTCCTTAACCCCTTTTGTAACCAAGTCATCCACTAAGACCCCCAAATAACCGTCTGAACGAAGAAGGGTAAACGGTTCTTTATCAGTTGCTCGAAGAGCTGCATTAATTCCAGCCATCAAGCCTTGTGCCGCAGCTTCTTCGTATCCTGAGGTTCCGTTTAATTGGCCTGCCGTGAACAAACCAGGTAACTGACGTACCTCTAAGCTCAGAGATAGTTGATTTGGCCTAACATAATCGTACTCAATTGCATAGCCTGGACGTAGCATACGAACATCTTCTAGTCCTGGAATACTCCGTAATATTTTCACCTGCACATCCTCTGGCATACTAGTCGATAGGCCAGCAACATAAAGCTCGTCACTTTGCCATCCTTCAGGCTCTAGAAAAATCTGATGAGCATCTCTTTGAGCAAACCTAACCACTTTATCCTCAATTGAAGGACAATACCGAGGACCAATTCCCTCTATTTTTCCCGAATACAAGGGCGCACGATATAGGTTCTCCCGGATAATATCATGAGTTTGTTTCGCAGTGTAACCTAACCAGCATGGAACTTGCTTAGAACAGTCCGTATGCCAAAACTGGCTCTCGGTAGGTAAAAAGGAAAAACGAGAAAGTTTCTCATCCCCCGGTTGAATGCGAAATTTAGAATAATCTACGGACTGGCGGTGGATTCGCGGCGGTGTCCCAGTTTTAAATCTTCCTAAATCTATTCCAAATTCTTTAAGCGAATCCGATAAAGTCATGGCAGGCATTTGCCCATTTGGACCACCTTGGTACATAGAATCCCCGATAATAATTCTTCCACGCAGATATGTCCCACTTGTCAAAACGACGTTTTTAGACTCAAAACGTGCTCCTGATCGAGTAACGACACCGGAGATTGTATCCTTATCGACCACTAGGCGTTCTACCAGCGCTTGTGTTACCGTTAGTCTAGGTTGAGAAAATAGAACATCTCTCATTCTATTCTGGTAAGCCAGTTTATCCGATTGTAGCCTGATTGCCTGCACGGCAGGTCCTTTGCCAGTGTTTAGCATTTTAACTTGTAGGGATGTCTCATCCCCTACAATTCCCATTTGACCGCCTAAAGCATCAATTTCTCGGACCAAATGACCCTTAGCGGGGCCCCCAAGTGATGGATTACACGGCATATGTGCAATTGTATCAAGATTTAAGGTAAGTAATAAGGTTTCGCAACCAAGTCGTGCCGCAGCGAGGGCCGCTTCACAGCCTGCATGCCCAGCTCCAACCACAATAACGTCGTATTTTCCAGCAAAGTATTCCAAAGTCCATCCTACTTTCCGATACAAAATCTAGAGAAGATATCTTCCAGAAGAGATTCTTGAACATTGTGTCCCGTTATTTCTGATACGTTACGTAATGCTTCCCGTAGGTCAATAGAAAGTATATCCCACGGCATTCCAAGCTTAATACTCTCCAATGCCTGTTTCAGTGCATCATCGCACCGCTCTAAAGCAGAAATCTGGCGTACATTAGAGAGAAGTTGATCTGATACAAGAACAGCTTCACCCTGATAGACTCTGCTTCGGATTTCAGTTTCAAGCTTTTCAAAACCCTTGTGCTCAACGACCGAAAATGGGATCCATTGCGCGTTTATAGACTCAGTAAACGGTTCTTCATTCTCCAACAAATCAACTTTATTGGCTATAACTATCACCTTTTCAGAATAATTATTTAAAATATGAGTCTCATCTTCTGTAAAAGGGAGGTTAGCCTGAACCACTAGCAAAATAAGTTCTGCCGTCTGTAATGCTTTCCACGTTCTCTCGATTCCGAGACGTTCTACAAGATCATGACTTTCAGTGATTCCGGCGGTATCCACTAGTTTCAAAAGGATACCTCCAACACTGACTGATTCTCGAATTTCGTCACGCGTTGTTCCCGGAATGTCTGTAACAATCGCTCTTTCTTCATGTAAAAGTGCATTTAGTAAGCTGGATTTTCCAACATTAGGACGCCCAACGATCACCGTAAGTAAACCATCCCGTAGAATTTTGCCTGTTTTACTTCCTTCTAGAAGGTGTCTGGTGTCTACTAGAGACATATTAATTCTATTTTCTAGGTTCTCTCTATCTAAAGTTTCAACATCATCTTCAGGGAAATCAATACCCGCTTCAATAAACGCAAAAGTTTCCAAGATTTTTTCTCTCAAACTGACAATAGTTTCAGAAAGGCCTCCACTCAATTGAGATATCGCTAAATTTGCAGCAGTCTCGGTACGCGAAGAAATTAAATCGATGACTGCTTCCGCTTGAATTAGGTCCATCTTTCCATTTAGAAAGGCTCGTTTGGAGAATTCGCCAGGCTCAGCTAGTTTCGCGCCATGACGAATACATGCTTGCAAAATTCTCTGAGCAACAAAAATTCCCCCATGGCAATTAATTTCATAAACATCTTCTCCCGTATATGAGGAAGGAGCCAACATTCTGCCGACAAGAACTTCGTCTAGTACTCTCAGCTCATCCCTAAAAACTCCAAGGTTTAATGTAAAATTCTCCCGTCGTGTCCAGCGTTCCAGATTCTGTGGTTCAAAACATTTTTCAATGATAGAGCCAGCTTCAGACCCACTCAATCGTAAAATATGAATACTTGTCTCGCCCATTGCCGTGGCCATAGCAACAATTGTATCATCCAAATGAGGTCATCTCCATTTTAATAAAAGTAAGGATCTGTCTTTATTCTTTTCTAACATTCATCATAAAATACGACGGTCAATACTCAACAAAGATGTCTGATCTCAGAAGACTGCCATAATTTGAACCAGTATGCTCGAAATTGAAAATATTTTTCTCTTGCAATAAAGAAAACTTGGCTAGCTCCAAGCCCTCAGGCGCCGGTGCTAGCCAAGTTCTTAATACCAAGCATTAAATAAAGTCTACTACTAGCCATGGCTCAAGTGAAATAATCCTTATACCCTTTTTAACGATATAACCACACGTCTATGAGGGTCATCACCCTCACTAAACGTTGAAATCCTAGCTTCATCTTGTAAAGAAGTATGAATAATCCGGCGTTCATGAGGATTCATAGGCTCTAGAACTACCTTAATTCCAGTTTTCTTAACCTTCTCAGATAACCTCTTAGCAAGACGCACCAAAGTATCTTCCCGGCGTAACCTATACCCCTCAACATCGACTATAACACGAACACGTTCAGATAATTTTCGCGCCACGGCCAAATTTGTTAGATATTGAAGTGCATCTAATGTATCTCCCCGTCGTCCAATCAGTATTCCAAGCTCTGGTCCCGTTATATCAATATGCCAGTGTTCTCCATCCTTAGTCACTTGGCAATTCGCATTAACGCCCATTGCTTGACAGATTTCATGAATAAAATTTGTAGCCAACATGCCAGGGTCATCCTCATAAGAAATCCGAACTCTTGCTAGACGTGTTCCAAAAAGTCCGAATAAACCTTTTTTCGCAGGTTCTTCTAAGACCTCGACTTTTAAACGTTTAAGATCAACGCCTAGCTCTAGTACCCCAGCAGCGATCGCTTCTTCAACCGTTTTCCCGGTTTTCTCTGCAATCCTCATGACTGATCCTCCTCACGTCTTCACCATTATCTATAGTGTCTTCTTACTTTGGCTTGACAATCTTCGATTAATATAAAGTTGTTGAAAAATCGAAACAACGTTCATTGTTACCCAATATAAAGCCAAACCGGCTGGTACCGTGGCACTAATATAAGCAAAAAACACCGGCATAATATATAACATTGTCTTTTGTGTTGGATCTGAAGTATTAGGATTCGTTAATCTCGTTTGAAGGTATGTAGTCGCCGCTGCAAAAATAGGCAATATTAAATGGTATGACGCTGTAAAACCATAAATTTTTGTTAGATCAAAGAATAGAAATGAATAGGCTGCTGGATTTGTTCCATATTGGAAATGGAGTAACGTACTGTATAATGCCCAAAAAATCGGCAACTGAACGACAATTGGGAGGCAACCTCCCATAGGATTAACTTTATGTTCCTTATACAGCTCCATAACCGCTGCATTTGCTTTTTCCTTATCATTTTTATGTTTTGCCTGAATCGCTTTAATCTTGGGCTGAAGTTCAATTGTTTTACGCATTGAGACCATTTGTTTATAGGTTAAAGGATAAATTAAGGTTTTAATTAAAATTGTTAGAAGTATAATTGCTACGCCATAATTAGGAAAACCAACTGATGCAGAGAAGTTATAAAGTATATTTAGTAAACTAGTCATCCCATCAACGATAATACTCACAAAAATCCTCCTTATACTGGGTCATGCCCGCCCGGATGAAACGGATGGCATTTTAAAATTCGTATAACTGCTTTCCAAATTCCTTTGGTTAGGCCGTATTTTTGTATAGCCTGAGCAGAGTATTCCGAACAACTCGGGTAAAAGCGACATGTTTGTCCTTTCAAAGGAGAGATAAATCTCTGGTAGAAGTGAATTAACATGAGAAATAAACGTTTCATAATATTTTACTCACTTTTAATTAGCGCATTTGCCTTTTTTAACATATTCATCATAGTCTTTTCGACTTCCATATACGAAACACCTTTTATCCTTGCCCTAGCAATGAGGATTATTTGAATATCGTTTCTAATTTCCGACAAATGGAGACGGATGACTTCGCGCATGAGTCTCTTTGCACGATTTCTGTGAACCGAGTTGCCAACTTTTTTTGAGGCAATAAAGCCGAAACATTTTGGTCCTTTAAGGATATAAATAGCAACATGTTTTACAGAATAGTTTTTTCCTTCTGCAAAGATCTCTTTAATGCTTGATTTCTTGCGCAAGCGAAATTTTCTTTTTAGCATAACGCCTCCAGGCTTGCATACCTTTACTTCAATAATATTCTAACTAACAATGCTTTAATTTAAACGTTTTGAGTAATTTGTACCTACTCAAAAAAATTTATTTAAAAAAAGGCCACATAATGCGGCCTTAAACTGATAATTTCTTCCGACCTTTTAATCGACGGCGTTTTATAACATTTCGTCCCGTTGGTGTACTCATACGACTTAAAAAACCGTGAACACGCTTATGACGGCGATTCTTCGGTTGATATGTTCTTTTCAATTTAACGACACCTCCTTAATTTCATAACGAAAAAAACATTCTAAGCAATCAAACTTACTTAGAGATTATACTCTAATAAATTTTACTCTGTCAAGCTTAGAACTTTAACAAGATGTGGATAACATAACTATTTAAAAAGTTATTAACTGTGAATAATTTAGACAAACTCAATATATTCCTGTTGATAACATTACGAAAACTTGATATTATGTCTTTACATCCCTTTGCAGAACTATATTTCGAGTTATGTTTTATCCACACTACTTAATTTGACTAAGTTATCCACAAATGTGTATAAGTTTGTGTATAACTTTTTTATTGTCATTATTCTTACATTCTTTAATACAAGGGAGGTCCGTCCATGCCACCACAGTCAATCTCACCCGAATTATTGTGGCAGGAAACACTAGAAAAGTTAAAAACCGAATTATCCAAGCCGAGCTTTGAAACATGGTTTAGTTCTACCCGACTTTTTTTGATCGATGGAGATACCATTGTCATTAGTGTTCCCAATGAATTCGCAAAAGATTGGTTAGAGAGTCGTTATGCACCTTTAATCAGATCTTCAATCCAATCAATCATAGGACATTCCGTCAGTCTCCGTTTCATTATTCCCTCACCCGAAGGATCCTATGCTGAAGATCCTGTCCTGTCTAAGCCGGTTTCTTCCCCTATTACTCTTAAACAACCCGAAACTTTACCTAATTCTCTCAATAATAAATATACCTTTGACACGTTTGTCATTGGAAACAGCAATCGGTTTGCTCATGCAGCCTCTTTAGCTGTTGCAGAATCGCCGGCAAAATCTTATAATCCTCTCTTTATTTATGGCGGAGTTGGCTTAGGTAAAACTCACCTAATGCATGCTATAGGTCATCATATTCTTCAACGATCACCAAATACTAAGGTTCTTTATGTTTCTAGCGAAAAATTTACCAATCAACTCATTGATTCTATTAGGGACGAAAACTCCATTGAATTTCGCAATCATTATCGAAACGTGGATATCCTTTTGATTGATGATATACAATTTCTAGCTGGTAAGGAACGAACTCAAGAAGAGTTCTTTCATACATTCAATGCACTTCATGAAGCAAATAAGCAAATTATTATTTCTTCTGACCGTCCTCCCAAAGAAATACCAACCTTAGAAGATCGATTACGTTCCCGTTTTGAATGGGGTCTTATCACCGATATTCAGGCCCCCGATTTAGAAACCCGCATAGCAATTCTAAGAAAAAAAGCGATGCTTGAAAACTTGCAAGTTCCTAATGAAGTGATGGTTTATATTGCTGATAAAATTCACTCCAATATACGCGAACTTGAAGGAGCTCTCATTCGAGTCATGGCCTTTGCATCCCTTAGTTTAATTCCTATAACCACGGATGTAGCAGTAGAAGCATTAAAGGATATACTACCTGCAAATAACGCCAAACAAATAACCATCGATATTATCCAACAATCTGTAGCAGGATATTTTCACCTATCTCCCAGTGAATTTAAAGCAAAAAAGAGAACTCGTGCCGTTGCTTTTCCAAGGCAAATTGCCATGTACCTTTCGCGGCAGCTCACAGACTCCTCCTTACCAAAGATCGGTGACGAGTTTGGAGGAAGAGATCATACCACCGTGATGCACGCTCATGACAAAATTACTAAAGCCATACTGAATGATCCTTTGTTAGAAAAAAAGGTGAATGAGATGATCCATCGTATACAATCCGAGTAATTCATAAATAGTAGTGTGTGTATAACTTGTTAATATAATTTGGATAAAGGCCCTGCTAATGATGATATGTGGACATGTGGATAACATTTACCCATTTGTCCACACCTTTTTAACATTCATTTGTCCAGTAACTAAGCACTATTTATTGACTTATCCACATGTTGACAAGTAATACTACTATAACTACTAATTTATTATCTTATTATTATTAAGCCTATTTTAGAACTATGATTATAAAGTTTATTTAGGAGGATTCACTTATATGAAAATCTTCTGCTCAAAAGAAGCACTGCTTTCAGGTGTAAATGCTGTTCAAAGGGCTGTATCTAGCAAAAACACCTTACCCGTCCTTCAAGGAATTTTAATCAAAGCTGAACAGCAGTCTTTACAATTTGCGGCGACTGATCTTGAAATGGGGATTCGTTGTGATGTGCCTGCCCAAGTTATTGAAGAAGGTATCATGGTTGTACCTGCAAAACTTTTCACGGAAGTTGTTCGTAAGCTGCCGGATACTACCATTACATTAGAAGAACGGGATAAAGCAATCACTATTTGCTATAATGAGTCTGAAATTGTTTTAAATGGGTATGATCCGGAAGAGTTTCCTTTGCTGCCAGATCTAATGGACCCTATATCCTTTACATTAACGACGACTATTTTTAAAAATATGATCCGTCAAACCGTATTTGCCTGTGCTATTGAAGAAAACCGTCCAGTATTTAACGGAACTCTATTACAGATTGAAGGCGCCAGTATCCGTCTAGTAGCAACTGATACACATCGTTTGGCCTATAGCATTGCAGAAATACCAAACCCCGAAGAATCAAATTTTAGCGGTATTATTCCTGCTAAGACGTTATCCGAAATATATCGCTTACTTCGTGACGAGGATGAAATTTTAAATATTAACTTTAGTAATAACCAAGTGGTATTTCAATTCGGGTCTATTTATTTACTTTCCCGCCTTATTGAAGGCCAATTTCCAAATTACAAACAAGTGATTCCCCAAACGTGTGAAACAAAAGTTAATCTATCCGTTAGAAGCTTTCTAGAAGCGGTCGAGCGTGCCTCATTACTTTCTCGTGATAAAAGTGGAGCGAATATTATAAGGATCAATGTTGAAAATAATGAACTTAAGATTGATCAAACGTCCGAATTTGGTAAGATATCGGAGCAAATCAACGTCGAACTAGAAGGAAAAAGTGTTATGATTGCCTTTAATGCAAAATTTTTGATTGATGCTTTGAAAGTCATTAATTGTGAGCAAATTATATTTGAACTCTCAGGTCCATTTAGTCCAGGTGTGATGAGGCCATTAGATAACCCAAATTATCTTTATCTTGTATTGCCGGTTAGAACGTCGTAATTTAAAGTTATGATGATTAATAACTTTAAATTACAAAATTTTCGTAATTATGAAGACGAAACTATAAAATTTATGCCAGGCATAAATATATTGGTGGGAGATAATGGTCAAGGCAAGACCAATGTTATTGAGGGAATTTATTATCTCTTGACGGGAAAGTCATATAGAGTACAACGAGAACAAGAACTTTTGCGTTGGGAACAAAGTGAGTTCCATCTGCAAGGTGATTTTTTAATGGCTCACCATAAAGTGTCATTGGAGAGTCATTACCGAGATAAAAAGAAAATGGTCAAAGTTAATCAAGTACCATGTCAACGTTTATCCGATTTTGTTGGCACAATTAACGTAATATTTTTTTCTCCTGATGATCTTGTGATGATTAAAGGAGGTCCTTCGGAAAGAAGGAGATTTTTAGATTTACATATTGCTCAAATGCTTCCTGGACATGTAAGCTTACTTAACGCTTACAACAAAGTGGTGCAGCAAAAAAGCGCACTTTTAAAATCATTTATTGATAGATCTCTCAAATATTCACAATTACAGCTTTGGAACGAACAAATTATTAAATTTGGCGTGAAGATTATTAGAAATCGTGAAGCCCTGACGAAACGGTTACAAGGTGTAGCAGATGAAATCTATGGGAACATCACTTCCCAAAAAGAAACACTCAAGGCAACTTATATTGCTTTGGGTAATAAAAATATTGATGAGGCTATCTCAGAATTTCCACAATTACTGAACGATAAATTAGAACAAGAGATTGATCGCCAAATGGTGCTCGTTGGTCCACATCGTGATGATGTACAAATTCTCTTAAACGATAGAACTGCACGCCTTTATGCCTCGCAAGGGCAACAGCGTTCTATAGTACTAAGTTTGAAACTTGCAGAATTAGAACTTATTCGTCAGGAAAAAGGTGAATATCCTCTTCTCTTACTTGACGATGTGCTGTCTGAATTGGATCGTTTCAGGAGAGACTACTTAATGAATTTTATTGAGACATCGTGCATTCAAACTTTAATAACAATGACAAGTGCAGAAACACGTCTTGAGTCAGGGGCACTTTACTTTGTGGAAAAAGGACATATAAGGAGGAAACGGTAATTGTATATCCATCTAGGCGGAGATGTACTTATTAAAAAAAATAAAATAGTTGCAATCATTGATTTAGATACCGTGACGGAAGGTAAAATGAACGATAATTTTATTAGTAACATTAAGAACAATCAAAAAATGAAGGTCATTTCAGAAAATGGCAAAGAAAAAACATTAATTATTACCGTTGACGAGCATTATTTATCACCGATTTCTTCCGTCACTTTATTTAAAAGATCTCATTTTGATATGGAAGAGGGACTTGTGTGACACAACACTTGGTGCTTACGAAGTAGAGAAAGCTAGAGGTGTAAGCTCTTGTCTCAAGGGGTGACTTACACAGTGTTTGCTGTTTTGACTTACCAAAAGGCGTTGCACTCGTGTGACACTACGTTACAGGCGTGTAAGGGAGTAAATTTGGGCTGGATGACGTTCTAATATTGACGATGTTCATGGATAAATTGAAACAGGCAACTATTTGGTGTACAATAATAAGGTTGAAGGCATTTTATGGGAGGAAACAGCTTTGCTAGAAAATACAGAGTTACCTTGTCTAGATCCAAGTGATAGTTACAATGCAGGGCAAATCGAAGTTCTTGAAGGACTGGAAGCTGTTCGTAAACGTCCCGGTATGTATATTGGTTCGACCAGTAGCCGTGGTCTCCATCATCTTGTTTACGAGATCGTTGATAACAGCATTGACGAAGCGTTAGCCGGTGTTTGCAATTTAATTGATGTACTTATACATGAAGACAATAGCATTACTGTCATAGATAATGGGCGCGGGATTCCAGTCGATATACATCCTAAAACTGGTAAACCAGCTGTCGAGGTGTGCCTGACAGTACTTCATGGTGGTGGAAAATTTGGTGGCAGTGAAAGTGCATATAAAGTGTCCGGTGGCCTGCATGGAGTAGGCCTAAGTGTCGTGAATGCTTTGTCAAAATGGCTAATTGTAGAGGTCTCAAAAGGGGGCCATGTTTACCATCAAGAATATGCCCAAGGAAAACCGACCACAAAGCTAGTAAATATAGGGACAACGGAGATAAATGGAACAAAAATAACCTTTCTACCTGATCCAGAAATTTTTGAAGAGACCGTTTATGATTATGACATTCTGGCGCATCGTCTCAGAGAAATGTCTTTCTTAAATAAAAGTGTGAGAATTAACTTCACAGATGAGAGAACAAACGTTCAAGATACATTTTTACATTCCGGTGGTATTCAAGATTTCGTCCGTTATCTTAATAAAAGCAAAGATTGTCTGCATCCCGATCCAATCTATATTGAAACGATGAAAGATCGGGTACAAGTTGAAGTCTGTATTCAGTACAATGATAGTTATGCCGAAAATTTGTTCTCCTATGCCAATAATATTAATACCCAAGAAGGGGGAACTCATGAGGCAGGTTTTAAGTCAGCTTTAACACGGGTGGTCAATGATTATGCTCGTAAAAATAATATGTTAAAAGCGGCTGATTCCAATTTATCAGGCGATGATATCCGAGAAGGATTAACCGCCATAATTTCAGTTAAAATTCCTGAGCCACAGTTTGAAGGGCAAACGAAGACAAAACTTGGAAATAGTGAAGTCAGGGGCATCGTGGATTCTGCAACAGGGGAAGGTTTAGGTACATTTCTTGAAGAAAATCCAGCGATTGCACGAAAATTTATTGATAAGTCTGTTCAAGCAGCTCGAGCTAGAGATGCTGCCCGTAAAGCTCGGGAGTTGACTCGCCGTAAGAGTGCTTTAGAGGGAACATCCCTTCCAGGGAAACTTGCGGATTGTTCTTGGAAAGAACCAGATCTGTGTGAAATGTACCTAGTAGAGGGAGATAGTGCAGGTGGTTCTGCCAAACAGGGAAGGGATCGACGTTTCCAAGCCATTTTGCCCTTGAGGGGAAAAATTATTAACGTGGAAAAAGCCAGACTTGACAAAATCCTGGCAAATGTAGAAATCAGGGCTATGATTACCGCAATGGGAACCGGTATTTCTGATGAATTTGATATTACTAAGGCGCGTTATCATAAGCTGATTATTATGACGGATGCAGATGTGGACGGAGCTCATATCCGGACACTCTTATTGACTTTTTTCTATCGTTATATGAGGCCTTTGATTGAGAATCATTATATTTATATTGCGCAACCCCCTCTCTTTAAGGTTAAAAAGGGGAAAGATATTCAATATGCTTATACGGATAAAGAACTCGCCAAAATCCTAGATACGATCGGTCGGGAAAAAGTCGAACTTCAGCGCTATAAAGGCTTGGGAGAAATGAATCCCGATCAATTGTGGGAAACCACGATGGATCCAGCCCATCGCACGATTTTACAAGTGACGATGGAAGATGCTATACGATCTGAAGAAATGTTCACGGTCTTAATGGGAGACAAAGTGGAACCACGTCGTGACTTCATTAACCGTTATGCCAAAGACGTACGTAATCTTGATACTTAAAGGAGTGCTCATTCATGTCGGATGAAATGCAGGGAGGGAAAGTCCTTCCCGTCGAAATTGCGGACGAAATGCGAAAATCCTTTATCGACTATTCCATGAGTGTTATTGTAAGCCGTGCTTTGCCTGATGTTCGGGACGGTCTTAAACCAGTGCATCGCAGAATCCTTTATACCCTTCATGAGTTGGGTCTGACACCGAACAAACCGTACAGTAAGTCAGCACGTCTTGTCGGGGATTGTATGGGTAAATTCCATCCACATGGGGATAGCTCAATTTATGATGCTATTGTGCGTATGGATCAAGACTTTGCAAGTCGTTATCCGCTCATTGATGGACATGGTAATTTTGGATCTATTGATGGAGACTCTGCGGCAGCCATGCGTTATACTGAGCTTAGAATGGCCAAAATGGCGACTTATATGTTGGCAGATATTGATAAGGATACCGTAGATTTCACACCAAACTATGACGAAAAACAAGATGAGCCGACGGTATTACCTGCAAAATTCCCTAATTTACTAGTCAATGGTTCGTCAGGTATTGCCGTAGGTATGGCCACAAATATTCCTCCACATAATTTATCGGAAGTGATCGACGCGACGATTGCTTTGATGGAAAACCCAGAGTTATCCATTGATGATCTGATGACCTATATCAAAGGTCCGGACTTCCCAACTGGTGGAACCATCATGGGCTATGAAGGAATTAGGTCTGCCTATACAACCGGAAGAGGTTCTATTAAAACGCGGGCAAAAGCAAAAATAGAACGCATGGAAAAATCCGGAAAGACTCGTATTCTTGTGACTGAGATTCCGTTTATGGTCAATAAGGCAAGAATGATTGAGAAAATTGCCGATCTTGTGCGAGATAAAAAACTAGATGGAATTACGGACTTGAGGGATGAGTCGGATCGTTCCGGCATGCGTATTGTGATTGAGCTAAGACGTGATGTCAACCCGAAAGTTATCCTGAACAAACTCTATAAACATACTCAGATGGAAGATACGTTTGGCGTAAATATGCTGGCGCTCGTGAATGGTCAGCCGAGAACCCTTACGCTTAAGGATATGCTTTATTATTTCATTGAACATCAAAAGGACGTTATCGTTCGCAGAACAAAATTTGAACTCAAGAAAGCGGAAGCAGAAGCCCACATTATTGAGGGACTTCGAATCGCCCTTGACCATATTGACGAGGTTATTGAAACCATTCGTTCTTCCACCAATGAAGCAAACGCCAGAGAAAATCTATCGATCCGTTTTGGATTGAGCGAAATACAAGCCCAAGCCATCGTCGATATGCGTTTAAAGCGCTTAACTGGACTAGAGCGTGAGAAACTAGAAAACCAATATCAAGAATTGGAAAAAACCATTGCCTATCTGCGGTCGGTACTTGCTTCGGCAAGTATGGTCATTGGAATTATTAAGACTGAACTGGAAGAGATTAATCGTAAATTCGGAGACGCCCGTCGGTCAATGATTACGGTTGATGTTAGTAAGATGGACATTGAAGATCTTATTGCAGTTGAAGATGTGGTAATCACTGTAACTCACTATGGGTATATTAAACGGTTGCCGCTCAGTACTTATAGAAGCCAGCATCGAGGTGGTAAAGGTGTTAACGGCATGGCTACCAAAGAACGGGATTTTGTGGAACATCTCTTTACCACGACGACGCATCACTATATTCTTTTCTTTACGTCACAAGGTAAAGTGTATCGTCTGAAAGCTCACGAGATTCCAGAAGCCAGTAGAATAGGCAAGGGAACTGCTGTGATTAATCTGTTGAATTTAAGCCAGCATGAAATGATTACCGCAGTGATGGCCATCAAAGACTACAGTCCAGATTATTTCTTGATCACAGCAACAAAAAAAGGGATTATGAAGAAGACTGCACTGCAAGAATATGATTCATCACGACGTGATGGATTAATTGCCTTAACTTTAGATGATGACGATGAGCTGATTGGTGTTAAGTTAACCCAAGGGTTAGATGATATTTTTCTGGCCACAAAAAATGGAATAGCCATTCGTTTCGCAGAATCGGATGTACGTTATATGGGACGTACAGCGCGCGGGGTGAAAGGCATAAGACTTGAAGCAAACGATGAGGTCGTCAGTATGGACGTTATCGGTGACGAGGGCGAACTTCTGTCGATGAGTGTCAATGGTTTTGCCAAACGCACCAATATTAAGGAATTCCGAGTGCAAGGCCGTGGTGGCAAAGGCATTATTGTCATGAAATTAAATGACAAAACAGGTACCTTAGTGGGAATCAAGGTTGTTCAAGTGGAAGATCAACTGATGGTCATCACGAATAACGGAATTATGCTACGCATTGAAGTCGCTAGTATTTCTAATCAAGGCCGTTCAGCACAAGGTGTTATGGCGATGCGTACCGGCGCGAGCAGTGTTGTTGCGTTTGCTAAAGTCTTGATGAAGGATGAAGAGGGTCTTGAAGAATCCGAAGAATCCGAAGAAAACGAAGAGTCCGAAGAGATGGAAGACAACGAAGAAGACGATTAAATTGACAAAATTCGCACTTAGTGTTACCATTCTGGAAATCATGAAAGTAAATGTGATAAGTACAGGCGTTCAGTCTGAAACTTAAAAATATTCAAGGAGGAAATTAAATGAATAATATTGGATCGTTAAAAGTTAAAACTGGGCTTGCAGAAATGCTAAAAGGTGGCGTCATTATGGATGTGACGACGCCTGAACAGGCTATAATAGCACAAGAGGCTGGGGCATGTGCCGTCATGGCGTTAGAACGTGTTCCTTCCGATATTCGGGCAGAAGGTGGAGTCGCTCGGATGGCGGACCCTGCAATTATTCAAGGTATTATGGCTGTGGTATCGATCCCTGTCATGGCAAAAGCACGTATTGGACATTTTGTTGAAGCCCGGATTTTAGAAGCTTTAGGTGCTGATTATATTGACGAGTCTGAAGTATTAACCCCTGCAGACGATTCTTATCATATTAATAAACACGATTTCAAGGTGCCTTTTGTTTGTGGATGCCGTAATCTTGGGGAAGCATTACGTCGAATTGGTGAAGGAGCTGCGATGATTCGTACGAAAGGGGAGCCTGGAACGGGTAACGTTGTTGAGGCTGTTCGTCATATGCGGACTGTTATGAGTGAAATTCGTGCCTTAACATTAATGCCGAAAGAAGAGCTTATGTCAGCTGCCAAAAATATGGGTGCTCCCTATGATTTGGTTCTTTATATTGCGGAACATGGAAAACTGCCAGTTGTTAATTTCGCGGCAGGGGGTATCGCTACGCCGGCTGATGCGGCATTAATGATGAACCTCGGCGTTGATGGTATTTTTGTAGGATCAGGAATCTTTAAATCCAGTAATCCTCCAGCCGTTGCAAAGGCAATAGTTCTTGCTACAACTCACTTTAAAGACGCAAAGATTCTTGCTGAAATTTCTAAAGATTTAGGTAAACCTATGTCAGGAATTGATATTTCTACCTTGAAAGACTCAGAGCGCATGCAAGAACGGGGCTGGTAAGCATGAAAAAGCGTGTCGGCGTTTTGGCACTTCAAGGTGCTTTCCGCGAGCACCGGCAGGTTTTAGAACATTTAGGGTGCGATGTTATAGAAGTACGCAAGACAAGTGATCTTGAAGGAATCCATGGTCTAATTATTCCAGGCGGAGAAAGCACGACAATTGGAAAACTCCTGCAAATTGATGAGATGGGTGAAAAGATCAAGGAACTTGGCACTCAAGATTTACCTATTTTCGGGACCTGCGCCGGTATGATTCTGCTTAGTAAAACGATTGTCGATAGTGATCAGTATCGATTAAACCTAATGGACACTGTTGTAGAACGTAATGCCTTCGGACGGCAGGTGGCAAGTTTTGAAACGGATCTTCTTGTCCCTGCGATGGGTCCTAATCCTTTACGTGCGGTATTTATTCGAGCGCCTTACCTTCGGGAAGTGGCGCCGAATGTTGGTATTCTCGCAGAGTATGAAGGTAAAATTGTTTTTGCTCGCCAAGGCAATTTATTGGCCAGTGCATTTCATCCGGAACTAACTCCGGACCTACGGGTTCATCAATACTTTTTAGGCATGATCGATGAACATTAGGTCAAGCTGCTTGGCGCTAGCCAAGCTTTTTCTTTATACTGTCAGAAAGTATAAACTAAATGTTATACTTTCTGGAAGGTCCCTTCACGCCATCCTTGGCTACAGGGACACTCGTCCATCCATGGACAGCGCATAAGTGCAACTAAGGCGACCGCCTTCGCTGAGGCTTGACGCTAGACAAGTTTTCTTTATAGTATGGGAGGCTTTTATTATGTTGGATCTCAAGTTTGTTCGTAATAACCCTGAAGTCGTTAAGGACGCATTAAAAAAGCGCCATGTGACAATTAGTCTAGATCACTTTTTGGAGCAAGAAGAGGAGAGACGCAGACTACTTTTTGAAGTTGAGGAGTTAAAGGCCCGTCGCAATTCTGTTTCTGAGGAAGTTGGACGCCTTAAGAAAAACGGAGAAGATGCGGAGCGGCTCGTCTTAGAAATGCGAGAAGTTGGCCAAAATATTAAGGATTTGGAAGAAAAATCGACGGCTATTGTGCAAAGTATGGAAAAAGTTCTCTATGAGATTCCTAACATACCTCATGCCTCTGTGCCAATTGGCGCGGACGAAAGTGCCAACGTTCAAGTTTGTACATGGGGAACCCCTCGTGTCTTTAATTTCGAACCGAAGGCGCATTATGAGATCGGTGAAAAGCTGGATGTTTTGGATTTTATCCGAGCAGCAAAAGTCACAGGTGCTCGTTTTACCTTTTATAAAGGCTTAGGAGCTAAGCTGGAACGTTCCCTCATCTCATTTATGCTTGACCGACATACTACCAAGGGATATACAGAGATACTTCCGCCGTATATGGTAAATCGCACATCAATGATTGGGACGGGTCAACTTCCTAAATTTGAGGAGGATGCTTTTAAAATTGTTGGTACGGAATATTTCCTCATTCCAACGGCAGAAGTACCCGTCACCAATCTTTATCGTGATGAAATCTTAGAGGGCAGTCAATTGCCAATTCGCCATTGTGCCTACAGTGCCTGTTTTCGTTCTGAAGCGGGTTCAGCAGGACGGGATACTCGGGGGCTGATTCGCCAACATCAATTCAACAAGGTGGAGCTCGTTAAATTCTCACTCCCTGAGAATTCTTACGAAGAACTTGAATTATTGACTAGGGATGCTGAGAGTATTCTTCAAGAATTAGAATTGCCTTACCGGGTTATGGCATTATCGACAGGCGATCTCGGATTTACTTCCGCTAAAACTTATGATTTGGAAGTATGGTTACCTAGCTTTAATACCTATAGGGAAATTTCCTCTTGTAGCAATTTTGAGGATTTCCAAGCTCGCCGGGCAAATATCCGTTTTCGGAGAGTCCCTAAGGCAAAGCCAGAGTATATTCATACTTTAAATGGCAGCGGCTTGGCTATTGGACGGACGGTTGCAGCTATTATGGAGAATTATCAGGAAGCTGATGGTAGGATACGAGTTCCTAAAGCATTGCAGCCCTATATGGGCGTTGAATATATCGGATAACTTATGAGAACTTATTAAGTTCGGTGTTATATTGGTCATATTGGTTATTGGTGAATTGGTTTCATATATCATAAATTAGTTGTTTTTATTTAATATATATGGTATGCTATTTTCTGGTCGTCATTCATGGAGGGGTGTTCGAGCGGTTTAAGGACCTGGTCTTGAAAACCAGTGACTTCGCAAGGGGTCCGTGGGTTCGAATCCCACCCCCTCCGCCATATATGCGCCTGTAGTTCAGCTGGATAGAGCGTCAGACTTCGAATCTGAATGCCGGGGGTTCGAATCCCTCCGGGCGCACCATTTAATTGATGTTCAATGTACGATGTTCGAGGTTCGGATGTCGTACATTTAGTCACTACTTTAGTTTAACTTAACAACAGGTGGCTATTGAATAAAGTTCCTTTATGAGGATTTTTTGGCCTCGTAGCTCAGGTGGATAGAGCGGGGGTTTCCTAAACCCTGTCTTGCGGAGGTTCGACTCCTCCCGGGGTCACCAACTAAATTGAGGTAAATATGTATCATCAAGACTGGATGCGCAAAGCGCTTATACAAGCTCAGATTGCCTTTGAACAAGGAGAAGTTCCAATCGGGGCAGTAGTTGTTCATAATGGTCAAGTAATAGCAGCAGCGTACAATGAGAAAGAACAAAGAAAAGACCCAACAGCACATGCAGAGGTCTTAGCAATACAACGAGCAACTGAAGTACTCGGAAGCTGGCGGTTAACGGATGCTATCTTATATGTGACGTTAGAGCCTTGTCCGATGTGTGCAGGAGCGATAATACAGTCCCGCTTAAAGCAAGTTGTGTATGGGTGCGCGGATTTGAAAGGCGGAGCAACAGGTTCCGTGATGAATGTCTTGGACTATACACTTTGGAACCACAGGGTTGACGTCGTTGCTGGGGTTTTGGAAGAAGAATGCTCTGAGATTTTAAAATTATTTTTTAAAAGATTGCGCTGAATATCAATTTTATTTTACACTGGTCAATAAGCGCTTTGATAAAAACTTGTTTTTTGTCAAAGCATTATAATTGGATATGGAGGAGTATCGAAGTGGTCATAACGAGAACGACTCGAAATCGTTTGGCGGTGTAAGCCGCCCGTGGGTTCGAATCCCACCTCCTCCGCCACTACATTTGATAAATCTAGGGTCTTCGCGACTTAACGCGGAGGCCCTTTTACTATTTTTAGTAGGTTAGTAGAAAGTGTTAATACACTTAATGTAGGGTCATAAATTTTATTTTAAATTAGCCTTATTGCTTTGCTTAAATCTTCACAACCTTGGACACACTTATATAAGAGTGATAGACGTCTTGAGAGTGCTTAGGCCACTAATACGAGATGTTCAGGAAAGAGGGTTTGGATTTATGAAAGTAGTAAGGAATATTGTAGGGATGGGAATGATCGGAGTATTAATAATTGGAGCTTTTTGGGGGACCATCCATGCCCGTAATGTAAGTGCAATGGAAACCTATAATATAGATAAAGCAATCAATGAAGTGAAACTTGCGCCAACGTCAAATCAACTCATCCGTTTTCACGTCCTTGCTAATTCGGACAGTGAACTGGACCAAGCGCTGAAGAGAGCAGTTCGTGATGCCATCTTAAAAGATGTTTCTCCTCTGTTGGCGGTTTCTAAGTCATTAGATGAATCTCGTCAAATTCTTAAGAAGGTTCGTCCAGATATGGAGCGTATTGGTCGTTCTGTCGTAAAGACGTGGGGTAAGGATTATAGTGTACGTACAGAATATGGTACTTTCCCTTTTCCCACTAAATCCTATGGATCATTGGTGTTGGCAGCTGGTGACTATGAAGCGTTGCGTGTCGTGATCGGAAAAGGCCAAGGGTCAAACTGGTGGTGTGTGCTCTTTCCACCCCTCTGCTTCGTTAATATTGAAGAGTCCACAGCGGTTCAAGTGGATGGAAAACAGGGTATTCCCATTAAGAACAGTCTCGAAAAGTCTACTGCCGTTCAAGTAGATGGAATTGGAAAACGGGTAATCCCAATTAAGAAGGATATCAAACAAACAGCAAGTGCAACAACAAGTTCCACGGTAGCCCCATCAACAAGTACTCCAAAGGTCCGTTTCTATTTCTGGGAAAAGATAACTAGCTTTTTCAAAACATTTAATTCAACTGAAGTTTAGCCATTGACTAGCTTGTCTCTTTGCGATATAATCTCTCTTGTTCACTAAATTAATTGAAAATAACTTTGTTTTTTCGCGGTTTACTGAGCATGGAGAGGTGGCTGAGTGGTCGAAGGCGCCCGCCTGGAAAGCGGGTACATTGGGCAACTGGTGTCGAGGGTTCGAATCCCTCTCTCTCCGCCATTTTTTGAGATTTGAGCTAAAGTATTTGACTTTAGCTTTTTTACTACTCAGGAAGTATTAAATGACTGTACCAGTTCGTTAATACTTCCTGGAAGCATAAGTGCGACTAAGGCTACCGCCTGCGGTCCCTTCTCGCCATCCTTGGCTTCAGGGACACTTGACCATCCTTGGTCATCGCCTGAAGGCTTGGCACTAGCCAAGCCTTATATATTTTGTTATAATTGATTTAGCCGTACTAGATGGGGAGGTAGCGGTTCCCTGTAACTTGCAGCCCGCTCTAGCAAGATTGAATTCCCGCGAAAGGTCCTCGCCTGTGAAGCTGTCTTTGATAGGCGGCGATGAGATTTTGGTCTTACGCAACAAGACACTCCGAACCGTGTCAGATCTTGACGGAAGCAGCACTAAGGAGAGCGTTTTGTGTGCCGTGAGGTTGCCTGAATTGAGTTTGCCGATTAAGGTAACGTTCGGAGGTGATGGATCGATCAAGGGTGTACGGCTATGATATATCCTGTTAAGGTGGTAATGTACCATCTTTTTTGGCGCTAGCCAAATTTTCTTTATATATAGGATACTCTGTTTATCGAGGGTGATAGAATGGCTTATTTGGCACTTTACCGAGAATGGCGTCCAAGAACGTTTAAAGACATAGTTGGGCAAGAGCATATTACAAAAACATTGATCAATGCTCTAAAGCAAGAGAAGATCGCCCATGCATACTTATTCAGTGGCCCGAGAGGTACAGGTAAGACAACTGCTGCTAAAATTCTAGCGAAGGCCTTGAATTGTGAGCAGCGGGAGGGCGTGGAACCCTGTAATCGTTGTGCTTCTTGCATGAGTATTGACCAAGGTTCGGCCATGGAAGTATTTGAGATTGATGCTGCTTCAAACCGTGGAATTGATGAGATTCGCGAGCTACGTGAAAATGTTAAGCTAAGTTCGATTCAAGGCAAACATAAGGTTTATATTATTGACGAAGTACATATGCTAACGACAGAGGCTTTCAATGCCTTACTCAAGACACTGGAGGAGCCCCCGCCGCAGGTCGTTTTCATATTGGCAACGACGGAAGTTCAGAAAATACCTTTGACGATTCTCTCGCGCGTACAACGTTTTGAATTTCATCGAATCTCGGTACAAGATATCCAAAAACGTTTGGTTGAAGTATGCGTATCACTAGGCCGGGACGTTAATGAGAACGCCTTAGTGGTGATTGCCCAGAAATCTGAAGGAAGCCTTCGGGATGCCCTAAGTATTATGGATCAATGTCTTCTACAGGATGATCCCATCGGGGTGGAAGAAGTGTATCTGGTACTAGGGATGGTCGGTGAAACGTTTAGTGCCCAGTTGGTGGAAGCACTAGGCTCCTCCGATTATGGCAAGAGCTTAACCTTTTTATCAGAAGGCATTCAGCAAGGCCGTGACCCACGGCAGATCATTAGGGAACTCTTAGATTATCTTCGCCAAATGCTTTTGACCGCTGCTACGGGAGAAACGCCTTTGGTAGCTCCCCATATTCAAGACCAGTTGGTCAAACAGAGCGGATTGATCGGAATTTCGCGAATGTTGCGTTGGATCTCTATCCTGTTACTGGGAGAAAACCAGCTCAAATATGCGTCTAACGCCCGATTGGCGGCAGAACTCTTGCTGGTTCAGGCTATTCACGAAGGCCAACCTACGTTAATCAGTGGGCAGGAAGAAATTTTAAAGCGACTAGCTGTATTGGAAGAACAAATTCAAGGTTCCCGTTTGGTCAATGGGGGTAATCTTCAGGTGAAGCCTTCGGTCAGTTCTAAAGTCGGCCGGGGGGGTCAGAAAGAGTTACCCCAGGTCCAGAAACCCCCCAACGTAGAGCCCAAAATTGTTGATTCACATTCAGTGAACTCATCCGGTGAGTCTAAGACCACTTTAAGCATTATGGAGATCCAAGAGCGATGGAATGATATTTTGGACCAAGTCAAAAAACGCAAAAAATCAACGCAGGCTTTCTTAATGGAAGGGAAACCGGTTCAACTCGAAGGAAATACATTGACGATCGCTTTCCGCGAGGGATGTTCGTTTCATAAGGACAAAGTTAGCCAAGTTGAAAATCGCCAGACAATCGAAGAAGTTCTGCAGCAGATGTTTGCTAGTTCCTTAACTTTGCAAAATCTCATGGAAAATGAGTTTAAAGCCAAGGACCTGCCGGAGAGTCAAGACTTGGAAACGAAAGAGCAGGCAATTATTAACAAAGCTAAGGACATGTTTGGAGCGGACCTGGTGGTTGTCAAAGAGGGATAACACCGAAATAGTTTATAGCTTACAAAAAAAGATGGGATGTGTGTTAAATGGCAGGTTTAAAGGGAATGGGCGGCGGTATGGGTGGTAATATGAGCCAGATGTTAAAGCAGGCCCAAAAAATGCAAGAAGATATGGCGAGAGTACAGGAAGAACTTCAGACTAAAACGGTGGATGCCTCTTCTGGCGGCGGAGTGGTCCAAGTCATCGTAAGTGGGAAAATGGAATTAGTTGAGTTGAAAATCAAACCTGAAGCAGTCGACCCGGAAGATGTTGAAATGTTGGAAGATCTTATTAAAGCAGCATTAAACGAAGGGTTAAGGAAAGCGCAAGAAATGTCTAACAATGAAATGGGTAAACTGACCGGTGGTTTAAAAATCCCCGGATTGTTCTAGGGGATCTATGGATTTCTTACAATATCCGCAGCCGCTGGCAGATCTTATAAGTAATTTGGCACGTTTGCCGGGGATTGGCCCTAAAACAGCAGGGCGGCTAGCTTTTTATCTACTACAACAACCGCGTGTTTCGGGAGACTTAGCGAAGGCTATCGTTGTGGCCAACCGAGATATTAGGAAGTGTTCCATTTGTTCTAACTTCACGGATAAAGACCCATGTGCTCTCTGTCAAAATACTCAAAGGGATCAAACGGCTCTCTGCGTTGTTGAGCATCCACGAGATGTTGTGTCCTTGGAGAAAACCAGAGAATTTAAAGGTCTATATCATGTTCTCCACGGTGTCCTCTCGCCAATGGACGGCATTGGCCCTGAGCAGTTGACTATTAATCTGCTATTGAAACGTTTAGATGGAATAAAAGAAGTCGTTATGGCGTTGAATCCTACCGTAGAAGGGGAGGCAACTGCCTTATACTTGGCACGTTTGCTAAAACCTTTAGGAATACGGGTAACCCGAATAGCGCATGGTTTACCCGTCGGCGGAGATCTAGAATATGCTGATGAAGTAACCATCGCCCGGGCTTTAGAAGGACGACGCGAGCTCTAGATACAAGTTAGTCAGTTGAAATCATGGACTCTTTAAGTAAGTGAGTTCTTCTTTGTCCGTCCAGTGCATATTCATTTAGGGACTAGCACTGGACGAGGAGGAGAATTCATGACCTTGATCTTTCTAGGTCTGCTCATTTTGCTTATAGGACTAGTGGTTCGTTCGGCACTCGGTAAACCCAACCTAGTTATGAAATTAAGTATTCATATGTTAGGCGGAATCGTCGGACTCTGGTTGTTCGACTTTTTGCTGAGCATTCTGGGATACGCAATTCCAATTAATTTTTTCACCATAACTCTGGTGGGCCTTTTAGGGTTTCCCGGCGTTATTACGCTCGCAGTACTGCAGTTTTTAGGGATCTGATGGATCTGATTGTCATGTATTCATCATTCATTGTTGACGAATTTAACAATTAAGGGGTATACTTGCACATGTGAGGGGAACTATTCGGGTCAGACCTGAATTAGTTCCCTTAGTCTATTTATAAAAGTTTGCTTAAAAAATTAGATTAGATGGAACCAAGAACAAAATTTTTTCGAAATTATTCTGTAATTTATAGGAAAAAATAATGTATTAAGGAATTTCATTTTATGTTATATTGCAATTTAACGAAATTTAACTTAGAATGGACACATGGGCCGGTATGATGGCCTGACCAGCATATCCTGTTTTCATGACAAATACGTTATTTTCTGATGTTAATTTGGGCTTTGTGGGAAGGAGTTATCCTTCATACTACCCTATAATTAAAATAATCACATAATAGGAGGAAACAAATAATGGCTAAAATGAAAACCATGGATGGCAACGAAGCAGCCGCTCACGCGTCGTACGCATTTACGGAAGTTGCCGCAATTTTCCCGATCACCCCTTCTTCAACTATGGCTGAATTTGTTGATGAATGGGCTGCTCATGGACGAAAAAACATTTTTGGGCAAACGGTTAAAGTCGTAGAGATGCAATCTGAGGCAGGTGCTGCTGGAGCAGTACACGGTTCACTTCAGGCTGGTGCCTTAACCACGACTTATACTGCTTCGCAAGGATTACTATTAATGATTCCCAACATGTACAAAATTGCCGGGGAGCTTTTGCCGTGCGTATTCCATGTGAGTGCCCGTGCTTTAGCAGCCCATGCACTTTCAATTTTCGGTGACCATCAAGACGTTATGTCCGTGCGGACGACGGGTTTTGCCCAGCTTTCTTCACATAGCGTTCAAGAAGCGATGGATATGGGCTTTATTGCTCACTTAGTCACGATTAAATCCCGTGTACCGTTCGTTCATTTCTTTGACGGATTCCGTACTTCTCATGAAATTCAAAAAATTGAAGTTCCGGAGTATGAGGACGTTGCAAAGCTTTTAGATATGGAAGCAGTAGAAAAGTTCCGTGCCAATGCTTTGAATCCAGAGCATCCGGTGCTTCGTGGAACGGCTCAAAACCCGGACATTTATTTCCAAGGCCGTGAGGCTTCTAACCGTTTCTATGATGTTATTCCTGACTTGGTTGAACAAACTATGCAAGAATACAAGGAAATTACGGGCCGTGAATATCACCCTTTCCAATATTATGGTGCAGCCGATGCAGAGCATGTTATTGTAGCAATGGGCTCGATGTGTGACACAATTGAGGAAACAGTTGACTACCTCGTAGCTAAAGGGGAAAAAGTTGGAGTCGTTAAAGTTCACCTGTATCGTCCGTTCTCCAGTGATTACTTCTTTAAAGTATTGCCTAAAACTGTTAAGACCATTGCGGTTCTTGACCGTACTAAAGAACCCGGTGCTACAGGCGAACCACTTTATCTAGATATTAAGGATATTTTCTACACAAGCGATATTAAACCGGTGATTGTCGGCGGACGCTATGGCCTAGGTTCTAAAGATACGACGCCTTCTCAAGTACTGGCTGTCTATAAAAACCTCAAGTCTAAAAGTCCTAAAAATGGCTTTACCATTGGTATTGTGGACGATGTAACTCATACATCCCTAGTTGAAGACGAAAGTATTGACACGGCTCCTGAAGGGACTATTTCCTGCAAATTCTGGGGTCTTGGTTCAGATGGAACTGTCGGTGCTAATAAACAAGCCATTAAGATTATTGGAGATCACACCAAGCTCTTCGTTCAAGCTTATTTCCAATATGACAGTAAAAAATCGGGCGGAATCACCGTTTCTCATCTTCGCTTTGGCAAGAAAGAAATTAAATCGCCTTATTATGTTACGGGAACAAATTACATTGCTTGCTCTAACCACACCTATGTGCACAAATATGATCTCTTAAAAGGGTTAAAAAAGAATGGCATCTTTGTATTGAACTGCCAGTGGACAGCCGAAGAATTGGAAGAAAAACTTCCTGCTGCCATGAAGAAATTCATTGCGAAAAACAACGTACAATTTTACACGATTGATGCGATTGCTATTGCGGGTAAAATTGGACTCGGTTCCCGCACAAACATGATCATGCAAGCCGCATTCTTTAAACTCGCGAACGTCATTCCAGTCGAAGAGGCGATTAACTACCTAAAAGCTTCTGTCGTGAAATCCTATGGCAAAAAGGGCCAAAACATTGTGGATATGAATGTTGCAGCGATTGATCAGGGTGTAACTTCCTTTGTTAAAGTGGATGTTCCTGCGTCTTGGAATACAGACAATGCTCAAGCTCAAACGGCAACAACGGTTGAAGAGCCTGCTTACGTGACGAATATTCTCCGACCAGTGAATGCTATGGCAGGGGACGATCTTCCTGTCAGTACTTTCTTAGGTCGTGAAGACGGAACTGCACCGCTCGGCACCGCTGCTTACGAAAAACGTGGCATTGCGGTCACTGTACCAGAGTGGCAGATGGATAAATGTATTCAATGTAATCAATGTTCTTATGTTTGCCCTCATGCATCGATTCGCCCGTTCTTAATGAATGAGGAAGAAGCTAAGAGCGCTCCGGAAACTTTCACAGCCAAGAAAGCCACTGGTAAAGAGGTAGCAGGTCTGCAATTCCGTGTTCAGGTAAGTCCATTGGATTGCACAGGTTGTGGCAACTGTGCCGAAGTTTGTCCGGCAAAAGGAAAGGCTCTTATTATGAAGTCAGCCGCTGAACAGATTGAACAACAAGCCCAGAACTGGGAGCATGCTGTTACTATTAAAAACAAGAGCAAGCTATTCAACGTAACGACGGTTAAAGCTAGTCAGTTTGCTCAACCTTTACTCGAGTTCAACGGAGCATGTCCTGGTTGTGGTGAGACTGCTTATATTAAACTTCTCACTCAACTTTACGGAGACCGCATGATGATTGCCAATGCGACCGGCTGTACCTCTATTTGGGCTGGAAGTGCTCCTGCAGTTCCATATACAACCAACGAAGAAGGTAAGGGACCTGCTTGGGCCAACTCCTTGTTCGAAGACAACGCCGAGTTCGGTTATGGTATGTCTGTGGGCGTTAGCCAACAGCGAGATAAACTGACCGATTTGGTGAAACAAGCACTGGACATGGAAATTAGTGCTGATCTAAAAGAAGCTTTCCAAGAGTGGCTTAAGGGGTCCAATGATGCTGATGCCTCGAAAGCAGCGGCAATTAAGGTCCTTGCAGGTCTTGAGGGATACGTTGGAGATAACAAAGTCCTCACAGAGATCCTGGCTAAGAAAGATCATCTCATCAAGAAATCTCAGTGGATTATCGGTGGAGACGGTTGGGCTTATGATATTGGATTTGGAGGATTAGACCACGTCTTAGCTTCCGGAGACGATGTGAATATTTTCGTTGTGGATACCGAGGTTTATTCCAATACTGGCGGACAATCCTCTAAAGCGACTCCGTGTGCTGCTGTCGCTAAGTTTGCAGCAGCTGGTAAGAAAATCCGTAAGAAGGACCTGGGCATGATTGCTATGAGTTATGGCTATGTTTATGTAGCGCAAATCGCTTTGGGCGCAGACATGGCTCAAACGCTCAAGGTTATTAAAGAAGCAGAGGCTTATAAAGGACCTTCTTTGATCATTGCTTATGCTCCTTGTATTAACCATGGTCTCAAGGCGGGTATGACCAAGAGTGTACAAGAGGCTAAGAAAGCGGTTGATTCAGGTTATTGGCACCTTTATCATTACAACCCAGATTTGATTGATCAAGGCGAAAATCCATTTAGCCTTGACTCTAAGGAACCGACGACGTCCTTCCGTGAGTTCATCATGGGTGAAGTACGTTACGCATCCTTACTGAACACCTTCCCAGAGAGTGCAGAAGAACTCTTTGTGGGTGCTGAAAAGTATTCAAAAATCCGCTATGATTCATACAAACGTCTAGCTGGGCAACAGTAGGACAAAAATCTAGTGGTTTTAAATTAAATAATTATTTTAGGAGCAGGTTTACCTGCTCCTTTTCTTTATGCCCATCTTTATTTTTCTATTTACATATACCCTACCCCTATTCGACCGATGACTTGTGAATAATAGACTCGTTGTCGGATAAGATAACCGAAAGAAAGAAGAAAGAAGAAAGAAGAAAAAAGAAAAAAGAAGAAGAAAGAAAAAAGAAGAAAGAAATATACGAATGAATGAAAGAAGGAGGGAGGGAGAAAACGTGGGCAGTTGGTTGAAAATGATCAAAGAACTTACCATTCGTCCAAAGGTGAAGCAGATACGTGAGGCTCCCTCGTATCCTTTTGACGGAGATATGAATAACCCTTTATCTGGGATAAAAGTGAAAGAGCTCTTATCTAATAGTAGCGATGTCGTGTTCCGAGAGTTTTTCCTTCAAGGGAAAGAACGTATACCCTGTATATTAGCGGCCGTGGATGGGTTGGTTGACAAAAATCAACTGGATATGTATATTTTAAAGCCACTCATGGTGGATCTGGCGGGACATCCTGAAGTAGCCCAACTGACATTAACCAATGTTGTGGATAGTACACTTCAAAATTTACTGCCAGGCCTAGAACTCAAAAAAATATCTAAAATGGGAGAAGCCCTCAATGCCATATTGTCAGGTGATGCGGTTATTTTCTTCGGTGATTCTACAGAGGCTCTTGTTTTTGGGGCTAGGGGATGGGAGAAGCGCGCCGTTTCTGAACCGGGTACGGAGGCGGTCGTCAAAGGTCCACACGAGGGATTTGGGGAAACGCTCCGAATTAATACCTCGCTATTGAGGCGAAAGATCAAGCACCCAGCCTTACGGATTATTGCATTAAAACTAGGAAACCTAACGAGTACAGATCTTGTGGTTACCTACATGGATAAAATAGCTAAACCGGATATCGTCGCCGAAGTACTCAGGAGGCTGGGTAGCATTAACATTGATAGCGTGTTAGGTAATGGATATATCGAAGACATGATTGAGGATAACCCTTATTCACCCTTCCCGCAAATTGCCTATACGGAGCGTCCAGATGTCCTTGCAGGAAAACTTCTAGAAGGGAAAGTAGGCATTATTCTAGACGGGACCCCCATTGTACTTATGGTACCAGCAACTTTTACTGGGTTTATAAGTGTGAATGAAGACTACTACGAAAGGCCCCTATCGTTACTCCTTTTTCGCTTTGTCCGGTATCTAGGAGCATTTATAGCTCTCTTGGCTCCTAGCATCTATATAGCCGTCACAACGTTTCATCAGGAAATTATACCGACAGATCTCTTGGTGAGCATAATTTCAGGCCGGAAAGGCGTGCCCTTTCCTGCCCTTCTAGAGGCATTAACTATGCTAATTATTTTAGAGATATTGCAGGAAGCAGGACTCCGTTTACCAAAACCGATTGGGCAGACGATTGGAATTGTAGGGGCACTGATTATTGGCGATGCAGCCGTGAAGGCTGGACTGGTCAGCCCACTGATGGTTATTGTCGTTGGATTGACAGCGGTATCCAATTACGCCATCCCCTATTACGATTTCAGTCTTGCGATTCGGCTCATTCGATTTCCGTTTATGATTTTGGCGGGAACCCTTGGTTTTTTTGGGGTGTCTGTAGGTCTTTATATACTCTCGATTCACCTGCTAGGCCTTCGCTCCTTTGGAGTGCCTTACCTAAGTCCAATATCACCTTTGCACGTTCGGGCCATGTTGCAAGATACCTTTGTTCGGGCACCAAGGTGGGCCATGAAGAGTCGTCCTGAGTTTATAGATGTTGAGGACCCGAAATCAGGAGAGAAAGGGTAAGTATGGAAAGAATATCAACACATCAATTTATGACATTAGGAGCAGCAGTACTCATGGGTACAACGTTTCTCCCGATAGCCACGATCGTTACTGAAGCTGGCGGGCGCGATGGATGGATGAGCATTCTACCTGGGTTTGCTATAGGAATTCCTTATGGCTTGATGGTGCTCTCGCTTGTGGAACAGTATCCCCATAAAAATCTATTACAAATTTCCGAAACACTCTTTGGAAAGTGGATAGGGAAAATTGTAGGGATCCTATATATACTGATTGCGGGCTACTTTGGCGGTTTGTTGCTAGCGCAAATAGGAGACATCTATCAGCGAACGACGATGCCTTTAACCCCTATCTGGGTGTTCTACTGGGGCGGAATATTACTCGTTCTCTACTTGGTAAGTTCTGGAATCGAAGTGTTGGCACGCTTTTCTGAAGTGATTTTCCCATTGATTGTGTTTGCGCTGCTTGTCAATGTTGGTCTCTCCATTCCTCGGATTGAACAAGGGGAACTTTTACCTATTTTGAGTGAGGGATTAAAACCGCTTTTTTGGGGAGGAATTAAAGTGCTTCCCCTTGCGATGGAATTTATTCTCTTCTTAGCGGGTATCCTTACTTTTCTACCCACCAGCAAGCAAGATGTCGGGCAATTGAGGACAGGGGTCTGGCGAGCTGTTTTCTTGGTAGGAATTCTGGATATGTTGGTTAGCTTAATTCAAATTCTTGTTTTTGGACCGACTGAAACCAATCGCTTAGTATATGGCCTTCTTACATTAGGGAATATGGTGGAAGTGAGTAAGACCGTCGCGGGGGTCGGGTCCCTATTTATGGGAGTTTGGCTTGGAGCAGGGGTTATAAAAATAAGTGCTTTCTTTTTCATGGTGACGTGGGGCTTAGAAACGGTCTTCGGTTTCAAGGGGGTTAAGTGGAAACTGGTGGTGTGTGTCGTATTTCTAGGAATCGCTTTCGGGTTCCTCAGAGGTCACTTGTTAATTTCGGAAATCGCATTCGTCGACAATCATCTGATATTCCCTTTTGCGTCCCTTTGGATACCTACCCTTTGGGGAGTCTCTCGCTGGAAGAAAGGACCTGATGTTTAATGAAAAGTAACAGGTGCAAAGTGGGAGCCTTATTGATATTGATTACCTGCCTTATATTTTTACCTGGGTGTGGGGGAAAACGGGAAGTGGAAGATTTAGCCCCTCTCCTCTCGATCGGATTTGATCTTGGGCAGAAGCCCAATACTTACCTTATAACGGGTCAATATTTATTACAGAAAAAAGGTCCAGCAGGTGCTGAGATTGAAGGCTGGACGACGAGTTTTGAAGCGCCAACCCTTAGGGAGGCATATGAGAAGACTAACAAGATCATGGATATTGAACCTTTTAATGGTTCAACGAAGCTGATCGTCATTGGCGATGGTCTGGCGAAAGCCGGTTTTAAGGATATGTTGGATTTTCTACAACGCTTTTCTGAATTTCGCCGGTCAATGTACTTGGTTATAGCTAAAGGGACAGCTCAAAGTATATTAGATGTGGAGCTGCGCAATGGAGAAATACCAGCTATGTTTATTAAAAATAACATTGAAACAGCGAAAAATATATCAACTTTTCCGACAATTAGGCTAGGGCAATATTTAACCATTTTAGGTAGAAAAAGTACGGCGCCAATTATACCGATGGTTGAAATTTTAAAATCAGGGGAGGGGGGCATTGAATATAAAACAGAGGGACAGGGCGGGAAGCAAGAACTACAGTTAGAAGGTGCCGGGGTATTCCGAGGGGACCGCTTGGTTGATTTATTGACAGACAAAGAAACCAAAGGTTATATGTGGTTAGAGAACAATGTTACGCATCGCTTTATTGATACAGTGGGAATGGGAGAAAGTAAAGTTAGCTTTAGTGGGCATGTACTAAAATCCACCACAAAGTACAAAGTGGTCGATAATAATGGAAAAATAGAGTTACATTATCAGATCAAAACAACGATGGCTGTGGAGGAAGTCCTGGGACAAGATGAACAACTTTCGGAGACTGAGTGGGCGGATCTTATGTCAGAGGCAGAAAAGAGTTTAGCCAAGGCGATTCAGAATGAATGTGAACTTTCTATTCAGAAAGAAAAACAGTTGAGTCTTGATTTTTTGGGAATTGGACGACATATCGAACAGAAAAATCCAGCCTATTGGAAGACAGTAAAGGATCAATGGGAGCAGGAAATTGCAGATTTCCCCGTTTCTATTGATGTTCAAGTTACAATAAATCATACGGGAATGTCAAACAGCAGTCCAACGACTAAATAAAGGGGGGAGAGGGAAGAATAAGATAAGAAGTTAAATAGGGGGAATATAAGATGATTATTAGTGAAGAAATTAAAGGTCAAGAGAAATTGGTAATGAATGAAGAAAAAGTAATTGGAAAAGTCCTCCCAGTGTGTTATCGCTGCGCTCAAGTCCCAGAAAAAGGGCTATACGACGGCTTCCGTGTCGAGGGAATGTTTTTCTGTACCGACTGCCAGCAAGAACTGTTCATGGCAGAACAAGGTTCTCCGGAATATCAGGAGTTTCTATTTTTAATTAAGGGACTGCTTTTTTAATACCTTGCCATCTGTGTCGGTAGTCTTAATTCGTCAAGTTCTCTTTATTTCCTTACAACATGTCAGACTGCGAATTAACCATGGTGGATGAAAAATTACCGAATTTATGTTAAAATATAAAGGATACCATGTGTGAATTATGGTATATGTTGAGAACTCAGGTTGAATGGAGGTTCATCGGTGGGTGGGTGATCTTGGAAAAGGCTTAAGTCGTTATCAAAAACAAGGGTTTTGCTCTTTCCATACTCCTGGCCATAAAGGCCGACAGGAGTTTTTTAAGGGCTTAGATTTTCTGAGCTATGACTTAACCGAACTTCCGGGACTCGATATGCTTCATTCACCAAGTGGGATAATTGCTGAGGCACAAAAACGGTCGGCTGAGATTTTCGGAGCGGAGGAAACTTTTTTCCTTATTAATGGAGGAACCGTTGGAAATCAAGCGATGTTTCTCACATTGGAAGATATAACTTCTAAACGTGTTGTTGTGGAGAGAAGTTCTCATCGGTCAGTTATGTCGGCATTGGTCTTAAGTGGATTGAAACCAGACTATGTAATGCCTACAATACATCCGGATTTTAATCTTCCGTTAGGATTTGACGTGGAGAAGCAACAGATTCCGTGGCAAGCAATCTCTGCGTGCCATGTCACGTATCCCAGCTATTATGGTACAGCCTTTGATTTGAACCAATTATCGGATGAGAGAACGCGTTTGGGGTTTGATGCACCGATTCTTGTTGATCAAGCACACGGGTCACATTTTCTTGGACCACTATTTCCTCCAAGTGCTTTAAAGCTTGGTGCAGACCTTGTCTTACATAGTTCTCATAAAACGTTAAGTGCCTTGACTCAGTCAGCCATGCTGCATGTTCAGGGGCATCGAATCTCTCGCACCCGTTTGAGGCAAAGCCTAGAAATGCTGCAATCGTCAAGCCCAAGCTATTTACTGATGGCCTCGTTGGAACGGGCCGGAGAATTTGCTTTGGATTTTGGACGATGGGAGTGTCTTCAAGAAGAAGTAGAGGATCTCCATCGAAAAGTGGGCATGAGCTTCCGTATTCTCTCTCAAAAAGATGCCGGAACGTATGGGATCCATACGGTAGATTGGTCAAAAATCCTGATTAATACTTTACCGCTGGGTGTTCCTGCCCCTCGATGCGTTGAGTATCTTCGAGAAAGTTTTGGCATTGAACCGGAGTTATGGGATGAGGAAAACATTCTCTTTATGTTAGGAATTGGGAATACGCCGGGAGATATCCGAAGGCTCACGAAGGGGTTAGAAAGTCTAGTGAGTTTTGCACTTTCGGTTGGTTTTCCTGAATCAAATAAACGAGTGGGAAATGATCGGCTTAAAATTCCTCCGTTGCCTGATATAATGCTTTCCCCACGGGATGCTTTTTTTGCACATAAACGCCAAATCCCTCTTAAGGAGAGTTTAGGCCATATTGTGGGAGAAACGATCTCGCCTTATCCGCCAGGAATTCCTGTCGTTGTAATGGGAGAACAAATGACTCACGAAGTTTTGGGTGCGCTACTCACGGCCGGACAGGGACGCTGGCAAGGGTGGGACGGTTTTAAAAGTCAAACAATCTGGATTGTCGAGGAGTGATATTAGATGAAGATGGTGATCGCGATTGTTCAGGACAAGGATGTCAGTAGACTGCTACAATATGTGACACGGGACGGACTAAGGGCAACGCGTTTGGCAAGTTCCGGAGGGTTTCTAAGGTCGGGCAATACGACGTTGCTCTTTGGGGTCGAAGAGCAACGAGTAGAAGGTCTTCTATCGACGATCCGAGAGACTTGTCACCAACGTGAAGAGATGCTAACCCTAGCTCAGCCCATTATGGGGCCGGCGGACGCTCAAATTCCCTTTCCAATAGAAGTTCCGGTCGGTGGAGCGACTGTATTTGTTTTGGATGTTGAACAGTTTATTAAGGTGTGACGATATGAATTTACAGTTAGCACTTTTGGAGAAGGCGGCACGTGAAAACCGATTGGCGCATCTCTTACTGTTTCATGGAGGAAGTGCACAGCATCAGAGGCAGATCGCTCTTCGGTTAGCACAAATTTTAAATTGTAGTCAACCTACGCCGGAGGGACCTTGCAAAGAATGCTATGCCTGTTATAAAATAATCAGTGGAAATCATCCGGATGTATTATGGATGAAACCGCTTAAGACGACCATAGGGATCGAGCAGGTCATTACATGGCAACAAAAGATATACCTTAAGCATTACGAGGGAAACTATAAAGTTTTTGTCATTGAGCAGGCTGAGACAATGACGTTACCGGCAGCAAATGCACTACTAAAGGTCATTGAAGAACCGCCAGAGCGGACCGTTATTATATTATGTGCCCAAAATGCGGAAGGAATTTTACCCACGATACAGAGTCGTGCACAGCTTGTTTATTTCCCCAATTTACCCGAAGAGACTTGGAGAACGGGATTGGGAGCGGTGGATCAGCAAGAAGCAGCTCTGGCCTTTAGTTTAAGTGGGAGAAACCAAGATCTGGCGACGGCTATTGTTGAGCATGGCGTGTCATTGCTGCAAGAATGGATGAATAAGTTCCAGACTGCGGTAGAAGAAAGAAATTTCCTAAAGCTTTTTCCTCTTTTTCCAATTGATAAGAATCAAGCGGCTATTTATTTGCAAGTCATGGCGGTACAAACGCAAGAAAAAATTCAAAAAGGTATTATACGTCCTTTGGAGCTTTTGGCGATTGGAAAAGCAATGGATGTACTCAGACAACAAGTGAATCCGAGACTTGTGATTGAAGTGTTAGCTTTAGAATTATTCCAACAAGGAGGGGCTCTCTGTGATTGAGGTTGTAGGTGTTCGGTTTAAACACGCTGGTAAAATATATTATTTCTCCCCGGGAGACCTTACACTTGCTACATCTGATAAGGTGATTGTTGAGACAGCAAGAGGTGTAGAATTTGGCGAATTGGTCATTCCCTCTCGCGAGGTTACTGACGATGAAGTCATTCTGCCTCTAAAGCAAGTCATGCGAAAGGCTACGATTGCGGATGAACAGTTTGTCGAGCAGAATAAAACAAAAGAAAAAGATGCTTTTCAAATTTGCTTGAAGAAAATTACAGAGCATCAATTACCGATGAAATTAGTGGACGTTGAGTATACGTTTGACGGTAATAAAATTATTTTTTCCTTTACTGCGGAGGGGCGAGTTGACTTCAGGGAATTGGTGAAGGACTTAGCCGCTATATTTAGGACACGGATTGAGCTACGGCAAATAGGCGTGCGTGACGAAGCGAAGATGCTCGGAGGGGTCGGGTCTTGTGGCAGGATTCTGTGCTGTACTTCTTTCTTAGGAGACTTTGAGCCGGTTTCGATTCGAATGGCTAAGGATCAAAAACTCTCTCTTAATCCAACAAAGATTTCTGGTATTTGTGGCCGGCTGATGTGCTGTCTTAAGTATGAAAATGGTTGCTATAAATCGGATGACAAAGATCATTGTTCACGTCACAAGGCTCAAGCAGGCGAAAAGATGACAGAAAATCGAGATGACAGTACCATCAAGGCTGACGGCGTTTTCTCCGCTAAACCCGATGGGAGACTGCAACGCAGTCGGAAAGGGGAAAAGCCCAGAGGGAAGAGTGAGAGAGTATGAGCCAGTTGACCCAGGCCCTTACAGAAGTGGAAGAAAAAATGCGTTCCCTTCTTGAAGAGGTTAACCGTTTAAAACCTTATGTTCAAGCTTTAGAGGAAGAAAACATAAAGTTGAAACGGGAATGGACCCTTCCTGAAAAGGAAACAGAACGCGTTATTGCAAATGCTGAGCACATTCAAGGAGTCGCCCATGATAATCTTGAGCGCCTGTATCAAGAAGGTTTCCATGTCTGCCATCTTCATTTTGGGCAACCGTTAGAAGGAGATTGCCTGTTTTGTATGGGCTTTTTGAGGAAAGATTAATGAAACCATGCAAGGAGTCGAGATATGCTGGTTAAAGGTACGTTGTATATATGTGCGACGCCGATTGGAAATTTGGGAGATATTACCTTACGAGTTTTAGATACGTTACGAGAAGTCGATTTAATTGCTGCTGAGGATACCCGTCATTCCCGAAAGCTCTTGCAACATTACCAAATTACGACTCACATGACCAGTTATCACGCACATAACGAAAAGAAGAAATCTCTAGAATTGGTGGAGAAACTTAAGTGCGGGCAAACGATCGCGCTCATTTCTGATGCAGGCTTACCAGGGATTTCTGATCCAGGATGTGAAGTAATACGTCTTTGTTATGCGGAGAATATACCGGTCGATGTTTTGCCGGGACCCAATGCGGCACTGACAGCTTTGGTGTTATCCGGAATGCCAACGGAACATTTTGCTTTTCATGGATTTTTGCCGGCTACAACAGGCGCAAAGAAAAAAAGTCTTGAGCAACTGGCGAATCTTCCGCAGACGCAGATTTTTTATGAGGCTCCTCATCGTTTGGTGGCAACTTTACAAGGAATCTCAGAATACTGTGGGGAACGTGATGTAGCTGTCGTGCGTGAGTTGACGAAATTACATCAGCAGGTGCACAAGGGAACTGCCTTAGCGTTAAAAGAAGCTTTTGAGTTGACAGCACCACGGGGAGAGTGTTGCATTATTATCGCACCGTATGTCCCCGTGAAACCAGTCGGAGGTCCAGAAGAATGGTGTCAAGAAGTCCAGGAGGGAATAAACCGAGGATTGAGTAAGAAAGATGCCATGAAAGAAGTGGCCAAGCGCTATGAGGTAAGAAAGTCAGAAGTGTATAAGGCGTTTCTGGAACAAGACAAGGGACTCACCCCATCTGGATGAAATGAAAAAGAAGGCCTCAAAGGCCTTCCAAGTTTATTGATGATGGTTAGTAGTCCAGTATTTTTCATCTAAGTAATAAGGGTGTGAGAATTAAACGGCTTTTGCTTCAACGCTTCCGGACACGGTTTCTCCCATGGCGATTGCACAGTCACGACAGACGTTTTTACCATGAAAAAGTTGGTTATCACTTGCATTACCACAAAATACACAAGCTGGCTCATACTTTTTAAGAATAATTTTCTCTTGATCCACGTAAATTTCCAGAGCGTCTTTTTCGTCAATACCTAAGGTACGGCGAAGTTCAATCGGCAAAACAATACGGCCAAGCTCATCTACTTTTCTAACAATTCCAGTTGATTTCATCATTAAATTGACAACTCCTCTTTAAACAACATTATTCGACAAGAAACTACAGCCTTATGATACCAATCGTTCCATTTAAAGTCAACCCATTTTTTATTCCAATTCCATTTTATTTTAAACAATCAGAGATATTAGATCTAAATAATAAAAATTCCTATTCATGGGTATACTTGGAAATATAATTTCTAGTACTATAAAGTCAAACATAATTGAGATGGGGGATGTTTTGGTGAAATATTATATTACTACTCCGATTTTCTATCCGAATTCAAGCCCACATATTGGAACCGCATATACTACGGTTGCAGCTGACGCACTTGCCCGTTATCATAGATTATTAGGGGACGATGTTTACTTCTTAACGGGTACGGATGAAAACGCACAGAAAATTGTCCGCACAGCGGAAGCAAAACACGTAGACCCGAAGACTTATGTTGATGGCGTAGTAGAACGCTTTATGGAATTATGGAAAGTCTTAGATATTTCAAATGATGACTTTATTCGAACGACAGAGCCACGTCATCAAAAAGTTGTTCAACAAATTTTTACCAAATTATTCGAGCAAGGCGATATCTATAAGTCGGAATATTCGGGTTGGTATTGTACCCCCTGTGAAACGTTTTGGATGGAAAACAAGCTAATTGATGGCAAATGTCCTAATTCGGATTGTGGCCGTGATGTGGAACTGCTAAAGGAAGAAAGCTATTTTTTCCGTCTTTCAAAATATCAAGATGCCATACTTAAACACATCCATGAGCATCCTGAATTCATCCAACCGGTGTCCCGTCGCAATGAAATGCTACGCTTTATTGAAGGTGGCTTAGAGGACCTCTGCGTTTCGAGGACCACATTCCAGTGGGGGATTAAAGTACCGTTTGATCCGAAACACGTTGTGTATGTGTGGCTGGATGCGCTGATTAATTATATTTCAGCGCTTGGTTATCCAGATGGGGAAAATTATAAACGGTATTGGCCGGCTGATGTACACCTCATGGGAAAAGATATCGTTCGTTTTCATTCGGTGATTTGGCCCATTATTCTCATGGCTTTGGATATTCCTCTTCCGAAAGTGATCTATGGGCATGGCTGGTATCTGACCAAAGATGGAGGTAAAATTTCTAAGTCCAGAGGAAATGTACAGGATTCATTTGAGTTGATTCAAAGATATGGCTCAGATGCCATCCGATATTTCTTATTGCGGGAAATGCAGGTGGGAACGGATGGTACATATTCTGAAGACAACGTGGTTGAACGTTTAAACAGTGATTTGGCCAATGATTTTGGAAACTTCGTATCTCGAAGTTTAGCCATGGTTGTTAAGTACCGTGATGGGATAGTTCCTAGTCCTGGGCAAGACGGCTCACAGGAGCGAGAATTGAAAGCTTTAAGTCATGAGGTTAAAATAGCTGTCGAAAAAAGACTCGATCTTTACGATCCAGCGGGTGCACTTGAAGAAATTTGGCGTTTTGTGGCACGTTGTAATAAATATGTCGATGAAACAGCCCCGTGGGCTCTTGCTAAGCAAGAGGATCAGAGGGAGCGCTTAAATACTGTTTTGTATACATTCGTGGAATGTATACGCGTTATGGCTGTTTTGACGGCCCCCTTTATGCCCGGATTACCTCCTAGAATTTGCGCGCTACTACGTCATGATGAAGGGCTCATACGCTGGGAAGAAGGGGACCAATGGGGCGTTCTGAAACCGGGGATAAAAGTACAAAAGGGAGAACAACTTTTCCCAAGGATTGATATTTCGCAATTTACGACAGTTGGGGAGATTGAAAAAGTGGATCAAGCTCAAAGCCAAGATCAAACAATAAAACAAGTTGAAAAAGAAGTCGTAGCACCTGCTCAATTGCTCGAATATGAGCCTATTAAAGAAGAAATCAGTTTTGATGATTTTTCCAAGTTGGATCTACGTGTCTGTAAAGTGATAAGTGCAGAGAAAGTAGAAAAGACGGATAAACTGATGAAGTTAGAAGTCGAAGTGGCGGGTGTTGTGCGCACGGTAGTGTCAGGTATTGCGAAGCACTATGCCCCGGAAGACCTTGTAAACCAATATGTTGTCTTGGTCGCCAATTTAAAACCAACCAAGCTCAGAGGAATCATGTCCGAAGGCATGATATTGGCAGCCTCACATGGGGAAGTGCTGGAAGTGCTTATGGTGAACAAAAACCTTCCAGGCGGAGCGCGGGTCAAATGATCTGGGATACACATGCTCACCTAGATGATTCTGCTTATACGGAAGATTTTGAAGAAGTGGTAGAGCGAATGCAGTTAGCAGGGATTTCTAGGGTGACCAATGTGGGGTGCGATCTCCCTTCTTCTGACCGGTCTGTGAAGTTGGCTCAAGACTATGATTTTATCTATGCTGCCATTGGGATACACCCACACAATGCTGAAGGGGTTACAGATGAAACCTGGGCTAAGCTATTAGTTATGGCAAAACAACCGAAAGTGTTGGCTTGGGGCGAAATTGGGCTAGATTATTATCGCGATCGATCCCCACGCGTGCTTCAAAAAGAGATATTTATTCAACAGATAAAATGTGCGAATGAAGTTGGCTTACCCATCGTTATTCATAATCGTGATGCCCATCAGGACGTTTTGGAGATTGTAAAAGCCCATCCACCGAAGTACGGTGGCGTATTCCACTGTTATTCTGGGTCATGGGAGATGGCGAGCGTTCTTTTGAACTTGGGATTCTATCTTTCCTTTGCCGGACCAGTGACGTATAAAAATGCTCGGCATACGGTTGAGGTGGCAGGCCAAGCCCCAATGGATCGTATTCTCGTGGAGACGGATTCCCCCTATTTGACGCCTGAACCGCGACGTGGAAAGCGTAATGAACCCACCTTTGTCCGTGAAACGGTTCAAAAAATTGCTGAAATTAAAAACCTCACTTTTGAAGAAGTTGCTTTTCAGACCATGCGTAATGCAGAAACTATTTTTAGAATTAAATAAAATTATGCCTGACTAAACGAGTCAGTTTAAGGGACCTTCCAGTCGGAAGGTTCTTTTTTTGAGGATATTTCATAGATTCTGTTAAGGGGGGATAAAATGTATTCGCTACCGATTACTACTTATTCGGATTATTGGCGTGCCACCAAGGCTTGGAGCTCATATTTGGGAGGGTTGGCAGTACTTGCTGCGGGTACACGGTATTCAGCTCTGGAGGGGCCAGCTGTAAATCGAACGATACAACCAACATCTCAGCAAACCACACTAGCCTTGGATACAAACAAATTAGGGTCAGAAGTGAGTTTACTATTCCCAAGGCAGAGGGCATCCATTCGGGGCACGGTGAGCCGAGGGGTATCCACCCAAGGAGAAATCAGCCGAGGAGTATCCATCGAAGGGGGAGCTCAAGGTATAGCGATCCAAGCGGTAGACCGTGAAGCAATTGAAATGAGATCGAATAAAATTGAAGCTGTCGATATAGAAATTCCTTACGAAACGAAATATGTAGAGTCTGATAAACTTCTGCCGGGCCAGACTAAAATACAAGAAAAAGGGCAAAAAGGCATTTTGCACCAGGTCGTCAAGACGTTTAAGGTCGGCGGACTCATTGAAGATCAACAAGTGCAATCGTCGCTCGAACTTAAAAGTCCAAAGACTGAGGTCATCCTTCAGAACTCGAAACCAGTTCCAAAGAAACAGGTGATGATTCAAAAATCCACACCTGTTGAAGGGAAAGTCCTTGAATCACCTAAAATGAATATTAGGGTAACGCTAAATGTTGTGTCGACAGCTTATACATTTACCGGAAATAAAACTGCGACAGGCGTCCAACCGAGTCAAGGCATGATCGCAGTTGATCCGAAAGTGATTCCAATGGGGAGCAAAGTGTATGTTGAAGGATATGGGTATGCCATAGCGGCAGATACGGGTGGAGCAATACGTGGAAATCGAATTGATGTGTTCTTTCCAACGCTCCAACAGTGTATTAATTGGGGTCGAAAAACGATCCATATTTATATTATTAATCCCATTTAATGGAATTCCTTTGACAAAAAGGATACTTATCCGTTAGAATGAGGTTATTAGAGCTTATTACATTTTGGAGGGATTGAATGATTCAGTTAACTCGAACTCAGGTATTGTCCTTGGTTCGGAGGTCACGTATAACCCAAATAGTTATTTTAGTCTGTGCAGTTTTTCTCATTTCAGCTGTAACACTCGCTTATAATGCTAAAACAATTGAAGCTCACATTGACGGTCAAACGGTTCGTGTTACGACGATCTTTGGTACTGTGGGTCAGGCACTCGCCCATTCAAACTTAAAATCATATCCAGAGGATATCGTAAACCCCTCTCGAGACACCTTGATCACCAAGGGATTAAAGGTAGAAGTAACGAGGAGTTTACCAGTTCATCTTTTGGTGGATGACCAAACGTTCATGACACGGACAGCGGCAAAAACCGTGGGAGAAGCGCTTGGTGATTTATCAGAGCGTTACGGGCTTCAGATAAAAGACGTTGATGAAGTGAATATTTTACGAACGGAAGCGGTTACAGACCAAATGGAGATTAAGGTGCGGCGCGCTTTCCCCATTGTGGTGCGGGCTGATGGTAAAGAGATTAATACCTATATCGCACCACGAACCGTCGCTGATGCGCTCACGAAACTAGGCATCGTCTTGGGCGTGAAAGATAAGGTCTCGCAGCCTTTAGACAAAATGCTAGTGCCTGATGAGCAGGTTCAGGTGGTTAGGGTTGCAGAACGAATAGATACCGTGAACAGTGACATCCCATTTCAGAGTATTACACAAGCGGCCGATTATCCGGCGGGTTTACCCGACAGAGTTGTCAGTCGTGGCTCAAATGGTCTTCAAGAGCAAACAATAAGAGTGGCGTTAGAAGATGGCAAGGAAGTTAATCGAGAGATACTCAGTCAGCAAGTGCTCACTCCGCCAACCAATGCAGTCACTTCTCGAGGGGCACAAACATCAATTTCCCGAGGCGGGTCGACGATTCGTTTTACCCGAGCTTATGTCATGAGAGCGACCGCTTATTGTATACCAGGCGGAACAACGAAAACAGGGGCTTCCGTCCGTTCAGGAATCATTGCAGTCGATCCTAGTGTAATTTCTCTGGGGGCGAACGTATATGTAGAAGGTTATGGACAGGCTCGCGCTCTAGATACTGGGGGAGCGATAAAAGGGAACCGGATCGACCTTTACATGAATTCGACAGAGGCAGCCTTAGCCTATGGTGTCCGAAACGTCATGGTATTTGTCCAATAAAAATAGTATCTTGCATTTTGCAGACAAGCCTTCGCATTCTAAGCGGAGGCTTGTTTTTTATTCTCACGGAAGTATAACTTTATTTATCTCACATACTCTTTAGTTGAAACCATGAAACGGGGGAGTACTGTATGCGTAAATATATAGGAATACCGGAGAAAAAATCGGCGATACTGCTTGTCCTGAGTGTTATGTGTATGCTGGTGGTCTCTGTTCTTTGGCAGGGTTCAACCTCTGTAGCTAGCCAGTTTGAGAAGGGTCACATTGTAATGCTTGATCCGGGGCATGGGGGATATGACCCCGGAGCCATTACAAAGCAAGGTGTTTATGAAAAATCGATTAATCTCCAGATTGCACAAAAGGTGGAAGAAATGCTTGGGCCCAGCGGAATTGAGGTTTTTCTAACACGAGAAGAAGATGTAGACTATGTACCTGATGGGGTTAAAGGGAAAACAACAAAAAAACAAATTGACTTAAATCGTCGTATTGATATGGCGAAGGACGCGAATGCTGATATTTTTGTCAGTTTACATGTCAATGCAACAGCATCAGGACAGGATTCCGGTGCAGAAACTTTTTATCAGTTCCAGTCTGAATCAGGTCAAAGGTTAGCTGAATTAATTCAACAAGAGTTAATTAAAGTACCGGCGATGAATCGTAGAATTGCAAAATCTGGGGATTTCTACATTATTAAAAATACAAAGATGCCTGCGGTCATCGTAGAAGTGGGATATTTATCGAGCATGAAAGAACAGAAAAAACTACAGCAATCTTGGTATCAGGAGCAATTGGCGCGTGCAATTGCCAAAGGAATTGCCAATTATTTTATGCACTAAATTAGAAAGCTTGACGCCAGTCAAGCTTTCTTTCTTCCATAATTGACTTAAGGAGGGTATATATAACACTTATTTATTTAATACATAACGTCCTTTGAAGCGGGGAAAATAAAGTCAGAATCCAAATCTATATTAAGGAGTTGAATGGCAGCATGAAACGGTTTCTGACTTTTATGATGAGCAGTACCCTGATTTTGGGACTTTCCTTGACAGGTTGTTCAAATTTACCATCTCCCATGAATCCCAAACCCCCAGAGAAAACCTCGCAAGGGATAACACCACCCGAAGCTGAAGCAGGTGCAACACGAGATTCCGTATTAGGGTCAGAGAAACGAGTGGTCATGGGATTTTACACAGATCCTGAAGGACCGACACCTGGTTCAAAAGAATCCATGATCAAAAATGCTAAATTACTAGATGAAGTCGCGTTTTTCTGGTACTCCTTTGATGCGACGGGAAAAGTCGTTCCAACCGGCAAAGTTGATTTAAAAATTAAAGAAACAGCACAAAAAAATGGAGCGAAAGCCTATGCGTTGGTGCATAACATGAATCTAACTGGGACGGTTGGCTTTGATGCAAATTTAGCACACAAAGTTTTATCCAACCCCGGCATTAGGGCTAATTTAGTGACGAATATGGTCAACCTGACAACAAAAGATGGTTGGGACGGCATTTCGTTGGACGTTGAAAAGACGCCTCCTGGCGATCGAGCGAATTTTTCTGCCTTTGTGGCGGAACTGGGTAAAGCGTTAAAAGCAAAAGACAAAATCTTGAACATATCTATCCCGGCCAAATTTATTGACTATCCTTCGGATCTGTGGTCAGGTGCCTATGATTATGCCGCGATTGGAAAAGCCGCTGACCAAATCATTTTGATGACCTATGATGAGCATGGATTGGGCACAACCCAAGGACCTATTGCCTCTGCAGGATGGGTAGATCGTGTGATTACCTTTGCTACTGGAAAGATACCCAAAGAAAAGATTGTCATGGGTTTCCCTGTATATTCCTTTGACTGGGGTTCGAATAAGCCCTTAATACCGGATTATCTATCCTATGTTCAAACCGTTGATCGGGCCAAAAAAATGGGGGTACAGATCCTAACAGATCCAAGTGCGAAAGTGCCACAATTTATATATACCGCCAATGGCGTTCGACACGAGGTATTCTTTGAGAATGTCGGTAGTTTGAGAATCAAAATGGATTATGCACTCCAACACAAGTTACATGGCGTCGCCATCTGGCGTTTAGGAATGGAAGATCCCGCGATCTGGGATTCGCTACTGAAAACGTATGGAACGAACAAACAAACAACCGCAAAGAAATAACAAACGAACGACATTTACAAGGGGATGAGAGATTCAATCTTTCATCCCCTTGTATTATTGTCTAATAATAATTTGAGTCTTTGCAAATTCTCAGTTAAGATATAAGAGTTAGAAGCGGAGGAATAATGGATGATAAAGGAACTTATCGTTGTAGAAGGAAAAAATGACGCACATGCGATACGACAAGCCCTCGGGGATGTGGATATCATTTGGACCGAAGGGTATGGCTTAAGTAAGAAAAAGTTGGATTACATTGCAGAAATGGCAAACCGTCAAGGTGTGATTGTTATTACGGATCCTGATACAGTAGGAGAACAGATCCGCAATCGGATTAGGGCGCATGTACCTGAGGCAAAACACGTTTACTTAACTAGGAAAGTAGCGACCAAACAAGGCGATATTGGTGTGGAAAATGCATCACCCCATGAGATTCGTCGTGCCTTTGCACATATTCAACAAGAGCAGGGAGCTCTTGTTGAGAATTTTACAATAGAGGATTTATTTTTAGTCGGTCTTGTGGGGTCAAATGGGGCGAGTGAATACAGGTTAGCACTTGGGCGCAAGCTAGGAATTGGGGATACTAATGCGAAACAATTCCTTCATCGGTTAAACCGGTTTGGACTATCTCGCGAGTTGTTCTTTCAAGCGATAGAGGAGGTTCGGCATGGAGAACGCAGCTGAATACACGCAACGTCTTATAAAAAGTGGGGCACGTGCTCATAAATCGATGGGTCAGGTTTTTCTGATGAGTGACGAAGTAATCGATAGCATTGTTTTAGCGAGTACGTTACAGCCTGATGTCCCACTCGTTGAAATTGGGCCGGGTCTGGGTGTTTTAACCAGGGTTCTTGCCCCAAGGGTGCAAAAGATGTGGGCGGTTGAGTTGGATCAACATAAAATTGGAATTTTAAATAAGGAGCTTGGTGGACAACCGATAGAAATTGTCAACCAAGATGCGCTAAAACTGGATCTGTTTGACCTATGGGGAGATCAGAAAGGGTATTTGATTGGTAATTTGCCCTACTATATTACGAGCCCACTGATTATGCATTTTCTCGAGCAAGCAGATCGATTAACGGGGATGACGATTATGGTGCAAAAAGAAGTGGCTGACCGGATTGCAGCGCCACCAGGAAGTAGGACGTACGGTATTTTATCCATTGCGGTACAGATTTCAGCACAGGTTACCAAAGTGATGGATGTTGCACCGAGTGCATTTTGGCCGGCACCAAAGGTCACTTCTGCCGTGATTAGACTAGACCTTCGTCCTTATCCTGGATTTGACGTGGATAAAAAGGAATTCTTCCGAGTGGTCAAAGCAGCCTTTAGCCAGCGGCGCAAGACGTTGGGGAACTCACTGACGGGCGGCTTAGGGCTAAAGAAAGAAGACGTCATTGAACGTATGCAAGGCGTAGGAATTTCAGATGGGCGGCGAGCAGAATCGTTAAGTATCGAGGAATTCCAGGTGCTTACAAAAGCTTTCCAATCATAAAATAAGAGAAATCCGGTGCGACAAAGGGACAATTCTCCTGTCTTGCTTAAGGGCAAGAGGGGAGAATTGTCCCTTTGTTTCGGTGAAGGGCGTTATTTGTGGGAGAAATTATTTCATTAGAATAAAACACGGGAAATTTCCAAACAATAAGATCGTAAATAAAAACTTGCGTTAAACAGACTGGATTAATGGAGGGTGAGCCTGGGTTGGAAAAAGTAAATAAGAAGAGTTTTCTGAAATGGCTGAATGTTATTGCGACAATGGCGACGACAGTGTTAGCGCTTACGGCCTTGATCACGGTGTATTTAACGGTAGCCGCATGGAATGCCCAACAGCAGACAGCACGACCGTATTTCATATTAAAAGAGTCGCCTAAAGTTGATTTGGGTAATGATCTGAGTATTGAGTTGAAATTTACCAATGTAGGAATGCATCCAGCGGTTAATCTTTCAAGTGAGACGATTGTGTTTGATGATCGTTTAATCGGAAAGCCGATTCATCATGATGAATCGGCGATTGTGAACGAAATTCCCAAAGATTCCTCGTCCAGCTTAGTAATGATCATGGCAAGTGAGAAAATTTATCCGAAACAATTTAACATTAACGCGCATTATGTTGTCGTAGTCTTACATTATTTAGATCCCATCTTAGATAAATCATACAGTCAATTGCTTTACATGAAGTGGAATGGGGTATTAGAAGATAAAATGCAACCGACTGTGCATGTCAAGGTAGAGGAAAAGGATAAGATCGATCAATACTTACAGAAGGCAGGGATTGATCTGAAAAAATATCTAGCGAAACGAACAAAATAAGGGACAGGAATCATTAAATTGATTCCTGTCCCTTATTTTGTACTGTCAGTGTAGCTAGGGGGGATCCAGGAATGATGACATGTTGTTCGTAAAACATGTCCTGTGATTTTAACGAATGCTCCCAACTAGAAAGAAGATCAAAACGTCGTTCTGGGTGGTAGCCCATTAATTTGTGTTTGCCGAGTGATCTATTCGGAGACTCATGATGGATTAGTGCTAATCCCATGAGGCAATCTCCGATGATGGTCTCCGCAATGAGACGGGCATGACGCCGATGTTTTCTAGGAGAGTGAAGTGATTCATGGGGAATACATGTGGCCACTTTAATGATTAGACCGTTTTTCTTTGCCCAATACAAAGTTAGTGGTGGAATGGCAATGGCTTCGGGAGGAAGGGAATGCATGGCGCGCTGTGAAAGTGCATGAGGTCCATGTGTTGGAGTTGCTAGTCCCAAACTTTTAAAAAGATCAAGTTCGAGGTTGAGCTTTGCGCGAAATTTTAAGACGAGATCGGCTAGTTTATGACGATGAGGAATGTAGGGATAACAATTTGTTAAGGCAACGTCAATGCCTGATTCAACCGAGTTGATGAGAGTAAGGAGATTTTGATAGATATCCCCTGACATATCGCCATCAACAAAGAGCACCCCATTGGCCTTTATATGACGTGCATAGAGCGCCCCGATTGCTCTGGGTATATCAAGGCCTAAGGGCTCTGAAAAATATAGGATATGAAGGCGAGTATCAGGGATTGAGCGTGCTAGTTGGAACGTTTGGTCAGTACAACCGTTGAGAACTATAATAATATAACTGACGGGAAGCCGTAAGATGGTGGTCAAAGTTGCCATGATGCTCTTTTCTTCATTTTTTGCCGGAATGACCACTGCGAACATCTTTGAACACCTCCTTATTGATCAGAACTTGTTATACTATATGCCGTTTGAAGAGGTTCGACATAGTATATAGCAATATAGGAAACTTACTTCAGCAGAAGGTTCGTTGAACTTATCCCAAAAGGAGGTCAGGCTATGTTTCAGGTGGGCGATATTGTTGCACGGTACTCACATCGACAGGATATTTTCTTCCACGTTGACCAAATTCATAAAAATTCAGAAGGCGTAGGTTTTGCCATTCTCAAAGGTCTTAATTTGAGATTACTAGCAGATGCGCCGCTAACCGATCTTATTGCGAAGCGCCCGGTTGAAGTTGCCAATTATGAACGTGACGATCATCGGATGATTTATCAGAAGTTACACAAATTGACGAGTGAGAGAAAGGCAGATTTAGACGAGAAAAGCGATTTTTTTGAAATCCCGGGAAGAGTATTGCAGGTGGATGGTGACCAAGATTATTTAAGCCAATGTATTAAAACGTATAAGCAAATGGGAATCCAAGCCAAGGGGATTTGTAAATCAGAGGTCGAACAACCCAAAATTATTCGCAGAATTTTACAGGAAAATCCAACGGACATCTTGGTATTGACAGGCCATGACGCTTTTATAAGGGGAAAAAAAGATTTCCATAGTATGGACAGTTACCGCAGTTCACGCTATTTTGTGGAGTCGGTTCTGGAAGCCCGACGTTTTCAGCATGACATGGATACGCTGGTAATCTTTGCAGGAGCCTGCCAATCAAACTATGAAGCAATTCTAGCAGCAGGGGCAAATTTTGCTTCCTCTCCAAAACGAATGCTGATCCATGCCTTTGATCCTGTTTTTGTGGTAGAGAGAATTGCTTTTACCCCCATGGATCAAATAGTTTCAGTGAAGGATATTCTAATGCATACGATTACGGGGACGGATGGAGTTGGGGGAATTGAAACAAGGGGTCAGATGCGGAGGGGGTATCCCAGGAGTCCTTATTAGTGATTATAAACAAAGGTTTGGATTGTTTGTGACCCGGAGGTTGGTATGCCAAGAGCTACCATCCGTCCGGGTCACTTTTTTTGTTATTGTTGAATAACCACGTAGGTTCCAATTTCGACGCGTTGGAAAAGGCTTTCGGCATCATGGTTATGCATACGGATACATCCTTTGGACACGGCTTGGCCAATGCTTGAAGGGTTATTCGTTCCATGAATTCCATAATGGGGGATAGAAAGACCCATCCAGCGACTACCAAAGACACCGCCAGGAGATACTGTTTTAGTGGCAATAATGTAGTGTCCATTGGGCGTGGGGGTCGCTGCCTTGCCAACCGCAATTGGATAATTATGAATGAGTCGGTTACCTTCATAAACCTCAAGTCTACGACGTGTGGTATGAATGACAATTGAACAGTTGGGCACTGAGCTAGGCCTCCTTTCTTTAATAATTCGGTTCTATCTCATGGTATGTTCGTGATTTCTGAATGTTCTTTGCATAATTGAACCTACTTTAGGTGGAGAATAAAAGGACTGGAGGGATTAGTTTGGCTGAACATGTGGAAGGAAAGCTGCTTATTATTGGGGGAGCAGAAGATAAAAAGGGAGAATGCAAAATCCTTAAGCGTTTTGTTCAGGAGTCAGGCGGCAGGGAAAGCCGCATTACGGTCTTGACAGCAGCGACAGAATTGCCACGTCAAGTCGGGAATGAGTATCATGCTCTGTTTCTAGAACTAGGAGCCCAGGAGGTACAAGTCCTTGATGTCGCGGACCGCACCCAAGCGAATACACAAGGGATTGGGAAGCAACTAGAAAAGGCAACCGGAGTTTTCTTCACAGGCGGTGACCAACTACGGATTACCGGTTTGCTAGGGGGAACGGTACTTGGACGGATGCTTCAACAGCTTTACGAACAGGGAATTATCATTGCAGGAACGAGCGCAGGGGCCTCTGTTATGTCGGATACGATGATAGTGGGAGGGGAAGCGGGAACGGCCAAGAAAAACACCTTAACGATGGCACCAGGGTTGGGGTTACTTCGATCTGTTGTGATTGATCAACATTTCGCCCAACGAGGGCGTATTGGCCGACTGTTATCGGCAATCTCTCAAAACCCCTATGTTCTCGGTGTGGGGATTGACGAGGATACAGCAATCCTAGTGCAGTCTGATGCGCGGTTTACGGTGGTAGGAAGTAATACGGTCACTGTCGTCGATGCGTCTCCCTCAACCATTACAAATGTTTCGGAAACGGCGCCTGGCCAAGCGATGGTGTTGAGTCCTATTTCAATGCATGTTCTATGTGACGGCTATGGTTTTGATCTAAAACATCGAGTATCTCTTGTTTAGTCAAATTTATGGTCGATAAGGAATACCAAATGGAAAAAAGGTTAAAACTAGCGTAGTATATTACCCATTGTTACTGAAGGGGGAACAACAACAGAATGGAGATTAGAGAAATCCAAGCAATCGAAGGGGCCAATGCTTTCAGCCATCGGCCTATTATTCGTGCGATTGTGGATCTCCAAGAATGGACAGAACGATTTAGTCATGAATTGGGAGATTTTCGGTTTCGTCTCGTGGAGAAATTACCGACCTTGGCTGACCATTATTGCTCACGTGGTAAACTGGGTGGATTCATTGAACGGTTACAAGAAGGTACCCTTATTGGTCACGTCATCGAACATGTGACCATAGACCTTTTGACACAAGCAGGACAAACCATTAAATATGGCAAAACTATGGCGATAATAGAAGAACCTGGTGTCTATGAGATTATTTTTAATTACGAAGCTAAAGAGGGCGCAGTTGAGGCTTTTAAACAAGCCTTTAACCTTGTAAACACTCTTCTTAATCAAGGAGAATTCGATGTCTCGCAAGCGGTAAACCATATCAAAGATGTGATGGCTGAATACGAATTAGGCTCTTCAACAAAAGTGATCGTTGAGGCTTGTCAGGAACGGGGAATTCCGGTTCATCGCCTCAATGAAAATAGTTTGCTGCAACTGGGGTATGGTCGAAATCAACGGCGTATTGAAGCAACCATGACGGATACGACCTCTAGTATAGCGGTCGACCTTGCTTGTGATAAGGAAATGACCAAGAAACTACTGAGAGAGGGTGGGATCCCTGTCCCGTGGGGACATATTGTGAGGACGGAAGAAGAAGTCATTCAGGCTTTCATGGAGATGGAAACGACGGCTGTCATTAAACCCTTGCACGGAAATCAGGGTAAAGGGGTGACCCTCCAACTAACGAGTGTTGCGGAAGTTAGAGCAGCGTTTAAGGTCGCCCAAACTTATGGGGACTGGGTTATCATTGAAGAATATATTTCGGGGCAACATTATCGCTTGGTGGTGGTTGGAGATCGTTTAATTGCGGCTGCGCTGAGAATTCCGGCCCATGTTCTTGGAGATGGATCTTCCACGATTGCGGAGTTGGTGGCTCAAACAAATGAGGATCCTTTGCGTGGAGATGATCATGAGAAGGCATTGACGAAGATTAAAATCGACCCCGTGGTGCTGTTGACACTTTCTCAAAAGCAACTAGCGCTATCATCTGTTCCGAAACAAGGAGAAGTGGTGTATCTGCGCGACAGTGCAAACTTGAGTACGGGGGGGACTGCTGTAGATGTGACAGATCGTGTACATCCAGATAATGTCGATTTAGTCGTCTATGCCTCCAAGCTCATTGGTTTGGATGTTGCAGGAATTGATTTCGTCATTGAAGATATTGAGGCATCCTATCGCAAAAAAAACGGACATATCATTGAAGTCAATGCTGCACCGGGCATTCGAATGCACCATTTTCCCAGTGTGGGTAAAGCAAGGGATGTGGGCAAAGCGATCGTGGCGCAAGTATTTCCTTCTGGAAATGGAAGAATCCCCATCGTGGCCATTACCGGTACGAATGGAAAAACAACCACGACGCGTATGATCAGCAAAATCTTAACAGATCAACAGCTCATGGTAGGCATGTCTTCAACGGATGGAATTTATATCAACCAAAAATTATGTATTAAAGGGGATATGACCGGGCCAGAGAGTGCTAGGATTGTTCTAAGACATCCCGATGTACAGGTGGCGGTATTAGAAACGGCCCGGGGTGGAATTCTGAGAGCCGGTTTAGGGTATGATTATGCAGATGTCGCGGTCATTACAAATGTTTCTAATGATCATCTGGGCCAGTATGGTATTGAGACGCTCGAAGATATTGCCCATGTGAAGAGCTTGGTCGCGGAGGTTGTCAAGCCGCATAGCTATGTCGTTCTGAATGCAGATGATCCGCTCGTTGTCCAAATAGCGAAGCGAACAAAGGGGCGAGTTATTTATTTTAGTACTGAAAAAGATAATATTTTCGTTCGAAAACATTTGGGGATGGGTGGAACAGCCGTCTTTGTGCGGCGGGGCATGATTTTGCTTTGTCAGGGTTCAAGAAGTAGTCGGATCTGCTCGGTGAAACAGATTCCGGTGACCTGGGATGGAAAAGCCAAGCATAACATCCTTAATGTCTTGGCCTCGGTCGCGGCAGGCTGGGCTTTGGGATTGAGTGCCATGGCAATTCAAAATTCTCTGCAAAGCTTTTCCTCCGATGCAGAGCACAACCGAGGACGATTAAATCTTTATGAGCTGAATGGTGTGCGTGTTTTTGTTGACTATGGCCATAATGCTGCTGGGATTCGAGAGGTTGCCAAAACCCTGCAACAGTTTAAGGGAGGTTCCCTCGTGGGCTGTATTACTGTGCCGGGCGATCGTCCGGATGAGTCGATACTTGAAGTGGCACGGATCTCAGCCCAAGGTTTTAAACGTTTAATTATTCGAGAGGATGCTGACTTACGCGGACGTAAACCGGGGGAAATTGCACAACTTCTCTTTGACGAAGCAGTACGAAGTGGTATGAGCCCGAATAATATAGAGGTGGTCCTTTCCGAAATTGATGCCTTTAGAAGAGGCGTGGACAGTTGTAGTTCGGGGGACACCTTTGTGATGTTCTATGAGGACATTGAACCGATTGAAGCAGAAATCCGACTGCGGTTGGAACTTCAAAAGGCACTATCCTATGAATTAGTGCCTATAGAAAAGGTCGTTGGTGCAGAATTTTAGGACAACTGGAGGGACGAGGTTTAACTTCGTCCCTTTTAATTAATGCTTCTTTTCCACGAGAAGTGCTGGAACTCCAGCTGAAAAATATGTATAATAAAAGGAAATGCATCCGTAATGTTCGGAAAGGGTAATGCAAATGGAACAATCTTTTCTAACAACGTTCGCCTATGCCAAAATTAATCTGGCCTTAGCAATCCACCAAATTCGGGAAGATGGATACCATGAACTTCAAAGTGTCATGCAATCGATTGCTTTACACGATGTTGTCAGGGTTCGGCGTCATGGAGAAAAGGTTGTATGTCGGTGTGGAGGCTTAAGTGGCCCCGGAAATATAGCGCATAAGGCAGCTGTGTTATTTCTTGAACAACTTGACCAATTCGAAGGAATTGAAATTGAAATCCTAAAGAATATCCCAGTGCAGGCCGGACTAGCGGGAGGAAGCACGGATGCCGCCGCAACGCTTCGGTTATTAAATCAACTTTTTGGAAAACCTTTCAGTGGGGAAGCACTCTTAACACTGGCAAGGAAATGTGGAACAGATGTTGCTTTTTGTCTGAGCGGCGGAACAATGTGGGCAACGGGACGTGGAGAGCGGCTTGAAGTACTACCGCCAGCGCCCACGATGGACCTGGTCTTAACTAAACCGTTTGCTGGCGTCAACACGAGGGAAGCTTATCTTCGATTTGATGCCGTTGGGCAGAGTGGGCGTCTAACTCAAACTGATTGGGAAAAGGCCTTATCCCGGAATTCGATCCAGCAGATTGCCAGCCTACTTTATAATGATTTAGAGTTAGCCTCAACTCAAATGGTTCCTGAAATTTTGGTGCTTAAGCAATATTTACTGGAGTCTGGGTGTCAAGGGGCCTTAATGTCAGGAAGTGGTTCTTGTGTATTCGGGATTGCTCAAGGGAAACAGCATGCGATCGAAGTCGCAGAAGGATTGAGAAAAAAAAGCTTTAAAAACGTATGGGTAACAAGAACAACGGACGCGATAGGATAAAGGACTTACTAAACTGAAGGGGTGAAATTCATGGAGAAACGATTATTACCGGTGATACTTGATGGTTATAAACCACTACGAGAGATTGTTTTTGAGTCCATGCGCGAGGCAATTTTAAGCGGGGTTCTAGAACCCGGAGAACGACTGATGGAAATTCAATTGGCCGAAGAAATGGGAGTTAGTAGAACCCCCGTACGTGAAGCCATCCGAAAACTAGAACTTGAGAATTTTGTGGTCATGATTCCGCGCAAGGGAGCGTATGTTGCTGGCGTTTCGCTGAAAGATGTCGCAGATGTTTTTGAGATCCGTTCCGCGCTAGAGGGATTGGCGGCAGGTCTTGCGGCTGAACGAATTACGGATGAAGAATTGGAACAAATGGAGCGGGCGCTTTTTTATCGATCCAAAGCGGGAGAGGTCGACTTAGACTTAGAACAGATTGTGAAGTCTGACACGGACTTTCATGCCTTAGTGTACAAAGCCAGCCGCAATGAACGGTTGATTCAAATTTTAGCCAATTTACGTGAACAAATTCAACGTTTCAGAACGACTTCACTGGCCGTTCCAGGGCGGATGAAACTTGCGATTGACGAACATCGGATGATTGTTGAAGCGTTGAGAAATCATGATAGTGAGGAAGCGCAATCGTTAGCGATGGCACATATTGTGACGGCTGAGAATGTAATGTTCGGAACTCTGAGCTTAAAGAATGATCCGGATAAGGTGGATTAATAATCGTGGAGAAGATGAAAAGAGCAGAACGGATGGTGGCCATCACCCAAGAGCTGATCTTAAAACCGAATGTCCTAACTCCGTTATCTCTATTTGCAGAACGGTTCGGTACGGCCAAATCCACAATCAGTGAGGATTTAATGGCTGTCAAGAAAAGTATTTTTCTTTCAGGGCAGGGTCACATTGAAACAATTTCTGGCGCCTCAGGTGGGGTACGATATATTCCTGAAATAGCCCCTGAAGAAGCAAAGCAATTCCTAAGTAGGCTTTCTGAACTTTTGAGCGACAAAGAACGAATTCTCGCAGGCGGTTTCTTGTATATGACCGATTTATTGTTTGATCCTTCGATATTACGTCCACTAGGCCTTATCTTTGCCGGCGCTTTCCGAGAAAAATTGCCGGATGTTGTCGTTACTATAGAAACCAAAGGAATTCCTCTGGCCCTTGTAACGGCAGAGGCCTTAGGTTTACCGATGGTTGTCATTCGCACTGGGAACAAAGTTACAGAGGGGTCTTCGGTCAGCATTAATTATGTTTCCGGATCATCTAGACGCATTCAAACCATGTCGCTGTCACGAAGAGCCTTAGAACCTAAGCGGCGTGTGCTCGTGATAGACGATTTCATGAGGGCGGGCGGAACCGCTTTAGGGATTAGGAATTTGATGGCTGAATTCGAAGCAGACGTTGTGGGAATTGGGGTATTGATGGAAGCCCGGATGACAGAAGAACCGAAGCTTGTTGAAGGGTATTTATCTCTTTTACAGCTTAAAGAACTTGATTGCTATACAGGTAAGACCTCAGTCGTTCCTATGGTTAGTTTTTAAATAAAGCCTATTATTAGTAAGTTCGTTGTATTTTGATAAATTTTCAAAAATTTCCTTAATTTATTGCAGGATTTTTTTACCATACAGAGAATATCATTATGGATAAGCCCGGAGAACAGTTGAAGGTGGTGAGTCATAATGAATATTACCGATGTGCGCGTTCGGAAGATTAACACGGAAGGAAAAATGAAGGCAGTGGTCTCCGTGACCTTCGATGATGCTTTTGTCGTCCATGATGTTAAAGTCGTTGAAGGTATGAACGGTATTTTCGTCGCCATGCCCAGCCGTAAAACACCTGAAGGGGAATTCCGTGATATCGCCCACCCCATTTCTGCTGCAGCACGAGAAGTCATCCAGACGGCTGTCTTAAAAGCCTATGAAGAAGCCATTTAAATGCATTTATAGTCGTTATTGAAATGTTGAAGGGGACCTTGTAAATAGGTCCCCTTTTCTAAGTTTTATTTATACAATATTCTAACTTTGAGATAAAAGAGGATTTTTCACCTAATTTGACGAATTAGTAACTTTTAGAATGTAAAAAAGCTAGAGGGTTAGACTAAAGCTGGAGGCGAATTAGATCATGCATAATCTGGTAGCGGTGATCATGGCTGCAGGAAAAGGGACAAGGATGAAATCAAAGCTGCCAAAAGTCATGCATTCATTAGCCGGTAAATCTCTCATTGAACATGTTTTAGAGACGGTTAATCAAGTTGGGATTGAACGTCCTTTGGTGATTGTAGGACATGGACGAGAGGAGATTGAGTCCCGTATTTCTGAACGTGCGGAGCTCGTAATTCAAACTGAACAATTAGGAACGGGACATGCAGTAATGCAAGCGCTACCTTATTTTGATGACGCCCAGACCGTTCTAATTTTAAGTGGGGATCAGCCACTACTTAAAGCCCAGACACTACAAACTCTGATTGAATTGCACGAAGCTCAAGGGGTTAGCGCTACGGTATTAACAGCCACGATGGATCAGCCGTTTGGTTATGGCCGAGTGATTAAAAATGGAGAATTCGTGGTTAAAATTGCTGAAGAAAAAGATGCTACCGTTGAACAACGACAAATCCATGAAATTAACACTGGGACGTATTGCTTTAAGGGGTCCGCACTGAAGGAAGCGCTCGTCAAAATTACCACTCAAAATGCGCAAGGAGAATATTATCTGACAGAAGTCTTTGATGTTCTTTTAAAGCTTGGAGAGAAGGTGTTGGCGTATTGTACCCCAGATTCTAATGAAGCCCTGGGGATTAATAGCCGAGCTCAATTGGCTGAGGCCGAAGCAATTCTGAGAGTTCGTATTCTTGATCATTGGATGGCTGAAGGGGTGACACTTGTGGATCCTTCCTCGACCTTTATTGATGGGGATGTACAAATTCAACAGGATGTTACAATTTTACCCTTTACCCGTTTAATGGGTAAAACTCGGATAGAAGAGGATTCGGTCATTGGACCACAGACAAGTTTAGACAATTGTCTTGTGGGGCGTGGTTCAGAGGTGACTTACACTGTGGCCAAAGATGCGTTAATTGGAGAACGTTGTCACATTGGTCCGTTCGCCTATTTACGACCGGGTACGAAACTGGAAGCAGAAGTAAAAGTGGGAGATTTTGTAGAAATTAAAAATAGTTGGATTGAAATGGGATCAAAAGTACCCCATTTGAGTTATATTGGAGATACACACGTCGGGAAATCCGTGAATATTGGAGCAGGAACAATCACCTGTAACTACGACGGGGTGAACAAACATCCCACAAAAATCGGAGATCATGCCTTTATCGGCAGTAATACAAATTTAGTTGCTCCTGTTGAAGTGGGAGAACATGCTATTACAGGTGCAGGTTCTACCATTACGAAGAATGTTCCGGCAAGTGCCTTGGCAGTTGAACGGAGTCCGCAGGTCATCAAGGAACGCTGGCATAAAAAAAATATGAAATAGGGGGGCTAAAAGACCCATGGCTGCAAAAGAATTTAAGATTTTTTGTGGAAATGCCAATCGTCCGTTGGCACAGGAAATTGTGGACTATCTTGGAGTTCCGCTAGGTGAAGCGAAGATTCAACGCTTTGGGGACGGGGAAATATGTCTTGCCATTGATGAGAGCGTGCGAGGCGCGGATATTTATGTTGTTCAACCCACTTGTTTCCCAACTAATGACAACATCATGGAGTTACTGATTATGATTGATGCAATGCGAAGGGCTTCAGCACGCCGTATTACGGCTGTCATGCCATATTATGGATATGCTCGACAAGAACGCAAGTCAAGAGCACGTGACCCGATTACTGCGAAATTAATGGCTAACTTGATTACCACTGCCGGAGCAGATCGTGTCGTAACCATGGACTTACATGCTCCCGCCATTCAAGGATTCTTTGATATTCCACTGGATCACTTGCCTGGGGTCCCCATATTGGCTGAGTATTTTCAGGAAAAGGGGCTAGAGAACCTCTGCGTCGTGTCTCCAGACCTAGGTGGAGTTACACGAGCGCGTAATTTTGCTGAACGTATCGGCGCGACGATTGCTATTATCGATAAGCGGCGTCCGGCACCGAATGTTTCCGAGATTATGAATGTTATCGGCGAACTGAAAGGTAAGACGGTGATCATGATTGATGATATTATTGATACTGCCGGAACCATTACACAGGGGGCTGCAGCGCTTGTGGACCGGGGTGCTAAAGAAGTTTATGCGTGCTGTACCCATCCGGTATTATCTGGACCAGCGATTGAACGGTTGGAAAAATCCGTTATTCGTGAACTCGTTGTCACCAATACCATACCAATCGATGCAGAAAAAATGATTTCTAAGATTAGGGTGTTATCGGTTGCACCGCTCTTGGGTGAAGCCATTGTCCGTATTCACGAAGATCTGTCTGTCAGTAAACTTTTTAGTTAAAAAGAGGCCCCTGGGTATTATCCCAGGGGTTCTTTGGTTATGGGCACTTCGGAAACAGTTGGGTTAGCCGGTGGGGTGGACGCTGTTTCGGGAAAGATAATGAGTTCCTTATCTAGTTCGGGGGGAGAAGCCGTTTTAACTTTATCTTTTTTAAAATAGCGGCTGATGGTGTGAGTCGTTTCCGAGGCTAGATTTGATGTTGAGTGCATGAGGTTTTTGAAGGAGTCAGTGAGTCCTTTGTCCGCGACAGTGAGAGCATCCTCACTACCTTGTTGTGTAATGATGACATCGTGTCCAATGGTCTTAATGTAGTCTGCAGAAATCCACGCTTTACCGCTTAAGAATCCCTCAATTTTACCGCCGGAAACCTCTATTTGAGTTATTTTGCCTGTTTTCGGATCAACATAATATTCCTCGGCGATCCCAAGTGTTTTCCCTGTTTCCGTGACCATCTTTGTTCCGATGATGGTCAATTTTTCTCTGACTAGATCTAATAATTCAGGAAGACTTGTCGTTTTCTCAACGTGGGACTGAGTGTCAATAGTGATCGCGTCCTCGCCAACGCTGACGACTTTTGAATAGGGGATAATGCGCTGATCCTTAAAAAAACCCTTCGAGTCCACGATGATCGCGGCTAGAGCCTTGGAACCGGCATCGAGAATTAAGCTTTTTACATACCCTATTTGTTGGCCTTCCTGAAGTGAAATGATCGGTAAGGATAAGAACTTTTTACTGGGTTTCATAGGTTCACCCCCTTTTTCGGTGAGATTTTAGTTACGTATACTTTAAGAAGGTATTCAGACTATCGATAGAATATGCTTTGGAGGAGATTGAAATGAAGGTTATTGTCGGTCTCGGAAACCCTGGCCCTCAATATGCAGAGACGCGCCATAATATTGGATTTCTGTTGGTTGACTTGCTGGCAGAGGTCAATAAGCTTCAGTTTCGCGCGAAATTCCAGGGATTATGGTCGGAAGGAAATATTGAGGGAGAGCGAATCTTTCTCTTGAAGCCACAAACATTTATGAATTTAAGTGGCCGCTCAGTCAGAGAACTCATTAATTTCTATAAAATTTCTGGAGATGATTTACTGATTGTTCATGATGACATGGATTTGTCACTTGGAAAAATTCGCCTGCGTGATCAAGGAAGCGCAGGGGGTCATAACGGAATCAAATCCATCTTAGCAGAATTGGGAACAGAAAGATTTGGTCGACTCAAATTAGGAGTGGGTCGTCCACCTAGAGACTTTGACCCTGCACGTTATGTGCTTTCTCCTTTTGCAGAAGATGAAATGAAGCCGTTAGATGAGGTGTTGGGACGGGCGGAAAAGGCGACGAATTTATGGATTAAAGGGGAAGTCGATCGGGCCATGAATTTATATCATCGTTAACGTGGCGTATAACCTTCATGGCAAGGGGCAATTCTACTGCTATGGAGGTGATTTCAGGATGAAGATATTAAAATTATGTCATGCCTGTGATCGAATTATTGGTGAGATTGAGTTAGATGACTTGACCAACAATAACGCTGACCCTATAATGGATATTGTTGGAAATGTTGCATACACGCTTTGCCCTAGTTGCCTACATGAAATGGAAATAGAACCTAGGAATGTTTATCATTAAGTTGTAAGTTTCTTTATATTTAGGGGTAGAAAAATGGGGGTCCTTTAACGGACGTTCATCTTTTTTGCACTGTCAGAAAGTATAACTTTTTGTTATATACTTTCTGCAGCATAAGTGCAACTAAGGCGACCGCCTTCGCTGAGGCTTGGCGCTAGCCAAGTTTTCTTTACTACCCGAAAGGATGCGGGGTTTGAATACAATTCATGACTATGTTCGACAGGGGCTTGATATTCAGGAGATTGATCAATCGTTAAGCCGTGGAGAATGGCCTCAAATGATTTGCGATTTAACGGGAAGTCAAAAAGCAGCCTTTGTCGCTCAGCTACTCCAAAAGTCTAAAACTGGATTAATTCTAACTTATTCGGAAGAGCAGGCTCAAAAGTGGACAAACGATTTGAGGACCTGGTGTCCGCAAGAAACTATTTTACATTTGCCGACAACAGAATGGCTCCCTTTTGAAGTGCTGGGTAGAAGCAGGGAAACGACCGCTGACCGAATTCGTGTCATGAATCGATTAGCGCAGGACCCACACTGTACGGTCGTTGCTTCTGTCCTTGCTGTGGAACGGCGCGTATTCCCTCTAGAACGCTGGACAGAGTATACTTTAACGTTTGAAGTGGGAAAAACATATGTGTTGTCAGAAGTACTGACGGCCTTAACCGATGGTGGATATGAGCGAATCGAGACCGTTGAAGGGAAAGGGCAGTTCGCCTTACGCGGCGGGATCTTGGATATTGCACCCTTAGACGCAGAAGCTGTGCGCATTGAGTTTTTCGATAATGAAATAGACTCCATTCGGACGTTTGACCTTGGAACACAGAAATCTTTCGCGATTGTGACGAAGGTGCGTATTCCTCCTGCCATGGAATATGTTGTCACTCGAGAGGAACTAGGTCAGCTTCGATTTGCAATTCGGGCAGAAGCTCGTAAGGCGATCGGCCGTCTCACCCGTGCAGGGCGGAAAGAAGCGGCGGTACACTTACAAAATAAAGTTAGCTTTTTGGAAGAACGACTAGAACAAGGAATCGTGGATGAAAATGTATATTCTTTTCTAAGCTTAGTGAATACGCCGCTTGTTCCGTTTTTCTCTTATCTTTCTGATAATCATTTTGTGGTGCTGGATGAACCGCTACGTTTAAAAGAGCAGTTAGAGTTTCAAGCAAATGAGCGTTCGCTTGAATTTACTCAGCAACTGGAACACGGTGAGGGGTTTGTTCATCCTGAGACTCAGTTTATTGACTACAACGATATTCTAAGCCACGGAGAGACACATCCCTTGATTAGTCTTTCAACGCTCTTGAGGCAAGCTCCAGGGCTTTCACCCAAGCGGGTTTTTAACCTAAATGCTCGGTCATTGACGGGCTTCATGGGGAAAACAAGTAAGTTAGTTGAGGAGATAGAACACCGGAAGGATGCAGGCAATGTGGTGGCGTTGTTTGTCGGCGATGAGGATCATGCACTGCGTTTGATTCAGGGCTTAAAAGATGCCGGAGTGATTGCATCCCGCAAAGAACTTAAGGATCGTGTTGAAGAAGGACATGTGTATGTCTACCCGTATTCTCTAGACCATGGTTTTGAGTTGCCGCTCGGAAAACTAGTCATTCTGACGGAAACTGAGATCTATAAAAGGGAGAGCAAGGCGGTCAGCAAGAAACCGATTACACCAGCTCAAAAGAGCATCTTCATTGCGGAGCTTAAACCTGGGGACTATGTTGTGCATGTTCAACACGGGATTGGGCAATTCACGGGTATTGAGCGGTTAGCCGTTGGAGGGGTAGAAAAGGACTATTTTGGGCTCCGCTATGCTGGAGAAGATCGGCTCTATGTCCCGTTAGATCAACTGCATCTCCTCCAAAAATATTTAGGAAGTGCTGCGGAAACTTTGCCCAAACTCTACAAACTTGGGGGCACTGAGTGGTACAAGGTGAAGACTAAAACCCGCAGTGCTGTCAAAGAAATGGCGATTGATTTGGTGAAACTTTACGCTAAGAGGGAGGCAATCCAAGGGTTTGCCTTTTCTCAAGATAATGCGTGGCAAAACGAATTTGAAGAGAAGTTTCCTTATGTAGAGACACCCGATCAACTCCAGAGCATTGTGGACGTAAAACGTGACATGATGCGTCCACGTCCGATGGACCGTTTACTCTGTGGTGATGTGGGATATGGCAAAACAGAAGTGGCCATTCGTGCGGCGTTTAAGGCGGTGCTCGACAGCAAGCAAGTGGCAGTCCTCGTTCCTACAACTATTTTGGCCCAACAACATTTCAATACCTTCTTGGAACGATTTATAGGGTATCCAATTACCATTGAAATGCTGAGCCGTTTTCGGTCTCAAAAAGAACAAAAAGAAATACTTGTAGGACTGAAGGAAGGCCGTATTGATGTTATTGTGGGAACACATCGTATACTCTCTGATGCCGTCCAATTCAAAGATTTAGGATTATTAGTCATCGATGAGGAGCAGCGTTTTGGGGTGGCTCATAAGGAAAAGCTGAAAACTTTAAAAGGTAATGTTGATGTGCTGACCTTATCCGCAACTCCAATTCCCAGGACCTTGCATATGTCCCTAGTGGGAGTTAGGGATATGAGTGTCATTGAGACTCCACCGGAAGGTCGGTACCCGGTTCAAACGTATGTCACGGAATTTCGGCCCGATGTGGTACGTGACGCTATAAGACGCGAGATTCAACGCGGTGGACAAGTATTCTATGTACATAATAGAGTAGAGGATATGGACAGGGTCACCCACTTTTTGAGTCAATTGGTGCCTGAAGCGCGGTTTGGTGTGGCCCACGGTCAAATGCGCGAAACGCAGTTGGAACGTGTCATGCTTGATTTTCTTGAGCAGGAAATGGATGTCTTAATTTCTACGACCATTATTGAAACGGGACTCGATATGCCCAATGTTAACACGCTTATTATTGATGAGTCCGATCGGTTTGGGTTATCCCAACTTTACCAGTTGCGCGGGCGGGTTGGGCGATCCAATCGCAAAGCGTTTGCCTATCTTATGTATAAACCCCAAAAGATTCTCACGGAAATTGCAGAAAAACGTCTGGCAGCGATTCGTGAGTTTACTGAATTCGGAGCGGGATTCAAGATTGCCATGCGAGATCTTGAAATTCGTGGTGCGGGGAACTTGATCGGCGCCCAACAGCATGGACATTTAGCGGCGGTAGGCTTTGAGATGTACAGCCAGATGCTGAAAGAAGCAGTTCAGGAACTGCGTGGAGAAAAGGTTGAAGAAGTGATTGAGCCGAGCATTGAGCTCCAGGTGGATGCCTTTTTGCCCGATACTTATGTTGTGGATAGCCAAGCTAAGGCTTCGTTGTACCAACGACTGGCAATGGTTCAGGATGAGGAACAACTTAGGGAGATGGTTGATGAATTGGTGGACCGTTTCGGAACTCCAATGCGTGAAGTAGAGCATTTAATTGAAATAATCAGGCTTAAATTATTAGCAAGTTCTTTAAAAATTGAACAAATTCAACAATCCAAACAAAATGTGAGTCTTCGTTTTGCAGCTGATATGGGCATGACCGGTGAGAACCTAATGGCCGTGGCATCAGCTTCTACGTATCCATTGTCTTTTAAGACAATGCCAAATGGGAATCTGGAGTGTAGAATCCGTATTCGTACGCTTGATCAAGAAGAGGTAATTAAAGCGGTATATCGAGTTCTCTCGACGTTTTGCGACATTGCTTCAAGAGCAACTCCTTGATATAATATTCTCATGTCAAATTGAAAGGGTGTGTCTAGATGAAAAAGTCCTGGGTGGGGATAATTTTAGGAGTCCTTGCATTGATGCTTGTGACCACGGGGTGTTCTTCGTTGGTTGGTGGTAAATGGGCGGCAAAAGTTAACGGAGAGTCGCTTTTGATTAAGGATTATGATGCACGAGTTGCTGAATCGCAAAAGACTTATGAAAAACAAGGTATGAAGTTTGATACAGAGGAAGGTAAAGCAGCTTTACCTCAGATTAAAAGTCAGCTTTTAGACCGTATGATCGAGGGGAAGCTTCTGGGTCAAGAAGTCAAGAGTCAAAAGCTTAATCCAGAGGATGCAAAAGTAAAAGAGCAAGAAGATGTCATCAAGAAAAATATTGGAGACGATACTAAATTCCAAGATACTCTAAAACAACAGGGTATGACGGAAGCCGAATTGAAGAATTTCCTGACGGTTTATGAGAAAGTAACCTCTGATGTTAAAGTGGCCAGCGATACTGACGTTAAAGCATTTTTTGATAAGAACATTGCTAATTATGGTGAGCCTGAAAGTGTAAAAGCTCGTCACATTCTGGTTAAAACGGAAGATGAAGCGAAAGCAATTATTGCACAACTTGTTGCAACTAAGGACAAAGCAGCAGTCCTTGCTTTGTTTCAACAGCTTGCTAAAGACAAGTCAACCGATGAGGCATCAAAGAACTCGGGCGGAGATCTTGGAGCTATTCCTAAGGGACAAATGGTACCTGATTTTGAAAAAGCAGCATTTGCTCAAGCAGTCGGTACATTTTCACCAACTCCTGTCAAAACGGAATTTGGTTTTCATGTTATCTTTGTTGAAGCGCACACGCCTGCAAAAGCCCCAGACTTTGCAACCGTGAAACCTCAAGTGGAACAAGATGTGGTGAATGCGGCGAAAGATGCCAAGTTCCAGACGTATTTTGACGATTTGCGTAAGAAGGCAAAAATTGAATACGCAAAAGGATATGAACCTGCAAGTTAAGCGAATAAGTGATTAAGAAGAAGGCAACTAGCGATAGTTGCCTTCTTTTGTTTTCCATTGAAAAAAAATGAATAAATGGGAATCATTAGATATATACTATCATTGAATTTATTTAAGGTTTAGAAAGCATATGCGAAGTGGTTTTTGGTACGACAAAAAAGGAAGGTGAAGGTGCGCTTATGAAAGCAACAGGTATTGTAAGAAGAATTGATGATCTAGGTCGTGTCGTTATTCCAAAGGAAATTCGTCGGACCCTTCGTATACGTGAAGGAGACCCATTAGAAATTTTTGTCGATCGGGAAGGGGAAGTCATCTTAAAAAAATATTCCCCCATCCGTGAATTGGGAGAGTTTGCGAAAGAATATGCTGATTCTCTATTCGAGACAACTGGACATATAACCTGTATTTCAGATCGTGATACCATTATCGCAGTATCGGGAGCATCAAAGAAGGAATACCTGAATAAAGCGGTAGGACCCGCCATTGAACAAGCGATGGAGGGAAGAAAGACCATTCATATCGGCATTGCAGGGGATCATGCTTTATGTAAAAGCTGCCCTGAAAATGAGGATGATGACAAATGCAAGTATACCAGTGAAGTCATTGCCCCGGTTATTTCGCAGGGGGATCCAATTGGTGCTGTGATGCTTATGTCTAAGGAGCCTAACATGAAGATGGGTGAACTGGAGATTAAATTAGTCGAGACTGCCGCTGGCTTTTTAGCGAAGCAGATGGAACAATAATCTTACAGAGTATCGCCGTGATGGCTATATGACGGATTCCTTTATGCCTTGATGGTGACAAGGGACCAGATAAAAATAAAGCGGCATGCCGCTTTATTTTTTTTACCTGTTAGAAAGTTTATGGTAAACTATTGCTAGGAGGTGAAAACATGTCCTCGTGTCTTCATGTTATGGGCTTAGGTCCTTCTGGTCTTGAACAGTTAACCCTTGGAAACTACCGCCGTATATGCAGCGCGAAGAAGATTTTCGCACGAACTGCAGAGCATCCCTGTGTTCAGGAATTGATGGCCGAGGGGATCTGTGTAGAATCATTTGATAAAATTTATACCACAAAACCTTCCTTCGAGGAGGTGTATGAAAGCATTACAGAGCAGTTGCGCCATGAATTAGAAAAAGGCTGTGAGGTTATCTACGTGGTACCAGGGCATCCTATGGTGGCTGAGAAGACTGTACAACTTATCGGCGAAAAACTTTCTCAGGAATATGAGGTAGTCATTCACCCAGCCATGAGCTTTGTCGACGAAATTTTTCGGGTGCTAAAGTTCGACCCGATTGACGGGGTGCTAATACGAAATAATGATGCTTTAAAGGATGTAGGACTCACGGGGAAGGAATGGCTGATCGTTCCCCAAGTGTATAATAAATTAATAGCCTCAGAGGTCAAGTTGGACCTTATGAGCTCTTATCCTGATGATGCATGGGTGTATGTTACAAAGGCTTTGGGCACCCTTGGAGAGCAAGTGGACAAGCTTCCGCTCTTCGAGATGGATCATGGAACCTTCGATCATTTGACGACCATTGTTTTGCCACCGAACTCAGAGGTTATTTCTTTTTCTAGGTTGACTAAAGTGATGGGAATCTTACGTTCTGAGCAAGGGTGTGCATGGGACCTTGAACAAACACATGATACCTTAAAACCGTGTCTCATTGAAGAGAGTTATGAAGTTTTAGACGCTATAGAAAAAAATGATATGTATAATTTGTGCGAAGAGTTGGGAGACTTATTATTACAAGTTGTTTTTCATGCTCAACTTGCTTCAGAAGATCGTGATTTCGATATCCAAGACGTTCTTCAAGGGGTTATTCAAAAGCTCATTCGCAGGCATCCCCATGTATTCGGGGAAGAGAAGGTAGAAACAGCCGATGATGTGATCCTGACTTGGGATAGAATTAAGCAGGAAGAGAAGATCGGCGGAAATGAAGAATTAGCCTTCTTTCATGATCCGTTAGGGTTGCCAGCACTTATGTTGGCCACTTCAACCCAACGTAGGGTGGCTAAAGTGGGGTTTGATTGGCCAGATATTGAGGGGCCTTGGGGTAAAGTCGAGGAGGAATTACAAGAGCTTAAAAGTGCTTTGTCTGAAGGTATAGGGATCCGTGAAGAACTAGGCGATCTGATGTTTTCTGTCGTTAATTTATCGCGGTCTTTAAAGCTGGATGCGGAAGAAGTTCTAAGGGATGCTGTACATAAGTTTCAACGTCGGTTTCTGAAAATGATTGAATTAACTCAAAAAGACGGTCTGGACTTAGAACAATTATCTCTCGATAAAATGGATGTTTTTTGGGAAAAAGCTAAATCCCAAGAAAAAAGTGGTAAAATAATGTAATATAAATTAAAAAAGCAGGAGATTGATTAATTATCGCGAAATATAAATTGTCATGATAAGATCAGTTATTTTAGGAGGGATTATTTTTGAATAAGGCTGAATTAGTTAGCGCTGTTGCCGAGAAGGCAGATATGTCCAAGAAGGATGCAGAAAAGGCTGTTAGTGCCGTTTTTGCTACAATCGAGCAGACCTTGGCACAAAGCGAGAAAGTCCAACTAGTTGGTTTTGGTACGTTCGAAGTAAAAGATCGTGCTGAACGGACTGGAAGAAATCCTCAAACCAAGGAAACTATTTTAATTCCAGCGGCTAAGGTACCTGGCTTCAAGGCGGGTAAAGCTCTTAAAGACGCGGTCCAAAAATAGGTCTTCGCACTTGTTTTACAAAATCAGGTTCCAGGTTTTTCCTGGAACCTGATTTTGTATTTCAAAAAACATTGAGCATCCTTATTTAAGTCATTGTGATGCTCATAAGTGATACAATGAATGTATTCAGCGCTCGTGTGACTAAATAAAGGGAGGAGATGCATGTATGCGCATCGATAAATACTTAAAAGTTTCACGACTGATAAAGCGACGCACCGTTGCAAAAGATGTCTGTGTTGGGGAAAAGATTGGCATCAACGGACGGGTTGTTAAACCTTCAGCAGAAGTTAAGATCGGAGACCGTATCACCATAGAAATGGGTAGTCATCTTCTTGAAGTCCAGGTTTTGGCGACTCCGAAGAGTGTAAAGGCCAATGAAGCGCAAAATCTCTATGAATTGATTCGTGATGAACGCAAGACAGAGTCTTAAAGTTAAAAGACTCTGTCTTTTTCTTATTACGACCAAATTTTAATAACCATTATTTCACTCATTTTCTGACTACGGCTGGCAGTGACGAGGGGTAGTGAGGTAACAAATACGCTTTGCGTGCTTGAGAGCACGCAAAGCGTATTTGCGTCCAAGAACGAAAACAGCGCCATAAGGGCCCATACCCTACCTAACGCTTCAAAATGCTAGAACCCCTGCTCATGACTCAAGAACGGATTATTATAGCCCAGAAAGGTCGCCAAGGGTCTCTGCGTCAATAAACGTGACAGCGTCATATCTAATTTCCCCAACAACGAACGTTTCGTTCGACCTAAACACAGACGTCTAAAGGACGTGCAAGGTGAATAAGGTTTAAGAAGAATAAGCGTTAGGGGGATGGGGCATGGTGGACAAAGTTGGCAAGGGACATCGCCTTGTCATGGAAAATCGAGAACAAATTGCGTTGACGGGAGTCAAGAAGGTACAGTCCTTCGACCCTAAGGAAATTGTTCTTGAAACTGAACTTGGAATATTGAGTATCAAAGGTGAACAGTTAGGCATTAAATTGCTTAATCTTGAGGAGGGCCTGATTGATCTCCAAGGGCATGTTGTTGCTTTAATCTATCATCGTAGTACGAGCGGTGGAACTCGCCAAGGATTAATGAATCGAATTTTTCGTTAATAAGCCTCCATCGCCGAAAGAAAGGAGGAAGAGAGATCTCAGAATTCGTGACGTTTTTTTGGGTCGTTGTGGCGGGGGCCGCCGTTGGATTGGTTTTTGACTTTTATCGTTCTTTTCGGCGTTGGCAGGGCTGGGGACAGGCCTTGACATTTATAGGCGATGTGCTTTTTTCTATTATTGCACTTTATATTCTTTTTCGCTTTTTTGAAAGAGCCAATGCGTTAGCCTTACGTTTTTATATTATTTGGGGTAGCTTGCTGGGGCTGGTCCTGTATTTAAGATTATTGAGCCGGTTTGTCTTACGCTTCTATTTTGGGCTCTATCGTGTCATAAATTATCTTACCAAACTTATCCACAGAGGAATAAATATTCCGATTAGGGGTCTCGTTCTTATGATGCAACCACCCTACGCCATCTTGAAATGGTTTAGCATGCTTGTCTACCGAATCGGAGAGCTTCTTCTTGTGGAACCCATCACTCACATCCAAGGGAAGTTAAAAGGGTGGTGGAATAGACTCGTGCCACCTAGAAATAATAGGTAAATTTTCACAGAGGGATTGATTAGCGCATAGAGAGTGGCTATAATGGAGTTATATTCATGATTTGTCCATGCTTTGTAAATGATTTGTAGGTGATTTGTCCACAGATTATCCACAGCTGTGGATAACTTATTAGCAAGGGTGTGCCACAGTGCAAATAGAAATTCGGGGTTTGGAAAAACTGAGTTTTCGGGAACGCCAAGCGGTGATCCTCAAAGAAAGTGGAAAATCTTTAGAAACCATCACGAAACAACTGCATCTCAGTCAAAGTTCTGTGGCAACTTTATTAACCCGCGCAAGAAGCAAAGGGTATGAGATCGTTTGTATTATTCCGGCCGGCGAACTTGGCTTAGGGGGAGGGGAACTGGATGAAGAGGACTCGTCAGAAGATTAAAAGCCAAAATCGGCCGAGGGTTCGACTTCGCTCCGGTACTATTATTTTTCTATGCTTTTTGGTCGCTTTAGTCGGAAGCTCCACATTCCAAATATGGAAACTGCGTGTTCAGGTAGTCGGACAATTGGCCCAGCTGAATCAAGAAAAAACCACATTATTGAAACAGGAAAAGCTTCTGAATGATGAAATTGCTCAATTAAGCACTCCAAGTTACATCGAAAAATTAGCCAGAGAACAGCTAGGACTCGTAAAACGAGGCGAAATTCTCATTTCTCCCAAGAATTAGTACGCCACATTGCGCTCTTAACCTTGACAGGCGTGAAATGTACTGCATATAATATAGAGTAGATATAGATAGATCATCACAAGGAGGAGTTTACTTCGTATGGCCATTGACGTTGGCAGTATTGTTGAGGGAGTCGTTACAGGGATCACGAACTTCGGAGCATTTATTGAGTTGCCGGATAGAGTAACCGGTCTTGTACATATTTCGGAAGTTGCTGATGCCTATGTTAAGGACGTCCGAGATTATTTAAAAGAACAGGATCATGTTAAAGTTAAAGTCATTCATGTTGATGAAAAAGGGAAAATCGGACTTTCTATTAAACAAGCAAACCCCACTGTTCGAAATGTCGGGCGTGAACGCCGTCTTCCACCAACCGTGTCCTTTGAGGACAAGTTGGCTAAGTTTATAAAAGACAGTGATGAGCGACAGACAGAGTTCCGCCGTGCTACAGACTCTAAACGCGGTGGCAGAGGTTCAAGTAGATCTTAAGTTGAGTTAAAACCGCCGGAAGGCGGTTTTTTCATGGACAGATTTAAGCAACGCTAAAATGAGAGAGTACTTCCAGACGTAGGTTTCCACCATGAAAATGTCGGTACATTTAAGAAACCATAGGGTGAATACTACAATATAAAGAGATTAATTATGAACCACGTCGAAAGTTGTTGTGCATGAGTGACTTTACTAGACAAGCTTTGCCAACTTGGTGGGTTATAATGTTACCATAAAATGGGTAAGAGGTGACATTATGGCAGAATGGACAACGTTGAAATTAGATCAAGGCCTGCGCAGCAGAATTTCAATTGAAAGTACGTTTTTACCACTGTTATTGGGAGGGCTATTGGCACGGGGCAGCATTTTGGGTTTGCATCCTTTCGGAGTTGCTTTCGGTGCAGCCTTGCTAATGAGAGGAGAAAGTGGGGTCCTATTTGGTGTTCTCGGTATTCTCATCGGTGTGATTTCACTGGGTGACGTATCCTTTGCGTTACAAGCGGTGGTTATGTTGGCAACTTTGTCGGTCATCATGCCTGTTTTGCGCAAAAAAAAGCACCAGGGGATTTATTTGGTAACCTTAACGGGTCTACTAGTAGCCCTCGTTTCTTGTCTAGCGGTAAGCTTAGCAAGACCCGATCTTTATGTGTTTTTCACAATCGGACTTCATAGTGTTCTTGCTGCAGGGTTTGCCATCATTTTCTGGTATGCAATGTGTCATCAGGAGGCTATTTGGAGGGGCGAATTTCAGCGTGAACAAGGAATAGCCTGGCTCTTTATTCTGATCGGCGTGATTAGTGGTCTTCAAGGTGTCGTGTTTATGGGGATCAATTTCTCAGTGGTCTTGTTAACTTTTTTTATTCTATTTGTCTCCGAGCGTTATGGAGCAGGGACTTCGGCAGGGGTTGGAGCAATACTGGGTTTTATGCCCCAATTAACTTCGATAGACACCCAAAATTTAATGGATGCTGGGATCTATGGCTTAGCGGGGTTTTGTACGGGCGCGTTTCGACGGTTCGGTAAATTAGGAATAGGAACGGCTTTTATTGCAGTGATGTTGATGCTGACAGTCTTTTTGAGACAAGAGGCAATATATACTCAACTGATTTCCTCTACAGTCGGTTTATTCCTATTTCTTTTATGGCCGGGAGCAACTCCCCAAAAGAATTTTTTAAAAACTAAGGCGATACCTGAGGTGGAAACCACTGTCTCAAAGGTAAAGGCATTAGCCGAAATTTTTGATCAAATTGCCATGAGCTATCAAGCAGCGGAAGCGGAATCGTTTGAAGTTCGTCCGGAAGTGCCAGAACTCATGAATGTTTTGGTTGAGCGCGTGTGTCATACATGTCCCACTAAGGATGTTTGTTGGAACCGAGAATTTTTCAAGACCTACCATATTTTCTTCGAGCTTTTTGGCTTGGTAGAGAAACAAACAGATGTCCAATTACAGACTCTGCCAATTGAGTGGAAACGTCATTGTGGACGACTGAAAGAAATGTTATTGGGCGTACAATTTATTATTGAACAAGAAAAGAGCCAGGAGACATGGCGTCGTCGTCTAGTCCTCAATCAAGAGGCTTTATCTCGTCAATTCCTCAACGTCTCACAGGTCATCGGAAATCTTGCCAAAGAGCTTCATACACAGCATAATTGGGAAGTGGTAAAACCTTCGAATTTAGCACGCCGTCGTCGCCACTTCCTTGATGTGGGTCTTACCACATTTACGAAAACTGGCAATGGAATGAGCGGAGATAATTATGCATCTATTGCATTTTCGACAACCCAGCATGCTTTTATTTTAAGCGATGGAATGGGTGTGGGCGAAAATGCCTCTAAGATGAGTGCTACTGCGCTAAGTCTCCTTGAGCAACTTCTTACGACGGGGTTTGAACCAGAAGGTGCGATTCAAGCGCTAAACTCTATCCTAGTCTTGCGTTCCCCGGAAGAAAGTTTTGTAACAATTGATATGGCAATCCTAGATTTAGAATCAGCAAGTGTAAAGTTAGTGAAAGTCGGTGCGTCTGCCTCCTATCTAATCGGCCCCAAAGGCGTGAAATCTTTTGAATCATCTAGCCTTCCCGCGGGCATCTTAAACCAAATTGATATACCTGTTATCGAGGTGGAGATGCAAAGTGGGGAAACGTTGATTCTATTGACGGATGGGGTGCAAGACGTTTTAAAAGAAGGAACGGATTGGATTAAGGATTTTCTGGAGAAAACGCCGATTGATAAATCTCAGGACATTGCTGATCTTATTGGACAGGAAGCCCGTCGGTTAAGTGGTGGAGCGTTAGATGATGATGGAATTATTTTGGTTATACGAAAGAACTATTGGAATGAGTGATAATATTTATGGCAGATGTTGCTGATCTTGTCCTCTTAGCGGGACAATTGATTTTAGAGAATGGTGGGGAAACTTTTCGTGTCGAAGAGACCATGGTACGCATGGCTCTGGCGGGAGGGGGGCAGACGGCAGACGTCTTTGCCATTCCACAAGGGATTTTTTGCACGATTAACGAAGGGCTTCAGACGCATACGCGCGTTGCTCGAATTCATAATAGGGGTTTTAACCTCGCTAAAGTACTTGAGGTGAACCGGATTTCGCGTCAAATGTCAGCAGGAATTCTAACGGTAGAAACTGCCTATCATGAGCTGCTGAAGGTGGACGGATTGCCGAGGCGATATCCAACGGGGGTTCGTCTTTTATCAGGATCAATCGGTAGTGCTAGTTTCAGTTATTTACTAGGAGCCCATGTGGGCTCCGTCTTTGTTGCCGGCTTGACTGGATTACTCGTCATGTTCGTCATGGAATTTCTTCAGAAAAGAGAAGTTCTGAACTTCATCTCGCTAGCAATTGCAGGTGTTATGACCGCTGTTGCCAATCTTGTTGTAAAACAATATTGGCCAGCTGTCCAATTTGACTTGGCAATCATCGGATCAATTATGGTCCTGGTGCCGGGATTAGCAATTACAACGTCAGTTAGAGATGCCCTATTTGAAGATCTTGTTTCCGCATCGATTCGCGGGGCGGAAGCATTTGGGGTCGCGCTTTCCATCGCATCGGGAGTTGGATCAGTCTTGACACTCTATTTGTGGGTCGGAGGTACCTTACCCTAAGGCGGAAATTTTCTATTGATTCTGCCCAAAGTGAAACGAACAATTCGTAGATTGTGTTATTTGGGTTAAGTATGCCGTTGTGTTTAAATGGAGACAATGTTAAGGTTATAAACGTTAGTAATTAAAAATGGCAATGGAGATATAAAAATGCTGATCGAACTTATTTTGGCTTTCGTCTCTTCCCTCGCTTTTGCCGTTGTTTTTAATGTTCCTGTACGTTACTTATTACCTGGGGCTTTGGCGGGAACAATCGGGTGGTTGGTTTACAGAACGCTCGGAGGTACGAATACAGCTATTTTTTTTGCTTCTGTAGGAATTGGACTTTTAGCAGAAGGAGGAGCTCGTATGTTTCGCGTTCCTGTTTTAATTATTGCTGTACCTGGAATTATTCCCTTAGTACCTGGGGCAGGCGCTTATTCTACAATGTTGGCTTTGGTTAAAGGCGATTTTATTGGGGCCTTGACCAAGGGGACGGAGACGTTATTCGCTGCAGGTGCAATTGCTGTTGGGATTGCTTTAGCGACAGTTCCTTTGCGCTTGGTTCGAAAAGGGGGCGAAAGACATATACGAAAAACTGCGCACATACGTATTACCACAATTGATTCCCCCAAACGCTAAAGTCATGGTCGCAGTATCTGGAGGACCAGACTCAATGGCTTTAAGCCATATTCTTTGGAGATATGTACATGAGGAACCGTCTAGGGGGCTTTCCTTGGTTTTAACACATGTTCATCACGGAGTCCGTAAGGAGTCAGATGATGAAGTACGTCTGGTTCAAGCTATGGCGGCAAAGTGGGAAACCCCTTGCATTGTCCATCGTTTCGATGGAAAGGGATATGCCAAAAGCATGGGTCAATCATTCCAAGAAGCGGCCAGAGATTGGCGTTACGCTCGTTGGAAAGAGGATATGCTAAAGGAAGGATGCACGCTTCTTGCAACGGCCCATCACCTTGGAGACCAAGCAGAGACAATTCTTTATCGGTTACTTAGAGGGAGCGGTGCGGCAGGATTAGTTGGAATATATCCGACAAAGGACTCCGTCATTCGTCCACTGCTAACGTTTGGGAAAGCGGATATTTTAAATTACTGTGCTCAAGAAACACTGCCCTTTGCACTTGATCGTTCGAATGAAGAACCAGTTTATATTCGTAACAGAATCCGCCTTGAGTTGTTACCTGAATTGGAGAAGGAATATAATCCGCGAATTCAGGAGGCACTGGGGCGAACGGGTGAACTTCTTCGCTGGGATGAGGAATACTTGACGCAGCAAGTAGATGTAGCATGGAAACGCTATCATAGGAAAGACTTTATCGGTACGCTCGGTTTAAGTCACGATGTCTTTGCTGAACCTGCAGCGATTCTTTCGCGCCTATTGCGTAGAGCGGCAAGGTCGGTTACCCAAGAACCCAGAGGGTTAGGGTTCACTTATGTCACGAAAATCATGGAGTCTCAGGGAAAGCCTGGTTGGACGCAGGATTTGCCAGGCATGACCGTTCATATCACAAAGGAGGGTATATGGTTCAAGGGTTATGCTGCCACGACAGAGGAGCGCCAAGAGAACGAAACGTTATATGACCAACATCGGTTGAATGAAGGCTTTCCTGAAATGGCTTTGGACATGGGACGTTGGGCTGAAATTCCGAGTTTGAAGTTAAAGATAGGATTGTTAGAGAAATGGGATCGTACTTCAGTGGATGGAACTCTGGATAGGCCTGAGAACAAGGTGGCAGTTTTTAGTCGTGACCGCTTAAACCTGCTTTCGGAACAGTTGGTGTGTCGTACTCGGCGGCAAGGAGACAAAATGTGGTTTCAGGGTGTTGGACATAAGTCTTTAAAGAAAATTTTCCAGGAAGAAAATATTTCTGCTAAAGCAAGAAATACACTACCATTAATCGCCTCAGGGGCAGAGGTAATTTGGATACCAGGTGTTCGCCAAAGCGGCCTGTGTCAACCGGATCACAACGGTCAAAGGATTTATTGCGTTCTCAAACTGCAGGCATCGAGTTCCAGTTTGAATTCATTGTAAAACCCAATACTGCATGGTATAATATGTGGAATTGTTCTTAATGAGGCGGGTTGCCCAGTAGAGAGGAGTACCATACTTGAAGGTCTTTAAAAATGCTACAATTTATATACTGATAATTCTCATGGCGATTGTGTTAATGAAATGGTCGACCCCTAGCGTTCCGAAAGAAGCCGGACTGGATTATAACGCTTTTAAAAAGGCCGTTGTTGCGGATCAAGTAAAAGATGTCGCGGCTGTTGTTGAAGACAATACCATTAAGTATAGTGTCACAATGAAAGACGACAAAAAACATGAGGTCATTGGACTTGGGACAGATCCACAACTTACGGCGGATTTGTATGCCCATGGTCTTCCATACACAGTTGAAGAGCCACCAAAGCCTCAATGGTGGGTAGGGTTGCTGACCACAATGGTTCCCATTCTCGTTATCGTCCTTTTGTTCTTCTTTATGATGCAACAAAGCCAGGGTGGTGGCAATAAAGTGATGCAGTTTGGAAAAAGCAAAGCGCGACTTGTCGGAGAAGATAAGAAAAAGGTGACCTTTGCAGATGTTGCGGGTGCGGACGAGGTAAAAGAGGAACTCCAGGAAGTCGTTGAGTTTTTGAAGTTTCCGAAGAAGTTTCAGGAATTAGGCGCCAAGATTCCCACGGGAGTTCTACTTTTTGGGCCTCCGGGGACAGGTAAAACTTTACTTGCTCGCGCTGTTTCTGGAGAAGCTGGCGTGCCATTCTTTAGCATCAGTGGGTCTGATTTTGTGGAAATGTTTGTTGGAGTCGGAGCTTCACGGGTCCGAGATTTGTTTGAACAGGCTAAGAAGAGTGCTCCTTGCATCGTATTTATTGATGAGATCGATGCGGTTGGACGACAACGGGGGGCCGGTTTGGGCGGCGGGCATGATGAACGCGAACAAACACTGAACCAACTTCTTGTGGAGATGGATGGATTTAACGGTAATGATGGAGTTATCATTATTGCTGCTACAAATAGAGCGGATGTCTTAGACCCAGCTCTCTTACGACCGGGTCGTTTTGACAGGCAAGTCGTGGTTGATGTTCCGGATGTTAAAGGACGGGAAGAAATCCTTAAAGTCCATGCTAAAGGTATGCCTTTGGCAAAAGATGTCAATCTTGAGGTTCTTGCTCGACGTACCTCCGGTTTCACGGGTGCAGACTTGGCCAACTTGATTAACGAAGCGGCGCTTCTTTCTGCACGTCGGAGTGAAACGGAAATTAAACAGCAGGCGATGGAAGATTCGATAGAACGGGTCATCGCGGGACCCGAGAAGAAAAGTCGGGTGATCAGTCCTTTTGAACGGAAATTGGTTTCTTATCACGAAGCTGGGCATGCTTTACTCGGAGACCTCCTCCCTCATACGGATCCTTTACACAAGGTTTCGATTATTCCTCGTGGAAGGGCTGGGGGATATACGCTTCTTCTTCCGACAGAAGATCGTAATTATATGACAAAGTCCCAACTGCTTGACCAGGTGACTATGTTACTCGGCGGTCGCGTGTCCGAAGCTTTAGTACTCCAAGAAATTAGTACGGGTGCTTCAAATGACCTAGAACGGGCCACTGGGATTGTTCGTAAAATGATTACTGAGCTAGGGATGTCCGAAGTACTCGGTCCGCTCACGTTCGGTCACAAGGAAGAGCAAGTCTTCCTCGGCCGTGATATTTCACGTGACCGTAGTTATAGCGATACTGTTGCGTATGAAATTGACCAAGAGGCGCGCAGAATTATTGGCGATTGCTACCTGCAGGCTCAAAACCTAATTAAGGAAAACATTGATAAACTTCATGCTATTGCCGATGCCTTGATGGAAAAAGAAACACTCGACGTGACGAGCTTTGCCGCAATCATGGCGAAATTCGATGGTGTGGCAGATGCCGGAGACTCTCCTGAAGTGACGATAAACCTAGAAAAGGTTGAGGAGAGTTCACTCGATACGGCGAGAACTGATAATCAGCAAGACGTAGCGAAAGCCTCGGAAGACGAATTCAAAAAAATCTAGGTTTAGGTTAAAGGAGAGTTCAGGATGGAGAAAACATTTATTATGCTGAAACCGGATGCGGTTCAGCGGGGGCTGGTGGGAGAAATCCTTGCGCGTTTTGAGAAAAAGGGCTTCAAGCTCGCTGGACTGAAGTTAATTCAAGTTGATCGTGCCTTGGCTGAAGCGCATTACGCGGAACATCGAGGCAAAGGATTCTTTGAGCCGACCGTCACCTACATTATGTCTTCGCCTGTCGTTGCCATGGTATGGCAAGGGAAAAACGTAGTGGCCTTGGCCCGCGAACTGATGGGGGCCACAAAACCTATCGAGGCAAGTCCCGGGTCCATCCGTGGAATGTATGGAATGGACATAAGCCGTAATATTATTCATGGTTCGGACTCGGTTACAAGTGCAGAACGTGAGATTGCACTTTATTTCAAACCCGAAGAGCTTATAGACTATCCTAAAGTGGGGGATGAATGGCTGAGCGAATAAACAAGTATGTAACTAAAGAAGGGGCGCCCGTAAGGGTGTCCTTTTTCCAAAACTGGTGGTATGGAGGTGTGAACAATGCAGATGGATAAAAGAGAACGGTCCCTACTAGGCGTCGCTTCAATTTTACTCGGATTCCTTTTTATTATTCTGCTCAAATCTCAGGGGGTCGCTGGTAGTCAGTTGGCAGTGCAGGAAACGGCAGTGCCTAGTCTCATTCAAACGGAGCAAGAAAATCAACAACTTTCTGTTGACAATGAAAAATTACAACTTGAACTGTCGAAATATGCTCAAGGTCAAAGCGCAACAACATTAGCGAATCAGCAGTTGCAAGAGGCCAAAATGAATGCTGGAGTGATTGGGGTTTCCGGTCCAGGTCTACGAATTACGCTGGATGATTCGAAGCGTGCAGCCATTGGGCAAGAGGATCCGATGCTTTTTCTAATTCATGAAGGGTACATTCGTGAGATTTTTAATGCCTTGTGGAATGGCGGTGCGGAAGCGATTGCCGTCAACGGTCAGCGCGTAACAACTAATACGGAAGTATATTGTTCTGGATCGTACATCCAAATCAACGGGACTCGTCAAATGCCTCCTTATGTCATTGACGCGATTGGTGATACGAATACTTTATCGGCGGCGCTTAAATTTTATGGATGGTTTAGACTGGGTGATCTCCAACAGCAAAACGGCATTACTCGTAAACTCGAAGTCTTAAATAATGTCGTGATTCCGGCAGGTAAACTACGAGATTATCATTCTGCCAAACCGGCTAAGGAGGGAACTTAATGAAACGTTGGCACCGAACCTTAGCACTTCCAGTCACAATGGTGGCGATTGCCCTTGGATTCCTAATATCTATTCAGGCTCAAACCCAAAAAAATGTCTCGGCAGCAGAGCAGATCAGTGCAGATCGTATGACCCAAATGAAATCGGTGCTATCAAACTCCTTGGCGCAAAATACCAAACTTCAAACAGACCATCGCGTCTTATTGGAACAATTGGACGCGGCTCGGAAAAAGGTTGGCACTGATCCTCAACTACTCGCCGAGCTGGCACAATTGCAAATGGTGGAAGGAACGCAAGCGGTGGAGGGCCCAGGGATTCTGATTAGCATTGACGACCGCGACAAAAAGGTTCCATTTCCTCTCGGTACGGATGACTTGGCTACAATCATTAACACCTTGAAGTTTGCGGGTGCTGAGGCAATCAGCATAAATGGACAACGAGTCATTGGTTCAACCGCCATTGTACTGAGTGGAAGTTCGACGATCTTGGTGAACGAAGTGCCTATCAATCGAACAGAGGGCATTCCGTATGAGTTGATGGTAATTGGCGATCAAGACACCCTCTTTGACTATTTTTCCAAACTTGAGGCCCCAAACCTTAAACTAGGGGGCATGACGGTGAGCATTTCAAGAAAAACCTTGAAGATCGCCTCCTACAAAGGGACATATACGTTTAAGCAAGCAAAGCCGCTGACACCTTAATATTTGAGGAAATCTTTGAACTAAACGGCGTGATGAAGTGTTGGGAGTGGGACAATATTATACATTCAATGGCTCGCGTCAACCAGCTATTAGAACAAGATGATTATCTTTGCTATATGGAGAAGATCGAGGCGTTGGAAAAGGAACGTCGTTTTTGTAAGCATGGCTTTGAGCATGGGCTAAATGTTGCGCGTATTGCCTATGCGTATGTGCTAGAAAAGGGAGACGTTAGTCTACCAAAAGAAGTGGTATACGCTGCCGCTTTTCTTCATGACATTGGTCGTTGGATAGAATATCAAACAGGTGAGGATCACGCAGAGGCAAGCGTACAGCTTGCTCTACCGTTGCTTGAAACGTGTCAATTTAGTGCGGAGAACATTCAAGTGATTTTGACAGGAATCCGTGAACATCGCCGGAATCCAGAGGAAAATTTGACGCTTTTGGGAGAGGCCTTGGCTTTGGCTGATGACTGGGCAAGAGATTGTCGTCAATGTTCCGTTCAAGCCCTTTGTTACAAACATAACCAGGGGATGAATCAGGTCGTGTATTAGGGAGGGTAAACAATGCAAACGTATGGTATACGCTGGGTTACTCTAGATAATTTGGAAGAAACCAAAAGGGCTTTGACTCAAATAGGGTCTGATCCCGGAGGAATTGCTCATATGGCTGGGAAAGCAATAGGGCGTGGGATTAAATTAGAACAAGTACCATTATGGGTTGCCCATATTCTGAAACAAGAAATGTTATCAGTCGGTGGAGACGCTGCTGTACACCGAAATGTTATTATTAATAAAATAGAGGCCACGGATGTTTTATTGCTCGGCACGGTACGACAACTTGGGAAACTCGCGAGTAAAGTATTAGCGCAACCTTTCGGGCTTAAGAAGATAGGGCACGACCTAAAACAGTTACTAGCTGACCTAGAGCCCTCCAAAACTCGTATCTTGAAATGTAGGGGTATGGAACTAAAGCTTGGGGAGCGTACCTTGGTCATGGGCATCCTAAATGTCACACCGGATTCTTTTTCTGATGGGGGAAGGTTCTTTGATATTAACGATGCAATCACTCAAGCAAAACGCATGGTTGAAGAAGGCGTCGATATTTTAGATATTGGAGCTGAGTCAACGCGACCTCAGCATGAGGTTGTCAGTGCCGAGGATGAATGGAGACGCTTAGAACCTGTACTTAAATCTCTATTAGAGCATGTATCGATACCTATCTCGATCGATACCTATAAGGCAAGCGTCGCGGCGAAAGCGCTTGAAGCTGGCGCACACATAATTAATGATATCTGGGGATTGCAAAAAGATCCAGATATGGCCAGAGTTGTCGGAGAATACCAGGCGCCTGTGATTGTGATGCATAATCAAGAGGGCACGACCTATCATCACCTCATGGGGGATATGTTGAATTTTTTAAGGACAAGTATCGAATTAGCAGAAGCCCATGGATTATCGGGAGATCAAATCATAGTTGATCCAGGGGTTGGGTTCGGCAAAACAACGGAGCAAAATCTTGAAGTCATGGCCCGTTTGGCGGAATTTAGAACACTCGGACATCCGGTACTACTCGGAACTTCCCGCAAATCTATGATTGGAAAAACCTTGAACCTGCCGGTGGATGAACGTCTAGAAGGAACACTTGCCACGAGCATCTTAGGGGTGGTTGCCGGTGTCGATATAATACGAGTCCACGATGTTCAAGCCAATTGCAGGGCAGTGCAAATGGCGGATGCCATTGTGCGGGGACAGAGAGGAGCTCACTATGTCGGAGCATGACATGATTCATCTTCGCGGGTTGGAATTTTATGCTTACCATGGGGCCTTGCCAGAGGAACAAGTTTTGGGACAGAAATTTTTGATCGATATGGACCTGGTGTTTGATCTGAGCCAGGCAGGCACTACAGACCAAGTAGAGGACACAATCCACTATGGAGAGGTGTATCAAGTGATCAAAGCTTGCGTTACCGGAGATAAGCATCAACTAATAGAACATTTGGCAGAGAAAATAGCACGCCAAGTTTTGGAACAATTTACCTGTACCTCAGTACGGGTAGAGGTGCATAAACCCCAGGCCCCGATTCCTGGCATTTTCAAAGATGTTTCGGTGGAGATTTGGCGTGAGGCAGGCGCGAGAGTATGAGGGTATTTTTAGGGTTGGGTAGTAATTTAGGTGATCGAGCTCGCTATCTGAAAGAGGCGATGTCTGCTTTGGCGAGCCCCTTGATAAAGGTTGAGGCTACTTCACGAATTTATGAAACTGAGCCTTGGGGATTAATGGACCAACCCTTGTACTGGAATCAGGTGATTGAGGTTGAAACATCACTTGAGCCCTTGGAGCTCCTTCACGTTTGTCAAGAGATTGAACATCGCCTTGGACGAGAACGCAAGGTGCATTGGGGCCCTCGAACTATTGACATTGACCTACTTATTTATGATAATACAGTCATAGAGTCTAAAGAGTTAATCTTGCCTCATCCTTATCTAGAAGAACGGGCTTTTGTACTGGCCCCTCTACGAGAGATCGCTCCGGACCTTGTGTTGCCATCGGGAAGATCCATTACCGAGGTATACGGAGAGGGAAAGGTGCACCCCCTAACGTAAATACAGTTGGGGTACAAAGCCTTGTGCCCCAACACACCAAATATCAGACGATATCGAAAGAGTTGTACTGTTTAAGGTGAATTTCACGAAATAAAAGTGAAATAAAGAAAACAAAGATTAAACAAAAGAATAACCAGAACCGCTTGGATCCAAAGGACTGAGACGGAGGGACAAAATGTGTACCTTCACGCTGGTGAGGGTATTTTTTATACTGTCAGAAAGTATAAACTAACGTTTATATACTTTCTGCAGGTCCCTTCACGCCGTCCTTGGCTACAGGGACACTCGTCCATCACGGCGCCTTGCCATCCTTGGCGGCGCTCTAACCTCAAACGTCCTGTTTGAGTCAGGACAGCGCATAAGGGCAACTAAGGCGACTGCCTTCGCTGAGGATTGGCGCTAGCCAAGTTTTCTTTATTAGGAAATAGATCAATGGTAGAAATTGAAAAGGAGGGGCGATATGAAATTCGGAATTATTGGTGCTGGAATCGTAGGTACGGCCCTAGCCGTGCGATTAGAAGAAGTAGGGCACGAATGTATAGGGGTTCATACCCGAAGTCGTCCCTCTTATGAGCGGTTTCGTGGTTATTTAAAGATTGACCATCTTCCTTTAGATAAGCTTGTTGCAGCGGCTGATATTTTGTTTATTACCACACAGGATGGTATGATTCGAACGGTTGCTGAAAATCTAAGCGCAGAGGGCCTTATAAAACCAGGACAAGTATGGATTCACTGTTCTGGATCACTCCCTTCAGATGTGTTACGTGTTAAAGAGGGTTTACCTGTTCATTGTTTATCGTTACATCCCCTGCAGGCATTTGCGAGTGTGGAGCAGGCCTTGACCCTCCTTTTGGGAACGCATTTCGGGATTGAAGGCGACAACGTGGAGCTGGGAGAGGCAATCGTTCGGGATATAGGCGGAATTTCACATCATATCTTGGCGGAAAAGAAGACACTATATCATGCAGGTGCAGTGGTAGCCTCTAATTATTTGGTGGTGCTTGCTTCTATGGCTGTGGAGCTTTTTGCTGAAGCAGGAATTCAAGCAGATCAAACTTTGGCCTCCTTGTTGCCGCTGATGAGAGGGACACTATATAATTTGGAACAGGTAGGGCTACCCCAAGCATTGACTGGGCCGATCGCACGTGGAGATGTGCAAGTGGTCCAAGGCCACGTAGACCACTTGCCACCGAGACTTTTAGATATTTATCAGGGATTGGGGCTAAAAGCTCTAGAGCTGGGAGAAAACAAAAAGGATCAGCAGGGATTAAGCTATCCTCAGGAGACCTTAAACCGGTTGACATCATTACTCGGAAAATCAGAGGTAGCAGTCTAGTAGATTACGATGAAAGGTAGCGAAAGACATGAAAAGAACTTCGCATATTTCTGAACTTCGAGAAATAATTGCCTCGGAGAGAAGCCAGGGGCGGAAAATTGCTTTTATCCCTACGATGGGCTATTTGCATCGGGGTCATTTGGCGTTAGTTGGGCAGGCAAAACAAACCGGAGCCTTCGTCGTACTCAGCATTTTTGTTAATCCCATACAATTTGGTCCAAATGAGGACTTTTCGAGTTATCCTCGGGATTTAGAGCAAGATGCCCATTTAGTGGAAGTCGCTGGCGTTGATGCGCTCTTTCATCCAACTTCTGAGGAAATGTATCCTCAGAAGTTGGTTACCTATGTTGAGGTGGGTCAGCTGGATACCGTGCTCTGCGGAGCAAAGCGTCCCGGACATTTTCGGGGGGTGGCAACGGTCGTAAGTAAGCTGTTTCATATTGTTCAACCTGACTTAGCTTTTTTTGGACAAAAGGATTATCAACAATATTTGATTATCCAGCGCATGGTGAGGGATTTAAATCTACCGATTGAGGTTCGTGCTGTCTCCATTGTACGAGAAGAAGATGGACTCGCTTTAAGCTCGCGTAATGTCTTCTTGACTTCAGAGCAACGGCAAGAAGCGAAGGTTTTGTCCCAGAGCCTGAACGAGGCGGAAACGAGTTTGGCAGAAGGAGAACGATCAGCGCGGGCAATCGAGAAGCAGCTACGAGATAAAATATCCAGTCAGTCCCATGGCGTGATAGACTATGTGGAAGTCCGGGATGCAGAAGATTTGTCTGAAATAACTAGGATAGAGTCTCCTGTGCTGATCGCTCTGGCGGTTAGGTTCGGATCAACGCGATTAATTGATAACAAAGTGGTGGAGGTTGATGCCCATGTTTAGGATGATGATGAAATCAAAAATTCATAAAGCCACCGTAACAGAAGCTAATCTTCAATATGTGGGAAGTGTAACGATTGACATTGCGCTAATGGAAGCAGCAGATATCCTGCCGAATGAGAAGGTCCAAATTGTGAACAACAATAATGGAGCAAGGCTTGAAACTTATGTGATTGCCGGAGAACGTAACTCTGGGGTAATTTGCTTAAATGGTGCAGCTGCCCGCCAAGTGCAAGTCGGCGATCATGTCATTATTATTTCTTATGCAATGTTAACCGATGAAGCAGCCCATAAGTATGACCCCAAGGTAGTTTTTGTGAATGATGTAAACCTTCAGACTAAGATTGCGTCAGAAGAAGTCCATGGACAGACCTCCTGACAAGAAAGAGGAATCTAAATGTTACGTGATGATATCCTTGATCTCCTGGCCGCAAACCCTGAAGATTACGTGTCTGGCGAAAGGATTAGTCAACAATTTAATGTCACGCGGGCGGCTATTTGGAAACAGATTCAAGGTTTAAAAGAAGAAGGCTTTGAAATTGAGGGGCAGACAAAGCGTGGGTATTGCCTATTAAAAACTCCTTTTTCTTTAAATGAATGGGTTTTAAAGAAGTCGCTGACGACCACCTCCTTGGGGAGCAAGATAACCCTTGAAGATGAGTTGGAATCGACAAACGTACGGGCAAAAGAGCTTGCTCGGCAAGGAGGTACCCATGGCCAAGTTGTCCTGGCCAAGCGGCAGAGCTCGGGACGAGGGCGGCTACAGCGGCAGTGGGAATCTCCAAGGGGTGGACTTTGGATGTCCGTGATACTCCGGCCTAATTTGTCTTTGGCGGATGCCTCAAAAATAACCCTTGCCGCAAGCGTTGCGGTTGTCGACACATTTGACGAACTCTTTTCTGTTCGTTTAGGAATCAAGTGGCCGAATGACCTCATTTTCAACGGTTTGAAAATCGCCGGAATTCTAGGAGAAGTCGTGGGCGAATGGAACACTGTTCAAACGTTAATATTGGGAATTGGAATCAATGTTAATTTTCCCCGAGAACAATTAAGTCCTTTATTACAAGCAACGACGCTTTTTGAAATCTTGCGGGATAATGTAGACCTCAATATATTGGTCGCTACACTCTTAAAACATTTAGACAAGCAAGTAATAGCTCTGGAAAAGAAAGCATTTGAGGAGCTTAGGGTGCGTTGGTTAGGGAGTGCGGTCAGTTTGGGTGAAGAAGTAAGAATTTTGCGGGGTGAACAATTAATACAGGGGATTTTTAAGGGAATTACCATTGATGGGGCCTTACTTCTTGAAACGGAGGAAGGCGAAAAAAGCTTTTCAGCGGGAGAAGTACAACTGCGATCCAAAACAAGCAACTATTTCTTGTAAGCTATCCTTTGTTATTGTAAACTACATAAGTATATAGAAGTTTACAATAAGGGGAGGAAATGTTATGAAAACTAAAAATCTAGCAATGACGTCCGTAATGGCTGCGCTAATGTGTTTGGCAGGCATGTTAATTCACTGGGTTTCGCCAGCTTTAGTTCCTTTTAGTGTTTTGCCGGTTCTGGTGCTTATGTCAGGTATTATTCTTGGTGCGGAGTATGCGGCTATGGCCATGCTGCTGTATTTAGTTTTAGGACTCTTTGGGCTGCCTGTCTTTTCTTCCGCCCCGTTTGGAGGGGTAGGCTACATTTTAAAGCCCACCTTTGGCTTTCTTATCGGCTATGTGCCGGCTGCGTATGTTGTGGGGCGGATTTACCGTGAAGGGAGCCAATGGCGGGCAATTGCTGGTGTCCTTGCGGGACTCTTCACCATGTACCTCATCGGGTTAAGCTATCTATATATTATTTTACACTGGGTATTACACCGTCCAACAAGTGTCGCGGGTGTTATGATGATCGGTTTTGTTCCCTTTATCTTGTGGGATCTGATTAAGGCAGCCGTTGCTGTCTGGGTTGGACAGGAAGTGGTGCGTCGACGTAAAGCTACCTAAAGGGTAGCTTACTGAGCCAGAAGGAGCGTTTTTATGATTCTTGTATTTGATGTTGGTAATACAAATATCGTGTTGGGCGTTTATGATGAGAGGGTTTTGATCCATCATTGGAGAGTGTCCACTGAAAAATCCCGCACGATGGATGAATATGCAGTTGTCATTAAAAATCTATTTGATTTTAGCGGTTTAACCTTTCAAGAAATTGATGCGGTGGTTATTTCCTCAGTCGTACCACCGGTCAACCAAACGTTGGAAGGCCTTACCCGTAAATACTTTGACGTAGAACCCTTGGTTGTGGGGCCTGGCGTTAAAACCGGGATGCCGGTTCTGATGGATAATCCCAGAGAGGTTGGAGCTGACCGAATTGTGAATGCCGTCGCAGCCTATCATAAATACGGAGGGCCGCTGATCATTGTAGATTCTGGAACAGCGACGACGTTTTGTGTGGTATCGAAACGGGGAGAATATTTAGGCGGAGCGATTGCTCCAGGAATAGGCATCTCAACAGAAGCGTTGTTTCAGAGAGCGTCAAAGTTGCCCCGTATTGAGATCGTCAAGCCTACGTCGGTAATCGCCAGGAATACAGTCGCTGCAATGCAATCGGGAATTTACTATGGCTTTATTGGGCAAGTAGATGGACTTGTTCATCGAATGAAGGCGGAAATGGGACCGGAGACGAAAGTGATTGCAACGGGTGGATTAGCCGAAATGATCTCGAAAGATTCAGATACCATTGAAACCGTAGACCCGTTTTTAACGCTTGAGGGACTTTTGTTAATCTATGAGCGTAATAAGAAATAAGAAATAGTAAATAGTAAATAGTAAATAAGAGGAATAGGAATATGAAGTTAGGACAATATGAACTTGGAGTCCCGGTATTTTTAGCCCCTTTGGCAGGCGTTACGGATAAAGCATTTCGTGAAACCGTCTGTGCAGTGGGTGGAGAATATGTCTGGACAGAAATGATTAGTGATAAAGCGTTGACTTATCAAAACTCAAGGACTCTAAGTATGCTAGATATGAGTGGGGAAGCAGAACCGAGGATTGTACAGCTTTTTGGGGCGGATCCCGAGACAATGGCGCGTGCAGCTTTATTAGCGATAGATTGTAGTGCCAACGTCATCGATATTAACATGGGATGCCCTGCGCAGAAAGTTGTCAAAAATTTTGAAGGATCGGCGCTGCTAAGAGACCTTCCTCGCGCACAAGCAATCGCTTCAGCCGTAGTGCGAGCGGTTAATGTCCCTGTAACGGTTAAAATTCGTCTTGGATGGAACGATGATGAGATTGTGGCAATCGAATTAGCCCAACGTCTTGAGAGTGTTGGCGTTCAAATGCTGACGGTTCATGCGCGAACCCGTGAACAATTTTACTCAGGGCATGCTGACTGGGAATGGATTCGACGAGTGAAGAACGCAGTCAGTATCCCGGTCATAGGGAACGGGGATGTTTTCATTCCAGAAGATGCCGCTAGGTTGATCGAACAAACGGGATGTGACGGAGTCATGATCGGACGGGGTGCTCTCGGAAACCCCTGGCTCATTCCTCGGACACAACATTTTTTAAACTCTGGAGTTCTACGGTCCGAACCACTGAACGAAGAACGGTTACAAGTGGCTTTGCAGCATTTCGATCGCGTATTGCGTTATAAGGGCGAGCGGATCGGACTGAATGAAATGCGAAAACACGCAGTATGGTATATCAAAGGGGTTAGAAAGGCAGCTCAGCTCCGTGATGAAATTATGCAAACGAAATATTCGGAAGAAATGCGGGCTGTCCTCAGTCGAATTTTGCAAGAGATAGAATAGATTTTGTTGAAATAAAACACAATATGAAAATATTACTCGTTAAGAAGAAGAACGCCATCCTTGACAATATTTTGCAAGGTCCTTATAATAACGAGTAATGTAATTGAGGAATCTTTCAAGGAGTTCCTAGATTTAATGAGAGTACGCATACATGGCTTTTGAGAAGCACGCGGCGTCATAAAATGCGCATGCGTAGGACGAGAAAAGGGAGCGAGAGAAATATGCCTGAAAAAGAAGTCATTCTGACTTTAGAAGGCCTCAAGAAGCTTGAGGAAGAGTTGGAACTATCTAAAACTGTGAAGCGGCGGGAAGTTGCCGGACGCATTAAGCAGGCCATTGACTTTGGAGATATTAGTGAGAACTCAGAGTACGATGATGCCAAGAACGACCAGGCCTTCATAGAAGGAAGGATTATTACCCTCGAAAAAATGCTCAGGAATGCACGAGTTATTGATGAAGTTGAAGGAACAGATGTCGTGGCATTAGGCGCAAAAGTGCTTCTGAAAGACCTCGATTTTGGCGATGAAGAAGAGTATTTCATTGTTGGATCCGCAGAAGCCGACCCAGGTACCAATAAAATCTCCAATGAATCGCCAGTGGGAAAAGCGGTACTGGGACAAGCCAAAGGAACGATTGTTGAGGTTAATGTCCCTGCAGGGTTACTACACTATCAAATTTTGAATATTAAGTAAGAACCTTTTAAGAGAGGACTACTTAAAGGTTCTTAGATGAAATACGGTGAGAGAATAAGATTGTTTGAGAGTGTAGTATTTCTGGAATCCAGGGATACTACACTCTGTTTTTTTGACCGTATGATCGTTTTTGTTTAGCAAACATATAAGTTTGGTTAAATTGATTATGAAATTAATAATGGAGGGTTTAAGAATGGATAATACGAACGATCTTTGGCGAGTTCGGTTAGAGAAACTTGAGCTGTTACGCGAAGCCGATATTGAACCCTATTCTGATCGCTATATACGCACACATAAAGCACTTGAAATCTTGGAGGGCTTCGAAGAGTTAGAAGGTCAGGAAGTCAGTGTTGCTGGCCGAATTATGAGCAAGCGCGATCAGGGGAAAGTAATCTTTACACACATTCAGGATTTTAGCGGACGCCTCCAAATGTATATCCGAATGGATGAATTAGGTCAAACAATGTTTGATTTAATTACGAAATTTGACGTGGGAGATATCATCGGCGTAGAAGGAAAGGTTTTCCGTACAAAACGAGGAGAAGTGTCCATTCATGCTCGTGTTGTCAAATTACTTTCCAAGGCCATGCGGCCACTTCCTGAAAAGTTCCATGGTCTGACGAATGTGGAAACACGTTATCGCCAACGGTATTTGGATTTAGTTATGAATCCAGATGTTCGTCAAGTATTTGTGACACGGAGCAAAATCATACGGTCCATGAGGGAGTTTCTAGAGGAGCGGGAATTCCTTGAAGTGGAGACACCGACACTGCATACAATTCCTGGTGGAGCAGCAGCGCGGCCGTTTAGCACGCATCACAACGCTCTCGATCTCGATTTATATTTACGGATTGCTCTCGAACTGCCATTAAAGCGCCTTATTGTCGGAGGGTTTGAGAAAGTATTTGAAATTGGTCGGACTTTCCGAAATGAGGGAATCTCAATCAAGCATAATCCCGAGTTTACCATGATGGAGCTCTATCAAGCGTACGCTAATTACGAAGATATCATGGAATTAACGGAAGAAATGATTGCCCATATTGTCCATAAAGTACATGGCACATTGGACATTGGTTATCAAGGGGAAACCCTTCATTTCCAAACCCCATGGCGTCGTCTCCCGATGGTAGAAGGTATATTAGAGTATTCTGGAGTCGACTTTCGGAGTATCAAGACAGACGAACAGGCACGTCAGGTCGCTCAAGAGAAAGGCCTCCATGTCGGTCAGGATGCTTCTCGTGGTAAAATTATTAATGAGTTTTTCGAAGAGTTTGTTGAACCGAAGCTGATACAACCCACATTTGTTACCGGACATCCTGTTGAAATTTCTCCATTAGCTAAGCGTAATGCGAAGCACCCTGAATATACGGATCGGTTTGAAGCGTTTATTTTTGGCCGCGAGCTCGCTAATGCATTTTCAGAGTTAAACGATCCCATTGATCAACGGCAACGTTTTGAAGCACAGGCCGCTGAGCGCACTAAAGGGGATGATGAGGCTCATTTAATGGATGAAGACTTTGTGCAGGCCCTGGAGTACGGATTACCGCCCACAGGAGGGCTAGGCATTGGTATTGACCGTTTGGTTATGTTCTTAACGGATTCTGCGTCGATTCGAGATGTGATACTTTTCCCCACAATGCGTCCCAGAGATGAAAGTGTTCAAGACGAAGACGTAGAAGAGTAACATAAAAAGATGAAAGTTCAAAGCTGGCTCTCAATGACTGAGCCAGCTTTTGGCTGGGGCAAGCTTGGATCTCTGTTTAATGAGTCATAGATATTATCATATTTGTAGATAATAGAAGCATAGATAAGATATACTGAGTATATTACGCATAAAACTAGTAAATAAGCTAATAATAACGCTTGAACAGATCCACGTAGCCGTGGTATAGTATTGCTTGTTCGTTCAGCATAATACTGATTGGGCGCGCTTGAAACTAAGGCACTGACCAAGGTAATACGGATTAAATTAGTATTGACAACATCAGGAAAAAATGCTAGAATGTTGTTCTGGCCCGATTGGTTCGGACCCGTTAAAAGTAATCTTATAGCGGTGTCTTGTCATCCATGGCCCAGAAAATTCTGATCTTTGAAAACTAAACAACAAGGACAGCCAATGAGGAGACTCAAAAGAGTTTCAAAAAACAATGAGCGAATCATCTTCTTCATTATAGAGAAGTGAAATAACTTTTTATGGAGAGTTTGATCCTGGCTCAGGACGAACGCTGGCGGCGTGCCTAACACATGCAAGTCGAACGGAGAATTTCAATAAGTTTACTTAGAGAAATTTTTAGTGGCGGACGGGT